>ENA-OQKN01000069-OQKN01000069.1-human-gut-metagenome-genome-assembly--contig:-NODE-69-length-132142-cov-20.449222_pt1 | contig 132142 bp, 112 predicted proteins | sample MGYA00242776_ERZ504794 | MGnify/ENA primary metagenome ERZ504794 (study PRJEB26092, sample SAMD00036434) | human gut metagenome | host: Homo sapiens | study: EMG produced TPA metagenomics assembly... | reverse complement strand
AAGTTTACGGTAATGTGCAATAATTTGCGGGAGCGCTTTTACTGTCGTATCCTGTGCATCAGTATCATGCATCAGGATATTGATATGCTTTGCGCAGGATGATGTTGCTTCCGCGACAAGCTTTTCTTCCGGGACATTATTTCCGCTGGCATCCGTAGAATCACAGTTCCAGTCAAAATACTGATATCCTTTTTCCTGAACCGCTTTTGTCAGTCTCGTCATCAGCCCCGGTACATACCTTTTACTGATGGTATTACTTGAACCTCCCGGGAACCGGATCAGGCAGGACTTCTCTCCGGTGACATTTTCCACCATATCGGATATTTCCTGAAGATCTTTAAAATAATTTTCTTCCGATGCGTAGACTGAAGCATAGTCATGCGTATATGTATGAAGACCGATGGAATGTCCCTTCTCATAAGCAAGACGGATCAGATCATTCTTTTTCTGATTATTGCTGTCATCATGACATTTGTACTGGAATTTGCCGCCGGAGGAATTACGCATCTTTTACAGGCACCAGCTGAATCCTTTGGCAAGACAATTCTTTATATCCGAATCTGTTCTGCCGGTATCGTTATTATCATTGCATACAATGTAATCAGTGGTGTGCTGCGAGGTGTGGGAAACGCAAACCTTCCACTTCTGTTCGTAGGAATTGCCTGTGTCGTAAATATTCTGGGGGATCTTCTTTTAGTCGGAGTATTTCACATGGATGTTGCAGGTGCCGCCATTGCCACTGTATTTGCACAGTTTGTCTCTGTCGTCTGTTCTGTTGTTGTATTAAGAAAACAGGATATGCCTATAGAATTTTCCAGAGAACAATGTCGGATTTATAAGAAAGAGCTGGGTAAAATATTGAACGTAGGTGTGCCGATCGCACTTCAGGAGACAACTGTTCAGATTTCATTTCTTGTCGTAAATTCTGTTATCAATCAGATGGGTCTGATGCCATCTGCCGGATATGGAATTGCACAGAAAATCGTTTCCTTTATTATGCTGGTGCCATCCTCTGTTATGCAGAGTGTATCTGCGTTTGTTGCACAGAATATCGGTGCCGGAAAGAAAAGCCGGGCATGGAAAGGTTTTTACACCGCAATCATTACCGGATGTTCCGTTGGAATCATTATCTTTATGGTAGGATTCTTCGGAGGCGGAGTATTATCCTCTTTCTTTACCAATGATTCTGAGGTAATCGCGCAGAGTGCCGCTTACCTGAAAGGTTTCTCTGCCGACTGTATACTGACTTGTGTACTTTTCAGCAGTATCGGATATTTTAATGGCTGTGGAAAAAGCATTCCTGTTATGATCCAGGGAATCACTTCCGCATTCTGCATCCGAATTCCGGTATCTATCATTATGTCAAGATTACCGGAAACATCTCTGACTTATGTTGGAATGGCAACACCTATCACAACTGTATATGGAATTATCTTTTTTGCAATCTGTTTCCGGCTGTTAAATAAAAACGCAGCCAAATAACAAAAATGGTTTCCCGTTATCAGTTCTCTCAACTGAGATATTGATAACAGGAAACCATTTCTAATCGCCCATAGTCACCTTACAATTTTTCTTGAAACATGCTATGCCATATTTTATAAAATTCTGCACGTTAAATGTATTTTTAAATTCTATACCTGTAGAAATTACTTCTACATGGTTTTTTTCCTAGAAGCCCCCTTTTATCTACCATGAGTGCAGACATGCACAGTTTACGCTTTCATCTCGGTAATTGAATTGCCGAGGATTCCCGCTTTTTATCCTAAATTAATTTATACCACTGCTTCCACTATCGTTTTCCCATTCACCATAATTTTCCGGATTCCCGACTGTTTTTTCCTGTTAAAGTTGAAGCTAAGCATATATCCTTTATCCACATGATAATCTTCCAGATATCCAAAAAGCTGCTGTTCTCCCCGCTTATTATACTCGTCACCGTGCCATATCTTTAATTCAATTATATATTGCCGTCCATGGTAATCTACAATTACATCTGTTCTTCGAAGATCTCTTGTTCTGGATTCGATATAATAATTTCCTGTCCCGTTAATAATCGGTTTCAAATATAGTAAAAAGAACTTCCTCCCCTGCTCTTCCAGAAATTTTTCATCAGATTCCCCGTAAATATCTTGGAAATGAACAACAAAACGTTCCAATATCCTTTCCATATCCAGATATCCATTAACTATAAACTGACTCTTGTCCTGCAGGGCTGCCTTATATATCTCTGTCTGCTGCATCTTTGCTTCTGTAAGATAATAATTATATAATCTCGTTTCAAAAATTCTGTTTGCAATAACCACATTCCCATTTTGATTTTTAATAAAGCCAAACATCTGAGCCATATCAATCGAGGTTTCATCCGGATTATACGCGATATTTCTTCCTGTAAAAAGTAATGTTTTCAGCATAACACTTAACTCCGGATAATCGCATATTTTTCCAACTAATGATTCAAATAAAGGATTCTTCTCCGCAAGCAGAATACGCACTGCTTCATTAAAACCATTTTCCGTCCATACCAATTTCAGATTTTCATATTCGTCCCGTACCCTTTCATCCATCAGCTGGCAGATTCTTGAAACCAGAAACGGATATCCCGCTGTATACGCATATAGCAATTCTGACATTTTTGATATATTCATCCCTGTACGATGATCAATTTCGTACTCCTGCAACATCCCTGCTATCTCTGATTCAGAAAAACTCATTTCGATGCTGAAATCTGCGGCAATATTCCATGGACTGTTATATCTATGTCCTTCCTCTGGTCTGAGTTTTCTCTTCAAATTCTTAATATCATACACTCCTGCCAGAATCACCGACTGAAATCCCGGATAAAATTCTCTGTCCAGGTACTGTGCCCTAAGCTGTGCCAGAAAATCAATAAAAACCTGATTATTCGCTGCACTGTCTACTTCATCAATCATAAGAACTATTTTTCTGTCTGCCGCTTCACATATATCACTTAATCCCTCAAATAGCTCTTTCAGAGAAAAGTATCTGTTAGCATAATCGGCATCCTTTCTCATCTCGTCTATAACTGAGGCCATTTCGTTATTCATAGTCTTACAGTTTCTGCGAAATACACGCAAAAAAGAACCAGCAAATGCTACTGAAAACACATTTCCATTACTAAATTTCTCATTGTCAAATGTCTGAAAATCAAGTAATACAACATAATATTCATCCCGAAGCATTTCTGCCAGTGCGCGCAAAGTTGTAGTTTTACCATATTGTCTGGCCCTGTTAATGGTAAAATATTTTCCCTCATCCACAAGCACTTTAATCTGTTGTAAACGACCATTAATATTTACCATATAATGCTTCTCCGGAATACACACACCCGTTGTATTAAAAACTCTCCCCATTCATTACACCTCACAATCAAAAATGGCTTCCTGTCATCAAAATTTTCAACTAAAATAATGATAACATGAAACCATTTTAGCGTAAAGCAACATTCCAAAGGTTTTATATAACTTTCAGACAATGACTTACTCTCTCAACACCTCATAATGAGAAAACATCTCCCCGCTACATGAATCCAGAAACTTCATAATCTTATCTAAATACATTTCCATCGTCCTGTCACCGCTGCAGTAGGTCTCATGTCTGGTTCCCGGCAGGTAAACATATTCACAGGAAGTGATTCCTCTGTGATTGATTTTCTCTGCAAATTTTCTCAATGCGTTTACAGATACAAAATCATCTTTTTCTGCCTGAAATAGCAAAACAGGTGCTGACAGTTTCTTCCATCCGCAATATTTTATGTACCAGCTCATTTTTACAGACGCCAGAAGCCATCCATAAGAAGCTGCACTAACCTGGAATTTTTTATTCTCTTTACGCAGCTCATTATATTTTTCAAATCTCGGTCTGGAAGTACATCCACTGGTTTCGAAAGTCTCACTACCATCATAAGGCTTCTGACCAGCCACATAGTCTTCCTTTTTTCCCAAAAGGCACTTCGTCTGTGCAATAGCGATCACCAATGGCCAGGGAACATTTCCGGTAAGCGGGCGGAGCATAGGAGAATTCAATATAATCTTCTGAAACAGTTGCGGTTCCCATGCAGCTGCGATTGTACCAATTGCCCCACCCATGGAATGAGCAAAAAGAACCAGCGGTAATTCAGGGTATGTTTTTTTTATCACATGGCATATTTTCAAAAAATCCCTCACATATCGCTTCCAGGTATCTATATGTACAAGAGATGGATCTGATGTCAGGCGATAACTTTGTCCATGTCCCATATGTTCCGGCATATACACATGATATCCAGCCTTCAGAAAATAATAAATCATCTCATCATATTTCGGCGCTGCTTCTGTAAAACCATGACTGATTATAATCACGCCTTTCGGTTTCTCTGCCAGGTAACGCTGTACATGAATTTTCCCCACTATCCCCGTGTCTTTTTGGTGCAGATGATCCTCTGCACCAGGAACGTACCCCTCCTGACGGTGCGTTGCAAGATATGGTTCTATTTCATCATTCATTTTATACAAATATTCATTCTCATGTATTATTTCCATTCGTATGTACTCCTGTTACTTTTTCATAATTCTGTTGCTATCTGCTTTTCACCATTCGATACATGCCTGTATTATAATCTTTACTGGTGCCTATTAATAATCCCATTAATCTTTTTCTCATTATAAAATACCAGTATAATTCCGCCTATACAACAGAATACTGCTGCCCCAAAAGCAGCAACTCTATAACCAGTTCCCTCTGCTGCCCCTATCGTCGAGACTGCTGTAAATATCAACATAGAAATACTCTGCCCAAGTTTAAACGCAAATGTTCTCGCCGCATAAAACATTCCTTCACGATTGCTTCCTGATGTAATCGAGTCGCTCTGCGAAATATCTGCCACAACAGCCTGCGGAAGAATTCCGAAAATCGCCATAGGAAGGGCCGCCACGACTGTCAGGATCAGTCCCTGCACCGATGCCGGAATAAAACTCATTTTTCCCATAAATCCGGTATAAAAATAAGCAAGGCTAAATACTGCAAATGCAAACAAGATCATCTTTTTCTTTCCAAGTTTAGGAGTAAGCTTATTTACCGGAATATAAAATACAAGAGACAACGCTGTCATTCCCACAAAATACAAAGTTGTCATTGTTTCCGGAAGTTTCAAAAGACTGGTGACAAAAAATGGAAGACCTGTCTGAAACATGGTAAGTGCAATCCAGTAGAAAATATCAGATGCCACAAACTTGCGAAATTCTCCATTCTTAAAAGTAGCTGCAAGAGATCCAAAAGCTGACTCTTTTGCAGGAACCGTATCTACATAGTCTTTTTCACGGATACAAAATACCGGCACAAGCATACAGATAAACGCTATAGCCGCCATCAAAGTAAAGGTCATACGGATAGCACCAACTCTGCCAAAAGCAGGAATAAACATCCCCCATATCGTAGGTGCCAGATACGCCACTGCAGTTCCGGCAATAAATGTAAAGGAAATGACTGTGGAAATATTAAGTCTTTCCTGCTGGGTATGTCCAAGTTCCGGAATCAGCGCATTATATGGTGTACAGTACGCAGTAATGGAAAGATAGTACGCCAGAATCATAATCAGCAAAAACACTCCATTGATCCAGCTGTTTTTATTAACCGGTGACCAGAAAACCAGTACTGTAGAAAGCGCCAGCGGTAAAGATGCCCATTTCAGGAACGGAATTCTTCGCCCATTCTTTGACGTACATCTGTCAGATAAAGAGGCGATCATTGGATCTGTAAAAGCATCAAAAATCCTTCCGAAAGCTGTAATTCCGCCAATAATAGTAAATATGCCAAAGACCACCAGCCCCTGTGGAATGAACACTGTCTGTCCCTGACTGATGGCTGTCTTATCCGGCTGATAAAAATATACAAGCCAGTTAGAAATAATCCCGGACAACATCGCCCATCCAAACTGTCCGGCTGCAAACTGCCATATTTTCCCTGTTGTTAACTTTTTCATCGTGCACCTCCAGATTTCAGAACTACTGCTTATTTCTTGCAAGAATCGAACTCTTTTCCAGGCATGGAAGTTCTTCTCCTTCAACAGTCGTCACAATTCCGCCTGCTTCTTCAACAATAAGTGCACCTGCCGCAAAGTCCCATGGAGATAAAATAAGCTCGAAATAAATTTCCGCTCTTCCTGATGCTATGGCACATAAATCAAGTGCTGCAGATCCGCTTCGTCGGATATCAAGGCATTTTTGAAAATATTCGTAAGCTAATTCAAAGGATGCCTTCGCAAGCTCCGTATTATACGGTGATGAACCAAACAAAACAATGCTGTTTGCCAGATCATCCTTCGATACATGAATCGCATTTCCATTCATATATGCACCCTCACCGGAAATCGCATAGAAAGTTTCATTAAGATACGGATTATGCACGACTCCCATATATCTCTTTCCATTTCGAATCAATCCAATAGATACACAGCTCATATGATAATCTTTAATAAAATTGGTAGTTCCATCAATCGGATCCACCACAAAAATATATTCTGCATTTCTGTTAATCTGGCAATCCTCTTCTTCCCCCAAAAACTCCGCTTCCGGAAGAATCTCAGACAACTTTTTCTCCAGCATTTTCTGAATTTTGCAATCATACTTCGTAACAAAATTTGCTTTTCCTGCCTTATCCTTAATGCCAAAATTTTCCCTGTCCGCCTGAAGCATAACCTGTCCGCATTTTTTTGCCGCTTCAATTATTTCATTTAATATCGTATGTGGAGTTTTCTCCTTTAGTTCCATATTATCTGTCACCTCTCAATAGAAAATGGTTTCCGTTTTATCAATACTTTTATAATTTCTCATACTTTTCAATCAGACACTGATGTTCTTTTGTCTTCTTGTCATAGTTTATCCCAACCAGCAAAATGTCTCCGGTATAATCCAGAACTGAATCCGGATATTGTTTTTCCTTAATCTGCTGTAATGCTGTCTTGACATTCTTATTCCATTTAAGTTCTACGACAAGCGCCGGATAACTGGAAACGTATTCTGGTTTTGGAATAAATACAAAGTCTGCAAACCCACGTCCTGTCGGCAGTTCACGAACTGGTTTAAAATAATATTCCATTGAACTCAGATATGCAATTGCAAGTACACTGCTCAAAGAATTCTCATTATTATACTGAATATTCGAAACATACTCTGTATGGATTTTCTCAATTCCCGCTTCAACCGCTTCTTCATCCATGTCCAGCGTAGCCTCCAGTAAATGTTCTGATTCCTGCTGAAAAGTAATCATCTCATTCCATTTTCTACTCTCAACCGCCGTAGTCAGCTCCTGCCGGATTTCTTCATTTGGAACAAATGCAGTTCTTCTGTTCTGGTTATATCCCAGATAGCCAAGATGGATCAAATACGTAAGCACATCATCTTTGCTTTGTATATTCACCGTATCATTTTTGAAAGCAGATGTATTTACTTTAATCGAAGCACCGGAAAGTATTTCAATTATAGCATTTTTCAAACCATTATAATTCATATTGATAAAAGGAACAATTGCTTCATAAGAAGCAGTCTCAGACCAGTAACTTCTAAACCTGCCCCGCACACAAACACTTACTACTGCTTTAGGATTATATACCTGATAGTCCTCCAACAAATAACCATCATACCAATATTTTACTTTCTCAAAATCTCTGTGATATCTTTCGCAAAGATCCTTCACTTCAGTTTCTGTAAATCCAATATATGGCGCCATCACTCCTGCATCAAGCATTGTAAACTCATCAAAATTATTTAATGCAGACTGCGTTTTTTCTTTCTTTATCGGCAAAATACCTGTAAGATACGCCAACTGAATATATTTTGTCGGTTCCGTTCCCTTGAACATTGCCCGCAAAAAATTAATGTACTTTTCCTGTACTTTTTTATTTGCCGCTTCATCTCTGATCAGAACATCCCACTCATCAATAATTATAATAAATTTCTGTCCAACAATATTTTTAATACGCGAAAGACTTTCCGACAAACTTATCTCTTCTTCAGGCAGAACACCAGGGTAAATCTCTCTCAATTCAGCCTGTACGGATTTCGTAATAAACGCTACAACATTATCCACATTATCACAATTTGCCAGAAACCACTGAATATCAAGATGAATCACATCATACTTATTAAGATGCGTCTTAAAATCGGATTCCCTGCTTATATCCAGCCCCGAAAACATTTCTTCGGAATTACAGCCTTTACTATAATAAGCGGCCAGCATATTTGCAGCATATGATTTTCCAAACCTGCGTGGTCTGCAGTTACAGATATAAGCTTCTGTTGTATTAAGTACGCTGTTTGTATATTCCAACAATCCGGTTTTATCCACATATATCGGAGAATTCAGTGCCACCTGAAATGCACTGTTATCAGGATTTACAAATCTACCCATTCCTTACACCCCTCAATCAAAAAACAGCTTCACGTTATCAAAATTTTTAATAAAATAATGATAGCATGAAACTATTTTGACGTAAAGCTGAAAAAAGCTGTTATATATCCAGACACCCGGGCTATATCGGGATTCTATAAAATAATCTCAGTTATTTTGCGTAAATAGAACCAACAATCTTTCCCCGTAATGTACACGGCAGAATTTTACATAAGAATCTCAGAATCTTATACTTCACACCCGCCACACAAATTGGTGCGCAATTCTTTTTCTGTGCAATCTGCGCAATATATGTACCAATAACCTCCGGCGACATCCCACTCAGTTCATCTTTCTCCATCTGACTGACGCTGCGTGAAATACGGCCGCCATATTCATCATCGCCTAAAGCTGTCTTTTGTCTGGCCTGGGTAAAACCGGTATGAATATCTCCAAGTTCTACTGCTGTTACCCTGACACCATAAGGACTTACCTCATTATCAAGCGCGCAGGAATAAGAAGACACTGCTGCTTTACTGGCAGAATAAAATGCCTGAAACGGAATGTGTGCCACTGCTGCCACAGAACTGATATTGACAATATGCCCTCTGTGCTGTCTGCGCATAGAAGGAAGAACAGCTCTGCTTACATTGACAGTTCCAAAAAAATTCACATTAAACTGCGCTTTCGCCTGTTCTGATTCTGTAAACTCCACTGCACCTGAGATACCAAAGCCTGCACAGTTTACAAGAATCTCGATACTTCCTCTTTCCAAAAGGATCTGCCCAACGGCTTCCTGCACGGAAGCCTCCTCTGTCACATCTACGCACATATGCTTCACGCCTTCTACAGGAACATCCCGGCGACTGAACTCATAGACTATATAGCCAGCCTTACTCAATGCTGCTGCAGTACATCGTCCGATTCCGGAACTTCCGCCGGTGACAAGAGCTGTTTTTTTCTGTTTTGATTCCATATTGCTGCTTACCTCATTCCATTTTTTCTTCTTACCACACGGGTGAGTTTCTGTCGTATTTCCTCATTCTTGAATAACTGCCTGCACTATTCGTCCTGTGCCATAACATCACCACAAATCGTATTGCTTCATAGTTTCTGCGTTTCGATATTCATGTTTTTCATAATATCCTATCAGTCTTCCCTCTTCTCTGAGTGCCACCATATAAACATCTTTATTTTGCTTCTCATTATGGAAAGTATAGACAAGGTTATGGCTCTCATCTGCCGCAAACCAGTCCACTACCTTCTGTATTTTATCCCTGGATTCCTGATTATGACAATCTAACAGGCTTCTTCCAATAAGTTTATCACCGCCTCGCTTCGCATAGCTGTTAACAGCTGCCGGATTCATGTAGATAATCTCATGCTTAAGATTACATATAACAATCGAAGCCCTGTCCTGGTCAACAATACTCTTATAAAAACTAATCATATATTTTTTTATGTCCTTTCATTTTTTTCTTTCGTCTAATAGTTTACTATCCGCTATAATAATATGGTTCTCTTTCAAATCTTCCAGTTTATATGCAGAATGGCTGTAAATTTTTGTTATCCGGAATTTTTCTGCCATATGACGGTCTCCTTTCTTTAACTGCTATACCAACACATTGTTATACTGAATACTTGAAACATAATTCTATATATCTTCTTAACACCTTCTGCAACCGTCTCTTCATCCATATCAAGCCTAACCTCCCCCTCTACTCAGTTCATCTTTCTCCATTTCGACCGATACTGCTGTCACAGAACCGATATTGGCAATATGACCTTCGAGCTGTCTGCGCATGGACGAGATTGATTAGATACTCAGACCCTTGCAACAAATCCTTAGTACCTTTTTTTGAATGTTGTAAATGATACATATATAATCCTGAATTATTCACGGAACAGTATCTGGACTTATAACAGTACCATGAATCTAAAAGAATGTCCAAATAAATACAAAAAATCCTAATTTTTAACGAATTTTTCAATTTCATAAAATTCTCTCAATCCCCGCTAAAAATGCGGGGATTTTTGCTATCCAATATTCATGTTTGAGGACTTACACCGTAACAGACTCAAAATTCGCTTCAAATGCTATGGTTAGCAACTTATTTGATGGGATTTCCACCATGGGCTATATGCCCTTTGCTGGACGCACTATGAACCCCTATGTCCTTCACTTATTTTATATAACTCATAATAATCTCTTGTAATTTATGTAAATTATCAGTTAATGTTGGAATGCCATTCGCAATGGTAAACATTGGTGCAAACATTGTTAAGCAATTTCTCAATCGACTAACTTTGGGTTTCGATTTAACTAATTCTTGTTGTGCTAATTCTATCACATCAGAAATCTTCTCCGCATCTTCTTTATTCAAATTATGTAAACTCTCCCTAATTTCTTCAATAGTCTTTTCAAGCTCATCTCCGCTTGTTCCATTATTTTGTGTTGCATTTAACTTCGAATTACCTTGTGCAATATTTATTTGTCCACTATTAATATTAATTATCATACTATTTTTACTCTCTTTGATCTTTTTATTCTTCTCTATCATTCTTTTACAATCCATTTCTATATCTGGCGGCATTAATTCAAGATAATGTTCAATATCTATATGTAAAAATTTTTTTAATACTTGCGGCTTCTTCTTATATAATGAATAGATTACAGATAAATTTAAAAAATCCCAATCTGCAAATAGAAAGTCAATATAATTTTCAACATCATTTATAAAATCATATCTATCTACTCCACTTTCATCTATGCAATACTCTCTCGGAATTTCATCTAGCGAACTTCCCTCTATTGCATCTACCCACCACATAATAGAACGAAATAATGTCCATTCATAAATTGGCTTTAAAAATTCTCTTTCATAGCTATCCTGTGTCATATTGTACATTTCTTTTATTATCCGTTCACACTTTTCAGGTTTACTCTCTATCATATGAGATGGATAAATATCAGATAAAATTTCTTTATAACTAAGTCCCTCACATGCACATATCAAACTTTCAAATATGTATCCTACATTTTTGTTGATTATTTTCTTTGCTTTATCTGGAATTTCTAAATAAATCGGTATCATTCTTATCTCCTTAATAATATGCGACAAGCTGAACATGGATTTCCTATAAAGTCCCATAAAGAGCTTCTCCAGAAGGTACAACATTCCAAAATTCTCATCCTTAACAAGACTTGAAATTAATTTTAGATCCTTCGCATCGCCTTTTAACTATAAACGGCAGAACCCACGTACCTTGACAGATAGCAAACCACTTTTGCGGTTTATTTATTTCCCCTTGGCAGACATACTTTCCATTTATGCACTCTGAAAAAAAAATGCACATTCTCTCCTTATATAGTCAAGTCTTTTTTCCTTAAAAATCAAGGATTTTTTAATATTTTATCAAAAAATATCTCAGAAGAAGGAGCCATAGGTATGGACATTTCTCTGTATCTGGTACGAAAATAGTGGATTTTGGGTGCATGAAGTAAAACGTCTTCATTCTACATAGCCTTGTGTGTACCATCTACAGCAGCGAACCTCCCATGTCTACCAGAATCAGCAGGCTTTCTCTGCGTTCTAACTTCTCTCGTCCCGCCTGTCCATAATCAGGGTGTCAGATCAGCTCCTTTGCAGGGTCCTGCCCTATGGAAAATATTTCTTCCGACTACTGGCTCATTCTTTGTTTGTTGTATTACTGTTATGTTTTCCAGAGCTGTCTGCAACGATTGCATATCCGGCCAGCTTCTGCAGCTATTTTGGATTATCAAAACGTCCAATGTCTCCAACTTCTGCAATAAAGCAGTTTAACGTTTTTATTCCTCCCCCACTGATCTCCAACAGTTTATCTACATAAGGGATCTCTGATAATATTCCCTCTATCTCCTCCATGAGTTCTTCCATCCGTTTCTTATATACCTCGTAATCGTTCAACAGGTTTTGGCTCTCTTTTCTCGCACTTTTAGGGGCTTCGATATTTCCGATGCCGTGCTCCGCTACTGTTACCAGGGTCGTAACCCTCTTTATCCCAACGCCTTTCAGCCTTGCATCTCTCCATATCTTATTTACACCTTCCACGCCCAGTTCTTTGATGTCACAGGGCAGTGGTACCTGTTTTATGATCATCAGTCCACTTACAGCATCCGGATTCCGATAAACGTCTTTGATCTCTGGAAAATAAATGCTAAACCAACGAGCTATCCTATTTTTTATCCTTGTGATCTCTTCCTCCTGTGTCTGAATATGAAGATTTGACAGATTTCTGATCTCTGCATAGATTCCGGTTGCAATATATGAATAAGAAAATCTTCCCTCATTCACCAGACCTGCAATTGTTTTTTGTTGATTAGGTGGTCAGACCCCGATAGGTTCTGTGGAATTTCGGTGCTCCATAGCTATCCCTGCTATCCTGCTGTCTACGCTTAGCCTACGCGTTACCGTAACAGGCTCAAGACTCGCTTCAAATGCTGTGGTTAGCAGCTTATTTGATGGGCTTCCACCCACCGGACTATATACCTTTTGCTGGACGCACGGTCAGACCATCACTACTCCTATATGTTAAGGCATCGTAATATGATAATTTTTATTTGATTTCTTTTCCAAACAGGTATAAAATATAAGATGTAACAGAAAAAATAAAGGAGGTTGATATTCGTGAATAATTCAAATTATGTTATGTACAGTTATTTACATAATTGAACGAACCAAACACGAGCGTTTCAAAATCACACTAATTAAGCGCCATCTTGATTAGCTCTCATTTTCTTCTTTATTATCTGTTACATTATATCCCCCAGAACCATCCCTTTATTAACTTTGGCTGCTAGGTTTTATTTCTAACGTAAGTCCAAAAAAGTTAATAAAGGAGAAATGATGATGAGTTTCATCAAGATGGCGCTGGATGTGGATTTTCTCTTATTTCTTTTAGGCATATTCTGGACGGATATTGCCATCTACATTCAAAAAAAGATTGCTAATTGTAATCCAAAGCTGTTCAGTTTAATAACTGCAGCAATTATCTATCTACTTATAAAAGTAGGTAGTACACATATTAAGATATAAGAGAACCTAGAAAGACTGGATTAGCTACCCAGTCTTTCTTTCATCAAAAAGTAATTTATATAGTTAGATGGTCAGACCCTCCGTATTTACATTTCCTAAGTAAAATAATGATAACATGAAACCATTTTAGCGTAAAGCAACATTCCAAAGGTTTTATATAACTTTCAGACAATGATTTACTCTCTTGATACCTCGCTACTTCCCTGCCAAACATTTTACAACATAACTGAGCGGAATTTTTCTTTTCCCGTGCCAGACAAGACTCCCATATAATTGCTAACCGTATTCAGTGAAATATTTCTATCAGAATGTTAAATAGTCAGTCACACTTTTCATAGAATCCAGACTACCGATAACCTGTCATATCAATATCATTCAAAGTTTTTGAAAGAAAACTGACACAGTATTCTATTGCATCTGCAAATTTTCCAATTAAACTACTCCGTCTAGTCTTCTACCAGAAGATTATCCAAATCACTCACACGAATTATTCTATTTCCAAAATGTTCTATCAATTTTTCATCCACAACTGGTTCTCCATAAACAGCCAAACAATCTTTTTCTATCGCTACCCCAATAGTTGATGCTGCTTCAGAATACTGTGTTATATTTCGGACTTCCAACTGTGCTTTAAATCCAGCAGAGTATATATAAATGTTATCTGATACTTTAATATAACTCAAGATAATTCTAATTTTCAGGTTATTTGTTCTGGACAATTCCTCGAGCAAACGAATGACCGTCAAATGACTTACATAAATATAATCCATCAGTTGCAGGTCATCAAGTTTATTCATTTCAGCAAGTTGATACAGGCTCCATGCATCAATTACCACACTCTTTTTTAACCTAAACTGATTTTTTAATTGTTTATCTATAACACGATGCCATGCCTCTGTTTTATATTGATTCCTTACTTCTTCCGCTCTTGTTCCCATCATACTGTCCGGAGACGGAAGAAATCCCGGATTAACCGCACCTATCCAGTTTAGGAAATATATTTCTTCCCTGCCCATAGATATCATCATTCCTGTTTTCGGATCCAGAAAATGCGGACACTGCCTGATATAGTCATAATGTTCTAATGTTTTAACATCGTCCAGATTTGTCAGACGTGCAATAAAAGCCGCTCTATGATAAGATTCCTCCGTCACAAGCCCTTTAGCAACAAAGTTCCTCCGTTCAATCTCAAAACGTTCCGGATTATTAAAAGAACTACTGTAAAGCATTAATTCCAACTCCCAAAAACCTTCAATATCTGTATCCTTGAACGCTTCTTTTGCATCAAGATAGCATTTTAATGCATATTTTAAATCTCGTTTGTAAAATGTTACATAATCAATAAAAGCTCTATATGCATACTCCGGTTCATCTTCTATTAATTCTCTACGTTCAGAAAAAAGCTCTTTATACATAGCATCTGCCTTGTCAAACATTCCATGTCGAATATATAGATGATTAAGTTCCTGCCATGTGATAATATTCCTGTTTTTTTCAAAAGTTGCACAGAACCGTTTTATCGATTCTTCAATCGGTGCATCCATTTCAAAAATAAAATTCCCCATCGATTCCAACAGATTTGGATCAGCATCCTCAGAAAGGCATTCATAGAGACTTTCTAACTTTTCCTTTTCATTCCAGTCTAACATCAATATCCCCCAACCATACAGATTAATCAACTGCACATATATCGGGCCACGTTCTCTCTGTTCAATCCTCATTACCACTTGTTCAAGGTAACTGATCGTATCTCTAATTTCTTTTGCAACCCAAGGAAGGCTTTTAATCTGATTCGCTGGAGTATTAGCCATAATATCTTCTATCATATTCGAGCACTTACTTGCTTTTGCAAGAGTTTCAAGCAAAATCTCATCTTTAGTTGTAATATGTTGAAACTTCTTTGTATCTATCTCTCCCTTCTGTACACTGACTTTAGCGTACTTCATCTCTATGTCACGCCATTCATCATCGGTCAGTTGTGTCAGGTACTTCTTAATATCCTGATAAATTGTGAAAATGCGATAGTTATCCTGCAGAAAAACAAAAGTATTGTAAACACAAAGCCCTATTCTACGCATAGTACCTGACCAAAACAGTTCATCCGCTTTCCCCATGATAATCAGATAACACTCTCTGGCTTTATATAATACTTTTCTGTCAATCTTCTGCCAATCCGAAATCTTACCATACTCATCTGTTGCATCATAAACACCTAGATTATAATAAGCTGCGCCAAGTGCTTCCAATATCATACTATCATAACCTATCCGAAAAGAGCGATTAATAAAACGCACAGAGTCCACATAGTCATGATAATGCTCTCCGTACACATATCCTATTATCTGATATACAAGTGCCTCATCTTCAATCTCATCAGTCGGATATACAAAGTTCTCATGTTCATCCAAAAGCGCACCAATAGTCTTCTCAACAGGTAAATTTTCTATATATGCTTTCGCAAGTAGAAGAAAGGCTTTTGCAAATGATAAAAGAGAATCTTTTTCAGAACCATCCCAGGTATCGATACAATACTGTGCTGCATCAGCTGTTTCCTGAAACTGACGATGCATAAAGGAACGTGTGAACTGCCGAAGAGTATCGTGGTACTTGATAAGTCCATTTTCCCTCATATCAGCTTCAAGTGCATCAAATTCCTCATCCATATCCGCAATCTCATAGCAGTATAAAAGATACTGCTTGACTTCTCGCTGTAAATCTTTACTAACACTCCCATATTTTGAATCAGAAATCAGCTTTTTTGCCTGATTTATTGCCTTTTGCAATTTCATATCTTCAATAATACAACGCAAAGCAGACAGTTGTTCTTGAATCCATTTTTCACTTTCTGATTTTTCTTCTATCGGAGTCTCCCCATTAAACACAACAGGTGTAAGACTACCACCTGCTACGTCCTGTTCAGGAATACCTTCTAATTTTCGTTCCATTACAACCCCAAACAATTCTTTCATAATAGAACGAATCTGCTGCGCCTTTGTTACATATGTTTTGGATAATAATGCTGTAGTATCATATGCACTGGTAAATAAGCCAAGTAACCCGTTAACATCCTTATTGTCATCCCATACTGGTGCACCTGACAACCCTTCTAATTCCGCAACCCGAGAACCAGCATCTATGAATGTATCATCCATACGGATAGTAAATCTACTACTATTAACAGGATTTACAAGAACGTAGCCATGAAGGCAATCAAGGTGTTCTATGAGTTGCCTTCCCTCTGGTACACCATTAGGATAACCTTGAACATAAACAGGCTGATATTTGCATGTCTCCATTACAAAGAAATTTGTTATCGGCAATTCTAAATCTGCAGGTTTTCCAATCCGAATAATTGCAATATCTTCTGTGTGAGTTTTACCTTCATAGTCATCCATCCCAGTCACATCAAGCGGAGAGTAAAAAACCTGGGATGCAGGAACTTCCGTGCGCAAAACATCATAAAAATCACGCTTGGCATCAATCTCTTTCAAAATAAATAATCTGATTTTCCTGAGTCTATAAACGACATGCGCACAAGTAAAAATAAAAGCAAAATCTCCACCAACATAAAACAGAACCCCGCTACCCCGAACAGTGTTATTCTCATCTGATACATATACACTATATTCTCTTGTACTGTCATTTACCATATAATTACAAGCCCTTCCTTCTGGTAATAGTTAATCTTATGTTTTTTATCATCACTTGTAAAATATCCATTTTCCCACCATACAGAAGGGCTGTAGACATTAATCTCCCCATACCACTTCTCCAGCTTTGCTATTGTTTGCTTATCAGGATGATTAATCCCATCTGTACAAATCAGGAAATTAGTAGAATGAATATGACTCTGATAAACTTCTGAAATATTTCTTGCAGAACCATGATGGGAAAGTTTAACCATGTCATATATCCCCTTAGCTTTGACTATGTCCTCTGCCCAAGCATCCCCTGTAAAAAGAAGTTTACGATCATCAAATACGAAGGTAAACACAATACTCTGCTTGTTGCTCTGACTGGCATCATGTATGGGTAACGACATCACCGCCAACTCTGACAAAGGAATAGGGTAATCACTATGAGAAGCCAATTGTGTCTCCTGATAATGACGGCATCCTGTATTTGAAGTAATTATTTCTGGCCAGAACACTTTCAGCTTTGCTCCAGCTAATTCTCGACAGTCTCCCTTTTGGGCATTTAATACTCGAACACCCTGTTTCTTTAATCTTACATATACCTCATCATTCTGCTGAACCGAAAGATTTCTATCTCCGCCTAAAGCGTTACCAGAATGATTCATCCACACTTCACTAAATGGACATTGATATGTACTTTGCCGTAAACAGGCAAGAATTCCTCCAATATGATCTACATCCATATGTGTCAATATCAGCGCATCTAATGTTTCCCCTGATTTTCTTATTTGATTACATAACCGCTGAAACATAGCACCAAATCTGGTTACACCTGAATCAATAAAAATGTTATGTGTATCTGCATAATGCAGACGAATACAATCACCTTTTCCCGCATTATATGTATAAACTTCAAGCATTTTATTTTTAGCCTTTCTATTTTTTAGTACAAATTCAGCAAAATTCTTCACTTCTACTATCTTTGTCAAAAAGTTAATCAATGTGGTGTTATTTAAAACAATATCGAGAAATTCATAATGTTAGACGCCAATGTATCTATCATTTCTTGTTATTTTTACTTCATTGCTAACTAATGTTGCCATTCCCTGACGGTTGCTTTACTTTCGGGAATCTGATCTTCTGGAATGACAAGGTATTTTGGATGTAACAATAACGCTATATACGATACGTTCAGTCCTTCTCTGCGTTTTTCATGGGCAAATTTAATATGCAGTGTTAAGTTTAAATCAGAAACGTTTACCGTTTACTAATGCTCAATTATGCCTTTACAATTAGCTGTGTAAACTCTTGCTTACTTAATTTTATTCCACAATGTACCAGCCGTTCTGACCTGTTTTCATATATTTTTCCCATCATCTGTTGTCGATCTTCCGGTAAGCCATAATGAATCTTTCTATGACATATCGGGCATAAACAAATAATGTTTGCATATACATCTAAACTTTTATCAAATTTAGGCTGTAATTTCATTGGAATTGCATGATGACCTTCCATATAAGGCTTTTTATTACGTTCTGCAATAAAACTTTCATGCTGTCCATCAATTCACATGAATAATCAGCAAACTCTATTGCCTGAGTTCTCATTATTCCTGAACGCTTCCATGTATTTTTCTCAAGTATTACTGCACTTTCTGGTTCTACCGGAATATCCAAAAATATTATTTTTTCCTTTGCCTTTTGAAATTCCTGGCCACTGGCAAATCTACAGTAATTATTTAGCCCCGCACTATACATTCGTTTTCCGCGTTCATTTAGTTCAATGAAATCTGGATCTGCGAATAAAACTTCTCTTATTTCGAGCAGTTGCTTTAAGTCTCCAATTTCATAAATATCCCTTTTTACCAGTTTTTTATCTTTTAGTCGTCTTGAAATGTTATTCAACGCATCAAAATAGTGACTAACTGATGACATTTTCAAATTTCTCACACTCACGAGATATCTCGCATAATATTCCTTTAAAATTGAGTCTGGTTTATCTTTATTCTTTTGATACTCTATAACCATTTTATCTTTCACGCTTTATCCTCCATCCAGGTAAATGTAAAAATATTTCAATTATACCTCATGATATCTGCTCAGATGCTATTACAGTAATATATAATCTTCATACGGTTTCAGAGCTTTAATAGCATATTCCAGTCTTTTGCAAATTCCCTCTGTCTTCTTTAAATATTCTAGATATTTGTTCAGTTTTTCTTTAAAGTCTTCTGTATCATATGATACAATTTCATTCGCAAGAACGACACACAGCCTCCGTTTCTTCACATTATCTTCATTCGATACTTTAATTACAATATGCCGATTATTAATTTCTTCTATCACGCAGTCACCATATTTCTTATGATGAACAATATCGCCCGTTCCAACAATAGAAGAAAAATAGTCTATTACTTCTTGCAGTTTATCAACATTCTTCTTTGCTTCATTATACTGAATCAGCAGTTCTCTCGCTTTTTTTCGATTTTCAATAATTAACTGTCTTTCTTTTGCGTTTGGCTTCACAAATGGAATAATATTAAACAAATCATATGTATTGCAACAATATATAATGTCAAACAATAAAATATGTTTTTCCGTATCTGGATGTAATTCAATGTTCCGAAGTTTTCTAAACCTGACATCAAACCTGCTCGCATCTGTTTTCAAAAGTTCCTGGCATTCCCTTATCCTTTTTACCAGTTAATCACACATGCGGTAAAATATATCCCGTTTAATATTATTACCACTTCCCCACGAATCATAAAACCCGATACAGTCTGCCATCTTTTTGCATTCTGTGGCTTTATACATATAATGATGGTCAGGATCATACAAAAACAGATACGCAGAAACTGAATGTGAATTTTGCCTGTAAAGATAGCTACCAGGAAAATATTTTCCCACCAAGGTGTTGCTTTTTTCAAAAAAATCAGCGATTTTTTTCATCTGTACATTTAAATTTTCAGCATCATACACATACAAGTTACGAAACATCTGCTTCACAGTAGAGGGCTCTTTTTCTGCGAATTTTACCAAACCATAAAATGGTTGGATATAGCTGTTAATAATATTTATGGTACATTCTTTTACTTTCATAAGTGCCTTAGAAAACTTATAATCTTCTGTTTTAAGTGACTTGTCCATCAGGTTTTTAAACTCATGACACACCTGCCATTTATAATATTCTTCATGCTCATCTTCATTGATTTTCACAAAATTTTCTATATAGCGCGAAAACACCTGACTGATATTGTCATTCGTAAACGTCATGTTAAATCTCCCGTTACCATTTCATTACAGAAAAAACAACCTCTGATTCATCTTTCCTTCTGGTACAAATTCCCGATTTTTACATATCTTATCTGCGTATCCTGTTGTAATCGGCAAACGCATTTTCTGCGTGGAACCAACATGCAGTTGTGACAGATAAAGTACCTGTTTCAAAACATCGCCCATAGAAATATTTCCGCATTTCTTTTCTATCAGTAATGGATTAGGCGAACCCTTTTTATTTTTCATATTTGTTGTAACAAGATAAGCCTTCTCTTTATTGTAGACACAATATCCTGTTGTTGGATTTTTGATTTCACCATCTTCAATCAAAACAAGTTTTGAACTAATATTTTTCCGAACCTCTACGATAGTATAAGCAATCTCCTTTTCACCAAAATACTCCTGATACCATTCATCATTTTCATTGCTGAAACCATCTCTATGAATCATAATGCTCTTAGGTTTATCGCCAAATTTGTCTTCATAAGAGAATATAACCTGATCAAAAATGTCCCGAAGAATCTTCGTTGTAATCTTTTCACCTCTCTGTGCACTTTTAGGTTTATAAAATCCAAGAAGGCGCCCTTGTTTGTCAAAAACAACTGAACAGGCAGGAAAATGGATTCCTTTTTCTACAGTTGCAACATCCAGCCCAACAAAACAATCAACATTTCCAGGCATTTCTTTTATAATCCATGAAATACCTCCTGCCTTTCCAAGAATCCCCAGTAAAATATTGTGTAAGTAATACTTCGTTTTATTTCCTTCTGCCTTTCCCCTCTCAAACAGTCTGGCAGTTTTTACACTGACCATCTGAGAAGGTATGTTTGCTTCTGCCCAAATACTCTTAAACGGATTATACGGTCCATCATCATCCATTTCATCTGGAACAATTCCAATTACAATATCCATATCTTCAATTTTTCTCAGATGATTCGCTGCACGCTTATAATCTGTAATATCATCTGGTGCATACTCCTCTATTGCTATTGGTTTCATCTGAATATCCAGCAATCCTTCAACAATATATGCATCTTTTTCTCCATGATATCTTCCATTTGCAGCAAAATCACAAATCGCATTTGCTACAGCTTTCATCAAATTTATCTGATTTTTTGGATAAATGTATCCAATTTTTATCTTTTTTTCTGGTTTATAGTAAAATCCATAGTTGAAGACTTTAAATTCTTCCCCACATCTCAGTTCTCTATTTCTGCCACATGTTAATACTGGCAATTGTATAGTTCCCCTTTTGTAACCTAAATCGGCTACCTGACACATCTCCTGTTCAAATTCCAGATTACCTATCTGGGTGATTTTTCCAATATCCTGAATAAAATTTTTATCTAATTCAATTCTTAACGCCATATCACGTTTTACATAACGTTCAATGCTTAGCGAAAAAGCAGGATCTATCTGACCAACTTTCTCTCTCGTCAAAACCGGCTTCAATGCCTGTGGATAATACGGATAATTCTTTCCTGGCTGTAATTCCACAGTCACCACCAGAGTATCATCTGGAAGATTCTCTACTCTGTAGCTCTCTTTTTTTGTATCCACATAATAGGCTTTTAAACTATCTGCAAAGTCAATCTTATCTGTAACTGTATAATTGCATATCTCTTTCAAAATTCCAACCTGAAAATTTTTTGCCCATTCATTTTTTACTTCCATCCCTCTTGGATCTATTCCTTGATCAATAAGATCTGCCACTGTCTGATTGGATGAAAATATGCTTGATGTATCTATTTTTAAATATGCTTTCCCATTGTCCTGAATGTAGACTACCACATTATATTTTCTTTCCAGACTGATTTGTTTATCTCTCGAAGAAAATGTCTGAAATCCCTTCTCTGTCATAATCCATCTGCTTGTTATATTGCTTCTGCAGGCATATTTACGATATTGATCATATATCTTTATTTTCTTAAGATTTTCAACTATGTAATACCTGATCAGTTCCGAATATACTTTTTTATTTTCCAGAACTTCCAATACCTTCTCACCCAGATATACCAGTTTAAAATCTGTATTTGGAATATTTTTTTCTATTTTTTCAGTCGTATAAATATATTTTCCGTCTTCGAAAACACCACAAGTATTTACATTCTTTATCTTCCAAACAGCGCTTCGAATAAGCTTAAATTTATTCTCATACAACTCCGATGTATGAAATTCATATACGTGAAATGTAACAGGTTTTACAATCTCTTTTGAAGCAAATATTTCCATCTTCAGATCTTTACTCATTCTTATCCTCCGGTATTATTGATTCATATTTTCTACAAATTTTTATAATATCTCTTATATTAGCAAGGGACTCCTCGTCTTTTCATCTCATCTTCGAGGATTTTTCCACATTCTTGCATCTTTCGGGCCATCTGAAGTTTATATTCCCAATATAAGTTTATATTCTCTTGATTTTTCAGTAAATCTGTGATTTCTCTATAAATATCTATAATCAAATCAACTGATCTGATATCCCCTCTCGCCACAGCTTCTTCAAAATATTTTAAAGCTTTATCATAATTTCCTTTTTCAGCTTCTTCACACCCCCATGAAAAATACGCATCTGCTAAATCTTCATCCTCAAAAGTTTCTACATTATAAGAGCAATATACCTTATATAAATTGCTATTATTATTTTTTTTAACCTCGCACAAAATTTCATCCAGTTTAGTACTCACTTGTTCCAGAGTTATTTCTGAATATGTATACTTTTTCCCCAGCACTAATTCATCGACTGTTATATTAAAATATTCAGCAATGCGACACACCAGTTCTATATTTGGTATACATTCTCCACTTTCCCATTTAGCCACTGCACCTCTTGAAACACCAAATATCTCAGCCATCTTCTCCTGTGTAAATCCTTCTTTTTTTCTCATCATCGAAAAATTTCTATAAAAATTCATATTGTTTTGTTCCTCCTGTTTTTGTTTGGATAATTAAATCTTATAATGTTTTCAACTATTTCTCCATCCACCAGTAAGAACACTTTGTCCTCTTTAAGAACATCCCCAAAGGACTTTTATCTTTTCTCCCATATGATGGTATTCTATGTCAAATGCTTATTAATCCTAATTGTTTCCTCTATCCCATTATCAAACCTATACACCATCCTCCTCCGATCAAACACCGGATTCGCATCATGTATAACGCTATGATGATTCGGGCATACAATCATCTGGTTATTCGCGTCATTATTCAAACTATTAACAAAATAATCAATGTGATGTGCCTCTGCGATATGTGAACCATATTTTTCTCCAATTACCTGCCCGCATATCTGGCATCGGTATCCGTACAACAGCTTCAAATTTTCTCCGATTTTTCTATTCAGTTTACGAATCTTGACAATCTGTAACTTCTTTTCTATTCCACTACTTTTATCTTCCATCTCATATTCTATTTCGTTCTCCACAGTCCGCTCTCGCATTCCTTGAATTGCCTTTTTCATAACCTGAAAATCATCCTGTGCTATTGGCTCCAGAAGAAAAGTATCTTCATATTCTGTGGTATAAATAGCAAGATATTCCTTTAGCCCATCCGGCACTTTTATATAACTTCTGTCTTTTGGATCTCTACTTTCACGAATCATCTTTATGTAACTCATGCTTTTGAAAAAGTATTGCTGAAGTGCCTGTGACAGCTCACCATTTCTTGGATATCTTATCTGATACGCATCCTTCTTTCTCTTTTCTACTGAGTTATTCATATTAACGATTTTGGCATCATACGTTTTTCCATTCATAAAAAAATGAATGATTTTAGATTGTCCACGCTGTAAAAAATTCTCCATATTTCGGAGAAAAATCACCTGATTATCTAACGGCAATGTAAAGCCTTCCATCAATGTAGACCAGTCTATTTCTTTTTTATACACATAATTTTCTGATTCCATACGCATCTTCTCCATCACTATAAAAGTGCTTTTATCTTCTCTTTATACCGTCTCCGATAATAGTCCATCGCCCTATACTCAATAACATCCTTCATCTGCTCCGCCAGCACTGGTTCCTTCACAATCTCTTCCATTTCATCCCTCAATGCCAACGCCGCTCCATCCTTTTTCACAAAGAATTCTTCCCCAGATTTTAGCAGAAAGTGTACCGGCATTTTCATTATCTTTTGGATATGGTTCTTATCCGAAATCTTGCGATATTCCTCATATGTAATCTCTTTCTCCAAATCCTTCCAGTTTGTTCCTGTAGAGAAGAATTCTTTCCAACTTGCCAGAAGTTCTGCCTCTGACACCTCCATTCTCACATTCCCATGGTTATAAAAAGCCATCAGTACCGGCATTTTATACACCTTGCTCATGTTGGTGTTTTCCAGCAGATTTATAAAGTCTTTTCCCATTCCCTGGCTGAATCTTTTCTGCTCATCTGTGAGTTCATCCAATTCTTCCAGATAATTCAAATACTTTTTAAACGGATTCTCATTCGAATGTGTGACCGCCATCTGATAAACATCATCATCCATATAAGTAAACAAATCCATTCTGGTTGGTTGTTTGCCAAGCAATTCTTTGATTCGGAAATACTCGTTTCTGATCTGTTCTTTGATCGTCAGTTGTTTCTTGTCCATTTCTGCAAACAGATCAATTAATCTCATATCAAAATCAACAAAACAATCATCTGGGTAGTTCGTTTTGTCTGCCGGATAATAGGTTTCTTTTCCTGTTTTATTTCTCCCAGTCAGCAAATATCTGACTCTTCCCGCTTTTTCATAATTGCCAATAAAGTCCAGAACATTGAGATATTCTTTTCCCTTATTTCTGCGCAATCCCCTTCCAAGCTGCTGTAGAAAAACAACCGGGGATTCTGTCGGACGCAGGAACATTACCATATCGACTGATGGAATATCTACGCCTTCGTTGAACATATCCACTGAAAAGATAACTTTGATTTCTCCATTTTTCAGTTTCTCAATCGCTTCTGCTCTGTCCATGGAAAACTCTCCATCTGCATTACTATAAACTGCTGCCGACGGAATTCCTCTTTTACCGAATTCTTTTGCCATTTCTTCTGCATGTTTTCTGGAACAGCAGAATCCTAATGCCTGACTGGAGCCATATTTGCAGTAATATTTGTAAATCAACTCATGCCTGTAAGCATTCCCGATATAAGTTCTGTTCAGTTCTTCTTCTGCATATTTTCCCTTAACTATATGTAGCTTTGTGTAGTCAGTCTCATCATAAATTCCATAGTAATGAAACGGAACCAGCATTCCCTTATTGATTCCGTCTTTCAGTGAAATCTCATACGGCACATTGTAATCGCAGATTTCATATATATTTTTGCCGTCCATTCTCTCAGGCGTTGCCGTCAGTCCAAGGAGAAACTGCGGTCTGAAATATTCTACAATTCTTCGATATTGGTCATTGACTGCATGATGAAATTCATCAATCACCACGTAATCGAAGTAATCCGAAGCAAAATATTTTTTATTCAAATATTCCGGTTTCCCAAGGCTTGCTACCGAGGCAAATATAAGCGGTTTATCTGTGCATTTCTCAGCTCCCATAAAAAATCCATAGTCTTTGGAATTTCTTACATTCTGAAAAGAAACTGCTGCCTGTTTCAGAATCTCTTCCCTATGCGCAACAAACAACACTTTCTCATATTTTTTCGAATCAAAAGCAGCCAAAAATGTTTTCCCGATACCCGTTGCAGCCTGAATGAGTGCTTTCTGTGCTCCTTCTGCTCTTGTATCTTCCAATGCGCACAATGCCTCGATCTGTGCTCCTCTTGGTTCATATAAAGGTTTTATTTTTGTATCATTCGTTTCCGACTCTGCAAAATCATATCTGTCAAGGTCTTTTGACACCGCCGGACGATGCCAGTTCTGGGAGTAACGTTTTAATTCTTTGTCATCAATGATAATGGAATGATTCACAAATAAATCTTCAAATGTATGAAAGAACTCTTTGTAGTTTTCCGGATCTTTCTGACTGCTGAACCGATAATTCCATTCTATTCCTGAGGTCAGCGCACTTCTGGAAATATTGGAAGAGCCGATGTAAAGTTCACTGTAATCTGTATAATGGAAAATGTAAGACTTTGGATGAAAAGAACGTCCTTTTTCACAATAAAATCTAAGATCAACTCTGTCACCAAGTTTTCTTTTGATCAGATATAGTGCTGATGGCTGTGTAATTCCAAGGTAGTTTCCTGTCAGGATTCGGATTTTGGCTCCACGTTTCAAAGTATGTTCCAGTTCCTTCAGCAGCATTCTCACTCCGGATTCCATAAGAAAAGAGACAATGATATCAACGCTTTCCGCTTTTTTCATACTCTGGATCAGCTGATAATATAGTTGTCTTCTTTTATCCGGTCCGCCGGTCATTGCATCTGTGGAATATTCGTTTTCATACCCAATATTTAATTTTTCTGCAGAAGTAAATTCAGCCATTTTTCCTCACCTCTTCCCGGTCGGACATCTCCTGTGATCCAATGTTCTTCTATTTTAAGGCCATGCATGTCATGTATGAACTCTTTAAATGTATCTGTTGTAAAATCGGTAAAATATCTTCCGTTTCGTTCACCTTCAAATTCTCCGTATTTGAAAGAGGTATAAATCCATCCTTCCAATTTCAATGATGCATACATATTTTCCAAAACTTCACGCAGTTGTTTTTTCGGCAAATGGAGAACAGATGCACAAGCCCATATGCCATCATATTTTTCTTTTTCATCCAATTCTTGAAACAGCATCTGCCTGACTTTGATTCCTGTATATTCACTTGCAATCCAGCATAATTGTTCTGAACCGTCAATTGCATCTATTTGATATCCACGACTCAGAAAATACTTTGTATCTCTACCTGCACCGCAGCCAAAGTCAAGAATATACGCATCTGGGTTAAGTTTCTCCAGAAATTTATCTTGCACTTCTGTAAACTTTACTGAAACAGTCCCAGAGGCAAAAGACTGCGCATTTTCGTTGTAATATTTTAATGTTTTATCTATATCTGCCATATATTCACTCACCAAATGCCATCCAGCACTGATTTCACTCCTGTTTTATCTGCAAAATACCTGTTTTGTTTCTTATGCCTTAATTTTTCTGATAAATCTAACTTCTTTGTGACATATTATACAATTTTTTGACATAAACAGCAACAATTTTCGTCAGACTTTTTTTGTTATATTCACTTATCTATAATACGCAAAAAATGTTGCATATTTCTTTTTTGATATCTTTTCTCTTTCATCAACTTCCATATAAAAAAAAAAGCCAGACTGCACATAGGTTTCTTCCCCTACATACAGTCTGGTTCTCTGATTCCATCGTTCATTTCTGGTAATAAGTCAATAAACCAGACATTCCATTACTCTTCCGCATCCATCTCCGCCTTAATCTCATCCTCGCAGTCTGCCATTGCCTGTAATGTCATAGTCAGCAGTTTCTGTAATTCCCAACCGAGCTGGTCAGCGCCGCGCTCGATGACTTCTCTGGAGCATCCTGCTGCGAAGCCTTTGCTTTTATATTTCTTCTTGAGGGATTTGAGTTCCATGTCTTTTGTGCTTTTGGATGGTCTCATAAGTGCTGCTGCCCAGATAAGTCCTGTAAGTTCGTCCGCCGCAAAGAGTACTTTTTCCATTTCGTGTTCCGGTGCTACGTCAATGGTTGCGCCACATCCTACTGTGATACCGTAGCCGTGGGATACAACTGAATGGATTACGTCTTCGCCTACGCCTGCTTCGCGGAGCATTTCCGGAGCTTTCAGGCAGTGTTCTTCCGGATATAGTTCAAAGTCGATGTCGTGGAGGAGCCCTACAATTCCCCAGTATTCTGCATCTTCGCCATAGCCAAGTTCACTGGCATACCATTTCATTACTGCTTCTACAGTCAGGGCATGCTGAATATGGAAGGGATCCTTGTTGTATTTCTTTAATAATGCGAATGCCTCATCTCGTGTAATTGTTTTCATTATTTTGTCACTCCTCATATCTGAATTGTCAGACGGATAAAATATCTGCTTTGCTACTTGCTCATAACTGAATAACTGCTCCGCAGTTTATCTGTCAATCTGGATCTGACATGCTTCCATTGCTTTCAGTGCATTCTCATGGCTTTCCGGTGTTACGCCTGCGCAACATTTAGCGTCTACGATGATCGGAACTTCCGGGAGAGATGCTTTTGCCAGAAGTGCATTGGAAATAACACAGATGTCTGTGCATAAACCTACGAATGTGATACTTTCGATTTCATTATCCTCATTCATTGCCACCAGTTCTCCTGCAAGGTCTGTGGAACCAAAGGTTTCTTTATCAATGGGTTCTGTTTTTCTGAGTGCATCTAATTCGCTTCTGATCTGCCAGCCTTCAGTGTCACGGATACAGTGCGGTACAGGAAGCTTCTGTCCTTCCTGGGTGTCAAGATAGTAAGTCTCATGGGTGTCTCTGGTAAAAAGAACAACTCCATCAAAATTTTCGATTTTCTCTTTTACACCAGGTACAATGGCAACTGCCTCTTTTGTTCCAAGAGCTCCGTCGATGAAGTCATTCTGCATGTCTACAACTACTAATACCTTCTGCATATTTCCTTCCCTTTCGTTCTTTCTGCACATTTTTTCAGATAATGCTATAAAATCTCTGGAAACGTATGCTGTTATTATTTGTTATTACTATACAACGACAAAGTGTTTTTGTACAGGCAAAAGTGCCTGTTTTACTATAGCAATTCCATAAAATATCAATCATCTATTTTTCAGTATATTTTTCAAATCTGTACTCCTGTTTAATATCCGGATATTTCTCTTTGTCTACTTCACTCATGAACATATCATAGGGTCTGGCGCAGATTTTGAAAGGTGCGTAAAGTGCTTGATAGATCATCAGTTTTTCACCGTTTTCTGTGTGATGGGCTACTGCAAGGACTTTATAGAGATATTCGGAAGTATCCGGGGATACCCATTCTCTTTTGAAATGCTGTACAATGTCGCCTGCATGGATATCGTGTTCCGGTGTTTCCAAAGTGTTTTCATTTTCCGCACTGTCAGGTTCTTCCGGTTCTGTGTTGAGTTCCATATATTCTTCTTTATCAAGGGAAACCGGGATTCCGGAACGGCCATTGATGTGGACGCCGCCATACCAGGTACCTGTGACCTCACAAATATCGCCTACTTCGTATTCCATGCTGCAGTCATTATTTTTCTTTATGATTCTGATCTTTGCCATTTTTTATTTTTCCTTTTACTTAGCAATTTTAAATACATTCACATTTTTTATTTCCAGCTCTTCCAAATCTCTGGCTGATATCCCACTGTCGCCTGTTTTCCGTTTCTTACCACAGGGACTTTGATGATGCTCTGATTTTCGAGGATTTTCTCTGCTTTGTCTTCCTCTGCAATATAGGTAATCAATGCCAGCAGGTCTTTGTCCTTGCAATCAGTATCTATCAGCTTGTTATAACCGCCAATTGCCTTGCAGACAGATTGGAATTCACCTTTACTTAAGCCTTTTTCTTTCATATCTATAAACTGATATTTAATTCCCCGTTCTTTGAAATAGCGTTCTGCTTTCTTGCTGTCAAAATTTTTCTTTGTTCCGAATATTTGTATATTCATAGTTTCCTTTCCATTTTATAGCAAAGCAATTTCAAATTACTCTACACATTATTTTTCTTTTTTATTACTCCGATCGCATGACCCAGTATCCTGATCTGATCCGCATTGACCATCATGGGTTCATACTCATCATTTTCCGGAATTAGCAAAATGGTACTTCCCATCTTTCGAAAAGTTTTTAATGTGACATTTCCATCAAGTTCTACAGCCGCAATCTGCCCGTTATCTACCACATTTGTTTTCCGCAAAACGACTTTATCTCCATTATTAATATCTGCATTAATCATAGAATTTCCCCGTACAGTCAAAAGAAAAGTTTCCGCAGGTACTGAGATCCATTCTAAGGGTAATTTACATATCTCTGTTATACCTTCCGTCATTTCTATCGGAGTTCCTGCTGCTATTTCAGCAAATACAGGACATTGTACCAGTTCATTCTCTTTTAAACTTCTCTGCGCATTTTCTTCCTGAAGGATAAATTCATCCGGACATTCTTCGTCACACATATACCTGTATTTTTTGTCCCGTACAAAATCCACATATATATATTCAGCAATTCCTGACGGAAGCATTGAAACATCAAACTTCGGAATATCCTCTACTTCTGCTCCCTCTTTATTGATAAGTTTCAGTTCATTTCCATCTGTAATAATTCCATAGCAAACCTCTGGACTTACAGCCATATAAGAGCGCAATTGTTCTTCAGCTACGCTTATTCCTGCCTGGTATTGTTTTACCTCAGCCATAATATACGGTACTATCCGATTATTTTTATAAACCATGACAACGACATCAACAAATCCCATTTTTGAGAAAATCTGTACTTTATATTCTACATCTAGCAATTCTGACGGATAATGATAAACTGTTTTCAGTTCATTCAACAACCATTGACGTATTTTTTCTTCTTTACTATAAAGATCTGCAATTTTGTCCTTAAACATATAATTCTGTAAGGGAATATCTGTCAGGCAACGAAATGCCGCTCCCTCCCTCATTTTCAGAAATTTTGGTTCTATACTTGAAATAAACCTCGAAGGAACGCCATGACAACTCATATACAATCTCTCTGTTGCCCTTGTCATACCTACATAAAGTAATTTTCTTTCCATTGTTTCTACATAAGCGGCATCTTCGTTTTCCTGCAATAACATAGGATTCGGAATTAATTTGTCTGATAATCCCATAAGAATTACTATTTTAAACTCAAGCCCTTTTATAGAATGCATAGTCAGCAGCTTAATTGCCTCTTCTCCGAAATTGATTCCTTCCTGAGAAGTATACAACGTCATCTTTATATTCTCATCTGTTTCTTTTTTAACTTCTTCCAGGATTCTTTTTGTTCTCGCAACAATTGCAATTTCTTTCGCTTCATAGCGTTTAAGAAGTTTCTTTAAAAGTTTTTCCACTCCCAAAATTTCTTCCCCAATTGTATTATACCGGGCAAAAACGGGATAAATCCCCTGCTTATCAATAAGGGAAGGTTTTACAAAGTTATCATCATTTACAATATCTGAGTCTTCTCTGATCAGACTATATGCAGCCTCCGCAATTTGTGTGGTTGTACGATAATTTTTTGCAAGAGATGTGCTTCTTCCTGTCATATCCAAACCTATGCTGGTAAAGCTCCGTCCCTTCACAAGCCATGATGTACTATAAATACTCTGTGCTGTATCTGCTACAAACATAATACTACTGTAATCCTTTTTAGAATCATACATTTGCATAAGACATTGCAGCTGAACTCTGGATAAATCCTGACTTTCGTCAATAATAATATGTGTATATCCAGATATTTTATGGTTTTTCAGATACTTCAAAGCATACAATGCTACATCCTGAAAATCACAAAGATTTTGCGCATAGCACTCTTTCGTATATGTTGCCATTAATTCATAAATCGCCTGTCTGATCCGGCTGTTTTTCTGTAATTTCTGTGGGCCCTCATTGCTTCCTTTGCTTCCCATTCTTCCAATCCTGTCAGCCGACTGATAACTTTCATATTCCACATAATTACAAGCCTTAATCCATGCAATTTCATTTTTCAAAAATCCTAAATACTTTGCATCCAGAATTTTGACATCCCCGAATGTCTTTTTTACATTACTGAGACTTTTCTGCCATATTTCAATTTCTTTTTGTCCCTGGACAATTTGAAGCAGCTTCCCTTTTTCCTGACAAAATGCTCTAAAATAAGAATACAATAATTTATCTATATTCGTTATTTTTACGTTTTTCTGTAATTCTGTTTTATCAAACAATCCATATTGGTCATCTTTATCAATCTGACCATATATATACTCAATATAATTTGTCAGACTTTTATTATAGGTGACCATCAATATTTTATCGCTCGCACCATAACAATAATTATCAAGCAAAAATGAAATTCTATGTACTGCTACTGTAGTTTTTCCAGAACCTGCTACCCCTCTAATGATTGAATGTCCCATGGCTGAACTCCGAATCAGTTTTTTCTGTTCCAGATTTAGCTGCATACCTTATCTCCTGTATCTTCAAAATATCATAACCATTCCCTGTTTGCACAATTATAATAATTGATATTCATAGTCTTTTGATAACTGTTCAGTATCTTTTTTGAAAATAGACATCTGAATAGTTACATCTTTTGTACTTTTATCTTATCATAACTGCTAGATGCTTTCAATGTCAGGTCTTATGCAATTTGTTACGTTCATTTTAAATTTCCATCTATTTCACAGTTTTTTCAAATTCTCACCACATATTTCTCACATTTCCTGGTTATATTATTACTTGTACAGAGCAAAGAGTAATTGCAAATAAAACTTTTTCTTTTTCATACTTTTGCCGGGAATCGATGAGGTTCCCGGCCTCCTTCTTTTATTCCGTTATTTTTTATTCCGTTAGATTTTCTTTTTAATATGGTTATAGATATTCAGTCCCTTTGTCTGTCCGTATTTGGAAATGATAGATCTGTAAATCTGCTGCTTTCTGTTTTTGTCTTCTGCATTTTTCTCCACAGTTGTTGAAACATAATTTACCACTTCCTTTGGCATGCCTGCCTTGTCGAGAACCAATACAAGTTCCTGCTGTAATTTCTTTGTTCCGGCTTTCATGTCAATTATCTTTTGTTTTGGCTTTTTTGTATTCTGATTCTCTGATTGTTTGGCCGACTGCTTTTCAGGTTGTTCATTCAACTGTTTTTCTATTTTCTGATCAGTTTGTTCTGCTACCTGTCTGTCTTTTTCTTTACCGGCCTGTTTTTTTACCTGTTTCCTTGTCTGTACCTGTTTTCCGGAAATCTTCTCGTTTCTGGAAATTTTCACATTTTCTTCTGCTTTCCAGAATTCTATAATATGATCAAAGCCTGTATCCTTGCTGATTACAACAATTTTGCATTCTTCATCCTGACCTGTGCATTCTTTTCCTATCAGATATCCCAGATAAGAGCCCAGATGCATATCTGCGGACTGATTTCCTGTCGGTACTTTATGTGTGACCAGCTTTGCTTCTCCGTGATCATTGATAATATCAAGATCTATTTTTCTGCTGTTATCTGTATAAAAAAGATGGATAATATCTGTTTCCCGTAATTTTTCGCATCCTTTGAAGCCTTCACTTCCTACATTTTCATAATCAATTAAATAATAAGTTTTGATAATCTTCATCCTCTCTTTATTTGTTACTGTTCACTCCGTTCACAGTAACCTTTATTTTTCTCTGCCGCACAATACTCTGTCATTTTTCAGCCGGATAATTCTTTCCTATTTTAACATGCATCTTTCTTCGGCACAACCACATAGTGGCAGCTCTCCTGGTTAGTATTTCCTGGTTGTCTTTGTCGTCTGTTCCATCCAGACAGAATATTATCATATCCACGAATAGTATTCCCATATTGCCACTATAATAAATTTACATACCTTTTGTGAAAAGTGACGGATTTTTATCAGATTTAAGTTGATAAATCTTTAACAAAATTCAAAAAAAACGCAAAAATCCTGTTGATTTTAAGCGTTAAATATGTATAATAGTAAAAGAGAAGCGATACCCATTCGCTTTTATGGTAAGGTATCTTAAGCCTGTTTAAACAGGCGCTTTCATTAACGAAGAAAAGAGGTTAAACGTAAGATGGCAAAAATCGATTTAAGCAAGTATGGCATTACCGGAACTACAGAAATTGTCTACAACCCTTCTTATGAAGTATTATTTGAAGAAGAAACCAAACCGGAACTGGAAGGCTTTGAAAAAGGTCAGGTCAGCGAACTTGGTGCAGTTAACGTTATGACAGGTATCTACACAGGACGTTCTCCTAAAGATAAATATATCGTTATGGATGAGAACTCCAAAGATACAGTATGGTGGACAACAGACGAATACAAAAACGATAACCATCCTGCAACTCAGGAAGCATGGAATGCAGTAAAAGAAATCGCTAAAAAAGAGCTCTCCAACAAGAGACTTTTCGTAGTAGATGCATTCTGCGGTGCTAACAAAGATACTCGTATGGCTATCCGTTTCATCGTTGAAGTTGCTTGGCAGGCACATTTCGTAACAAATATGTTCATCCAGCCAACAGCTGAAGAACTTGAAAACTTCGAGCCAGATTTCGTTGTATACAACGCTTCCAAAGCTAAAGTTGAAAACTATAAAGAATTAGGCCTTAACTCTGAAACAGCTGTAATGTTCAACATCACAACTAAAGAGCAGGTTATCGTAAACACATGGTACGGCGGAGAAATGAAGAAAGGTATGTTCTCTATGATGAACTACTTCCTTCCACTTAAAGGCATGGCTTCCATGCACTGCTCTGCAAACACAGATATGAACGGCGAAAACACAGCTATCTTCTTCGGTCTTTCCGGAACAGGTAAAACAACTCTTTCCACAGACCCGAAACGTCTCCTGATCGGTGATGACGAGCATGGCTGGGATGACAACGGCGTATTCAACTTCGAAGGCGGATGCTATGCTAAAGTTATCAACCTTGACAAAGAATCTGAGCCGGACATCTACAATGCAATCAAACGTAACGCTCTTCTTGAGAACGTAACACTTGATGCTGAAGGCAAGATTGATTTCGCAGATAAGAGTGTAACAGAGAATACTCGTGTATCTTATCCGATCAACCACATTGAAAACATCGTTCGCCCGATTTCTTCTGCACCGGCAGCTAAGAACGTAATCTTCCTGTCCGCAGATGCTTTCGGAGTACTTCCTCCAGTATCTATCCTGACAGAAGCTCAGACTCAGTACTATTTCCTGTCTGGATTCACAGCTAAACTTGCTGGTACAGAGCGTGGAATCACAGAGCCTACACCTACATTCTCTGCTTGCTTCGGACAGGCATTCCTTGAACTGCATCCGACAAAATACGCAGCAGAACTTGTTAAGAAAATGGAAAAGAGCGGAGCAAAAGCTTACCTGGTTAACACAGGATGGAACGGAACAGGAAAACGTATCTCCATCAAAGATACTCGTGGTATCATCGATGCAATCCTTAACGGAGATATCCTTAACGCTCCTACTAAGAAGATCCCATTCTTCGATTTCGAAGTTCCAACAGAGCTTAACGGCGTAGACACAGGTATCCTTGATCCTCGTGACACATATGCTGACGCTTCTGAATGGGAAGTAAAAGCTAAAGATCTTGCTGGAAGATTCATCAAGAACTTTGCTAAATACGAAGGAAACGCTGCTGGTAAAGCACTTGTTGCAGCTGGTCCTCAGTTATAATTATAATTGCTGAATTAAAGTTAATTATAATTAAATTATAATTTTATTGTCCAAATGAGTACGAAAGGGATGCGAGTAATTCGCATCCCTTTTCATGTTGTTTCGGTGGTCAGGCGGATATTCGCAATCCGCTTCGCTACAGGGCTCTGAGTTTTTCTACCACTTTCTCATATGCGGGTACCGGAACGTGATATTCTTCTCCCATTCTTACTACTTCGTAAACTAATCCGTCAATTTCGGACTGTTTTCCTGCCATGATATCCCGCTGCATGGAAGTGGTTGCTTCCGGTGCGAGGTTGGAAAGGATTTTTAAATTTACTTCTGCCATATCTTTCTGGAAAGGAACTCCCATGGCTTCTGCAAGTGCTGCGATTTCTTTTACCATGGTCTTAAAAAGTTCTCTGGCTTCGCCTTCTTTCTGGAAATCTGCGGCAGTTACGTGGTAATAGAGTCCTGCTGCCCCGATCGGGGATACATAGGAAAATTTCTCCAGTGCTTCACGGCGGATGTTTTCCGAAAGAGTCCCGTCGATATGACTGTCACAGAGGTCTTTCTGAATCTCTTTCAGTTCCGGTCGGAATTCTGCTTTGTCTCTTACGCCGAATACAATGTGCAGGATCTGTCCATGCTGGAGAAGTTTTCCCGGTTCTTTAATGTTGGCAGAAACATAGATGCAGCCGTCTGTTACCAGTAGATCCGGCAGTTCTTTCTGCATTTTTCCACCTGTTCCATATATATTCAACACTGGAATTACGATAGTATTTTTCCTGGCAATGCGTTTGATAAACGGAATCGTTTCCTGTAAGGAATAGCCTTTTACGCAGACAAAAATTACGTCCGGATGCTCTGCATAATGCTCCATATCTGTAGCAGGAATGCTTATGTTTTCCTCTGTTTTATCCCACATTTTCGCCAATGTAAGACCCTGTTTCTGGATCTTTTTCAGGTGTTCGCCTCTCGCGATCAGGGTTACGTCCTTGCCTGCTTTTTTCATATAATATCCGGTAACACCACCGGTTCCTCCGGCTCCAATGATTAAGTATTTCATATTTATTTTCTGCCCCGCTTTCATTGTTTTGATTCTTATATCATAGCACAATTGCAATTTTTCTTCAGTATATTTTATGCATTACGCTGACATAATTTTGCATTGACAGTTTATTTTTTGCCCTGTAATATCAATGGTATCAATATCAGAATATATTACACAGGAAAAGTATTAAGATGGAACGATATCTGGAATTTAGAATAGATGAACAAACTACAGAACTTAAAATGGAAGCATTTCTGAAAAAGAATGCAGGACTTACAAAACGGCAGATCAGCCAGGCGAAGTTTCGACCGGACGGGATTACCAGAAACGGAGTTCGCTGTCGTGTAACTGAGACAATATATCCAGGCGATGTGATCCGCGTTTGTCTGGAGGAAGCCGGGACTGCTTCTGCGCATCTTGAAAATTATAATGACGGAATCAAAAGTAAAGATTTGTCGGATTTCCATTCCAACAAAGCTTCAGCTCCAGTTTCCGAAACTTCTTTTTCTCTGAATATTTTATATGAAGATACGGATATTCTGGCGGTTGATAAACCGGCAGGAATGGTTACGCATCCAACGGGAATGCATTATACAGACAGCCTCTCCAATCTTGTTGCCGGTTACTTTCGAGAGAAAAATGAACAGGTCTGTGTCCGCCCGGTAGGGCGGCTGGATCAGGAGACTTCCGGGATTGTGGTTTTTGCCAAAAATCAGGTAGCAGCTTCAAGGCTTCAATCTGTAAAATCTCCATGCAAAATTCACAAGCAATATCTTGCCGCTGTATCCGATACTTTGCCTGTAGATATGCCTGGTGTCTGGCATACCTTAGATTTACCGCTGATGCAGGACCCGGAGAATCATCTGAAAATGAAAACTGCTGCTAATCTTTCCTTACATTCATCTGCATTATCGGGAAAAATCAAAACAGCAGTTACTCATTATCATACTCTTTTTTCCAGTCAGGACTGGTCGCTTATCACACTTAAGCTGGATACCGGACGTACCCACCAGATCCGTGTCCATATGGCATCCACAGGACATCCTTTGCTTGGAGATACTCTTTATCATTCAGACGATAAAATATCTTCCTGTGCTTCCTTTTCCAGGGCAGCCCTTCATGCATGGAAAGTTTCTTTTCAGCATCCTTTCAGAGATGAAATGCTCCTTCTGGAAGCACCATTACCTTTCGATTTTCGTGAACTGGTTTCACTTTCAGGGTCTGATCTGTTGTCTATTTAAGCTTCAAATTCTTTGATCAGATTTACCATTTCAATGGCACTGAGTGCACAGTCATAGCCTTTATTTCCTGCTTTTGTACCTGCGCGTTCAATTGCCTGCTCGATGTTTTCTGTGGTAAGTACTCCGAATAATACCGGAACTCCTGTTTCCAGTGATACTGATGCAATCCCTTTGGAAACCTCATTGCATACATAATCATAATGACTGGTATTTCCACGAATCACAGCACCTACGCAGATAACCGCATCATACTTTCCACTTTTTGCCATTTTAGACGCGATCAGCGGGATTTCAAAAGCACCTGGTACCCACGCTACCTGGATGTCCTCTTCTTTTACATTGTGACGTGTCAGCCCATCCATGGCACCACTTACCAGCTTGGAAGTTATAAATTCATTGAAGCGGGCTGCTACAATTCCTACTTTCATTCCATCTGATACTAATTTTCCTTCTAATGTTTTCATTTTTTCTGGTCCTTTCATCTGTAAATTTATATTTTTTAACCTGTACAGGTTTTTATATACGGTAAATTTTATTTTCGGGAACGTTATCGTTATATATGAAAATCCCCGCTGTATTTAATACTTCAGAATATGTCCCATTCGTAATTGTTTTGTCTTAAGATAACGCAGATCATACGCTGTGGCATTCATCTGTATCGGAACTCTCTGTTTGATCCTGATGCCAAATTCTTCCAACTGATAAACTTTATCCGGGTTATTTGTCAGCAGCCGCAGCTCTTTTACCCCAAGATTTCTCAGAATCTGCGCACCAATGTAGTATTCTCTTTCGTCTCCGGCAAATCCAAGTGCCAGATTCGCTTCGAGTGTATCCATTCCCTGTTCCTGAAGTTCATAGGCACGAAGTTTATTGATCAGTCCGATTCCTCTTCCTTCCTGTCTCATATAAAGGAGTATCCCTCTGCCTTCTTCCTCAATCTGGGCCATCGCCGCTGCAAACTGCTGTCCGCAGTCACAACGCTGTGATCCAAAAACGTCTCCTGTCAGGCACTCTGAATGCACACGGCACAGAACGTTTTCTCCATCTCCGATTTCACCTTTTACCAGTGCTACATGATGTTCCCCATTCAGGCGGTTTACAAATCCATACGCCATAAACTCTCCGTATCTGGTCGGCATTTTTGTGGTCGTCACGCGATCCACCAGAATATCATGGCATTTACGGTAATTCTGAATATCTTTAATTGTTATGAATTTAAGATTCCACTTTCCGGCAAGTTCCCGTAACTCAGAAGTCCGCATCATAGTGCCGTCTTCTCTCATAATTTCACAGCACAGCCCGCACTGTTTTAACCCTGCAAGTCTGCACAGGTCTACAGTTGCCTCTGTATGTCCGTTTCTTTCCAGAACACCGTTCTTCTTCGCCAGAAGTGGAAACATATGTCCGGGGCGTCTGAAATCTTCGGGTTTTGCATTCTCATCCACACATTTCATGGCAGTAACAGAACGTTCTGCCGCAGAGATTCCTGTAGTGGTGCTGATATGGTCTACGGAAACAGTAAAAGCAGTTTCGTGATTATCTGAATTTTCTGCTACCATCTGCGGGAACTGCAGTTTTCTTACATATTCCTCAGACATTGGCATACAGATAAGTCCTTTTCCGTGAGTTGCCATAAAGTTAATATTTTCTGTTGTGGCAAACTCTGCTGCACAGATAAAATCTCCTTCATTCTCTCTGTCCGGATCATCCGTTACCAGAATAATTTTTCCATTCCGAAGTTCTTCCAGAGCTTCTTCTACTGAATCAAATCCGTTCATTTTTCTCTCCTTATGCAATGTATTTTTCTGATACAATATATTTTTCTGTTGTTAAGAGGGCAAAATCATTCGTATTGGCTGCTTATCTGGTTCGTGTTAGGCAGATAAAACATCCATTGTACAGTTCTGCATCAATCGAATAACCGCTTTGTGGTTAATTCTGTCAAAAGCCATACTTATTCAGAAAATCCCGTGTAATATTACTTTTTATCGGCTGTTCTTTCACAGGCGTTATTAATTTTTCCACGTATTTTCCAATTATGTCTGTCTCCAGATTGACGATATCTCCTTCTTTGCGTTCTCCGAGGACTGTAATCTTTACTGTATGAGGAATTGCAGAAATGGAAAAGTCTGTTTCTGAGACTTTTGCCACTGTAAGACTGATTCCATCAACTGTTACAGAACCTTTTGTCACAATATATTTCATAATTTGTGGTGAAGCCTGAATGGTGTACCAGACAGCATTATCATCTCTGCGAATTTCCGTGATTTTTCCTGTTCCATCCACATGCCCGGCAACAATGTGTCCTCCAAATCTTCCATTTGCAGGCATTGCCCTTTCCAGATTTACATGCTGTCCCAAAGAAAGCTGAATCAGCGCAGAACGATTCAATGTCTCATGCATCACATCTGCTGTAAAACCATCTTCCAGACATGCAGTTACAGTGAGGCAGATTCCATTTACAGCTACACTGTCCCCTGTTTTCAGATCATCCAGAATTTTCTCTGCCCGTATCGTAAATACTGCTGAATTTGCTCCTTTTTTTATTTTTTTCACAGTTCCCAGTTCTTCAACAATTCCCGTGAACATTACTCTTCACCTCACTCTCTATAAGAAAATCATCTCCTATTCTGATTATTTCGCTGTTTTTTAATAATATTGCGCTGGCAGGATCAGGAAATCCTTTTCCTTCTATCGGTGTCTTTGCACTTTCTCCCCCAAAAAGTTTGGGTGCTATATAGGTCTGGACTTTCTGAACAATACCGCTTTCGAGTGCTGACCAGTTTAAAGTGCCTCCTCCTTCCAGTAAGATACTGTCTATCTTTGCAGCTCCCAGAAGTTCCATTAGTCTGTTTAAATCTATGTGTCCATTTTTCTCCGGAACATACAGAACCTGGCATCCCAGTTCTTCATAATTCTTTATCTTCTGCTGATCTTTACTGCTGCTTGCAATGATTGTAGGAATTGTCGCTGCTGTTCTTATAATCTTAGATGTCAGTGGTGTTCTCAGATGGGAATCACAGATAATACGCACAGGATTTCTGCTGTTTTCCAGTCTGCAGGTGAGCATCGGATTATCTGCCAGCACAGTTCCCACCCCAACCATAATTCCTGTATATTTCAGTCGCTGTTTCTGTACATGAATTCTGGCAGCTTCTCCTGTCACCCATTTGGATTCTCCTGTATAAGCGGCAATTTTTCCATCCATAGTCATTGCATATTTCATGACCACATACGGTTTTTTATTTTGGATGTAATAAAAGAATGCTTCATTCAATTTATCACACTCTTCTTTTAAAATATTTTCTGTTACTTCAATTCCATGATCCTTCAAAATCCGGATTCCTTTTCCTGCAACCAGTGGATTAGGATCTGATGATCCGATGATCACGCGTCTGATTCCGGCCTCTAGGATTGCATTCACGCATGGAGGCTGTTTTCCATAATGGCAGCAGGGTTCTAAAGTAACATATATAGATGCTCCTTCGGGTTCTTCCGTACATGCTGCCAGAGCTTCTCTCTCCGCATGGAGTTCACCGTATTTTCTGTGATATCCCTGACCAATGATCCTTCCGTTTTTAACGATCACAGCACCTACCATCGGATTAGGTGCTGTAAAACCCATTCCTTTTTGCGCCAGTTCCAAAGCCATTTTCATGTACTGCCTGTCCTGTTCCATATCCGTTATATTTTTCAATCCATCATCTCCTGCTCTTTTATAACAATTCCGTAAAAATTCCATAAAATAAAGCCCCGGTGTTTTTTCAACATCCAGGGCTTGGTAATTAATATTTGATATGAATTATCTTCCGATGAATCTGACTCTTTATTTCATCACTGAAATCACTTTAATTGATATAAAAAAGCTCTGGAATAAATTAATTATTCCAGAGCAGTCAGCTTTCACAGATCAGTTAATTCTTCTGTATCTCTACTGTTACCTTCTTTCATCCAGACTGTACTGTCGGCTTCGGAATCGCACCGAATCATGCCTTATGGCTCGTGGGCTTTACCACCGGTAGGGAATTGCACCCTGCCCTGAAGATTTTATTTTATTTTTATCAGCAATTTATACGATTTACCTTGCTGATATCTGACAGTATACTCTCAACTTTTATCTCTGTCAAGATTTTTTTCAGGAAAGTAACCCTCTTACCATCTCTGCATTAAATGTCACACCTGTCAGGTGATCTACTTCGATCTGGTACAGGGCATTGGCTGCGATATGCTCTGCTGCCTGTTCCAGATCACGAATACCGCTTGTATTTTTATGCAATTCAACGATGGCATTCAGACCCTCTTCTGTTACTACGCATTCTTCTGCCTTGAGGCTCATGCGTTTCAGAACTTTCGGAAGAACGTATTTGGAGAAGATGATCTTCTTCTCTTCTGATGTATAATCCGGGATATCGATCACCGCGAAACGGGACATCAGAGGTGCACTGATCTGGGATTTATCGTTTGCCGTAGCAATAGGATAAACGCCCACTGTGGGCACCATACATTCCATATAGTTATCTGTAAATCCAAGGTTGTCAAGCAGAGTAAGAAGTACGTCTGCAGGGTTTCCGTTGCCCTTACCTGACGCTGCTTTATCAAGCTCGTTGATAATAAATACAAGGTTGGATTCTCCTGCTGCTGAAAAAGCTTCCATGATGATTCCGGGCTTTGCGTTTGCATAGATTCTGGAACTTCCTGTAAGCTGTTCCGGATCATTGATGGAACTCATGTCCAGAGTTGTCCAAGGCAGTTTCAGGATACGGGCAACTGCGTATGCAATCTGGGATTTACCTGTACCTGCAGGGCCTACAAGGAGAAGTCCGTATGCAGGAAGTGTATGGGTACGGTTGATCTGGATGATGGTTTCAATAATACGCTGCTTTACAGATTCCATTCCGTAGAGTTCCTCATCAAGAATCCTGCGCGCTTCCTGAGGATCGATTGCTTCAAAGTAGTTATTCTTCCACTGAATGTTCATCATAATGGACAGTGCACGCTGAGCGTGGCGTCTCTCTTCCGGAGATACCTCATGAGAGCGGGCAACTGCAAGGTTTCTTCGAGCCCAAAGACGAATATTATCCGGCAGAGTTCTTCCGGCACAGGTCATAAAGTCAGTGATGCTCTGAATGCTTGTCAGCTTCATCTCATCCCCTGTTTCTTCTTCATCTTCATCCTCAGTCACTTCTGCAGGCGCACTGCTAGCCAGGAGTCTCTCAATCATAAACTGAAGGAAACCATCCTCTGCGGAAAGCTTCGTTCCGCCACCAAAAGCAGTTTCACGAATCTTATAAACTGCATAACCATTCTCTTTATTCTCTCCTGAAAGGCGCACATTGATATGATTCTCCCCAAGCCATTTCAGAAGACTTACAAATCTTGAATCAATACTGATGATATCTGCACTGAAAACGCCGTCATCCTCTTTAAATTCAAAGGATGTACGTTTGATTGGATTAGTAAAAATACCGCAGGAATGATGTTTCCACTGACGGCTGCTGTTATCCAGAATCATGATCGGTTTCTCAGGGGAAGTCTCCTTTTCATTGGACTGGAAAGTAGTGTAGGTACATTCAGACTGTACACCTGGTTTCTTGTCTGAAGCACCGCTGAAATCAAATACTGGCATGGTAAATACTCCTTTTATCTTATCATACAACGCATGACATATTTCTGTTACGCATCTCTGCAATCCTGCCGGAAGCTATTTATTATTCTAGCAGAATCTTTTCTTTTAATCAATTCTGTAAATGTATTTATTGCATAAATATTCAATAAATTATATCCTCATTTATTCCCCCAAAATCATTGACGGTAACATTCGCAGGCCTTATAATAGTAGTAACTGAGAATTTCCAGAAACTCTCTGGAAAATCGGAATTTACTTTTAGGAGAGCAAAATGAGCAAAATTATTTTAACCGGTGACCGCCCAACCGGCCGCCTTCATGTTGGACATTATGTTGGTTCATTATCCGAGCGTGTTCGTTTACAGAACTCCGGCTTATATGATGAAATTTATATTATGATTGCAGATGCACAGGCATTAACAGATAATGCTGAACACCCTGAAAAAGTTCGCCAGAACATCCTTCAGGTTGCCCTGGATTATCTTGCATGCGGCATTGATCCTGAGAAATCCACTATCTTTATCCAGTCCATGGTTCCAGAGCTTACAGAGCTTACTTTTTATTATATGAACCTTGTTACTGTAGCACGTGTACAGCGTAACCCTACAGTAAAAGCCGAAATCCAGATGCGTAATTTCGAGGCAAGCATCCCTGTCGGTTTCTTCTGCTATCCGATCAGCCAGGCCGCAGACATCACTGCATTCCGCGCTACTACTGTTCCGGTTGGCGAAGATCAGCTTCCAATGCTCGAGCAGTGCAAGGAGATCGTACACAAATTTAATACTGTTTATGGCGAAACTCTGACAGAGCCTGAGATTATTCTGCCATCCAATAAAGCCTGCTTACGTCTGCCAGGTATTGACGGAAAAGCAAAAATGAGCAAATCTCTCGGAAACTGCATCTACCTTTCAGATGAAGAAGCTGATGTTAAGAAGAAGGTTATGTCCATGTTCACAGACCCGAATCATCTTCGTGTGGAAGATCCGGGACGTGTGGAAGGAAACCCTGTATTTATTTATCTGGATGCATTCTGTAAACCGGAATATTTCGCAGAGTTCCTGCCTGAATATCAGAATCTGGATGAACTGAAAGCTCATTATACACGCGGCGGTCTGGGTGATGTCAAGGTTAAGAAGTTCCTGAACAAAGTACTCCAGGCAGAGCTTTCTCCAATCCGCGAGAGACGTAAATACTGGGAGCAGCATCTTGATGATGTATATGATATCCTCAAAGAGGGAAGCAAGGTTGCTGAAGCAAAAGCTGCACAGACACTTCATGATGTTCGTTCAGCAATGCAGATCAACTACTTTGATGATAACAGCTTAATCAAATAATTGTATGCCGGTGGCTACAGCGACCGACAACAATGCGTAAATAAGAAATTCAAACGCAAGATTGTTCAAAAATCAACTTATTGACACATCAAAACAGGTTCAGGCAAAAGCATTCTGCTCACGTCTGAACCTGTTCTGTTATTTCTTCACTGACTTTCTTTTCAATCTATTTTACAGATAAAATCTATCCGATATCTTTCATATCCGATATCTTTCATATCTGATACCATTTGATCTCATTTGCCTCCATATGTAACCGGAAGCTGCTTCCATCACCTCTGTAAACTACTGTATCCTGTGGTTCGTAAGTGTTGTTGACTACGCAGTATTTTCCATTTTTTACGTAAGCATGTACTTCTACATTGTAGTTGGTTGAATACCAGCAGTGAAGTTCTTCCTCTGCGGATGCTGACCAAAGGACTGCACGATAAAGCACGCGGCTGTTCTTAAAGCTGTATGGAAGTCCGCTGATATAAACGCCTCTTCCTTTACCGAAAGTCTTTACAGCCATCTGCACTTCCTGGTCTTTCTGGATTAAGATTTCTGTTTCCGGTAAGGCATAAATGTTCTTCTTACCTTCACCGAAATCAACCTCGCCTTCTGCATCTTTAAGGATGAAATGATCTCTGTGTTCTTCCCAGTTATATTTATCTGTATTCAGGTTAAATCCATGTTCTTCTTCTACTCCAAGTACATCATCTAACTGAATGAATCTGCCCTGCCACTGATGTGCTGCCGGTTCTCCTACACCGATAAATCCACCGCCATTATATACAAATTCTCTGACTGCTGTGATGATTGTTTCGTCGATCCAGTTCTCGCCGCCTGACTGTGCAGTGTCCGCATCTCCCACATTGATCACTACGTCAAATTTCTTCAGAATATCTTTGTCTGCTTTGATATCGTCAAAGCTGATAAATGATATATCAAACGGTGCGCCGCTTAATGCTTCGATAATTCCGAAATAAGAATAATTCTGCTTGTAATAGATGGCGTGATGTACCATATGGTTACCCCATGAGCGCATCTTTCCCCAGCAGTTCAGGACTGCTACTCGTTTTACGCAATAAGGAGTCGTTCCCTGAATGTTATCATATAAAGTGCGGAACTCTTCGCAGACTTCTTTGATATACTGTACAAAATCAGGGAATTCCAGGGCAAGTTTCAGATATCCGCCGTAGCCTATTCTCTGGATCGGGCTTCGAAGGATTGCTCTTCTTGCGGTTACCCAGTTCACTTTTGCCTCCTTTACAGGATCGCCGCCTTCATGGAATGTATCCGGGAAAAAGTATGGCAGAAATCTTCCTTCTGTATATTTTACATTCTTAATATCACTGAATAGACGCAATGTCGCACCATTTCCAACACTTCCAACTACAGCATCCAGTCCGATGGATGCAAATTCGTCCATAAACGGTTCCATGCCAATCCAGTGATCTCCCATAAACATCATGGCTTCTTTTCCGTATTCATGTACGATATCTACCATCTCTTTGGCAAGTTTCGCAACTTCACGTCTCTGAAATGCCTGAAAATCTTTGAATTCTTTTGAGGGAATCCGGTAGGTATTGTTCATGTATCCCTGGTCAATGATATATTCCGGTCTGAAAGGATAACCCACTTCTTTCTCAAACTGCTCCAGAATATATGGGCTGACTGAAGCGGAATAGCCAAACCAGTCTACATATTTCTCTCTTGCAAGTTCATCAAATATAAGAGTAAACTGATGGAAAAATGTAGTAAAGCGCACAACATCCACATACTCATGAGTATCCAGAAATCTGCGCAGACGTTCCAGGGAATAAGCTTTTGTTTTCGGCTGGCGCACATCAAATGTAATCTGCGGTTCCACATCTTTCCAGTCATTTACTACTGCATTGTACATGTGTACCGGATCCCACATGATATATGCCAGGAAGCTTACAGTGTATTCATGAAACAGCTTTGCAGCTCTGATCACTACATTACCGGTTTCTTCATCATAGCTCCACAGCTCTGTTGATACCGGTTCCCCGGTAGTACGGTCTATAACTTCCCACCATCTGTAGATATCATCTCTTGTATTCACCGCCAGCATATCCGGATATAAATGATCCATCAGATGAATTTTAAGCTTATCCTCTGTTGCTGTATGGAAGGATGTCATGATATACATCTGCTGGATTTCCTCAGGATGTGCCTTTGCCCATTCATTATCCTTACGGGTTGTATAATAGGTTGCATATATCTTGGAGCCAGTATCTTTTAATTCCTTCGGAAATTCTGTTCCGTCACAGTCACGAATCGCATCTGCACCCCATTCATCCAGTATCTCCAGTGTCTGTGGCACTACGTCCAGATTGGTTGGTATTGTTACACGGCCTTTTTTCATTGTTGTTTGTCTCCTCTCTGTATAAACCTGTCTTATTTTTTTACTTATCTGACCTGATTCTGCTCTTTCTTGCACCTTATCTGTTTATAGAATACGTTCTTTCCAAAACATTTTCAATTCTCTTTTTGCTTTGTTTTTTAGAAATCTTGCTGTGCGCATTGAATTGTGATATTATATAAAAAATGTTATCAGAAATTTTGAAGGGAATTCTGTTTTTAGATATTATGGTCTATATTATTTTGATTTTTATTGTTTTTTTATGCATTTAGTCCAGTCGCAACAACTAAACGCAGAACAGATTCCCTCTATTATTTTTGTTCACTTTTTTATATCAGACAAAATTGCTAAATTATGGAGGCGAAACTTTTTTATGAGTACACATTCTCTTCGCTTCAGCCCTGAAGATACTACTCCACAGAAGATCACACTTCTGAATGCATCTTCTTCCCTCTATGAAGGTGACTGGCCAAGCATTCCCCACTCCCATGCCTTTACTGAATTATTCTATGTGCGGGACGGACAGGGGGAATTCCTGCTTGAGGACAAAATCTACCCCATCTCAAAGGATGACCTGATCATTGTTAACCCTCACATTAATCATACTGAAATTTCCAGGGGAAATCCTCCTCTCAGCTATTTCACAGTGGGAGTAGGCGGATTATCCTTCTCTTTTAATGATCAGAAAGAATATCGTATCTTTAACTGCCGAAAAAAGAAAACAGATCTGCTTTTTTACTTTAACTCTCTGTTCCAGGAACTGGACAATCAATCTGAAGGGTACGAAAAAATCTGTATATATATGCTTAATATCCTGATTCTTCAGCTTCGGCGAATTACAGATTCTCCTTTCGAACTGATCACAGCACAACATCCAAGCAGGGAATGTGCAAATATCAAACGTTTTCTTGATTCTAACTACGGAGAAAACATCTCTCTTGATCATCTGTCTGCCATCAGCCACCTGAACAAGTATTATCTCAGTCATGAATTTACCAAATATTATGGGATTTCTCCTATGAACTATCTGAATCGAAAGCGAATCGAGGTATGTAAAGAACTTCTGGAAAATACTGATTACGGAATTTCAGACATTGCCCATCTGACAGGATTTTCCTCTCAGAGTTATCTCTCCCAGAGCTTTCGCAAATCCTGTGGCATGACTGCGGGAACTTACCGTAAACTTAAGAAAAAAAGAAAGGATACTATTTAACATTATGCAATACACATTTCCAAACTACTATAAAGAATTTTCCTGCATTGCAGGAGCCTGTCCGGATACCTGCTGCGCAGGATGGCAGATCGTAATTGACGATCAGACACTGAAGAAGTACCAGCACTTTAAAGGTCCGTTCCGCAATCGCCTGCACAATGATATTGACTGGAAAGAACATGTTTTCTGCCAGTATAACAGACGCTGTGCTTTTCTCAACGAAGAGAATCTGTGTGATATCTACACAGAAGCAGGACCGGAAATGTTCTGCAGAACCTGCAGAAATTATCCTAGACATATTGAAGAATTTGAAGGTCTGCGTGAGATTTCCCTGTCGCTCTCCTGTCCGGAGGCAGCAAGGATTTTACTTTCCCAAAAAGAAAAGGTACATTTTATCACAAAAGAAAAAAAGACAAAAGAAGAAGTCTATGATGACTTTGATTATTTCCTGTTCACTGCACTTATGGACACCCGTGATATGCTTATAGATATCATCCAGGACAGAGCTGTACCCATGCAGAAACGTCTGTGGAAACTTCTGGCTGCTGCACATGATTTCCAGTTATGTGTAAATAAAAATGAACTCTTTAAATGGGAAGAAATGCGAAAACGACATGAAGATTCCGGATACGGAGATAGATTTTGCAGCAAAATTTACTCTCGTATAAATGCAGATAACATAGAAAACAGTTCTGCTGCATCTGCCTGCGCAAATACACCAGAACAATTATTTAAAAAAATGTGGAAAACTGTTGTCCCGGAAATGGAGGTTCTGCGCCCGGGATGGCAGGAATACTTAAAGAATTGTCTGACTCCACTGTATAATGGAAATACAGATCCGCAGTCTGACTCCGGAAATCTTTATTCCTGGCAGAAAAGTGAATTTGATTTCTCTTATCCGGACTGGCAGATTCAGGAGGAACAGCTTCTTGTTTACTGGATCTATACCTATTTCTGCGGTGCAGTTTATGATGATGAGATCTTCGCCAAGGTGAAAATGGCAGTTGTGTGCACCCTGTTCATCCATGAATTAAATGTGGGAACCTATCTGAAAAACAACCGGCAGTTTAAGTTGGATGACCAGATCCGTATCTGTTATCAGTTTTCAAGAGAACTGGAACACTCAGATCTTAACCTGAACAGATTCGAAGAATTGATGTCTGAAAAAGAGATCTTCTCTTTTGAAAATCTATTGAAGATCTGCTGATGCATACTTTTTCTGTCTTATCTGTGTCATCTGACACCTCATATAGTCAGATGAACATTTATGCTTTGTAAAAAAACCTTACTGTACAGAAAATATCTTTATACAGATATTGTTCTGTACAGCAAGGTTTTTATCGCTAGTACATTTTTAACCACACTCAGGCCAGTGCCAATAAATCTTTTCCTTCTTTCAGTCTCCCATAAAACTGTATGTAGAAATCCTGATTTTGATCATATGGTTTGAGATAGAATCTGTTCACCACAAAGAGGTTCAGATTTCTGATCAGATCTGAATCCTCAGCATTGTACAGTACTTCCTGTACATCCAGCAGAAAATAATGCCAGTCATTGACAAATTTCTCATAATTTTTCAGATCCGGTGTATCGATCCATTTTTTTACCTTGATCTTACTTCTGTTTGTTTTGGGACATTCATGGATCTGAAGAATATATTTAAATCCCCCATCTTCATAAAGTCTTCCCAGAGGAAACAGTCTGCAGAAGCCTGGTCTGACAGCATGAATACTGCAACGGCCCTCTTTATTCAGAAATACACATTGTTCTTTTTCACCTGTCATCCGGAGATGAGGCAGGATATTGCCGTCTGATACTCCCAGTTCCAGACATTCCTGCAGAAGCTGTTCCACAGGCTTCTTAAGTCCCACAGATAATCTGTGTACATCATATGGATCCAGGATCACAGAATCTCCCATTCCCTGACAGCAGTCACAGCATCCTTCGCAATCGTGACAATCTGCCTTTACCATGTCATTGGAATCATATAACTTTCCGTCTGAAATCTCTTCCAGTGTCTGTTCTCTTCGCATCAGAAAGCCTCCAGTCCTGTAACTCCCCAGTCTGAAGCAAGATCTTTCATACCTTCCAGAACTTCCTCCCTGGAATAATCATTATCATCCAGGAAATCTCCATCCATATCATTCAGATACAGATAAAAAGTCAGTGCCAGTTCCAGATAATCTACATCGTCTTCAACCATACCCATGTACAATTCGTTCTCTGCTTCATTGATCTTTCCTTCTTCTGCCAGCTTCATAACAGTTGAAAAAAGCTTATCTGCCTCTGTGTAATCTTCCTTATTTTCAGGAAGTTTGTAATTGGGCTGCTGCTCATGAAGCAGAAGCTTTGCGATCAGCCTTCCTACATCCTGAATATTTCTTATCATATGATCATCCTGTACTGCCATAATGTTATCTTCCCTTCTTTATTTAATCATTCCAGTTTTAATCCCGCCAGTGCCTGTGCAAATGCATTATTCACCGGCTCTTTGGCTTCTTTCTGCTGTTGTCTCATGTATTTCTGAACATCACGCTTATTAACTCCTGCTCCCTCTTTGGCTCTTCTCGCCTGAAAAGCAGAGAGCTTTTCTTTATAGCCGCAGGCACAGATAAATGTCTCTTCCTTACCTTTCACATACATTTCCATATGTTTATGACACTTGGGACAACGGGCATTGGTAGTTCTGGACAGGGTTTCTTTATAACCGCACTCTCTGTCCTGACATACAAGCATTTTTGCATTCTTTCCATTCACTGCCAGAAGCTTCTTTCCGCAGTTCGGGCAGATCTTGTTTGTAAGATTATCATGCCTGAAGGTTCCCTGTCCGGTTTTGATCTCATCTACAATGTCACAGGTATAGTTCCTGATTTCTTTCAGGAAGGTTTCCTGTTTCATTTTACCTTTTGCAATATTTCCAAGCTTCATCTCCCAGTCTGCGGTCAGTTCCGGCTTGCGCAGTTCCTCGGGTACCAGTTCCAGAAGCTGCTTTGCCTTGGAGGTCAGATGGATTTCATTGCCTTTTTTCTCCATCAGAAAGCTGTTAAACAGTTTCTCAATAATATCGGCCCTTGTAGCAACTGTCCCCAGACCACCTGTCTCACCGAGAGTTTTCGCTGCCTTTGTATCATGACTCTCCATATAGCGCACCGGATTCTCCATTGCTGCAAGAAGCGTTGCTTCTGTGAATCTTGCAGGTGGCTTTGTCCTTCCTGTATTCATGGATACATTCTCTATATGCAGTCTCTCACCTTTCTTCATCTGTGGAAGCTTCTGATCTTTCAGTTTCTGCGCATCGTCAGCAGTATCCTCATCCTCTTCAGTGTCGTCCGTATTTTCATACACATCTTTCCATCCGGTACTTTTTACAACTTTCCCGCTGGCAGCAAAAAGTTCTCCAGCAACAATTCCCTCCATGCTCACCTGTTCATAAACAAAAGGCGGATACAGCACACTGAGGAATCTGCGAACTACCATATCGTAAATCTTACGTTCTTCATTTGTCATATGGTCAAGCTGCACAAACTGCTCCGTAGGGATAATTGCATGATGGTCGCTGACCTTTTTATCATCCACAAAACTTCCATTTGCACGAACAGGCTGATTCATCAGTGCGCCTGCCGGTTTTCTGTACGGTCCTGTTGCACAGGCTCTCAGTCGTTCTTTAATTGTAGGAACAATATCCTTTCCAATATATCTGGAATCTGTCCTCGGATAAGTGAGAACTTTGTGATTCTCATACAGACGCTGCATGATATTCAGAGTCTGCTTTGCAGAATATCCATATTTCCGATTTGCCTCTCTCTGCAGTGTGGTCAGGTCATACAAACCCGGTGCAAAGGATTTTTTCTCTTTGCTGGTTACGGAAGTTACTTCCAGAGACTGATTTCTGAGAACATCGGAAATCTCCTCTGCCCGTTCTTTATTAAAAGTTCTGAAGCTCTTACTCTTTGGTTCCTTCCATGTCCAGGTGATATCACCTGCTTTCAGGGTGATTCCGTAATATTCCTTCGGCTTAAATGCCCGTATCTCTTCTTCACGTTTCGCAATCATCGCCAGTGTAGGAGTCTGTACACGCCCACAGGAAAGCTGGGCATTATATTTACAGGTAAGTGCCCTTGTACCGTTCATTCCCACCAGCCAGTCAGCTTCCGCTCTTGCCACAGCTGCTCTGTACAGATTATCATACTCATGTCCGTTTTTCAGATTTCCGAATCCTTCTTTGATAGCTTTATCTGTAACCGAAGAAATCCACAGTCTGCGGATTGATTTATGACAGTCCGCTTTGTCAAGAATCCAGCGGGCTACCAGTTCACCTTCTCTTCCGGCATCTGTGGCTATTATAATATCATTTATGTCTTTTCTGTACAGCTGTGTTTTTACTGCGTTGTACTGTTTACCGGTCTGTCGAATAACTACCAGTTTCATTCGGTCCGGCATCATGGGAAGTGTAGACATTTCCCATTTCATATACTTCTTATCGTATTCCTCAGGATCTGCCAGCGTAACAAGGTGACCAAGTGCCCAGGTGACTACGTAGTCTTTTCCCTCAAGGGTACCATTTCCTTTCTGTGTACAGTGAAGTACTCTGGCAATATCTCTGGCAACAGAAGGTTTCTCTGCTATTACTAATGATTTCATAAAATAAATAACTCCTTATAAAAATCTACAGTCAGGGTTTCTGATATCCCTGACCGTTGATTTCGGGCAGCTGTCCATTTATTTTTGGCATCTGCTTATATTTAAGATGTCAGGATCAAAAGCTATTTTGCTTTGCTCTTTGCAGCTCCTGCAATTCTCATATTTAAAAGTATAGCATAGATAAATTCCTGTTTCCAGTTATTCTTTAACTTTATTTCATATTAATTTTATATCCGACTCCACGAACTGTCTCCACCAGCTCACCGGCACTTCCCAGTTTTTGCCTCAGTGTTCGGATATGTACATCAACAGTTCTGCTCTCTCCGTCAAATTCATACCCCCAGACCTGATTCAGAAGCTGGGTTCTGGAAAGTACAGTTCCGCTGTTTTTCAGAAGCAGACATAATACTTCATATTCTTTTAATGTAAGATTTACATTCTTTTTATCTACAGTTGCAATATGTCTGGAAGGGCAGACATAAAGGTTTCCTGTCTGATATTCCTCTGCGCCGTCATCTTCTGTTCTTCTTAATAATGCGCGGATTCTTGAGATCAGTTCCATCATTCGGAATGGTTTTGGAATATAGTCATCTGCCCCGCTGTCAAGGCCTACCACTGTATCATATTCACTGCTTTTTGCTGTCAGCATGATAATAGGAAGTTTACGTGTATCTGGACGCATACGCAATTTCTTTAATATGGAAATTCCATCCTCTTCCGGCAGCATCACATCAAGGAGCAGAAGTGCAGGTTTTTCCTTTTCCAGGGCTTTCCAGAAGTGAGAAGGTCTTTCAAATCCTTTTGCTTCAAATCCCTGACTTTTCAATGTATAAATCACCAGTTCACGTATACTCTCATCATCTTCTACCAAATATATCATTTTTTTGTTCTCCATTTACAATTATTTGCTGAATGCCATAAGCCGAAACCAGTATACAATCTCCGGAAACAACATGACATTTTCGAAAATCACTATAATTTCTCCGGCTCAGTTGATATCAGTATAATAAAAAGCCGTAAAATCTTTGTTCTGCTTTATGTTAAAACTTTGTAAAACGCTACACTTTATTGAGAATTTTTTTATAAAATTTTTATATACTTTATGAGAAAATTTATTTGTAAAAGCAGTATGAAGATGTTATGATATGGTATGGTATGAAATAATTCTCCAAAGAAGGTGAAATTTTGAAACGTTTTATTTCCAAATACCGGCATGGACTTGTGATTGCTGTTTACAGCATCATTTATATCCTGCTCTTCAGTTACCTGGAGCACAGACCGGTTCACAGCTATCATATCGTACATACAGTATTTGATGACTGGATTCCATTTTGTGAATTCTTTATCGTTCCTTATATGCTGTGGTTTCCATACATGATTCTGGCTGTGATTTATTTTATATTTTTTAACAAAAACAAACATGAATACTATCAGCTGGCATTTAATCTTATGATGGGAATGACTGTTTTCCTGATTGTTTCCTATGTTTATCCAAATGCTCAACACATACGTCCGACCGAATTTCCAAGAGACAATATCTTCACAGATATAGTAAAATGGCTGTACAGTACAGATACTCCTACGAATATCCTGCCCAGCATTCATGTGTTCAACTCTCTTGCAATACATATGTCGCTTACAAACTGCGAAACACTGCGAAATAAAAAATTTATAAAAGCAGCATCCTTTACCCTGACCGCGCTGATCATCATGTCCACCATGTTCCTGAAACAGCATTCTGTGATCGATGTATGCATGGGTGCAACACTTGCATTGTTTGGCTTTCTGGTTTTTTATCCGAGAAGAGTTTCCGTTTCTTCTGAATCTGTCTGCTTTAGAGAAGTAAAGAGAAAAAAGAGCGAGAATTAGAAAGATTTAAAAAAAGCAGAATCTTTGAAATACATTTTTGTCTTTCAGAGATTCTGCTTTTTTACAGTTATAACAATTTCATAAAATATTTTCCCAAAACCGATATCCGGATGTGAAGCTTTTACACATCAGTTAAATCCATAGAATTTCTGGCTGATTTTGTAGGCTGCCACTGACATTTTTCTTCCACTTCTTCCCGGAAGGTTCATAACTCTTCCGAAAAGACTGTGACGCAGTTTTCTGTATACCTGTTTATTCTCTGTCCTGATATATTCCAGAAGTTCTTTCTTCTTCTGAAGGGACTCTTCTGTATTGGCACGTATCAGCATAATGGAAGAAATAGTTGTAATAATATCCAGATAGCTGAACATATACGCTTTCAACTGCTTATTTGTATTTTTACAGTTGATATATGCATCTACCATGAGTTTGTTTACCCGGATCTGCTGGTCAATACGTTTGATCATCACTTTCTCATTTACAGACTGGTCATCTCTCCCGATAAAATAACGGTAGAAATTCACATCCAGATAATACAGATTCTTTACATACGGAAGAGGTTCAAAAGCAAATAGATTATCTACATAAAATGTATGCTTCGGCAGTTCCAGATTGCATTCATGAAGCAGTTTTGTACGATAGATCATGGAGTGCATCAGAAGATATTTACCTTTCGGCATATGTTTCACTTCTTCCCATCCAAATATTCTGTCCTGCGGCAGGCATTTGCGGTACTGCATGATTTTCTTACGGGTTGCGCCCTGTTTCTCATATACAAAATTACTGATCAGAAGGTCAACTGTCTGTGGACCTCTGAGCAGTTCATATAAAGTTTTCAAAATCTGTACATACGCTTCTTTATTTACCCAGTCATCACTATCCACTACCTTGAAATACAATCCTGTAGCATTTCTGATCCCTGCATTGACAGCTTCTCCATGACCACCATTTTCCTGATGGATTGCCTTTACAATTGTAGGATATTTCCTGGCATAGTCATCTGCAATCTCGGCAGTTCTGTCAGAAGATCCGTCATCTACTATAAGAATCTCTACTTCTTCTCCTCCCACCAGTAATGACTCTATACAATTCTCCATATAATCCTGGGAATTATAACATGGAATCGCAATACTTAACAGTTTCATCTTGTTCTTTCCTCCTTGATATACTTTGCATACGCTCCAAAAGCAGATGGAATTGCGTATTGTTTACCTGACTGTTCTTTACTTACAAAAATGAGTTCTTTATCCTGTGTTGTCTTTAGGGATGATACCTTTATTCTGTATGCCTGCATTCTCCATTCAATATGGGAGAAAATATGTTTCGCAGGCGGAAGTTCTTCTATATATAATGGATCAAGTCCCAACTCTTTTACGTACAAAAGCGCATCTTCGTTTTTTAAATGTCCCTGAATATTTGGCAGTTCATATAAGCCTGCCAAAAGTCCTTTCTCAGGTCTTTTCCTGATAGCTGTGCATTCTCCGTCCTGAATGATAAACACAGTCCTGTTGTCCTGTGTTCTGGCTTTCTTAGGTGCTTTTACAGGAATCATATCCGCTTTATCATGTCTGTGAGCCAGACAGGTAAATGCAATCGGACATTCTGCACATTTCGCCTGACCGTTGGGAACACATATCACAGCTCCCAGTTCCATCAGTGCCTGATTAAAGTCTCCCGGACAATCTGAGGGCATGATCTGCGAAACCTGCTGTTCTATTTTTCTGCGGACAGACTGCCGGCTGATGTCTTCCGTACTCTCTGTAATTCTGGAAATCACACGCAGTACATTCCCGTCTACAGCCGGAACCTTTTTCCCATATGCGATCGATGCAATGGCACCGGCTGTATAACTTCCTATTCCCTTTAACGACAAAAGTGCCTGATAATCTTCAGGCAGTCTGCCATTATATTCATCTTTTACAGTTTTCGCCGCTTCCTGCATGTTCCGAACGCGGTTATAATATCCCAGTCCCTCCCATAACTTCAGAAGTTTCTCTTCAGGACATTCCGCCAGTGACTGAATATCCGGGAGTTCTGTGATAAATCTCTGAAAATAGGGTTTCACTGCCTCCACTCTGGTTTGCTGCAGCATAATCTCCGACACCCATGTATAATAAGCATTGTCCTTATCTCTCCATGGAAGAATCCTCTTATTATCCCTGTACCATTTTACCAGAGGCTGCACAATCTCTTCAAGTACCATAATTTATCTTTTCCTCGTTTATTTACTGTTCACTCCATTCTCAGTAACGCCGCCAAAATTCATTTCAGATTACCTGTGGCAATTGGATTTTGGCCTGTATGTCATTTTATCACAAAACAGAGAAAAACGCTAATACATAAAAATAAAAAGGACCGTACACATTTTACTGTGTCTCGATCCTTTTTGCTTTATTCATTATTTTTTACATTTTAATCTCAAATAACACACAAGCCCGACAATAATGATCAGAAGTGCTGCTATGTAAGCTATTTTAAAGGCCAGTGCTGTAGTAAAAAGATCTATAGCAGAAACAACGCCAATCAAAATAAGCGCAACTCCACTTGCTTTTGCCATCTTCTCTTCATCATAAAGCTTCTTACTGATGTCCGAGTTTCCACCTTTCAGGAAAATATCCCCATGTCCTGTCAAAAGCATTATTCCTACTATGAAAGCGGCAATTGTCAGTATGATGTTTAAAGAATCAAAATTCATAACCTTCCCCTTTCTTTCTGCATTTTACCATACAGAACCTTTTTTTATAGAAATCCGGGACTATTGTTTCGTATACAATGATCCCGGAATATCCATACCTGTTTTTATTTTTCAGAAAACTTTTTAACACCCTCCAATCAAAAGATTACAGAAAAGTAATTCCTGATCAATATTAATAGAAACATACGATTGGAATATTGCAGTCAATAATATTATAAAGTTCTGCAGCTTTCTCCGGCGGCATATTGATACATCCATGCGAACCGCCTTCCATGAAACGATCTCCGCCAAAGTATGGCTGCCAGTTTGCATCATGGAAACCAATGCCGCCATTAAACGGCATCCAGTACGTTACCGGCTGTTCATATTCGTATTTACCGTTTGCCAGCTGTTTACCTCTGAGCACATCCGGACTCTTCTTATAATAAAGTGTATAAATACCGGCCGGAGTCTGACGGTCAGAATATCTCATATCACCGGAAACAATATCTGACTCAAAGATATCTTCTCCGTTCTGGTAGAAATACATATGCTGTTCGGACAGATCCACTTCAATATAAGTATTTCCTATATCATTGTAACCATGTGCATTGGCTGTCATAGAATAAACCGGCTCTCTGGTTGTCTGTGTCCCTGACTGGATTTCCTGTGTCAGCTGTGCAACCTCTGAAGCCTGGTCTATCTGCCATCCATATGCAGAACCGTATACGCTGACAGTTCTCCCACTTGTTGTCTGGAACTCTCTTTCAGTTCCCACCGTATCATGGGCCGCCGCAATCTGCGCCACATAATCTGCGATGTGCTGTCTGAAAGATGTATCATCCATGATCAGCTGTCCTTTTTCATCAAAATTCAGCCAGTCCTTGATCGTATTTCCATCCAGGGTTTCCGTTTCATCTCCAAAAGTATACGTAATGCTTGCTTTTGTAAAATTGTTACATGCATTAAGAGATGCCTGCAGATCCGGATTGTCACTGGTGATATCTGCCTTTACATACACATCCGGCTCACTGTCGAAATCAACCGAAGTTTTATTTCCCGAAACAGCTTCCGAAAGCACGTTATAAGCATTTTTCAAATCCAGCTTGCTTCCCTCTGTCTCCGGAACAATCTCAAACTGCGAATCTCCATATGCGACATATGCATTCTCAGGAGCTACCTGATTCTCTTCCTGTGCACAGTTAAGTGCCTTCACCTGTTTTTTCAGCTTTTCTTTATCGTAAGTCGTATTCTCAGCGGCTGTATAGCTCTTCTTTTCAAAAAAACCTCTGATCCATTCATAAGGTTTCTGACCTTTCATAAGTTTCAGAACACTTCCATCAGAAACATAACTATAGCCGATCTGATCTCCGCTGATCGTCTGCGGATCCAGATTTCTGGAATCAACCTCTATGGAATAGTTCTCCACTGTCTTCGCAATCTTCTGTTCTGCCTCATAAGCAGTTTTACCCGAACAGTCAATACCATTGATCGATGTTCCTTCAAAGAATTTATCCGAATAATAATATGACATACCCGCATATGCAGCTCCGGCGCTTACAATAACCATTGCCACTGCGATTCCTGTAATCTTCAATCCTTTATGCTTCTTTCGGACAGGTGGTTCATAAGGTGCAAGATCTTCATCATTGATCGGTACATACGAAATTCTCCCCGGTCTTGCGGATTTATGGCGTCTGCCAGTTGTTTCCGTACTGCCATTTGGGACTGTGTTGTTTTTTTCCTCTTTGTTGCCCATCTATTTTCTCCTCAACATAAATGTTACCGTTCATTTTTCCTGAAGCCTATTACTTTTGAATCATATTACTGTTGATTCGGTTAATTAAGAGGCTTGCTATAATTCTTAATAATACGCTTCACAATACACAGAATTTATGTACTGATCACATAAACCTGCGCTGCATGTTTCATTATAACATAATTCTTCCAATTTGCACCTACTATTCACCTTTTTCTCATTTTTTATTACTGTTTGCAGGTAATATCCCTGAAAAATGTTTTCTTTGGCAAATCCCTTGTGATTTTTCTTATTTTTACAGGCCAAGTCTGCGTTTCATATCCTTCATCACATAGAAATACATGATGATCAGAAGTCCTCCTGCAAGCACCCATGCCATCGGACTGGCCATACATGCTCCAAAGTAACTCTTATGAGCTGCCGCAATCATGGCAGTGATTCCACGTCCTGCCAGTTCTGCAACACCGGCAAGCATGGGAAGCAGTCCGTATCCCATACCCTGGATACCATTCCTGAGCGCATTGACAAAGTGAAGTGGTATGAAAAATACTGCCACGCATTTCACATAAGTATCAACCATAGGAATAACTTCTGCGGCATTATCTGAAATAAACAGATAAGACAGATATTTGCCAAAGAAGAAAATGATCACACCTGTAACAATGGCATAGGTAATTCCTATAATATGCGCACTGTTAAATCCCTGTCTGACTCTGTCCAGTTTACGTGCTCCTATATTCTGTGCATTATATGTTGCCATTGTTGTTCCGATTGCAACATATGCCTGGGTAAAAATATTCTCTATCTTATTTCCTGCCGTAAATGCCGCTACTGCATAGGAACCAAGAATATTCAGTGCAGACTGTACCATCATGGTTCCGATCGCAGTGATGGAATACTGCAGTCCCATGGGAATGCCCACAAGAATTTCTTTTTTGGCAATCTCTGAACGAAATCTCCAGTCATCCGCCTTCAGTCTCAATTCCGGTACGTATTTTATGATATAAATCAGGCAAAGCACTCCGGATACTCCCTGTGCTGTGATCGTTGCCCAGGCAGCCCCGGCGACTCCCATATGGAAAACAATAATAAACGTCAGGTCAAGTACTATATTCAAAAGTGCCGCCAGAATCAGGAAATACAAGGGTGTCTTACTGTTTCCCAGTGCTCTCAGAATACTGGCCAGGATATTATATAATACCTGCGCAAAAATACCTCCGCATATGATCATAATGTAGGTATATGCATCCTGAAAAATATCCTCCGGTGTATGCATTAATGTCAGAAGCGGGTGCATCCCCACCATACTGACAGCCGTCATTATAACCGAAATGATAATTGAAAGTAACGCCGCATTTCCCACTGACTGGCGCATCTCATCCATCTTTCCTGCACCGAATTTCTGTGAGGTCAGAACTGTAAAACCGGCTGTCAGTCCCATAAGAAAACCTATGATCAGAAACATGATCGTTCCTGTTGAACCAACCGCTGCCAGCCCTTTTGTTCCTACAAATTTTCCTACGATTATGGCATCTGCCATGTTGTAAAACTGCTGGAATACATTACCTATAAATACAGGTATCGTAAAGTCAAGTATCATCTTCATTGGTTTCCCAACTGTCATGTCTGTCTGCATTCCAATAAACCCTCCCAATCCTTTTTTAATCCTCTTTATTTGCTGTTTTCGATATCTGTTTTATCAGATATCAGAGCGATTATAGTTGAAAAAATTTTCCATTTCAAGATGTGTTTTTTAATTCCATGATTTTCTACATAATCACCAAAAACAAACAAAAAACCCTCTGATTTGTGTCAGAGGGTTTCGTCAATATCACGAACTGCTGATGTCTGCAAAGCAGTTCTCACAGTTTTTGTATTATATTATTTCTCTACAAGAAGTGATTTTCCTGTCATTTCCGCAGGCTGTTCCATTCCCATAAGCTGGATCAGTGTAGGAACGATATCTGCAAGACATCCGTTCTCGCGCAGTGTATATTTCGGATCTGCATTTACAAGAATAAATGGTACAGGATTTGTTGTATGTGCAGTCCACGGAGCACCTGTCTCATAGTCGATCAGCTGTTCTGCATTTCCATGGTCAGCACAGATAAACATCTGTCCGTCCACTTCCTTAAGAGCCTCTACTGCTTTGCCAACACATTCATCAACAGTTTCCACTGCTTTGATGGCAGCTTCCTGTACGCCTGTATGTCCAACCATATCCGGGTTTGCAAAGTTGATCACGATCACATCATATTTGTCAGATTTGATCGCATCTACCAGTTTCTCGCAAACCTGAGGTGCACTCATTTCCGGCTGAAGATCGTAGGTTGCAACCTTCGGAGATTTAACCAGAATTCTGTCTTCTCCTTTATTCGGCTCTTCCACACCGCCGTTGAAGAAGAATGTAACATGTGCATATTTCTCTGTTTCAGCAATACGCGCCTGAGTCATATTGTGTGCTGCAAGATACTCACCAAATGTATTGTGAAGCTGAACCTTGTGGAATGCAACCTGTTTATTCTGAATGGTATCATCGTAATCTGTGAAGCATACGAAAGTAACCTGTGGTCTTGCTTTTCTTTCAAATCCCTGGAAATCATCATCGCAGAATGCTCTTGTAATCTCACGAGCGCGGTCAGGACGGAAATTAAAGAATACAACAGAATCTTTATCAGATATAACACCTGTCGGCTGTCCGTCTTTCTCGATAACTGTAGGAAGAACAAACTCATCTGTCTTATCATTATCATAAGAAGCCTGAACTGCTGCCGGTGCATCTGTTTCCTTTACGCCTTCTCCTGTTGTAAGAGCATTATATGCAAGTTCTACACGATCCCAGCGGTTATCACGATCCATCGCATAGTAACGTCCGGAAACAGTAGCAATCTCACCTACACCGATCTTCTTCATCTCTGCTTCAAGAGCCTCTACAAACTCTTTACCTGATGCAGGAGGTGTGTCACGACCGTCAAGGAAACAATGTACGTAAACCTTCTCAACGCCCTCTCTCTTAGCCATCTCAAGTAATCCATAAAGATGTGTATTATGACTGTGCACACCACCATCAGAAAGAAGTCCCATGAAATGTACTGCAGAGTTATTCTCTTTTGCGTTCTTCATTGCTGCAAGAAGAGCTTCATTCTTAAAGAAATCACCGTCCTGGATTTCTTTTGTGATTCTGGTAAGTTCCTGATATACGATACGGCCTGCGCCCATATTCATATGTCCTACTTCAGAATTACCCATCTGTCCGTCCGGAAGACCTACTGCCAGTCCGCTTGCGTTTCCTTTTACAAATGGATATTCTGCCATCAGCTTGTCCATAACCGGTGTTTTAGCCAGATATACAGCGTTTCCTTCCTTTTTGTCATTCAGACCATATCCATCAAGAATCATTAATACGGTTGGTTTTTTGCTCATAATGTTCTCCTTTTATGTTTATTCATAATTGATAACTGTTTTGCTGATATCAGGAGCAGAAAACTGATCATCTCTGCACAATAAAACTTTTATATCTGACATCTCTTATATAGTATCAAAATCTCAGGATTTTTCAATTCTTTTTTTGTATCTGTTTCATTTTCATTACTATATATATGAAAAGAACAGTAACTTATTTTCCATATACACGAATGATCGTTGAAATCTTTCTTACGGAATCCCTGTTTCTCAGTTCTTCGATGGCCGTTCTGAAATCACCTTCTCTTACCTTCTCAGTGATCACAACTACTTCCGCACACCCTTCCACCTTGGTATCTTTCTGGATAATCTGTGCAACACTGACCTGATATTTGGCAAAAATAGCAGTCATCTCGGCAAGAACACCGCAGCGATCCTCTACTTTGAGACGGAGGAAATAACGGTTATGTGTATCTTCCATTTTCTTAACAGGGATATTCTTGTAACAGGTACATCCGATTCTGCCGCAGCATCCTGCAAGAATATTTCTCACAATATCAAATACATCACCCACAACTGCACTGGCTGTAGGAAGTTCTCCTGCTCCTCTTCCGAAGAACATGGCATCCTCCACTGCATCTCCATGGACAAATACTGCATTATAGGAATCATTTACAGTTGCAAGCGGATGGGAACTGGGGATCAGCATCGGGCACACATATGCTTCAATTCCGTCTGCTTCGTTTCTTGCAACACCCAGAAGCTTGATATCACGTCCCATTTCTTTCGCATAATGAATATCTTTTGATGTGATCTTGGCAATTCCCTCTGTATATACATCGTTAAATACCACACGTGAGTTAAATGCCACAGATGCAAGGATCGCTACCTTACGTCCTGCATCCAGACCTTCGATATCAGCAGTCGGATCAGCCTCCGCATATCCAAGTTCTGTTGCAAGTGCCAGGGCATCCTTAAACTCCATACCTTCCTGAGTCATCTTTGTCAGAATAAAGTTTGTGGTTCCGTTTACAATACCCATAACTTCTGTCATGTGATTTCCTGCCAGACACTGTTTCAATGGTCTGATGATCGGAATACCACCTGCTACTGCTGCTTCAAACAGAAAATCCACTTTACTCTCATGTGCCGCATCCAGAAGTTCATGACCATGTACTGCGATCAGATCCTTGTTTGCAGAGACTACATGCTTACCGGCTTTTAATGCAGAAAGGATATACTCTTTTGCAGGATTAATCCCACCCATCAGTTCAATCACAATCTCAATCTCCGGATCATTTATAATCTCATCCCACTGGCTGGTGAGCAAAGAGGCGTCTTCTATTTTCGCTGCTGCCTTCTCTATATTTCTCACAAGGATTTTCTTTATCTCAACTTTACAGCCAATCTTGGCCGACATTTCCTTTTCCTGATTCTTCAGTACCTTATATACACCTGTTCCTACTGTTCCAAATCCTAACAGTGCGGCTTTGATGACATTTTCATTCATTTTGCAGGATTCCCCTTTCGTTTTCGTTGGTTTTTATAGTATGGCAGAATTTCCTATTTGTCAAGTTTGTCTGCATTTTTAAGCAAAATCTTTATCATATTTTCAAGTTCTTTGTTCCGTCTGCGAAGCCATCTCACATACCATAATATCCCCACTCCTGCCACCCAGGCAGAAATACAGAATATTCCATCCAGAATCATATAAACAGTTCTCTCTGTTCCCCCGGCAGGAGCTCCACTCAGGAAGCAGTAATACATTGCCACTGATATGCAGGCTGCGGCCACGCCTTCCATTATCTTTCTGATCGTCTTCATTATATCACTTTCCTTCTCAATAGTGTCTTTATAAAGACACTGTTACAAGACCTATTTTAACCCGATAATAAATATGAATCAAGAACAAATCGGACGGTTATTACATATGATAAGCTATAGAAAATTATGGAAGACTATGAAGGAGCGGAAAATCAGCCAGTATGCCCTGTACACTCACTATGGCATAAGCACTTCTTTTCTGGATAAACTCCGTCATAATGAAAATGTGGAAATCCGCAGTCTTGATATCTTATGTTCAATCCTTGACTGCGATTTCGGTGATATTGTAGAACACATTCCGGATAATGCTGAACCTGAGGAAAAATAATTTTTTCGGGTTCAGTATCAATATGATGTAGTTGTGTCCTTTTATAGAACTATTTGTTCTTTTTGTCTTTCTCATGATGTTAGGTCAAAAGGTATTTTACCCATAACCTGAGATCTTCTCATATCTATAATATATTTTGCTTATCATATCCTGCAGAAAGTCAGGCGGATATTCGCAATCTTCACAGGGGACTTACCTGATTCGGTTAAAACATTATTTATAATGTTATCCTATAAGTCCATTCACAAAAACATAAGATTTTTTCATTTATTTATGATATACTTATTACTGTCTCCTTCGTTCTCAGTAACGCAGACTTATCTATGGCATTCTCTTCAGGCGCATAATATCATCCGCTTCGCAATTTATCAGTTAAATAGTGCGTTCAGGAGATTTGCTGCAGATTTACAAAATATTTTTACCTGAAAGGATTGTAGTATATATGAAATATGATGTAGTGATCATCGGCGCAGGACCTGGCGGTATTTTCTCTGCCTATGAACTGATGAAGCAAAATAACGATTTAAAGATTGCTGTTTTTGAGGCTGGAAATCCTCTCAGTAAAAGACATTGCCCAATTGATGGTGACAAAGTAAAAACCTGTATCAAATGTAAAACCTGTGCCATTATGAGCGGCTTTGGCGGTGCCGGTGCTTTCTCTGACGGCAAATACAATATCACAAATGATTTCGGCGGAACACTTTATGAACATATTGGAAAGAAAAACGCTCTTGACCTGATGCGTTACGTAGATGAGATCAATGTTGCCTACGGCGGACAGGACACAAAAATGTATTCTACAGCCGGAACCAAATTCAAAAAACTTTGTATGCAGAACAAATTAAAGCTTCTGGATGCTTCCGTACGTCATCTGGGAACAGACATTAACTATGTGGTTCTTGAGAACTTATATGCAAAATTAAAAGAGCATGTTGATTTTCATTTCAACACTCCTGTAGAACGTCTGGAAGTACTTGAAGACAGATACCGTATCATCACAAAGAATGATACCACTGACTGCAGCAAATGCATTGTATCCGTAGGCAGAAGCGGAAGCAAATGGATGGAAAAGATCTGTAAAGAACTTGACATCCCAACCAAATCAAACCGGGTAGACCTGGGTGTACGTGTAGAACTTCCTGCTGTTATCTTCTCACACCTGACAGACGAACTGTATGAGAGTAAGATTGTCTACAGAACAGAAAAATTCGAAGATAATGTGAGGACTTTCTGTATGAATCCTTATGGCATCGTTGTAAACGAAAATACAAACGGCATTGTCACAGCAAATGGCCACAGCTATGAAGATCCGTCCAAACAGACAGAAAATACAAACTTCGCACTGTTGGTAGCCAAACATTTCTCCGAGCCATTTAAAGACAGTAATGGATATGGCGAAAGCATTGCCCGTCTTTCCAATATGCTGGGCGGCGGAGTGATCGTACAGCGTTTCGGCGATCTGGTGCGCGGAAGAAGGAGTACGGTTGCACGTATCGAAGAAGGTATGGTACGACCTACTCTAGCAGCTACTCCCGGTGATCTGAGTCTTGTTCTCCCGAAACGTATCCTTGACGGAATCATTGAAATGATTTATGCTCTGGATAAAATCGCTCCCGGGACAGCTAATGACGACACCCTCCTCTATGGTGTGGAGGTTAAGTTCTATAATATGGAAGTTGATATTGATGAAAATCTGGAAAGCAGATACAAAGGCCTGTATATCATTGGAGACGGAAGCGGTGTAACCCATTCCCTGTCCCATGCTTCTGCAAGCGGTGTATATGTAGCACGCCAGATTATTGAGAATCTGTAAAAGACCGGATTTCTTCTGATGGATACCTCTAACTACAGCAATCAATAACCTTAAAGTCCCCATCTGTCTCTTACAGTTGAAACAGATAGGGACTTGTTTATTATATTTTCTGGTATGCCATCCATTTATCCATTCCCAGACGTTCAAATGAACCGCAGTACTGAAATCCGCATTTTTCCAGAAGTTTCTGCATGGGGATGTTATCGTTGTATGTATCCATACGGAGATTCTGTGTCTGAGCATAGGCCCAGTCCAGACAGAATGATGCGGCTCCTCTTACTATTCCTGTGGACGCTACCCTGTGAACTACTCCATAGGGTTCTTCATTCAGCCATTTTCCATTAATTTCTTTATAATCTTCATCTTCTTCCTCCGCATAATAGAAAACACAGGCAATCCGCCCTTCTGACATGCACAGATACATTTTATCAATATCATGCTCTATCAGTTCTGCTGAGGGGTAATCTTCACCCCACTGTTCTGCATTGCCATTTTCTCTCATAAATTTGCGGGCTTTATCATAAACTTGCATGATCTGCCCAAGATCCTGCACTGATGCTTTTCTTATTTCCATGAAACCTTCCTTTTCTTTTGGTATTTATATTCTTTTAGTATTTGTATTCGTTTTGATTTTTCGTCTATTTCTCAAATTTTTTCGTCAAAAGACAAATATTTTCACAATGGTCTGTAAAACTGAACATATCTACCGGCTGTATTTTTCTCACATCATAGCCATGTTTTGTCAAATACTCCAGATCTCTTGCCAGTGTTTCCGGTCCACAGGAGATATATACGATTCTTGATGGATTCAGTTTGATAACAGAGGACATAAACTTTTTATCACTGCCGGTACGTGGCGGATCCATAAACACAACATCTGCATGTTCTCCGTTTTCTGCCATGTTTTCCATAAATTCTCCTGCATCTCCCTGATAGAAACGTGCATTTGTAATCTTATTTTCCTTTGCATTGATTCTGGCATCGCGGACTGCATCCGGATTTAATTCCACACCAATGACATTCTTTGCCCGCTTTGCAGCTACAAGTCCGATTGTTCCTATTCCGCAGTATGCATCTATCACTGTTTCTTTTCGTCCAAGCCCCGCATATTCAATTGCTGTCTTATACAGAATTTCTGTCTGTACAGGATTTACCTGATAAAAAGACTGCGGAGAAATGCGGAATGTACATCCGCAGAGCGTATCCCGGATATATCCTTTTCCATAAATGACGATATCACGCTCACCCAGTACCATACTGGTCTTCTTATCATTGACGTTAAGCACAACTGTTGTAATCTGTGGGTATTTCTTTCTCAGAGCTTTCACAAAATTATTTTTTGAAGGAAAGATCGGGGAACCAATCACAAGAACCACCATGATCTCATCTGTGGAAAACCCTCTTCTCACCAGCACATGGCGCAAAAGTCCATATCCTGTGTCCTCATCATATGTTTTGATTCTAAAAGATTTCAGCATATCCCGAATTGTACGGATGATTTCCTGACTGATCTTATCCTCGATCATGCACTCTTCTATCGGAACAACCTTATGTGTTTTCGCTTCGTAGGTTCCACAGATAATATTACCTTTTTTATCCCTGTCAAATACTGCATGAACTTTATTTCTATAATAAAAGGGATCATCCATTCCAATGATTGGTTTTACATTTGCAAACTTTCCAAGAAGCTTCTTCATCCTTTTCTGCTTGGCGGCAAGCTGTTCTTTATAAGGAACACCCTGATACTGGCAGCTTCCGCATTTCTTTGATACACTACATTTTGTTACTTTTTCTTCCATAAAATATTAACCTGCTTTCTATAATTACACATTTTTTACATTATATCAGCGAAAATGGATTCCCGCAATCAGACAATCTTTATTTATCTGTCAATTTCCTCTCCGAATGTCGAAAAAGCAGGGATTCTGTCGAAATGTTTTTGACTGATTTCTGTTGAAACTTGTAGACGAATGTAGAAAAATATGATATAGTTTGTACATACAAAAGAGAAAATCATCGAATTGCCAAAGAGAAAAAAATTTATATCACCAAGGATAAAAACTCAGAAATACTCCAAAATACAAAAGATAAAATACATGAACTAAATACACCTGATAAATAGTCAAAATACAAAAGTATCGAGGCATTCCTTTCGTGCAAAAGAGATTGACCCAAAGTACAAAAGAAACAGCTTACAGCAGATTTTTACACCAGATAAAAAAGACAGTTTCAGTAATGAAGCTGTCTTTTTCTTTATACATATTAATTTCATAAGATACTATGTGTCTGACATAGCCAAACAAATATTCGCAACAGCAATTAAAGCAGGTAACTTACCTGCTTCAACTATAACAATCCCCTGAATACAATCCAATCAGTAAAATTACCAATTTTCCTGTATTCAGGGGCATTATATTATTTCTCGTTTGGACACAAAGATTATCTGCTTATAATCAGTTTTTTATTCTTATTTGTAGTTTACGATCTTTCCGAAATCAGCTTTCAGAGAAGCGCCACCTACAAGGCCGCCATCGATATCGTTCTGAACGAATAAGTCAGGTGCTGTTGCAGGATTTACAGATCCGCCATACTGGATACGGATTGCTTCTGCTGTTGCTTCATCATAGATTTCAGCGATGCATGCACGAATACCTGCGCATACTTCCTGAGCCTGCTCAGTTGTAGCTGTTTTACCTGTTCCGATTGCCCAGATTGGCTCGTAAGCGATAACTGCTGTCTTAGCCTGATCTGCTGTAACACCCTGGAATCCAACTTTAACCTGCTGACGGATGAAATCCATTGTCACGCCCTGTTCTCTCTGAGTAAGAGTTTCGCCACAGCACATGATAGGTGTAATTCCATGTTCGAAAGCTTTGAGAACTTTCTTGTTAACATCTTCGTTTGTTTCTCCGAAGTATTCTCTTCTTTCGGAATGTCCAAGAACAACATATTTAACTCCGGCATCTACGAGCATTGCAGGGGAGATTTCTCCTGTGTATGCACCTTTCTCTTCAAAGTACATGTTCTCAGCACCAACCTGGATGTTTGTTCCCTTAGCAGCTTCTACAACCGGGATGATATCGATTGCAGGTACGCAGAATACTACGTCTACTTCATCGTTAACTACTAATGGTTTTAATGTTTCTACTAATTTAACGGCTTCGCTTGGTGTCATGTTCATTTTCCAGTTACCAGCGATAATTTTCTTTCTTGCCATGATGATTTATCTCCTTAGTATCCCTGTGGGATGTTATTATATTCTTATTTATCGTTTGCTGCTGCAACACCCGGGAGTTCTTTTCCTTCCAGGAATTCAAGAGATGCACCGCCACCTGTGGAGATGTGTGTCATCTTGTCGCCATAACCAAGGATGTTAACTGCAGCTGCAGAATCACCACCACCGATAATAGTTGTGGCATCTGTTTCAGCAAGTGCTTTTGCAACAGCTTCTGTACCATGAGCGAAGTTTGGCATTTCGAAGCAGCCCATCGGTCCGTTCCAAACAACTGTCTTAGCATCTTTTACAGCGTCAGCGAAAAGCTTCTCTGTTTCCGGTCCGATATCCATTCCTTCCCATCCGTCCGGAATCTCACCACGTTTAACAACCTGGATATTACAGTCATTAGAGAAGTTATCACCGATTCTGTTATCTACCGGAAGAAGAAGTTTCACACCTTTGTCTTCTGCTTTCTTCATCATGTCCAATGCATACTGAAGATAATCATCCTCACAAAGAGATGTTCCGATATGTCCACCCATAGCTTTTGAGAATGTGTAAGACATACCACCACCAATGATAAGAGTATCTACTTTATCAAGAAGGTTATTGATTACAGAAATCTTGCTGGAAACCTTAGCCCCGCCAAGGATAGCAACAAACGGTCTCTCAGGATTGTTCACTGCATTTCCAAGGAAATCGATTTCCTTCTGCATTAAGTAACCAACAACTGCTGTATCAACATATTTGGTCACACCAACATTAGAGCAGTGTGCTCTGTGAGCTGTACCAAATGCATCATTAACAAATACATCACAAAGAGAAGCAAGTTCTTTGCTGAATTCGTCTCCGTTCTTTGTTTCTTCTGCGCGATAACGTGTGTTCTCAAGTAAGATAACATCTCCGTCTTTCATCTCAGCTACTGCTGCTTTTGCGTTAGGTCCTACTACTTCAGGATCTGCTGCAAACTTAACTTCCTGTCCTAATAATTCGGAAAGACGTTTTGCAACCGGTGCAAGAGATAATTCCGGTTTCGGCTCTCCCTTCGGTTTTCCAAGGTGGGAGCAGAGAATAACCTTTCCGCCGTCAGCGATCAGCTTCTTGATTGTAGGAAGAGCTGCAACCAGACGGTTCTCATCTGTGATCTTTCCATCCTGAAGAGGAACATTGAAGTCACATCTTACAAGAACTTTTTTGCCTTTTACATTGATATCATCAACAGATTTTTTATTCAGCATTTGTGGTGCCTCCTTAATAATATTCTTTAACAGTTACTGCATATCTGTAAACAGTAACTTATTGATTTCCTGCTGTCATTCCAGACCACGCGAAAAGGGTCCGGTCCAAATCAGACCGGACCCTTCGTTGGAGTCTATTCCTTTACACTTACTGAAAATTAAGCGTTCAGTAATTTACCAAAGTGTTTGATTGTACGAACCATCTGGCTTGTGTAGGAGTTCTCGTTGTCATACCAGGAAACTACCTGTACTTCTGTTGTGCCATTCTCAAGTGGAAGAACCATTGTCTGAGTAGCATCGAACAGAGAACCAAATCTCATACCAACGATATCGCTGGATACGATTTCATCTTCGTTGTATCCGAAGGATTCATTAGAAGCTGCTTTCATAGCTGCGTTGATCTGTTCTTTTGTTACGTTTCCTTCAACAACTGCTGTTAAGATTGTTGTAGAACCTGTTGGGGTAGGAACACGCTGAGCAGATCCGATAAGTTTACCGTTCAGTTCCGGAATAACAAGACCGATAGCTTTAGCAGCACCTGTGCTGTTAGGAACGATGTTAACTGCAGCTGCACGAGATCTTCTTAAATCACCTTTTCTCTGTGGTCCGTCAAGTGTCATCTGATCGCCTGTGTAAGCGTGGATTGTGCACATGATACCGGATTTGATTGCAGCAAGATCATTTAATGCTTTAGCCATTGGAGCTAAGCAGTTTGTTGTACAGGAAGCTGCGGAGATGATGTGATCTTCTTTTGTAAGAGTTTCATGGTTTACATTGTAAACGATTGTCTTAAGATCGTTTCCAGCCGGAGCGGAAATGATAACGTGTTTAGCACCTGCATCGATATGAGCCTGAGCTTTGTCTTTGGATGTATAGAATCCTGTACACTCAAGAACTACGTCTACACCGATTTCTCCCCATGGAAGTTCAGCAGCGTTAGCTTTTGCGTAAATTTTGATTTCTTTTCCGTCAACTGTGATGGAATCTTCTCCTGCTGTTACTGTGTCTGCAAGAGCATATTTTCCCTGTGTTGAATCATATTTTAATAAGTGAGCAAGCATTTTAGGAGATGTTAAATCGTTGATTGCTACGATTTCAAATCCTTCTGCTCCAAACATCTGACGGAATGCAAGACGTCCAATACGTCCAAAACCATTAATTGCAACTTTTACTGCCATGATAAAATTCCTCCTATGAATTAAGTGGTTAATTATGGTAATCCTTTGTTTGTTAAAGAATCATCAACCTGTAATGTATTGTACATAATTCTAAACAAAAATTCAAGACCATTTTCCAAAAAACAGATAAAAATTAAGTAAAAAATGTAAATTATATGTTATACTGTGTATACAGTGTTTTATGAATACACTGATCCGGGCCTGTAATTGTGATATTTCAGGTGCAGATATATCCATTTAAGAGAACACAGTATTCATTTATAATATATCACACGCAAATATAACAGTACTGTTTTTACAGAAGAAAGGACTGAAATTATGGACAGACAAATATTGTGGGATTGTCATATGCACTCTTCTTTTTCTGCTGACTCGGATACGCCTATGGAAGTTATGATCCATCGCGCCGTTGAAACGGGACTACAGGGAATTACTTTTACGGAACATCTGGATCCGGATTACCCTGTTACTCCGGACAATCTGGATTTTTCTCTGAATATTCCGGCTTACAAAGAAAAGCTGGCTGAACTTTCAGATATATATAAGGATAAAATTCAGGTACGTTTCGGAATTGAACTGGGACTGCAGATGCATCTGGGAGAATATTTTGACTCACTTCTCTCTCAGACACCTTTTGATTTCGTTATCGGTTCATCCCATCTTGTCCATGGGTATGATCCTTATTACCCGGAATTTTTTGAAGGACGTAAGGAATTTTTATGTTATATGGAATATTTTGAATCCATTCTTGAAAACATTTCCGCATATGACGGATTTGATGTTTACGGACATATTGATTATGTTGTCCGTTATGGTCCTAACAAGAACCGGGAATATTCTTACGGACGGTATAAAGATATTCTGGATGAGATTCTGAAGAAACTGATTTCCATGGGAAAAGGCATCGAACTTAATACAGGCGGATATCATTATGGTCTTGGAGAACCCAATCCATGTACTGCCGTAATAAGGCGCTATAGAGAACTTGGCGGAGAGATCATCACCATCGGAGCAGATGCGCATACTCCGGATAAAATCGCCTGTGCATTTGATAAAGCTGCCCGTGTACTGGAAGCCTGTGGTTTTCGTTACTATACAATCTTCAAAGACCGTAAACCGGAATTTATTTCTCTGTAAAACGTGTCAGTACTTGCCTATATGGCAGTTCCTATAATATAATATTACATATGATTTCAGAAGCCCAATTTCCAAACTGCTCCAAATACTGTTTCTCTGGTCTGCATCATAGCTGATCATGATAAAAAACTGACAGCAGATATGGAAATTGCAGCTTTCTGTATATATTCGTAACTGTCCGGTGTCTCCATATTTATGTTTTATATGTCCCGACACTGCCCGGTTACTGTATTTTTCATAAACCAGGGAGGAATATTATGGCTAAAAAAAGACTCCAGAAGAAACGTTCTTCATCAACAGTCAGAAAGCAGGAATCAGAAATTTTACAAGTGACTACTTCCAAAACTGAGCCTGTCAGAGTTGAAACTTCTAAAGTAGAACCTGTTAAGGTCGAGACTTCCAAAGTGGAACCTGTTAAGGTCGAGACTTCCAAAGTGGAACCTGTTAAGGTCGAGACTTCCAAAGTAGAACCTGTTAAGGTCGAGACTTCCAAAGTGGAACCTGTTAAACTGGACGTTCCTGTTGATCTTACTTTATATAACGAACGTTTTCAGAAACATTATGATGAGCTGAAATGGTTATATTGCGAATTATATCAGGATCGTGATGATGTCATGACCTATCTGCATGATCTTACTTCTAATATGGAAGCTTTCTATAACAGCAGAAATTCAGCATTAAAGGCATCTGATAAAAAGCGTGAGGCTGATCCGGACTGGTATAAACGCAATGATCTTGTAGGCATGATGATGTATGTAAACAATTTTGCACATACTTTAAAAGGTCTGGAGGAACATCTGGATTATGTGGAAGAATGCAATGTCAATTATCTTCATCTGATGCCCCTGCTCGCATCTCCGAAAGGAAAAAGTGACGGTGGTTACGCAGTAGCTGACTTCCGCACAGTGCAGCCTGAGCTTGGTACTATGGAGGACTTTTCAGAGCTTACCTCCAAATGCCATGAACGCGGCATCAACATCTGCCTTGATTTCGTTATGAACCATACTTCCGAAGAGCATGAGTGGGCAAAACGGGCTCGCGCAGGTGAAAAAGAATACCAGGACCGTTATTTCTTCTTTGATACCTACGATGTTCCTGCTCTCTATGAGAAGACCTGTCCACAGGTATTCCCAACTACCGCACCGGGAAACTTTACATGGCTGGATGACCTTCACAAGCATGTCATGACTACTTTCTATCCATACCAGTGGGATTTAAACTACAGAAATCCTGTTGTGTTTAACGAAATGGTCTACAATATGTTATATCTGGCAAACCAGGGTGTTGACATCGTACGTCTCGATGCAGTTCCTTATATCTGGAAGCAGCTTGGAACAAACTGCCGCAACCTGCCACAGGTTCACACAATCGTACGTATGATGCGTATGATCTGCGAGATCGTGTGCCCGGGAGTCCTTCTTCTCGGAGAGGTTGTCATGGCTCCTGAAAAAGTTGTTCCATATTTCGGTACACTTGAAAAGCCGGAATGCCATATCCTGTATAACGTTACTACTATGGCAAGCACCTGGCACACAGTTGCAACCAAAGATGTATCTCTGCTCCGCAGACAGCTGGATATTCTGGGATCTCTTCCAAAAGAATACATCTTCCAGAATTATCTGCGTTGCCACGATGATATTGGCTGGGGACTGGATTATGATTTCCTGAAGAATTTCTCAATCGATGAGGTTTCTCATAAGAAATTCCTGAATGATTTCTTTACAGGCAAATATCCGGATACATTTGGCCGCGGTGAACTTTACAATGATGACCCGCGTCTGGGTGATGCAAGACTTTGCGGTACTACCGCATCTCTGTGCGGCATTGAGAAATATGGTTTTGAAGGAAATGTAGCTGGTGTTGACAGAAGTGTGCGCTATGACATCACACTTCATGCATTTATGCTTTCCCAGTCAGGTATCCCTGTAATCTACAGCGGAGATGAGATTGGTCAGGTAAACGACTATTCTTATAAAGATGATCCTGACAAGGCAGTTGATTCCCGCTATCTTCACAGAGGAGAATTCAACTGGTCACTTGCTCCAAACAGAAATATCGCAGATACAGTACAGGGAAAACTTTTCCACGCACTGGATCATCTGGAACATATCAGAAGTTCACACAGCGTTTTTGATACAACAGCTGATCTTCGTACAATCGATACCTGGGATTCTTCTATCCTTGCAATCGTACGCGAAAATGCAGAGGAGAAATTCATCGGAATCTATAACTTCAGCGATCAGGATAAGGTTGCATGGATCAACGAAGATGACGGCATATACACTGATCTTATCTCAGGACATGAGATGGAAGCTAAAGGTGTTATGATCCCTGCATTTGGATGCTTCTGGCTGTGCAGAAAGAAATAAACCATTAATCTGCATAACGCAGACCGCATAATGCAAACGAGGACAATCTGCATATTTTACAGATTGTCCTCGTTTTTTACTTCTGGACTCTTTCCAAAAATCTTGCAAAAAATCCTTTATTTTCATCTTCTCTGTCCAGTGACTTCTCATAAATCCTCCTGATCCATTCTGTAATAGTTTCGATCAGGATTGGAGAGAATGTCATCAGTACAAATACCAGAATGATCATTCCAAATTCCAGAGAACCCAGTGTCAGCAAATCCTGCAATACAACCGCACTTATAAAAAATGCAAACTGCATTCCATAAATGATCACTTTTCTGTATGTGTTCAGCGGCGAATAAACTGTACGCAGTGCAGACATATAGTTCCACCCCGTAACCAGAACACAGGCTGTATTAAGCATGACGTTGGAATGGTATACATCCTGACAGACCAGCATGATCGTAAATACACATCCTGTAATGGTTACTGCCGCAGGAAATGCATTCATAAATACGTGCCTCAGGAATGTATGGTCAATCTTATTGTAATTATTTTCCTGTGTCAGAAGAAATGTAGGAATTCCCACTGCGCAGGCACTGATCAGTGACATCTGGATTGGTTCAAAGGGATATGCATCTCCAAAGAAAATTGTGATCAATGACAGTAAAACAGAAAAAATTGTTTTGATCAGAAACATGGATGCCGCACTTCTGATATTGTTTACAACACGACGGCCCTGATTTACAATATGAGGCATTGCCCCGAAATTAGAATCAAGAAGAACGACATTTGCAATATTTTTAGCTGCATCGCTTCCTGCTGCCATGGCAATACTGCAGTCTGCTTCCTTGAGTGCAAGTACGTCATTTACACCATCACCGGTCATCGCAACTGTATGCTTCTGTGACTGAAGAGCCTGTACCATCTGTTTCTTCTGCTGTGGTGTTACACGCCCGAATACACTGCACTCTGCAACTGCACGCTGCATTTCTTCCGAAGTTTTGATTGTTGTTGCATCGATATAATGATTGGCATTTTTCAGTCCTGCTTTCTTTGCAATCGCAGAGACAGTCACAGGATCATCTCCTGAGATAACTTTAAGGTCAACTCCCTGGCTGTCAAAAAAAGCCAGAGTATCCGGTGCTTCCTCACGTATCACGTCAGTGATGAGAAACAGTCCCAACGGTTCAAGTCCTGTCGGGCGTTCCGTTCCTTTTGTCTCCTGTTCACTGTGAGCCAGAACAAGGATACGGTATCCCTCCTGTGCGTAACTGCTGCAATGTTCCAGAAGTTCTTCATTTCCTTCCGGAAAAAGGAACTGTGCAGCTCCCATCAGATAAGTTCCTCTTCCTTCAAAAACAGCACCACTGTATTTCCTGTCTGAGGAGAAAGGAATGGCATGGATCAGTTTCAGGTCATTTCTTGAAGGAAAGCGCTTTCTCAGCGCATCTGCTGTTGCATTCTGATCATGAAGAACTGACATCATATTTCCCATAATGTGGTCAATTTCCTGAAGCTTCTGTCTTTCTTCCTGAGATACCGTTTCTGAATTTACTGTTTCCTGTATTTGTCCGTTTTCCTTCTCTGCTGATACCGTAACCTCCGGTTTTAATGCTGACACATTCTGAACAGGCTCCCCTGTTTCCGGATCAAATTTTGCTGTATGTTGTACAACAGTTGTCTGTGCTGTATCATACAACTGCACATCTTCAACCTTCATGGTACCTTCTGTGATCGTACCGGTCTTATCCAGACAGAGCGTGTCAACTCTCGCCAGCGTTTCAATACAGTAAAGCTCCTGCACAAGTGTCTTCTTTGTAGCAAGAACCATAGAACCCAATGTCAGTGCCACACTTGTCAGAAGTACCAGGCCTTCCGGGATCATTCCAAGTACTGCGGCAACCATATTTACCACAGAATCCTTCAGTGTATCTCCTACGATCATATATTGCTTGTAAAACAACATGGCACCAAGAGGCACGATAATGATACTGATCACCTTCAGAATCGCATTCAGAGAATTGCGAAGTTCCGAATTATGACGTTTAAATTCCTTTGCTTCACTTGTGATCTGCGATGCATAATTATCTTTTCCAACATGGATTACCTGACAGCAAGCTTCCCCTGATGTCACAAAGCTTCCTGAAAAAAGTTCGTCTCCCTGGCTTTTGGACAGATTGTCCGACTCACCGGTGAGTAGAGACTCGTTTACTTCTACAGTTCCCTCCAGTACCTTTACGTCAGCCGGAACCTGATCTCCTGTTTTCAGAAAGATCAGATCATCCAGAACAAGTTTCTCTGTGGAAATACTCCATTTCTTCCCCTCACGCAAAACTACTGTTTTACTCTCTGTAAGGATTGCAAGTTTGTCAATCGTCTTCTTTGCTCTGATTTCCTGAATAATACCTATCACTGTATTGATCAGAATGATTCCCATAAACATGGAGTTCTTATAAGATCTCACAAAAAGCACCAGAACAAGCAATGCAATATTTAAAAAGTTAAAAAATGTGAGCGTGTTTTCCAAAATGATCTGCTTGTAGGTTCTGGTATTCGGGTTCTCGTTGACATTAACTTTTCCTTCTGCAATCCTCTCCTGCACCTGTTCATTTGTAAGTCCTGTCATTTCTACCTCCTGCAGAAAATATTTATAGCAGCATCATATAATAAAAATTGCGGGAACTGCTTCACAAAATATCTTTTGTCCCTGGTATCATATAATGCCATAATATAAAGCACAGGGCAGATGATGAGTATCACCCGCCCCTTCTTTATAAATAACGATTTCAGATTACAAACAGATTCAGATTTTTTGCTATAATCAATATTCTTCTTCCTCTGCTTCTTCGCCTTCGTGAATATCAGACTTTGGTTTCTTAAGACCTTTAATCTCAATATGATGCTTCTGTGCATAATCCCACAGAGCCGCATGGATTGCTTCCTCTGCAAGCAGGGAGCAGTGTACTTTTACAGGCGGAAGTCCGTCCAGGGCTTCCATAACTGCCTTATTTGTAACTTCCATAGCTTCTTCGATGGTTTTTCCCATTACCATCTCTGTTGCCATGCTGCTGGTTGCAACTGCCGCACCACATCCGAATGTTTTGAATTTGCAGTCTTTGATGATATGTGTTTCATCATCGATATCAAGAAAAATCCTCATGATATCACCGCATTTTGCATTTCCCACTGTACCTACGCCACTTGCGTTCTCTATTTCTCCTACATTACGCGGATGCTGAAAATGATCCATTACTTTTTCACTGTAAGCCATTTGTGTTTCCTCCTGTTATCCTGACTTTCTTTTAATATTATTTCTGTTGTAACTGCAAAAATACAAACAATTATCTTCTGTTTTGTTATTTATTCTGTTTTTTCATGAAATCTTCATATAATGGAGACATGCTTCTTAAGTGCGCTACAATTTCTTTCAATCTGTCCACTACGAAATCTACATCTTCCATTGTTGTCTCTTCACTGAGTGTCATACGCAGAGAACCATGTGCAATCTCGTGCGGAAGTCCGATTGCAAGAAGTACATGGGACGGATCAAGAGAACCTGATGTACAGGCAGATCCGCTGGATGCACAGATTCCATAATTATCCAGCATCAGCAGGAGAGATTCGCCCTCAACAAACTGGAAGCTGACATTTACGTTATTCGGAAGACGTTTTATACGGTCACCGTTTACTTTTACATAAGGAATCTCTGTCTCAATTCTGTGGATCAGATGATCTCTGATAGCGATTTCTTTGTCAGTACGTTCTTTCATGGATGCATTTGCACGTGCTGCTGCTGCACCGTATCCAACGATTCCCGGCACATTCTCTGTACCTGCACGACGTTTACGTTCCTGTGCACCGCCATGTACAAAGGAACGGATTTTTACGCCCTTACGAATGTAGAGGAAACCGATTCCTTTTGGTCCATTGATCTTATGTCCGCTGGAGCTTAACATATCAATATTGCATTCATCCACATTGATTGGAACCTGACAGAATGCCTGAACAGCATCTGTGTGGAAAAGCACTCCATGCTCTTTTGCGATACGTCCGATTTCCTTGATCGGCTGGATAGAACCAATCTCGTTGTTTGCAAACATTACAGAAATCAGGATTGTTTCCGGTGTGATTGCTTTCTCAAGTTCATCCAGTTTTACAATACCGTTCTCGTCTACATCTACATATGTGATCTTTGCGCCGCGTTTCTCCAGATATTCACAGGTATGGAGAATTGCATGATGCTCGATCTTTGTTGTGATGATGTGGTTTCCTTTTGCTTTATATGCCTCAAAGGTAGCCTTCAGAGCCCAGTTATCAGACTCGGAACCACCTGCTGTGAAATAAATTTCTTCTTTCTTTGCTCCAAGAACTTCTGCGATCTGCTCTCTTCCTTTGGTGATTGCCTCTTTGCTCTTGCCTGCAAAATCATAAATACTGGACGGGTTGCCATAATATTCTGAAAAATATGGCAGCATTGCCTGGACAACCTCCGGTGCTGTTTTAGTTGTTGCTGCATTGTCCAGATAAATCATTTTTCCCATTTTCTTGTCCTCCTGTTTTATTTAAGTATGTCCGGTACATTTTCTTCCATGCCCTGACTTTCCATTTTTTCTTCATGTACTCTTCTGCTTTCCTCGATCAGCTGACCAAGCATCAGGGTATCGACAGCGCTTGTAATACTGTCATTGATTCTCTTCCAGACGAGTTTTGCCACACATACATCACTGCCATGGCAGGTTCCGTCATTCTCAATCCCGGGACAGGCTGCTGCTTCCAGGCTGCCTTCCAGCACACGCAGGACTTCACCGACCGAGATCTCATCTGCCGGCTTGCCAAGCTGGTATCCGCCGTAAGCCCCTCTGCTGCTCTTTACAAGACCGGCCTTCTTAAGCATGGCCATAAGCTGTTCGAGGTAGCTTGTGGAAATATCCTGTCTCTCCGCAATACTCTGTAAAGATATCGCTTCATTCGCACTGTGCAAACCAAGATCTATCAATGCTTTCAAGCCATAACGGGCTCTTGTTGAGAGTTTCATTTTCTCACCTCGTTTTTTAATTCCCAGTGTTTCCCTCGGATTTCATGATTACTTTACCAGAAACAAACCGTTCTGTCAAGGCTGTTTTGTTCATATATTGCTGTAAAGGCGTTTCGGCAGGTTACTATTTTTTAGTCAAGCGGATATTCGCACCTGCTGCGCATGAAAAGGTCTGGATTTTTCATTATGTCAAAAAAACTTTTTATCAAAGGAACTTTACTTCTTACATTTGCCGGTTTGTTAAGCAGACTTATGGGGTTCTTTTACAGAATATTCCTGTCACACACCATTGGTGCACATGGGCTTGGTATCTTTCAGCTTATACTTCCACTGCAGATTCTGATCATGTCCATCTGCGCTTCCGGTATCCAGACTGCAATCTCCCGCCTCACTGCCGCAGAAAAAGTTTCCAAAAATCCCAGTCGTCATATCTCAGATTATTTTGTCGTGGGAACTGTATTTTCTGTTGTTTTCTCCCTGGTATTCTCCTGGTTTCTTTACAGCTATGCGGATTTCTGGGCAGTACAGATTCTGAAAGAGTCACAGACCTCCGGTCTGATACGGATTCTTTCTCTGAGTATTCCGTTGAGTACACTTCATACCTGTATCAGCAGCTATTATTTAGGAAGAAAACAGGCCGGATTTCCCGCAGGAGTCCAGCTTCTGGAACAGCTTTTCCGCACAGGCGGATGCTATATTCTTTATCTGATCTGTGCATCGCAAGGGCGAAACATCACTCCGGCAATTGCAGTCGGCGGAAATCTTATCGGGGAAATAGCCTCATCTTTTATTTCTCTTTTCGCAGTCAGTATGCATTTTAAGGTAACACATTACAATATCCGGAATATCAGAAGACCGCTTTCTGTTCTCAGAAAATTGCTCCATATTTCCGTTCCTCTTACCATGAATAAAATACTGCTCACCCTTCTGGGAAGTATTGAAGTGATTCTTATACCTGCAAGGCTGCAAATGTCAGGACTTACTCCCAAAGATTCCCTGAGTGTTTACGGAATCTTTACAGGGATGGCACTTCCGCTTATTCTTTTCCCCGCTACGCTTACAAACTCGGCTGCTGCCATGCTGATTCCCTCCATTACCCAGCTGCAGACTCTGGGGTATCAAAAGCGAATCCAATATGTAATCGGCAGGATTTTCCGATACTGTCTGCTGCTAGGCGGATCCTGCTTGGTTTTTTTTCTGTTTCTTGGAGAATTTCTTGGAAATTTTCTGTTTCACAGTCAGACAGCCGGAATCTATATCCATACCATGTCGTATATCTGTCCTTTTCTGTACCTGAACACCACTCTCACCAGCGTACTCAACGGCCTTGGAAAATCCGGCATCTGCCTGCTGCACAGTGTGATCAGCGTCTGTATCCGGATCAGTTTCGTGCTGTTTGCAATCCCTGTTCTGGGAATCCGGGGATATCTGTACGGGATTCTCTGCAGCGAACTGGTGCTCAGCATCCTGCACAGTTTACAGATACTGCAAAACAACTATAGCAATCCCCGTAAATAATGCATATTGATTAAGAGACTTGATAGTTACTATTCACACTCCACTATCCCGCGAGGTGTTTTGGCATGGATATGCCAAAATTCCATTGCCGCAGGTAATCTGGAATGAATTTTGGCTACGTTACTGAGAACGAAGTGAACAGTAACGCTTGATATGATCGCAGAAAGTCATCCGAAAATATTTTGGCTATCGACATTCAGATAGGAATGGTTTATAATAAATTCCGAAAAATGCAAGACAAATAGACACAAAGGAGATATTACTATGGGATTCGATTTTATCAAAAAATTACCAACCCCTGAAGAAATCCGTAATCAGTATCCCATTGATGCTGAAATTCAGGCTGTTAAAGATGCAAGAGATAAAGAACTGCGTGATGTTTTTACCGGAAAATCCGATAAATTCCTTGCAATCATCGGTCCTTGTTCAGCAGATAATGAAGACGCTGTTCTGGACTATCTTACCAGATTACGCAATGTTCAGGAGAAAATAGCTGACAAGGTTCTGATCGTTCCACGTGTTTATACAAACAAACCAAGAACAACAGGAGAAGGCTATAAAGGTATGGTTCACCAGCCGGATCCCGAGAAACAGCCAAATCTTCTTGCAGGGCTTGTAGCAATCCGTAAAATGCATATCCATGCAATCCGGACCAGTGGTATGACCTGTGCAGATGAGATGCTTTATCCGGAAAATTACCGTTACCTTTCTGACCTGCTTTCTTATGTGGCAGTAGGTGCACGTTCTGTGGAAGACCAGCAGCATCGTCTTACCGTCAGCGGCATGGAAGTTCCTGCAGGTATGAAAAATCCAACCAGCGGCGATCTTGCAGTCATGCTCAATTCCGTTGTAGCAGCTCAGGGCGGACATCGTTTTATCTACAGAAGCTGGGAAGTAGAAACAACAGGTAATGAACTGGCTCATACAATTCTCCGCGGTGCCGTAAATAAACATGGGGAGGCAATCCCGAACTATCATTACGAGGATCTTCGTCTTCTCTGGGAGAAATATCAGGAGAAAAACCTTAAAAATCCGGCTGTTATTGTTGATACCAACCACTCTAATTCTAATAAACAATATGACCAGCAGGTTCGTATTGCAAAAGAGGTTCTCCACAGCCGCCAGATAGACCCGGAACTTCATACTCTGGTAAAAGGGCTTATGATCGAGAGTTATATTGAACCGGGAAATCAGAAGATCGGATGTGATCATATTTACGGAAAATCTATTACCGATCCATGTCTTGGATGGGAAGAATCCGAACGTCTTCTGTATACAATTGCTGAGATGTGTTGATCCGTTATTGTTTATAAACAACATTCCATACTCTCTGATCAGATGGATCGCTGTAATTACATTATCTGTAAATAGCACATGTTATGACATTACAGGAAAAAAGTATTCAGCCACCCACTGCTTATTGCTCTTCGCAATTAAAGCAGGGGACTTACTTGATTCAGTTAAAAAAGCTTCTATAAACTGTTCAAAACAGACTATAGAAGCTTTTTCATTTGACATTATAGCAATCCTCATAAATAATAAGTTTTTAATGACGTGGATGTGTTTTCATATACACATCACGCATTTTATTCATATTCATGCCCAGATAAACCTGCGTAGTGGAAATATCGGAATGTCCCAGCATTTCCTGAACGCTTCGTATATCCGCACCATTCTGCAGCATATGCACAGCAAAAGAATGTCTCAATGTATGCGGGGCAATATCCCTTTTGATACCGGCATCATCCGCATATCCCTTTAATACTTTCCAGAATCCCTGACGGCTCATCGCTTTCCCTGAACAATTTGTAAATAATGCTGTTTCTTTCTCATCTTTCACAAAAACAGTTCTGGCTGTTTGCAGATACCGTTCCATTGCCTTCTTGCATGGAATACCAATGGGGATGATCCTCTCTTTTCCATTCTCATTACAGACCACATATCCAAACTGGAGATTGACATCAAAAATCTGAAGGTGAAGCATCTCACTGACTCTCATACCTGTTGCATACAGCAATTCCAGCATTGCTGAATCTCTTATCCCTTTAGGGGTATCCAATTTCGGCTGCTGAAGTAATTTATCCACTTCTTCTATGGTAAGTATCTCAGGTGCCCTTTTCTCAACCTTCGGAGGTTTCAGGTTATCTGCCGGATCTTCTGCGATCACGCCTTCCTTCCACAGATACTGAAAAAATGCTCTCATAGAAGCAACGCTTCTGGAAATGGAAGATGACGCAAACTTCTCACGTTCCATGTAACTGATATACCCTTCAAGCTCAAGTTCTTTTACATCTTTATAATTTCTGATTCCCCGTTCCTTCAGAAATTCCGCCATTTTTTTCAGATCTCTCTGGTATGAGATCTCTGTATTTGCCGATGTTTTTTTTGTATTATGCAGATATGTAATAAATTCCCTTATTTCTATGTCCATATTCCCGTTTCCTTTTAATCAAAATATCCGCTGCCTGTAGCTCCTGCGATCAGACGAAAATTAATCCTATTCGCAGTTTATCAGTAGAAAATCGGTTACTGTTCACACACCACTATCCCGCGAGGTGTTTTGGCATGAATATGCCAAAATCCCGAGACATACAAGCCAAAATTCCATTGCCGCAGGCAATCTGGAATGAATTTTGGCTAAGTTACTGAGAACGGAGTGAACAGTAACGAAAATCGTACTCTCTCCGATAAAATGTATATGTATTATACTGTTTATTTTACATAAAATCAAACCTTTTTTTCGAGAAAAATCCTTGTATTTCAAGCTTTTTCAGCATCAAATACCATATGTCGGAGATTTTATGACAACCAATACTAAATATAGTAAATATGTCATTAAAAAATTTTTATATATTTCAGAATAATGTCAATGATCAGAGGGTTCACATAGCATTCGATAAGTATTCCCAGAAAATATCCTACTGCTGCAATGCACATTTTTTTAAGATAAATACTGACTTCTCCGGAAATCAGACCTCTGTTTCTCCATATTTCTGATGATATCTTCCATTCCTGTTCCATAGAATAAAGCCAGACCGGAATGTAAAATAAATATTGTGGCAACAAAAGTCCCATTCCGATCACCCCGCCTGCAAATCCAAATTCCAGTATAGAAACAGTCATTATCATACCTGCATACAATCCTGATCCCAGAAGCGTTATAACAGCAAGCGGCGCACCAAAAACCGAAAATCCACAGATTATATTCAACAGATAAAAAACACCTCTGTATTTTAATATTTCTTTCAGATATTCAATATTGCCTGTATTTTTTCCTGCAAATGTACTCAGAAAATATACCGATGCCCATGTTTTCTGCTGCCATTTTGCCTTCCAGATTATATTCGGTATCAGATTTCCGGCCAGAAATCCAAAAAGAAATAAAATAAGCGCAGGAAATTTTTTGGTTCCCGTTCTGTTTTTCTTCATTCTATCACCCTGTACCAGTTTACTGAGAAATTCCAGGAAGTATTCCTGTCTTTACAAGAAAGAATCGTATCCGGAGGGCTTTTTTATGTTATAGGAACATCACGGAGTAATTTCCTATAACATAAAAAAACTGCACAGACTGTATAAATACAATCTGCACAGTTTATATCTGCAAAGAACTGTCCACGATAGTCCATAAAATGAACAATCATATTATTTCGCATAGTCAATCGCTCTGCTTTCACGTATCACGTTGACTTTAATCTGACCGGGATATTCAAGTTCTGCTTCAATCTGTTTCGCAATATCGCGCGCAAGGAGAACCATATCTGCATCATTAACATGCTCCGGCACTACCATTACACGTATTTCTCTTCCCGCCTGAATGGCAAAAGATTTATCAACACCTTTAAACTGGTTCGTAATATCCTCCAGTTGTTTCAGACGATTGGTATAAGTTTCCAGCGTTTCTCTTCTTGCACCAGGTCTCGCCGCTGAAATAGCATCTGCAGCCTGTACAATACATGCGATCAGAGATTCCGGCTCACAGTCACCATGATGAGATGCGACCGTATTGATAACAATCTGGGATTCCTTATACTTCTTACAGAGATCCACACCAATCTGAATATGAGATCCTTCTACTTCATGGTCAATTGATTTACCAATATCATGAAGAAGACCTGCTCTCTTAGCCATACGGACATCTACGCCAACCTCACCGGCCAGCATTCCGGATAACTGAGCTACCTCAATAGAATGTCTTAAAGCATTCTGTCCATAACTTGAACGGAACTTCATACGTCCAAGAAGTTTCAGTAATTCAGGATGAATACCATGAACTCCAACGTCCATAGCTGCATTCTCACCATCTTCGCGAATCTGCGCTTCTACTTCTCTCTGGGCTTTCTCAACCATCTCTTCGATTCTGGCCGGATGGATACGTCCATCTACGATCAGTTTCTCAAGAGCTACACGTGCAACTTCACGACGGATCGGATCAAAAGCAGATAACACAACTGCTTCCGGTGTATCATCAATAATAAGATCCACACCTGTAAGTGTCTCAAGAGTACGGATATTACGGCCTTCACGACCAATAATCCTTCCTTTCATCTCATCGCTCGGAAGCTGAACAACTGAAATGGTAGTTTCAGCTACATGGTCAACTGCACATTTCTGGATGGCATTGACAACATATTCCTTAGCCTTCTTACCAGCTTCTTCCTTTGCCCTGCTTTCCAATTCCCTGTAAAGTCTGGCTACATCCACTTTTACATCATCTTCAACGGATCTGAGTAATTCTTCTTTTGCCTGTTCGGAGGTCAGACCTGAAACTCGTTCCAGTTCCTGTACTCCTTTTTGCTCAAGTTCTTCTACCCGTTTTTCTTTCTTCTGCACCTCAGCTGCTCTCGCTGTGCATTCCGCTTCACGCTTCTCAACTGCATCTGCTTTCTTGTCAACCGCGGATTCTTTTGCTAATACACGATTTTCATATTTCTGCAGTTCGTTTCTTCGTTCCTTGGTTTCTTTCTCCAGTTCATTTTTTGTACGGAGAGATTCTTCCTTCACTTCCAATAAAGCTTCTCTTTTTTTAGTCTCAGCTGTTTTCAGAGCTTCATCTATGATGCTTCTTGCTTTGTCTTCTGCTGTCCCAACAATCTCGGCATCCTTCTGGATTTTATTGTTCACAGCGACTTTGCAAGTAACAGGAACTGCAATAAGTAGCGCGACTACCACAGCGACAATTGCAACAATAATTGTTGTTGTCACAGGAGCACCTCCTTATTTAGTTTTCATTGTACAAATACAACAATACAAGTTTATCTTTTTTTCATACTTATGTCAAGTTTTTCAGGATAATTGTTTGAATATTTTTCCTATATTTAATTACTGTTCGTTCTGTTCTCAGTAATATATTTTGCAATATACATACAATGGAGTATACTATGATTCATCCGAATATGTATGTACAAGTCTGATATTCATATTCTCAAGAGTATCTGCAATGTCTGAATATCCAAATCCTCTTCTCACAAGATAACCATAGAGCCGACGCATTTTTTTCTCATCCAGCTCAGTATCCGACGGATATTTCTTTTCTATGGTTCGATAGAGGATTTCTTTTTCATCAGGCATATTTAAGGCAGCCTCTTCCTCCCATGCATTTATCGCTGTTTTCCTGTCTATTCCCTTTCCCATAAGTTCCCGGATGATCTTCTGCCGGCTCTTTGTATCCATTCTGTATGCAATATAAGTTCTGGCATATCGTTCATCATCTATATATCCATAGGCTTCAACATATGTCAGAGCATGATCAACCGCCTGACTGGTAAATCCCGCCTGGCGCAATTTCTCTCTCAATCCCTTCTCCGTCCGATCCATATGTTCTAAGAGACGCATGGCTTTACGCCTTGCGTCTCTGTATTCTTCAGGTTCTTCCGTTAAATTTTTCTGTTGTTTCTGTACAGTCTGTCTCTTTAAAGCCTCTGCATTCCTGAGAAATTCTCTCAGATCTCCGGATGAATTCCCCATGATCACTCCTCAGAAGCATCCGGTGCATCACCTGTTGCCGGCACCGGCTCTTTGGCCTGTCCTTCTTCATCCGGAAGAAGATGATAATGGATTCTGACTTGCTTCTCAATCTCATCACAGATATCTGTATGCTCTTTCAGGAAAATCTTCGCATTTTCACGTCCCTGTCCGATCTTATCTCCGTTATATGCGTACCATGCACCGCTCTTATTTACAATTCCGCATTCCGCTGCCAGATCAAGAATATCTCCCTCTTTGGAAATGCCGGTTCCGAACATAATATCAAATTCTGCCTGTTTAAACGGCGGAGCCACCTTATTCTTCACAACTTTGATTCTGGTGTGGTTTCCCACCATCTCACCGCCCTGTTTCAATGTCTCTACTCTGCGGACATCCATGCGGATAGATGAATAAAATTTCAGAGCACGCCCACCTGTCGTTGTCTCAGGGTTTCCAAACATAACTCCAACCTTCTCACGCAGCTGATTGATAAAGATAACTACACAATTAGATTTACTGATCACTGCTGTAAGTTTACGGAGAGCCTGTGACATCAGTCTGGCCTGAAGACCTACATGACTGTCACCCATATCTCCATCAATCTCCGCCTTCGGTACAAGTGCGGCAACCGAGTCAACGATCACAATATCCACAGCTCCGGAACGCACCATCGTCTCTGTGATCTCAAGTGCCTGTTCTCCATTGTCCGGTTGTGATATGTACAGGTTATCGATATCTACACCGATATTCTTTGCATAGACAGGATCCAGAGCATGTTCTGCATCAATAAATCCGGCAATCCCGCCTCGTTTCTGCACTTCCGCAACCATGTGAAGTGCAACGGTTGTCTTACCGCTGGATTCCGGTCCGTAAATCTCGATGATACGTCCCTTGGGAACACCGCCTACTCCAAGTGCAATATCAAGACTTAAAGATCCGGTAGGGACTGTCTCCACCTGCATATTTGCTCCGGATTCCCCGAGTTTCATGACTGATCCTTTCCCGTAATGTTTCTCAATCTGTCCAAGCGCTGCTTCCAGTGCTTTCTGCTTTTCTTCATTTATCATTTATTTTAATCTCCTTCAGCCCTTTAAGAACTTATGTTCGTTTTCTATCCATTATAGTATTATACTTCCTGTCAAATGTCAAGCTTTTTATTCTGCCTGAATAACCTTTTCATGTTACTGGTTACTGTTCACTCCGTTCACAGTAACGTAGCCAAAATTCATACCAGATTGCCTGTGGCAATAGAATTTTGGCTTGTATGTCTCGGGATTTTGGCATATTCATGCCAAAACACCTCGCGGGATAATGGTGTGTAAACAGTAACAACATAACAGTAAAAGCAGGGAATGTGCTTTTTTTACATTCCCTGCTCTTTCGTAGTTTTTAATATTTCTCTCTGTTTCTATTTATCACCAATCAGCCAGTTGTACATTTCTTCATACTGACGTGCGGAATTACCCCATGAGAAATCAGCTGCCATAGCACGATCAACCATTTTATTCCATTCACGTTTCTTATCATAATAGATTCTTTCCGCATTGCGCACTGTTGCAAGCATCTCATGCGCATTGTAGTTTCTGAAAGAAAATCCGTTTCCAGTTCCCTCATATTCATTATAAGGTACGACCGTATCTTTCAGTCCACCTGTTTCTCTGACGATCGGAAGTGTTCCGTAACGGAGACTCATCAGCTGGCTCAAACCACATGGCTCAAATAAGGACGGCATCAGGAACGCATCTGCTGATGCATAGATACGGTGAGACATTTTCTCATCATAATAGATCTGAGCAGATACCTTTCCATGATATTTCCAGTCAAAGTGACGGAACATATTCTCATAACGTTCATCACCGGTTCCAAGAATTACAAGCTGGATAGCATCCTGGCAAAGCTCATCCATCACATATGCGATCAGATCAAACCCTTTCTGATCTGTCAGTCGTGATACAATACCTATCATCATCGTCTTCGGATCTTCCTGCAATCCAAGATCTCTCTGCAGCTGAAGTTTGTTCTTAACTTTCTCTTTTCTGAAAGTTGTTGCATTATAAGTCTTTGTGATATATGGATCTGTTTCAGGATTGAATTCATTGTAATCAATACCATTTACAATTCCACGCAGGCTGTTTGCACGCGCACACATCAGACCGTCCAGTTTTTCTCCATAGAACGGTGTCTTGATTTCCTCTGCATAAGTATTGCTTACAGTAGTGACTGCATCTGCAAACACAATACCGCCCTTCAGATAGTTGGCATCTTTATATGCTTCCAGTTTGTCTGCTGTAAAATAATAATCGGACAGTCCTGTGATATTCTTGATTGTCTGTACATCCCATACACCCTGGAATTTAAGGTTATGTATTGTCATGATCGTCTTGATATTCCAGAAAAATTCATTCTGCTGGAAGCTGTCGTGCAGATATACGGGAACAAGTCCGGTCTGCCAGTCATGACAGTGTATAATATCCGGTCTGAATCCGATAACCGGAAGAACTGACAGTACAGCTTTGGAGAAGAATGCAAATTTCTCCAGATCCCATGTTCCTCCATCATACGGTTTGGGTCCGCTGAAATAGTATTCATTGTCAATAAAATAAAACTGAATTCCTTCGTACTCCATGTGCATGATTCCTACATAGCAGTTCTTATATCCAAGATCCATATAGAAATGTGTGATATAGTTCATTTTATCTTTCCATTCCTGTTTCATACAGGCATATTTCGGTAAGATCACACGAATATCAAAATATCGTTTATCAAAATATTTCGGCAATGAGCCAGCTACATCTGCCAGACCTCCTGTTTTGATAAATGGTACAGCTTCAGATGTTGCAAATAAAATATTTTTCATGCGAAAAACCCTCCTTGGTAGCCTTTATTGAATAATTATACTCCAAACTATGACTATTGGAAAGAGCGATTTTTATATTCCAGTCTGATTTTATCTGCAATCAGAGCAATAAATTCTGAATTTGTGGGTTTTCCTTTTCCTGTACTGACTGTGTAACCGAATAATTCATCTATTGTGTCCATTTTTCCTCTGCTCCAGGCAACTTCAATGGCGTGTCTGATAGCCCGTTCCACTCTGCTGGCTGTTGTCTGATGTTTCTTTGCAATCGTAGGATACAGTATCTTGGTAATGGAATTGAGCATCTCCATGTCATTAACTGACAGGATGATGGCGTCACGCAGATACTGATATCCTTTAATATGTGCAGGCACTCCAATCTCATGAATGATATTTGTCACGTCTGTTTCCAGATTTCTCACAGGTACCGGATTGTCTTCTGTCCTTTCAGGCTGCCGCCCGATCTGACGTATTCTTCTCTCGCCGGCTCTGCGCACATGTTTGATACGATTAAGCAGCATCTGATTATCGAAAGGCTTCAGGATATAATAATCTGCCCCTAAGTTAAATGCATTTTCTGTAATACGTTCCTGACCGACTGCCGAAACTACGATAAATGATGGGATCTTTTTGAGACTTTTGTCATTGGCAAATTTCTCCATTACTGCCAGTCCGTCCATTTTCGGCATAATAATATCCAGAACCACAACGTCCGGTTCCTTTTCACGTATAATATTACAGATTTCTTCTCCGTTATGCGCTTTTCCCACAAGTTCCAGATCTTTGTCTTCTTCTATTATCTGACCAAGTACTTCCACCATTTTCTCATTATCATCTGCAATTGCCACATTTAATTTTTCCATAAATTTCACTCCTCCCCCATTTTTCAATAAATCTCTTTTCTTTTTCGGTTCATCACATATTATAGAGGAATGCTTACGGAAAAATCAAGACACAGAGAGAAATTTGTCCTATTTTATGTCGACAGCTTTGGTGATTCTTTTTTCTTTATTTTCATTTTTCACAGGCATCTGATATATTTCGACAATAATCAGATTTTTGTTTCATAATCCTGATCATCCATTAAAAGAGTCTTTCTGTATTTTTCAGCATATTTTCAATAAAGATTCCATATCCGCTGGAAGCATCCTGAACAAATACATGAGTTACCGCACCAATGATTTTTCCATTCTGGATAACCGGGCTTCCGCTGAGCCCCTGTACAATCCCTCCTGTAGCTTCCAGAAGTTCTTTATCTGTCACCTTTATCACAAAACTTTTGTTGGTATCTTCATGATTCAAATCTATTTTTCTGATCTCTGCATCATATTCTTTTACCTCTCCATCTGTACTGCAGAGAATTGTGGCTGTTCCAATCTTCACTTCCTGCTTATACGCAGCCGGCATTTTCTTTAAAGTGATCGCATCATCTGCAATCCCTGTGAACTGACCATAAATTCCGTTTCTGCTGTTTGCTTCGATAGTTCCAAGAATATTTCTGTCATCATAGCAGATGTATCCTGCAAGTTCGCCGGGATTGCCTTTACTTCCTTTGTTAATCGCAAGAATCCGGGCTTTATACAAAGCTCCGTTTCGGATATTCAGAAGCTGGGCAGTGTCTATATCACTGATTCCATGGCCAAGGGCACCATAATTACCATTCTGATCTACGTAGGTAAGCGTTCCTATCCCCTGCGTGTCATCTCTTACCCAGATTCCAAGTTTATAGTCTCCTTTTTTGTCTTTTACAGGAGTTACAGATACAGGAATACTCTCTCCTTTACGGCTTATCCCCAGTGTAACTTCGCTGCCATCAAGTTCTGAGATGTCATCTATCAGTTCTCTTTTTGTAGAGATTTTTTCTCCGTTAAATGAGATAATGTAATCTCCCTGTCTGATAATATTTCTCGCAGGCTCCTCTGTCTCACCATTCCGATTCTGAATTTCACCGGTGTCGATCACCAGAACACCTTCTGTTTGCATATAAATTCCTATGGTGCTTCCGCTGACATAAATTTCCTGATCATCTGCAGGTGTTACTTTTATTTCTTTAAATGGAATATAACCCAAAAGTTTACAGGGCAGAATATAGCCTCCATCCTGCGAAACAGTAACTGCTTCTTCAAATGTAACAAACGGTGTTGACAAAACTTCTGTGACATCTTCTGTTTTTTTGCCTCTGGAAATCTGAATTTCGTCAGGTATCTTTCTGTCCAGATATCTGTAACCTGATATCAGCATCACCAACAGATCCAGCACAAGACAACAGATGACAAAAAGTCTATATTTTCTTTTGTTCATTGTTATGCACATCCTTTCATTCTGTATTTATGAAATTCTGTAACTGTGAAATTGCCATAAAACACTTCCCATCACAGTAAACCCGAAAGGTACAAAAATAAGAGAGAACAATCCGTCACAAAGATTATCCTCTCTTAGTATGTGGTCAATTATTTTATTTAAATCTTGTATTTTTTTGTTTCTGTGCCAATTCTTTCATCTCTTTCGCATTCTCAAGAACTGCAGGTGTAATTTCTGCACCACCTAACAGTCTTGCCAGTTCGCGGATGGAATCATGTTCTTTAAGCACATGGATCTGGGTAATAGTCTCAGTTCCCTGCAGATGTTTTTCAATTTCAAAATGACTGTCTGCCATAGCTGCAATCTGTGGCAGATGCGTGATGCAGAGTACCTGATGATGCTGTCCGATCACTGCCATCTTTTCAGAGACTTTCTGTGCAGTTCTTCCACTGATACCAGTATCGATCTCATCGAAGATCAATGTCTCAATCTCATCTCTGTCTGCAAGGATTGCCTTTAATGCAAGCATGATTCGAGACAACTCACCGCCGGATACGATCTGTCCCAGTGGCTTCAGAGTTTCTCCTGGATTTGTAGAAATGAGATACTGGATATCATCGTTTCCATTATCTGTGTAGTTTTTCTTTTTCCGGAAATCAATGGCAAAATTCACATCCAGGAAGTTTAAATCCTTCAATCCCTGAATAATCTTCTGCTCAAGCTGTTTACTGTATTCTTTACGGATTTCTGCTAATTCATCCGACTTTTTCTCAAGAATATTTTCCAGTTCTCTGAGACGCTCCTTTAATTCCTGTAAATTTTCTTCATATTTATGTAATTTTTCCAGTTTTTCTTCCTGAAGTTTGCGATATGTGAAAATTTCCTCAATGGTACGTCCATATTTTGCCTTCAGTCCATTGATCAGATCCAGTCTTCTCTCTGTCTCATAAAACTCTCCTTCATCAAAGGTCAGCTCGTCCAGATAAGCGGATAATTCTCTGTTAAAATCATTCAGAAGACCGTCTACAGAAGTAAGTGTCTCTGCAAGAGGTGTAAGCTCCGGATCATACTGTGTTACATGAGAGAATTCCTTTAATGCCTCTCCGACAGTCTCTCCGGCGCCTTCCTTGCTTTCATAGCCTGTGAGATTATGTACAAGCTGCAGGGAGTCAACGATGAGTTTTGCATTGCTCATTTTTCTGTACCGGGCTTCCAGTTCCTCATCCTCTCCCGGCTGCAGATTTGCTTTCTCGATTTCTTTGATCTCAAACTCCAGAAAAGCCAGCTCACGATTCCTCTGCTCCTCATTCATATTCATGGAACCAAGTTCTGTTTTGCATTTGCTGTATTCTTTGTATGCCAGAGATACTTTCTCCTTTGCAGGAAGGATTTTTTCTTTTCCATATGCATCCAGGATTGCAAGCTGCTTATCCTGATACAGAAGTGACTGATGCTCGTGCTGTCCATGGATATCCAAAAGGCATGCAGCAGCGGCCTTCATCTGACCTACAGTACTTGTCTCTCCATTAATCTTGTTGATGCTTCTTCCATCCATGATTTTTCTGGACAGAAGTACCTGTCCATCTTCCGGACAGATATCCAGTGCTTTCAGTGTCTCCAGCGCTTTCTCGTTTTCTACCTGAAAAAGCAGCTCCACAAGTGCATAGGATGCATTTTCCCTTATCATATTTTTAGAAGTTTTTGCACCCAGGATCAGCTGCATAGACCCCAGAAGGATAGATTTACCTGCTCCGGTCTCACCGGTCAGGATATTCAGTCCGGGACCAAATTCTACTTCTATTTCTTCTATCAGTGCAAGATTTTTCACATGCAGATGAGCTAACATTTATTGCCTCCATAATCAAGTCATTTGTAATGTTAAAAATTCAGGATCGTAACTGCAAAGGTATTGAGCAGTTACTCGTGGGATCACTTATTCAATCTGACAAAACTTCTCAGTTTCTCTGCTGCTCCCAGTGCCATGTCTGCAGTCTTTGCAGCACACATAATAGTGTCATCACCTGCAATACATCCCAGTATTTCCGGCCATTTCAACGCATCCAGGGCTGCTGCCACGCCCATAGCCATTCCGGAAACGGTTTTGATCACAATGATATTCTGTCCCACATCAATAGAAAGCAGGGTATCTTCCAGTACTCTTGTATATTTTTCTCCAAGACTTCCTGATTCATTATTAATAATTGCATAACGGGACTTTCCGTCCTTTCCTGCCACTTTTGTCAGCTTGAGAGCACGAATATCTCTGGATACAGTCGCCTGTGTCACCTTAAATCCTGCCTCATTAAGTCTGGAGGCCAGCTCTTCCTGTGTATCAATATCATACTGATGAATCAGTTCAATAATTTTCTCATGTCTCGCAACTTTCACCTTATTTCCTCCTGCTGATCAGCTGTCTCTCATCTTCCGGCGCAATACCTCAACAAAACTTAAATGGTTCAGCTTCAGAATCTTTGTCTTTACATCTGCCCGCCGGATCTGAATGCAGTCACCGGTGACCATGGGGATAAATGTATCTCCGTCAAAAGATGCGATTCCCTTTTCACAGTCACAGTGTCTTCCTTTTCCTATCTCTACAGTGATCACATCCTGCGCAGGAAAAATAATGCTTCTTGTATTCAGTGTGTGTGGTGCTATGGGAGTCATGATCGTCATGGCGGCATTGGGCGATACAATAGGTCCTCCCGCTGACAGACTATATCCGGTAGATCCGGTAGGTGTTGAAATAATAATTCCATCAGCATTATAAGAGTTAAGATAAACATCATTTACATAATTCTTAAACCGGACCACGCGGAGATGACCGTCTCTGCCGATCACAATGTCATTCAATGCAATATCCTGTCCGATCAGTTTTCTGCCGCGGTACACCCTTCCTTCCAGCATCATGCGTTCTTCTACCTCGTAATCATCCGCCATTAGCTGATCCAGAGCACTGTACAGAGAGGTCTGATTCACTTCTGCAAGAAAACCCAGATTTCCCAGATTGATTCCAAGAAGAGGAATTTCCTTATGCACCACATCCCTTGCTGCCTGAAGAAGTGTGCCATCTCCTCCCAGAACAATAATACACTGTGTATCGTCCGGAACCTTATCAGGATCTGTATAATGAAAAGAACCCTCATGTTTCCTTTCTGCCTGCTGTACTTCACAGTTTTTGTGATGTGTTTTCAGATAATCTGCGATTTTTTCTGTGATTTCAAGTTTTTTATCCTTGTCACTGTTTGTAATAATATAAAACCTGTCCATAGTTTCTTCCTGACTCAGCCTTTTTAATCCAACTGTCCATGAGCCTCTGCCACAACAGCTTCTACAGATACCTTCAGACTGTCGGTAACCCCGGTACCTTCCGGATGTTTTTTCAGATGAAGAAGATATTCGATATTTCCTTCCGGTCCTTTAATTGGCGAAAAAGAAAGATGACATGGCTCCATAAAAATACTCATGGCATAATCGCGTACTTTTTCGATCACTTCCTGATGAACAGCAGGATCTCTTACAACTCCCTTCTTTCCGACTTTCTCTCTCCCCGCCTCAAACTGCGGCTTGATCAGACATACGATCTCACCCTCATCTGTAAGGAGATTTCTTACAGGAAGCAGTACTTTTGTAAGAGAAATAAAGGACACATCAATTGATGAAAAATCTGCCGGTTCTCCCAAATCCTCCGGTACCACATAGCGGATATTGGTTTTCTCCATACAGACTACACGCGGATCGTTACGAAGCTTCCAGTCAAGCTGTCCATATCCTACATCAATGGAATAAACTTTTACTGCCCCGTTCTGTAACATACAATCTGTAAACCCTCCGGTGGACGCACCTACATCCATACAGACCTTACTATCCAATGTGACATCAAAGTTTTTCATAGCTTTTTCAAGTTTCAGCCCACCGCGGCTTACATACGGAAGAGTGTTTCCTCTGACCTCAATCTTTACAGTCTCCGGGAACATGGTTCCCGCCTTATCTTCTTTCTGACCATCAACATATACATCGCCTGCCATGATGAATGCCTTTGCTTTCTCGCGGGATGGCGCAAGGGCGCGTTCCATCATAAGCATATCCAAACGTTTCTTCATTGCTCTCTTAATTCCTCACTATCTTCTATTGCCTGTCTGATGTCTTCCACTCCAAGTCCAATCCGGCTGCGCAGGCTTTCTACATTTCCCTGGGGTACGAAACGATCCCAGACAGCTGCCGACAACACTCTTATTTCCGGATGACAGGCTTCCATATAAGCAGACACATGCTCTCCGTATCCGCCACTTTTCACATTCTCTTCTACTGTCACAAACAGACTGTGATCCTTTGCCAGTTCATCAAGGAGATCCACATCCAGTGGTTTCACAAATCTGGCATTTACAAAAGTAGGATCATAGCCGTCATCTTTCAGTCCTTTACAGATTTCCATGCAGGACGGGATCATACTTCCCACTCCCAGCACAGCGATTTTTTTTCCTTTGCGGATAATCTCACTTCTGCCATATTCCACAGGTGCCTGATATTCCTGAAGCCCCTGATGCGCACTGCCTCTTGGATAGCGGATTGCAATCGGTCCGTCAAAGCTTACCGCAAATGCAAGCATCTCTTCCAGTTCTCTGTCATTCTTCGGTGCCAGAACAGTCATATTCGGCATCATGGACAAATAAGACAGATCAAAGCAGCCCTGATGCGTCTCCCCGTCTGCGCCTACAAGCCCTGCCCTGTCAACAGCAAAAATCACATGAAGCTTCTGCATACATACATCATGCAGGATCTGATCTACAGCACGCTGCAGAAAAGATGAATAGATGGCAACAACAGGAACCAGGCCGCCAAGAGCCAGACCCGCCGCAAAACTCACCGCATGTTCCTCTGCGATTCCCACATCAAAAAATCTGTCCGGAAATCTCCTGGAAAATTCCACAAGTCCGGTTCCATCCGGCATGGCTGCGGTAATAGCTGTCAGTTTTTTATTTTTCTCACCAAGAGAGACCAGTGCTTTGGAAAAAACATCTGTATAACCCGGCACTGTTTTCTTCTGAAGTACCCGGCCTGTTTTAATATCAAAAGGACCTGTTCCATGAAATCTGTCCGGATGGGCACTTGCAGGTTCGTATCCTCTGCCTTTCTTTGTCAGGACATGAACAACTACCGGTCCCTCTACCCGTTTTGCTTCATTAAAGAGTTTCATCATCTGACGCATATTATGACCGTCAACAGGTCCCAGATATGTCAACCCCATATTTTCAAACAGCATTCCCGGAATAAAAAGCTGCTTGACACTGCTTTTGGTTTTTCTCATAGTATCTACCAGAGCAGTCCCTACCTTCGGAACCTTCTTCAGTGCCTTTGTCACACCCATCTTCATTCCTGTATAAGCTTCTGCAGTTCTCAGTGCACTCAGATAAGTGGACATGCCTCCTACATTTCTGGAAATGGACATATTATTGTCATTTATGATAATAATAAAATTTGTCTTTAACTCTGCAGCATTATTTAATGCCTCATACGCCATTCCTCCGGTGAGAGCACCATCTCCGATCACAGAAACCACATGATGCTTCTGTCCCAGAATATCTCTGGCATGCACATATCCCAGTCCTGCCGAAATTGAATTGGAACTGTGTCCTGCATCATATGCATCACAGGGGCTCTCACTTCTCTTAGGAAAACCGCTTAATCCACCTTCCTGTCGCAGATTCTTAAATTCATCTTTTCTTCCGGTAAGAATCTTATGTGTATATGCCTGATGTCCTACATCCCAGATTAGTTTGTCTTCCGGAAAATCCAGCACATTATGAAGAGCCAGAGTCAGTTCCACTACTCCCAGATTTGAAGCAAGATGTCCGCCTGTCTGACTTACTGACCGGATTAAAAAGTCCCTGATCTCCGCTGCCAGAGGCTCGAAATCTTCCAATGGTATCTTATGGATATCATTGGGTTTCTTAATCTTTTCCAGAATCATTTGTATCCTTCCTTTATTTTCTGCGGTTTATTAATTTTTCAATTAACAAATACAGAAACTCGTTATTTTTATTCAGACTCTTCAGCAGATCGATTGCCTTTTCTGAGAGTTCTTCCACCTGTTCAGCAGCCTTCTCTGTTCCAAAAAGAGTCACATAAGTAACTTTATTATTCTTCTCATCACTGTGTACAGGTTTTCCCAGTTCTTCTGCAGTGCTGGTCACATCCAGAATATCATCCTGAATCTGGAAAGCCAGTCCTATATTTCCGGCAGCTTTCTCCACTGTAGATACTTCCTGCTCATTTGCTCCTGCAAGAATTGCGCCTGTCATCATGGAGGCTTCGATCAATGCTGACGTCTTATTTCTGTAAATATAGTCAAGCATCTCTTTTTCAAGGGGCTTTCCGTCATTTTCCACATCAACACTTTGTCCTCCAAGCATTCCATGAATGCCTGTTTTCTGTGAGACCACTCTCAACGCATGGATTACCCGATCCTGCTCTTTTGTCAGGGCAAATGCCTGAAACATGGTTTCGTATGCGTAATTAAGCAGCGCAACACCGCTTAACACCCCCATGGCTTCCCCATATACCTTATGTGTAGTCAGTCTGCCGCGCCTGTAATCATCATCATCAAGTGCGGGAAGATCGTCATGAATCAGGGAATGAGTATGGATCATCTCCATTCCTGCCATAAACGGTTTTACAACTTCTTCCTTACCATCAAACAGGCGATATGTCTCCCGGATCAACATTGGCCGAAGGCGCTTGCCTCCTGCCAGCATACTGTAATTCATAGCCTGAGCCATTGTTCCGGCGAATCCCGCCTCTGCAGGCAGGAAGCTTCTGATCACTTTCTCTGTTTCTTCCGTTCTCTTTGCTAATTCATCTTGAAAATTCACTAAATGTACCATCCTCATTAAGCTGCAGCATTTTCTTCTCCACTGTATCCAGCTTCCCGCTGCAAAGTTTCAAAAGTTCCATGCCCTGTCTGTACAGTATAAAAGAGTCCTCCAGCGATGTGTCTCTGTTTTCCAGTTTTTCAGCCAGCAGATCCAGTTCTGCAAACATCTCTTCCAGAGGTTTTTCCTCCTGTAACTGCTCACAGTTTTCTTTCTTCACCATAGATTCTCTCCTCCTTCACCGTACCTGTAACATCTGCTTCTATCGTACCGTCTGTCACAGATATATAAATGGTATCCCCATTTTGTACCTGTTCTACACTTGTCAATGTCTTTTTATATTTATCTGCCACATAAGAATATCCCTGATTCAGTTTCTTTAAAGGGGAAAGTCCTGCAAAACGTTCCAGATAAACAGACAATCTGTGTCTCTCATCCTGAAGTTTCCTGTTCATTCCATTTTGTACAGCATTCTCCAGATCTGCCAGACGCTGTCTCTGCTCCCGCAGCCTGTTCTCCGGACTCAGATAAGCAAATTTTGTCTGAAAATGCTCCAGTCTGCTGCGGTACAGATCCATTTTACCACTCATTGCACGATATAACCGCTGCCTGTAAATACTTACTGCTTCAATCACACTTCTGTAATCATCCACCGCAAGCTCTGCCGCAGCAGAAGGAGTAGGAGCTCGCAGATCAGCAGCGAAATCAGCAATTGTAAAATCCGTTTCATGACCTACTGCGGAAATAATGGGTGTACTGCACTCAAAAATAGCTCTGGCCACGATTTCTTCATTAAACGCCCAGAGATCTTCAATAGAGCCGCCGCCTCTTCCCACAATGATCACATCCACATCTGTCTTATCAAGCATCTGTATTCCTTTTACAATACTTTCTGCCGCACCCGCCCCCTGTACAAGAGCCGGATATAAAATAATCTGTAAATAGGGATTTCTTCGATAGGAAATATTGCGGATATCCTGAACAGCCGCACCTGTCGGTGCAGTTACCACACCCAGACGTCTGATAAATCTCGGAATGGGCTGTTTGTACTCCTGTGCAAACATTCCCATATCTTCCAGTTCCTGCTTCAATGCAAGATATCTCTCATACAGAGCTCCTGCACCTTCCAGGGTAATCTCCTTTGCATACATCTGATAGCGGCCGTCGCGTTCATATACATCCACACTCCCGCCAACGATCACCTTATCGCCATTTTTCATGGCAAATGCAAGTCCCCGTCTGTGTCCGGCAAACATCACACAATTCAATGTTCCTGTCTCATCTTTCAGGGAAAAATAGATGTGTCCGCTTGTATGATATTTACAATTGGACACCTCGCCTTTTACATAAATCTTCTGCAGTAAATAATCCTGGGTAAACATATTTTTGATATAACGGTTTACCTGACCTACAGAATATGTGTTTTTCATTCTGATTTTTCTTCGCTTTCACTGTTGGCAATCTTGCCAAGGATACCGTTTACAAAGGAACCGGAAGTCTCACCGCCAAAACGTTTGGCAAGCTCTACCGCCTCATTGATAGCTACACCTGTAGGTACATCTTTGTCATATTTCAGTTCATACACTGCCAGACGCAGGGCAGTCAGGTCAACGCGGCTCATTCTCTTTGTCTTCCAGCCATTGCTTGTCTCATTTAACAGTGCATCGATCTCGTCTAATTTTTCAAGTACATGGCGGTATTTCCGGCTCATATACTCCTGATCTTTCTCTGAAAGTTCCTCCAGAGTATCAAAATAAAGTGAAAGCTGCTCACTCATCTCTTCCTCTGAATTAAATTCTGTCATGAACAGTAATTTAAAAATATGTTCTCTCTGCTCTCTTCTTCGCATAATTTTTGCTGTATAAACAGCTTTCCTTTCTAAATATCTCTTAAGTACACAAAAAAGGAAAGGGTTACTTTCCTTTTTCGTTCTCCATATCTACACTGGCAATATGAATATTAACATCTGCAACCTCAAGACCTGTCATATTCTCTATGGATGATTTTACTTTCTCCTGAACTTTCTTACTTGTCTCAAGAATGTTCTTACCATATTCGATATTCAGGTTCAGGTCTACTGTTACAACTCCTTCGAGTACAGTAACCTTAACACCTCTGGAAAGATTCTTCATTCCAAGTTTGCTTACCAGTTCGTTTGTGATATTGCCTGCCATGGAAGCAACTCCGTTTACTTCCGTAGCAGCAAGTCCGGCAATGATAGCGACCACTTCATCTGCGATCTGGACCTCACCAATGCCTCCTAAATCCTGTATTTTATATGTTATTCTTTTCTCTGCCATCTGAAAACCTCCTGAGGGATTCTTTAATCTTTGTTCATTATACCAAATCGACAGATAAATGAAAAGGGTTATTTACTGAATTCCGTTAATATTAAGCCAGGATTTCTGTCCTCTGTCATACCCACACTCCAGGAATTTACAAAGAGGAGCAGCGGATTTCCCTTAAGATCAGTAACTTTTTTCATATCAGAGGTTCCAATGATCTTATCCACTTTTACTTCTTCTTTATTTGCAATCCAGCGAATATGTTCATATGGAAGTGTTTCCAGACGGATATCTACATTATATTCATTTTCCAGACGATATTTCAGAACATCAAACTGCAGGACACCTACAACACCTACAATAATTTCTTCCATACCGGTATTAAACTCCTGAAAAATCTGAATAGCACCTTCCTGCGCGATCTGATTGATACCTTTAACAAACTGTTTTCTCTTCATAGTATCAATCTGACGGACTCTCGCAAAATGTTCCGGTGCAAATGTAGGAATACCTTCGAATGCAAACTTTTTACCGGGTGCACAGATTGTATCTCCGATGGAAAAGATACCCGGGTCAAAAACACCGATAATATCTCCGGCATATGCCTCATCTACCACATGGCGGGATTCTGCCATCATCTGCTGCGGCTGAAGCAGACGCATCTTTTTATCACCCTGCACATGATATACTTCCTGGGAAGCGTCAAATTTACCGGAACAGATTCTCATAAATGCGATTCTGTCTCTGTGTGCCTTGTTCATGTTTGCCTGGATTTTAAATACAAACGCTGAGAAATCATCATCCATGGGGTCAATTTCCCCAATATCAGACACTCTCGGAAGCGGTGATGTTGTCATCTTCAGGAAATGTTCCAGAAATGTTTCCACACCGAAGTTTGTCAGCGCAGATCCGAAGAATACAGGTGTCAGCTTACCTTTGCTTACCAGCTCCTGGTCAAAATCTGCACTTGCGCCGTCCAGAAGCTCAATCTCATCCAGAAGCTGTGCTTTCTGCTCCGGATCCATAATCTCATCTGCCCGGCTGTCACTTAACGGGATTTCCTCGATCACACCTTCTTTGGTACCTTTCTGTGTATCAGAAAAGGTAAGTATTTTCTCTGTATTACGGTCATAAACACCGCGGAATTTCTTACCGGAACCGATTGGCCAGTTGATCGGGCAGGTTGCGATGCCAAGTTCTTTCTCAATCTCATCAAGAAGGTCAAATGTGTCGTTTGCATCGCGGTCCATCTTATTGATAAATGTAAAAATCGGGATATGGCGCATTACGCAGACCTTGAACAGTTTTCTGGTCTGTGCCTCCACACCCTTGGAACCGTCGATTACCATGACTGCAGAATCTGCTGCCATCAGTGTACGGTAAGTATCCTCCGAGAAATCCTGATGTCCCGGTGTATCCAGAATATTAATGCAGTAACCATCATAATGAAACTGCAGAACAGAGGAAGTAACGGAAATACCTCTCTCTTTTTCGATCTCCATCCAGTCTGACACTGCATGGCGGGCTGTTGCCTTACCTTTAACACTTCCGGCAAGATTGATTGCTCCGCCATACAGCAGGAATTTCTCAGTCAGTGTAGTTTTACCTGCATCCGGATGGGAAATAATGGCAAATGTTCTTCTTTTTTCTATTTCATTCGTATACTTAGACACGTTCAGCCTCCTGTTGCGCTTTTTTATAATTGTTTGCATAAAACACCGGCAACAGCCGGTATCAGTTACGTTTTCTATTTTTTTACAGCATTCCTATTCTAGTATATGCACCTCTTTTCTGTCAAGATATATGTTCGCATATTCATATCAAAATATCAGTCATAAATATCAGTTGTATCGATTGCGGTATCCTCATATGGCTGTGCTGATGTTTCGCTGTCTTCCTCATACGAAGTATCTGCTGATGTTTCATCTGTCTGTGTTGTATCTTCTGCATCTTCACTCTCCTTCAGTGGGGTGATCACAATATTTTCTGGCGCAATTCCTGTTTTCCTTTTTACAATATCTTCAATCTGTGCTCTCTGTGCATCAGAAAGTTCTGCTTCAGGGATCACAACATCCGCAGTTTCTCCGGTAAGATTTACAACTACATTCTTAAAGCCCTTCGCCTCCAGCAAAAGCTCTGCTGCCGCTTCTTTTTCTGAAAGGTCTGTCATCGAGACCATCGTATGTATTGCCTCCTGCTTCTCTTCATCATCAATTTCTTCATTATTGATAATGTCCTGCAGATCTGCCTTGTTCTGTGAGCGCACCTGTTCTCTGCTGATCTTTGCCTGTGCAGCAAATCCTGTAGAACCCGTAAACACAGCCTCCCCGGGAGTATCCGTTTCCTGACTGTCTGTAAGACTGTTATCAGTCAGACCTCCATCTGCCTGATTTTCATCCAGAAGAGCAGTTTCATCTGTAAGATCATATCCTGCATCTTCAAGGATACTGCTGCTGTCCGTACTTGCCTCCTTATCCCTGAATCCAAGATCTACATCCGCAAAGTTCAGATATCCTGCCACTGCAATCAGAATTGCCAGCGATGTAATAATGACCTGATTTTTTCCGATGACTTTTTTCACATTTATCTCCTCATTTCATTTTCATTATTCTAATTCTATGAGCATCCACCTGAAATAATGCCATGACCGCCTCCTGAATATTTTGGACCACTACAGGATTTCCTCCACCTTCCGCAGAAATCAGAACACCGGTCACCTGTATGGTTTCTGAATTATAGAAGCTCTGCCTGTCTTTCTTCTCATCTGTCATCAGGATAACCTGTACCTTTCCCACCCCTTCCGTATTTTCAAGAAATGCTTCAAGTTTCTCTTCCAGAACACTTTTTTGCATATCTTCACTCTGCTCTCCTGCCGTATTTTTCTTTTGCTGCTTACTGGATACAGGCATCGCCGCTACTGCCAGAAGTACTCCGATGAGCAACAGGATTCCCCATTTTGCCGGATTCATTTCGGACAATCTGGATACAAATTCTGTTTTCTTTAAGTCCCCACTCTTCCACCAGCGCATCTTTAAGCTCCTTTCTCTCCTCCTGAGAAATTTCTGTCTTCAGTACAAGGTTTGCCTGCGTCTCCTCCCCTTCTATATTTACTTTCACCTTATATACTTCTATGCCTCTTTTTTCCAGAGTTTCCCGGATTTTCTGTTCCAGTTCCAGTTCGTAACCTTTTTCCAGATAGACTTTCTGAATATTCTGAAATTCCCGGAGTTCTTTCTCTCTGTTTTCTTCAGAAAAATTATCCAGAAAACTTTCCGTCAGTTCCGAACCTTTTCCAAGAATGGAAAATATCGGGGTACTCATCATAAAAATCAGCAGCAGGCCCATAAAAAAGCGTACATATTTCTCATACTTCTGGTCAGGTATCAGATTCAGAACCGCAGTGAAAAAGATATAAAATACTGCCAGATTCCGAATCCATAAATACAGCTCTTCTTTCATATGTTTCCTCCGGCAATCTTTCTGTCAGTTCATCAGGATACAGAAACTACAACTATCAGGAATGTCAGCATGCAAAGTACTTCTGCTGTCAGCAAAAGCTTTAAAAGCATTGCACATCCCTCCCCCATTGTACTCAGGGCTCCCACAACTCTTTTGTCAGAAATTGGCTGTGCAATCGCAGCCAGAAAACGATAAACCAGAGAAAGACTTCCATAATGGATAATCGGTCCTGCTCCAATCAGCAACAGAAGGATCACGATTACTGCGCCAAAACTGTTTCGCACCATCACTGCACTGGTCAGCACTAATTCTGTTACAGCGGTCACTGCATTTCCAATGCCGGGAATCGCACTCGCTGCCTTGCCAACAGCAGAACGCTTCATGGCATCCATCACCGGGCTCACCATATTCCGCACAATCTGCAGACCAACAATAGCTCCCAGAAGAGTTTTCAACCCCCAGTTTACAGCTACATCCAAAAGTTCTGCCATTTTTGTAAGCATCTCCTCTTTTGACAAATAATTAACCATTTTCAGAAGCAAACTCAGGTTTACAGCAGGCAGAAACAGATTTGCAAGAAGCCACTGAACCGCCCAGATCATCAGCAAAATTCCTTCATAAAATGCAGCAGCTGTTGATGATCCGGTTGATGCAGCCACTGTCATAAAATAAGCCGGAGACAGAACTTTCATGAAATCCGTCAGTCCAAGAAGCCAGTTTGTAAGCGTACTTCCAAGCCTTGAGAAATTCTCCATAAGCATTGTAAACAGCGCAAGATAGACAATATAAAAGCTGATACTGCCAACCTGTCCGTTTCCGAAAACATCAGCAAACTCCGCCAGCACCGCTGCAATAAAAATCACAAGTAAAAGTTTCAGTATTAATCCTTTTTCATTCTCTATATCCGAAAAAAAGAGACTATACAAAAAGCTCCGTACAGTCTCTTTTGAAACAGGATCCTCCCCGTTTATGATATTCATCAGTGCTTCTCTGACAGAAAAAACATGGTCATCCATAATCTCATCCAACATTTTCTGCACATCATCAATCTGTATCTCTTCCATTAGATTCTCCTGCAGGATCTGTACTGAAGAATCTTCTTTCTGTTCTGTCTGCGCAGCGGCATATACGGATACTATATGATTCTGAAAGAATGTAAGATATGACACTCTTCCCACCAAAAGTATACATGCCAGTATACACCAGTAACCTTTCCACAGATCTGCCTGTTCCCTGATACTTCTCTCTTTATCCTGCCTCATATCATAAACTCCGAAATCGTATCCAGAATTGCCAGTAGTACCGGCATACTCAGAACCATCACAGACAGTTTACAGAACAGGTCAATCTGTGTTCCGATCATCTGATATCCGGCATCTTTGCAGATTGCAGATGAAAACTGTCCGATATATGTAATCCCGATAATCTTAACCAGAACTGTGAGATAACTGCTGTCTATGGGGAAGCTTTCTCTCAGCCTGTTCATGGTTTCAAACAGATAAGAAACTTTTCCTGCTGCAAGACCAAGAATCAGAAAACCCGTCATCATGGTCACAAGTACAGCAAATTCCGGTCTGGTTTCTTTTAGAATAAAACCAAGCATCATTCCGCAGATACCCATGATTGAAACTTTCACAATATCCATGCCATTCAAACCTCTTTCTGTTCTGTCAACTGCCATAACAGTTGATTTGAAATCACAGCACAAACAACTGCTGAATACTTTCAAACAGTTCATAAATATATGGAACAATCCAGAACAGCACCATCAGAAGCCCCGCCAGGCTTACCAGAAATGCCTGTTCATCCCTTCCACTGTGTTTTAGGATCTGGCAGAGAACAGAAACCAGAATCCCTACTGCAGCGATTTTAAAAATAAGACTTACCTCCACAGTCTCTCCTTTCCGGCTTCTGCTGCCAAATATAGCAAAACAGTAATCTACACAGTAAAGAAACAGATTATAAATACATGCTCACCAAAAAAACACAGCCACAAATATTCCGCCCAGTATTCCCATACTGCGGTATAATTTTCTTTTTTCACAAAAATCTTTCCTGAGTTCCCTGATCGCATATTCTGTTTCCTTTTCCATCAGATCCATCTGTTTTAGCTGCATATCCAGTCCAAGATAACCAAGCTGATCTCCCAGTGAATAAAATCTGTCTCTCTCTTCCTGCAAAAGACAATCCAGATCCAGACACTTTCCGGCCGATTCTCTGAAGATTATCCCAAAGGAATCCCCTGTTTTTTCTTTCATTTTCTGTGCCGTAAGTATAAAAAATTCTCTGTACTTCCCTTCCAGTTTCCCGGAAGCACCTGTAAAGGCATCGTACAGAGATTTATTTCCATAACGTATTTCTCCTCTTAGGAGGATGATCATCCGTAAGATCATTTCCATCATCTTTTTGCGTCTGCCAAGTTCATTGCTCATGGCAAAACCGCAACCGACACCGGAAATTACAATTACACACAATCCTACTGTTCTAAGCATACTTTTCCATTTTCATCTAATACAGCTTTCAGACATCCTGCCTGATCATTTTTGTCCAGGATAATATAACGTTCAAATACTTTCTCGCCCATAAGCTTATAAAAGAATGGCTGATCCAGAACATCCTCCAGACAGCTTCCATGTGCAGTCGCAATCAGCTTACATCCACAATGGATCACTGAGTCAACTGCCTTGAAATCCTCTTCACAGCCTAACTCGTCCACTGCAACCACATCCGGTGACATGGAACGGACCAGCATCTGCATACCTTCTGATTTCGGACAGCAGTCCAGCACATCTGTACGCATTCCCAGATCATTCTGAGGAATTCCCTGATAACAGCCTGCCAGCTCACTTCTCTCGTCCACCACACCTATTGTCAGACCCTGGGTATTGGCCCATCCATTACTGAGCTGCCTGATAATATCTCTGAGCAGCGTAGTCTTTCCACACCTTGGCGGTGAAATGATCAATGTATTTGCAACCCATTTCTCTGTACGGATATAAGGCATCACCTTATCCGCACATCCCTGAATCTCATGTGCCAGACGGACATTGATGCAGGAAATATATTTCATTCCCATGATCCTGCCCCGATCCAACACTACCTTTCCGGTCACACCTACTCTGTGACCACCCTGAACACTGATAAATCCCTGTCTGATCTCATCCTCATAAGCATACAGGGAATATCCTGTGACATATTCCAGTGTTTCTTTCAGATCTTCCGTTGTCACCAGATACTGTTCCTGACCCGGTTTTCGCAGAAAACACTCTCCTCCGTCATAAGTTAAAAACAACGGGCGCCCTACACGAAGGCGTATCTCATATAATTTATCATAATCCAGCTTCGCATCCATTAAAAGATTCCGGATATTTCCGGCAAACAGGTTTTCAATCTGCTGCGCTTCTATATGTCTCACCTCTTTACACTTAATATATGTGGACAAACCGATTTTAGTACTCTTCCTGATAAGACTCTTCCATTTTTATCAGATTCAGCTTCAGAACCCGGTCTACCACATTTCCTGCATACCCCCTGTACGCATAAGCTCCTGATTCAAAGAGTACGTAAAGTTCATCCCCTTCTACAACAATCTGCTCGATCATCTCAGGCATTCTGTATGATCTTGCAGAATTTTCATTGACATACAGACGTTTATCCGACTGTTCATAAAAAACAATCCTGGATGGCAGAATACCAAAAGAATGAGACAACAACAGCTTATCGTTATAAAAAGCCATTCCCTGTGCCTGTTCTGATATTGTAGAATAATCCAGCGGAACCGCCATTTCAAACATCATGCCAAGTTCCTCATTAAAAGTATTCACCAGATCACCTTTTGAATCCACCGCATATCTCGCGATGGTGCTCTCTGTATATTTGTTAAAACATCCTACATACAGGCACCCCTTATAGAAAGTCATAAAAGAATCTCTCACGATTCCATAAAGACTACATGTCTGATTTACCTGCACAGGCATATGGTTATCCGCATAATTATAGTCACGCAGCACATCCATCTTAATGCTGATCGCCTGTGCGATTCCATTGGTATTTGAAGAATACCACAGCATATCATGTTCCTGATCATAGGCAAGCCCGCCTACATGAGGCAGACCTGGCAGGACTACCTCTTTGATAAATCTGTGAGTTTCTTTGTTGATCACATAAATAACAGAGTTATGTTTTTCCGTATGGCAATAGGCACTTACAAGTACATACTCATCGGTCACTGCAAGTCCCTGAGGAGTCATGGAAGTACATACCGCCTGTTTTGTACCCTCTGCATTCAGGAATGTTCTTGTATATCTCAGTCCGGGAATAATATAAGTTCCGTACTCTTTTTCTTTTTTTCTGCCCTCAAAGGCAAAGGTATTTAACTCCTCCTGCTGCGACAGCATCTGTATCTGTCCGCGTAATGAATACACTGCAGCATCCTGGTTGGTTACCGGATATTTTGCAGGAGGTTCCGTCTTACCCCTGTATACGAAAGCATATCCCCAGAAAGCCAGTCCAAGTGCCAGTACTGCTACAAGAATCTTCACTGCCAGTCTCCGGATTTCTTTCTTCGTTTGTCTGTTCATGTCTTACCCAAGTATGATGTCTTCATATTTCCAGTTGATTTCCATGGGATTCATTGCCCATACTGCTCCACTGTAACCGTCTTCCATATCAAGCAGCATATGACTGCCTTCATCCATGGATATAGTCCTCATGTCTCTGGAAAGCCCCTCACCGGTCCATTTGATATAAGCTTCCCTCAGTACCCACTGTTCAAAAAATTTCTTTTCCACATTTATATCTGAGAGAATTTCGAGATACTGTTCCCGGGGTACCATACGTCTGAGCATTCTTTCATAATTGACTCTGCAATGAATCTGCACATCAATTCCAACCTCCTGATCAGCCAGAATACATACCACATATTTTCCGGAATGACTGATATTATAATGCAGGGACGGACGATAGGAAAGGAATGGTTTTCCATGTTCTCCCTCTGCTCTGGGTTCATTGTACAGATTGATTCCATATTCTTTTTTCAGTGCGATTTCCAGAAGTTTCTCTGCGATCATATGCTCCATATGTGCGCCTTCATATTCTTCCCGTATTTTTGTACAGTAAATAATTCCTTTATTCATAGGCCTGTCTCCTCAAGAAACCGGGAAGGCTCCCGTTCCTTCTCATACTGGCGTTTCACATAGGCAAGCACCAGCTTCTTTTTCGCCCTGGTCATCCCTACATAAAACAATCTTCGTTCTTCTTCCACTGCTTCTGCCAAAACCGCCTTGCGATATGGAATGCTTCCTTCATTAACATTCAGAATATACACAATATCATATTCCAGACCTTTTACCGCATGGAGTGTGGATATAGTCACTCCTTCTTTTTTATCCTGCTGTTTCCTTGCCTGTTCATTCAGGCGCTTCGTATATTCTTCTATGTAAGCCTGCCACTTCGCCAGGGTTTTCATGCCTTTTGCACTCTCATGGATCCGGTCCAGGGTCTCAAGCAGTTCCTCTGGTTTTATTTTACGATACTGTGCATATTCACGCAAGTATTCTTCGAATCCCATTCCTTTTCTGATAAAATTAATCGCAGCAAAAGGGGAAAGAGTACCAAGAATCCTCAGATGCGTTTCCAGTGTGGTAATCCTGTCGCACATCCAGTCCTTGTCTTTATAATATTCCCGAAGTTCATTAAAATTAATCTGCGAACTGTTCAACGCTTCTCTGGAAATATAGCGATTTGGCCGGTTCATGATCTCCAGAAAATTCTTCCTGCTCCTGTCTCCTGCTGCCATTTCAAGATAAGCCAGAAGCGCCCGGCAGATCCAGTGGCGGAAAAGATTGGGAAGCTGTTCTTTCATTGTAAAAGGAACCTGATATTCCATCAGCACATTGATCAGACCTTCCGATTCCTGATTTGTACGAAGCAGGATTGCCGTATTCAGCAGATCCTCGCCGCGCTCCATTCTTTTTTTCAGTGCTGCCACCACGCACATATACTCTTCTCTTGGATTATCAAATTCCTTGCACGTCACAGGCATCCCTTCTTCATTTGGAGTATCCAGCTGCTTTTTGAAACGTCTGGTATTACATCCGATCACTTCCATGGCTGTACGCAGGATATTCTTACTGCACCGGTAATTCACATTCAGAAGGACTGTCTCTGCCTTCGGATAATCCTTTGTAAAATTTAACATAATCTCTGGTCTTGCGCCCCGGAAATGATAGATGGACTGGTCATCATCTCCTACAATAAACAGGTTATTGACAGGTGCCGCCAGCATCTGCAAAATCTTGTATTGTAAGCTGTTGATATCCTGAAACTCATCCACCAGAATGTAGACAAATTTTCTTCTCCATGCATTCAGGATATCCTGTCTCTGAGAAAAAAGTTCATAACAACAGAGGATCATATCATCAAAATCCAGCTTGCGTTTCGCCTTCAGAGCCTGCTTATAGCCATGAAAAATGTCCCTGAATATCTCATCCGAGCAACAGGATGCATAATAATGCTCCGGAGAAATACAGTTCCCCTTTACAACACTGATTTCCCTGGCAACTTCTTCAATGAAATCTCCCTCCTGAGCCATTTCCTGTCCATATTTCTCAGTCATCTCACGTAGAATACTGAATTTCTCTTCCTCAGAAAGAATATTGGCCGCACTCAGATGATAGGCCGCTTTCAAAATCCCATAAAAAATTCCGTGGAAAGTTCCAAAAGTCACTTCGCTTCTGTTCTGTCCCACGAATTTCAAAAACCGTTCTTTCATCTCTGTTGCCGCTGCTCTGGAAAAAGTTACAACCAAAATAGAAGAAGCCGGTATCTTCCCCTCATTGATCATGTATGCAGTTCTCTCCACAATAACGGAAGTTTTCCCCGAGCCGGGACCTGCCAGGACCATCATAGGTCCTGACAGGTGAGTGATTGCCCGAAGTTGAGATGGATTTCTCTTCATATTTATTTGCTTAATTTCTCAATAGCTGCCTTTACTCGTTTGATTGTCTCGTCTTTACCGATGATCTCCATGATCTCAGTAGCACCGGCCGGCGTCATCTGCTTGCCGGAAACAGCAGTACGCAGAGGCCACATTACATATCCGTTCTTATAACCATGCTCTTTTACAAATGCACTTAATGTTTCAAATAACGGATCATTTGTATAATCTTCCTGTTCTTCCAGAACCGGAAGTACTTCTTTTAATACTGTAAGAGAAGTCTCTTCATTTGTCTTCATTTTCTTATGGCAGTACATGGCGGAATCATATTCCGGTACTTCCTCAAAGAAGTCAATCAGAGCCGGAATGTCAGGGAATGTTTCGATTCTGGTCTGTACCATTCCTGCAATCTTTTTGAAGTTGTAGTCTTTCTTCAGAACTTCTTTCATATACGGAAGTGCTCTCTCATAGAATTCATCCGCATCCATTTTCTTGATATACTCACCATTCATCCAACGAAGTTTCGCAATATCAAATACTGCCGGAGATTTATTGATATGATGATAATCAAATACCTGTACCAGTTCATCCAGTGTAAAGATCTCTCTGTTGTCAGAAGGACTCCATCCGAGAAGTGCCACATAGTTGATGATTGCTTCTGAAACAAATCCCTGATCAAGCAGGTCTTCATAAGAGGAATGTCCACAACGTTTGGAAAGCTTCTGGTGTGTCTCATCTGTGATCAGCGGACAATGTACATAAACCGGGATATCCCATCCGAAAGCTTCGTAGATACGGTTGTATTTCGGAGCTGAGGAAAGATACTCGTTACCTCTTACTACGTGTGTGATTTCCATTAAATGGTCATCGATTACGTTTGCAAAGTTATAAGTTGGGTATCCGTCAGATTTGATCAGGATCAGATCTTCCAGTTCCTCATTGTTTACTGTGATATCTCCGTAGATTACATCATGGAATGTTGTAGTTCCCTCTGTTGGCATATTGAAACGGATTACGTGTGGTTCTCCTGCATCAAGACGACGCTGTACTTCTTCTTTGGAAAGTTTAAGGCAGCGTTTGTCATAAATGGAAATCTCTTTTCCTGCCACAACACGTTTCATACCTTCCAGTTCTTCCTTCTTACAGAAACAGTAGTATGCATCACCCTGTTCTACTAACTGCTGTGCATATTTCAGATAGATTCCCTGTGCCTGACGCTCACTCTGAACATATGGTCCAAAGCCTTTGTCCTTGTCCGGACCTTCATCATGGAGAAGTCCTGTTTTTGCAAGAGTACGGTAGATAATATCTACAGCGCCTTCTACGTAACGTTCCTGGTCTGTATCTTCAATACGGAGGATGAAATCTCCGCCTTCATGTTTTGTAATAAGGTATGCATATAATGCTGTTCTTAAATTTCCAACATGCATTCTGCCTGTAGGGCTTGGTGCAAATCTTGTTCTGATCTTGGTCATAACTTTTTTCACTCCTGAATTTTTTATATATTCAAAATCTGTAAAAAAAGACCCTGCTTAAAAGCAGCGCCTTTCTACTTTCGGGTTTATTATACGTCAGAGGCTTTCTTATTTCAAGTCGGGATGGAGGAAATTTTAAAAAAGTTTGTTATGGAAAGGGACGCATGGGAAGCAATTATGTTTGGGGGCTCAGTTTCGGAACCATTGTATTTCTAGGCATTCGGGAAGCCGCTAAAATCATGAGCCGCTCTCTCAAACTCGCTCCGTTGCAAACTCCGCTCAGACAGTGAAACGATCGGCTCATAACGCGGCTTCCCAAATACCAAGAACTACAATGAACCCTCAAATTCGCCCCCAAACATAATTGCTTCCCATGCTGACTATCGGCTATATAACATATTTAGTGTACAACAATAAAGAATATACCACTCCTGACTTTACAGAACAATTAGCTAAATAACATATCTGCTACACAACATAACTATAGTAACCCTCATAAATAATGCATATTGATTCAGCCCATCAGGCGTGAAATCCTGCGTCAGATATCCTTGACGTGCGTCAGCACGCCTGCAGATATCTTCCTTGTCTTTCGCACTCTGCTGAACTGTCTCAAATACATCAATTAAGAGACTTACTATAAATATAAACCCTAAGAAAGTGCATGACAACCTGCAACAAAACAGCGCAGAAAAATATTTTATTTGGAGTGCATTTGCAGGGGTCTTAGATATTCTTAGTTCTCAGAAATCTGCGTTATGAGCCGGCTGCATCACTGTCTGAGCGAAGTTTGCAACGGAGCGAGTTTGACAAGACGGCTCATGCCTTTAGCAGATTTCTGAGAGCTTAGAATATCTTAGACCCCGAAACCGCACTCCAAATAAAATATTTTTCTGCGCGTCCCTTTTGCCATTCACACGCTACATCTTACGAAACCTCTCATACCGTTCCTGTGCGATCTGTTCCCCACTTTTACCAGCTTGTTTCTCCAGAAACTGCTTCATTCTGATCTTCATATACTCTGCAATTTCCGGCAAATTCTCCTCACTTGCAGGATATTCCTCCGGTATGATCCGTTCAATGATTCCCAGTTCTTTCAGATGAGCCGCCGTTACTTTCATGACCTCCGCAGCTTCCGATGCCTTTCTGCTGTCTTTCCAGAGAATGGATGCAAAGCCTTCCGGTGAAAGGATGGTGTAGGTTGCATTTTCCATCATCCAGACTTCATTGCCGACTGCAAGTGCAAGTGCACCGCCACTGCCGCCTTCACCAATTACAACCGAAAGAACCGGCACCTTCAAATCGGACATTTCCAGAAGATTCCTTGCAATGGCTTCGCCCTGTCCCCGTTCTTCTGCTTCCAGTCCACAGAATGCCCCCGGAGTGTCTACAAATGCAATGACTGCACGTCCGAATTTCTCTGCCTGTTTCATCAGTCGAAGAGCCTTTTTGTACCCTTCCGGTGATGGCATTCCGAAGTTACATCTGATGTTTTCTTTTGTAGTATGCCCTTTACGGATTCCGATTACTGTAACGGGCTGTCCGTCCAGTGTAGCAATGCCGCCGATGATGGCATTGTCGTCTCTGACACCTCTGTCACCATGAAATTCCATGAAATCATCAAAAATGGCATCAATATATTCCGCTGCTGACGGACGGTCACTGCTTCTGGCAATCTGGACTCTGTCCCAGGCTGTGAGATTTTTTTGTTTCTTCTGCTTTTTCTTTTTGCCAAAAGTATCGAAAGATCTGGCAGATGTTTCCTGTGGAAATTCTCCGTAACATTTTCTGGTATCATGCAGTTTCAGGATCAGCGAAAGAACATCCCGCATAGAGCCTCGTTCAACAATTCCGTCGAGAAATCCATGTTCCAGAAGAAATTCCGGTCTCTGGAAGCCCTCCGGCAGTTTCTGACCTATAGTCTGTTCAATGACTCTCGGGCCGGCAAATCCGATCAGTGAGCCTGGCTCTGCAAGGATAATATCTCCAAGCATGGCAAAGCTTGCTGTAACGCCACCGGTAGTCGGGTCTGTCAGCACAGATGTGTAGAGAAGCCCTGCCTGGGAGTGACGTTTAATGGCTGCGGAGGTTTTTGCCATCTGCATCAGTGATACAATTCCTTCCTGCATTCTGGCACCGCCGGAGCAACAGAACAGAATGACCGGAAGTCCCTGTTTTGTTGCTTCTTCAAATGAGCGGGTGATCTTTTCTCCCACCACATATCCCATGGAAGCCATGAGAAATCTGGTATCCATGGCTCCGATCACTGTACGGATTCCTCCGATGGTGGCTTCTCCGATGAGAATTGCCTCATCAAGGTGTGTTTTTTCTCTCAGATCCTCAATTTTCTGCGGATAATCCGGATAGTCCAGTGGATTGCTGTTGTCAATTCCTGTGAACCACTCTTTAAAACTTCCTTTATCTGCGATCATTTTGATCCGGCGTTTCGCACTGATTCTGAAATATCCTCCGCATTTCGGGCACACATAGGCGTTGGATATTACGTCTTCTCTGTAAACCATTTCTCCGCACTTTGGACATTTGATCCATAAGCCTTCAGGTACGGAAACAGATGCGGCCTGTTTATGCCGGTCTTCTGAAACTGTTTTCTTAAAAAATCTCTTCAAGTCTGCCATTAAAATCCTGCTCCTTTATGTAACCCAATTTGATGTTCTTTCAGACAACAAAATAACGTTAATAACTATTAATCAAACTAATTCTGTCAAAAATAATTTTATCGATTTGCTTATCAATTACATTTCAATAATAAATATGTACTTTCTGCTGAACTATAAAATATATTTGCACCAGTTTTCTTTTACAGATCCGGATAATGCTGCGGAATGAAATCTGTGGTGATATTTCCTTCCTGAAAATCCGGCTGATTGAGAAGTTCATACAGAAAATCCACGTTAGTTTTTACTCCTTCGATGGCAACTTCTCCAAGTGCACTGATCATCTTTCGAATGGCACTGCGGCGGTCTTTGTCATAAACAATGATCTTGGCAATCATAGAATCATAGTAGGGCGGGATTGCGTAGTCATTATAAACTGCTGTATCCACGCGGATTCCATTTCCACCGGGAAGATGTAAGTCAGTGATCTTACCCGGACATGGCATGAAATGTCTCTCAGGATCCTCGGCATTGATTCTGCATTCCATGGCGTGACCGCGGATTTCTATGTCTTTCTGCTGAACGCTTAACGGTTCACCTGCTGCAATGCAGATCTGCTCTTTGATCAGGTCTACACCAGACACAAATTCTGTTACCGGATGTTCTACCTGGATTCTGGTGTTCATTTCCATGAAATAAAATTCTCCGGACTGATCCAGAAGAAATTCTATGGTTCCTGCACTTTCATAGCCTGCTGCCTTTGCTGCCCGTACTGCTGTCTCACCCATTTTCTTTCTCAGATCATCAGAGATTGCGATACACGGAGACTCTTCGATCATTTTCTGGTGACGTCTCTGAACAGAGCAGTCTCGTTCTCCCAGATGAACTACATTTCCGTATTTATCCGCAAGAATCTGCACTTCAACATGTCTGGGATTCTCCACAAACCGTTCCAGATACATGGTATTATCGGAGAAGGAATGGACCGACTCCTGCTGTGCTGTCTCAAACAATTTGGCAAATTCCTGTTCATTTCCGGCTACACGCATTCCTTTTCCACCGCCGCCTGCTGATGCTTTGATCATGACCGGAAAACCGATTTCCTTTACAGCTTCCAAAGCCTGCTCTACTGTGTAGACCGGCTCCTTTGTGCCGGGCACTACCGGGACTTTAGCTTTCCGCATTGTGTTTTTCGCCTCAGATTTATTTCCCATTCTGGAAATTACTTCTGCGGAAGGACCAATAAATGCCACATTACATTTCTCACACATTTCCACAAAACGGCTGTTCTCTGAGAGAAATCCGAATCCCGGGTGGATTGCTTCTGCTTTTGTGGCAATGGTAGCACTTAAGATTCGCTCCATGTTCAGATAGCTGTCTGATGACTGTGCCTTTCCGATGCATACTGCTTCATCTGCAAGCTGGGTATGCAGGGCATCTCTGTCTGCTTCTGAGTATACGGCTACTGTGCGGATTCCCATCTCACGACATGCCCGGATGATCCTCACTGCAATTTCACCACGATTGGCGATCAAAATTTTATTAAACATCTGTTATGCTCCTACTGCAAAAGTCAGCTCTGCGATCACTGCTACCTTACCGTCCTGGTTTGTTGCTTTTGCTTTTCCCACTCCCATGGGACCTTTTTCCTTAATGATCTCTACTTCAAGAGTAAGGGTATCTCCGGGAACTACTTTGTTCTTGAATTTTGCATTGTTGATCGATGCAAAATATGCGATCTTTCCTTTATTTTCCGGTTTACTCAGAATTGCAACTGCACCTGTCTGCGCAAGCGCTTCAACGATCAGAACTCCCGGCATAACCGGTTCCTGTGGGAAGTGTCCTGCGAAATGCGGCTCATTATAGGTAACACATTTCTTTCCTGTTGCCTTCACACCCGGCACCAGTTCTTCAATAGTATCAATCAGGAGGAACGGGTGTCTGTGGGGAATGATCTCCATGATTTCTTTTGTTGTAAGTTTCATAGTTTTTTACCTCCTTCTTCTATTCTATCACAAACATCGGCTGTCCGAACTCTACCATCTGCTCGTTTTCTACAAGGATTTCTTTTACTGTACCATCAAATTCTGATTCAATCTCGTTCATCAGCTTCATTGCTTCCACAATGCCAAGGACCTGACCTTTGCTTACTTTATCTCCTACTTTTACAAAGGGGGGATTTTCCGGAGAAGATGCTGCATAATAGGTACCTACAAGAGGAGATTTTACCACACTTCCTGTCTGTACTTCATCGTTAACAGCATTGACGGATTCTACATGTACAGCCTGCTGCACTACCGGCTGATACTGCTGAGCATCTGCCGGATCAGTATTGACTGCCATCTGCTGTACAATTGTTTTCTCTTTTGACATGGAAATATTTAAGGTATCGTCCTGCAGGTTAAATTCTGTGAGATCTGAATCGCTGACTGCGTGGATCAGTTCTAATATATTTGCCAGTTCCATTTATTTCCTCCTGCTGAAATAGCTATATTATAAGATCACTGTCGTATATTGTTTTCAAAATCACCATACCATTTATTATCTGCGTGATCAGTCTTCGTACTTTTTAATAAGTAAGGATGCGTTATGTCCGCCAAAGCCAAGAGAATTGGTAAGTGCATATTTGATATCCATCTTTACATTACCGTTTCCTACATAATCCAGGTCACACTGTTCATCCGGCACCTTATAACCAACAGTCTGATGGATCAGGCCTTCCTGAAGTTCTTTTACACAGGTGATCACTTCCACTGCACCGGCAGCTCCCAGAAGATGTCCTGTAATAGATTTTGTAGAATTTATTTTCATTTCTTTTGCGTGTTCACCAAATGTTTTCTTAATGGCAATTGTTTCAAATAAGTCATTATGATGTGTGCTTGTACCATGTGCGTTTACATACCATACATCATCTGTGGAAATTCCTGCTTCTTTTACAGCCCATTCCATAGCTTTGGCAGCACCGGAACCGTCCTCTGCAGGGGATGTAATGTGGTAAGCATCTCCTGTTGCACCATATCCGACAACCTCGCCAAGGATTTTCGCTCCACGTGCTTTGGCATGTTGCAGTTCTTCCAGAACTACCACGCCGGCACCCTCGCCCATTACAAAACCGCTTCTTTCTTTGTCAAAAGGGATGGAACATCTCTCAGGATCTGTGGATGAGGTCAATGCTGTCAGTGCCGCAAAACCACCAAAGCCTGTTGGTGTGATAGCTGCTTCCGTTCCACCTGCAACCATAACATCTGCATCAGAGCACTGAATAGTACGGTATGCTTCTCCGATGCTGTGGGTTCCTGTTGCACAGGCAGTTACAACATTAATGTTCTTTCCGCGGAGTCCAAACTGAATGGAAACATTTCCGGATGCCATATTGGAGATCAGAAGAGGAATCATCAGAGGATTCAGTCTTCCTGGTCCCTTTGTGTTGAGAATTTCGCAGGATTTCTCTACCACCTGCATACTTCCGATACCGCTTCCCACGCTACAGCCTACACGGAAGGGATCTTCTTTTGTCATATCCAGTCCGGACTGCTCAATAGCTTCTTTTGCTGCTGCTACCGCATACTGGCTGAAAAGCTCCATACGTTTTGCAGATTTGAAATCCATATAATCCTTTGGATTAAAATTGTTGATCTCTGCTGCCATATGCGCTCTGTAATTTGTGGAATCAAAACGTGTTACTTCTGCAAAGTTTGTTTTTCCTTCTTTTACACTGTTCCAGAATTCTTCTACACTAAGGCCTACCGGAGTGATTGCTCCCATACCTGTAATTACAACTCTTCTCATTTTGTTCTCCTTATTTATACGTTCATACCGCCATCTACGCTGATGACCTGTCCTGTAATATAGTCTGCTTTGTCTGATGCCAGAAATACCGCTGTATTTGCAATATCCTCCGGTTTTCCGAAACGTCCCAGGATAATCTGCTTACATGCATTTTCCCTGATTTCTTCTGAGAGTACTTCTGTCATCTCTGTGTCTACAAATCCGGGTGCAATAGCATTTACCGTAATTCCCCGGCTGCCCAGCTCTCTTGCCATTGTTTTTGTCAGACCGATCACACCTGCTTTGGATGCAGCATAATTTGCCTGGCCCACATTTCCGAGGATTCCGGAAACAGAAGAAATATTGATGATCTTTCCACTTCTCTGTTTCAGCATCTGACGGGCACTGTGACGGATTGTATTGAATGTACCTTTCAGGTTTACATTAAGTACAGAATCGAAATCCTCTTCTTTCATTTTCATGATCAGACCATCTTTGGTAATTCCTGCATTATTAACCAGAATATCAAGGTGTCCGTATTCTTTAACTATATCTTTGATCATTGCTTCACAGGCTGCGAAATCACTGACATTGCATTTATATATGGAAGCTTTTCCACCGTTTTCTTCGATGGTCTGTTTTACTTCCTTCGCTCTCTCTTCAGAACCATTGTAATTGATAACCACCTCTGCACCTTCCTTTGCAAGAGCAATAGCAATGGCTCGTCCGATTCCACGTCCTGCACCTGTAATCAGGGCAATTTTATTTTTCAGCATTTTACAGACACTCCTTTCTCACTTCATCCAGATCTTCTGTTTTCTCAACATGTAATGCTTTTACATTTCTGTTGATCTTTTTGAGAAATCCTGTCAGAGTTTTTCCCGGTCCAATCTCAATAAAAGTATCTACACCATCATCAATCATCTGTTCTACACACTGCTGCCAGCGCACAGAGGATGAAACCTGACTGACAAGCAATTCCTTTACCTGCTCCGGTCCTGTCACATACTGTGCAGTTACATTTGTCACATAAGGTACTGTAAATGACTGGATTTCTACCTTCTCAAGTTCCTGTCCCAGTTTTTCCCCTGCGCCTTTGAGAAGCTCACAGTGAAATGGGCCACTGACTTTAAGAGGAATCACACGTCTGGCGCCTGCTGCCTTTAATGCCTCCCCTGCTGCTGCAACTGCTGTCTCCTCGCCTGTGATCACAATCTGTCCCGGACAGTTATAATTTGCAATGGATACAATTCCCTGTGTCTCATTGCAGATTTTTTCAATCAGCTCTGCATCTGTTCCAAGAACAGCGGACATTGCACCACCTGTAGGATATGCCTCCTGCATAAAAATTCCTCTTTTTCGCACTACAGTAAATGCATCCTCTTCCTTCATAACACCGGAGGCCACCAGTGCTCCGTATTCTCCAAGGCTCAGTCCAGCATTTACCTGAGACCTGATTCCGGCTTCCTCTACAGCTCTTAAGATTGCGATTTCTGCTGTCAGCATGGCAATCTGTGTATATTCTGTAATATTTAATCTGTCATTTTCTTCAAAGCATAAAGCTTTCACATCAAGTCCGGATGCTTTTGATGCGCTTTCAAATACTTCGCGACTTACAGCATATTTTTCATAAAAATCTTTCGCCATTCCTGTATACTGTGCACCCTGTCCCGGAAATACAAATGCAATTTTAGACATATCATTTTCCTTTCCTTTATTTTTATGTTTATATCAGATGATAACAATTTGTTTCTGATTGCAAATTATTTCAGTTTAAAATATTTTGATATTCAAATTATAATGTCAAAAAATTCTCCCCGAAGCCATCTCTGGCTCCAAGGAGTTATTTGTCATTTCTATATGATTAAGCCTCTACGCCTTTGTTTTTCAGATAATCCATAACAGCTCCGACTGTTGTTAAATCTGTAAGATCTTCAGCCGGGATCTCAATATTGTATTCATCTTCCAGAGCCATAACCAGCTCAAACAGGTCAAGTGAGTCTGCGCCAAGATCATCCTTGAAAGAAGTTTCAGCAGTAATTCCTGCTGCATCACAATTTAACTGCTCTGCGATCATTTCACTCATTTTTTCTAACATAATTTTCTCTTCTCCTTTAATTCAAGCCCCGGAATGCTTCTCTTTTTCCTGCTCCGGTTATCACTTGTTTTTTATTATTTTGTTAAGCAGATGATGATTCTGCTTTTTCTTGTTTTCAACCTTATCATCCGTCAGACCAGTAAATACGTCTCATTTATTCAGATTTGGTTTTATCGGGATTGATTACTTTGATGTTCAAAGTATATATTCTTCCCTCCTGTTTGTCAAGCACTATTTTATTACATTTTTTATTCCTCAAATTTAATCTGCCTTGCCACACTCAGCGCAAGTCCCATCTCTGCCATAAGGAATACGATCGACGTACCTCCATAACTGATAAATGGAAGAGTGACACCTGTATTCGGCATAAGGTTTACAACAACCGCAATATTAAGAATAACCTGCAATGCTATGTGAATAAAAATCCCACTGACCATAAGTGAGCCAAACATATCCGGTGCATTCTGTGCAATAACAAACAGCCTGTATAACAGATATGCATAAAGCATCAGCACGATAAGACCTCCAAAAATCCCCAGTTCTTCACAGATAATTGAAAAAATCATGTCATTCTGTGCCTCAGGTACACTTCCCAGCTTCTGAATACTGTTTCCAAGTCCTCTGCCAAAAAATCCTCCCGAGCCAATCGCATACAATGCCTGAATTGTCTGATACCCCCAACTGTCCGCATATTCTTCCGGATGAAGCCATACCATGATTCGTCTCAGACGAAAGCTTCCACTTCCATCAACACTCACTGTTGCATTCAGAAAAATGACTCCGATCACTGCCAGCGCAATAACAACACCTGCAATAATAATAAAAATCTTAATATCCGGGTGAGCCACAAAAATCAGTCCTGCAGTAATACAGAAAATAATAATTGCTGTACTCAGATTGTCCGTAAATACATATGCAGCCAGTGCCAGTCCGCCTCCCACAACAGCAAGAACCATACAGCCCTTTAAGGTACGGACTTTCTTTCCCATATGCACGATCATATATGGGAGGCAGACAATAACTGCTATCTTGGCAAGCTCTGCCGGCTGGAACTGAACCGGTCCAAGATTCAGCCATCTCTGGGCACCATGAGAAGACTGCCCCAGCGGTGTTTTTACCAGTGCCATCAACACCAGTGCCGCTACATACAAAGCTGTGCTAAAACGGTTCAGTATCCGATAATTGAGCCTGGAAATGATCAGTGCCATGATAATACATGCCACGCTGATGATGGCCTGTTTTTTAAAAAAATACATGTCGCTTCCGTAATTTATCTGAGCCATATAGGAGCTTGTACTGTACAGCATGATAAGCCCAAAACAGGTCAGCAGTACAATAACTGCTACCAGACTGTAATCATAATAATCTGTTTTTGTTTTTCGACGCACCCTGCTCTTGGAAGATGCTGTTGAATACGACTTTTTTTGTGATTTTGTATTTTCCATTTAATCACCTGATGCTTTCTTGTTTTCTAAAATTCCCATCTGACTTTTTTATTATAACAGAAAGCTTTTTCATAAGCAATGGGGCAGTTGCCTGATTGCATCTGCCCCATTTTAGATAAGTCTGGCTGTTCATCTTTCCCTTATTCTGTATGTCTTATAGCAATCCTCGTAAATAATGCATTTAAGACAGTTCAGCAGAGTGCGAAAGACAAGGAAGATATCTGCAGGCGTGCTGACGCACGGCAAAGATATCTGACGCAGGATTTCACACTCTGATGGGCTGGATTAAGATGCATTATTTTAGAGGATTGCTATAAGTTTATGATATCTATTTCTCATCATCACTGATTTCAATCGGGTCAGATTCGAAAATAAATTTAACATTTCCGTCCATATCGCCGGATCTGTCTGTGAATGTTGTGTACATTACATCGTCAGACTGGATTACCTCAAATCTGTCAAGAATATCCTTAAGATCTCCGTTTACTGTATCATCCAGTTTCTTAATACCTTCTTTATAGAATTTCTTCTGTCCTTTGTTCAGTTCTTTTGCTCCGTCATTCAGATCGCTGATACCATCTTTAAGCTGATCACTGCCATCAGAAAGCTTATCCGCACCATCCATTAATGTCTGAGTGCCGGATACAAGGCTGCCTGTTCCTGATGCAAGGGTCTGTGCTCCGGATACAAGTGTCTGGGTTCCTGATGCAAGCTGAGATGCTCCGCTGTTTAATGTAGAACTGTTCGAAGAAAGCTGATCTGCTCCGCTGTACAGTGTTCCACTGTTAGATGCCAGAGTTTCCACACCACTTGTAATCTGACCTGTTGCAGAATTGATCTGAGACATACCACTGGTCAGGCTCTTTCTTGCGCTCTTAAGAGTCTTGGCTCCTTTTAACAGTGTCTGTGCATTAACATTATTTTCGCCCTGAAGCTGTGCAATTCCATCTGTCAGTGTCTTTCCGGAACTAAGCAGTGTATCTGCGCCGGAAATCATCTGTTCTGTGCTTGCTTTTGCAAGGCTTTCATATCCACTCTGGAGAGATTTATTTGCAGTAGTCAGCTGATCAGAGCCTGCTTTCAGCTGATCGATTCCCTGCAGCATTTCCGGAAGCTGCTGTCCAAGTCCGGTAAATAATGTACTCATCTGATTTACTGCTGTAGCAATCTGGGTTCCTGACTGAGCAAGCTGGATTCCACTTGCTTTTAATGTGCCATCATTAGAAGTAAGCTCTTTTGCACCTGCATTTAACTGTGATACAGTTTCCTGCACTGTCTTCATTCCCTGAGTTAATGCCTGTAATTGCTGTTTCATCTGTTCAACACTGCTGTTGACTGCCTCTTCCTGTGCATCTGCTGTTGATTCCGCACTGGACGCAGATGCCCTTAAAGCGTCTGCTGCTGACTGCAATGCTGACGTATCAGGTGCGGAGGCTGTAATTGTGGATGTATCAATATTAGATGCACTGTCCTCAGCTGCCTGAATAGAACCTAACGCACCATCAATCGCAGCTTCTACAGCAGCTGCTGTTTCATCATCCATATTGCTGGTATCAATATTATACAAAGCAGATTCTGCTGCTTCCAGCTGACTGCTGACTGCTGCAACTCCTGCATCTACAGAAGATGCATCTACAGAAGCCTCTGCGGAATCACTGATCCAGGATTCAATTGCATCTGCCTGACTGTTCATGGTTTCAGCACTGTCATTTAACTGTCCGGACATTGCATTTGCACTTTCTTCTATTTCTGAAGCTGTGGAAGCTCCCATGTTTTCAAGTGAGCTCTCAAGCTGGCTCAGTCCTGATGCAAGCTGTTCTACACTTTCAATATACTGGCCAACTGCAGAAGTGTAATCAGAAACGCCTGTTGTATAAGCCGTCATGCTGTCACTGAAATTAGCAATCTGATTTGCATCGATTTTAGATGAAAGAGCTGTCATTTTTTCTACAGCAGTCTGGATTCCATTTACAGCAGTATCAATTCCCGGAACAACCTGACCAATCCCATCCACTAAACTCTTGATACCACCAGCATACTGACCCACACCGCCTGCAAGCTGATTAACTCCTGCAATATACTGCTGCATTCCGTCTGTCAGAGTAGTTGTTCCTGTTACATAACTCTGCACACCGCCTGCAAGCTGATTGCCGCCTGCAACATATGCATTTACACCATCGGAAAGAGATTTCATTCCAGCCTCATATTCAGCCATCTTGCTGTCCAGTGTATCTACTCCTGCTGTATATTGTTTGATTCCATCTGAAAGTGTGTCTGCCCCTGCTGTATAAGAGGAAACACCACTGTTTAAAGTCTGTGCCCCTGTATTCAGTGTCTGTGCTCCGCTGCTTAATTCCTTTGCTCCGTCATCCAGTTCTTTTGCTCCGTCATTCAGATCACTGACACCACTTTTCAGAGTTCCGATTCCATCATAAAATTCTTTATATTTGTCATTGAGTTTATTAGTTCCATCATAAAGATCTTTGGTTCCGTCTACCAGTTTTACTGCTGCATCCGTCAGATCTTTCATTGAATCCTTCAGCTCATCCAGTCCATCCACATCATTCAGATCAATATCTTTGAAAATATCTGTAAGTGCTACGGTAAATGTAGAATTCATCTCACAGTCTGTAACATCTGCTTCCACTGTAAATCCTTCAGGGATATTCACTTCATCTGCAATATCAGAAGACATATCCAGACTTTCTTTCATTCCTGGCATACCAAAACCGACAACAACATTTCTGCTTCCGTCAGAAATAACCTTACCGTTATCTACTGTAACATTGGAGAAATTATCTGTAGAAAGGATCATTCCTGTCACCATAACAAAGGGTGAATAAATATCAGTCTTTTTGCCATTCACTGTTTTGGTTGTTTTAGAAGTATTTGTATATGTCACTTCCATTTTCAGATGTCCTGTCTTTCCTGCCAGAGCTTCCGGAGAAACCTCAGTTCCATCCATATAATATTTAATTCCTACGGAAACCGGGAGATTTTTCTCTGTCTTTCCCTGATAATAAATATCCTTTCCATCAGTACTCCAGGTCAGATCATTTCCGTTCTGAGTAAATGTTTCATCACCTTTTACGTTTTTTATATCCTGAAGATCAGAGGCATCTTTCACCTCAGAATTGGAACTGTCTCCGGAATTTTTCAGCCAGTCAGATACTGTGACATCCGTTACTTCTCCTCCGGCAGTTGTATTTACATAAACGGTTTCTTCTTTCTGCAATCCATTATCACCTGTTGAAGCAGCTGCCATTACAGTACCTGCTCCGAGAACTACAGCCATTCCTGCTGCAAGCGTTGCTGCAGCTGCTTTCTTTCTGTTTCTGTTCATAATAACTTACTCCTTTATTCTATCTCTTTACAATAAGCTTCTTTTTAAAAATCCTGAATCACTGTTTCTTCTCTTTTGCCGGTTTCTTCTTGGCAAATCCAATAGATGTGTGGCAGATGAGAGAATCAAATATCATAAACATAGCCGGAAGTATAAACAATACCACCAGTGTACTGATCACAGCTCCACGTGAAAGCAGGTTTGTGATACTTCCGATCATATCTACCTGTGTATAAAGACCAACTCCAAAAGTTGCCGCAAAGAAGCTGCAGCCACTGATCACAATTGACTTCATGGAAGTTTTATGTGCGATGGCAATGGATTCTTTCTTACTCTTTCCAAGACCACGTTCTTTCTGGTATCTGCTGGTCATAAGGATTGCATAGTCAACAGTAGCTCCCAGCTGGATACAACCGATAACAATGCTTGCTACGAACACCACTTCCTTTCCCTGATAATAAGGAACGGACATATTGACAAAAATCGCAAACTCAATAACTGCAACCAGAATAAACGGAAGCGAAATGGATTTAAACACAACCATGATAATAATGAAAATTGCCAGGATAGAGATAGTATTTACAGTCTTTAAATCCACATCCGTAACATCCTGAAGATCCTTGGTCAGAGGTGCTTCTCCGATTACCATAGATTCCGGACTGTATCCTTTTACAATCTTCTGGATCTCATCAATCTGATTGTTTACCTCGTCTGTAGCTGTTTTATATTTGGAACAGATAAATTCCATCTCGTACTCATCGCTTTCCAGCATCTTCTTCAGATTACTTGGGATCATGGTATCCGGGAATGCCGCACCTACGAAAGAGTCCATTCCAAGTGCCCATTTTACACCATCAACATCCTTGATCTGGTCAAGCATTTCTGTTTTTTCTTTTGATGTCAGACCTTTCTTTAATAACACCATATGAACATTATTCATATCAAAGGTTTCCTGAAGTTTGGCATTTGCCACATTACTGTCCAGCGTGGAAGGAAGTGACTTATCGATATTGTAGTAATTCTTCAGATTGTTATTTCCATGAATTGCCGGGAAAAGCATTACCAGGAAAATGATCAGCCATACTTTATAATGCTTTGTAATAAAAGCAGATGCCTTATCAAAGCTTGGAATCAGCGTCTTATGTGTTGTTTTTTCAATGGCTCCGTCAAAAGTAAGCACCAGAGCAGGGAGCAAAGTAACACAACACAGAACACCGATAACAACTCCCTTGGCCATTACGACACCCATATCACGTCCAAGTGAGAAGGTCATAAAACAAAGTGCGATAAATCCGGCTACTGTTGTAATAGAACTTCCGATTACAGATTTGAAGGTTGCATTGATGGCATGCGCCATAGCCCTCTCTTTATCACCCTCAAACCGCTTCTTATTCTCCTCATAACTGTTCAGCAGGAAAATGGAATAATCCATGGTAACACCAAGCTGCAGGACTGCTGTCAGTGCCTGAGTGATGTATGAAATCTGACCAAGAAAAATATTACTTCCAAGATTATACAAGACTGCAACACCAATGCAGAGCAAAAACAAAACTGGAACTACCAGAGAATCCATTGCAAGGAGCAACACTATCAGAGAAAGGCAGGAAGCAATCACAACGTAAATCGGCATTTCCTTAAGTGCGATCTGTTTGATATCAGTAACAATGCCTGTCATTCCACTGACAAAACAGTTCTTTGAAGTAATCTTACGAATCTGCGTCACAGCTTCCATGGAAGTTTCTGATGATGTTGTATTATCAAACAACGCGATCATCATAGTTGCATCTCCGTTAAAAAATGCCTCTCTCAAATCCTTCGGAAGCATTTCTACAGGAACGGAAACATCCAGGACACTGTCATACCACAGTACTTTTTTCACGTGATCAACTGCTTCGATTTTCTCTTTCAGAGCAGCTACATCCTTCAGTTCCATATCCTCCACCACTATCATGGAAAAGGCTCCCATCCCAAACTGATCTACCATAATGTCCTGTCCCTCAACTGTCTCAAGGGTATCCGGTAGATAACTCAGTACATCGTAGTTGATTCTGGTCGCCGCCATACCGAGATATGAAGGGATCAGCAATGCAATTCCGATGATAATGATCAGTATCTTGTGTTTTGCAATCCACTTTCCTACCTTAATCATCTTTTTCTCCTCTTCTTTCTTTATTATTGATACTGTTTGATCATTCTATGACCAACAGTCATTTTTTATTTCATGGAATGTTATATAACAAAAATGACTTTCAGTCAATAATCATTCTTCACAATTTGTCTAAATTTTTCCAGGACAAAAATGTAATATTGACTTTCAGTCATTTTTGTTTAAAATAGTAATTATATATGATCACAATATAATTACAAAGTAAGCTTATGTTGCTGTGAACAGTAAGACGCTTATTGCTTTTCGCAAACTCCGCAGCGGGACTTACCTGATTCGGTTAAAATGTTATGTATACAATAGAGGAAGGAATGAATCTGAAATGGGAAAACTGGAGCTGAATAAAAAGAAGAAAAAAGATGCTCTTTTCAACACTGCCTTTGAACTTTTTACGACGAAGGGACTTACCAAAACTACAATTTCAGATATTGTAGATCAGGCCGGGGTTGCCAAGGGGACTTTTTACCTCTATTTTAAGGATAAATATGATATCCGGAATAAACTGGTTTCCCACAAGACCGGAGAATTATTTTTCCGGGCCCATGAGGCTGTGCAGAATGCACATATCAGCGAATTTGACAGGCAGGTACATTTTATTATAGATTACATTCTTACTGAGTTGAATAAAGACCGTACTCTCCTGCTGTTTATTTCAAAGAATCTTGCCTGGGGTGTCTTCAAGGGTGCTTTTGAGGAAAAAATGCCTGACGACGAATATAATTTTTATCAGTCCTATCTGGATATGCTTGCTCAAAGCGGACTACATTATAAAAATCCGGAACTGATGCTCTTTACGATCATTGAGCTGGTAGGTTCCACCTGCTACAGCTGCATTCTGTATCAGCAGCCTGTGTCTCTGGCTGAGTACCGTCCTTATCTGCACAGGACTATTTCAGGAATTATGGAAACTTTTTCACAGGATCATACTACATGTGAAGTTTTGTCTTCCGACACCAAAACACATGTGGACCATACAGCATAATCACTATGGCAACCCTCATAAATGATACATTTAAAAAGATTGCTGTAAAAAAGGCAAGCCTCCGGAGGTTTGTCTTTTTATAATTTGTAGGTTTCCAGATCATCAGGAATCCAGAGATTTCCTTTATAATACTGTCTGCCTTCTTCTGTGTAGAGCTCCTTTCGTCTGGAAATATTTTTATCCTCTGTATGATACAGAATCAGATTCTCTGCTTCCAGTTTCTGTGCCAGCTCACAGGCATCCTTTACAGTAGAATGATGTTTCTCATATGGTTTGAATTTATCTGCCTGAGAGAACAGACAGAATGCTTCATGAAGAAGCCATGTGCTGTTTTTGGCATATTTCTGTTCACATTCATTATATGGCTCATCTCCACAACAGGTCAGCTTCTTTCCCTCTGCGTACTCCATGCAGAACCCAAACTGTTTTGCCTTTGTAGACAGAATATCAAAAAATGTCACCCTGTGTCCCAGAATCGTTCTATCTTCTCCGTCCTTTACTTCTTCCAGATGGACTTTGTCTCCGATAAATTTCGTTTCCTTTGGTGTGAGAAGCATCTCTGCCATCTGTTTCAGCAGGCTGATTACTTCATCATGTCCATAGATAGTCACTTCACCGCCAAACTGTCCTCTTGCCATTCCCTGACAATACATACGAAGCATCCAGATGATTCCAAGCAGATGATCGATGTGTTTATGTGTCACAAATATAGTGCTGATTTCTTTCCAGCTGATTCCTGCGTCCTCCAGCTGCTTCAGAATTGTATTTCCGCCACCTCCGTCTATCATAAAATATTCTTTATCTTTATTTAGCACAAAACAGGTGTTATAGCATTTCGTCACCTTTGCATTTCCGGTTCCCAATATTGTAAGTTTCATCTTTATGTACCTCCCGACTTTCTTTGGATGCTGACACTTAGCAGGCAGCAAATATTTCCTATATATAATAACATATTCGAAAGCAAAAAGAAATCTGTCTGTCAGACGATATGAATCTTCGTTACTGTTCACTCCGTTCACAGTAACTTAGCCAAAATTCATTCCAGATTGCCTGCGGCAATGGAATTTTGGCTTGTATGTCTCGGGATTTTGGCATATTCATGCCAAAACACCTCGCGGGATAG
>ENA-OQKN01000058-OQKN01000058.1-human-gut-metagenome-genome-assembly--contig:-NODE-58-length-146320-cov-25.656653_pt1 | contig 146320 bp, 116 predicted proteins | sample MGYA00242776_ERZ504794 | MGnify/ENA primary metagenome ERZ504794 (study PRJEB26092, sample SAMD00036434) | human gut metagenome | host: Homo sapiens | study: EMG produced TPA metagenomics assembly... | reverse complement strand
GTGCCGGTGTCGACCGCCGACTACTACTCCACCGCCGCGGGCCCCGTCGCCTCGCGCCCGGTCCACTCCGCGCTCGACCTTTCCAGGCTCGAGGCCGCCGGCTTCCACATGCCCGACTGGGAGGAAGAGCTGGGGGAGTACCTCAAGACTTTCGCCATGCAGGATGGTGAAGCCTAATGTTTGGTCAATATGGTCCTTCTGAGACGTTTAAAAATGTGTGGGCGCTACTTCTCACCAAGGTGTTGTTCCCTGGTGCGAGACTTGTCCGCCGCCCCTTTTACCTTCGTGGTGGCAAGTGTCGCTTCGTTTATGGTGAGGGTTTCACCTGTGGTTATTCTTGTCGTTTCGACCTTGCTGGTGACGGCACCCCTCTAATTGTCGGCAAGAACTGCAAGATAAACGATCGAGTTCATATCTCTGCGCATGAGAGTGTCGTTATCGGAGATAACGTGCTCATGGCTTCGAATATTTTTATATCTGATAACAGTCATGGGTCCTATGGCGACGATCCCTCGTTGCCCGATATGGCGCCTGATGATCGAAAGATAGTTACTAAGCCCGTGCGCATTGGCGATAACGTGTGGATAGGCGAAGGTGCAGCGGTGATGCCCGGTGTGACCATTGGCAACGGTGTGATTATCGGTACCAATGCGGTGGTGACTCGCGACGTTCCCGACAACGTGATCGTTGCCGGGGTTCCCGCTAAACCCATTAAACGATTTGTGGGGGGGGGTGGCTTCCCAGTGGAAAACGGTAAGACCCCAAAGGTAAGCATCGTCGTCCCCATGTATAACGTGGGCGAATGCGCCGCGGCTTGTCTTCGCTCTCTTATGGGCCAGACGTATAAAAACATAGAAATTGTGGTTGTTGATGATGGGGCAACCGATGATACGGCAGATATATGTGCCCGTACCATTGCGGATGATGATCGAGTTAAACTCGTTCACAAGGAGAACGGAGGCCTCTCTTCCGCTCGTAACTTCGGCCTCGCCCGTGCTACTGGCGACTTTGTCACATTTGTGGACGGTGACGATGTCCTGGACAAGTGGGCCGTGGGGCATATGGTTGCCCTTGCCCAGAAGACGGGCGTGCCGCTTGTCACATGTGAATATAAGAAGATTGACTCGACTGACGACTTTGGGTGTCAAGAGATTGGCGAAGGCAAGATCGTTTCCGGCGACGAACTTCTTGGAATGTTGCTTCTGCTTAACGGTGAGTCCGGCTCTGCCTGCGCGAAGCTGTATGCTAGGGAACTATTCCCGCTCCTTGCGTTTCCCGAGGGACAACTGTTCGAGGACTTTGGCGTTGAAGCTACTGTCTTCTCTAGTGTTGATAAGGCTTGTATTTCTGGCGCAGAGCTTTATGGCTATCTTGCCCGCGAGGGTTCCATTACTACGAATAAGAAATACGAAGACAAGCACCTTGAGGGCATGGAAGCGTCTTTGTCAACTGTGAGAGACGTGGTTGATGATAGACCTGAGTTGAAAGATGCGTTTGCTTGCTTTGAGGCTTTTTGCTCTCTTCGCGTTGCGTCGAGGCTGGATTTGAATAAATGCATCGACAGGCGCAAGGCTAAGGCTTATATCCTTAATGCGAGGAAACGCTGCAGGAAGGTCGCCGGCAACCCTCTTGCGAGCAAGACTTGGCGCTTTCGCTGCGGGCTTTTTGCTTCTTCGCCAGCACTTCATAATCTTGTATACAGCCTTTACGGCAACTTGACCGGAAAGGTCGTAGGATGATGGATACACTCGAGCTTGATTTGACAAACTCGCATCGCATAGTTCCTCGAAAATCTGACGCCGGTGCATATAACAACGCCTATTTTCTCCTCGCCCTTCTATCATGCTTTCTCTTTCCTTTTGCTTCGATTTTCTTCATTATTCTTTATATTAGGTCCGAGAAGCATTCGAGTGTGGGCCTGGCGATTCTGGTTGGTCTTTGCTCTGGCGCAATTGCCTATGGGGTTAATACGACATTAATGGCTGACATTGATCGATATACCAACAGTCTGCCTATCTTTCGTGAGACATCATTTTGGGACCTCCTTTCAATCAAGGGTGTCTATTCCTCTGTGGGGTCTCATGGTTACAACCTCTTTGCTTGGATTGTTTCGAGATTTAATGATGACCATCTTCTGCGAAGCGCAGTTACAGCAACTTTTTACTCAGTCTGGGCCTTTATTGTTGACGATTATGCCGTGCTTCAGGGGTGGTCGTTTAGGAGGACTTGTGCCGCCCTTTTGATTTCAGTGGCAATCCCACCGTTTTTCAACGTTCTCTCTTATGCAAAAAGTACCCCGGCTTTTTCGTTGCTTCTGTTGGCGCTCTATTTGGACTTTGGGAAGCGTACCGGGCCTGTTGTATTGATTTTGCTTTACGCCTTTGCCGCCTCTACTCATTCATCTGTTTTACCGGTGATAGCTTTAAGAGTTGTGCTGCTTTTCGTAAAAAATGAGATTGCCATTTACGGCATCAGTCTTGCATTACTTCCTTTATCAAATATGCTTTCCGCCGCCTTACCGGCCTCCTTCAGGACGATACCTGTTCTTTCTCTATTTATGAGCGCTTTGGATAAGTTTTCTGTATATAGCGAGTTCAGCGATTGGGGATGGGCCGCGGCATCTCAACATAGTGTGTTGCTTATGGGGTACCGATATTATTTTGAAGCTATCGCTGTTTTCTGCATCCTTTTGGTGTTTAGGCGTTACGACGTTTCTAAATCCGGTTTGCTTGTTTTTTCAGGCATTTGGTCTGCCCTATGCATTGCAGTTTCAGTATTTTTTGCCGCAGATGTTTTCTTTCGGTATGCGATGCCTTGCTCAACGTTGTTTGTCTTAGCTTCTTTGAGTCATAAGGATGATGCCGTAAATCTATTTATAGATATCGCACTTGCGATTATTGCGGTTATCGGTTTTGTCGTTCAGTGGGCTTATCTCGCAAGCGTCGCCGATATGTCCTGCTTTATTCTTCATGGTTTGTTCGGAGTTTAGTTTTGAGTTCTCAACACAAACATTTCTACAGCAATGTCGTTTGGCAGTACGGACTGCAGATTGTTAAGTACATTTTTCCCCTCATTACGCTGCCTTATCTGACACGTGTGCTTCTGCCGGAGGGTTACGCGATCTACGCGTATGTTGTGTCGTTCATGACTTTCGCCCAGACTTTCGTCGATTTTGGCTTCAACCTTTCCGGTACTAAACGCATAGCAAAATCCGAGACTGTTGAAGAGGAGAACCGGGCTATCGGCGCTGTGACAGAGGCTCGCCTGTTGCTTGGTGTAGTGACCGGCGCTGTCGTTGTTGTTGTGGCCTGGTTCATTCCCATTACTCATTCGAACATGCTATATACCATGCTTGCATTTGTTGCTGTATTCGGTAAGGCAGTTGCTCCGGACTTTCTTTTCCAGGGACATGAAAACATGGGTCCATTGACGACTCGCTATTTTGTCTCGAAGGGTGTCTCTACTGCCTTGACGTTCGTCGTTGTCCATTCTATCGATGACATTCTGTGGATTCCTATTCTCGACATCCTTTCGAGCGTTATTGCCCTTGCCTGGTCTTTCATTTCCGCCAAGCGAATGTTCGGTACCACCATTACGTTCGTCCCCCTATGCGAGGCGCTTTCAGAGCTGAAGGTTTCCGCGCTCTATTGTTTCTCGAACATGGCCTCCGTCGTTTTTTCCGGTTTCACTACGCTTTTGATTGGTATCGTGATTACCAACAAGGCGATGATTTCCTACTGGTCCCTTGCTGTGACTGCAATTAATGCCATCCAGTCCCTTTATTCGCCAATTGTGAACAGTCTGTACCCCCATATGGTCAAGGGGGGTGACTACGGTTTTGCAAGGAAGTTGCTCCTTGTCTCTATACCCGTCCTGCTCATTGGCACCATCGCTTTCGCAGCGCTTTCCGATGTAGTTATGCTCGTGCTCGGTGGCAAGGACTATCTATCAGGTTCCTGGGTTATCGCCTGGGCTTCACCCGTACTCCTGTTTTCCTTCTATGCAACGATGGTCGGCTGGCCGATTCTTGGCGCCTCTGGCAAAGTCACTGAGGTTACCTTCACCACAGTTGGATCTGCTGTATTTTGTATTGTTTCGCTTTTGACCGTGTCTGCAATAGGAGTCGCAAGTTTGCAGGTCATTTGCATCATCCGTTGCCTTACTGAGGCAATTATGTGCGTGAGTCGCATTTGGCTCGCGCGCGGATACTTGTTTCCGTCTCGAAGTGTTACCGCCGATTGCGAAAGGTAAGGAATAAGAAATGAAAAAGTGTGTTGGTATATTGTCACGCCATGCAGTGCCGAACTACGGTTCCATTCTGCAAGCATATGCCCTTCAGGATGCGTTCGCCTCAATGGGTATCAATGCTGAGTATGTTGACTACCGCATCCCCCGGGACTTTCCTTTAGCAGATGCCATGAGGACCTCTGGCGCGCTCGGTCCGATTCGTGCGATTCCAAAAGCGATTGGTGCCCGTAAGTTCGAGGCGATGAGGAGTGATTTGTTGAGGCAGAGCCGTAGGGTTACCGACTCAGAAGAGCTCGGTAAGCTTCTTGCGGAGTATCCTGTCCTTTGTGTGGGAGGCGACCAAGTGTGGAACATCATGTCTGATGGAAACATCGAGGGCGCCTACCTTTTGGAGAGCGCATCAGACGATGCCTACAAGTTCTCCTTCTCTTCCTCCTTTGGTAAAAATGGCCTCGATCCACGCGAACGCGAACGTGCCGCCAAAGCGTTTGCGCGCTTTGATAGGCTTTCAGTGCGCGAGGAAAGTGGGCAGAAAACTCTTGAGGAAATGGGACTTGAGGCGCAAACCGTTGTTGACCCCGTGCACCTGCTCTCAAAGGAGGCCTGGTTTGATCGTGTTGAGCCTCGTGCTCCCCGTGGGGTGAATGGGAAGTACTGTCTGATCTACAACCTGCATCCAAGCGATGCATTCGACCGCTATTCTGCTGCCGCATGCAAGTCACTCGGCCTCGAGGTCGTTAGCATTCGTCCGTCGCTTCGTAAGACGATGGGGAAGAATTTGTTCTACCCGTCGCTTCATGAATTCCTTTGGCTGTTTGACAATGCTACCTGCGTGCTCACGGACTCATTCCACGGGACTGCTTTTTCGTTGCTGTTCAATACGCCCTTTGTCGATATTCTGCCTGAGCAGTATGCGGAGCGTAACAAAGCAATTCTTTCTCGCTACGGGTTGGATTCCCGCATAAGCACGGAGCTTCAGCCAGAAGAGCTTTGCCTCAACGATTTTGATTGGGCGGGCGTCAATGAGTCACTTGCCGTCAACCGTGAGTCCTCCTTGGAGTTCCTTTGTGACACCGTTGGCGAGTTCTCCGCCTGTCTTGCTCGCTAGAATAATGAATGGAAGGTCGTATTTTGAGTCAGCCATCTGTTTCCATCATCGTCGCTGTTTACAAATCTGAACAATTTCTGCCGAAGCTTCTTCATTCCTTTGAGGTTCAAACCCACAAGAATCTCCAGATTATTCTCGTTGACGATGGTTCTCCCGATGACAGTGGTCGCATCTGTGATGACTATGCTGCACGTGACCCTAGGGCTATTGTTATTCACAAGCCTAATGGCGGCACTTGCTCCGCTAGGAATGCGGGACTTGGTGTCGCGACGGGTGACTATCTCATGATCGTGGACGGTGACGACTGGCTGGAGCCCGATTGCGTTGAATATTTGGTCGACTTGGCTGAGAGCACTGGCTCCGACATGTCCTACTCGGTGAATCTCTTTACAACGCGTGATAGGGAGCAGATTGTTGAGGACGTCCGGGAGACCTGGTCGGCAGAGCGCGCCACCTCTGCCATCATCTATCCCTTTATGCGGCTGGGGCCTTGGAATAAGTTGTACAAACGTTCTGTAGTTGTCGACAACAATATTTCGTTTTCCGTTCCTTGGTTCGGCGAGGGTCTGTACTTTGCTACCGAGGTTGCACAGCACTCTAATCATGTGGGCGTTGGTAGACGTAAGGTCTACAACTACCGTTTGAATAACTTGGGGAGCGGTCTTACCAACTACAACGTTCAAAATGGCAAGAATGCCCTCGGAAATATTAAATTCATTAAAGAGAACCTGACTCTGGACACTCCGATGGTTCGCCACGCATGCGATTGGCATATCTGGCGAAACTACGAGTTCCTACTCACTCAGATAATAGGTGCGGATGAAATGGACTCCGAAGGCAAGCTCGCGAAAGAATGTGCAGCGTACGTTAGGAAGAACTGGCTGTCCGTGTTCAAGAACAGCGAAGTCGACCGTTCCGAGAAGGTAAAGATCGCATGCTGCGGCATGGCACCCGTGCTTTACGCGAAGCTGGTCATAGATCGAAACCGGAAGGGGCTCGAGGCTGATAAAGGCAAGTTCATGGATGTCGAGGAGTAGGTGCATGGCGAATCTAAAGCACGCAATCAAGCAGGGCATCGTTGCTCTCAAAGCCAAGAATATACAGCCTGTGATGCAGACCGTCGGCGATGAATGCCTGCTCAAGGGGAAGACTGCCCTCGTTGTGGGAGGCTCAGGTGGAATCGGCAAGGCGGTCGCCAAGGCGTTCCTGAAGAACGGCGCGAATGTTGTCATCGCCGGCACTAGGCGCGCGAAGGTCGACAAGGTGGTGTTAGAGCTTGGCGAGAAGTGCGCCGGGGTTGTTGTCGACCTTGCCGAGCCAGAGACCTTTTCGAAAGTCATCGACGAGGCGGTGGCATTCTACGGCCCCATCGATATCCTAGTCAATTCTGCCGGCGTTCATACCGAGGACGTCTCCATGGGCGGGTTTCTCGATTTTTCAGTTGAGGAATACGATCGCATCTTGGACATCAACCTGCGCGGCGTCTACTTCATGGTGCAGTCTGTTGCAAAGCGCATGATTTCCGATAAGGTCAGCAATGGGCATATCCTTATCGTCTCATCCTCGGCTGGCAACGAGCCCGCATGGTCTCCCTACCGCGTATCGAAGTGGGGTCTGAAGGGCATCACTGAGGGCATGGCTTCCGCCCTCGTTCCTCATGGCATTGTAGTCAACGCGATTGCGCCCGGCAGCACGGCGACTCCTCTTCTTGGCGTCGAGGAGGGTGACAGCATCTCTGCTGAGGACAACAGACTTGGCAGGTTCGCCATGCCCGAGGAGATCGCGGAATTCGCTGTGATGTTGGCCAGCCCCATGGGCGACATGGTGGTTGGTGACACTTTGTACGTCTCCGGTGGCCGTGGGGTCTGTGATATCCGGTAGCGGCTTTGCGGGCGCTTCAAAGTATGAGATCGCCTTTACCGCAGAAGCAGCTTGGCTGCCTCGGAGGCTTGCGTCGAACCGTCTTCGAGGTAGACTAAGCATCGGAATAGCCTCTTTGTCAAGCCTTCGGTTGCAGTGAAACTTATGGTGCTGCTTTTCGAGGTGACACCTCCGATTGCGGTGTTGTACCAGGTCCTGCCTCCGTTGTCAGAACATTGCCATTGAAATGCGGCCGCGTGCTCAGCGTCGATTGAGAACGAGGCCTCAATTCCTGCGCTCGTTGCGCAATCTTTCGGCTGCGTGGTGATCCTCTCTTTATTCGACAATAACGAGAGTTTGGCGTTTTGAGTCGCAGCTGTTGTTCCATCCTGGAAGGTGACAACGCACCTGTAGAGACGTTTCGCAAGTGCGGCACTGGCGGTGAACCGCAGCGTAGGCAGCTTTGAGGCGGCATTGCCAATCCCGGTGTCGTACCAGCCCTTCCCATCATTGTCGGAACATTGCCACTGGTACGAGATGGCACCTAGGGCTCGCACGGAGAAAGACGCTTCGGATCCAGTCGAGGCGGCCGTGTCTCGCGGTTGCCCGGTTATTTGGTTAGCGCTTAGTTTTAGTTGCGCAGTGTTTGAAGCCGAGCTAGTCCCATCAGGGAAGAATGCCAAGCATCTATAGCGGCGTTTTGACAATCCCGTACTTGCAGTGAACTCGATTCTCGCCTGCGTGGAAGTCTCACCTCCGATCCCCGTGTTGTACCATGATCTGCCCTCATTGTCGGAGCATTGCCACTGGAACGAAGTAGCCCGCTCTGCTTCGATGGCGAAGAACGCTGTTGACCCTGCGGCAGTTGTGCAGTCTTCGGGCTGGGAGCTGATGGCGTATCGGGCGACAAGGACGAGGCGTGCGGGCTCGCTTGCGAGGGTGCTGCTGTTCGGGAACGAGACTAGGCAGCGGTAGAGCCTCTTCGCGAGCTGGGCATTGGATGCAAACCTCAGGGTTTTCTGCCTGGAAGTTTCGCCGCCTATACCCGTGTTGTACCAACTTGAACCTCCGTTGTCGGAGCATTGCCATTGGAACGATGTCGCGCTTGGTGCCGTTACGGTGAATTCGGCTTGGGCTCCGTTGTATACTTCACAGTCCTTCGGCATGGTTGTTATGGCGTACGTGGTCTCATAGCTTGCTGTGAGGTCGTACTTGGCGCTCCATTTGCTGTTCGATTCTTTTGTGACGCTAGATGCCGCCATAAGCTCAACTTTTGCGCCATCAGTCTTCCACTCCCTCAGATTCATCGCATAAGCAACAATCCCATTCTGAATTCCCGAGATGCTCGGCGGGAACGACTGGTTATCAGCATCAATAGAAAAGCTTTCTGCCTTAGCATCCAAGTTCTGCTGAATACGGTCGGCATACTTTTCGGCCCATTCATCAGCCTTGCCGTTTCGCACAAAGTAATTGTTGGACAGGTCGGTTGAGCGGTAGGCGTAGTCGGCCTTTTGGTAGTTGGCCGTGTGGTCGGAGTGGGCGATTGCCATGAGCTCGTCGGTCAGGCCAAAGTACAGATGGCGCTGGTCCAGGTCTCCGTACCAGTTGTCGCTGGTGTCGTCCCAGGTAAGGTCCATCTGACACCATTTGCCGTCGATCTTTACGGCGTTCCACGTGTGGCCGTTGCCGGTGATGCGGCCGTTGGCGATGCCCGCGGCGTCAAGGAGCTTGGAGTAGATGCGCTGGTAGCTCTCGCAGGTGCCCTGGTGGCGCGTGAGGCCACTCTCGGCCGAGCACCAGTTGAGGCTGTGGTCGTACTCCAGCCGGTCGAGCGTCCAGTCGTGGAGCCACAGCGCCATGTCGTATTCCGAGCCGTTTGTTTGTTGCCTGCACTGGGCCACGGCGTCGTTGACGATCTGCGTGACGCTCGGACGGGCGGCGTCGTTTACGGTCATCTCCGCCGTGGTGCGCAGGTAGTAGATTCCCTTGTCGTTTTGGGGGTCGTTTCTGTCGTTGTCCATAAAGTAGAAGTGGATGCGGTACGTGCCCGATGCCGTGAAGTCAAAGGTAAAGTCGTGGCCCGTGGCGCCCAGGCTGTAGTAGCTGGCCCATGCCAGGCGCGACGGGTCGCAGACGCTTTCCTGGCTGCCGCCGTCCCAATAGGTGGGCACGTCCATGCGCGCCTTGGCCTGGGACGAGCCGTTGGTCTGGGTTACGTGGAAGGTCGTCGCGGTGCCCGCGGGGGCGTCGTTCCACGAGACGGTGAAGGTGACGCCGTTTTGGGTTGCCGTGGCGGAGTGGGCGTAGCCGGTTTGTGCCGTGGCGGAGATTGCGGCGGGCGTGGGGTTGGTCTGGGTGCGGAGGGATGGAGTGGGGGTTGTGGTGGCCGCGTCGGTTGCGGCGGCGGTGCCGGGGGTGGCGGGGATGCCGTCGGCGCTTTCCGTGTTGACTGCGCTGGCGCCGGTGGATGTTGCGGTGCCGTCCTCTACGGTATCTGCTGTCGCGTTTGTGCTGGTGCCGTCTTCGGCCTTGCCTGTGTCGCTGCTCGTGGCGTCGGCTTGCGCCTGCTGCTCGGCGGTTTCTTGAGGCTGCATGACTTCCGCGATGGCTGCCACGGGCATCGTCGAGCTGACCATGGACGTGCACGCGATCGCGCAGAGCAGGTAGTAAAGGGGTCGTTTCATAGCGGAGCCTCTCGGTGAGCAGCCAATAGGGTCCGAAGGCAGCTCCAGGCCAGCACTCCGCACATATTTTGTTGGGGTTTATTTTACGGGAACCCCAGTCAACATCAGGGAACTTTCTGGGGAATGTTGGGGGAGGGAGCCTTAGGAGACGGTTTGGTGCATGCAAACAACCTTCTTAGGACTACGCTTATGATTTACAAGCCTCTCGAAGTGCCTGTGCCTCAAGTTCAGTACAACACGAGGCGTGTTAGATTGTTGGAAGCCATAAAACCATAAAGGTCGGGAGGACGCATGAGGATCTCTAAACTGAGGATTGAGAACTATCGGAATCTCGATGGAGTGTCGATTAGTTTTGACGAGGACGTGAGCTATATTGTCGGCGAGAACAACCTCGGCAAAACGAATGTGCTTGACTTGCTCAATACAATTTTCAATCAAGCGACGATTAGCGAAGAGGATTTCGCTGACATTGAAAAGCGCGCAGGGGCTCTAGTAACTTTAAAGTTGGACGAGGACGAGATCGGAATAACGGGGCTCGACATCGATCCTACGACCGGAAACACTATAACCATCTGCGCTTTTGCTGACGACCCGGATTCTCGAATTGAATTTAAGGCCGAAGGGAGCGGAGAAAGTATTCCACCCTCTCTGATGCGATCCGTTCACATGTTCAGGTACTCGACTGCATCCTTTAATAGGGGAGACCTGGCGTTTGATGGTACTCGAGGTGTCGGTAAAGTTCTCTCCAAAGGTATCGCTCTTTATCTAGATAAGGAGGGTAAAGAGGTCTCCGATTTTCTGGATGGGAGCGAGCTCGAAGGTCTGGTTGCAGATCTCGGCGAAATCGTCGGCGACGTCCCGATCCTGTCATCATATGGTGTGAGGCCTGGCGTCGATTCATCGGATGGCGGAACGCTTGGAAGTTTGGTTACCTTGCTTGACAAGAGGGGCGTTCATTTTAAAAAGGCAGGGGTAGGCTTGCAGTACCTCGCTATTGCCTCGCTCTCGATAATCGAGAGCATTATGCGTCTTTCGCCTAAACGCCTTCAAGAGAGCCTTTGCTCAGATGATGATGACAGACGCGTGCTGCATGCCGTTCTGGCTTATGACGAACCCGAAGCCCACCTTCACCCGTATATGCAGAGGCGTCTCTCGAAGAGCTTGCATAGGATTTGCGAAGGGAAGGATGATAGATTCAATGCTCTTCTAAAGGACTATTTCGGAATTGATTCAATCAAAGCTCAGCTGATCATGGTGACGCATTCGCCAAACATTCTGGCTCGCGGCTATAAGAACATCGTGCGATTTGGGCAGGGCGAAGATTCTCCAAGGGTCATGTGCGGCAAGGATATTGACCTGTCTGACAAGGTTGAAAAGCATCTTATGCTGAACTTTGAGTCAATACGAGAGGCTTTTTTCGCGCGGTCGGTTTTGGCTTTTGAGGGGCAGACGGAGTCTGGGGCCATTCCGGTCTTTGCACGCAACCTTGGGATGGATCTGGATGATTATGGAGTTGTGCCTATCAGGGCTGGCGGAAAAAAGAACGTCGAGCCGATCTGCGAACTTCTGGACAAGTTTGAGATTCCAAATTATTCCATTGTCGACAGAGATGATGATGAGCTGCAAGAAACTTCTGGAGGCCATATAAAGACAACCGAACGGGATTTCGAAGGTGAGGTCGTTGAATCGTTCTTCGCTAGCGATAATCAAAGCGCGTTCATCGCACTTCTCGAGTCGGTTGATCGTTTTCAGAGGGCAACTTCCATCAAGGGCAATAGTAAGACACTGAAAAAAGCCTGCGCTGTCTATGGCGTTTGCCTGACGGACTCCGAGTATGATTTTCAAGGATCGGAGTTTGACGGGGAATTCGCCGATACTCGCAAATCGCGTGCGCTTATGTATGCATGGCTCTCATCGAACAAGGATGTCGCATCAGGTGTCGCTCTGGCAGAGGCTCTCGGTTCTGATGGCGTTCCCGCATGTTACGAAAGAATTATTCGTAAGGCCGTGGGGCTCGAATGGTGATGGGTCAGGCTGATTTGCGGGATAGTGTTAGAACTGCGATTGAGGTGCGCTGTGGTGGAGATGCATCACAGCGCTCTGCGATTTTTGCGCCTTCGAAGAGGGTGTTCGTGGAGGCGCCGGCAGGCTACGGGAAAACCACAGTGATGACTGGGCGGGCTTGCTGGTTGCTGGCATCTGGGGAAGTCCAGCCGCCAAAAAGGATTTTGGCACTAACCTTCAGTGTCGCCGCCGCTCGGAGAATGCGTACGGATTTGGGAGCCACTATGTCGGCGCTTCCTGGCCCCTTGGCCAAGAGCTTTGAGAACAGGGTTATGGCGACTAACTTCCACGGCTTTGCTTGGGCCCTGCTGCGCAGGTACTGGAGATCGCTCTCGCTATCAGTAAACGTTGACGAGCTCTCTATGGTTGATGACAACGGTGCCGTTAACGAGCTGAGTTCGCGAGGCGGCAGGCTAATCTGGGATGAAAAGAAGGTCGTTGACAACTTCCTCCGCTCCATGAGGAACGGTCAAGACGACGACTTGAGACGCGGCGTGCGTTCTTTTAATAGGATCATTAAGGATAGATTCGTACCGAACGGTCTCTTGCCATATTCAGGAATGATTTCCCTTGCAATTGAATTGCTTGCCGATTTCTCAAAGTTGAGGTCCTACCTGTCGACGGCGTTTCCTGTCGTACTCGTCGACGAAGCGCAGGACACGAATGCCCTGTGCTACATCTTTCTAAAAGGCCTGCTTTCCGATGAATCAGGAATCTGCATGTTCGGCGACCCTATTCAGCGTGTCTATGGTTTTATTGGCGCAATGGAAGGCTTAAAGACAAAGGCCACTACCGACTTGTGTCTATCGCCGCTGGAGCTCGAACATAATCATAGGTTTTCTGGGGGATCTATTGTTGGGGAGCTCGGTGCTGCGATTCGCTCCAACATGAAGGGTGCCATTGCCAGCGGTATGCCCCGACTTCCCATATATGTTGGCGCTGCACAGCAAGACGAAGCGACAGCCATTGTTTCCAAGGTTGCGGCGCACATCCAAGTCGGTGTCGGGAGGATCGCGATTCTTGTTCGCAAGCGCGGTGCCCTTGCCGATCTCATTATGGAAGAGCTTGCTAAAGAAGGTATCTCTTACTTCAACGGACTCTTCTCGGATACAAGTCGGGGGTTCATCGAATTCAATGCGTTTGCTTTATCCAGGATTACCGATGCAGTGTCTGGAGAAAAGGGCGTCAGCCGGTCTACTGCGGACAAAATAATCGACTCCATCTCTGATGAACTGCTGACTGGCTCCAAGAGGTTCGAGTATGGGCGGTCCTATGCCATGCTTCTAGGAGCGCTGCGGAAACACCTTAAAAATGACTGCGTCGCGATGGGACCTTCGGAGCGCTTCGACTATATCGTTAGTATCTTTTCCGAGGGCTCCCTGCGACGTTTCTCCGATTACCTTGATGTGGGCATCTCCATGATGACCGTTCACTCCGCTAAGGGGCTCGAGTGGGACACCGTTTTCATTCCGGGCGTTACGCGTTTCGATTGGCCTGGAGGGATTTGCTCTCGTTGCGAAAATGCTGGTATATGCTTACGTTCTGCGCGAGGTTGCCAGATTGCTGATGCGAAGAAAATGCCAGATGGGCTTATTGAGGAAATAGGCCTGCTGTACGTCGGCGTCACTCGCGCCCGCAAAGCGGTATATGTCTCCGCTTCTATGCAGCGCAGGACAAATTACGGGAACTATCTGGTTGCCCGCCCCTCTTGCCTAACGTCTCTTCCGGGCATTGAGCCTGTAAGCTGGACGGTCATGGACGGGGAGGGGTGATCCCGGGGCGGTATGGAGTGTGTCCGCTATTGGCGTTCCTATTCCAATCCGCATGTTGTTAGGGATACGCAGGCCCTTGTCCTGCAATTGAGTACTTGCTAAAACTGGCCTTTTTGCTGTATGGCGTTGACTGAAAAGGGAATAAAGTTTCTTGCCCATCGCGAATTGGCGATGGGGTACGCTACTGCCGTCAATATAGCAAACGACGAAATCGCAATTCCGACGTTCGCAACATTGACGCCAGCGTTGCCTGCGGCTAGCTGGATAAGGGCTTCGATGGTAATAAGTACCAATTCCTCGCTTTCGTCTAGTATGGCATAGGCAAGCATTGTTTTAGGTGGCCGCGAAAGCGTTGGTTGCACTTGCTGCGCCTTTAATTAGCCTGTCCGGGGAGGGTTAGCCGCCGCTTGTTGATCCGGATAGGTTGATTTATTTGGGGGTATTTTGGCCGAGTTCGATATCACTCGTATTCCTCGATATAGTTCAAAAAGTTCATATGCCCATTTTGATCATAGGATTTCTTTTGCCGAAGCTCAGACCAAGATCTTAGATCCAGGGTACGTTTCCCAACACGCGTTCTACCCTCTTATTTCCAACGAGATCATTGCTGTTCGGTATCGTGGAGGTAAGCGAAGCTGCAAGGTTCGCAATATCGCTTATGCCTCGCATTTCGATCACCGCGTCTTCCAGTACTACTCTTATCTTTGGTCGGACTTATATAACAAGAAGGCTATTGCCGAAAAGTTTAATGAGGTTGCCGTAGCGTACCGTTCTTCGTTTTCATCAGACGGCGCCGTAACTGCTGCCAGCAATATTTCCTCAGCTAAAACGGCCTTCGATTATATACGCGAGCAAGATTCGGCTTTTGTGCTTACGGGTGATTTCGAGGGCTTCTTCGACAACTTAAATCATGCTCATCTAATGACGTCGTTGCGTTCGTTTTTTCCCAGTGGACGCTTATCGGACGATCACTATCAAGTCATTAAAAATATCCTCCGCTATTCGTGCTGGCCAATTGCTGATTTGGCTGCTCGACATGAATTGCCATGGCTAGCAACCGATCCTACTCGGGAGAAAGTGATTAGCGATGCAGCTATCGAGCTTCGGTTCAAGTCTATTCGCGAACTTAATAAGCTGGATGTTATCTTGCCAAAGTCTGAGTTTCTTGCAAACAAAAGTAAGGTCATTACCAGACCGTGGAAGCGAACGGGTAATGGGCTGGGAATTCCTCAGGGTCTTGCCGCAAGCGGAGTGCTCGCTAACATCTATATGGCCGATATCGACATGAAAGTCAGGCTTGCCGTTGAACGGGTTGGCGGCTTGTATCTTCGCTACTGCGATGACTTTATTATTGCCGTTCCAAAGTCTGGCTTTGATGCACTTGTAGAGGCCATCAATCTAATGGCCGATGTTGATTCCGTTAAACTGCAGCCTGAGAAAACCAAGGCGTTCCGGGTTGATGGCGACGGAGTTGCTCAGCTTGATTTTGAAAGCGTTCGTGCGGGTAAGGTTCTTTCGTACTCCGGTGCACATCCGGCGCAGAAAATCAGTTTCCTGGGATTTGACTTTGACGGGCGCGTTGTAAGACTTCGACAGTCTACGGTTGGAAGGTACCACAAGCGTCTCAATAAGGCTGCCGCAGCGATTGCGCGTTCTAATCAGGGGGAGGGGAGACATGCGTCCAAGAAGCGGGTCTCTGCTCTGTATCAACATTATTCGCCACTTGGTATTAAGGGAAGAAGGTTGTGCCCATCGGGTGATGCGGACCCTTCTGCATTTTTCCGCTACGGGAACTTTCTTTCCTACGCAGCGAGAGCCCAAAAGGCGTTTCCAAATGATCCGATTGCCCCCGACGAGGCTAAGATTTATAGGAAGATTAAACGCTTGAGTGCTCGGTAAACGATGGCTTTAGCGCTGGATTATTCATAGCCATAAATACTAAATCGATATCGGCCAATTCCGATCACTAGGTAACAATTGATGTGCCTTCACGCGGTCGCGGAACGATGCCTCTGAAACTCGAGCCGAACATCAGAATGATATGACAAGAACGGTAGTGTCGCGAAAGTTGGTGTAATGGACTCCTTGGCCCCTGTGTCCAGGATCCGGAATCTATCGATATCCTAGGCCGACTCCACTCTGTCGGCAAGCTCAAGGCTGGATTCGACCATCTTCCCGGCAGTCTTTTCCAGCTCGGCCCAGTCATGACAGCACGATGCTCCCCTTCGCAGCGCCGCGTCGTGCAACTCGGCCATCTTCCTCTCCGAGAAGTAGCGCGAGGTTGCCATGGAAACGGCCAGGATAACCCCGAAAGCGGCCTGAACGCGCCATGGTGCGCGTATTCTAGGCGAAGGCACGGACCCTTCCGAGCCAGGACGGGCCGCTCGCTCGGCCAACTTTGGTGTACCCTGCTGGAACGGCTTCCGTCAACATCCGTAAAACTACCGCAAAGAGGAGGCCACAGTGATAGATAAGAGGCTTATTGAAGCCGTTCCCGGAGCCGAGAGACTTAAATCCGCAATGATTACCCCAGAATTGTTTGTTAAGGACCTCATGCAAGACTATTCTGGGCGTCCGTTATATACATACGAGGAATGGACGCGCGAGCTCATCAACCACTCTAACGCTTTCAAGGAACTGACCAGAGGTGCGGAGTTTCATGCGCCCGTATCCGAGGCAAATGGGGAGTGTGATGCGGTATCAGACGCGTATCAGTTAGATTTCAAGCTCATCTTCGGAAAATCCATGATGCGCGCCGTAAGTCTCACTTCGTCAAGGCGAGTTTCAGACCGCGGAATATCTTTAGAACAACTTTGCAGAAGTCATGTAAAAGAACAGAGAGGCTTACGCCTGCATGCAATTCTCAGGGATTACAGCCTCGCCAAGCTTGACGAGCTTCTAAAAACTGAGAGTAATAAACAATTGAGCGAAGAAGACCGTGAGGCCCGAGGACTTCTTCGCTCAATCAGTCATTCGAAAAACTTGCTGCTAATTTATCCTTGCCGCTTTGAAGGCATCGATAGACTGCCTGAACTTGAGGAAACCGCCAACGCCGCACTTTACTATGACTTCCGGAACGTGCTCGACGTCCGACGGATACACCATCCCGGCAAGGACACCTTCCTTTCATATTTTTGCGACGACCGCATGGTTGTCACAAGAGCGAGCGGGCACGGCCTATCCAAGTTCGACGATATCATGGTCGCAAAAAGCAGAACATACATGGATATTATGCGTATGCGTGATCCCGGAGAGTATCAAAGGCTGCTGAAACTTGTTTAACCGACCGCAAGGGCTAGTTTTGTGGACATCAACCCAAGATGGGACCTGCCAAGAGGACCGGACGCCGCTGCGTTCGGACTCGTTTTTCTGCATTCAAAAGCAACGCTGAGCTCGACCTCACGGCTTGCGCCTGCTGCTCGGCGGCCTTCTGAGGCTGAACCCCCTCTGCAATGGCTGCCATAGGCATCGTCGCGTTGACCATGGACGTGCACGCGGTCGCACAGAGCGGGTGGTAAAGGGGGCGTTTCATAGCGGAGCCTCTCGGTGTGCAGCCAATAGGGTCCGAAGGCAGTTTCAGGCCGGCACTCCGCACATTTTTTGTTGGGGTTTTACGGGAACCCCAGTCAACATCAGCGACCTTTCTGGGATATGTTGGTTGATCCGGGGTGCGCAAAACAACAGTTTCAAATATTGTTGCTTCCTGTTCAATTCTGTCTATCTACAATTAATCGCAAGCGTATGACCTGAGGAGATTGTTTACAGGTGGAATCGGTCACTATTCATTGGATTGTCTTTTACGTCTTTATCGGTTTGTCGAGCGTTCAGCTTGTCCGCTTTGCTGGGCCCTTGGCGATCGGAGGGCAATACACCGTCGAAGAACTGTATCCCTCCGATGAGTCGGGCAGGCTGAACGTTGCCTACCGAATTCTCGCTCCAACAATTTGTTGCCAGCTCCCGGTGTTTATTATGGCTGCGATTTGCGATGCGTTTTCAGTTCCAGGTCCTTCGCTGCGATACATGCCTACCCTTTTCTATTGGTTGTTTCTTGGGGTAATCAAGCATGCAAGGGGTAAATTGCGGTACCGGACTCTTCCTTTCTCATTCGAGGCGTTCATGTCTCTTTTGCTGTCCGTCGCATTCGATCACTTTGTTATCGATGGCTATCTCGGAGGCCAGGGGCTAGATGTGCTTGATACTTCGAGTATTGCCTTTGAGTTTGAGCTGGCACTATTTGGTGTTGTGACCTTTTGGATTTCAACCTTTTTTAAGCGTTATCAAATTAAGTTTAGCCGTGTGTACTCAAATGCCGCTCCATCATATGTCGTTCCTTCGGACTCCGTATTTGGTTACTCTTCAATCGATACGGGTGAGGCCAGGCTCTTCTCATACGAGCGCGAATATGGCGATCTCTTACCTCAGCGATTTTCAAGTGATCTTCTGTTGAGAAGTGTTTTCTTTGCAATTATGGCGATTGAGGACGGGAATCGGCCCGAGTTTATCCGAACGATCGAGCGCATGGCAGCTCATTTCCATTTGGCAAAAACCACTGGAATAATGCAGCAGACGAGCGATGCTCCTTTGTCTGATATGGATAGCGTTAAACTCGCAATTCCCTATATTGAGCGCATGTGGGACCAGTTTCTTGTTGAATTCGCCCGTTCTGCCGAAGGGGCAGGGGGAGACGCCCTACGAATCTTCAAGTGTTACTACACCTACGATTACTGTATGTTGTCGCGGACTATCCGCAATCATTTTGCGCCGTTTTACGGGGACTATTGTGGAACGAGATTACTTAATGCTAATCGCGTATTTTGCGATGTTCTTGAATTTGAGGAAAGGCAGCGCTACGGATTGCTTCCAAAGACGGTTTCTGCGACTGGATCGATATGCGCCACTGAGCTTGGATGGCTTTCTGGGGAGTACTGTTATTGGGCCGATTACAATACGGTTGTATCCTGCCTGAATGAAAATGATGGCAATGGCGTTAAACTGGTCAGCAAAAATGATGTGAATAAAACCCAGATAACCGAGACGACCTTAAGGCTTAAGGAGCAAGGTGTTTCCGTTCTTGAGGCCAAGTATGTGCCCGGCGCTTCGGCGACCATCGTGTGCATCGGCGATTCCTCGAAGATTTCGAGTACTGTCGGTAGTGACTGGATGGTTGTTAGCTAGGTGAATCATCTTTGCCTTTCCGCATATTGATTGCGCATTCTCGTGCACGGACGCGAAAATGCTTCGCATTAGTTTCAACGCGAAGAGTATTTGCTACATGATTAACTTTTTTGGATGCGCAATTACTGCGCATCTAGGTTAACATCCAGTTAGTGATGCAGTTGTCGTGGACTCTACGTGAGGCGATGACAAAGGAGGGTCGTTGTTTGGTTGTTATCGGCAACGGCCCTTTGATTTTAGGAGTTACTTTGGCGATGGAATTTTAGACTTTCGCTCAACTTATCGAACTCCTAGAGAGTCATGGCGTTCTAACTGATGCCGCTGCGCTAGATTGCCTGAGGCGCGAAATGAATATTTGCTCGTCGGAACACTGCTGAATATTGGGTCACCTGTGCGGTTCGAATTTTCAATTGTCGAGCAGCTTTGTCTCCGGTGAAGTCTTGCAATTCTAGTAAAATCCAAACATATGTTCTATACTTATGGAAGTAGCTTGTTTGGAGGCGCTAGATGGAAGTCGGAAGAGATGACATTGTAGAAAGCGTTGTACGTTTGATAAATGGGGTGGGGCGTAGCCCATATTTATTCGTCGGCTCGGGCTTTTCCCGTAGATACATGGGTACCGACGATTGGGTTGGTTTGTTAAGGCACCTCTGTTCCCGTCTTTCCGATGATCCCTTTCGGCTTGACTCGTACCTGGCACGTTGTCCAGATGAGTCTGACAATAGCGCATTGCCCTCTGCCGCGACGATGCTTGATAAGGATATGCGCATAGCTGTTCTTGAGGACCCTCGCTTCGCTTCTTTTAGAAACGATCATGTAGAGGACATTCGTCAGCGTAAATCTATTTTAAAGATCATGGCGGCCGAGAGGTTATCCTCGTTCAAACCTGAATATATGACGCATGAGCTTGATATCTTGAGAGAGGTTGGCAGGCGGCGTATCTCTGGAGTTATAACAACCAACTATGACTGTCTCCTGGAGTCGCTATTTCCCGAGTTTAAAGTTTTTGTTGGCCAAGACGATCTCGTCTTTCACAGAACTTTTGAAATGGGTGAAATCTATAAGATCCACGGTTCTATGGATAATCCTGAATCTATGGTTCTTGAGGAGGCAGATTACGCAAAACTCGCCGAAACACAGGATTACTTGGCTGCCAAGTTGTTAACTATTTTTATGGAATACCCAATTATTTTTATCGGTTATTCCCTTAACGACCCCGATATCCAAGCTATCCTCATGTCGATTTCGCGCTGCCTCGGTTCTAACAATCTTGCGTTGCTTAGAAAGCGCTTTATCTTCCTTACTAGGGGAGAAAACGCAACCTCAACTCATTCGTTTACCTTTCCAGGTATTGGCGAGATAAGCATGACCGAGATTAGGACGAACGATTTTGGTGCAGTGTATGAAGCAATTGGACAATCCAAATGCTCCTTCTCGCCCAGGATCATTCGTGAGCTTCGCAGGAGCATCTACGCCTTGGCTGATGAGGGCGATCCGAATGACTCTCTGGTAGTTGAAGCGAGTTTTAGCGACCTCGAGAGACTTCCGGAGGGACAGCATCTTGTGCTGGGTATCGGTGTTGCGAATGCTTCTTTAGGGCACGGGCATATGGTCAAAGCCGAACTTCTATATCGTGATGTTGTGTTTGATGACGAACATGTTGCTCCTAAGCTTGCCGTCGAGGAATACCTTCCTTCGCTGCTTGCTTCTAACTCGGGTGGTTTGCCCATGTATAAGTATTTAAGCGCGTATTCAGGGGAAGTTCTTAATCCAAGGATGCTAAAGGAAATAGATGAGAAGAAGGATTTAGATGCTTTTCTAAACAACAGCCTACGAAAGGCAAAAGGTAGCTATCATCATTCGGGAATTAGACACTCGGTTCAGTCTGTTATAGCTAACGAATGCTTTGAGGAAGCATTTAAAAAGCTTGTGCTACTTGAAGAAGATGAGATCGATCTAAATAAGTTGCTTGAATATCTGAGGGCGCTCATCACGGACGATCGCAAGATAATCCACGGTAATAGCGAGCTGAAACGGCTTATTAGAATGTATGATTTCCTTAAGTACAAGAAGGCCTTCGACATATCGGCTACTAGTGAGTAATCCCACCTAGCGTCTATGAAGAAGGCCATCTTTGTAAACTATGGCATCTGAGCGTATAGTGCGAACACCACGTGCAAATGCATACTTAATATAACGCTTTCTGCTTGAAATCACAATGGTGTCTGTTTCGACCCGCCAATCAAGGGAAGATAGTGTAGAGTATCTTCCTGCAATACAAAAGCTCTTTGGGAGCTTTAAGGGTGACGCTTTCAAATTGAGAGTGTTGCCCTTTTTTCATGTATGCAATGTGTGACGTACTAGCCAAGCACCATCCCGGCAATGGAATGATCGAGCATGGGCGGCTTCTACTGGTTGACGTGATCGTGGTCAAACAAGTGATATCGATTAGAATTAAATCAATTGCGCTGGAAGCCTTCGGGCGACACCTGAAGAGGGTTGATGCGTCGGTCCTCTTTTTTTGTTTGGATGTAAGATTCGGCCAGGCAAAACAAGGATCTCATTTGGGGAGAACAAATATCCGGCGGTTTTCCGCTTCGGGACGCGCGGTTTAAGGGTGCTTTTCGGAAGTGCGGGGAAAAATCGGAAACCTCCGAGCATAAACCGAATTTCGGCAACAAAACCGCAGGTCGCGGAAGGCTAAAACAGGGGTCTGGTCTGTCGATCTCGGTTTTTCACCGCACTTCCGGAAACGCCCGACGGAAGCATGCGGCAAATTTTGGAACCCTCGAGCACATCGTCCTTTTCATGAAAGGAACCCGCAGGTAGAAGCGTTGCCACTATCCAGTGTGGTTGACGTGTCTAGAATATGCCGCACACTTCCGGATTTTGCATAAGCTCGACTGGTTTGTTTATCGATTGGGGCAGAGGAATCTTGTCTGGACCTCGTTATATGTATTTAAATGGATGAACTTAACCTATAAGTTAAGTTCATCTAGAAATGGGAGGTGCCCTTTGGCAGAAGGATATGATCTTGTCGAATATAGAGACCTCAAGGGTCGACCGTTTTGGGAATTGACGGCTTCTCCCGACAACTCTCAATTCCAGAAAATGTTGTCAGACCCTAAGCGGAAATTAACCGCTCGAACAATGATCGGCCAGAATAGCACGTCAACTTCTGGAATCTGAGCCTTGACTTTTATACTTGGCTTTCGAAACGGAGAACACAATGAATAAAGTAGATTTATCTGATTTTTACGCCGATACAGAAACCAGCGAACACGCGCTTATGAACACGCGCTAGATATCGAGTTTATTGTTCATCGCGAGATGAAGCGTCTGGGTTTAAGCAAAAGCGATTTGGCAAAGCGTATGGGCGTGAGCCTTCAGTCGCTTTCGAAGCTGTTGAATTCTCAGCCCAATATGACGCTGAAGACGATCGCTAGGTTCGAGCTTGCTTTGGGTATCAAAATCGTTCCGCAGGTTATCGCCAGCCATTCCAAAGAGTTGCCGTTTCTTTCATCTGATGATTCTGTGCGAGAGCAATGTGCATCGCCTGCCATTCTTCCTGCAGAGCTGTCAGTAGATTGCGATGTGCCTTTTCAGGGTGAATAGCATTTCCTCGATGAATCTAAGTCGAATGAGTTGCCACTCTCACATCCTCTAAAAAGTTCTTAAAACAGCCTTAAAGGCGCCTTGGCTCGCTTTTACAGCGTACAATACGCATGTTTGACTATGGCAAAAGTAGATTTTTGGGGAGGGGGAACGCCGTGGAAGTGCTGGTTGTTGGCAACACCACATATGTTGACGATGACTTTTGCGCCAAGGCGTCCCCGGGGACCACGTTAAGGTCGTAGCCGCGCAGGACGCGCGCCGCGATGAGTCGTCGCTCCATGCTTCGTGGAAAGAGCTCCTCCAGCACCTGGACCAGGCCTAGGAGTTTGAGCGCGTGGTCTACCTTTCTTCCTACCTCACCCCGCATACCGAGACTTTTGGCGACATTGGGCTGCTGCGCTCGGTGTTTCGTGCCTGTATGGGACGCAATGTGCAGCTGCTGTTTATTGCGGGGCCCGCGGGTGCAGAGGGCACCACTGGCGGATGTGACGACGACGCCACGGCCGCCAGTGGCGCCCAGACGGGCAAGGGCATTATCGCCCGCGCTGCCAACGACCTGTGCCGTTACTATGCATCGCGCGACGGCATCCAAGCCAAAGTCCTGCGCGTGCCGTATCTGTATACCGCATCGCCGGCATTAACCGACCCATTTTTGGTGCCGTTGTTCGAGGCATGCTCGGGCGGGTCGGTCGCGCTTCAGGGTGCGGCAGATGCGCCGTTTCCCCTGCTGTGTGCCGAGGAACTCGCGGTGTTGGTGCATCGTATCTTTGACAGCTGGGATGCCAACTTTGAGATGCTCGACGTTGCAGACGCTTTTGGCCACCCGAGGCCTATGGCGTGACCGTTGACGCTCCGGGTGCGAGCGTGACCTATCACACGCTCAGCATCTAGGCGTTTCGTCGCCTATCGGCGCTATACTGCAGCCGTTGCCCACGATGCGGGGAACACCCGCATCGTGGGTTTTTTGCTTATGAAGGGACGGTGCCGCGTGGACGTACAGCAGCTAGAAGAGGCCTGGGCTGCAAGGGCCGGCGCGCGTGAGGCGCGTCTTGCTGCAGCGCCGCATGTGCCGGCGGCGCTGTCTCTGTTGGGGATTGTACGTCCCGGCGATCGCCTGGTTGCGTTTGCCGATGACTTTGCCGATGCGTTTGCGCGCGGCTTTGAGTGCTGCGACGTGGCTATGGTGGAGGAGCCGTCGGTTGCGGCGTTTACTGCTGCGTCCGAGGGCTTTGATGCTTCGTTTGAGGTCGAGGGGCCGCACCTGTGGTGGTTCGTCAACTCTATTGGTGGGTTTGGATTGCGCGTGCCCGATCTGCGCGCGTTAGGACGTGCCGCGCGTGAGGCTCATGCGCTGCTCGTGGTGGATAACACCGTGGCTGGTGTCTTTGGGTGCGATCCGTTGCGCTTGGGTGCCGTGCTGTCGCTCGAGGCACTTGACCGCGTGTGCGCCGGTGAGGCTCCGCACAAGTTGGTTGCCATATCGGTCGCGCGCTCGCAGCTCAAGCGCCATCGTGTGGATGCTGCTGCCGAGTGCGCGCATGCTCTGCTTGAGGGCTGTGGCTTGGTCAAACTTGATTTGCCTGCTGATGAGGCCGGTGTGCTGGAGCGCGGGCTGGACTCGCTCGATGCCCGCATGCAGGCACATTTCGACCGCGCACGTGCGCTGGCCGAGTACTTGGCTGCCAATGAGATGGTGCACGCCGTGCGCTATCCTGGACTGAGCTCGCATCCCGACCATGCGGTTGCAACTGGAATCCTCGAGCACGGCTTTGGTCCGGCAGTTGAGTTTGACCTTATCGAGCGCAGTGCGGGCGATTTGTTCGATGCTTTGCCGGGGGAGTTTCGCACATCGCCCGCCGGCGGCGCAACGACGCGACTCTCTGCTCCGCGCGGCAAGCAGGGGAGCACCATTCGCCTCTTCGCCGGTACCGACGACCCCCTGGTTGTAGCGTCCACCCTGGACAACGCGCTCCGAAAGTAACTAATCGGGGTGTGTGTCACGAAAACGGCCTATTTACTACGTTTAAGCCATAGGGGTCGACCATACCCGCCTATTTCGAAAATTGCCAAGCTGTCTACCAGCGGTTTTATTTTCATAATGTCCGGTATGGTCGAGGGTATTCAGCTAAACGTAGTAGATGGGCCCGTTTTGTGGCACGAGCCTCAATCCGAGGGCACGGTGGACAACAATTCAGTCCCAAAAGGACTACTCTGCATTGATGCTGGCGATGAGGTCGTTGGCTTTGGTGGCGATGACGTTGTTGATGTCGGCCTGCAGCTCCTCGTAGGCCGCTATGGCGCGCTCGCCGGCGGGGGTGAGCGATGATCCGCGGGCTCCGTCGCGCTCGATGAGCTTGCAGCCCAGCTGGCCTTCGGCCTCGTTTACGATGCGCCAGGCCTTGGAATACGCCATGCCCATGCTCTTGGCGGCACGGTTGAGCGAGTGTTCGTGGGCAATACCCTGCAGCAGCAAGACGCAGCCGTGGCCGAACACGCCCGGTAGGTCTTTGTCGCACGCTTGAATGACCAACTTTGCCGTCGTCTTGTACTTCATACGCTCCACGTCTCCCCGCTAAAGTGTTTGCTGGGCAAACGCAAAGCCTGCGTCAAACCCTCGTGTGCTCTTCTTAAATCATGCATTGTAGCAGTCAAAGTGCGTTAAGATACTTCCCCAGTATTGGGCGCCCAAGGTTGGGCTGGGTCCTACGAGGCCTGCAGCCGACCGGTCGCATGGAAAAAGGAGAAACATGGCTACGTTCTTTCCCGGTGAGTCCCACACGTTTTCGGAGTATCTGCTGGTTCCTGGTTACTCGTCCTCGCAGTGCATCCCCAACAACGTCTCTCTTAAGACGCCGCTAACCCGCTTCAAGCGCGGTGAGAAGCCGGCAATCACCCTGAACATCCCCATGGTTTCCGCCATCATGCAGTCCGTCTCGGGCGTCGACATGGGCGTCGCGCTCGCTACCGAGGGTGGCCTGTCCTTCATTTACGGTTCTCAGACCCCCGAGTCCGAGGCTGCTATGGTTAAGGCCGTTAAGGATCACAAGGCTGGTTTCGTTCAGTCCGATTCCACGCTGACCCCCGACATGACCATGGAGCAGGTCATCGAGCTCAAGGAGAAGACCGGCCACTCCACCATGCCGGTCACCGACGATGGCACTCCCAAGGGCAAGCTCCTGGGCATCGTCACCAGCCGTGACTATCGCCCCAGCCGCGATGACCACCAGAAGAAGGTCTCCGAGTTCATGACCCCGCGCGAGCAGCTCATCGTGGGCGACAAGAACATCAGCCTCAAGGTTGCCAACGACGTCATCTGGGACAACAAGCTCAACGCTCTGCCCATTGTCGACGACAACGATCACCTCATGGGCATCGTCTTCCGCAAGGATTACGACAGCCACAAGACCAACCCCAACGAGCTGCTCGACGGCGATAAGCGCTACATGGTCGGCGCCGGTATCAACACCCGCGACTATGCCGAGCGCGTGCCGCTGCTTATCGAGGCCGGTGCCGACGTCCTGTGCATTGACTCTTCCGAGGGCTTCAGCGAGTGGCAGAAGCGCACCATCGAGTGGATCCGCGCTAACTACGGCGAGGACGTCAAGGTCGGTGCCGGTAACGTCGTCGACGCCGAGGGCTTCCGCTTTTTGGCCGACTGCGGTGCCGACTTCATCAAGGTCGGTATCGGCGGCGGCTCCATCTGCATTACCCGCGAGACCAAGGGTATCGGCCGTGGTCAGGCCACCGCGCTGATCGATGTCTGCCGCGCTCGCGACGAGTACTACGAGGAGACCGGCGTCTACGTGCCCGTGTGCTCCGACGGCGGTATCGTCTACGACTACCACATGACGCTCGCCCTTGCCATGGGTGCCGACTTTATGATGCTGGGCCGCTACTTCGCCCGCTTTGACGAGAGCCCGACCGAGCGCGTCAACGTTAATGGCCAGTACATGAAGGAGTACTGGGGCGAGGGCTCTGCGCGCGCCCGCAACTGGCAGCGCTACGACCTGGGCGGCGCCGCGAAGCTCAGCTTCGTCGAGGGCGTCGACTCCTACGTCCCGTACGCCGGCTCCCTCAAGGACGGCGTGGGCGGCACACTCTACAAGGTCAAGTCCACGATGTGCAACTGCGGCGCCCTCTCGATCCCCGAGCTCCAGGAAAAGGCGCGCCTGACCCTGGTCAGCTCCACCTCCATCGTCGAAGGCGGAGCCCACGACGTCGTAGTCAAGGACTCCCAACAGAGCGTAACGTATCGATAAGATAAGACCTGCACATAAAGGTTGAGCCTCAACCACGTTATTTAGATAAAGCGAGATGCCTGCAAGTCGCAGGCATCTCGCTTGTTGTATTTGCTATCATCAGTCGAGTTAACGATGTGGCGGGGCGTTCTTACCTTTGCTCGCTGCAAGTTCCGCACGAGCCGAAGAGCACTTAATGTGCTCTTCGTGCGAGCAGGACTGTCCGCAGCAGCGAGTAAAGGTAAGAACGCCCCGCCCCAACCCAGCTAACAAAGGAGCTGATATGTGCGATTGCACAGATCATAAGGATGAGATCCCTGCCTACGACGCGCAGGCCATTGAGTCCAAGTGGATGAAGGCCTGGGAGGACTCCAACCTCTTTGCCGTCGACACCGACGACAGCAAGCCCAAGAAGTATGTGCTCGAGATGTTCCCGTATCCGTCGGGCGACCTGCACATGGGCCACGCGCGCAACTACACCATCGGCGATGCCATGGCCCGTCAGGCCCGTATGCGCGGCTTTGACGTGCTGCACCCCATCGGCTTCGATGCCTTTGGTCTGCCCGCCGAGAATGCCGCCATCAAGCACAACACACAGGCTGCCGCCTGGACGTATAAGAACATGGACCAGGCGCTCGCCACGATGAGGCGCATGGGCTTCTCCTACGATCTGGATCGTACCGTTAAGACCTGTAGCCCCGACTACTATCGCTGGGGTCAGTGGATCTTTGAAAAGATGTGGGAAAAGGGTCTGGTCTACCGCAAGAAGAACCCGGTCAACTGGTGCCCCACCTGCAAGACCGTTTTGGCCAACGAGCAGGTAACCGAGGGCAAGTGCTGGCGTTGCGGCACCGAGCCCGAGAAGCGTGACCTCGAGCAGTGGTACTACAAGATCACCGACTACTCCCAGGAGCTGCTCGATGACCTGGAGAAGCTCCCCGGCTGGCCCGAGCGCGTCAAGCAGATGCAGGCCAACTGGATCGGCCGCTCCGAGGGCGCCGAGGTCGACTTTACCCTGTGCGACACCGATGGCGAGCCCATCGAGGGCGACGAGGGTAAGATCACCGTCTTCACCACGCGCGCCGACACGCTCTTTGGCGTTTCCTTCTTTGTCCTGTCTCCCGAGTACGTGCGCCTGCACGAGCTCGTCGAGGGCACTCAGTACGAGGAGGCCGTCACCAAGATCGTCGAGGACTCCAAGCATATCTCTGCCGTCGAGCGCGCCCAGGGCACCCTCGAGAAGCACGGCGCCTTTACGGGCCGCTACGTGGTAAACCCCGTCAACGGCGAGAAGATCCCCGTGTGGGTTGCTGACTATGTCGTTGCCGACTACGGCACCGGTGCCGTCATGGCCGTTCCCTGCGGCGACCAGCGCGACTTTGAGTTCGCCCGCAAGTACGACCTGCCGATCGTGCCGATCATCCTGGACGATGAGGATCGCGCTGCCGTCGAGGCTAGCGGCGAGACCATCGACACCTTCCATGCCGAGACCGTCGACTGGGATTGCGCCCACGCTGCCGAGGGCACGCTGGTCCAGTCGGGCAAGTACACCGGCATGCGCGGCGGCAAGCACTCTGAGGGCGAGGCTGCCATCGTGGCCGACCTCGAGGCCATGGGCTGCGGCCGTCGCAAGGTCGAGTTCCGTCTGCGCGACTGGCTCATCAGCCGTCAGCGTTATTGGGGCAACCCCATCCCGGCCATCCACTGCGAGCACTGCGGCATCGTGCCCGTGCCCGAGGACCAGCTGCCGGTGACGCTGCCCGAGAACCTGGACCTGGGTGCCGGCGAGACCCTCGCCGAGTGCAAGGAGTTCTACGAGACCACCTGCCCGGTCTGCGGTCGCCCGGCCAAGCGTGAGACCGATACCATGGACACCTTTACCTGCTCCAGTTGGTATTACCTGCGCTATACCGACCCGCACAACACCGAGCTGCCCTTCTCCCGTGAGGCTGCCGACCGTTGGATGCCCGTCGATAACTACATCGGCGGCATCGAGCACGCCATTTTGCACCTGCTCTACAGCCGCTTCTTTACCAAGGCACTGCGCGATCTGGGCCTGCTGAGCGTTGACGAGCCCTTCACCAACCTGCTGTGCCAGGGCATGGTCAAGGACGAGAACGGCGACACCATGTCCAAGTCCAAGGGCAACGTCGTGCCCCCGAGCTCGGTTATCGAGCCCTACGGCGCCGACACCATGCGTCTGGCGATCCTGTTTATCGCCCCGCCCGAGAAGGACTTCGACTGGGATCCCAAGGCCGTCGAGGGTGCCAACCGCTTTATCAAGCGCGCCTGGCGTATCGTGTGGCAGCTCGTCCAGTCCGGCGATGCCAACGTGGCCTTTGACAAGTCCGTGCTCGACGAGGCGGCGCTCAAGCTCTATCGCGAGCGTCACCGCACCATTGCCAAGTGCACCGAGGACTATGACCGCGGCCAGTTCAACACCGCGATCTCGGCCGTCATGGAGCTCGTCAATGCGGCGAGCGCCTACCTCAACGCCACCGAGGGTGCCACCCGCGACAAGGCGCTGTGCTACGGCGTTGCCAAGGATATCGTGAGCGTCCTTGCCCCCATCTGCCCGTTCTGGGCCGATGAACTGTGGCATGAGGCACTCGGCTGCGAGGGCAACGCCTACACCGCCGCTTGGCCCGAGTATGACCTGGCCGAGTCCATCGAGGACACGGTGCAGATCGTCGTCCAGGTTCTCGGCAAGGTCCGTGGCCGCATCGACGTGGCCCGCGACGCCTCCAACGAGGAGATGCAGGCTGCCGCTGAGGAAGCCGTCGCCAAGTGGCTCGAGGGCAAGACGGTCGTCAAGGCCATCTGCGTGCCCGGCAAGCTGGTCAACCTGGTGGTCAAGTAAGCGCTGCGCGCTTAGCTGACACATAAAAGACGAGGGGCGATCCGGTTGGGTCGTCCCTCGTCTTGTGTTTTATGCCCTGCTTTGTCATTGCGTCGCACCCTCTTCTATGGGATGTGTACTAGGTCCCTAAAGTAAACGTTGCCCGTTGCCTCTTCGAACATCCAAATGTTGAGGTAGACGTCGTTGAGGTCGTTGTTCACATCAAAGTCCGGATCGTCGAAGGTGCCCACAAAGGTGAGCATGGCGCGCGTTTCCTCGCCCGCTGCGACCTGCTGGCGCATGCGCACATCGCGGACCACGCCGTTGACGTAGGCATAGGAGTCCACATCGCCAAACATCATGTCGACACCGGTGTTGTTGGTCACCGTAAAGACGAGCGCGGCGTCGCCGTAGCCGTCGGCGTCCTTGCCCACGCAGGTAACATGGACGTTCTCGTCTGCCTCAAGGTCGATGGGGAACTGTTCTTGAGGGTCGGGACCTAAGCCCTGGGGATCGTCGATGTCATCGTCTATTTTGTCGAAGCTTACCGGGGGTTCGGTTTTCTCGATGGTTTTGGTGCTGCCACGATCCGGTTCGCATGTTCCGGTTTTGCCATCGATGTTGTTGCAGCCCGTCAGAGCGAACGAGCAGGCAGCGACGACGAGCGCGGTCGCGCAGAGGGTGCCTAGGCGTTCCATGGATCCTCCTTGCCGTAGAGATGCTGGAAGGTTGTGCGGTCAATGCGTGCGGCAGGCTTTCTCGCTACAGAATGCCTCTCGGCTCTAGTCTGGCCGATGTGCGCCCAGGGATGGAATGCCCATAGGGCCCGATTCGGCCGGCACGCTGGGACGCATGGCCCGTTTTGGGACTGTTGAGGGCGCGCCGCATGGGGTTCCTCGGTCAATTGTCCTATTCTTGTGGAGAACCTGTGCGCACGCTGACCTGCAGATTCGTACTGTGCTTGCACGTTTCCGCAGCTATTGGTATAGTTTGCTTGCAAATGAAGTTGTAATTGAAAGAAGTGGGGTTTCGGCCCCGCTTCTTTTTTGTATGGATGGAGGTGCCGCAATGGTCAAGACCAAGACCGAGCAGGCGATCATCGACGCGCTCGAAGCCGTCGCTCCCCAGCACGATGTCGACATCGTCGACGTCGAGCTCGTGGGTGCCACCAAGGCCCCCTGCGTGCGCGTGCGTATCGAGGGTGCCGAGGGTCAGAGCCTGTCGCTCAACGACGTCACGGCCAATACCAAGTGGGTCGGCGACGCGATTGAGGAGCTCGACCCCATCTCTTCGAGCTATACGCTCGAGGTATCGAGCCCGGGCATGGCGCGCCCGCTGCGCCGTCCGCGCGACTTTGCCCGCTTTGTTGGCGAGAACTGCGAGCTCACCTCCACCGCTACCGAGGGCCGTCGCAAGTACGCCGGCAAGATTGCGGCTGCGACCGAGACCGACGTGACCCTCGAGCTCGAGGACGGCGAGTCCGTCACCCTCGATTTCTCTGATGTTAAAAAGTGCAAGTTGAAGCCCACCTACGACTTCAAGCCCGCGAAGGAAGGAAAGTAAGATGGCAGCATCCGACATGATGTCCGCCCTGATGGAGCTTTGCCAGGAGAAGCACATCGACCAGCTCTACCTGATCGACCGCCTGGAGCAGTCGCTCGCCAAGAGCTATGCCGAGATCCTGCATCTTGAGTGGGGCGCCAAGGTGACCATCGACCGCACCACCGGCAAGATCTACGTCTACCGCCTGGAGCCGATCGACGATTCCATGGACGAGGAGGGCAACTTCACCGAGTTCGAGGAGATCGACGTCACCCCCAAGAACACGAGCCGCATCGCCGCCCAGCACGCCAAGGCCGAGATCAACGCCATCGTGCGCAACTCCGCCCGCGAGCAGATCTACGAGGAGTTCTCCGGCCGCATCGGTGACCTCATCAGCGGTACCGTGCTGCAATCCACGCCCGACTTCACGATCGTCAAGATTCGCGAGGGCGTCGAGGTCGAGCTTCCGCACTTCGATCAGCGCCGTTACGAGAACGAGCGCAACGAGCGTCCGATGGGCGAGCGCTACCTGCACAACCAGCACATCAAGGCCGTGATCATCGACGTTCGCGACCCCAACTCCAACCTGCAGCCGGTTCGTGGCGAGCACAGCCGTCCGCCGATTGTCATCTCCCGTACCCACCCCGAGCTCATGCGTCGTCTGTTTGAGCAGGAGGTGCCCGAGATCTATGAGGGCACCGTCCAGATCAAGTCGATCGCCCGCGAGCCCGGCCAGCGTTCCAAGGTCGCCGTCCACTCCCTCGACGACCGTCTGGATCCCGTGGGCGCCTGCGTCGGCCCCAAGGGCAGCCGTGTTCGCGCTGTCGTGGGCGAGCTCCGTGGCGAGCGCGTCGACGTCATCCTGTGGGATGCCGATCCTGCCGTCTACGTCGCCAACGCCCTGTCGCCCGCTAAGGTCACCCGCGTCCTCATCGACGAGGAGAAGGCCTACGCCGGCGTCATCGTGCCCGACGACCAGCTGTCCCTCGCCATCGGCAAGGAGGGCCAGAACGCCCGCCTCGCCGCGCGCCTGACCGGCTGGCACATTGACATCAAGTCCGAGACGCTTGCCGCCGACATCCTCAAGAACGTTCCCGTTCACGAGGAGCCCGCCGCCGACCTGATCGGTGACGAGGAGGACGAGGACGTCCGCCGCTGCGAGTACGTGTCCGAGGACGGCATCCAGTGCCGCAACCAGGCCCGTCCCGGCTCCCGTTTCTGCGGTGTCCACGACACCGACGCCTTCGTTGATGCGGAGGACCTGATCTAGCGCGCGGTCGCGCCGGGTGGGTCCCGGCGCGTCTCCCACGCTCGTTCAGTCTCTAGGCACCCAAGGTGCCAGAAAGGGTAGGTGAAGTCATATGGCAAAAGTCCGTGTGTCCACCCTGGCCAAAGAGTTCGGCATGACCTCCAAGGAACTGATGGGTCATCTCGCCGATATGAAGATTCCTGCTAAGTCCGCTTCCTCCACCTTGGAGGACGCCTATGTCGCCATGGTCCGCAAGCAGCTCGCCTCGGTGATCGAGGCCCGCGCTCAGGAAGTCGAGGCCGCCAAGCAGGCCGAGGAGCAGGCAGCTGCCGCCGAGGAAGCCGCCCGCGCCGCCGAGGCCGAGCGCGAGCGCATCGCCGCCGAGAAGGCACGCGAGGAGGAGCGCCGCCAGTTTGCCGCAGCCCAGGCTGCCGAGGAGGCTGCCCGCGCCGAGGCCGAGGCCAAGAAGAAGGCCGAGCAGGAGCGCCTTGCTCGCGAGAAGGAGGAGGCTGCCCGCGAGGCCCAGCGCCGCGCCGTTCCCGCTTCCGACTCCGGTTCGCGCTTCCGTTCGCTGCTCGACCAGATCGCCGCACAGGAGACCGTGCTCAAGGAGAAGAAGGACGCCGAGGACAAGGCCAAAGCTGAGCGCGCCGCCGAGCGCGGTAACCGTCGTGGCGGCAACAACGACCGCCGCGGTGGCCGTCGTAACGATCGCAACGCCTCTGACAACAAATCCGAGCGCAACGCCTCCGAGAGCCGTCCGCACAGCCATCGCACCAACGCCAGCAACAACGTCGCTGCCGGCATGGACTTCCCCAACCCCGATAAGCAGGGCAAGGGCAAGAAGCGCAAGGGCGGTCACAACAACGAAGAGGACCACTACAGCCGCATGGCGCGCGAGGCCGAGGAGTACAGCCGCGAGAAGGTGCTCGAGGAGGCTCGTGCCGCCGTCGAGGAGGCCTCTCGCGAGTCCACCGGTCGCCGCAAAAAGCGCAAGGAGAAGCGCGAGCGCGAGGCTGCCAAGGCTCAGGAGGAGCGCAAGATAGAGGAGGCGCTGGCCCAGGGCGTGAACCCCGAGGACCTCGACGCCATCAAGGTCTCCCAGGGCGTTACGGTCCAGGAGCTCGCCGAGGCGCTCGACGTTCCGGCCAACGACATCATCAAGCGACTGTTCCTGCTGGGTACGCCGCTTACCATGACGCAGTCCATGTCCGATGACCTTGTCGAGCTCGTTGCCGACGACCTGGGTCGTCAGATCAAGATCATCACCCCCGAGGAGGAGAACACCTTCTCGTTCTACGACGATCCCGCCGACCTTAAGCCGCGCGCCCCGGTCGTCACCGTCATGGGCCACGTCGACCACGGCAAGACGAGCCTCCTCGACGCCATCCGTCACACCGGCGTCGCTGCCGGCGAGGCGGGCGGCATTACCCAGGCAATCGGCGCTTCGCAGGTTATGATCAACGACCGCAAGATCACCTTCATCGATACCCCGGGCCATGCCACCTTTACGGCCATGCGTGCCCGTGGTGCCAAGGTGACCGACATCGTCATTCTGATCGTGGCTGCCGACGACGGCGTCATGCCCCAGACCGTCGAGTCGATCAACCACGCCAAGGCCGCCGGCGTACCCATCGTCGTCGCCGTCAACAAGATCGATAAGCCGGGTGCCAACCCCGACCGCGTGCGCCAGGAGCTCACCGAGTACGGTGTCATCCCCGAGGAGTGGGGCGGACAGAACATGTTCGTCAACATCTCGGCGAAGCAGAAGATCGGTATCGACGATCTGCTCGAGACCGTGCTGCTCCAGGCAGATGTGCTCGAGCTCAAGGCCAACCCGGACACCTTTGCCTCCGGCAACGTCCTCGAGGCCAAGCTCGACAAGGGCCGCGGCTCGGTCGCTACCGTGCTCGTGACCCGCGGTACCCTGCACGTGGGCGATACGCTGGTCGCCGGCCTCACCTACGGCCGCGTCCGCGCCATGCTCGACCCCAAGGGCCGCGCCGTCACCGAGGCCGGTCCCTCTGACGCCGTCGAGATCCTGGGCCTGCAGTCCGTGCCCAACGCCGGTGACGAGTTCCGCGTGTTCGAGGACGAGCGCGAGGCTCGCGCGCTTGCTGACGAACGTTCGCTCAAGGCCCGTATCGAGGAGCAGAGCCGCGTCAAGCACGTCACGCTCGAGAACCTCTTCGAGACCATTGCCGACGCCGAGGTCAAGGAGCTTAACCTGATCATCAAGGCCGACGTCCAGGGTTCCATCGAGGCCCTTCAGGACTCGCTCGACAAGATGGATCAGTCCGAGGTTCGCATCAACACGATCCACTCCGCCGTTGGTGCCATCAACGAGACCGACGTCGTCCTGGCCGACGCCTCCAACGCCATCATCATCGGCTTTGGCGTCCGCCCCGACGGTAAGGCCCGTTCCGCCGCCGAGCGCGAGGGCGTCGAGATCCGTTGCTACGACGTTATCTACAAGTGCCTCGAGGAACTTGACGCTGCCCGTATCGGCATGCTCAAGCCCACCGAGGTCGAGGTCTCCACGGGTACCGCGACCGTCCTGGACACCTTCAAGGTGCCCAAAGTCGGTATCGCCGCCGGTGTCCGCGTCGAAGAGGGCGAGATCGCCGCGACCGATTCCGTGCGTCTGGTGCGCGACGGCATCGTGGTCTTCAACGGCAAGATCGCCTCGATGCGCCACTACAAGGACGAGGCCAAGAGCCTCAAGAGCGGTTCCGAGGGCGGCATTGGCCTGGAGAACTTCCAGGACATCAAGCCCGGCGACCAGATCGAGGGTTACCGCATCGACCAGGTTGCCCGTACCGAGTAGGGGGTAGCGCTATGAAGCAAACGCAGGCAACCCGCCGTCTGGGCGAGCAGCTTCGCGAGAAGCTTGGTTATATCCTGCTCTTTGAGGTTTCCGATCCGCGTCTCGACCTGGTTACTTTGACCGCGGTCGAGGTCGCGGTGGACCGTTCGTTCGCGCGTGTGTTCGTGTCGTGCGATGCGAGCCGCTACGACGAGGTCATGGAGGCGCTCGCAAGCGCCAAGGGCCGTATTCGCAGCCTGTTGGCTCGCTCGCTCGATTGGCGTGTCACACCCGAGCTCGATTTTCGCATCGATCGTTCGACCGATGAGGCCGAGCGCATCACGCGTGCGCTGGAAAACGTTCCCGCCACGCTTGCGATCGAAAAGGACGAGGACGGCTATCCGATAGCGGATGCCGCCCAGGAGGCAGCTTTAGATGACTAATTCCGCCGACCTCGCCTCGTGCGAGTCTGCAGATATTCAGCGACGCATCCTCGAGCTCATCGAGGGTGCGTCCTCCATTGCGATTTCGGGACACACTTCTCCCGATGGCGACGCCCTGGGCTCCGTGCTGGGTCTGGGCCTCTCGCTTATGAAGTTTTTCCCCAACAAGGACATTGCCCTGCTGCTGGCAGATGATGACCCGGTTCCGCGCATCTACCGCTTTATGGAAGGCTCCGATCGCCTGGTACCGGCATCTGCGTATACCGGCAATCCGGACCTGTTCATCTCGGTGGACGTACCGGTCGTCGAGCGTCTCAATAATTCCGCCGAGGTGCTTCGTCGCTCCAAGCATGTGGTGTGCTTCGATCACCATCCGGCGCGCGAGGAGTTTGCCGAGCTCAGCCTGAGGCGCGTCGAAGCTGCAGCCTGTGCCATGATCATCGACCGCTTCTTGGACAATTGCGGCATTGTCGCACGTGATGGCGTTGCGACCTGCCTGCTGTGTGGCTTGGTTACCGATACCGGCCGTTTCCAGTACCAAAACGCCGATGCCGCCGCGTTCCATGCAGCCTCGCGTCTGGTTGCCCACGGTGCCGATCCGGCGCGTGTGGCACTCGAGGTCTACCAGAGCATGCGCGTTGAGTTTTTGCACCTCAAGTCCATCGTTATGGGCCGCATCAAGACGGTGGCCCACGGGCGCGTCGCGTATAGTTACGCGTACCAGAGTGACCTTGAGGCTTGCGGTGTCACCTCGGATGAGTGCGACGGCCTGGTTGACGTGGTGCGCTCGGTGATGGGCGTGGAGGTCTGCCTGTTCCTGAAGGGCATTGAGGGCGATACCAAGGTGCGCGGCAACCTGCGCTCCAAGGGCGACCTCAACGTGTCCGAGATCGCTGCTGCATTTGGCGGAGGCGGACATCCCGCTGCCGCCGGTTTCTCCAACAACGGAACGATTCTCGAGACGCTTACCGTGGCACTTCCCATGCTGGCCGAGCTGGTGGGGGAGGATCCCGCTTCGGTGACCGTCGAGCTTTAACTTTTTGGATGGTACATGGCTCGTCGTACACCTTCTCAACTGAATATGCTGCTCGCCGTCGATAAGCCGGTGGGCTGCACGTCCCACGATGTGGTTTCGAAATGCCGGCGCGCCCTCCATGAGCGGCGCGTCGGCCATGCCGGCACGCTCGACCCCATGGCATCGGGTGTCATGGTGGTGGGTGTTGGCCAGGCCACCCGTCTGCTGGGCATGCTAACCCTCGATACCAAAAGCTATGTCGCCGACATCTCGTTTGGCGCCGAGACCAATACCGATGATGCGGAGGGCGAGGCAGTCCGCACGGTGGCTGTTGCCAACGAGCTCCGCGATCCTGCCTATGCCCGTGAGCGCCTGGCCGCCATGCTGGGTCCGCAGATGCAGGTGCCGCCGGCGTTTTCGGCTATCTCGGTCAATGGCGTTCGCGCCTACAAGTCTGCTCGCGAGGGCAATGCGGTGGACCTACCTCCGCGTCCCGTCGAGGTCTATGCCGCCGACCTGATCGCCGTGGGCGGCGAAGGTGATACGTGTGTGTGGACCGTGGCGTTCTCGGTGAGTAAGGGCACCTATATCCGTGCGCTCGCTCGCGACTTGGGCCGCGCCTGCGAGAGCGCCGCGCACATTTCCGCGCTGCGCCGCACGGCCTCCGGTGTTGTTTCCATTGGCGCTTGTCATGCGGTCGAGGAGCTTTCTCCCGAGTCCGCGGCTGGCTTTGCCCTGGATCCCATTGCAGCCCTGGGCGCCACGCGTGTTGACTTGCCTGGCAATCTTGCCGACGATCTGCTCTGCGGCCGACGCATTCCCGTTGAGCGTGCGCTTGCCGATTTCGATACCTCGAAGTCGCCTTTTGCGTTGGTGCTCGATGGGGGACTCAAGGCGCTTGCCCGCATTGAGAGTGGCCGCTTTGTCATGGAGCACGTGTTTCCGCAGGCAATCGGCGGTGTTCGATGATGTTGTCCGCTCGCGAGCTCGCGCGTATCTTTTTCGCGGGCGAGTCGGACGAGGCTCGCATCGTCACTGCTGATGCGTTTGATGAGTGCGAGCACTTGGGTGCCGCATCGATTGCCATCGGCGTGTTCGATGGTGTGCACCGTGGACATCAGGAGCTCATTGCGGCGCTTGTCCGTGATGCCCGTGCCCATGGCTGCAAGGCGGTCGTGGTCACTTTCGATCCCGACCCGGACGTTGTGGTGAGCCCTTCGCCCGCTCAAAAATTGATGACGACGGCCGACCGTCTACATGCCTTGGCTCAGACCGGGGTCGATGCAGTGGTGGCCGTTCCCTTTACGCCTGAGGTTGCGGGACTCGACCATGTCGGTTTTCTCGCACTGCTGTCACGCGTGGTCGACATTCGTTCGATTCGCGTTGGCAGCGATTTTAGGCTGGGTCGTGGCGGTGCTTCTGGTGTTGCCGAGATGCGCACCTGGGGTGCCGAGCGCGGCGTTGACGTATACGGGCACGACCTGCTTTGCGAGGGCGGTGAGGCCATTTGCGCCACCCGCATTCGTCATGAGCTGGGACAGGGCCATGTGGAGCTTGCTGCTGAGTTGCTCGGCCGCCCGTATATGCTGCGTGGCGGTGTTGTTCGCGGCCGTCATGAGGGTTCTGGCATGGGCTTTCCCACGGCAAACCTGCAGGTTCCCGACGGCATTCAGGTGCCTGCCGATGGCGTGTATGAGGGCCTGGTGCTCGTCGATGACACCGTATGGCCTGCTGCCGTTAACGTCGGCCTGCCGCCGACGTATGCCGACGATGCCGCTTCATCGCATCTCGAGGCTAACTTAATTGGTTATACGGGCGACCTGTACGATGCTTCCGTTTCGCTGGCGTTTACGCGCTGGCTGCGTCCCTCGCGTGTGTTCGAATCGCTGGATGAGTTGATTGCGACCGTCGAGGGGAATATCGAGGACATTCGTCACAACTTGGGTGAGCAAGGGGTGGGCATCCGTGATTAGCGATGAGGAAAAAGATCAGGTACGCGCTGCGTCCGACCTGGTTGCCATTGTGCAGGAAACGGTTGAGCTCAAGCCCCGCGGCCATGAGTTTTGGGGCTGCTGCCCGTTTCATGGCGAAAAGACTCCGTCCTTCCACATTATTCCCGCCACGCAGGTGTGGCATTGCTTTGGCTGCGGCGAGGGTGGCGACGTCTTCACCTATATCATGAAGCGTGAAAACCTGAGCTTTCCCGAGTCAATCCGTTATTTGGCCGATCGTGCGGGTATTGAGCTGCACGACACCGGAGATCGCCGCGAGCGCGGCACCAAGCGTGCCCGCATCTACGATCTGTGCGCCGAGACCGCCCAGTTCTACCACACCATGCTTATGCGCGGTAAGGATGGCCGTCCACGTGAGTACTTTGCCAGCCGCGGCATGGGTGGCGACGTCTGCCGCCGCTACTGCCTGGGCTTTGCACCGGGCCGCAACGCGCTGGTGTCGCACCTGTCCCAGGCGGGTTTTACCCCGCAGGAGATGATCGACGCCAACGTTGCCGTGAGTCGCGGGCGCGGGCAGCTTGCCGACCGCTTCTACGACCGCGTGATGTTCCCCATCTTTGACGAGCAGGGTCACAACATAGCCTTTGGCGGTCGCATCATGGGTGACGGCCAACCTAAGTACCTCAATACCGCTGAGACGAGCGTGTTTCATAAAAAGCGAAACCTCTATGGATTTAATTGGGCCAAGGAGTTTATCGTTGCGCAGGATACGGCCATCGTGGTGGAGGGCTATACCGATTGCATCGCCTGCTGGGAGGCGGGGATCAAAAACGTTGTCGCCACGCTGGGCACCGCGCTCACGGAGCATCACGTCAAGACGCTCACTCGCTTTGCCAAGCGCATCGTGTATATGTTTGACGGTGATGCGGCGGGCCAGAAGGCCGCCCGCCGTGCGATTCAGTTTATCGAGCGGGATTCGATGGATCTGCGCTGCGTGGTGCTGCCCGACGGCAACGACCCCATGGAGTTCATCACAGCGCATGGTGGACAGGAGCTTCAGGCGCGCATCGACGCTGCCGAGCCGCTTATGGACTTTGTCTACCGTTCGCTGCAGGAGTCGAGTGACATCACCACGCCGGGCGGTCGTGCCAAGGCGCTGGAAGATGCGCTGACGCTTATCTATCCGCTGCGCGATAGCTACATGATCGATACATACTTTATCCAGATTGCCGATCTGCTTGGCTTGGATCTGGAGACAGTGCGTGCGAGCTCGGGCCGTGTGTTTCGCGATGTCGCCAAGCGCGAGGATGCGGAACGACGTCGTGAGCAGAACTATGAGCGCCAGCGGGCGCAAGCCGAGCGCTCTGGTAGCGCGGGCGGTCGGACGTCTGGTTCGCAGGGGGCATCTCGCGGTGCTTGGGCATCGGGCGCGACGCCGCCGGTGTCCGCGCCGGTCGAAGAAGAGCCGTATGACTACGTCCCGCTCGATGCCTACGGTGCCGCGCCCGTAGAGGCCGTCGACGACCTGCCGCCGATTGATGTACCTGATGGTATGGGCTCTGCGCCCGCCGGTGCCCCGGCAGACGCCTCGGCCCCTATGGTGCTGACCGATTTGGAGCGCAAGTCCTTGGCAGGGGAGCGCGAGCTGTTGACGATGCTCACGAGCTACCCCGACCTGTTCCGCACGTATGCCGACCGCATCTGCTCTATCGAGTGGGTTGACCCACGTCACGAGTCCATCGCATGGGCCGTTCTGGCAACGCCGCCGGGAACCGATCCTGCAGCCTGCATGGATGCGGCGCGCTCGGTGTGTCCCGAGGCGGCAACGCTTGTGAGTGCCGGGCGCATCTCGGCGACGAGCAAGCACCCCACCGAGACGAACATCGTGTTTATGCTTGATACGCTCGAGCTCTACACCATCAAGCGCCGCATGCGTGCCGCCCAGGCCAAGCTGCGCCAGGACCGTTCGCTCGATGATGAGGCCCGTCGCGCGCTGACCGTGCAGGCCGCGCAGGATTCGCAGCGTCAACGCGAGCTGCAAAAGTCTATCGGCGGCGTGGCGGACCCGTTCCGTTTGATTGGTCTGGAGACCGCGGGCACCGAACAGGCCTAGATGTTGTGGTCAAGCAGCGTATTCTCGCCTATATCCAGTCCTCTTTTTGGGTATAGACGTCAATGTGTGTGCTAAAGTAATGAGTCCTGTGGACTATGAAGGGAGAATCTGTGCCAAAAAAGACTGAGAGCACGGGTACTGGGCTGGAATCCTACGTTGCAAAGCTCATGGGCAACGGCTCAAACAGGACTTCGGTAACCGAGGACGAGATTCAGGTCGCCCTGAAGGATATCGATGTTTCTGACGAGCAGCTCACCGCGGTGTATTCCGCGCTGCGCAACAGCGGCATCCAGATTATCTCCGCGAGCGGTAACGACGACGCCCCCATGGACGTCGACGATGACGATAACGATAACGATACTGACGATTTCGATGACGACGACGAGCACGATTCCGGCTCGCTCGACGATCACGAGCTCAAGATGGCCCGTCAGGCCGACGCCGAGATGGGTTCTTCCAAGAGCAAGAAGAAGCGCACCGTGCGCACGTCCCGTTCACGCTCGCGCGTGCGTGGCATCGATGCCTCCACGGTGATGCTGACCGGCGATCCGGTTCGTATGTACCTCAAAGAGATCGGCAAGGTCGACCTGCTGACCGCCTCCGAAGAGGTCGATCTGGCCATGAAGATCGAGGCCGGTCTTGAGGCCACCGAGAAGCTCGAGGCCGCCGATGCCGGTGAGCTCGAGCTCACGCGTGCCGAGATGCGTCGTCTTACGCGCATTGAGAACGTCGGCCTCGAAGCTAAGCAGGCACTCATCAGCGCAAACCTGCGTCTGGTCGTCTCCATCGCCAAGCGCTATGTCGGCCGCGGCATGCTGTTCCTTGACCTGATCCAGGAGGGTAACCTCGGTCTGATTCGCGCCGTCGAGAAGTTCGACTACCAGAAGGGCTTCAAGTTCTCCACGTACGCCACGTGGTGGATCCGTCAGGCCATTACGCGCGCTATCGCCGACCAGGCCCGTACCATCCGTATTCCCGTGCATATGGTCGAGACTATCAACAAGCTCGTCCGCGTGCAGCGCCAGCTCCTTCAGGACCTGGGTCGCGACCCGACCCCCGAGGAGATCGGTGCCGAGATGGACATGAGCGCCGACCGCGTCCGCGAGATCCAGAAGATCTCGCAGGAGCCCGTGTCGCTTGAGACCCCCATCGGCGAGGAAGAGGATTCCCAGCTGGGCGACTTTATCGAGGACTCCCAGGCTATCGTTCCGCCCGATGCCGCCAGCTTCTCCATGCTGCAGGAGCAACTCACTCAGGTGCTCGACTCGCTTGCCGATCGTGAGCGCAAGGTTATCGAGCTGCGCTTTGGCCTTGTCGACGGGCATCCCCGCACGCTCGAGGAAGTCGGCCGCGAGTTTGGCGTCACGCGCGAGCGTATCCGCCAGATCGAGTCCAAGACCTTGGCCAAGCTCCGCCACCCGAGCCGCAGCAGCAAGCTGAAGGACTACATCGAGTCATAACCTCGCAAGCAAGAAGCGCCCTCAAGCACATCCGCTTGGGGGCGCTTTCATGTGGTCATTGGGGACGTCCCCAATGACTAGGTCGGAAAAATTCTAAAAAAGTTCTTGCCCTGAGCTGATTCGTCCGTATAATAAATTTCGTTGCTTGAGAGCACGCACCTATTCCTCGGTAGCTCAATGGTAGAGCACGCGGCTGTTAACCGCGCTGTTGTAGGTTCGAGTCCTACCCGGGGAGCCAGAATTTCTCAGCCCATTCCGCTGGGCTTTTAAATTCCTCGGTAGCTCAATGGTAGAGCACGCGGCTGTTAACCGCGCTGTTGTAGGTTCGAGTCCTACCCGGGGAGCCAGGTTGTAAAACCCGTCGCTTATGCGGCGGGTTTTTTCATGCCGCGACCACTTGACTCGGACGTTGCCATATCAACATTTCGTGTCGAGGATGTAATCCCGCGACCCATCACCTCAACATGGCGCGGTCGTTGTAGAATATTGCAATGATTGCTCCCACGACATGGTGCCGTGAGCACCAGATAAGGAGATTCTTGTGTCTGAGACCATCAACGGCAGCCTGAGCGTCTCGAACGACGTTATTGCCGATATTGCCGGTTATGCCGCGATGACGTGCTATGGCGTCGTCGGTATGGCTGAGCAGCTCCAGGGCGCCGAGAGCGTGCGCCTGCTTGCCGGTCAGCGCCTCCGCAAGGGCGTGCTTGTCTCCGCCGACGAGAACGGCCTTACGGTCGATCTTCACGTCGTGCTCGAGAACGGCGTCAACATGAAGTCCGTCTGCCACAATCTTTCGAGCTCCGTTGCCTTCACCCTGCAGGAGATCGCCCAGATCGATCCCGCCAGCCTTAAGATCGGCATTCACATCGACGCGCTCAAGAGCCGTCTGAACTAGCATCCGAAAACGGAGATTCAAATACCCATGATTGCAAAGACCATTCGCACCTGTTTTCCGATCGCTGCGGCTGCTGTTTCCGACAAGGCCGAGGAGATCAACAAGCTCAATGTCTTCCCCGTACCCGACGGCGACACCGGTACCAACATGTCGCTCACGCTCGCCTCGGTGACCAAGGAGCTTTCCGCCCTTCCCGCCGATGCCGATATGGAGGCCATCGCCGGCGCCATCACCCACGGCTCCCTGATGGGTGCCCGCGGCAACTCCGGCGTCATCACCTCTCAGATCCTGCGCGGCGTGGCCGAGGGTCTCGTCTCTGCTGATGAGCCCATCACGTCCGCCAACATCGCCTATGCGTTCCGCCGCGCCGTCAAGGTCGCCTTCCAGGCCGTCCGTAAGCCCATCGAGGGCACGATTCTCACGGTGCTGCGCGATGTCTCGACCAAGGCCGACGAGTGCGAAAAGAAGAAGTTCTCGGCCGAGGACGCGCTCGACGCTATCGTCGTCGAGGCATATCAGTCTGTCGCTCGCACGCCCGACCTTCTGCCCGTTCTGAAGGAGAACGGCGTGGTCGACTCCGGCGCCTTTGGCTTTGCCATCTTCCTGGAGAACTTTGTTGCCGCCGCGCTTGGCCGCAGCACCGTTGTCGAGGATTTCTCCGCCACGTTTGATTCCGCTGGCTCTGCCCGCGACGCGGCCCTCAATCGCGTTGAGATCGAGGCCAACGACGACTGGGAGGGCTCGGAGTTCCGCTACTGCAACGAGTTCCTCTTTAAGGCTGACGCTCCCTTTGACGAGGATGAGTGCCTTAAGTTCCTGGGTTCCATGGGCGACTGTGAGCTACTCGTGGGCGCCTACCCCGATTACAAGATCCACGTGCACTCCAACACCCCCAACCTGGTGCTCGAGCACATGCTTCAGCTTGGTCAGATCTACGAGGTCTTTATCCACAACATGGAGATGGAGGCCCACGACCGTACCGCCAAGATTCATGAGGACCAGGAAAAGGCCGCCGAGCCCGCCAAGGCGCTGGGCTTTGTCGCCGTTGCCGCTGGGTCCGGCGAGGCAGACATCCTCAAGTCCCTCGGCGTCGACGTGATCGTGTCGGGTGGTCAGACCATGAACCCCTCGACTGCAGACCTGCTGGGCGCTGTTGACCAGGTCAACGCGACCTCGGTTATCATTCTGCCCAACAACGGCAACATCCGCATGGCCGCTGAGGCCGCTGCCTCAGCCTGCACCGACAAGAAGGTCGCCGTCGTTCCCACCAAGACCGTTCCGCAGGCCTTCTCCGCGCTGTTCGCGGTCCTGCCCGATTCCGAGCTCGAGGATGCCGTCGCCGCTATGGTCGACGCCATCAGCGAGGTCCGCGATGGCGAGGTCACCCGCGCCGTGCGCGACTCCAGTGCCTCCGACGGTTCGCCAATTCACTCCGGTGACGTCATGGGCATCATTGCCGGCTCCATCGACGTGGTCGGCTCCGACGTGAAGCAGGTCACGCTCGATTGCATCAACCGTATGCAGGAGGAAGAGGAGGGCGACGCGCTGACGATTCTGGCCGGCGAGGAACTGTCCGATGAGGCCTTCCAGGAGATCGTCGACGCTATCGAGGAGGCTCAGCCCGATCTGGAGATCGACGCCCATCGTGGCGAGCAGCCGCTCTATCCCGTGATCTTCTCGATCGAGTAGGCAACTGCCCATGTCCGAGCTGTGCTCCGTGCCGCGCGTCTCGGAGCGCTTTGCCCAGAGCAATGCGCTCGACGAGGATATCGCGCGACTCAAATATGTTTCGGGTAAACGTGAGGAGGCCCTTCGCCGTCTGGGAATTCGGACGGTGGGGGACCTCCTTCTCCATATCCCTCATCGATACCTGGACTTTACGCGCTCCTGGTCCATCGAGATGGCGCCCATCGGTACCGTGTGCACCATCATCGCCACGGTCGACCGTATCGTTCAAAAGAAGCCGCGTCCGCGCATGCAGGTGACCGAGGTCTCACTCGTTGACGAGACGGGCGTGCTGCAGGTCGCCTTTTTCCGTCAGCCTTGGATTGCCCAGCAGCTTAAGCAGGGCGACCGCCTGGCCGTGATGGGCAAGGTTGAGTTTGCCTACGGTTTTAAGCAGATGGCCTCGCCGCACTTTGAAAAGCTCGATGAGGGGCGTGCTGCGGGCACCATTTTGCCGGTCCATTATGTGAGTGACGGCGTGAGCCAGGCATGGATGCGCCGCATCGTAAGTGGCGCGCTCGAGGTCGTCGGCAATCCCTTCGACCCGATTCCCGCACGCTTGCGCGTTAAACGTCGCCTGATGAGCGATGCTCGTGCGCTTCGATCGATCCACTTTCCTTCGAGCATGGCTGAGCGCGATATCGCGCGCGCACGGCTTGCCTACGAGGAGTGCCTCTACCTGCAGCTGGCGCTGCGCCTGCGCAACGACGGCAGCCTGGTCGATGTGGTGCCCTACGCCCACGCCGCGGGCGAGCACCTGGCCGCGCTTAAGCAGGCCCTGCCGTTTTCTCTGAGCGACGAGCAGGAGGCCGCGTTCCAAGATATCCTGCGCGATATGTGCGATGGCGGGCGCGTGATGAACCGCCTGCTGCTGGGCGATGTCGGTACCGGTAAGACCGCCGTTGCCGCCTGCGCGCTGGCTGTGGCTGCCGATAGCGGCACGCAGGCCTGCGTTATGGCGCCCACGGGCGTGCTGGCGCGTCAATATGCCGATAAGACCGGCCCCTTGCTCTTGCAGGCTGGCATGACCTGGGCGCTCCTGACGGGCGCCACGCCGGCGGCCGAGCGCGAGCGGATCCATGCCCAGCTGGAATCGGGCGAGCTCGATGTCCTCTTTGGCACCCACGCGGTGCTTTCGGATAACGTGGCGTTTAAGCATCTGTCGCTCGTGGTCATCGATGAGCAGCACCGGTTTGGCGTCGGCCAACGCAACGCCCTGCGTGCGAAGGGCCCTGGTGCCGATCTGCTCGTTATGACGGCAACGCCCATCCCACGTACGCTGGCGCTTTCGGTCTACGGCGATCTGGACACGAGCATCATCCGCCATCGGCCCGTCCCTGGCGCTGGCGTGACGACACGCGTGCTTACCGAGTCGAGCCGCGACCTTGCCTATGGCGCCATCCGCGAGGCGCATGAAAAGGGTCAGCAGGCCTACGTGATTTGCCCGCTCGTGGAGCCGAGCGACTCGGCCGATGAGCTTGAGGATGTGCCCGGTATCGTCCGTGACGACGAGGGTCGCGTAACCGTGCCCGTGCCGCTGCACGATACGGCAACCGAGCTCGACCGCCTACGCCTGGCGTTGCCGGGGCTTACCATCGAGCGTCTTCACGGCCGCATGCCGGCGGGGGAGAAGGATCGCGTGATCGACGCCTTCAAGCGCGGCGAGATCGACGTGCTCGTTTCGACCACGGTGGTCGAGGTGGGCGTCGACGTGCCCAACGCCACCGTCATGGTCATCGAGAACGGTGAGCGCTTTGGCTTGGCGGCCCTGCACCAGCTGCGCGGCCGCGTGGGCCGCGGCAGCGTGTCGGGCACCTGCCTGGTCATGACGCACTCCAAGGGCAACGGCGGCGCTTCGGCGGCGCAAGACCGTCTCCAGTCGCTCGAAAAGACCTCGGACGGCTTTACGCTCGCCCAGATGGACCTTCGTCTGCGCCACGAGGGCGAAATCCTGGGGTACCGCCAGCATGGCGGTGTGACTCTGCGCTTTGTCGACCTGGATGCCGACGAGGAGCTGATCGAGTGGGCCCATTTGGACGCGGTCGAGCTCTTGCGGTATGCTTGCAACCTTGACTCCGTGGCGACGCGCCCCCTGCGCGATGCGGTCGCCATGCGATATCGACACATTTTTAAGGAGGTCAGCGGAGGATGAGAATCATCGGCGGCGAATGGCGCGGTCGTAAGATCGAGGAGCCCCGTGGTCGCGATGTCACCCGCCCCACGACCGATCGTGTGCGCGAGGCATGCGCATCTATGGTCATGTCGGCATTTGACTTCGATCTGGACGAGGTCCGCGTGCTGGACGCCTTTGGCGGCTCCGGCGCCTTAGGGTTAGAGATGCTCTCACGTGGCGCCCGCTCGCTCACGACGTTCGAGATCGATCGGAATGCCGCGCGGCTCATTACCAAGAATATCGAGTCGCTCTGCCGTGACCGTGCGCGTTGGCGCGTGGTAACGGGCGACATGCTGGCGAGCGCCTCGCGCGGTCGTGTGCCGGGCGGCCCCTTTGATCTGGTCCTGCTCGACCCGCCCTATGCTTTTGGTGCCGAGCCGGTCGAGATACTGCTGCAGAACCTGGCTCAGCAGGGTCTGCTTGCACCTGGCGCTTATGCCCTGTTTGAGCATGCCGCCGCTGATGCGGGCGCGCATCCGGCAGGCTTTGAGATCGTGCGCGAGAAGCGCTACGGCATTACCTCGGTCGACCTGCTTCGTTGGGTCGGCGATGACGATGGTGAGGAAGATTGCGCCGGCACCGATGCTCACAACACCGATGCCATGACGGTTCAGGAGAACGCCCATGAGTGACACCATCAACCGCGTGATCGTCCCGGGCACCTTCGATCCCATCACGTTTGGCCATATCGACGTCATCCGCCGCGCCCGCCGCATCTTTCCCAGCGTGATCGTCGCTGTCGCCGAGTCGCAGGGTAAAAACGGTGTGGGCACCACGTTTATGCTGGATGAGCGCGTGGCGCTGGCTCGTGAGGCGCTCGGTGATATCGACGGCGTCGAGGTCCTGCCCTTTACCGGCCTCTTGGTCGACTTCGCTCGCGAGCAGGGGGCGGGGGCCGTGGTCAAAGGCCTGCGCGCCATGACCGACTTTGAGTACGAGCTGCAGCAGGCAGACCTCAACTATCGCTTGGATAACGAGCTGGAGTCCATCTTTGTCATGAGTGCGCCGCAGTACGGCTATATCTCGAGTTCGGTCGTTCGCCAAATCGCCTCGCTCGGCAGCGATGTATCGACGTTTGTCCCGCCCAACGTGGTCGAAGCGCTCAGACACCGCTTTTCGTGACGTTTTTTATTGCCTGGTGGCATGTGGTAAACTAGCACGATGATATGTTACCTATGAAAGGAGACCGGATGCCGGGCGAGAATTTTCCTGGCGATAGGATCGTCAGCTTGGTCGATGAGCTCGAAGGGCTGATCGAGGAAGCCAAGCCGCCTTTCGGCAAGAACGCTCAGTTCAAGGTCATCGACGCCGACGTGTTCTTCAACATCCTCGACGAGATCCGCATGAGCTATCCCGAGGAGTGGCAGAAGTCCCGCCGTATCCTTAAGGAGCGCGAGGAGCTTATGGCTTCCGCCGCCGCTCAGGCCGATTCCATCATCGCCGACGCTCAGCAGCAGGCCCTCACCATTGCCGGTGAGCAGGAGATCGTCCGCTTGGCACAGCAGCAGGCCGACGACATCCGCGATCGTGCCCAGCAGTACGAGCGCGAGACGCGTTATGCTGCCGAGGACTACGCAGAGCAGGTCTTTACGCACCTGGAGGAGAACCTCAAGAGCCTGACCGGCACCGTTACCCGTTGCCGTCAGCAGCTCAACGAGGGTGCCGCCCAACAGAATGGTCAGTGGTAATGGCTGAGTTCCCGAGCGTTACCGTCGATCTTTCCGAGCAGCTCGAGTTTCCTGGTGATTCGTATCCGCTGACCGGTAAGGTCGACGTCGCCACCTACATGGTGGGCGAGAAGGAGTATCAGCTACAGGACGGCATCGACTACGACGTTGTCTTTACCAATGCCGGTACCGGTGTCTTGCTCACGGGCATGGTCCGCGCGCACGCCACCGGCGAGTGCGACCGTTGCCTGGAGCCCGCCTCGTTTGATATCGCCGGCGAGATCGAGGAGTTCTACCTCTTTGAGGAGCCCGAGGATCCCGAGGCCTACGAGGACGGCTACGAGCTCCTGGGTGAGGACCGCATCGTCGATCTGGGTGAGCCCATCAACGACGCGGTCGTTATGGACACGCCGTTTGTCGTTCTGTGCAAGCCCGATTGCCGCGGTCTGTGCCCCACTTGCGGTTGCAATCTCAACGTCGAGCAATGCGATTGCGCCGCCCAGGCAGAGGCAGAATGGGTCGCTGCCACGGAAAATCCATTTGCAGCATTGAAGAATCTCAAGCTCGATGAGTAAAACTGTGGTAGTATCGCTACTTGCGCGTAATCGCCACACTGGATAGTTCATAAGGAAGGTCACTATGCCCGTACCTAAACAAAAGCAGGGTCGTATCCGCACTCACACCCGTCGTTCCGCCAACATGAAGATCTCGGCTGCGGCTCAGTCCACGTGCCCCCGTTGCGGCGCTGTCAAGCTTCCGCACCACGTGTGCCCCAGCTGCGGTTTCTATAAGGACCGTGAGGTTATCGTTACCGAGTAACGGTATACTCTGGATGCGATGCCGTTCCAAATGGAACCACAATGGCCGGCTCAATGAGTCGGCCATTTTTGTATAAGGAGCATGTATATGAGTAACGTTCGCGTTTGTGTAGACGTTGTGGGCGGAGACGAGAAACCTCAGGTTGTTCTCGATGGTATCGAGGCTGCACTTGCCGCCGATTCCGATATCGAGGTCTTGGCAGCTGGCCCCGCTGAAATCGTTAATCCCTTTGCTGCTTCCCATGCACGTGTTGAGGCCCTTGAGGCACCCGACGTTATCGCCATGGATGACGATCCCATTCGCGCCGTGATGACCAAGCGTAAATCGTCGATCGTGTTGTCGTGCCGCGCCATCAAGAAGGGAAATGCGGACGCGTTCTTCTCTGCCGGCTCGACCGGTGCCATGACTGCTGCCGCCACCGCCTATGTGACGCCGTTTAGATATATGGCCGAAGGCAAGAAGCAGCCGGTACGTCCCTGTCTGACCAATGCGCTACCCAATCGCGCCGGCGGTCTGACGGTGCTGTGCGATATGGGCGCCAACCCCGATGTTGAGGTGGACGATATGGTGCGCTTTGCGCAGATGGGCAGCGCCTATGCCCGCGTCGTCTTGGGCGTTGAGCATCCTCGCGTAGGTCTGCTCGCCAATGGCACCGAGGACGAGAAGGGCTCCAACTTTACCAAGGCCTGCTTCCCGGCCATGAAAGCCGCCGTTCCCGGCTTTGTGGGTAACTGCGAAGGCACCGATCTTACGTCGGGCAATTTTGACGTCGTGGTCGCCGACGGCATGTCGGGCAATATTGCGCTCAAGGCCACCGAGGGCGCTGCCAAGTTTTTGCTGCAGGAGCTCAAGGGCGCCTTTATGGCCTCGCTCGGCACCAAGATCGCCGCGCTGCTCATCAAAAAGCAGATGCGCGGGATTAAGGCTAAGCTCTCTGGTGATGCCAAGGGCGGCGCGATTCTTTTGGGCCTGCGTGGCGTGGTCCTAATCGGCCATGGCGCCACCTCGGTCGAGGCTGTTAAAAACGGTACGCTCGCGGCGGCCGAAGCCGTGCGCGCGGGGCTGGTCGAGAACGTCGCCAACTCCATGGACGGCATCGTTTTGTAAGAGCGAGTTAGAGCGCTGTTATGTGCCTCGCGGCCTGCTTCGTGGGGTAGAATCAGAACCGTGTCTTGGTACCGCCCGGGCGGTACCATTCTTTTGGTATTCATGCACTATGAGAGGAAGCGCTATGGACCGCTCCGAAATCTTCGACAAGATCGCCGAGGTCGCTGCTGACGTTCTGGGCGTCGATGTTGCCGAAATTAGCGATGAGACCACCTTTGACGATCTCGATGCCAACTCGCTCGAGCGCCTGCAGCTGGTTACGGCTATCGAGGACGAGTTCAACCTCGAGATCGATGACGAGACTCTGCTCTCGCTCAACTCTGTCGCCGACGCCGTCGACGCGATTGAAAACGCCAGGGAGGCTTAGGTCTTGGCTTTATCCGAACGACTTACGCGCGCCCAGGAGATTCTGGGCCACGAGTTCAATGACAAGGTGCTGCTGCGCGCGGCGCTTACGCATCCCTCGGCAGTCGAGGGCCAGCCGGTTTCTGCCAGCTATGAGCGCCTTGAGTTCTTGGGCGATTCCATTTTGGGCGCCGTCGTCGCCCGTTCGCTCTTTGAGTCCTATCCCGAGTTTGACGAGGGCAAGCTCACGCGCCTGAAGGTGTCGCTTGTCTCGGGCGCTACGCTATCCGAGGTGTCGCATGAGCTGGGCATCGACGACATCATCATCTTTGGTGCCTCCGAGACCGGTACCGGCGCGCGCGGCCTGCACTCGGCGCTCGAGAACGTCTACGAGTCGCTCGTGGGTGCGCTGTACCTGGATGCCGGCTGGGATGTTGCGGCGGACTTTATCCATCGTACGCTCAAACCGCACCTGGCCTCCGAGCGTGCCGAGCACCCCGCGAACCCCAAATCGTTCTTGCAGGAGTGCGTGCAAGCCGACGGTCACGAACCCCCGGCGTATAAGCTCGTTGGCTCCGAGGGCCCGGCGCATGCGCCCACCTTTACCGCCGTGGTGTTGATCGATGGTATTCGCCAGGGTCGCGGCTCCGGCTCCTCAAAGAAGGAAGCCGAGGGAGCCGCTGCACTTGAGGCGCTTGACCGCATGGGCTACACCACCAACGGCGTGATTCTCAACAAGAAGCCTGTTTAAGCGAGGAACCGTGTATCTCAAGTCCCTCACGCTCAAAGGGTTCAAGTCGTTTGCCGACCGCGCCCATATGACGTTTGAGCCGGGCCTGACCGTCATCGTCGGTCCCAACGGCTCGGGAAAATCGAACATCTCTGACTCGATTCTGTGGGTCCTGGGCGAGCAGAGCGCCAAGCAGCTGCGCGGCCAGGCCATGGAGGATGTCATCTTCTCGGGCTCGTCAGCGCGCAAGCCGGTGGGTGTCGCCGAGGTCACGCTGGTGCTCGATAACTCGGACCATATGCTGCCCGTCGACTTTGACGAGGTCGCCATCACCCGTCGTATGTATCGCTCGGGCGAAAGCGAGTACCTCATCAACTCGAGTCCGTGCCGCCTGATGGACATTCAGGACATCCTGCACGATTCGGGCTTGGGCAAGGATACGCATTCCATCATCAGCCAGGGCAAGCTCGACGCCATTTTGCAGAGCCGCCCCGAGGAGCGCCGTGCCCTCATCGAGGAGGCCGCCGGCATCTCCAAGCACAAGCGCCGCAAGGAGCGTGCGCTCAGAAAGATTAAATCGATGGACGAGCACCTGACGCGTGCCCGCGACATCAATAAGGAAATTGCCCGTCAGCTGCGACCGCTGGAGCGTCAGGTCGATCGCGCGCGCAAGTATAAAGAGCTGTCCTCGCGCGCGAACGAGCTTACGCAGATGCTGGCCGTCGACGAGCTGCGTTCGCTGCAGTCGCAGTGGAACGACTTGGAGAGCCGCTCCAAGGAAGGTGCCGCCGAGCTGGAGCTTGCGCAGTACCGCTTGGGCGAAAAGGAACGCGAGCTCGAGAAGCTCCAGGTCATGCTCGAGGAAAAGGGCCTGTTTGTGGGCGATCTGGGCGAGCAGCGCCGCCATATGCAAGACGTGGTCGGCCGCATTAACTCCGATATGCGCCTGCTCGAGGAAAAGGGCCACAACATGGTGTCGCGCCTGTCCGACATGCGCGGCCAGATCTCGAGCTCCGAGCATCAGCGTCGTCGCGTGGTAGAGGAGCTCGAGGACGCGCGTGCGCAGCTTGAGGAAGTGACCGGCGCGCACATGCAGGCCCAGGAGGACGTTGACGCCGCCGGACCTGCCGCCGCCGAGCTCCACGAGCGGCGCGTGACGCTCGACAATCAGATTTCGCAGCTTACGCGTGAGCAACGCGATGTGCAGCGTGTGGCCGATAACGCGGCGCTCGAACTCGCCAAGGTGAAGGACTCGCTGAGCAACGCCGAGGTCGAGGACAACATGTATGCCTCGCGCCTGGAGCAGATCGATGACCAGCTCGAGGAAGTCACGGCCTCACTCGAGAGCCGTCGCGACCGCGCCGAGGAGCTTGAGGGTGCACTCGATCAGGCCCGTCAAGCCCAGATTGATGCGCGCGAGGCTACCGAGGTCGCCCGTGCAGCCCTTAAGGACTTGCGTGCCCGCGAGAGCGAGGCGCGCAACAAACTGTCCGAGGTGCGCTCGGAGCTTGCTAGCCAAAAGAAACTCGATGCCCGCATGGCCGACAGCTCGCCGCTCGTGAGCTGTCTGGTGGGTGTACTGGGCGACGATGTCTCGGGTCGTCTGGGCGACGTGCTCGAGGCCCCTCGTGAGCTCGAGGGCCTGGTGGAGCAGCTGCTTGCCGGCGATATCGATGCGCTGCTGTTCGACGATACGTCCGCGCTTGAGCGTGCCGGTCGTGCCGCTCTGGACCAGAAGAAGGCCTCGGGCGAGGCGCTGCTGGTGGCGCGCGGTGCGAGCGCCTCTGCTGCCGCTAAGGGCGCTGCCGGTTCCCGCCTGGTCGATCGCCTGTCCGTACGCGCCGGCTATGGCCCGGTTGTCGAGGCGCTGCTCGGCGGCTATTACGTTGTCGACGACTTGGCGGCTGCGCTGGCCGCGCCTGTCGTTGACGGCGTGACTTACGTGACCCCCGATGGCGCCCGCGTCGCCTGCGGCGGCCTGGTGCGTGTGGGCCTCGACGCCGGCGAGGCGTCGGGTGCCTTGGAGCGCAAACGTCGCATTCGCGAGCTGGAGGGCCTGGAGCCCGATCTGGCTGCTGTGTTTGAGCATGTGTCGGATCGGGTCGTCGAGGCCAATGCGGCCGTCGAAGAGGCGCGTGCCGCTGAGGGCGATGCCGCCGGCGAGATCGCCCGTCTTGAGGGCGAGCGCCGCTCGCTGCTCTCCGAGATTGGCCGCCTGGAGCAAAGCGCCAACAACGCCGAGGTCGAGCGCGTGCGCATCTCCAAGCGCCGCGAGCAGGCCGCCGAGGCCGTTCGCGCTGCGCGCCCGCGCGTGGACGAGCTCACCCGCTCGCGTGACGAGGCCCGAGCGCAGGCAAGCGATCTTGGCCTTCAGATTGCCGAAGCCAACGACGAACTCGACCGCGTTCGCCGTGACGATTCCGAGGCCGCCGGCAAGCTCGCCGATGCCAAGGTCCGCCTGGCCCAGACGAGCGAGCGCCTTCGTTCTCTGAAGGGCCGCGTGCCCGATCTGGAGCATCGCCTGGAGGGCATCGACCGCCGTATCCGCGGAACACGCCAGGCCTCGCGCTCACTCGAGCTGCTGCGCCTGCGCGTCGATCCCATGCACGAGCGCTATTCGGCCCTGCTGGAGCGCGCGTCGGATTGGGCAGCGCGTCTGCGTGACCAGGCCTCTCTGGAGGAGGCGGACTCCGCTTCGCTCAAGAAGACCATCGAGGATGCCAAGGCAGAGGTTGCCCGCGCTAAGGAGAAGGTCGATACCGCCACCGCCACGCAAAACGAGTTTAAGGTCGCGCGTGGCAAGCTCGAGGTGCAGGTAGAGGCCGCCATTAAGGCCATTACCGCCGATGGCACCACGGTGCTCGAGGAAGCGCTCATGCTTCCTGCGCCTACCGACCGCGACGCCGCCGAGCGCGAGCTCAACCAGCTCGTGCGCCAGATCAACAACCTGGGCCCTGTGAACCAAGTCGCCATGGAGGAGTACGAGCAGCTCAAGCGCCGTGCCGATTACATCGAGGAGCAACTTGCCGATCTGGAGAGCGCGCGCAAGGCGCTCACCAAGATCACGGTGGCCATCGACCGCAAGATGCGCAAGGCGTTCCTGGTGACGTTTGAGAAGGTTGATGCGAACTTCCGCGAGATCTTCGCCATGCTCTTCCCGGGCGGCCAGGCTCATCTGGAGATGACCGACCCCGAGCACCCGGCCGAGACGGGTATCGAGGTCGTGGCCCAACCGCGCGGCAAGCGCATCACCAAGATGATGCTCATGTCGGGCGGCGAGAAGAGCCTGACGGCGCTCGCCCTGCTCTTTGCCGTATACCGTACGCGCACGGTGCCGTTCTATGTGCTGGACGAGGTCGAGGCTGCGCTCGACGACGCCAACCTGTCCAAGCTCATCGGCGCCCTCGATGTGCTGCGTTCCGATACGCAGCTCTTGGTAATCTCGCATCAGCGCCGTACTATGGAGGATGCTGACGTCCTCTACGGCGTCTCGATGCAAGCCGACGGCGTCAGTCGCGTCGTCTCGCAAAAACTCGATCGCGAAACTGGAAAGGTCGTGAATGCATAATGGGATTCTTTGACGCACTCTCGCGCGGACTTGAGCGCAGCCGCGAGGCCCTCAACGAGGTCTTCTACTTTGGCGGCGAGGTCGACGAGGATTTTTGGGAGGATCTTGAGGACACCCTCGTCATGGGTGACATGGGCGCCAAGGTCGCCATTCAGGTCTCCGATGACCTGCGTGACGCCGCCGCCAAGAAGAACCTCAAGACCGCCCCGCAGCTTCGTCGCGCCCTGGCCGAGCAGCTCGAGGGCCATTTTGTGCCTGTTGAGCGCGACCCGTTTTCCGATACGCCGAGCTGCGTGCTGTTTGTCGGCATCAACGGTGCCGGCAAGACCACCACGGTCGGCAAGATTGCGAGCGCCATGGCCGCCCGCGGCAAGAACGTGGTGATCGGTTCGGCCGACACCTTCCGCGCTGCCGCCATCGAGCAGCTTGATGTGTGGGGTCAGCGTGCCGGCGTACCGGTTATCAAGCGTGACCGCGGCTCTGATCCGGCGAGCGTGTGCTATGACGTGCTCGACGAGGCCGATAAGCGCGGCAGCGACCTGGTGCTCATTGATACCGCCGGTCGTCTGCACACGAGCCCCGAGCTCATGCGCGAGCTTGCCAAGGTGGTCAATGTGACCCGTAAGCGCGCCGCCAATATGGCCTCCGGTCCCATGCCGGTCTCGGTCGTGCTTGTGATCGATGCCGCCACTGGCCAGAACGGTCTGAACCAGGCGCTCGAGTTTAACGAGGCGCTGGGCCTGGACGGTATTATCATGACTAAGCTCGACGGCACGGCTAAGGGCGGTATCGCCATGGCCGTGGCCGAGAAGCTCAAGCTCCCGATCCTGCGCATCGGCGTCGGCGAGCAGGTCGATGACCTGCAGGAGTTTAATGCAAAAGATTTCTGCCGCGCCCTGGTGGGCGAGTCCAATTAAGGAGTGACTAGTGTTTGATTCCCTGAGCGATCGCCTCAACGACACATTTGACCGCCTGCGCGGCAAGGGTAAGCTGACCGAGGCCGATATTACTTCGGCCATGCGCGACATTCGCATGGCGCTGCTCGAGGCCGACGTTAACTTTAAGGTCGTCAAGGAGTTCGTTGCCAAGACCAAGGAGCGCTGCATGACCGCCGAGGTCATGGAGTCGTTGTCGCCGGCGCAAAACGTCGTCAAGATCGTGCTCGACGAGCTCACCGAGATGCTCGGCTCAACCGAGAGCAAGCTCGTCTTTAGCAACCGCATTCCCAATGTCATTATGCTCGTGGGCCTGCAGGGCTCCGGTAAGACCACGGCAGCCGTAAAGCTTGCCTACCTGCTCAAGAAGCAGGGCCGCTCGCCGTTGCTCGCAGCGTGCGACGTCTACCGTCCCGCCGCTGCCGACCAGCTGGCCACGCTCGGTGGCGAGATTGGCGTACCGGTCTTCCGCGGCGACGGTGCGCACCCGGTCGACATTGCCAAGGGTGCCATCCAGGAGGCCGTCGACCACCTGCGTGACGTGGTCATCGTCGATACCGCCGGTCGTCTTCAGATCGACGAGCAGATGATGCAGGAGGCCGTTGACATCAAGAAGGCCGTCAAGCCCGACCAGGTGCTGATGGTCGTCGACGCCATGACCGGCCAGGACATCGTCAACGTCGTCTCGACCTTTGCCGATCGCACCGACTTTGACGGCGTGATCATCTCCAAGCTCGACGGTGACGCCCGTGGCGGTGGCGCACTTTCGGTACGTCAGGTGACCGGCAAGCCCATCAAGTTCGTGAGCATGGGCGAGAAACCCGATTCGCTTGAGCCCTTCTATCCCGATCGCATGGCCAAGCGCATCTTGGGCATGGGCGATGTCGTCGGCATCATCGAGAAGGCCCAGGAGGCCGCCGATGCAGAGCAGCTCGAGGCTGCCGAGCGCATGCTGCGCGAGGGCTTTACCATGAACGACATGCTCGACCAGATGAAAGCCGTCAAAAAGATGGGCGGTATGAAGGGTATCCTGGGCATGCTCCCCGGTGGTCAGCGTGCACTCAACCAGATGGGCGGCAACCTGGACGAGGGCATCTTCGATAAGAACGAGGCCATCATCATGTCGATGACCAAGGAGGAGCGCCTGCGTCCCTCCATCATCAACGGCCAGCGCCGCGCCCGCATTGCCAAGGGTGCCGGCGTAACCCCCACCGAGGTCAACAGCCTTATGAAGCAGTGGGGCGAGATGAATAAGATGATGGGCCGCATGCGCACGATGGCCAATCAGGCGCAGGCCGGCGGCAAAAAGGGCAAAAAGGGAAAGAAGGGCAAGAAGATGCGCATGCCCAATATCCCTGGCCTGGACGCTATGGGTCTGGGCGGCATGGGCGGCCTAGGTACGGGCGGCCCCAAGTCCGATATGGAGCTGCTGCGCCAGATGGAAGCGCAGATGCGTAATAAGAAATAGAGCTGTAATTCCAGCTTGATATGGCAAAGGCCACCCGGAAGCTACCGGGTGGCCTTTGTTGTTGGCTTTGATTGTTGGGTTGCGTTCGGCTTCGCGTCCCGAGCTCGCGGTGCCGTGCCGTTAGTGGCAGCCGCAGCCCTCATGGCCTTCGTGGTCGTGGTGGCTGTGGCAGCCGCAGGACCCGCCATGCTCATGGGTGTGCTCGTGGTCGTGGCTGTGGCAGCCGCACGTGGCCTCGCCGTTCTGTGCGAGCGTGCCGGCGATAAGGGCCTCGACGCAAGCGTCGCAGCTGCCCTGGGCACCTGCGTATACCGTGATGCCGGCTTGGGCAAGCGCGTTGATAGCGCCTCCGCCGATGCCGCCGCAGATGAGCGTGTCCACGCCGCCGTTGGCGAGCAGGCCCGCAAGTGCGCCGTGGCCGGTGCCGCCGGTGCCCACAACCTGCTCGTTGAGCACCTTGCCGCCCTGAACGTCGTAGATCTTGAACTGCTCGCTGCGGCCAAAGTGCATAAAGATGTTGCCATTGTCGTACGTGGTTGCCACCCTCATGGTGCCGACCCCCTTTGCTGGCCATGCGGCCGTTGTCGTGGTGATGGGGGAGTACGCGATATTGCCGCCTTCGATGATGAGCGCCCGACCATTGACCAACGCGTTTGCCACCTTGCGATGCGCTCGGCTGCAAATAGCCGCCACCGTGGCGCGCGCGATGCCCATCTGCTGTGCGACTGCCTCTTGGTTAAGGCCTTCCAGGTCGCACAGGCGCAGCACCTCGAGTTCGTCGACCGTCATGTCGATGGCGTCTCCACTGGCAAGGCCGTCGGGGGTAAAGCCGCTATATTCGGGGATGATCCCAACACGGCGCAATTTCTCGCGTCTTCCTGCCATACGTGCTCCTTATCTGACATATGTCAACAATAGAATAACGAACGTGCAGATTTACGCAAGAGATTTCTGGCATATGTCAGAAAACAAGGGCTTATGTTTGGGCTGTGGGGCCGCGTGCGCCTGGGCTACAATGAATCTCGCTTGTAGGCGACTGACAGGAGGGTCAATGAGCAAGGCTGATCAACAGTTTGTAACCATGTGCCGCGATATTCTGGACCATGGCACCACCACCGAGGGCCAAAAGGTCCGTCCGGTGTGGGAGGACGGCACCCCTGCCTATACCATTAAAAACTTTGGCGTTACGGCACGCTATGACCTGCGTGAGGAGTTTCCGGCGCTTACCCTGCGTCGTACGGCCCTCAAATCTTCCATGGATGAGATCCTATGGATCTATCAAAAGAAGTCCAATAACGTGCATGACCTCAACAGCCATATTTGGGATGAGTGGGCTGACGAGACCGGCTCCATCGGTAAGGCCTACGGGTATCAGATTGGGCAGAAGAGCCATTATGCCGAGGGCGATTTCGACCAGATGGACCGCGTTCTGTACGACCTTAAGAACACGCCGTACAGCCGCCGCATTATGACGAATACCTATGTGTTTAGCGATTTGTCCGAGATGCACCTGTATCCGTGCGCCTACAGCGTGACGTATAACGTGACGCAGCGCCCGCAGGATGACAAACCGACGCTCAACATGATTCTCAACCAGCGCAGCCAGGACATTTTGGCCGCGAACAACTGGAATGTGTGCCAGTACGCCATCTTGCTGATGATGGTCGCGCAATCGGTCGATATGATTCCCGGCGAGCTGCTACATGTGATTGCCGATGCCCACATTTACGACCGTCATGTCGATATCGTCCGCGAGCTTATCGAGCGTCCGCAGTTTGCCGCGCCCAAGGTAACGCTTAACCCCGATGTGCATGACTTCTATGCGTTTACGACCGACGACCTGATCGTCGAGGGTTATGAGCACGGCCCGCAGGTCAAGAACATCCCCATTGCGGTGTAGGTGACGCGCATGACGTGTAAGCTTTCTGCCATTGTCGCCGTGTGCGATGACTGGGGCATTGGGTGCGAGGGCGACATGGTGGTGTCCAATCGCGCCGACATGCGCCATTTTGTGGCGTGCACCAAAGGGTGCCCGGTTATTATGGGACGCAAGACCCTGCTGAGTTTTCCCGGTGGGCGTCCGCTCAAGAACCGCCGCAATATCGTGCTCACGCGTGACGAGAGCTTTGCTGCCGAGGGCGTCGACGTGGTGCATAGCGTCGACGAAGCGCTCGCCGTGGTTGCCGATGAGCCCGTTGCGTGGGTGATCGGCGGTGGCGAGGTGTATCGTCAGTTTTTGCCGTGCTGCGTGGAGGCCGAGGTCACGCATAACCACTGCGTCCATCCCGTGGACACGTACTTTCCCGACTTGGACGCCGATCCCGCGTGGGAGATTGCGCGGCGTGGCGGGGTTGCCACGATTGCCTCGGGCGAGGGTGACGAGGGTCTCGATTATGAGTTCGTGACGTATCGTCGCGTTGAGGCATAAATCGCCTGGCGTGAACGGTATCATCGGGTTGATTGAATGCATGGGGCGGCGCTTAGCGTCGCCTCGTTTGGTATAGATGTGCTGTAAAGAAGGGTGCGGGCTGGCTGCTATGACTGATGCCGTTGAGGTGCTGCGAATCGATTCGCTCGAGGACGAGCGGCTCGATGCCTACGTGCGACTGACCGAGCGTGAGCTTCGCTGCGTGCTGGAGCCGCAGAAGGGCATTTTTATCGCCGAGAGCGCCAAGGTCATCGAGCGTGCGGTTCGCGCCGGATACGAGCCGGTGAGCTTTCTTTTGGGCGAACGCTGGCTCGATCAGATGATGCCGCTGTTTGAGCGCCTGGTTGCGCGCGAGGGCGCGGGTCCGGTTCCTGTGTTCGTTGCCTCCATGGAGCTCATGGAGCAGCTGACGGGTTTTAACGTGACGCGCGGTGCGCTCGCGGCATTCCGTCGTCCACGCCAGATTCCGGTAGCCGAGTTCTTGAGTGGCGTCGTCGAGGCGGCGGGTGAGCGCCCGGTGCGCGTGTGCGTGCTCGAGGGCATTGTCGACCACACCAATGTCGGCGCGATTTTCCGCTCGGCGGCTGCGCTGAACGTCGATGGCATTTTGGTGAGCCCCACTTGCTGTGACCCGCTGTACCGTCGCTCGGCCCGCGTGAGCATGGGCACGGTGTTCCAGGTGCCCTGGACGCGCATTGGCAGCGAGGCGCGCGTATGGCCGCATGATGGGCTGGCGGCGCTGCACGATGCCGGCTTTTCGTGTGCCGCCATGGCGTTGACGGATGATTCGGTGTCGCTGGACGATCCCGTGCTGCAGGAGATTGACCGCCTAGCGATCTTTATGGGTACCGAGGGTGCCGGCTTGGGCACCAAGACCATTGCCGGCTGCGACCGAGCCGCGCGCATTCCGATGGCGCACGGGGTCGATTCACTCAACGTTGCCGCTGCGAGTGCCGTCGCCTTTTGGCAACTGTGCCCGCATGTGAGCAACGAGTACCACTACCAGCCGGGGCTGTATCACTAGGCAGATATTTCGCACCGGGCTCTGGTTCGGGACGTTTCGGCCGACGTCGGTCGGTGCTAAGCTGGTTTTGGCTTTCGTTTTAAAGTGCCGTTTTGTTGTTTGACGTACGCTGGTGGGGAGGGCGTGTGGCTAAGAAATCTACGGCTATCGATGTAACGCAGGGCGTTATTTGGCAGCAGCTGCTGTCGCTGTGCGTCCCCATCTTCTTTAGTTCGTTCTTTCAGCAGGCATACACGCTTATCGGTACCTATATCGTCGGTCAGTTTGGCGGCAAGCTCGCGCTGGGTGGCATTCAGGCCACGATGGTGCTTACGGAGCTCTGCATTGGTTTTTGCGTCGGTGTTGGTGCTGGATGTGCCGTTATTACCGGCCAGTTTTTTGGTCAGCACGATGACGAGCGCTTGAGCCGATCGGTCCATACGGCCATGACGCTCGCGCTGGTGGGCGGCATTGTCATTTCCATTCTGGGCATGGTGTTTGTCGAGCCGATGCTTGTGCTGATGAATACACCGCATGAGCTGCTGGCCGAGGGTGTGGCGTATGCCCGTTGCTACTTTGCCGCCATGTTTGCGGCGCTGCTGCTCAATATGGGGACGGCGTTGTTGCGCGCCGTGGGCGACACGCGCGGTCCGGCGGTCATTATTGCCTCCGGCTGCTTCGTCAACGTGGCGCTCGACATTCTCTTTGTCGCCGTGCTGCATATGGAAGCGCTGGGCTGCGGCATCGCGGTGGCGCTGACTATCTGCACCAATGCCACGATGATTGTGATCCGCATGATGCGCGCTCCGGGGGCGTGGCGGTTGTCGCTATCCAAACTCGGTATCGATCGCGGCATTTGCAAGAGCATGCTTTCGTGCGGTTTGCCGCTGGGCGTTCAGTCTGCGGCGTATTCGATCTCCAACGTTTTGATTCAGGTGTCGGTCAACTCGTTTGGAGCCGATGTTACGACCGCTTGGGGTCTTTCCGGTCGCCTGGACGGCATTATCTGGATGGTGACCGAGGCGCTTGGTGTGTCGATTACTACGTTCTCGGCGCAGAACTTTGGTGCGCGCAATTACGATCGCATGCGAAAGGGATACCACACGTCGCTCGTGCTGTCGTTTGTGCTTATCGGTGGCCTGTCTGCCGTGCTGCTGGTATTCTCGGGCCCGCTTTCGCGTCTGTTTATCGACGATGTCGCAATTTCGGCCTACACCACGACGATTCTTCATTTCATCGCGCCGTTCTACGCGATCTTCTCGATTATCGAAAACGCGTCCGGCTCCATCCGTGGCGCTGGCGTGAGCTTCCAGCCTATGATGCTCACGATATTCGGCACGGTCGTGCTCCGCGTGGCGTGGGTGTTCGCGATTATGCCACTCGACCCCTCGCTCGAGCATCTGCTGCTGGTCTACCCCGTAACCTGGGTAATAACCGCCACGATGTTCACCATCTACCACCACAGCGGCAACTGGCTAGGCCGCGCCACTGCCTAATGATCCCTGGGGGGACGGAGGAAAACGGCTCATTGCTCTCCGTCGTGATGTCGATGATCCGTTTCCCTTCGTCCCCTTCGGATCAATTAGTATTCGATGCCTTGGCGGGCCAGGAGGCCTTCGTCGAAGTAGTGTTTGACGAGGCGCATTTCGGTGACCAGGTCGGCGAGGTCCGCGATGGGCAGCAGGCCGCGGCCGGTCAGTATGAGCTCTGTGGTGTCGGGTTTCATCGCGATCAGTTCCTCGACATCCTCGCGCGTCACGAAGCCGCGGCGCATGGCCTCGCCGAGTTCGTCCAAAATCAGAACGTCGACCTGTGAGATCTGCTCGCGTGCGAGCTCCATGATCTGTGCGGCGCAAGCCTCGGGCGTGTCGCGGTCGGCCTGTACAATTCGTAGCCCTAGGCGTGGTGCCGCATCATGCTCGGCGCAGTGCAGCTTCTTGGCAAACTGAAGCATGAGCACGTTAAGTCCATAGCCCGTGGCGCGCAGCGCGAGTCCCAGCGCAGCCGTCGTCTTGCCCTTGCCGTCGCCCGTATAGATCTGAACCTTGCCGACTTCGAGTGATGCCATCTCTATTCTTTCGTGCCCGGCGTCGGTTTATCGCCGGCCGGGTTGGGTATTCTAGTTAGCATTATCAACCCCAGTAGATGGAGTTCAAGCAGATGGAGATGGATGACAACAAACGTAGACGGAATATGATCCTCTACGTGCTCATCGCCTTCGTCGTCTACCTCGTGCTCTCGACCGTTCTGTTCCCCAACATCGGTCACACGCAGCAGATTACGAAGACCGATTATTCGACGTTTGTCAAAGCGCTCGATAAGAAGAGTGTCGACAAGGTCGAGTACAACACGGACGATTACTCGATTTATTACACCAAGAAGGGCGAGGACGAGAACATCGCCTACAAGACGACCGGCGTGCCGAGTGACACGGGCTTTACCGATCGCGTGCTCGAGGCCGGCGCCTCGCTGGAGTCGGTGGTTCCCGATAAGAACTCGGGCCTGATGACTTACTACTTGCTCACGCTCGTCCTTCCCATGGCGATTTTCTTCCTCATCGGCTGGTGGCTCAACCGCCGTATGAAGAAGGCCATGGGCGATGACGGCCCGTCCATGAATTTTGGTGGCGGCGGCTTTGGCGGCGGCGGTCTGGGTAAGTCCGGTGCGCGCGTTATCGCCTCCAAGGATGTTGGCGTGACCTTTAAGGATGTTGCTGGTCAGGAAGAGGCCAAGGAATCCCTGAAGGAGGTCGTCGACTTTCTGGAGAAGCCGCAGCGCTATGAGGAAATCGGCGCCAAGCTGCCGCGCGGTGCTCTTCTCGTGGGCCCTCCTGGCACTGGTAAGACCCTGCTTGCCAAGGCTGTTGCCGGCGAGGCGGGCGTACCGTTCTTTAGCATTTCGGGCTCTGAGTTCGTCGAGATGTTCGTCGGCCGTGGCGCCGCCAAGGTGCGCGACCTGTTTAAGCAGGCTAAGGAAAAGGCCCCCTGTATCGTATTTATCGATGAGATTGATACCATCGGCAAAAAGCGTGACGGTGGCGGCTTTAGCGGCAACGACGAGCGTGAGCAAACGCTCAACCAGCTGCTGACCGAGATGGATGGCTTCGACAACCACAAGGGTATCGTCGTCCTCGCTGCCACCAACCGTCCCGATAGCCTTGACCCGGCCCTGCTGCGCCCCGGTCGTTTTGACCGCCGCATCCCCGTTGAGCTGCCCGACCTGACCGGCCGCAAGAACATCCTCGAGCTTCACGCCAAGAGTGTGAAGACCGAGCCGCCGATCGATCTGACCGCGATTGCCCGCGCCACGCCCGGAGCCTCGGGCGCCGACCTGGCCAATATCATCAACGAGGGCGCCCTGCGCGCCGTTCGCGAGGGTCGCAAGCGTGCAACCCAGGACGACTTCGAGGAGTCGGTGGAGGTCGTCATCGCCGGCCAGCAGCGTAAGTCCACGGTGCTGTCCGATCACGAGAAACAGGTCGTGTCCTATCACGAGATCGGCCATGCCATCGTTGCCGCCCGCCAGAAGGGTTCTGCGCCGGTTACGAAGATCACCATCGTGCCGCGTACGAGCGGTGCTCTGGGCTACACCATGCAGGTCGAGGAGGACGAGCGCTTCTTGACCACGCGCCAGGAGGTGCTCGACAAGCTCGCTGTCTACTGCGGCGGACGTGCTGCCGAGGAGCTCATCTTTGGTGAGATGACGACTGGCGCGGCCAATGATATCGAGCAGGCCACCAAGCTCGCCCGCAACATGGTGACGCGCTTTGGTATGTCGGAAGAGTTTGGCATGATGGCGCTCGGTACCGTTCAGAATGCCTACCTCAACCAGGACACGTCGCTCACCTGTGCCCCCGGTACGGCCGAGCGCGTCGACGCGATCGTCGCCAAGCTGATCGAGGACGCACATGACCGCGCCCTGCAGATCCTCAAGGAGAACAAGTTTAAGCTCCATGAGCTGGCTCGTTATCTGTACAAGAAGGAGACGATCACGGGCGAGGAGTTCATGAATCTCCTCACGCGCGAGAATCCGCTGATGCCAAAGCAGCAGTAAGGCTGGTTGCACAATGTCGAACGCCCCATTTGAGTTTCTATCTCAAATGGGGCGTTTTGTTTGGGAGGGATATGTATGAAGATCGTGGTGAGTGCCTGCTTGATGGGAGAGAGCTGCAAATATAACGGGCTCGACAATTACCATCGCGCGTTGGTCGAGGCCTGCGAACGCACAGGGACCGAGGTCCTGTTGGTGTGCCCCGAGGTTTTTGGCGGCTTGCCCACACCGCGCAAGCCGTCCGAGATTGTGAATGGCGAGGTTTGTACCTGCGAGGGCATCTCGGTCGATCGCGAGTTTCGCCTGGGTGCAGAGCGCGCGCTCGATATGTGCGAGCAGGCGGGCGGCCCGTCCGAGATCGCTGCGTGCGTCTTACAGGACCGTAGCCCCTCGTGCGGTGCGGGTCGCGTCTACGATGGCACCTTTAGCGGCACGCTCACTGTGGGCAATGGTGTTTTTGTCGATCTGCTGCTGCGTCACGGGTACCGTGTGATTCCGGCTAGCGAGTTCGATCCCAGCATACTGGAACATTGTCCACAGCACTCGAACCCAACACTTCCTCACGGGTGACCGTTTTGGCATCATCCGTGAAGTTGATATTGAGTACGACCCGGTCATCAAAGACGTAGACCGAGTTGACAGGCGCCGTACCCATGCAGCCCCTCCCCACGGCCCTCGCGCAGGAACGCGCACACGGCCTTCCCGTCTCTTGCGCCTCTCCCGGAACTGTCCACATCAGCGTAGCCAATCCAGTCCGCCAAGGGCTGCAGCCCGGACAACGCGGCGATGGAGGGCTTCTTCGGCCTGCTCAAGAAGGAGTTCTGGCACGGCAGGGACTGGTCGGACTGGACCCCCGCCCGCTTCATCGAGGAACTCGGGGGCTGGATCGGCCGATACAATACGGAGAGGCGCAGCGATGCGCTCGGTGGCCGCACCCCGGCCGAGTTCCGCTCCGCGCTGGGAAGGGCCGCGTAACGGTCCAAGAAATCGTCCGCAGCCCCATTCTTGCCCCTTTGGGACGGCTTCTTGTTGGGGCGTGCCTGCCCCAAACCCTGCTAGGAACGAGTGCAGCAAACTGGAATTTTAAATTACTCTTTGCAAATAACCTTTGAACCTTCACCATCAATTACAATTCCCTGACGATTGTTAATTGGGCATAGATTCAAATCCGAAAACTCAGTTATTATTATCTCGGTAACTTTCTTAAATGGTGCTGTAAGAAAATGCGGAAGAACATAGAAATCAATCAAATTAAGCCCTGCATCATCTTCTTGTGAGTAGTCCTCCGGCTTTTCATCCATTTGCTCGATATATTGGATGCTTGGAGCGCATACAATCGCACCTGCCGATTCACCAATCATCAGTTTTCCTTTTGCCAATTCTTTCTTCAACAGCTCATCCGTTCCCGTTTTACGGAGCTGGTCTATAAGGAAAAAAGAATTTCCGCCGGTAAAATAGATCACATCCGCATCTTCAAAAAGAGACTGTATCGTTGAATAAGCCTCCGTTGAAATATCAATTTCAGTTACGATTGCTCCCAACTTTTTGAATAATTTTCGAGCCGAGCCGACATAACCGGTGTAGCCTTCACGCAGCGAAGCTGTTGGAATAAATGCGACTTTTTTATTTTCAATTTCTTCCTTTATCAGACTTCCTACACTTGAAAAGTGAGAACATAAAAACAGTTTCATCAATATCCTCCTTTATGTATAAATTCTTATTTGTTGAACTAAGCCGTGTATACCATACTCTCCAATGAAAGAACGCCCTAATATAGCGAAATTTTGCCGTTTTCCTGCGTACGTGCGTACACACTCCACAGGAATTCTAAGGTGCCTGCCCCCTTAGCACACGGACTTTGGAACAAAGTCTAGTGTGTTACGCCTTGCCAGAGGTGTACAGGCTCCCGGTATGCACGTACGAAGCAATTGCCATCAATGCGCCATATAAGTGGCGATCAAGTTCGCACAAAGCGACCTTGATCCCGCAAAACAAAAGGCAGGATACCATCACCACGATGATACCCTGCCTTTGTTCGTTCCTGTTTACCGTTCCGAGTAGTCCTTCCGTAGAATTTCCGATAAACAAAAAACGTATCCGAACCCTTTCTCGTAAAGAACCGGGTTCGAGTACGAACTGAATGGTGGAGCAATAAAAAACCACCACAAAAGGTGCCTGTCCCCTTTGTGGTGGTTTTGGGCTGGGCCTAGAGCGTGTGGCCGTAGGCGTTGGCGGCCTTGATGGCGGCGGCGAACTTTTCGTCGGTGAAGGGCTCGGGGTTTCCCTGCTTCCATTCGTTGGTGGCGTGCGCGTATTCACACAGGGCGGGGATATCGGCCACGGAAAGCCCGACCTGCTCAAGCGTTACGGGCAGCCCCATCTGCTTGTTAAAGGCGGCGTAGCGCTCAAGGTTCTCGGTGTCGCCCGTGTAGGCAAAAAGCACGAGCACGCCCAGGCTCACGACCTCGCCGTGCAGGTAGGTGCCCTCGCGCGGAATGCTGCACGTGGCGTTGTAGAACGCATGCGCCACGCTCGAGTTGTAGTAGTAATCGTTTTGGTTGGTCAGGTTGGAGACGTAGCCCGTGTTGACCACGATATCGAGCGCGATCTGCTTGACGGCCTCGGTCGACAGGTTCTGGCGAACGTCCTCAAGACCCTGCACGCCATAGGTAAACAGCGGCTCGGAGCAGGTGTGTGCGAGCGCCAGGCCAAGACCGGCGGTGTGCTCCAGGTTGCCGGCGCTCGTGGCGTATTCGACCTCGGGCTGCTTGGACAGGGCATCGCCCACGCCGGCCCAGAAGTACTCCGCCGGAGCCTCGGCAATGATCTTGGGGTTGATGAAGATGTGTGCTGGGCGGTTGGGGTACGAATAGCCCTCGAGCGAGCCGTCGTCGTTGTAGACAACGGCAATGGCGGTCGCGGCCGAGCAGTTGGAGCAGATCGTCGGTACCGTAAAGACGATCTTCTTGAGCTCGATGGCCGCTGTCTTGATGGTGTCGAGCGCCTTGCCGCCGCCGCATGCGATAAGAACGTCGGCTTCTTGGCAGGCAGGGGAGTTCACAACCTTGGCGATATTGGCGCGCGTGCTGTTGGTGCCGTAGACGCGCGTCTCCAGAATCTCGACGTCGGTGCCTTCCAGCGCCGCTTCGATACCGGGAAGCGCCGCTGCCAGTGCTCGTTTACCACCGATAATCGCGACCTTGGTCGCTCCGTACTCGTCCAGTGCGCCGGGCAGCTCGTCAAAGCAGTTCTCGCCGACGGTGTAGTCGCTCATTCCAATCGTGCGCATAGCGGCCTTCTTTCGCTAGATAAAGTGCTTTCAGGTATTTTGCTCCAAGTGAGTGCTTGCGACCGCGAGAAGTTTCTAAAGTATGAAACCGATGTTGAGGGTTTTTCGCCGGTGTGGAACGTGCTAGCATACTCCGCATAAGCGTTGATGGGGACGAGTAGTCGGCCGTCCGCATGCTACAGAGAGCGGGGAGCGCTGAGAACCCGTGCATGCGACCGATGAAAATCACCCCGGAGCTGCGGTCCCAACGGACGTGCCGCGTAGGTTCGTCTTAGTAGACATCGCCGAGATGGTCGTCGATACAGATCAGCCGAGTAACGGATGCGAGCGCGCGAATACGCGGGCGAGGGCATCTAAGCTGGGTGGTTAAGCGAAGAGCTTTTGCGGGCGTGCAGCCCGTTTGTGGCGCTTCGTCCCAGCTTGTAGGGACGGGCGCTTTTTGGTGCCCAGAGGGCGTGCGCGCCCATGACAAGAAAGGGGTACCGTGGCAAACGAGTACAAGCAGACGATGAATCTGCCCAAGACCGGTTTTCCCATGCGTGCCGGTCTTTCCAAGTCCGAGCCCAAGCGACTCAAGGACTGGCAGGACAACAAGGTCTACGAGCAGGTTCTGAAGAAGAACGAGGGTCACAAGAAGTTCGTGCTGCACGACGGCCCTCCGTACGCCAACGGCCCGATCCACATCGGCCACGCCATGAACAAGATCTCCAAGGACATGATCAACCGTTACTGGATGATGCAGGGCTATGAGGTTCCCTATGTCCCCGGTTGGGACTGCCACGGTCAGCCGATTGAGCACAAGGTCGAGGAGAAGCTCGGCACCGAGAAGTTCAACCAGACCTCCACGGCTAAGATCCGCGAGCTCTGCAACAAGTTCGCTGTCGAGAACATCGAGCTGCAGAAGGCCGGCTTCCGTCGCCTGGGCGTGCTCGGCGACTGGGACAACCCCTATCTGACGCTCTATCACCAGCATGACGCCGCCGATATCGAGGTCTTCAAGGCCATGTTCGATAAGGGCATGATCTATCGCGGCCACAAGCCGGTTCACTGGTGCAAGCACTGCCACACCGCGCTCGCCGAGGCCGAGATTGAGTACTCCGACGAGACGAGCCCCTCCATCTTCGTTCGCTTTGAGATGACCTCCAAGCCCGCCGGCCTCGAGGACTTCGACGGCCCGGTCGACTTTATCATCTGGACGACCACGCCGTGGACCATTCCCTCCGACCAGGCCGTTTCTCTCAAGCCCGGCGCCGCCTACGTCGCCGTTGAGCACGACGGTCGTGCCGAGGTCATGCTCGAGGACCTGGCTCCCAAGTGCTGCGAGGAGTTTGGCTGGGAGTACACCCCGGTCATGGTCGACGGCAAGCCCTATGTGGTTCCCGCCGAGACCTTCCACCACATCCACTACAAGCAGCCGATCTTTGACGGCGTTGAGGGCGTGGCGCTGCTGGCCGATTACGTCGGTGTCGATGACGGTACCGGTATCGTCCACAACTCGCCCGGCCACGGCGTCGACGACTACTTCGCCTGCCTCAAGGAGGGCATCACCGACATCTGCATGCCGGTCGATGACGACGGCAAGTTCTACACCGGTGAGGAGTTTGGCACCGGCGGTCCCTTCAGCGGCATGGATACTGACGAGGCCAATCCGCACATCATCGAGTTCCTGCGCGAGCGCGGCACCCTGGTCCTCGAGAAGAAGATCACGCACAGCTATCCGCACTGCTGGCGCTGCAAGCACCCGGTGCTCTTCCGTGCTACCGACCAGTGGTTTGTCTCGATGGACAAGACCGGCTTGCGCGAGCAGGCTGGCAAAGAGGTCCGCGAGAACGTCAAGTGGTATCCGGCCCACGCGGCCAACCGCATCGGCGCCATGGTCGAGCAGCGTCCCGACTGGTGCATCAGCCGTCAGCGCAACTGGGGCGTGCCTATCCCGAGCTACACCTGCGCCGACTGCGGCGAGAAGGTCATGAACGACGCCACGCTCGACGCCGTCATCAAGCTCTTCCACGAGAAGGGCTCCGATGCTTGGTTCACCGACGCTCCCGAGAGCTATCTGGGCGAGGCCTGCGTCTGCCCCAAGTGCGGCGGCCATCACCTCAAGGCCGATAAGGACATCCTCGACGTGTGGTGGGACTCCGGCGTCTCCTGGAAGGCCGTCTGCGAGTACCGTCCCGAGCTGGAGTACCCGGCGGACGTCTACCTCGAGGGCTCCGACCAGCACCGCGGTTGGTTCCAGAGCTCGCTGCTCACCTCGGTGGGCGCCAACGGCCACGCTCCGTACAAGGCGGTCGTCTCGCAGGGCTTCACGCTCGACGGCCAGGGCCGTAAGATGTCCAAGTCGCTCGGCAACGTCATCGACCCAAACAAGGTCTGCGACGAGATGGGCGCCGACATCATCCGCCTGTGGGTCGCCTCGGTCGACACCAGCTCCGACGTTTCCATCGACCACGAGATTCTCGCCCGTACGTCCGATGCCTACCGTCGTTTCCGCAACACGCTGCGCTTCCTGCTCTCCGAGCTCGAGGGTCAGTTTGAGCCCGAGACCGACGGCGTCGCCTTTGCCGATCTGCTGCCGCTCGACAAGCTCATGGTTGCTCGTCTGACCCAGGTCCAGGCCGAGGTCGACGACGCTTACTCTTGCTACGAGTTCCCGCGCGCCTACCGTGCGCTCTACGACTTCGTGGTTACCGAGCTGTCCAACGTGTACCTCGACGCCCTGAAGGACCGTCTGTACTGCGAAAAGCCCGGCTCGCTCGAGCGCCGCAGCGCCCAGACCGTGCTCGCCGAGCTCTTCTCGATGCTCATGCGCGATCTGCAGCCGATTCTGTCCTACACCGTCGATGAGGCCATGGCCTATGCGCCCGCCGGCTGCGTCGATCATCAGAAGTACGCCGCGCTGCTCGATTGGTACAAGTCGCCCATCACGATCGACGAGGCCAATGAGTTTGAGGGCGTGCTCGAGGCTTCGCTCGAGCTCCGTGGCGCCGTGACCAAGGCCCTTGAGGATGCCCGCTCCGTCGGCACCTTCACCAAGAGCCAGCAGGTCCGTGTCAAGGCGGTCGTTCCCGCCGAGATGTATGCGCTGCTGACCGGCGACAAGGCCGTCGACCTCGCCGAGTTCTACATCGTCTCCGCTGTTGAGCTCACCCAGGGCGAGGAGCTCTCCGTTGCCATCGACGCTGCCGAGGGCGAGTGCTGCGACCGTTGCTGGAACTACCGCACCACCGTCGGCGAGTACAACGGCCACGCTCACATCTGCGAGAGGTGTGCGAACGCCCTTTAAGGCACGGTAACTCGGCATTTTAGTTATAGGGAGAATCTGGGCGCCTTCGGCCCATTTGCTCTGTTGAATAAAAGCGGCATTCTGTTTTCAGAATGCCGCTTTCGTTTTTAGCTGGTTATTTCGCTTGTGTTGGTGGATATGTCGTGCGCTCTGCGTGTGGCAATATAAGATGGTTACTTGCACTTAACGTTATTTGAGCTTTGAGGGTAGGGGATTTCTTTGGGTCGTGGTGCGGATATGACGCCGCCTTTGCGTTGGCGCCTGGGCGTTGCTGGTGGGGTGGCGCTCGTTGTGCTGCTTGTTGACCAGCTGACCAAGCTTGCGGTTCGTGCCGTTGGCGATGCTCTGCATGTGACTGTTATCCCCGGTGTGATCGATTTCGTGTTTGTTCGCAATATCGGAGCCGCCTTTAGCATGGGTGAGGGCCATGGTATGGCTTTTGCCGTGCTGGCGCTAGCGGTCATTATCGCCATTGCCGTGTACCTGGTTCGTGCGCCTCAGCTCGCTCAGCTGGAGGTCGTGGGCATGGCTATGGTTGCGGGCGGCGCCATCGGTAACGCGATCGATCGCCTTGTCTTTGGCTTCGTGACCGATTTTTTCGCCACCACCTTCATCGACTTTCCCGTCTTTAACGTGGCCGATATCGGCATTACGGTCGGCGTCGTGCTGGCGCTCATCGGTTATATGTTCTTGAGCCCTGCCGCTCGTGAGGTTGATGCGACCGCCGAGCTCAACGCCCGTGACGAGGCCCGCGCCAAACGCAAAGCCAAGCAGCGTGGGGAGCGTGCCCGCAAGATTCGCGAAAGGAATGAGCGTTAATGGCCGACATCCATATTCTCGTTGCCGACGATTTCGCTGGTCAGCGTCTTGACGCCTATCTGGGCGCCAACGATGGCTGTCCCACGCGCTCTGCCTGCGCGCACTTGATCGAGGGCGGCGCCGTTGCCGTCAACGGCGAGACCTGCCTGTCAAAAAAGTATGCCGTGCGCTCCGGTGACCGCATCTCGGTCGACCTACCCGAGCCGCACGATCCCACTGACGTGATTCCCGAGGCCATTCCCCTCGATATCCGTTACGAGGACGACTACCTCATCGTGCTCTCCAAGCAGCGCGGCCTGGTGTGCCATCCCGCCCATGGCCACGAGAGCGGCACCCTTGCGAACGCTCTGGTCTACCACTGCGGCATCGACCATCTTGGTACTGTGCAGGGTGAGGACCGCCCCGGCATCGTGCATCGTCTTGATCGCGATACCTCGGGCCTTATGCTCGCGGCAAAAGATGACGATACCCAGCGCGCGCTTCAAAATCTTATACGTACGCGCACGCTCGACCGCCGCTACATTACGCTCGTTCACGGACACATCGCCATGGACGAGGGCACTATCAACACCGGTATTGCCCGCTCAACGCGCGACCGCGTGAAGATGGCGGTTTCTGATGACCCCTTTGCGCGCCAGGCCATTACGACCTTCAAGGTGCTCGAGCGCTTTGATTCCACGCGTTTCGACGACGGCTACACGCTCGTCGAGTGCCACCTTTTTACCGGCCGCACGCATCAGATTCGTGTGCACATGCGCCATATCAACCATGCCTGCGTGGGCGATCCGCTCTACGGCAAGTGCGATGCGCGCGCCGATCAGGGTCTGACCAGGCAATTCCTCCATTCCTGGCGCGTGGCGTTCGACCACCCCGTGACGGGGGAGCGCATTGAGTGTCGCGACGAGCTGCCGTGGGACCTCGCCGCCGTCCTCGATGACCTGGCCCCGCGTTCGCTCGGCCGCACTGCCGCCGGTGACGAAATCGTCCCGCAGCTTGGCCTGCTCGAAGCCTAGCCAGTATTAGGTGGTTTCTTGAACTCGGTAAGCCTGCGGTAAGATATACGGTTGTTTACGTAACGCGTTCCTGGGAGCCTGCATGCTCGCCTTTTTACAAACCAACACACCCATCGTGGTCTTTAACCAGATTGTCGTCACGCTGCTCACAGTCTGCTTTCTGTACCAGGTGGTCTTCTTTGTCATTGGCGCTCTTCGTGGCGAGGTCGCGCCTCCCAAGGCCAAAAAGCTCCACCGGTATGCTTTCTTTATCGCGGCGCATAACGAGGAGGCGGTAATTGCCAATCTCGTGCGCTCCATCAAAGACCAGGACTATCCGTCCGAGCTCATCGAGGTCTTCGTGGTCGCCGATGCCTGCACCGATAACACTGCGCAGCTCGCGCGCGAGGCGGGCGCTGTCGTGTACGAGCGAAACGACCTGGCCCGTAAAGGCAAGAGCTGGGTCATGGACTTTGGTTTCGACCGTATCCTTAACGAGTATCCCGACACCTTTGAAGGTTACTTTATCTTCGATGCCGATAATGTTATCGCCCGCGATTACGTGTCCAAGATGAATGATGCCTTTGACCAGGGCTTCCATGTGGTCACAAGCTACCGCAACTCCAAGAACTTCGGCAGCTCGTGGATCTCGGCAGCTAATGCCACCTGGTATCTGCGCGAGGCACGCTTTCTCAACAATGCGCGCAACATCTGCAAGACTTCTTGCGCCGTCTCGGGTTCGGGCTACCTCATCTCCGCCAGTGTTATTGAGGGCATGCACGGCTGGCAGTTCCACACGCTGACCGAGGACATTCAGTTCACCACGTTCTGCGCCATTCACGGCATCCGCATCGGTTATGCGCCGGCAGAGTTCTTTGACGAGCAACCCGTGACGTTCAAGGCGTCCTGGAAGCAGCGTATGCGCTGGACCAAGGGCTTCTACCAGGTGTTCTTTACCTACGGTAAGCATCTGGTCAAGTCGATCTTCCGCTATCATCGTTTTGCCGCCTACGACATGTTTATGACGATTGCCCCTGGTATGCTGTTATCGCTGATTTCGATGCTCGCCAACGCCACGTTCCTGATCGTCGGTGGTCTTTCGCATGGCTTTTTGGCTACCGAGGTTGAGATGCAGGCGTGTGCCGCCTCGCTCATTATGACCTTCGCGATGATGTATCAGACCTTCTTTATCCTGGCGCTACTTACGACCATCTTCGAGTACAAGCACATTCATTGTGCGCAAAAGTGGCGCCTGGTGACCAACCTGTTTACCTTCCCGATCTTTATGTTCAGCTATATCCCCATCACGGTGGCTGCGTTGTTCCTGAAGGTCGACTGGGTCCCGACGCAGCATGCCGTCAGCGTTACCCTCGACGAGGTCATGCAGGGCGCTAAATAACCACCACCAAAACCACCACGAAGGGGACAGGCACCTTTGTGGTGGTTTTTGCTTTTGAGTGACTGCCACGGGAGGTGTTCAATGGTCTATATTCCCTTTTGGATCTGCGCCTTTGCCGGTGCGGCGATTGATGTCCGTGAACGGCGGTTTCCCAACGCGCTTGCCGCCGCATGCGCCGTGGCGGCGTTTGCAGGCGTTTGGCTGGACAGGGGCTTGAACACGGCGCTTGACCACGCCGGTCCTGCCGTTATCGTGTACCTTTCCCTTGTGCTGACCGAGTCGCTTTGGCGGCGTTTCCGCCAGGCCCCCGGCATCGGCATGGGGGATGCCAAGGCGCTTTTCGCGCTTTGCACGCTCGACCCTCTGGGCGGCATCGTGGCATTTGCCGTTGCGCTCCTGGTCCTGGCCCTCTCCTGCCTCGTCACAAAATCGCGCTCCCTGCCATTGCTCCCGTTTTTGGTGCCGATATTTGCCATAATCGAGGTCGTGGGCTGGACATTGTAACCGATTGCGCATCCTTTTTAAGGAGCATGCCATGGCAACTAATCAAGAAACGGCCGTCATTAAGGCGCGCATGGACCGCATTCCCGCGGCGTTGTCGCCCGAGCTGGTCGAGCGTATCGCCGCCGACCGCGCCTCGGGTGTCGTTAATCCTTATCGATGCTGCGACGACCAGGTCATTCGTCGTATAGATCGCGCTGCCGACAAAGGCACGCTTATGCGTCCGGCGTTTATGCGCGATACCGAAAAGATTCTTCATCTTCCTGCGTACACGCGTTATGCAGGCAAAACGCAGGTCTTTAGCTTTCGCAGCAACGACGACCTGTCGCGGCGCGGCCTTCATGTGCAGCTCGTCTCGCGCATTGCCCGCGATATCGGCCGTGCCCTGGGCCTCAACTGCGATTTGATCGAGGCGATTGGCCTGGGCCACGATTTGGGCCACACGCCCTTTGGCCATGCCGGCGAGCGTTTCCTCAACGATATCTATCACGAGCGTACGGGGCGTTATTTTTTCCATAACGTGCAGTCCGTCCGCGTGCTCGACGCGCTGTACGGCCGCAACGTGTCGCTCCAGACGCTCGACGGCGTGCTGTGCCATAACGGCGAGTACGAGCAGCGTGTCTTTGAACTCTCGGACATGGCGTCGTTTGACCAGTTCGACCGTACCGTCGAGGACTGCATTGCCAAGGGCTATGGCGCGATCGAGCACCTGCGCCCCATGACCCTCGAGGGCTGTGTGGTGCGTATCTCGGATATCCTCGCCTACGTCGGTCGTGATCGTCAGGACGCCATTGCGGCGGGCCTGCTGTCGCCCGACGCTTTTGACGATGGTCGGGGCGGCGCCTATAACAGCTGGATTCTCACGCACGCTTCCATCGATATCGTTGAGCATAGCTATGGCAAACCGCGTATCGAGATGAGCGAGGACCTGTTTGAGGAGATCCGCCGGGCGAAGCGCGAGAACTACGAGAAGATCTATAGCAAGGGCGGTATCGAAGGCGATTCCGAGGCAGAGTTGCGTGAGGCCTTCGAAAAGCTCTACGACCGTTGCCTGCAGGATCTAAATAAAGGTGACGAGTCCTCTTACATCTTTAAGCATCATGTTTCGCGCATTGAGCAGCAGCTTTCCTACTACGATCGCACCTATGCCTGGCAGGACGACAAGGATCAGGCCGTCGTCGATTACATCGCAAGCATGACGGATGGTTATTTCTGCGAGCTGACGAGCAAATTGTTCCCAGGTCTAAAGTTTCCGCACCGCACCTATATTAACGAACGGTAGTTCGTATCCTTTCGGTATACTGTTGGTCAACAACGATTTTGATTAATGCACGGGATGGCTATGGACGACCTTTTTTCTGCTTCGACGCGCGAGCGCTCCTTTAAAAATGCGCCGCTTGCGGTGCGTATGCGCCCCAATTCGCTCGACGAGTATGTGGGCCAGCAAAAGGCCGTCGGTAAGGGCTCGTGGCTGCGCGCCGCGATTGAGCACGATGTGCTGTCGAGTGTGATTCTGTACGGCCCCGCCGGTACGGGCAAGACGACGCTGGCCCATATTATCGCCAACCATACCAAGAGTGAGTTTGTCGAGGTCAGCGCCGTGACGGGCACTGTGAAGGACCTGCGCCGCGTGATCGACGAGGCAAAGACGCGCCTGAATACGTACGACCGCCGCACCATTCTTTTCATCGACGAGATTCATCGCTTCTCTAAGTCGCAGCAGGATGCCTTACTGCATGCGGTTGAGAACCGCACCGTCATTATGATTGGCGCCACGACCGAGAACCCGTACTTTGAGGTCAACTCCGCACTGTTGTCGCGTGGGCGCGTGGTAGAGCTTGAGCACCTGAAGGACGAGGACATCGCCACGCTCATTGAGCGTGCGCTCGAGGCGCCGCAGGGTTTAAACGGTAAGTTCTCGGCCGATGAGGATACAGTCAAGACCATTTGCACGTTGGCCGCGGGTGATGCGCGCTCGGCGCTCACGACGCTCGAGCTTGCGAGTGAGATTGCCGTTACGCGTCCCGATACCGAGGGAACGCCAGCGCCGGCGGCGGGGGAACGCTATCCCATTACCGTGGATGACGTGAAGATCGCCAATCCGCGTCGTGGGTTTTCGTATGACAAAAACGGTGACATGCACTACGACATTATTAGCGCGTTCATCAAGTCCATGCGAGGCAGCGACCCCGATGCCACCATTTATTGGCTTGCGCGCATGATCGATGCGGGGGAGGATCCCAAGTTTATCGCTCGCCGCATTATGATTCAGGCTTCCGAGGATGTTGGTAACGCCGACCCGCAGGCGCTTTTGGTGGCACATGCCGCATTTAAATCTGCCGAGGTCATTGGCTATCCCGAGTGTCGCATCAACCTGGCTCAGGCTGCGCTCTATGTGTGCCTGGCGCCTAAGTCCAACGCGTGCGAGGCCTCGATCGATGCGGCGCTGGCCGATATCCACAGCAGTGGTCTTCGCGAGGTGCCCAGCTACTTGCGCGATCGTCACCGTCCCGGCAGCGACGAGTACGGTGTATACAAGTACCCGCACGATTATCCCGAAGGCTGGGTCGATCAGCGCTATTTGCCCGAGGGGTTGGAGCGCGGCGCGTTCTGGCAGCCTGCCGGCCGCGGTTGGGAAGAGTGGCGTGTGGAGCAAAGCGAGCGCGACCGTAGCGGCAACGCTCCCAAGTAGGCCATTGGCGCCTCGCACATTCCCTTTGGGTATCTTTGCCCTTCTTTGGGGTACCATGAAAAGCGTCTGTATTTCGATTCCTTCGGGAGGCTTGTATGAGTCCCATTCAAATCGCCCTGCTGGTGCTCGCCGTTGCCGGCGTGTGGGCTGTTGTCGAGCTCGCGCTCACGCTGCGCAAGACCCGCACCGTCGTCGACTCGCTCGACAAGACGGTGAGCGACCTCAATAATACGCTCGCCGAGGCACGGCCCGTGGTGGCAAAGCTCGATGGCGCCGTTGACGAGCTTACGCCGGCACTTGCCCAGATGGAGCCGCTCCTCAAGTCGAGCAAGACTGCCGTTGACGCCCTGACGTCTAACCTCGTTGAGGTTGAGGCGGTCGTTCGCGACATCTCCGAGGTCACGGGCAGCGTGGCCGAGGCTAGCAATGCCGTATCGAGCGTGACTGATTCTGCTGCTGGCGCCGTGCAGAAGCTCTTCAATAAGGTGAAGGCTCCTGCAGCCGACGCCGATCGCAAGCTCGCCGCTGCCGCCACCGAGGCCGAGCAGCCTACTGAGCGCGTTCTGATTGGCGATGACGATGCCGCTGCTGACGACGATGATGTTCAGAAGCCCGCTGCTAAGCCTGCTCAGTATTACACCTATACGCCTGCCGAGACCTCCGAGGAGTCCTGCGATGAGTAGTGAAGCAACCTGCCCCATCACGCTGAGCGTTGCCGGTGATCCTCGTCTCGCGCGCTTGGTGCGCATGACGGCCGCCAACGTCGGCGCCCTGTGCTCTATGTCCGTCGATCGCATCGAGGATATCCGCATGGCTGCCGAGGAAGCCTTCATCTTTGGGTGCACCGCGGTCGACTGCGACGACATCACGATCAATTTCGATGTGGACGAATCTCACGTCGGCATGACCTTTACCTTTGGGGAACAGGCCACCGTCGACGAGGATGACCAGGCTACTGTGTATGCCGAGCTCATTCTTGCAAGCGTGTGCGATTCCTACGAAAAGACTGCGGCGCCCCTAACGCTTTCCCTCGACCTCAAGGCGGATATCTAATATGACCGAACGTTCCCGGAGTGGCAAGACCGCTTGGGACAAGGAGAAAACCCGCGAGCTGTTTCGTCGTTATAAGGAGACCGGTGATCCGGATGCTCGCGAGCAGCTCGTCATGTCCCATATGAACCTGGTAAGGTTTCTTGCCAACAAATTCAAGAACCGCGGCGAGCCGCTCGATGACCTTTTGCAGGTCGGGTACTTGGGCTTGCTCAAGGCTATCGACCGCTTTGACCCTGAACGCGGACTCGAGTTCACGACGTTTGCCACGCCCACCATTTTGGGCGAGATTAAGCGCCACTTCCGCGACAAGGGCTGGAGTGTGCGCGTGCCGCGTCGTCTGCAGGAGCTCTCTGCCAAGGTTAACCAGGCCACCGATAAGCTCACCAACGAGCTTCAGCGTTCGCCCAAGGTTGAGGAAATCGCCGATTACCTTGGCGTGACCGTTGACGAGGTGCTCGAAGCCATGGAATCGTCCTCGGCCTATACCTCGGTGCCCATCGAGGCTCCCGGCGCGTCCGACTCCGACGATGCTCCCTCGATTCTCGATCGCTATGCCGACGACGACAACGAGCTCGACTTTACCGATGACCGTCTGGTAATCGAGGAAGCCATCCGCGATTTCTCGCCTCGCGAGCGCGAGGTTATCGAGCTGCGTTTTGTGAAGGGCATGACCCAGATCGAGATTGCCAAGAAGCTGGGCATCTCGCAGGTGCAGGTTTCGCGTCTGCTGCGCCGCACGCTTAAGAAGATTCAAGATAAGATTGACCCCGACGGAGTGATGGTTCGTTCATGAGTGAGCACCCCCAACAAATCGACCGCACGCTTCGCGATACCCGCATTCTGACGCTGCGTATTTGGGGCGTCGTCGGCTGCATTGTCATCGCTGCCGTCATCTTTAACCTTATGGGCATCCTGGCACCGGTCATCGAGTTTCTCGCTGTCGGTTCCATCATCGCTTTTGTGATGTCTCCGATCACCAACTGGCTCGAGTATCACGGCGTCGGACGTGGCCTCGGTTCGCTCATCGCGCTCATTGTGGTTGTTGCCGTGCTCGTCGGCGTCGTCTGCATCCTATCGCCTATTTTGCTCGGTCAAATCATGGAAGTCCTGAGCCGCCTGCCCGAGCAGCTTCGTGTTGCGGGTGGCGATCTCAACGAGATGCTCTCGCACGCCAAGACGCTCAACAACACGCCGCTCAAGGAGTATCTGGACGACAATCTTTCTTCGCTGGTTACCGTAGCGTCCAAGTACGTCTCGCAAATCGCTGCCGAGCTCGGTCGCGGTGTATTCCCGCTTATTACCAATACGGCCTCGCAGCTGTTCGTCATCTTCCTGGGCTTGGTGCTTGCCTATTGGTTGGCCTGCGACTATCCCCGTATGCACCACGAGGTCTGCACCATCATCGGACAGGAAAAGGAGACCTCGTACCGCTTTATGGTTGCCATCCTTTCACGCTCGGTCGGCGGCTATATGCGCGGCATGGTCGTGACTTCCATCTGCGGTGGCTTTTTGGCTTTTATCGGCTTTACGCTCATTGGCCATCCATACGCAGCACTTATGGCCATCTTCACCGGCATTATGCACTTGGTTCCGGTTGTCGGTCCCTGGGTGAGCGCGGCGATCGCCACAGTGCTCGGGTTTATGTTCAGCCCTATGCTGGCGTTATGGACGCTTGTCGTGACCATGGCGGCTCAAAACGTCACCGATAATGTCATTTCGCCTAAGGTCATGCAGAGCTCGGTGCAGGTGCATCCCGTCATGAGCCTTACGGCCCTCGTTATCGGTTCGGCACTCATGGGTCCCATCGGCATGGTTATCGCTATTCCGCTGTGCGCGGCCCTCAAGGGCATTTTCGTCTACTACTTTGAGAACGAGACCGGCCGTCAGCTCGTGGCATACGACGGTGCCGTGTTTAAGGGCACGCCGTATCGCGATACCGAGGGTAACCCGGTCGCCGCCTACGACGCGCTCGGAGACGATACGTTCATCTATGAGTCCGAGCTCATCGGCAACGAGACAGCACCCGAGGCCAAGGCTATGCCCAAGCCCGAGCTCGATAATCCCTGGATTAAGCTCTCAGGCCTACAGCCCGACGCGACGGGTTTCTTTAAGAACCCCTTTGCCAAGGACGACGACACAAGCTCTGACGACGACACCAAAACCGGCATCGACGGCTCCATGGACGATTCGGATTCCAAATAGGCCCTGTTAGCGTTTCTTGATGTTGTAAATAGCAATAAACGCGATCAAAGCGATTGATAAGGGGCCAGCCACATAGAAAAAGATGGTGTCAATTGCGCTTAGGGTGTAATACGCTTTATCGCCAGATGTTACTGCGTACAATGCGTAGCCAAATCTCGGCTGGTTCACATACCAGCTCGAGTAAGCGAAGATTGCTAAAAGGGCTACTGAGGTTAGTGCATTCACGACAAACCGTTTGCTATTCATCGATCGCTCCTTCCGGACGATTCTTTATTCATCTATCGCTCCTTCCGGACGATTCTTATATGAAATTTTACCAAAATCATTTTTTTCAAAGTATTTGACAGACCATAATAACGTGCACTTTCGCTGGAGGGTCGCTGTTTGGCGGCCCTCTTTTTTGCACAGGCGCGGTGGGATGGTAATATCGTTACGTTTGAACTGTTTCGATGTGAAACCGAGGAGATTCCCTCTATGAGTGCTGACTACCCGTCAATGACTACGGCCGAGATTCGCTCCAAGTTCCTCAACTTCTTTGAGGAGCGCGGTCTTAAGCTCTATCCTTCTTCGTCCCTCGTCCCCGACGATCCTTCGCTGCTGCTTGCCAACGCCGGCATGAACCAGTTTAAGGAGTACTACCAGGGCAAGAAGACCATGAAGGAGATCGGCGCGATCTCCTGCCAGAAGTGTGTCCGCACCAACGACATCGACTGCATCGGCGAGGACGGCCGTCACCTGTCCTTCTTTGAGATGCTCGGCGACTTCTCCTTTGGCGGCGTCTCCAAGCAGCAGGCCTGCGCTTGGGCCTTTGAGCTCATCACCAAGGAGTTCAAGCTGCCGCTCGACCGCCTGTACTTCACCGTCTTTACCGAAGACGACGAGACCCACGACGTGTGGCGCTCTCTGGGCGTTGCCGAGGATCACATCTCCCGCCTGGGCGAGGACGACAACTTCTGGGCCGCTGGCCCCACCGGCCCCTGCGGTCCGTGCTCCGAGATCTACTTTGACATGGGCGAGGAGGTCGGTTGCGGCAGCCCCGACTGCAAGCCTGGCTGCGACTGCGACCGCTTCCTTGAGTTCTGGAACCTCGTGTTTACCCAGTACGACCGCCAGGAGGACGGCTCCATGCCGGAGCTGCCGCACCGCAACCTCGATACGGGCATGGGTCTGGAGCGCATGGCCGCTATCATGCAGCACAAGACCGCTAACTACGACGGCGATCTGATGCAGCACCTCATCAAGCTCGGTGAGAAGATCAGCGGCAAGACCTATGACGCCGACGATTACTCCGGTGCCAGCCGCTCCCTGCGCATCATCGCCGACCACTCCCGTGCCGTCGACTTTATGATCTCCGACGGCATCCTGCCCGGCAACGAGGGTCGCGAGTACGTCCTTCGCCGCCTGCTCCGCCGTGCCGTGTTCCACGGTCGTCTGCTGGGCATCGAGGGCGCCTTCCTGACCAAGTTCATCGACGAGGTCAACGCTCAGATGGGCGAGGCTTATCCCGAGCTGCTCAAGAACGTCGCGCTCGTTAAGGGCATCGTCGCCTCCGAGGAGGAGCGTTTCTCAACGACGCTCGACAACGGCCGCATTTACCTTGACGAGGCCCTGGCCGCGCTCGCCGACGGCGCTGTCCTTCCGGGCGACGTTGCCTTTAAGCTGCACGACACCTTTGGTTTCCCCATCGACCTGACCGTCGAGATTGCCGGCGCTGCTGGCCACGACGTCGACATGGACGGTTTCACCGCCTGCATGGAGGACCAGAAGGCCCGCGCTCGCGCCAACGCTAAGGGCGATGCCTGGGGCAGCTTCAATGACGTGTGGGTCGAGCTTTCCGACAAGGTTGCCGCGACCGAGTTCGACGGCTATGACAACGATGTGATCGTAGGCGCCAAGGTTGTTGCCATCGTGCGCAACGGCGAGTCCGTCGAGTCCGCTGCCGCCGGCGAGGACGTCGAGGTCGTTCTCGACCGCACCCCGTTCTATGCCGAGATGGGTGGCCAGCAAGGCGATGCCGGCAAGCTTTCCGCCGAGGGCGTTGTTCTGACCGTTGCCGACACCAAGAACCACAACGGTCTGTATGCCCACGTCGCGCACGTTGTCGATGGCACGCTGACTGTCGGTGCCGCTGTGACCGCCACGCTTGACGCCGAGCGCCGTGGCTTCCTGCGCCGCAACCACACCGCCACGCACCTGCTCGACGCCGCGCTTAAGCAGGTCCTGGGCGAGCATGTGTCCCAGGCCGGCTCGCTGGTGACGCCTGAGCACCTGCGCTTTGACTTCACGCACTTCGAGGCCCTGTCCTCCGAGCAGCTCAAGGCTGTCGAGGACCTGGTCAACCAGCAGATCTTCGCCTCCAAGCCGGTCTTGACCCGCGTCATGGGCATTGACGAGGCCAAGTCCGCCGGTGCTGTCGCCCTGTTTGGTGAGAAGTATGGCGACGTCGTCCGCGTTGTCTCCGTGGGCGCCGAGGACCAGCCGTTCTCCCGCGAACTCTGCGGTGGCACGCACGCTGCCAACACCGCCGAGATCGGCCTGTTCAAGATCATTTCCGAGTCCTCTACGGGCTCCAACGTCCGCCGTATTGAGGCCGTGACCTCTAAGGGTGCTCTCGACTACATGGCCGACCGTCTGGCGCTCGTCGACGCCGCCGCTGCTGCGCTCAAGTGCCGCGTGGATGAGGTTCCCGCTCGCGTGGAGAACTTGCAGGCCGAGCTGCGCGAGACTTCCAACAAGCTCAAGAAGGCGCTGACCGGTGGCTCCTCCGACGCTATCTCCAGCGCCATCGAGGGCGCCGTTGAGCTCGACGGCTACAAGCTCGTCGTCGCTGAGCTCCAGGGCCTTGAGGCTGCCGACCTGCGCAACGTCTGGGATACCGTGCACCAGAAGGTCGCCGGTCCTGTCGCCTGCGTCGTCGCCAGCGTGACCGAGAAGGGCACCCCGGCCCTGCTCGCCGCCGGCTCCGATGACGCCGTCAAGGCCGGTTTCCACGCCGGTAACGTGATCAAGCAGATCGCGGGCCTGGTCGACGGTCGCGGTGGCGGCCGTCCCAACATGGCCCAGGCCGGTGGCAAGAATGCCGCCGGCATCGCCGATGCCCTCGCGGCCGCTAAGACCGCGCTCGGCGCCTAAGAATCTAGGTAGTCGCTGTGGTCGCGCTTGCGCTGGACATAGGGGAGACCAGGATCGGCATCGCCGTCTCGAGCCGTGATGGCAAGATGGCGATGCCTGTCAAGGTGCTCCCGGCTGCAGAGGTCACCGGTATGGCCAAGACGTTCCGCTATCTGGTCGAGGACTATGAGCCCGATATCCTGGTAAGTGGGCGTCCCCTGACCATGGCCGGTGAGCCCGGTCCCCAGGCCGAGCGTGTTGCCGCTGTTGCGCAAAAGATTGCCGACGAGCTCGATCTTCCGTTGGAGTTTGAGGACGAGCGCCTGTCCTCGCAAGAGGCCAAGCGTATCCTGCGCGAGCAGGGCCTCAACGAAAAGCAGATGAGGGGCAAGATTGACATGATTGCCGCCAGCCTGTTTTTGCAGACGTGGCTTGATCGTAAAAACGAGGAGGTCTCGCATGCCTAGCGCTTCCGATCCGCGCCAGCCGATTCGTACACGTCAGCCTGTGCCGCGCCCTGCCCAGCCTGGCCAGCGTCCGGCACAGCCGACGCAGCGCGCAGCTCAGCCTGCCGCGCGCCCGGTGCAGTCCTCCTCTCGTTTGGCTCAACCTGCTCAGCGGACGGTTCGACAGCCCACTGCTCGTACGGCCCAGCCTGCAGGCGGTACCCGCTTTAAGCAGCAGGCACCTACCCAGCGAGCACAGGCCCCCCAATCGCATTCGCATCACGCTCGCGGTTCGCACGGCGTTGCTCCGGCCACGCGATCGAGCTACAACACGCATGCTCGTCGCGGTGCCCAAAAGAAAAGCTCCCCGGTGCCTATGATTATCGGCGTCGTCGTCGCCGTGCTAGCGCTTGTCGCGATCGTTTTCTTTGTCGTGCCGGCCGTCAAGGGCTTCTTTGTCGGTGAGGATTCGAATGTCACGGCTGGTCAGCAGGTTACGGTGACCATTCCTGACGGTGCTTCGGGCGATACGATCGCCTCGATTCTCTCTGAGAACCATATCGTCGAAAATCCCAAGGATTACTATGCGGCGGTGAAAAAGCTCAACGCCGATATGTCGCTCAAGCCTGGTACTTATTCGTTCACCACGCTCATGGACGCGACTAAGGTGGTTCAGCAACTCATGGAAGGCCCCAACGCTGGCTCCAATGCGCTGACGATTCCCGAGGGTTTGACGGTCGATCAAGTCGCCGACCGTGTGGCCCAGGCCTACAATAGCATCTCTAAGGAAGACTTCCTCAACCAGGCCAAGGCCTCCAACTACGTGGACGACTATAGCTTCCTTAGGGGCGCGGCCAATGATTCGCTCGAGGGCTTCTTGTTCCCCAAGACCTATTCGCTGGGCGATTCGCCGACGGCCGATGATGTGATTCGCGCCATGCTCGATCAGTTTAAGACCGAGTACAAGTCGCTTGACTTTGCCAGCTGCGAGGCGAAGATCATGGAACGCTACGGTGTGGAGATGTCCGACTACGACATCGTCAACTTGGCCTCTATTGTTGAGCGCGAGGGCCTCAACGCCGATCAACGTGCGCACGTGGCCTCGGTTTTTTACAACCGCCTTGCCGGCAAGCTCGACGGTCTGCGTTATCTCAACAGCGATGCGACCATGATGTATGTCACCGGTGGCGAGGTTACCGCCGACGACCTGCAGAGTGATAGCCCCTATAACACCTATAAGCACGAGGGTCTGCCACCCACGCCCATCTGCTCTCCGTCGCTCGAGGCACTCAAGGCCACGCTTGAGCCGACCGACTCTGATGACCTGTATTTCTACATTACGCAGGACGAGGAGTACTTCTCGCAAACCTACGAAGAGCATCAACAGTCTTGGAATTAGCATGAGGATATTTAGCCCCAAACGATACGTTGCCTCGGTCGATCGCATCGACCTTGATACCCTGTGGGCCGACGGCAAACGCGCCATTCTGCTCGATCGCGATAACACTCTGGTTCCGCGCGACACCGAGCAGGTTCCCGCCGCGGTTTCCGCTTGGCTCGATACCGCCCGCGCCAAAGGCTTTAAGCTGTGCATGGTGTCCAACAACTGGCATCGCGATCAGGTCATGAGCTCTGCACGCGAGCTGGGACTCGAGGCCATTAGCCACGCCATGAAGCCGGCGCCGTTTGCCCTCAAGGCGGGTCTTAAGCGCCTCGGCGCCACGGCAGACGAGGCGGTGCTGATCGGCGATCAGCTGTACACGGACGTGTGGAGCGGTAACTTTGCCGGCGTTGACACCATTCTGGTCAAGCCGCAGGCAACCCAGGACCTGTGGTACACGCAGATCTTCCGTATCTTTGAGCGCCGGGCCCTGCGCGACCTTCCCTGCGAGGAATAGGTTTCGCCATGTCCCAGCACATCAAACACGGCTGCGACCATATCTTCTTTATCGGCTTTTTGGGCGCGGGCAAGTCGACGCTTGCGCGCAATGTGGGCACTATGTTCAAGCGTCGATTCATCGATACCGATCGCTTGGTTGTGCGTCGATGCGGCAAGTCGGTGACCGAGATATTTGAGACCGAGGGCGAGGATCGTTTTCGCGAGCTCGAGACCTCGGCACTCCGTTCGCTTCAAAGCGAGCGCAGCCTGCTGGTATCGTGCGGAGGCGGCATCGTCGAGACGCCGGTGAACATTGAGCTGATGCACGAGATGGGTACATGCGTGTACCTCGAAGGCGACTTTGAGGACTCGTTGCGCCAGATTCGTCGCTCCGATACCCGGCCCGATTTCCGCTCGCCCGAGCACGCTGCGCGCTTGTTTGAGCATCGCCGTCCGCTGTATCGCCAGGCGGCCGATATTACCCTTGATATTCGCAACAAGTCCTTCGAGGACGTTTCCTACCTTTGTGCCGAGATGCTTTTGGAGCGTGGACTGCTATGATTCGCCGTCAACTTATCAATTTCCAAAACCGCAGTGTCGATGTCCGCGTCGGATTGGGGGCGTTCGAGGAGCTGTCGCGCATGTTTGCCTCGGCTGTGGGCAAGCCTAAGCGTGCGATGGTGGTTTGGAACGACGCCACATCCGAGCGTTTTGGCGAGGCTGTCGAGCATGCACTGGTTGACGCCGGTTTTGCCGTGTCGTTGCTCGTCCTCGAGGTTTCGCCTGCTGGTGCTACGCTGGTCGATGCCGATACCGTCTTTGGCGCCCTGTCGGCTAATGGCATTACCTGTGACGATCTCGTTGTCGCTGTCGGCGACACGGCGACCTGCTCAGTCGTTTGCTGGTGTGCCAATCAGTGGTGCGGTCGCACCGAGTGCGCCTTGCTGCCGACGACGTTTGACGCCATGCTCACGGTCGCGACGACCATGAAGCCGCTCGTTGCCTCGTCGACGAATGCGCTTCCCGCTATCGCGTTCCGTCCCGAGCCGGGCTTGGTCGTGTGCGACCTCGACCTTGTTCGCGAGGCGGACCCCGAGGACCTCAAGCTCGGCTATGCGGTACTTGTTGGCACCATGCTTTCGAGCAGCAAGTCCCGCTGGAATCAGTTTACTGAGACCGTCCCCGAGATTCTCGCGGGCGAGGAGGTCGCGCTCGTCAATGCCGTTCAGTGGTCTCAGACTGCCCGTAAGGACGTACTGATGGCCACGAACCCGAGCGCCCGCCATGCGCTCGATTTTGGCAAGATGGGGGAGCGTACCCTGCGCGCCTGCCTGGGTAAAGCCGCGGCGCAGGTTCCTGCCTACCAGCTGCTGTCTGAGGGCATGCGCTTTGAGGCGCGCTTAGCACATGATGCCTGCGACTTTGATATCGATTACGTCTTTGAGGTCGATGACTGCCTGGAGGACTTTGGTATCGAGGAGCTTGCCTTCGATCTGGAGCCTGCCTCATATATCGAGGAGTTCCGCAGGCAGCAGTTTGACCGCTCGAACCGTAGTATGTTGCCGCTGCCCGCGGCACTCGGCGCCATTCGTCTAACGAGCGTTGAGGACGAGGTCCTCGACCGCCATGCTCACGCCTACTTGGCTTCTCGCAAAGAACTTCTCTAGGATTTATTGACATACATCGTCTTTCGTATCATGTTGAGGGGCGGGTTTCCAATCGGTTGCGAATCGCGCGCGATTCCGTCGTTCGGTTGAGACCCGTTCCGTCTTTATAGAGACAACAAGAAAGGAATCTGCATGTCAGAGTTTGCTGCCGGTCCTGCCGGTCGTATCGAGCGTGTCCGTGCCCTGATGGTTGAGCGTGGCTACGACGCTATCGTGGTGCGCGACGAGGCCAACCTTCGTTGGCTTACGGGCGTCAAGGGCGTCTTCGATTACACCTTCGAGTTCCCGCATGCTGCGTTTATTACGGCCGACCAGTGCCTGTTCCATACCGACTCGCGCTATCTCAACAGCTTTGAGGAGAACACGTCCGCCGGCAGCCCCTGGGTCTACGACATGGACGAGGTCACCATCCCCGGTTGGGTCGCCGGCAAGATCGCGGCTAACAAGTGCCGTGTCTGCGCTGTCGAGGACGACATGCAGATCAACTTCTACCAGGGTATCCAGCGTGGCCTTGAGGATCGTTCCGTCGCCTGCATGCTGCCGCTGATGCATGACGACATTCGCAAGATGCGCGCCATCAAGGACGCCGAGGAGATCGAGCTCATGCGCCATGCGCAGTCGATTACCGACGCCGCCTTCCAGCACATGCTCGGCTATATTAAGCCCGGTATGACCGAGAAGCAGGTTCGCAACGAGCTCGAGAACTTTATGTTCGCCAACGGCGCCGACAGCCTGGCCTTCGGCTCCATCGTGGCGAGCGGCCCCAACACCGCCAACCCGCATGCCGTCCCGAGCGACCGCGTGATCGAGAAGGGCGACTTCGTTCTCATGGATTATGGCGCGGGCTATTGCGACTACCGCTCCGACATGACTCGTACCGTCGTGATGGGCGAGCCCACGCAGGAGCAGCTCGACTTGTACGCGCTCGTGCGCCGTGCGCACGAGGAGTGCGTCGCCGCCATCCATCCGGGCGTCGAGGGCAACGACATTTTCAAGCTTTCCAAGAAGATCATTGGCGATGCCGGCTATGGCGATTACTACAACCATGGTCTGGGCCACGGCGTGGGCATTGACATCCACGAGCTGCCCAACTTCAACCGCAGCAAGAATATCATCGAGGTCGGCTCGGTTATCACCATGGAGCCCGGCGTCTACCTGCCCGGCGTGGGCGGTGTGCGCCTGGAGGACTACGGCGTGGTCACCGAGAACGGCTACGAGCCCTTCACCAAGACGCCGCATGACCTTCACGTCATCGATTGCTAGTCTACTTCGGTAGATAGTTTGGGGCGGGGCCTCCGGAGCAATTCGGACGCCCCGCGTTCTCTTTTTATGCGCTCGCTGCAGGCGCCGTCTGCAAGTGTATAATTTCGCTCGTATGTAATTTGGACGCTTGTGCGTTCTGCCCATAACAAGAAAGGTCGCTATGCCTACCATTTCTACCGCCGACTTCAAGAACGGCCTCGGTCTCCGCATTAAGGACAAGGTCTACACCATCGTCGAGTTCCAGCATGTCAAGCCGGGCAAGGGCGGCGCGTTTGTGCGCTACAAGACCCGCGACATCAAGAGCGGCCGCGTCGTCGAGAACACCTGCAACGCCGGCACCAAGTTCGAGAGCGTTATGCTCACCACCCGTGAGTTCCAGTACCTCTACAACGATGGCACCGACTACATCTTCATGGACAACGAATCCTATGAGCAGGTTCCCGTTCCCGAGGACATGGTGGGCGAGAACTCCAAGTGGCTGCGCGAGAACGACATTTGCCAGCTGCTCTTCGCCGACGATGAGCTCATGGGCGTGACTCCGCCGATGTTCATCGAGACCACCATCGTCCAGACCGACCCGGGCTTTAAGGGCGACACCGTCCAGGGTTCCACCAAGCCGGCCACGATCGACACCGGCGCTGTCATCCAGGTCCCCATGTACCTCAACGAGGGCGAGGTCATCAAGGTTGACACCCGCGACGGCAAGTTCGTCTCCCGCGTCTAGCAACCAACTCTTCTAGGAGGACTCATGCCCCAGGAAATCAAGATTGACGGCATCGGCATTTCGCCCGATGTTCTGACCGCCATTGTCTCGCGCGCCGTGTCCGATGTCGAGGGCATCGCCTCCGTTGGCGTCAAGGACCTTGCCACCAACCTTGTCTCCATGATGCTCTCGTCCAAGGCCCCGGCTTCCGAGCCGGCGGTCGAGACCGAGGTCGTCGGCGACAAGCTCGCACTCACCGTGCGCGTTGTGGTGTTCTTTGGCTATCCGTTCAAGAAACTCGCCGAGGCCGTTCGCGCTGCCGTGGTCGCTGCCATCGATGCTCAGGTGGGCGTTGATGTCGAGCGCGTTGACGTTTGCATCGACGGCCTCGTTTTCCCCAAGGAGTAACCTTTGAGCCTTAAGGTTTATCGCGGGCGTACGCTTGCCCGCAGTCAGGCGCTGCAGCTGCTGTTCCAGGCCGAGGCCACGGACAGCCCGCTCGAGCGCGTCCTCGAGGGCGATTTCCTGATCTCGAAGGGCCCCCTCGACCCCTATGCGCTGGAGCTGTGCCGCGGTGCCTACGAGCATATCGATCGCATCGACTGTGCCCTGCGCGCCGTCGCCAAGAACTGGGATCTTATGCGCATGCCCGGCGCCGACCGCAATCTGCTGCGTATCGCCGTCTACGAGATGCGCTTCCTCACCGACGAAGAGGTCTCGGACGCTATCGTGATCAACGAGGCCGTCGAACTTGCCAAGGCCTATGGCACCGACCAGTCCGCGTCGTTCGTCAACGGCGTGCTGGGCAAGATCGCGCGCAGCGAGGAGTTGCCGGGCGAGGACCTGTACCAGGAACTGCTGGCCGAGGATCGCGCTCGCGAGGAGGCCCAGGCTGCTGAGGCTGCCGCCAAGGTCGCTGCCGCTCAGGCTACCGCCGGTGTACTTGCCGAGGATGTGGACGCTGCTGAGGCCGTCGAGGCCGACTCCGTCGAGGAGTAGCCATGCCAGAGGGTTCTGTCCGCAACTTTGACGAGATTTCGGACCGTCTGGACCAGATCATCGCTACCGTTCGCTCCAAGGATACGTCCTTGGAGCGTTCACTCGATCTGTTTGACGAAGCGATTGAGCTGGGCTCCCGCGCGGTCGATATGGTCGACAAGTTTGAGCTGACGCCGCGTGAGGCCGATAAGCTCGAGCAGGAATACGATGAGGATGCGGCAAACGAATCCCAGGATAGCTAGGCCGCATCTCCGGATACGAATGGTTGATGGCATTCATGAAACGCGTGCGTCTTGATGACGAACTGATTTCACAGGGCATCTGCGCCGATCGCGCGGATGCCCTTCGCACTCTTATGGCCGGATTGGTCTCGAGTGGCGGCGAGCGCTTGACTTCGCCGGGCCTTAAGGTGATTCCGGGTCTGCCACTGCACGTGAAGGGGCGCATTCCCTATGTTGGCCGCGGCGGTCTTAAGCTCGAAGGCGCGCTTGATGCGTTTGGCATCAATCCGACGGGCCTTAGCTGTCTGGATGTGGGCTGCTCTACCGGCGGCTTTACCGATTGCCTGCTCAAGCGCGGAGCTGCGACCGTTGTCTCGGTGGACGTGGGTCGCGCCCAGTTCGATTGGTCGTTGCGTCAGGATGATCGCGTGACGCTGCATGAGCGCACAAACGTGACGCAGCTGCCTGAGCTTGGCTATGCCGGTGCCATCGACCTGGCTGTATGTGATGTCTCGTTTACCGGCATCGCGAATATCATCGACGCCGTGCTGGCGTGCCTGAAGCCTTCGGGTTCGTTCTGCACGCTCGTAAAGCCCCAGTTTGAGGCGCCGGCTGCGCTGGTGGGCGAGCGCGGTATCGTGACCGACCCCGCCGTCCGCCGCGATACGCTCGTGGCGGCGATTGAGCTTTTTGCCGCCAAGGGCCTGTTCCCGCTTGACGTGTGCGTGTCGCCCATCCATGGCGCTAAGGGCAACGTTGAGTTTTTCCTGTACGGCAGAAGGTTTGCCCCTGGTGAACGCACCGACGATGAGCTGCAATCCCAGGTATCGGCTTTGAGCGAGAAAGCTGCAACGCTATGAAGGTCTTTCTGGTTCCCAATTACTACAAGCAAGAGGCGGTCGAGAGCGGCCTGATGCTCGAGCTTTGGCTTTCGCGCCAGGGCTACGAGGTCGCATGGGCTGCCGACCAGCGATCGAAGCTTCAAAGCACGCCTGATATTGATGGCTCAGATCTGGTCATTACGCTCGGCGGCGACGGTACGTTGCTGCGCGCTGCCCGCATCCTCAACCATCGCGAGATTCCTATCCTCGGTCTTTCCTATGGTCACCTGGGCTTTTTAACTGCTGCGAGCCCCGAGGAGCGCGACATTCTGCAGGTTGTGAGCGATGCTCTGTCCGGCGAGCTCCACGTGAGCCGCCGCGCCACCATCGCCGCGGATATTGTGTCCGTGCGCGAAGACGGCGCGAAGGATGTCGTGCGCACGTTTGCCCTCAACGATATGGCACTTACGCGCGGCCCCCTGTCCGATATGGTCGAATTTGACATCACGGTGTCCGGCCATCATATCGACCGCCTTCGCGGCGACGGTGTCGTTGTTTCGACGGCGACCGGCTCCACCGGCTACGCGCTTTCCGCCGGCGGCCCCATTGTCAGCCCCGATTACACGGGTATGGTCTGTGTGCCCATCGCTCCGCATACCATTCAGGCTCGCGCTTTTTTGACCTCGCCGAGTGATGTCGTCGAGATCTTTATGTCCGATGACCGTCCGAGTGTTCCGGCGATCGCTATCGATGGACAGTTTATTACCTGCGATGGCACCGTTGAGAGCGTGGCCGTGCGCCGTGGTCCCGGCGACGTGCTGCTGCTCGATTACGGTCCCGAGAGCTTCTATAACTCGGTGAGCCGCGTGTTCTATGGAGTGCGCCATGATCGATGAGCTGCAGGTTTCCAACATCGCGCTCATTCGCGAGGCGACGTTGGTTCCGAGTGCGGGCCTAACGGTTTTGACCGGCGAGACCGGCGCCGGCAAGACCGCGCTGCTCTCGGCGCTCAAGCTCATTTTGGGCGAGCGTGCAGATTCGTCGACGGTGCGCGAGGGAGAGGCGCTGGCGAGCGTCGAGGCGCGCTTGTTCGACGGCCCGCACGACACGGAGGGCTTTACCGTGCAACGCAGCCTTTCTGCCGAGGGTCGCAGCCGCGTCAAGATTGACGGCCGCATCGCCAGCGTGCGCGAGCTCTCCGAGCGCGTCGGCGTGATGATGGATCTGTGCGGCCAGCATGAACATCAGCGTCTGCTCGATCCGGCGCATCATGTTGCCATGGTTGATGCCTGGGCTGGTCGCTCTGCGCTCGAGGCGCTCGACCGTTACCGTGCCTGCTTCAAGGCGTCGCGTGCGGCTGCCAAGGAGGTCCGTCGCGTGGAGGAAGCCTCACGCGCGCAGGGGAGTCGCGTCGAGGAGGCGCGCTTCGCCCTGGAGCGTATCGCCGAGGTCGACCCCAAGCCGGGTGAGTATGAGGAACTCGAGGAGCTGCTGCCGCGCTCCGAACATGCCGAGGTACTGGTTGCCACAGCTAACGATGCCCATGCATCGCTTGCCGCCGAAGGTGGAGCGCTCGATGCCGTGAACAGCGCCGTGGCAGAGCTTTCCCGTATGGCTACCGTCGATCGCAAACTGGGCGACATTGCCGATGCGCTTTCGGATGCCTGCATCTCCCTTGAGGATAGCGCGAACGAGCTTCGTGCCTATCGCGATGGCGTCGCCTTCGACCCGCGCGAGCTCGCTCGCATGCGTGAGCGGTATTCCGACCTCAAGGGCCTGTTGCGTCAGTGGGGTCCCACCATGGACGATGTTTTTGCCATGCGCGATCGCTCGCAAGAGCTGCTGTCCCTGGTCGATGATGGCGATGAACAGATCAAAAAGGCGCGTGAGGCACTCGGGAGCGCCGAGCGCGAGCTGTTCGCTGCCGCCAAGGCACTTAAGCGTGCGCGTAATACCGCTGCTCCGCGTTTTTGTCACGAGGTTGGCCGCCAAATGGCGCGCCTGGAGATGGGCGGCGCCGAGCTCGTTTGGGAGTCGCGTGATCTTCCGCGCGCCGAGTGGACGCCGGCGGGTCCTTCAAGCTACGAGCTTTTGTATCGCAGCGGTGTCGGCTTGACGCCGCGTCCCCTGCGCCGCATTGCCTCGGGCGGCGAGCTCAGCCGCGTCATGCTGGCGAGCAAGGTGGTCTTGGGTAATGCTGACGGCGTCGACACACTGGTATTTGACGAGGTCGATGCCGGTGTGGGCGGCTCCACGGCTCGTGCTCTTGCTGGTGTGCTGGCCGATCTTGCCACTACGCATCAAGTGATTGTCGTAACCCACTTGGCGCAAGTCGCCGTCATGGCCGACAAGCATTATGTTGTCAGCAAGGAGCCGGGCGATGTTCCCCAGACGCATTTGGACGAGGTAACCGGCGAAGCGCGTACTGCCGAGATCGCCCGCATGCTCAGCGGCGATCAGTCCGAGGCAAGCTTGACCCACGCAAAGCAGATGCTCGAAGAAGTTCGAGGCTAGGTCGTATCAGCGGTGTTGGTGGGACAAAATAGACTGAAATTTTTGTCCCACTACGCGTTTTACTCAACGACCTTGTCCGGCTGGATGAGCTCCTCGTAGTAGCTGATATGTTCACGAGCGTCTTCAATCTCGGGCAGCAGGAAGTTGTAGATAACTTCGATGATCATCGTGGCGCTGATCTTGGAGAACGCAAAGTCACCCGTCGTCAGCAGCGCCTCGTGGTTGACGGTATTAAAAGTGTAGTCTGCCAGGCGCGCGAGTGGAGACTTGCTGTCGCTGCTGATGACGACTACGGTGGCACCGCAGTCGCGAGCCGCTTTTGCCATGCGATTCAGTCGGCGCGACTTGCCGGAGTTTGAGATGAGCACGATGACGTCACCCGGGCGCAACGTGAGCGCAAAGCCGATTGATGTCTCGCTAATGGTGCTCGCCATGCAGCGCAGGCCCAGCTGCGAAAACTTAAACGTCGCATCGAGCGCGACCGCGTTCGTATTTCCCACAGCCGCAAACTCAATAACCCCTGCATGCTTAAGGGCATGCACAACAGCCGCCAACGTATCGTGGTCGATCCCGTCGATGGTCGCATTAAGCTCGCTCACCTTGGCAGCCAGGATGTTCTTAAGGCTCTGCTCCATATTGTCGAGCGAGACTTCGTCAGTCAGGCCCTCGTTGCGCTGGCTTTCCAAATCCCTCGCCAACGAAAACTGAAAGCTGCGGAAGCTGCCAAAGCCAAGCTTGCGGCAGAAGCGCGAAACGGTCGCCTCGGACGTGGCGGCGGCGCGCGAGAGCTGAGCCGCCGTGAGGCGTGGCGCCTCGGACTGGTGCTCCAATATATAGTCGACAATGCGCTGCTCGGATTCGCTGTATCCCTGATGGGTACTAATGAGGGAAAGTGCGCTCTTGCTACTATCGGTCATGGATGGCTCCTGGTTGGCATGATAATCGGACTCGTTTTGTACTTTCATAGTATAGGGGGATTTTCAATTACAAGATACACCTTGCCGTTTCAAGTGTTGATGGTAAACTTTCACCTACCGTTTACGGTTATGAAAGAACCTTTCACCGGAGAATTGCTCCTTGTCTCTTCTCACGCGGACGGTAGGTTGGTATCTTTCAGTTGTGGAAAAGCGCGCAAGGACGCGCGTGTAGGGGAGCGCCTGCGGGCGCAAAACTTAAAAAGGAGGGACACATGGCTAAGTTTGACATCATCGCCGCCACCGGTTGCCCGACCGGTATCGCGCACACCTTCATGGCGAAGGAGGCGCTGGAGAAGGCAGCTGCCGAGCGCGGTCTGACCATTAAGGTCGAGACCCATGGCCAGGTCGGTGTCGAGAACGAGCTCACCAAGAGTGAGATCGCCGGTGCCAAGGCCGTCGTCGTCGCAGCCGATAAGGATGTCCAGGCGGAGCGTTTCGCCGGCAAGCGCATGGTTTCCGTTGGTGTTTCCAAGGCCCTGTCCGTCGAGGCAGCCGGTAAGCTGATCGACCGCGCGCTCGCCGCCAAGGGTGACGACTCGGTTGCGGCTGCTGCCGATGTCGAGGATGAGGTCGAGGAGAAGGAATCTATCGGCCACATCATCTACAAGCACCTCATGAACGGCGTCAGCCACATGCTGGTCTTCGTCGTCGCCGGTGGTGTCCTGACCGCCGTTTCGTTCCTGTGGGGCATCACGTCCTTCGATTCGACGGCGTCTGACTACAACAGCTTTGCCGCTATGCTTAAGATCATCGGCGGTATCGCCATGAACCTCATGGTTCCCGTGCTTTCCGCCTATATCGCCGAGTCCATCGGCAAGCGCCCGGCGCTCGTCCCCGGCTTCGTTGCCGGTATGATCGCCATCCAGGGCCTGCCCGTTAACGCCGAGACCGGCATGATCGACGCCGGTGGCGCCGGCGTGGGCTTCGGCTTCCTGGGCGGCATCGTCGGCGGCTTCCTCGCTGGCTATGTCATCCTGCTGCTCGAGAAGGTCTTCTCCAAGCTGCCCAAGAATCTGGACGGCCTCAAGGCTATCTTCCTGTACCCGCTGTTCTCGACCGCCATCGTCGGCCTGGTCATGCTCGGCATCTCCGGCCCCATGGCTGCCATCAACACCGCCATGATGGACTTCCTCAAGGGTCTGTCCGCCTCTGGCGCCATTGTCCTGGGCCTTGCCATCGGCTGCATGTGCGCCGTTGACATGGGCGGCCCGGTCAACAAGGCTGCTTACGTCACCGGTACCGCTATGCTCACCGAGGCCTTGGCTGCTGGCGTTGGCACCGATACCTACAACTTCGGCACCAACTTCATGGCTGCCGTCTCCGCCGCCTGCATCGTTCCGCCGCTGATCACCACCTTCGCCGTCGTCGTTGGCAAGAAGTACTTCAGCCAGGAGGATCATGACGCCGGTATCGTCAACCTCATTCTTGGTTGCACCCACATCACCGAGGGCGCCATTCCGTTCATGACCAAGAACATCTGGCCCGTCATGCCCATCATGATGCTCGGTTCCTCCATCGCCTCGATCCTGACCATCATGTTCAACGTTCACGATCCGGCGCCTCACGGTGGCTTCCTGGTCCTGCCCGTTGTCGAGAACGGTCCGCTGTGGGTCCTCGCGATCCTCATCGGCGCTGTGATCGGTGGCATCCTGTTCGTGGCCTTCAAGAAGTACGACTTCGAGAAGAATCAGAAGGCCGCTCCTGTAGCCAAGCCGGTTGAGGCTTCCAAGGCTGCTGCCGTTGAGGCCCCTAAGGCCGATGCTGCCGACTTCGTGAAGGTCGAGAATGTCTTTGTCGCCGAGGACTTCGCTTCTCGCGACGAGGCTCTGAGCTTCGTTTCCAACCAGGCTGTCAAGGCCGGTATCGCCAGCGACGCCGACGCCGTGATGAACGCCTTCCTGGCCCGCGAGGCCGAGGGCACCACGGGCATGATGGAGGGCTTCGCCATCCCGCATGCCAAGTCCGACGCCATTACCGAGGCTGCCGTCATCGTCGTTAAGGACGAGTCCGGCGTGACCGGTTGGGATACCATGGACGGCGCTCCCGTCAACGTGGCCATCGCTCTGCTCATCCCTGGTGCACAGGCTGGCACCACGCACCTCAAGATCCTGTCCAAGGTCGCCGAGGCGCTCATGGACGAGGACTTCCGTGCCACCGTCAAGGGTTCCACCGACGCCGCCGAGATCGCCAAGACGATCAACGCCCGCCTGGTCTAATTCCGCAGTACGCGAATAACATCGCCCCCTGTAACAAAGGCGAGGACTCCCTACGGGTCCTCGCCTTTTTTCATACCACCCGGCACTCAGGGACGTTCCTTTCCTGCCGGCACCCCGGGACACTCCTTAGTCCCCAACAGGGCATAAATAGCCCTCATCGACTGAATCACCCACGCGAACAATAATTCAGCCAGAATTCCTTTTGCACGATATTTCTTGGACGGAAGCATGTTCCCGCAGCTCGCCTGCCGGGCGGTGCGGTTAAGTTTGTCGCGAGTTCCGCACGCAAAGGAAGGCACTTAATGTGCTTTCCGTCTTGCGCAGGACTGTAGAGCAGCAAACTTAACCGCCCCGCCCGGCAGGCGAGCGGACAGCGAACGACATCTGTCCAACAATTCGTGCGAAACACAATGAAAAACCGTTTGATGTGAGTTAATATAAACAACGTCGTGAATCTGACTCCTGCCACATGCATGACAGGGGTTAAACACAAAAAAGGAGTCAACTATGGTTTCTGAGAAGGCTACCCTCGTTAATCCTCAGGGTCTGCACATGCGTCCGGCTGGTCTGTTCGCCTCCACCATGGGCAAGTACGCCTGTGACGTGACGGTCGTCACCCCCGAGAAGGAGGTCAACGGCAAGTCCCCGATGGCCCTCATGGCTGCTGGTATCCCCTGCGGCACCGAGGTCGAGGTCAAGTGCGACGGCGCCGACGAGGCCGAGGCTCTGGCTGCTGCCATCGAGCTCATCAAGAGCGGTCTTGGCGAGTAGAACTCAAACGGGTCGCATGTTGAACAACTAAGTTCATATTTGGGGGCGCAGTGACCTGTCTTAAGGTAGCTGCGCTCTTTTGTCATGGATATGGCAAAACGCTTTATCACATGACACGGAGAGAGGAATGGGAATGTATCAGGGAGTCAACGCTTCCGAGGGCATCGGTATCGGCACCGTCATGGTCGCCGTCGATCCCGACTTGACGTTTGAGCCGCACGAGGTTGCTGATTCGGCAGCAGAGAAGGAGCGCTATCAGACCGCTCTTTCGGTCTTCTGCGAGAAGACCCAGGCTCAGGCCGACCACATGAAGGAGACGGTGGGCGAGGCCGAGGCCGAGATCATGAGCGGACACATTGTCCTGGCTCAGGATCCGGGCATGACCGACGCCATCAACGCCGCCATTGACGGCGGCACCTGCGCCGAGCAGGCGCTCATGGACACCTCGACCATGTTCGAGAACATGTTCCTGTCCATGGACGATGAGATGTTCCGTCTGCGCGCGGCCGACATCGCCGACATCCGCACCGGTATTCTGGCCGAGCTGCTGGGCAAGGAGGTCGTCGACCTTTCCGTCCTGCCCGAGAACACCGTCGTTGTCGTGCACGACCTCACGCCGTCCATGACCGCCACGATCGATAAGGCCCACGTTGCCGGTATCGTCACCGAGACTGGTGGCCGCACGTCGCACTCCGCAATCATTGCGCGCGCCCTCGAGATCCCGGCTGTCCTTTCGGTTTCCAACAGCTGCACCGCACTGCGTAACGGCATGACCGTTGTCGTCGACGGTGGCAAGGGTATCGTCGAGGCCGATCCCGATGAGGAGACGCTCGCCGCTTACACTGCCAAGGCCGAGGCTTTCGCTGCCGAGAAGGCGGCTCTCGAGGCCTTCCGCGGCAAGCCGTCCGTGACTGCCGACGGCATCAAGAAGATTATTGCCTGCAACATCGGCAACCCCGATGACGTGCCCAACGCGCTCGATCACGATGCCGAGGCTATCGGCCTGTTCCGTTCCGAGTTCCTGTTCATGGATTCTGCTGAGCTTCCTTCCGAGGAGGAGCAGTTCAACGCCTACCGTAAGGTCGCCAGCGCGCTCAAGGGCGCTCCGGTCATCATCCGCACGCTCGATGTGGGTGGCGACAAGGAGATTCCGTACCTGCACATGGTCAAGGAAGAGAACCCCTTCATGGGCTTCCGCGCCGTGCGTTACTGCCTGGCCAACCCCGACCAGTACAAGGTCCAGCTCCGCGCCCTGCTGCGCGCCAGCGCCTTCGGTGACGTCAAGATTATGATCCCGCTCGTCACCTGCGTCGAGGAAGTCTTGGCTGTCAAGGAGCTCGTCGAGCAGTGCAAGACCGAGCTGACCGAAGAGGGTCGCAAGTTCAACGAGAACATCGAGGTCGGCATCATGGTCGAGACGCCTGCAGCCTCGCTGCTCGCTGACCGCCTGGCCGAGGTCGCCGACTTCTTCTCCATCGGCACCAACGACCTGATCGGCTACACCATGTGCGCCGACCGTGGCAACGACACCATCTCCAACCTGTACCAGGTTTACTATCCCGCCGTGCTCCGCTCGCTCAAGAACATCATCGAGAGCGGCGTGAAGGCCGGCATCATGGTTGGTATGTGCGGCGAGGCCGCTGCCGATCCGTTGCTCGAGCCGCTGCTGATCAGCTGGGGCCTGGAGGAGTTCTCGATGAGCGCTCCGTCCATCCTGCGCGCCCGCAAGACCATCAGCCAGTGGACCAAGGCCGAGTGCGACGAGCTCGCCGAGAAGGCGCTCGCCTGCAACACCGCTGCCGAGGTCAAGGCACTGCTCGAGTCCGCAGCTCGCTAATTTGGTATCAGAGGTAACCGCGTGGTTGGAATGGGCCTGCCACGCGGCCCTCACATATACAGGGGGTACTGTAAATGTTCTACACGCTAACCGCTAACCCGGCTGTCGACATGACGGTTTCGAGCTCTCCGCTCGAGCCCGACGAGAACGTTCGCACCGGCTCGGCCAGCTACACGGCTAACGGCAAGGGCCTCGACGTGTCCTTCGCCTTTAAGAAGATGGGCGTCGACACCGTCGCGCTCGGTTTCTTCGCCGGCTTCACGGGCAAGTTCATCGTCGAGGAGGTCATGAACCTGGGTTGCCTCTGCCGCCCGGTCTGGACCGACGGTATCACGCGCATCAACACCTACGTCAACGATGGCCAGCACGAGTACGGCATCCTGAACCCTGGTGCTCCGATCACGCCGCAGCACCAGGAGGAGCTCTACAACATCCTGGACACCGCGGGCGACCTTGAGTGCCTGATCGTCTCCGGCTCCGTGCCTCCCAAAGCTACGCCCGACTTCCTGGCTCAGGTCATGGAGCACGCTCAGGCCCGTGGCGCCGACGTCGTCCTGGACCTGTCCTCCGACAAGCTCAAGGAGCTCGCTCACAAGAAGCCGCTGCTCATTAAGCCGAACCATCACGAGATGAAGGCTATCTTCGGCGTGCCGGTCGACACCGACGACGAGGTCCGCGTTGCCATGAAGCTGGCTCACGAGGCCGGCGTCCAGAACGTGCTGCTCACCCGTGGTAGCCGCGGTGACGCTTACTTCTCCAACGGCGAGGACATCTGGTATGCCAAGCGTGAGTTCAACATCAAGCTTGTCTCTTCCGTCTGCGCCGGCGACTGCACCCTCGCTGCGTTCCTGCACAAGTGGTACAGGGATCGCGACAACGTCGAGGAGGCCATGAAGCTCGCTATGGCCACCGGCGCCAACGTTGCTGAGTCCGTCGGCATCGGCGACTTCGGTCACGTTGACGAGTACAGCAAGCGGGTTGCTGTCCGCAAGCTCGATCGTCAGTAATCGAAACGCGACATATTCGTGCGCATGCGGCGCCCCGGTTTCGGCTGGGGCGCCTTTTTGTTCCGCCACGGGGGAGAGGAGTCCTTCCGTACTTCATCGCTTCCACACCGTTCACCGAGTTGTCCTAGCCTTTTACCGATGCGTGGAATATACTTTCATTAACACGTTGCCTTGTGAAAGGAACATTCATGATTTACACGCTCACTGCAAATCCCGCCATTGACTACAACATCACCTGCGACGGTCTTGCTGCCAACACCGTCACGCGTACCCGCAACGCCGTCTACACGCCCAACGGCAAGGGCCTCAACGTCTCGTTTACGCTCGACCACTACGGCGTCGACACCACGATCCTGGGCTTTTTCGCCGGTTTCTCGGGCGAGTTTATCGTTAAGGGCGCCGAGGCCCTGGGCGTGCCCGTCAAGCCCGTGTGGACCGACGGCATCACGCGCGTCAATGTGTTCCTCAACGCCGGCCCCGACACCGAGTACAACATGGTCAACGCCGGTGCCGCCATCAACGAGGCCAACGAGCGGGAGATGTTTGAGCTCATCGATTCGCTCGATGACATGACCTGCCTGGTCATCAGCGGCTCGCTGCCTCCCAACACTTCCGAGGGCTTCCTGGCCGAGGTCCTGCGCCGCGTCAAGGCCAAGGGGGCCGAGTTCGTGCTCGATATCTCGAGCCATCAGCCGGCAGACCTCATTGCCATGGAGCCGCTGCTGATTAAGCCCAATGACGACGAGCTGCTCGATATCTTTGGCATTAAGGTAAGCGGCGGCGACGATGAGTCCGTCAAGGGTGCCATGGCCGAGCTGCACGCCAAGGGCGCTAAGAACGTGCTGCTGACGCTCGGCGGCGCCGGTGCGTACTTCTCCAACGGCGAGCACATCTGGTTTGCCAACCGCACCTTCGACGTCAAGCTGCTGTCGACCGTCTGCGCGGGCGACTCCTCGCTGGCCGCCTTCCTTTCCGTGTGGCACGACGCCCCCGAGCGCGTCGAGGATGCCCTGCGCCTCTCGATGGCCACCGGCGCCAACGTGGTCGAGTGCCCGGGTCTGGGCGATTTTGCCAAGGTCGATGAGTATCAGAAGGGTATTGCAATCCGTCAGGTTTGCTAGTTCCGGCACCTTGCCTGAATAGTTCAATTATTTCGCATCCGTCTTAGACCAGGACGGATGCGTTTTTGTTTATCGGACTTGCGTGTGCAGTGGAGGCTGTTTCTTGCTAGACTTCTTGCAGACGCAATCGATAGCCAATTTGATAGTCGCAGGAGGCCATAGGCATGTGCAATGTTTCGCTCAACGGTACGCAGCCGACCGATGCCTCTATCCGTGTCCTGCGTGCGCTTGAGGCAGCAGGTCTTGAGGCTTGGTACGTGGGCGGTTGGGTACGTGATGCCCTGATGGGACGCCCCAGCCACGATGTTGACATGTGCTGCAGCGGCCTGTGGCAGGAGTCCAAAGAGGCGCTCGAAGCGGCTGATATTGCCGTGGTTGAGTCGGGCATAAAATTTGGCGGCATCACGGCTATTTGCGATGATGAGCGCATTGAGGTCACCACCTACCGCCTAGACGGCTTTTACACCGACGGCCGCCATCCCCAGAGTGTGGAGCGTGCGGCGTCGCTTGAGGACGATCTGGCGCGTCGTGACTTTACCGTTAACGCTATGGCCTGGCATCCCGAGCGTGGTCTTGTCGACCGCTACGATGGTCAGGGCGACCTAGACCGCAAGCTCATCCGCGCCGTTGGAGATCCCAAGCGTCGTTTTAACGAGGACGCGCTTCGCATGCTGCGCGCGGTGCGTTTTGCCTGCCGTCTGGATTTTATGATCGAGCCTAAGACTAAACAGGCGCTTGCCGAGTGCGCGCCGCTGCTCGATGCTGTGGCGCGCGAGCGCGTGGGCATTGAGCTCGAGGGTATCCTTTCGACCGGCCATGGGGGAGACGCGATGCTGCGCTACCCCGAGCTTGTTTGCGCCGCCGTGCCCGAGCTCGCGTCCGCTCGCGGGTTTGATCAACGCAGCGTCTATCATGCGTTTAACGTCTACGAGCATATCGCCCGCGTGCTGACGGTGGCAGGGGAGCTGGCGCTGTGCGACGGCGTCGCGCCCTCGTCGAGCCTTATGTGGGCGGCGTTTTTGCACGACGTTTCCAAACCCGAGTGCTTTACGGTCGATCACGACGGCAGCGGCCACTTCTACGGTCATCCCGAGCTCGGCGCCAAGAAGGCGCGTGTCATCATGGATCGCCTGGCGCTCTCGCACGATTTGGTGCGCGATGTGTGCCTGCTGATCAAATACCATGACAAGCCGCTACGCCCCGAGCGTTCCTGCCTGCTCAATATGATGCGCGCGCTTTCGGGCGAGGGTGTCGATACGCCGCGTCTGATGGACGAGCTCATGGACCTTAAGCGTGCCGACACGCTCGGCAAGGCGCCCTCGTGCTTCTATTACGTCGAGACGATCGAGGAGATGCGTACGCTCGCCCACGATCTGCTGCAGGCGGGGGAGCCCTATACACGCAAGATGCTTGCCATCAATGGTGGCGACCTGATCCGCGCCGGCGTCAAGCCGGGGCCGGAGCTGGGACAGCTTCTCAACGCCGCCCTCGACGCCGTGATCGAGGACAACATCCCCAACAACCGCGAAGCCCTCCTGACTCATCTCCACCTAGGGTAGCTAAAATAGCCCCGTCCCAAATTAGCTACCTTGTTGACCTGCGCGTTCCATAACCTCGCGACAAAATTTCGGCAATTTGGAATTTCTTCTTGCGCTTGCGTTTTTTGTCCCGTAATATATTTCCTCGCAGCACGGCAGTGCAGATGTCATGTGGCCCGTTCGTCTAGCGGTTTAGGACGCCGCCCTCTCAAGGCGGAGATCACCAGTTCGAATCTGGTACGGGCTACCACTTCTTTTCTGCTGAGGCTTATGGCCCGTTCGTCTAGCGGTTTAGGACGCCGCCCTCTCAAGGCGGAGATCACCAGTTCGAATCTGGTACGGGCTACCACGCATCTGATACCCGGACTTCCTATGGAAGCCCGGGTTTTTATTTTCAAACAACCGTCTGCAATTCCCGTTTGAACCAGAGCTTTGCGTTCTGCCTATGGCCCTTACGGGTACAATATCCAAGATATTTTGACTGTTAGAAGGAGTCTCATGACGGAGTCCTCTCAGCATACGTCTAAGCCCCAGGTCGAGGTTGAGGCCTCGGGCGGCGATGACAATAAGAGCGCACGCCGCGGCGCAATCTTTATCGGCGTTGTGCTGGTGGGTTATATCGTCTATCTGGTGGTAACCGGGCAGATGGGGCAGTTCTGGGCTGCTATGTCGAGCGTCCAGGCGCCCTGGCTCCTCGCTGCATGCTTCTGCATGTTTCTATACCTCTTTTTTGGTATCGTGGCGTACGCGATTGCCGTTTGGCTCGACCCCAATTCGCCCGTCGGTATCCGCGACCTCATTTCGGTCGAGGCGAGTGGCATCTTCTTTGGTAATCTGACACCCATGATGATGGGCTCTACGCCTGCCCAGATCTACCGCCTGACCAAAGCGGGCCAAAATGTCGGCGAGGCCGGCGCCACGCAGTTCACGCGTTTTATCGTGTATCAGTTTGGCCTTGTTGCCTGGGGCGCTATCCTATTGCTTGCTCGCATGCCGTTTTTTGCCGAGCGCTATGGCGACATGACGCTGCTGTGCGTCTTTAGTTTTGGCGGCCACTGCTGCATCTTGCTTGGTATCTTCGCCGTCGCGCTCATGCCTAAGACCGTCACGCGCGTCGCCCATTGCATCATCAATTGGCTCGAGCGCATAGGTGTCTCGGCCACTAAGATCGAGGGATGGCGCACGTTTGTCGACGGCGAGATCTACTCCTTCTCCGAGAAGTTCAAGCTTTCGGCCGGACATTTTTCTTCCATGCTGCTCACCGTGTTTATCACCATGCTGCAGCTCGCGTTTTTCTATCTGGTGCCGTATTTTCTGATGCTCGCCTTTGGCCACCACGAGGTCGACTTTTTCTCGGTCATGGCCGCGAGCGCCTTTGTCCAGCTGCTGAGCTCTGCGGTTCCCTTGCCCGGTGGAACTGGTGGCGCTGAGGGCGGCTTTGCTTTGTTCTTGGGTCATTTCTTTGGGTCGGCTTCGACCGCCGGCTATCTGCTGTGGCGTCTCATTACGTTTATCGCGCCGACCATTTTGGCTGCGCCCCTGCTGGGCCTTAAGAGCGCCCACAACGAGAGCATCCATGCGCGCTGGGATCGCGTGATGCGCAAGCTCGGCCGCGAGCCTCAGACGCCCTCTGCGCCCACTAAGCCGCACCCCACGAATGCTGTTACCGTTGATCCCAGGAAGCACGCTCAGAAGGCTTCTGGGACCGCTAAGCCGGCTCATAAAGCCTATGTGCGCCAGACGGGCGACGGTATCCGCGTATCTCCGTCGGCGCTCAATAAGAAGAAGCACCCTAAGTCGCGGTAGGGCAGTCGTGCGTTCTTCATGATGCGGGGCATATTTGAGCTGTATGGGGGATAATCCTCTTACGTAGATTATCTCTCATCTGTTGATGAATGCTCGCATATCGAAGGGACACACCCATGGCCACCAGTAAACCGCGTATTGATCGCCGTATCGTTCGCAGCCGCAATGCCATCCTTTCCGCTTTTGAGCGCTTGCTCATGGAAAAGCCGCTGGCAGACATTACGGTGAGTGCCATCGCGCGCGAGGCCAATGTCGACCGTAAAACCTTCTACGTGCACTTTGGTACGGTTGATGGCTTGCTCGATGCCATTGCCGTCGATGTGGTGGAGATGATTGTCGACTCGGTCGAGAAAACGCTTGCTTCCATGGACGGTGACACCAACGAGCGCGCCCTGGGCGCGGCGGCGACCTTCTTTAAAACCGTTAACGAGGCGCTGTGCAACAACCTGGTGCTCAATCGTCAGCTGATCGAGAACATTCCGCTCGATGATTTTATGGCTCGTCTTCGTGCGCCGCTCGAGCACGAGATTGCCGAGCGCGATCTGCTGCCCCACGGTCTCAAGGACGAGATGTTCGACTACTATCTGGCGTTTTTGCTGTCGGGTATTATCGGAATCTATCGCACATGGGCGCTGTCTGACGGCTCGGTTCCTATCGAGCGCGTCTCGGAGGTCGCCAACGACCTGACTCTCAATGGCCTGTCGAGTCTGGAATCTCGCTTGGATTAGGCGCAGGCTCGAATTCGCGAGGCGCTTGTCGGGGTGCAGCCCGATCGACCAGGCGACGAGCATCCCGCCGAAGCAGTCGATGACCGGGCTCAGGTAGACCTTCTTGCCGCCCGGGAGCCTGAACTCGGTGATGTCGGTGAGCCACAGCAGGTTGGGCTCGTCGGCGTGGAAATTCCTGTTTACGAGGTTCTCCGGCGCCTTGTAGACCTCGCCGGCGTAGGAGCTGTAGCCTGAGGATCCTTAAAAGAAAGTCCAGTTTATCCTTTCCACCCCAATTGGGAATCCTCCGATGCGCCTTCGCACGCTCGCATGACCTCGATACCGTGCGAGCGTGCGAACTCGACGAGCTCTGCGTTGCGGGCGTTTATGGTGCCGAAGGCGGCGGGACACACGATAAGGCGCGCGCAGCGGACGAGGAGCTCTTTGGCGCGGGCCATGGTTCTATCCCCGATCGGCTCGAAGGCGCGCTCGGCCACGCATTCCGCCGCCAGGTCGCGCGCGAGCTCGCAGTCGATGTCCCCTTCGTGCAGAACGCCCGTGTAGAACGCCTTGCCCTGCCGGATGAGCTGGCGAAACACAGCCGACCCCGTACCTGCGCCGGCGATGACGAACGTGTGCGCATCGCCGTGCGGGCGTCCAATTTCCACGCTGCCGAAGCGCTCGTTGAAGGTGCCATGTTGAAGGCCGTAGAGCTCGCCAATCGTCTCGCGCGTGAATATGTCCTCGGGTGCGCCGGCGCGGAAGACCCGGCCGTCCTTCACGCAAATCACCTTGTCGGCGCTTTTCTGCGCGAGCTCGAGTTCGTGGATGGACATGATGACAGCCACATTCCGCGATTTCGCAAGGTGGCGAAGTATTCGCAGCAGGTCGATCTGGTAGCGGATATCGAGATACGACGTGGGCTCGTCGAGCACGAGCACACGCGGATCCTGCGCGATGGCGCGTGCGAGCATGACGCGCTGGCGTTGCCCGTCGCTTATCTGTATAAAGTCGCGCTCGGCGAGCTCTTCCACATGTGCGGTTTTCATGGCCTCGTCGACCCGACTTTGGTCGTCGGGCGAGAGTGTGCCCATTCGCCCGGTGTAGGGGTGCCTTCCCGCCTCTACGACATCGCGGCAGGTGAGGAGCTCGGTCCGGGGGCGATCTGTCAGCATAACGGCAAGGTTCCTTGCAAACTCCGCCGTCTTCCATCGGGAAACCTCCCGCCCGTCGAGCTCGACCGCGCCGGCAAGCGGTGCCAGATGGCGTGTGATGGTTTTCAAGATGGTCGACTTGCCCGAGCCGTTAGGCCCGATGAGCGCCACGATGTCGCCCGCGCGAACCTCCAGATCGACGCCTTCGACTACGACCTTCTTGTCGTAGCCCGCCGACAGGTCGCTTATGCGGAAAAGCGGCGCTCCGTCAGCCTGCGTTTCGACCGGAGTTTCGAGGTTCGGCTCCGCTCGGAGGAGGCGTTCCGCGCGGAGTTCCGCACGAGCCGAAAGTGCCTTCTGGCGCTTTCGTGCGAGCTCAGGACTGTCTAAGCACGGAATGCCCCCTCCGAGCGTTTTGGGCCGCGGCACGAATTCCCCCATCTACCTCACCCGCTTCTTCAACATGAGCGCGATAACCACCGGAGCGCCGAAGATGGCGGTGACGGCGCTGATGGAAAGCTCGACGGGAGAGAACAGCGTGCGCGCGATCAAATCGCAGCCCGCGCAGAAGATGGCGCCTCCCAAGAAGCACGCAGGAATCACGCGGATGGGCTTCGACGACTTTAGCGCCGACTTCACGAGATGCGGAACCGCGATGCCTACGAACGACACCGGACCAGCGAGCGCGGTCACGCAGGCGGAGAGCATGCTCGCTAGAAGGACGAGCACCACGCGGAAGCGTTCGACGTTCACGCCGACGCTTTTCGCGTAGGCTTCTCCCAGTTGGAAGGCGGAAAGGGGCTTCGATATCGCGAATACGCATGCGCTCACGGTAATCACCACGACCGCGATGACCGCGATGTCGTCCCAGCTCGAACCCGAGAAGCTACCCAAAGACCAGTTGTGCAGGTTCACGATGGACTGGTCGTCGGCGAAGGCGATGAGGAAGTTCGTCGCCGCCGAGCAGATGTATCCCACCATGACGCCCGCCACGATGAGCATGGCCATGGAACTCATGCGCCGTGCGATGAGGAGCACGAAGCCGATGGTGATAAGCGAGCCCAGAAACGCTGCGGCCACCATGGCCGGCGAGGACATGGCCTGGTTCGCGCCTAGAAGTACGATCATCGTAAGCGCGACGACGAACTTTGCGCCCGAGGAGACGCCCAAGATGAACGGGTCGGCGATGGGGTTGTTGAAAAACGTCTGCAGCAGGAACCCGGAAAGCGAAAGTGCCCCGCCGAGAAGCACGGCTGAAAGCACGCGCGGCAGGCGAATCTCCCAGATGACCTGGCTTTCCATGGAATTGGCCGCGCCGCCCGAAAGGATGCCGGGGATGTGGTCTGCGGGCACGAGCACGCTCCCGATGCACAGGTTGGCCCCGACGAGCACGATGAGGGCAACAGCGAGCAGCGCCGTCACGACGCGACACCGCGCGGCGCGCCCCGATTCGTCGTATGCCATGGAAAGCCGGCTTCTCATGGCGCTAACCGAGCTTCCTCAGATAATGGAAGTCGCTCGCGTCATTGCCGGTGAACGCCCCGTGCAGCTCGTCGATAATGTCGGCGGTAGAAGTCATCTGCTGGTACATGTCGGCGCTTGTGACCCAGACGTTGCCGTTCTTCACGGCTTTGAACTGCGACAATAGCGCGTTTTTGCCTACGAAGTCGTTCAAGGTGGTAACTGACTCGTCGATGGTGCCGTTGTAGACGATGATGTCGGCATCCTTCGCCGTCGCGTAGAAGCGCTCCATTTCGAGCGTTACTGACGAACCTGACGTCGACGCCGTCTGCGCGTCATCGAGCGCATAGCTGCCGCCTGCAAGCTCGATCATCTGCGCCACGTAGTCGCCCGCCCGCCGCGTGACGGCGGCCCCGTTCGAGTTAATGTAGAAATACGCCACGGTTTTACCTGACGACGCGAGCCCCGACGTTTGCTCGACGCGGGCCTTCTGCTCGTTGAACAGGTGCGCGGCCTCGTCTTCCTTGTCGAATAGGACGCCGAAAAGCTTAATCCACTCAACGCGCCCGAGTGCTTCGGGCTCGCTCGACGACTGTTCGGTGAGCACGACGAGCCCGAGCTTCTGCAGCTTTTCCTTCACATCGGGCGTGTGGTTGATCATGGTGTTCTCGATGGCGAGCGTGCAGCCCGAGGCCGATATTCGCTCGTAGTCGGGCGCGCTGTACTTGCCGCCGTAGGCGATCGCCCCACTTTCGAGTGCGCTTTTGAAGCCCACGACCGAGCAGTCGTCGGCCTTCGTGCCCGACATGATGATATTGTCGTTCGCATCGAGCGCGTCGACTAGGCACATCGTCGCCGACGACACGAGGTACACCTTGTCGGCGGGGCGCCTTATGACCGCGATGTCGGAGCTCAACGCATCAGGTACCTTCGCATCTTGCGGCACCACGAGGAAACGCTCCCCATTCGAAACGCAGATAAGCCGCAGACCGCCTTCGAACTCGTCGACAGTGAAGTGCTCGGCGTATTCAAGCTGAAGCGCCCCCGTCGGCTCCCAGCCACAGCCCAAATCGGCGTTGTGGAAGTCGGCCGCGGCGCTTGAAGCCGTTCCCGCAGGGGAGCCGCCGCTTGCATCGTCGCCCGATTTCTCCTTCATGGTGGATGAGTCGAAGTGGATCGTGTAGTCGATGGTGTGCGGCGTCGACATGGCGACGGTCTCGGCCGACACGGCGATGTCCTCGTCGAGCGTGACGGGTATCTCGAACGTGGAGTTGCCGCCGTCGTTTACGGGTGCGTAGTCCACGCCGTCGACGGTCATCTTGTCGTAGTTCGAACTCGACCAGGTGATGGTCGCGGTGTAGGTGTCGCCATCCTTCACAATTGTGGTGGGTGAGGCGATGCTTGCGCGCCCTGACCCGCCGGAAAGCGAGACATTCACAGTGTATTCCTGAGAGCCCGCCGTGCCACCGGTCGCGTTCGGGCTCGCACTGCACCCCGCGAAGGGAAGCGCGAGCAGGGCGACGAGAACGCAGGTGATCGCGCGCGCCGCGATGCTGTGGCGCTTCCTGTTTTCCCCCTTGGGGAGAATCAACCGCATGGCGTTACTTCAGTGCGTCGGCGCGCAGATCGACGCCGGCGGATTCGAACACAAGCGTGCGGTCGTACCACTGCTCTTTTCTAATACTCCACGCGGCACAGGCGGTGTCCTCGTCGAGCGCATCAACGGGCACGTCGTAGGTGTACTTGCCTTCCGCGTTTTCCACATAGGGGATGAAGTCGGCCTCGCTCGCGGCGGCAGCCTCGTCGCCCGTGCCCATGAAGAGCTTGCCGTAGCCCGTGCCGGAAAGCGTCATCACGCAGTGCATGGAGCCGTTTTCCACGATGAGCTGGGCGTCCACAATCCTGAACATGTTCGAGCTGGAATCTACGGTGATCGGATAGGTGCCGTCGGCCACCTTGTCGGCGGTGATGGGGGCAGCGCTTGCGCCCTCGGTCGCATCGGCCGCCTGCTCGGTCTTTTCCTGGGAATCGGTATTGCTTGCCTTTGCGCTGTCGCTTGAATTTCCGGCGCAGCCGGCGAGCGAGAACGCGAGAAGCGCCGCCGACAGGGCGAAGACGAGGGTTTTCTTCAACATGGAGGGATTCCTTTCAATCGCTTCTACCGCCCGCGCCGTGCGGTGGGCGGGCGGGATGCGAATGCAACGGGCATGCGCCGTCGGTCGGGGAAGGCGCATGCCCGTTGCACGGGGACGCGACCGGCGCTCCCGTGCGCGGCGAGTTTACAGCTTGGCGATGGCGTCGTCCACGTGCGAGACGTAGATGTCGTCGACCGCGGCGTTCTGTCCCAGACCCTGGAGCAGGCACGTCACTTCGAAGCCGGCGGCCACGAACTTCGCAGCCCAGCTGTCGGGGTCGGTCTCGTCTGCCATGTCGTTGTTCGCGTGGTCGCCCGCGACCACCATGAACGGCGCGAGCACGGCCTTCTTGTACCCTGCGGCGCTCGCAGCGGCGATAACATCCTCGCAGGTCGGTTCAGCCTCGACGGTGCCGACGAAGAACTGCGTCAAGCCCTCGTTCTTGAACACTTCCTGCATCTTGGCATAGTCGGCGTTGGAATCGGCTTCGGTGCCGTGGCCCATGAGGCACAGCGCCGTCTTGCCGTCGTCGAAGGACGCCATGTTCTCCTTAATGGCTGCGGCCACCTTCTTGTAGTCGTCGTCGGAGGTGAGCAGCGGGTCGCCGAGCGAGATCTTGTCGAACTTGTCGGCGTACTTGTCGAGCTCGTCTTTCACGTCGGCGTATTCCAGGCCAGCCATGAGATGCGTCGGCTGCACGACGATTTCCTTCACGCCGTCTTCCACGCAGCGGTCGAGCGCCTCGGTCATGTTGTCGATCGTGATGCCGTCGCGCTTCTTCAGTTTGTCGATGATGATCTGCGCGGTGAAGGCGCGGCGGATGTCGTAGTCCTGCCAGTACTTCTCGCGGATAGCGTCTTCGATGGCGCCGATGGTGATGTGGCGCGAGTCGTTGTAGCTCGTGCCGAAGCTCGTGACGAGAATGACCGGCTTCACGGCCTTCTCCTTTTCGCTCGATTTCTCGGGACTCGCGGAGGTGCTGGAGCAGCCCGCGAGCGCGAATCCGGCGAGCGCGACGGCTCCGGTTGCTGCGGCGCCCATGAAGCCGCGGCGTGACATCTGGTCGGACATGGTTTTCCCTTTCCTCGGTTTGCCGGTCCCCCGGCGACAGTTGCTTATCGGCACAAGCGAAAGAAAAGCGCGCTCGTCCGCAAAGGGATAGCGCGCCTGTTTCTTGCATTCGAAAGGGAAGCGCACTCCTCGGGGTTCACAAGGAGATAACGCCACGGCGATGCCGTGAGGAAAAGGCGAAGCAGTCTGGCTTGGGGCGCGAGGCGGTTCACCCGCGCGTCCTACACAGTAATGTCCCTTGCCCAGGATTCCCACCTGGTTCCCTCCGCAAGCCAGCGCGGGCTGTGTGGGCGCCGCGCCGGTCGTTTCCTTTTATTCGATTGTCATATGCTCGTTGCCGAAACTACCATTATGATAGTGGGCGTTTGTGGGCGTGTCAAAGCCAGGGCGGGCGGCATTGCGCCTCCTGCCTACGTATTTGCGCCGATTGCCGCTGCGGGCGCCGTGTCTTGCCCGCTGCGCGAAGGGCGGCGTAAACGGTTGCGATGAGAAACGGGAAGGGAAGGCTCGGATGATTCATATCGTTGGCGCAGGTTCGGGCGCCGCCGACCTTATCACGCTGCGCGGGGCGCGTCTTCTACGCGCGGCCGACGTGGTCGTTTGGGCGGGGAGCCTTGTGAACCCCGAGCTGCTCGCCGAGTGCAAGGAATCCTGCGTCGTCTACGACAGCGCGCACATGACCTTGGAGGAAGTGCTCGACGTGATGTGCGCGGCGGATGCGCGGGGCGAGGAAGTGGTGCGCCTGCACACGGGCGACCCGTGCCTGTACGGCGCCATCCAGGAGCAGATGGACGCGCTCGACGCGCGCGGCGTGGTCTACGAGGTGGTGCCCGGCGTGTCGAGCTTTTGCGGTGCCGCGGCGGCGCTTCGCCAGGAATACACGCTGCCGGGAATCAGCCAGTCGGTCGTGATCACGCGGCTTTCCGGGCGCACCCCCATGCCTGCGGGCGAGGGCATGCGCACCATGGCGGAAAGCGGCTCGACTATGGTCATCTTCCTGAGCTCGGGTATGCTCGCCGAGCTTTCCGCCGAGCTTTTGGCCGCGGGCCGCAGCTCCGACGAGCCGGCGGCGCTCGTGTACAAGGCGACCTGGCCTGAGGAGCGCGTGGTGCGATGCACAGTGGGCACGCTCGCCGATGCGGGCGCGCGAGAGGGCATCGACCGCACGGCGCTCGTGGTGGTGGGCCGCGTGCTCGGAGCTCGCGGCGGGCTTGCGCACAACGGCGCGCAAGCGGAGTCGTACGAGCGCAGCAAGCTTTACGACCCTTCGTTTGCCACTGGGTATCGGAAGGCGAGCAGCTAGCGTGGCCTTCGATCATTACATATATACCGGGACGACCCGCCTGCGCTGCGGCTACACCACGGGGAGCTGTGCCGCGCTCGCGGCGAAGGCGGCCTGCGAGATGCTCTTGTCACGAAAGCCCGTCGGCCGCGTGTCGATCGTCACCCCTGGCGGGCTGCCCGTCGAGGCGAACGTGGTCGACGCATGCATCGGCGAGGGGTGCGCCCAGTGCGCCGTGCGAAAGGACGCAGGCGACGATGCCGATGTGACCGACGGCGTGCTCGTGTACGCGCGCGTGGAACATGCGGGGTCGGGCACGGGCGCTGCGGGCAGCAAGGGCGTGCCCGCGCGCGAATCGGAAGTTTCCGTCGATGGCGGCGTGGGCGTGGGGCGCGTGACGTTGCCCGGGCTCGAGCAGCCGGTGGGGGCGGCCGCCATCAACGCGACGCCGCGCGCGATGATCACTTCGGCGGTGCGCGAGGTGTGCGCCGCGCACGGCTTTTCTGGAAATATCGCTGTGACGATTTCGGTACCCGAGGGTGTTGCCCTTGCCGAAAAGACCTTCAATCCGCACCTGGGGATAGAGGACGGCATTTCCATCCTGGGCACGACGGGCATCGTCGAGCCGCGCAGCCTTGCTGCCTTGCGCGACAGCATCGAGCTCGAGATCCGGCAGCATGCGGCTATGGGGCGGCGCGGAGTCGTGCTCACGCCCGGCAACTACGGCGCGCAGTTCATCTCGGGGCATTTCCACCTAAACGGTGCGCCGGTGGTCTTCATCTCCAACTTCGTGGGCGATGCGATTGATTGCTGCGTTCGCGAGGGATTTATCAATGTCCTTCTTGTGGGACACATCGGCAAGCTGGTGAAGGTCGCGGGCGGCATCATGGACACCCATTCGCGTACCGCCGACTGCCGCGCGGAGATTCTGGCCGCTCACGCGGCCTTGGCCGGCGCGGGCACGAAGACCGTGCGCGATATCATGTCGTCGGTCACGACCACGGCGGCGCTCGAGGTAATCGAGGCCGCCGGTGTGGGGGACGCTGCGTGCGCCTCGCTCGCTGTGGCAATCGAGGACAGGTTGCGCCGCCGCGCGGCGGGCGGATGCGACATCGCCGCGGTCGTGTTCGACGCCGAGCGCCGCGAGCTTTTCCGCACGTCGGGCGCCGATGCAGTTATCGGGGAATTGGGGGCGACGTATGAGTAAAGGCGTGCTGTACGGGGTGGGCACGGGGCCTGGCGACCCCGAGCTGCTCACGATCAAGGCCGTCCGCACAATCGAATCGTGTCCGGTCATCGCCGCACCGCAGACGGCGGACGGAGCCATGGTCGCGCTCGACATCGTGCGCGGCGCCGTCGACCTTACAGACAAGACGGTGATCCCCGTGCGATTCTCGATGACGCGCGACGTTGAGCGCCGCGCGGCCGAGCATGCCTCGCTTGTTCGCGAGCTTGTCGCGCACCTGGATGCGGTCCGCGACGTCGCGCTGCTGAACCTGGGGGACCCGAGCATCTACGCCACCTTCCAGCGCATCGCGCCCGACGTGCGCGCCCGCGGGTTCGAGGCGCGCGCCATTCCCGGCGTGCCGAGCTTCTGCGCGGTCGCCGCGGCGCTCGAGCGCGACCTCACGCCCGAGATGTCGTCGCCTCTGCACATCGTGCCCGGCGGCTACGACGACGTGCGCCGCGCAATCGGCTGGCCGGGGGCGAAGGTGGTCATGAAGGCGCGCCGCTCGCTTGCGGACACGAAGCGCATCCTTCGCGAGGAGGGCGCCTTCGACGGTGCCGAGCTCGTAGAGGACTGTGGGCTTCCGGGCGAGCGCGTGTACTGCTCGCTCGACGATGTGCCCGATCGGGGCAGCTACTTCTCGACTATGGTGGTGCGCTAGGTGAGGGTTTCCTGCATAGCGTTCACTGAGAGGGGATATGCGTTGGCGGAGCGCACCGCACGCGTGCTTTCCGATTGCGCGCAGACAGGTGAAGATGACCCTGGCTGGGACGTTTCCGTTTCGCGCGGGTTCGGCGAGGGGAAGGCCGACCTGCGCGCATGGACGGCGCTCGCGTGGGAAGCGTCGGACGCGCTCCTGTTCGTGGGCGCGGCGGGCATCGCCGTGCGGGCGATCGCGCCGCATGTCGCCTCGAAGGCAAGCGATTCCGCGGTTGTGGCGATCGACGAGGCGGGGCGCTTTGCCGTCCCGCTTTTGTCGGGGCATTTGGGCGGTGCGAACGAACTTGCGCAAACTGTGGCACGCGCGGCAGGGGCCATCCCCGTCATCACCACGGCGACCGACGTCCGCGGCGTGTGGGCGGTGGATACGTGGGCGCGCTGTGCGGGGCTCGCCGTTTCGAATCCCGAGGCCATCAAGCGAGTGTCGGCGCGGCTGCTTTCGGGCGGGCGCGTGGCGCTCTATTCCGACATGCCGATTTCGGGACAGCCGCCTGAGGGGGTTGACATTGCGTCCGACCGCGCTCGGGCCGATATCGTCGTGTCGCCGTTCGCTGGCGCGAATGCAGGTGCGTCCGTTCGCGCAGCGGAGACGACGGGCGATGTTGTGCCCGCCGGTGAGACGGGGAAGCCGGCGGGCGTTCGGGCGCAGGAGCCTGCGCCCGAGCCGCTTCGCCTTGTCGTGCCCTGCATCGTTGCGGGCATAGGATGCCGTCGCGGTGCGTGCGCCGAAGCGATCGGGGAGGCGTTTCTTCTCGCGTGCGGGCAGGCGGGTATCTCGCCTTCGGCCGTGCGCGAGGCGGCGACGATCGACGTGAAGGCGCACGAGGAGGGTCTGCTCGCCTTCTGCCGCGCGCGCAAGATTCCGCTTGCGACGTATTCCGTAGAGGAGTTGTCGCAGGTCGAAGGCAGCGTTTCGCCATCTGATTTCGTGCGCGCGACGGTGGGGGTCGACAACGTGTGCGAGCGCGCGGCGCTCGCGGACGGGGGCAAACTTATCTTCCCGAAGCTCGCTCACGGCGGCGTGACCGTCGCGTTTTCCAAGGTAACTATCGAACTTTCGTTTAAGGAGCTGTGATGGGAAAGCTCTTCGTGGTGGGGATCGGCCCGGGCGGCCCCGACGGCATGACGATTGCGGCTCGGCGCGCGCTCGAGGCGGCCGACATCGTTGTGGGGTACACGAAATACGTGGAGCTCGCGCTCGCCGCCGTGCCCGACGCGGCGCATCTCGCGACGCCGATGATGCACGAGGTCGAACGGTGCCGCCTGGCGCTTTCGCGCGCGCAGAGCGGAGAAGCCGTGGCGCTTGTGTGCAGCGGTGACGCGGGCGTGTACGGCATGGCGAGCCCCGTGCTGGAGCTTGCTGAGGACTACCCCGATGTAGACGTGGAAGTTATCGCCGGGGCCACCGCGGCTCAGAGCGGGTCGGCGGTGCTCGGCGCCCCGCTTGCCCACGACTTCGCGGTCGTGTCGCTCTCCGACCTGCTCACGCCGTGGGAGGTCATCGAGCGCAGGCTCGCCGCCGTGGCGAGCGCCGACTTCTGCATCTGTTTGTACAACCCGCGCAGCAGAAAGCGCGCCGACAGGCTCTCGCGCGCGGCGAAGATTATGCTCGAATGGAAGGCCCCCGACACGCTCTGCGGCTGGGTACGCAACATCGGGCGCGAGGGGCAGCAGTCGGGCATGTGCAGGCTCTCCGAGCTGGGGGAGTTCGACGCCGACATGTTCACCACCGTGTTCGTCGGCAACGCGGACACGAAGCGCGTAGGCGGCCGTATGGTCACGCCGCGCGGGTATCGGGAGATTCCATGCGAAAGGTAACGATCATCGGGGCGGGGCCCGGAAACCCCGACTTGCTCTCGCGCGCGGCGCTCGACGCGATCGACATCGCCGACGTGGTCATCGGCGCTCATCGCGCGCTTGTCGGCATCGACGTGCCGCCCGACGTGGTGAGATGCGAGCTCGTGAAGACGGCGGACATCGTCGCCGCTCTCACCGATGCGGCGTCGTGGCAGCGCGCCGTGGTCGTGATGACGGGCGATGTGGGGCTGTTCAGCGGCGCGCGCCGCCTGGTGGAGGCGCTCTCCGGCGACGCGCAGGTGGACGTGCGCGTCATTCCCGGCATAAGCTCAGCGTCGTATCTCGCCGCGCGCCTCGCGCGTCCATGGCAGGATTGGCGCTTCGCGAGCGCTCACGGCGTGGCGTGCGACATCGTGGCCGAGGCCGAGCGCGCAGGTGAGCTCTTCCTCGCCACGTCGGGCGGGGAAGACCCCTCGCGGCTTTCGGGCGAGCTTGTGCAGGCGGGCTTCGCGGACGCGCGCGTGACGGTGGCCGAGCGCCTGTCGTACCCCGACGAGCGCATCACCTGTGCGACCGCAAGTGAAATCGCAGGTCAGACGTTCGACGACTTGAACGTGATGCTTATCGAGTTCGCAGGCTGCGCCGGGTCGCCTGCGGGCTCTAGCGCAGCCTCCGAGGCGCCGGCCGGCGCGTCTGCGCCCGCGGCGGCTTCTTTCGCGGCGGACTCTGCGGGCGCACCCCGCGCCGCGAGCTCCCGCTGGCCGTACGCTTCCTCGGGCATTCCCGACGAGCTCTTCATCCGCGGCGACGTTCCCATGACCAAGCAGGAGGTGCGCGCCGTCGCGCTCGCGAAGCTGCGCCTTACCGCGACCGACACCGTGTGGGATGTCGGCGCCGGCACGGGGAGCGTGTCGATCGAGGCGGCGCTCGTCGCGCGAGCGGGGTCGGTATGGGCGGTCGAGCGCAACGCGGCCGGCGTGCGGCTCATCCGAGAGAACGCGGATGCATTCGGGTGCGGCAACGTGCATGCGGTCCCCGGTGTCGCCCCCGAAGCGCTCGCGAAACTGCCTGTCCCCGACGCCGTGTTCGTCGGCGGGAGCGCGGGCGAGCTTCCCTCCATCGTGGAGGCGGTGCTCGAGAAGAACTCGCAGGTTCGCCTGTGCGTGCCATGCGTCACCGTTGAGACGCTCACCGAGGCGTGCGCGCTCCTCTCGGGTTCGCGCTTTAAGGGGTTCGAGGCGTGCCAGGTGTCGGCCGCCCGTGCCGAGGCTGTAGGCTCGCACCATCTTATGAAGGCGCAAAACCCCGTGTTCCTCGTCAGCGCGCGTGGTGCGGGCGCGGATGCCGAGGAGCTTGCCGAAGTCGGCGCGCTTGCTGAGTCGCCTGTCGGGGAGGACCTCTCTGTCGAGGGGAACCCATCCGTTGAGGTGGTCTCGCTTGCTAACTGCAGCGCCGCAGGTGGGGAAGGCGGCGCCCGGTGAGCACGTCCATCCCGCGCTTCATGGTCGCTGCGCCTTCGAGCGGGAGCGGCAAGACGGTCGTAACGTGCGCGCTCCTGCGCGCGCTCGCGCGCCGCGGCATTGCATGCGCGGCCTTCAAATGCGGCCCCGACTACATTGACCCGCTCTTTCATCGCCGCGTCGTGGGTGCGCGCTCGGGCAATTTAGACGGCTTCTTCACCGACGCCCCGACGCTGCGCGCCCTGCTCGCACGCGGCGCCGCGGGCGCGGATGTCGCGGTGCTCGAGGGGGTTATGGGCTTCTACGACGGCATGGCGCCCGGCGTGGCCGACGCGAGCAGCTACCAGGTTGCGCGCGACACGGAAACGCCGGTCGTTTTAGTGGTGAACGGGCGCGGGGCGTCTTTATCGCTCGCCGCTGTAATCCGTGGCATCGCCGAGTTCCTGCCTTGTGCGAACGTGCGCGGCGTCGTGCTGAACAAGACGAGCGCCGCTGCCTGCGCCTACGCGGCGCCTGCGATCGAGAAGCACACGGGCGTCGCGGTTTTGGGGAATATCCCCGCCGACGAGGCGTTCTCTCTCGAAAGCCGGCATCTGGGGCTTGTGACCGCCGACGAGGTCGAGCAGCTCTCCGCGCGCATCGACAAGATGGCCGAGCTGGTGGAAAAGAGCATCGACGTCGACCGCTTGCTCGAAATAGCGGCGACGGCACCCGATATCCGCGAGGAACCTTACCGGTTGGAGCCGATCGCGGGAGCGCGGCCCATCGTCGCCGTCGCGCGTGACGAGGCGTTCTCGTTCTATTACGAGGAGAATCTGCGCGCGCTCGAGGACCTGGGTTGCGAGCTGGCCTTTTTCAGCCCCCTGTGTGATAGCGAGTTGCCCCGGGGGACAAGCGCCCTCTATCTGGGGGGCGGCTACCCGGAGCTCCATGCGCGGCGGCTCTCCGAGAACGCGTCGATGCGCGAGGCGGTGCGGCGCGCGGTGGAATCCGGCATGCCGACGGTCGCCGAATGCGGTGGGTTTCTTTACCTGCAGCGCGAAATCGCCGATAGCGAGGGGCGGCGCTGGCCTGTTGCGGGCGCCCTTGAGGGCGCAAGCGAGAACGGGGGAAGGCTGTCCCATTTCGGGTACGTGGAGCTCACTTCCCAACGCGACGGGCTCTACGGTCCGCCCGGCACACGCATCCGCGCGCACGAGTTCCACTACTGGCAGTCCACCTGCCCGGGCGGCGACTTCTGGGCGCAGAAGCCCCGGCGCGACAAGGGCTGGCCGTGCATGACGACCACCCCGTCCCTGGTGGCGGGCTTCCCGCATGTGTACTATCCTGCGAACCCCGACGTTGCGCGCGCGTTCGCGTCTGCCGCAGCGTCGTTCGCAGAGAGGAGGCGGCATGGCTGAAGCAACCGAAACCGCGCTCGCCTGCATCCGCGAGGAAGTCGAGCGCGCGTTCTCGTCGGCGCCGGGCGCCGTGCTCGAAGCCGCGCTTTCCCGGATCGCGCCCGCAGACGAGTGCGCCCGTGCCGCCGCGTACGCCGCGTGGGACTCCATCGCGCACCCCTTGGGGGGATTGGGCGACTTTGAAGACGCCGTCGCGTGTATCGCCGCAGCTCAGGGGAGCGCCGAGGTGGCCGAGTTTCCCCGTGCGCTCGCGGTATTCTTCTCCGACAACGGGGTCGTTGCCGAAGGCGTGTCGCAAAGCGGGCAAGATGTGACGCGGGCCGTCGCGCGCAACATGTGCGAGGGGGCCGCGAGCGCCTGCCGCATGGCGGCGTTCGCGGGTGCCGAGGTCGTGCCCGTCGACGTGGGTATGGCCCGGGGCATAGAAGACGCGCGCATGGTGCGCGCGAACGTGCGGCGGGGGAGCGGCAACATCGCTCACGGCTCCGCTATGTCTCGCGATGGGGCCGTGCGCGCGATTGAGGTCGGAATCGCCGTCGCGTGCGGGCTTGCCCGCGCCGGCGTGCGCCTTCTCGCCGCGGGCGAGATGGGCATCGGCAACACGACCACCTCGGCGGCGGTGGCCGCAGTGCTCATCCGGGCGGACGCGCGGAGCCTCGTCGGGCGCGGCGCGGGGCTCTCGGACGCCTCGCTCGCGCGCAAGCGCGACGTGGTCGAGCGCGCTATCGACGCGAACTCGCCCGATCCCGCCGACCCGATCGACGTGCTCTCGAAGGTTGGCGGCTTCGACATCGCCGCGATGTGCGGCTTCTACCTGGGGGCCGCGGTCTCGAAGGCGCCGGCGCTCCTCGACGGGGTCATATCCTGCACGGCGGCCCTGTGCGCGGCGCGCCTGTGCCCCAACGCCTTGGGCTACCTCGTGGGCACCCACGCATCAAGCGAACCCGCAAGCCAGGAGCTCCTTCGCGAGCTCGGCATAAAGGCACCCCTCGACGCAGGCATGCACTTGGGCGAGGGCGCGGGCGCCATGGCGTATCTGCCCCTTCTGGATTCGGCGCTGCGCGTGTACCGGGGTGGGAAGACGTTCACGGCGACTGGCATGGCTGCTTACGAGCATTTCGAGGCCGGGAAATGACGGTGACGCTCGTCATCGGCGCCGCCGCGAGCGGCAAGAGCGCCTACGCCGAGTCCCTGTGCCTCGGGCACGACGGCCCCCGCGTGTACCTGGCAACGATGGAGCCCTTCGGGGAAGAGGGCGCCCGCCGCATCGCGCGCCATCGGGCGCTGCGCGAGGGCAAGGGGTTTTCCACCCTCGAGCGCACGCGTGACGTGAGCGCCGCAGTGCCCGGGCTTCCGCGCGGCTGCACGCTTCTTTTGGAGGACGTGGGCAACCTGGTTGCGAACGAGCTTTTCGCGGAAGGCGGCTTGTCCCCACGTGACCCCGACGCTGCGGCGCGCGAGGTGCTCGGAGGCATCGAACGGCTCGCTCAGGCCGCTGCGTATACGGTGGTGGTCACCGTCGACGTGTTCGCCGATGGGATGCGCTACGATGAGGGGACCGAGGCATGGAGGCGCGCGCTCGCGCGCGTGAACGCGGGCGTGGCGGCGCTGGCCGACCGCGCAGTCGAAGTGGTATGCGGGATTCCCGTGTGGATGAAAGGTGAAGGACCTACAAGGTGAAGATGGTAGAGGCAATTGGCGCGGCGTTCGGAACGTTCTCGCGCATCCCCGTCCCGAAATCGGCCTGGACCGATTTCGGGTCAACCCATGCACTTGCCGCGTTTCCCCTGGTGGGCCTTGCGGAGGGCTTCCTCATGACGGTGTGGGGGCATGTGGCGAACCTGCTCGGCGTGCCTGCGACCATCGTCGCGGCCGTGCTCTTGGCGCTGCCTGTGGCGGTGACGGGAGGCATCCACCTAGACGGGCTCTGCGACTCCTCCGATGCGCTTGCAAGTTGGGCCCCGCGCGAGCGAAAGCTCGAGATCATGCACGACCCGCGGGCGGGCGCCTTCGGGGTCATCGGTGTTGTTGTGTACCTTATTCTGCAGTTTTCCCTGTTCACCGCGCTGCCGCTTACGGCGGGGGCGTTCCTCGCGCTTCTGTGCTCGCTCGTGTTCTCCCGCGCGCTTTCGGGACTCGCCGTTGAATGCTGGCCTGCCGCGCGGGCGGACGGCATGGCCGCGGGGCTCTCGCCTGCGAAGAAGCGTGCGGCGATCGTCGTGCCGCTTTGCGCTTTCGCTGCGGCTTCGGCTGCAGGGATGGTCGCGTGCGTTCAGGCCGTCGGCGCCCTTATGGCGGTGGCGGGGCTTTTGGCGCTCGCGTGGTACCGCCATGTTGCCCTGTCCCGCTTCGGCGGGGTGACGGGGGATTTGGCCGGATGGTTTCTGCAATGGGCCGAGCTCGCGATGCTTGCCATGCTGGTGGTGGGGGGCATGCTCCTATGATGCTCGTGGTAGGTGGCGCGCATTCGGGGAAGAGGACCTTCGTGCGCGAAAAGCTCGGGTTCGCGGCGGACGATTTCGTCGACGCGGCGCAGCTTGCGGAGGGCGGCGTGCCCGCGGCTTTTGCCGGCCGCGTCGCATACCATGCTGAGGAACTCGTACGTGCGCTCGACGCTGACCGGGCGCTCGAGCGGCTGATCGGCTTCGACGCAGTGATTCTGCCCTTGGTCGGCTCGGGGGTCGTCCCCATGCGTGCGGAAGACGCCCAATGGCGCGAGCGCGCGGGGCGCCTGGGATGCGCGCTCGCTGCGCGCGCCGACGTCGTCGTGCGCATGACGTGCGGGATTCCCCAGGTCATCAAAGGAAACCTTGCCGATGCGCCTCGAGGGACGCAGGGCGCGGGCGCGCCTTTGGAAGTCGTCTTCGTGCGCCATGGTGCCACGGCGGGCACGGAAGACCATCGCTACAGCGGGGCGGGCACCGACGAGCCCCTGTCGAGCGCGGGCGAGCGCGCTTTGCGCGACCTCGCGTGCGATCGTGACACGTTCCGTGTTATCACGAGCGGCATGGCCCGCACCGACCAGACGGCGCGCATCCTCTTCCCGAACGCGGAGCTTATGGCGTGCCCCGGTCTGCGCGAGATGGATTTCGGCGACTTCGAGGGGCGAAGCGCCGCCGAGCTTAAAGAGGATGCGCGCTACCGCGCCTGGGTAGACTCCTGGTGCGAGACGCGCTGCCCGCATGGCGAGGACAAGAGCGATTTCACCCGCCGCGTCGTCGCGTCGTTTCGGGAGGCGTGCAAATCGGAGCGCGCCCAGGGGAGCGGGCGCGCCGTCTTCGTCGTTCACGCGGGTACCGTGAAAGCGCTGCTCTCCGAGCTAGCTGTCCCGAAAATGGGGTACTTTGACGTGCATACCGAGCCGGGCGGCGCATGGGCCGCCACCTGGGATGGGCGCTGCCTTCGCGACGTTCGCCCCGCTTCGGGGGGCGATGCCCGGTGATGACGATTCTTGCCGTCGCCGCCGGGTTCGCGGCCGACCTTGCCTTCGGCGACCCGCGCTGGCTTCCCCATCCCGTCGTCGCTATGGGGCGCGCGATCACGTGGGCCGAAGGCCGCCTGCGGCGCGCATTCCCGCAAACGTCCGCGGGCACGCGCGCCGCAGGGCTTGTGCTTGCCGTGGCGCTTCCGCTTGCGTGTGGGCTTTTGACCTGGGGAATCCTGCATCTTTGCGGCATGGTTCACTCCGGCTTGCGCTTCGTGGCCGAGGCATGGGCGAGCTATCAGATTCTCGCGGCATGCGAGCTGCGCCGCCAGAGCCTGGCCGTGGCCCGCGCGTTCTCGAAGGGCGGCCTTGTTGCGGCGCGCGAAGCCGTCGGGCTCATCGTGGGACGCGACACGTCTGTTCTCGACGAGCAGGGCGTCGCGCGCGCCGCTGTGGAAACGGTGGCGGAAAACGCGAGCGACGGCGTCATCGCGCCGCTTTTCTACCTTATGATCGGGGGTGCGCCCTTGGGCATGGCGTACAAGGCGGTGAACACGCTCGACAGCATGGTGGGCTACAAAAACGAGCGCTACATCGACTTCGGCTGCGCTTCGGCGCGCCTCGACGATGCGCTGAACTGGATTCCCTCGCGCTTATCGGCTCTGCTCATGATCGTCGTGTGCCCGATCGTCGGGCTCGACGCGCGCGGGGCGGCGCGCATCTGGCGCCGCGACAGGCGTCGCCATGCGAGCCCGAACGCGGCGCAGACCGAGTCAGCGTGCGCGGGCGCGCTCGGGCTGCGCCTGGCGGGACCCGCGGTGTATTTCGGCAAGCTCGTTGAGAAACCGACGATAGGAGACGCGTCCCGCGAAATTGAGTGGGGCGACATCGCCCGGGCGACAAGGCTCATGCTCGCTGCGTCCGTATGCGCGCTCGTCGTCTTCGGCGCCGCGCGCGCGGCGGTCGTGCTCGCCGTGGGGGCGATGGCATGAGGGAAGACCACACCGCGCCCCGGGCTGCCGGGGGAATCCTGCGCGCCCGTACGCATGGGGGCAGCGCGCAATCGCTCGGCATCGCTTGCGAAGGGGGCGCCTCCGACCTCATTGACTTCTCGGTGAACGTGAATCCGGCAGGCCCCTCGCCGCGCGCCGTCGCCGCAGCTTGCAAGGCGCTTTCTCGAATCGACGCCTACCCCGATAGGGAAAGCCTCGCCCTCGTTCGCGCCCTAGCGCGCGCCCAGGGCATTCCCGAAGATACTATCGTCTGCGGCGCGGGCGCGTCCGACATCATCTGGCGGCTCGCCGCGGCGGTGCGCCCGAAACGCCTCGTCGTGTGCGCGCCGACGTTCTCTGAATATGCGGAGGCGGCATCGTACTACGGCGCATGCGTGCAGGAGCTCCCGCTCTCCGAAGCGGACGACTTCGACGTGCCTGCCTCCTTCGCCCGCGCGATCGAGGGGCCGAGAGACGTGGCGTACCTCTGCAATCCGAACAACCCGACGGGGCGCCTCGTCGACCCCCGTGTGATCGATGCTGCGGCCTGCCGCTGCGAGCAGGTGGGCGCGCTGCTTGTCGTGGACGAGTGCTTTCTCGGATTTGCGCCCGACGCCCGCGAAAGGAGCGTGGCCGCACGCGCCGCGTGTTCGCGCCATGTGGCCGTGCTCTCCGCGTTCACCAAGCTCTACGGAATGGCGGGGTTGCGGTTGGGATATCTGATCAGCGGAAACGCCCAACTCATCGAGGGGATTCGCCGGGCGGGGCAGGCGTGGCCCGTCTCCTCGGTCGCCGAGGCCGCGGGCATCGCCGCCCTGGAGGACGTTGAATACGTCTCGCGCACGCGCGATGTATTGGCGGGCGAGCGAGCGTGGCTTTCCCACGAGCTCTCCTCGCTCGGGCTTTCCGTCGTGCCGTCGGATGCGAACTTCCTTTTAGTCCGCACGCCGGCGAAAGACATCCCCGAGCGCCTGTATAAACAGGGGGTTTTGGTCCGCACGTGCGACTCGTTTTCGGTACTGTCCCGTTTCTGGTGCCGCGTCGCGGTGCGCACGCGCAAGGAGAATGCCCGGCTTGCGATGGCGTTCAGCCGTGCGCTTCGGGCGGAAGGCGCATCGGGCGAAGGCGAACCCGACGAACGGGGCGGCGCTTCTTGCAGCGGCGCTATGGCGGGCGCGGATGGCCGAGGCTCGGCGAAGGAGGTCGATACCCGTGGGTAGGGCGAAGCCCATCATGATCCAGGGCACCATGTCGAACGCGGGGAAGAGCCTGCTTGCGGCTGGGCTGTGCCGCGTACTTTCGCAGGACGGCCTGCGCGTGACTCCCTTCAAGAGCCAGAACATGGCACTCAACAGCGGTGTCACGGCCGACGGGCTCGAGATGGGGCGCGCCCAGATCATGCAGGCCGAGGCGTGCGGCATCGCGCCCGACGTGCGCATGAACCCCATCCTGCTCAAGCCTGAAAGCGGCCACCGAAGCCAGCTCATCGTGGCCGGCAAGGCGCAGGGAGCCTTCGCTGCGAGGGACTACTTCGCGCGAAAGAAGGCGCTCATGCCGCAGATTTTGGAGGCGTTCGATTCGCTCGCGGAGGAAAACGACGTCATCGTCATCGAGGGCGCCGGCAGCCCCGCCGAAATCAACCTTGCCGAAAACGACATCGTCAACATGGGGCTCGCGCGCGCCGTGTCCTCCCCCGTGCTGCTCGCGGGCGACATCGACCCGGGCGGGGTGTTTGCCCAGCTCTACGGCACGGTCGCGCTCCTTGCGCCCGAGGACCGCGCGCTTTTGCGGGGGCTTGTGGTGAACAAGTTCCGCGGCGATGTGGAAATCCTGCGCCCGGGTTTGGCCCCGCTCGAGAAAATGTGCGGGGTTCCCGTCGTGGGGGTCGTGCCGTATCTTACGCTCGACCTGGACGACGAGGACTCGCTCGCGCCGCGCCTATCTGCCCGCGAGGCGCGCGGCGTCATCGACGTCGCCGTCGTGCGTCTTCCGCATCTGTCGAACTTCACCGACTTCGACCCGCTTTCGCGCGTGCCCGGCGTGTGCGTGCGCTACGTTTCCTCGACGACCGATCTGGGCCGACCCGACCTGGTGGTGCTCCCCGGCTCGAAGACCACGCTCGACGACGCGCGCTGGCTTGCGGCTAGCGGCATCGGAGCCTGTGTACGTGCGCTTTCGGGCGCGGGCACGCCGGTGCTCGGCATATGCGGAGGCTACCAGCTTTTGGGAGACGAGCTTTCCGACCCGCACGGCAGGGAAGGCGCTGGCACCGCGCGCGGGCTCGGGCTCATCCCTGCAAGTACGGTGTTCAAGGAGGAAAAGCGCCTCGCCCAGTCGGCACTGCGCATCACGGGCGCCCAAGGCGCGTTCTCGGTGTGGAACGGCATGACGGCGCGCGGGTACGAGATTCACGACGGCGAAACGACCGTCTCCTGCGCTCCTGTGGGCACGATTGGCGGCAAACCAGAAGGCGCGGCCTGCGGAAACGTGTTCGGAACCTATCTCCACGGCCTGTTCGACGAACCGGGGGTTGCGCTCGCCCTCGCGCGCTCGCTCGCGCGCATGCGCGGCCTGCCCGAGAGCGTCGTGGGTGCTGCGGGCGCGGCGTCCGCGGCCGATCACCGTGCGCGCGAGTTTGACCGCCTGGCCGACGTCGTGCGCGGGGCGCTCGACATGGAGTATGTCTACCGCATTATCGAGGAGGGCGTATGATCCACGTGTATCATGGCGACGGCAAAGGCAAGACCACGGCGGCGATGGGCCTCGCCCTTCGCATGCTCGCTGCAGGCCGCCGCGTCGTCGTCGTGCAGTTCCTGAAAGACGGCGAAAGCGGGGAGGTGCGCCTGCTCGCCGAGCATTTCGGCGTGCCCGTGTTCGCGGGGAAGGTGTCGGACAAGTTTACCTGGTCGATGACGTCGGAAGAACTTGCCGCGACGTGCGAGCTGCACGATGGGAACCTCGCTTCCGCGCTCGCCGAGCTCGAGGGCGCGCAAGAGGGACTGCTCGTGCTCGACGAGGCGCTCGACGCGCTTTCGAAGGGGCTTGTCGACGAGGCGCTCGTGGACCGCGCGCTCGATATGTCCGCGCGCGGCGTCGAAGTAGCGCTCACCGGGCGCGCGCCTTCCCGCAAGATCGTGGAGAAGGCCGACTACATAACCGAGATGCGGTGCAAGAAACATCCCTACGAGCAGGGGATATGTGCAAGGGAAGGAGTGGAGTACTAGATGGATTCCAAGGAGATGGCGCCCGGCGACATCGAGCGGCGCAGCTTCGAGATCATCACCGAAGAGCTCGGCGGCCGCACGTTCCCGCCGCTCGAAGAGCCCGTCGTGAAGCGCGTCATCCACACCACTGCCGACTTCTCGTACGCCGATTCCCTCGTGTTTACCCATGACGCCGCGCACTGTGCGCTCGACGCACTGCGCGCAGGGGCCACGGTGCTCACCGACACGAACATGGCGCTCGCAGGCATAAGCAAGCCCGCGCTCGCGAAGCTCGGCTGCAAGGCCGTGTGCTTCATGGCCGACCCTGATGTCGCCGCGGCTGCGCGCGCCGCGGGCACGACTCGCGCCGTTGCGAGCATGGACAAAGCTTGCGGCATCGAGGGTCCGCTCATCGTGGCCGTCGGCAACGCTCCCACAGCACTTCTGCGCCTCGCCGAGCTCATGGACGCGGGGAAGATCGCGCCCGCGCTCGTCGTTGGGGTGCCGGTCGGGTTTGTGAACGTGGTCGAGGCGAAAGAGGAGCTACTCGCACGACGCGTGCCAGCCATCGTCGCGAGGGGTCGCAAGGGCGGCTCGACCGTGGCGGCTGCCATTATGAACGCGCTGCTCTACCAGATCACGCGCCCAGGCGGCCCGAAGTGACGGCGCCCGCATCCGCGCCGGCGCTGCGCATCTTCGCCGGCACCACCGAGGGCCGCCTTCTGTGCGAATGGGCGAGCAGGGCGGGCATCCCCGCCCGTGCCTACGCGGCAACCGAGTACGGAGGCGAGCTTTTGGGCGAGCTTCCGGGCATCGAGGTGCATGCGGGCAGGCTCGACGATGCCGACATGGAGCGCGAGCTTTCCGGCGCGTGCATCGTTGTCGACGCCACGCACCCCTTCGCTACGCTCGCAAGCGGCAACATCCGGGCCGCTTCGCTCGCCGTGGGTGCACGATGCCTGCGCCTTGCGCGCCCGGTCGAGGCGCTGCCCAAAGGCGTCGTGCCGGTCGCGTCGATCGCCTGCGCGGCGCGCTTTCTCTCCGAGAACCCGGGTCGTGCGCTTCTCACGACGGGGAGCAAGGAGCTTGCTCCCTACACGAGCGTCGCCGATTTCGCGGAGCGCTTCTTCGTGCGTGTGCTCCCGCTGCCCGGTGCTATAACGAAGTGCATCGACGCGGGGTTTTCGCCGTCGCACGTCATCGGCATGCAGGGGCCCTTCACCCGCGAGCTCAACGAGGCGATGCTTCGGCAGGTGGGCGCCCAGTGGCTTGTGACTAAGGACTCGGGAACCGTAGGCGGCACGGCCGAGAAGCTCGCCGCCGCGCGCGACGTGGGAGCGCGCTGCATCGTGGTCACCCGTCCCGCCGAGGGAAGCGGGGCCCTTTCGCTTCGGGAAGTGGAAGACGCGCTCTTACGGGAGTTCGCGCGCTAGGCGCTTGCCGCGCCTGCGCGCCCTCCCGCCCGCGAGGAGGAGCGTCCCGAGCAAGCTCGACCCGTACAAGCCCGTCATCCATCAATAGCTCGAGGACGACGCCCAGAACTGGCGCAAACAGTCCTTCAATAAGTTGCGATGAAATAGTGTCTGTTTTTGCTGCTAGATAGCATATTCAGTCCCTAATTCACCGCAACTTGTTGGTGGTGGCTTACTGGTAGCGTAGGCACTCCACCGGGTTGAGCTTTGCCGCGCGGCGAGCGGGGTAGAAGCCAAAGATTACGCCGATGCCGACGGAGACGCCGAAGGCCAGCAGCACCGTGGCGATTGAAAAGCTCGGTGTGATCTCCCCACTGGCACCGAGCTCGTTGAGAACCCCTGATCCTGCGGCAAACATCGCGAGGCCCCAGGCCAGCAGATAGCCAATCAGGACACCCAGCAGGCCACCGGTGACGCACAGCGCCGAGGACTCGGCCAAAAACTGCGCGGTGATATCGCGGCGACTGGCGCCCAAGGCACGGCGAATACCGATCTCGCGGATGCGCTCAGTCACGTTGGTAAGCATCATATTCATAATGCCGATTCCGCCGACAAGCAGTGAGATACTGGCGACAGCGCCCATGATGAGCGAGAAGGCGCCCATAAACGAGTTGAGTGCATCGATGGCGCTTTTCATGGAGGTCGCCGATACGCTGTCGTACTCATCATCCTCCGAGATGCCCTTCATCGCGCGCACCTTAGACTCGATGGTCTTGCAGAGCTCGTCCATGTCTGTGCCCTCGGCGGCAAGTGCCGTCACGCTGGGGAATGAAGGATTCTCGTCGCCAAACAGGCCGGAGATGGTTTCGCGTGGCATATACAGCGTGAGCGAGCCCATGGAGTCGCTGCCGCCATCAATCACGCCTACAATCTGCACCTCGCCGTTGGACACCTTGATGGTTTTCCCCAGTGCGTCCTGTTCGTTGCCGTAAAGCTGATCGGCGCCGCCGCGGCTGATGAGCGCCACGCGCGAGCCTGATTGAGACTCTGCCTGTGAATAGACACGTCCCGCAACGAGCTTACTGGCGCCCACGGCATCGAGCATGTCGCTATCGACGCCGTGTGCCATGACGGTATAGCTTTTATCCCCGACCTTGTACTCGGAATAGGCGCTTTCGACGATGCCGATCTGCTCAATCTGCGGCACCAGTTTGCGAAGCTTTTCCACATCCGAATCGGTGAGTTCTTGGGACGAATAGATCTCTACCATGCGGGCTGCATTGAGGCCCAGGCTGTTGACCAGGCTGTTTTGGATGCCGCCGATGAGCGAAGTCATGGCGATGACCGAGGCGATGCCAATGACGATGCCAAGGATGGTGAGCAGGCTGCGTCCCTTGTTGGCCTCGAGCGAGTGAAGGGCTTCTTGGATGAGATCGCGGGCGCTCATGCCACCACTCCTTTCGGCGGGTTGGCGGAGGCGGAAATCATGGGCAGGCTATCTACGGCGCTGCGCAGGGTCCGCGGTGTATGTGGAATATACGCGCCGTCGTGTATACGACCGTCGCGGATGGTCATGGCACGGTCGGCCTCGGCGGCAATGCCGGGGTCGTGTGTGATAAGCACGATGGTTTTGCCACGCTCCTGGAGCTTATGGAAGGTCTCCATCACAAGCGCTCCGGTTGCGGAGTCCAGGTTTCCCGTCGGCTCGTCAGCCAAAATGATGGGCGGATCGTTGACGAGGGCGCGTGCGATGGCGACACGCTGCATCTGGCCGCCCGAGAGCTCGGATATGCGGTGGTCCCAATGGTCGACGGGCAGCGTGACGGCCTGCAGCGCGTGCACGGCGCGCATTTCGCGCTGGCTACGGGGTACGTTGGTGTAGGCCAGCGGCAGCATGACGTTTTCGATAACCGACAGGCGCGGCAGCAGGTTGAAGCTCTGAAAGACAAAGCCAATGCTCAGGGCGCGAACTTCGGTGAGCTCGTCATCGTCAAGCTCGGCCACGTTGAGCCCTTGCAGGTAGTAGTCGCCCGCCGTCGGCTTATCCAGGCAGCCTAGGATGTTCATGAGCGTCGACTTGCCCGAGCCCGAGGGGCCGGTAATGGCGACGAACTCGCCGGGATCTACCGCCAGGCTCACGTTGTGCAAGATGTGGGCGCAACCCGCTTCGCTCTCAAAAATGCGGTGCACGTTGCGGATGTCGATGACGGGACGCATTACATACCCTCGTCGGCAGACATACTGCCCGAATCCGCGCTGTAGCCGCCGTCAGCCGTTGCGCCCGCTCCGGTGTCCATGACGAGGGTGTCACCGTCGCGCAGTTTGGTTGTGGGCACGCCAGGATTGATTTCGTTGCCCTGGTCGTCGCGCTTGATCTGTGTCTTGCCGACTACGGCTTCGTTGTCGTTTTGCGTCACGACGGTCACCTTCACGCGGCGCGTCTTCTTGCCTTCCGAATCGGTGGCCAGATTGACGTAATAGTGCTCGCCATCTTCGGTCATCAGCGCCATGGTCGGCACCATAACCACGTCGTCGAGCTTCTCGGTCACTACCGAGACCTCGGCAGTCATACCCGGCTTAAGGCGACTGTCGGGTGCTTCGATGAGGATGTCGACGTTAAAGGTCACGCTGCCGCCGCTACCGGAGCCGGAGTCAGAGTTTGCCACCGAGGCGATAGCCGTGACGGTGCCCTGGCTCATGATATCGGGAAACGCGGGATAGGTCACGTTGGCGCTTTGGCCCACGGCAATTTTGGCGATATCCTTTTCGCCCACCTGAACCGTCACCTTCATCTTGGACAGGTCGGCGATCTGCATGCACTGCTTGCCGCCGCTCGTGTCGCTTTCACCCATGATCATGCCGCCTGTTACCGTAGCGCCCACCTTGGCGTTGAGCTCCACGATGCTGCCCGAGCTGGGGGCCTTTACGGTGCGCTCGGCCGCCTTTGCAGTTGCCTGTTCCAGCGCTGCCTGGGCCGAGGCGAGGTTGCGCTGGGCGGTCGAGACGGCATTTGCGTTGGCGTTTGCGTCCGATGGACCGGTCGATCCGTCACTGTCCGTTGTCGGTGCGGCCTGTGCGGCCGCGAGTGCCACCTTTGCATTGTTCAGGTCTTCCTGGGCGGCCGCGACCGCGCGCTGCGCCTCGGAAACAGCGCTATCGAGCGCGTCGTTCTTAATGGTCATGAGTACGTCGCCCTCGTTGACGCTCTGTCCGGCCTGCACGTTGATCTTTTCAACCGTACCGTCGACAGAAGGGGAGACGACCGATGCCGAGATGGGCTTAAGCTGCCCCTTGGCTTCGACTGTGGTGGTAAACGTGCCTTCGGTGACCATGTCGGTCACCGGTCCGTTGGTGCCTGCGGGTTGCGCGTTGATGACCAGCGTTGCGATGATGGCAATGAGCGCGATGGCAACAACGACGCCGGCGGCAATACCGCGTCGAATCAGCTTTTTGCGTCGACGTTCGGCACGTTTTGCCTTGAGCTTGGCATATGCCTCTTCATCGGAAATCTCGGCCGTATCGTTCGTGCGTCCGTTCTGCTTGTCGGCATGTACGTTTGTAATCAGAGGAAGCGTTTCGGCGGCATCTTCGGGCGTGTGCTCGGTATCATTCGGGCCCGGGGTGATCGTGGGGACATTCGGCATAGCGTCTCCTTTATAGAAAGTTCCTCAATAAGTATATGCGCCCGTCGCGTAAGGCGGGCGCATATGGCGGATTCTTTCGGAACTGTTAGATTGGTCGCAGCGGCTCCACGTTGTGGGAATGCGCGCGTTGCACTACGAGTGGACAACCACGCACAGGCCGACTTTGATGCAGTCGTGAAGTGCCTTTGCATCGGCCAGGCGCAGGTTGATGCAACCGTGGCTGCCGCACCACTTGTAGGAGTTGGGGTCGTCGAAGCTCTTGTCGTTTTGCCAGGTGGCATCGTGGAAGCCGATCATGTTGCCCTCAAACGGCATCCAGTAGCTAACCGGGCTCTCGTATTTGGGCTTGCCGGTCTCGGGGTCCTTGGCACCGATGAGTTTGCTGGCGCCATCGTTGCTGTTGATCTGCCATACGCCCTCGGGGGTGGCGTCTTCGCCCGGTTTGCCGGAAATATAGTTGGCCTCCCACACAATATTGCCGCTCTCGTCGTAGTAGCGCGCGTGCTGCTCGGACAGATCGACATCGACGTATGCCTTCCAGTCAGGCTCTCCCTTTGCGGTAAAGGTGTCGGCCTTCTGGGAGTACTTGATATCGATTTCGCCGGTCTGCTTGTTGTTAATGGCGTCTTCGACCTGCTTGGCGAGCGAGGTACTGTCGATGGACCAACCAAAGTCGCCGCCTTCGACGGCGCACTGCTTGCCATCGGCGCGCGTCCACCAGCGAGTGGAGCCCACGGTATTAAAGCCGTTGGCGAGCTCGGCTGCCCAGCTGCTGATCTGCGACGTATCGAGCGTGGGGTTGGCCGGATCGGCAAAGCTGATCCACTGCAACACGGAGCTGCCATCAACCTTGCCGGCATCCTCGCCGTTGAGCTTGAGGGTCACGTTGACGCCCAAGAAGTTGTTGGCGGCATCGCATGCGGCCTGAATCTGATCATCGGTCAGCGTTCCATTGAGCGGCTCATAGGCATCGTTGCCGAGCTTGGAAAGATCTACGGTCTCGGCCAGCGAGGCAAGCTCGAGCTCGGCATACTTAATGACATGCTCGCGGTTGAGTTTTTCGTTGGAGCGCGCCTTCTCGACGGTAAACTTGCCGGCCTGCTCGTCATAGGAGCTATTGGCCTCGAACGCGCCCGAACGCCCCTCGTTAAACTCGTCGATGGCGGCGCCCAGATCCTTCTCAAACTGCTTTTGGTCAAAGGTGTCGGAGAGCATGGACAGGTCGACGTCTTGATCAAGATCGACTTCGTTGGAGCTAGCGGTTGTTTTGGTCTTGCCGCTTAAGGATTCTACAAGGCGAACCGGCCATACAATGGCTTCGTTGCGGCTGATAATCTCTTTTGCGGCAGCTTCGCCGTCGACAATGGGCTCATCGGACTCGGGCTGATAGGTCCAGCTAAAGTCATCGCCTGTCACGGTGAGCTTATAGTGCTTCCAAGCCGAGTTGACCTTGGTGGCGGCAGACGAAGCGTTGGAGAACGAGACATCGACGCCGGCGATAGTGGTGTTGGGGTAGGCTACCTGCGAAAACGCTACAACGCCTACGATATAGACAATGACGATAAGACCCAGAACGACAAAGAGCGTCGTCTTTTTGCCCGACTTATTGTTCTCGGCGGGTTTGCGTGCGGGGCCGCGATCGCCTCGAGCGTGCGTGGGGGGCTGCTTGGGCGCATTGCCATTTGCCTGGCGCTGCTGATGCTGCTTGTTCGGACGTTGGGAAACGTTTGCCGCACCTCGCTGCTGACCGCGGCTCGGCGCGATAGGACGCGGCGACTGAACGCCGCCGGTGTGCCTGCTCGGCTGCTGCGGATCGGGAATCAGTTGAGTTCGATCGTTTTGCGACATCGTATGCATATCCTTCGGATTTCGCCTTGCGGCTCATCGTGTTTTTACTGGGCTTGCATTATAGCGATTACCCAGTTGTTTGTGGTATGGAAACGGTGGCATTCAAAAGAGGTGGGACATTTGTCCCACCTTCGAGTCTTTCTTTGTCGCTATCCGCACACACCGCATTTTGCACAGGCCGAAAGTGCGGCCGGAGCCTGCGCGATGCCACCCTTTGCCGTCTCGCGCAGCGTGGCCGGCAACGCGTGGCCCACGGAGAGCATGACGTGCGCCATCTGGTCAAACGGCACCAGGCTCTTGATACCGGCAAGTGCAAGCTGCGCCGAGCTAAATGCCGCGGCCACGCCGATGGCATTGCGGTTTTGGCACGGCACCTCCACGAGGCCGCCCACCGGGTCGCAGACCAGGCCCAGCAGGTTGCTCAGGGCGATGGAGCTGGCGTCGAGTGCCTGCTCAGGCGTGCCTCCGAGCATCTGCACCAGCGCGGCGGCGGCCATGGCGGCCGCGCTTCCCACCTCGGCTTGGCATCCGCCCTCGGCGCCGGCGACGCAGGCGCTCGTGGTGAGGTTGAGGCCGATGGCGGCGGCGCAGTAGAGGGCGTCCATGACTTGCTCATCGTCCAGTTGCAGATGGTCGGCGAGCGCCAGCACGCAGCCGGGCACGACGCCTGCGGAGCCGGCCGTGGGGGCGGCGACGATCACTCCCATTGTGGCGGAGCGCTCAAGGACGGCCATGGCGCGGGCCACGGCATCGGTCTGGACGGCGCCCATCAGGCTTACGCTCAAGTCGTTGCGGTCGGTGGCATCAACGAGCTTGGCCTCGCCGCCGATAAGCCCGCCGAGCGAGCGCTGAGGATTGGCGATGGGGGCCGTGGTCTCCTCGCACATGACGTCGAGCACGCGGCGCATGGCGGCGACGGCGTGGGCCTCGCCGGTCAGACGCGCCTCGCGCACGGCCATAACGGCGCCGATATTCAGGCCGAGCTCGGCGCACGCATCGAGCAGCTGCTCGCCGTCGTCGAAGATCTCCTTTGCCGAGACACCGGGGGAGAGCGACGAGGCAGAACCGGGGAGCTCGATAAAGGTCGCGTAATCGACATTGTCGAGTTTGCGTAGCATGGGGATAACGGTGTCGTCGGGCGCGCCGTCGGTCTCAAAGACGGAGTAGGCCTGGCCGCCCACTTCGGTGCGGTAGGTGCGGCAGAAGGCGATGTTCACATGGGCGTAGGCGAGGAGGTTGGTGAGCGCGGCGAGCACGCCGGGGACGTCGTAGTGCGCCACGAAGAGTGTGGAGTACATGCCCGAGATGTCGACGCCGACGCCGTTAATGCGGCTGATGCGCATCTTGCCGCCGCCCAGGCTCTCACCGCGGACCTGGGCCGTGGCGCCCGTGTCGTCGACCATGTCGATGTCGACGGTGTTGGGGTGGATGGAGGCGTCGTCGCCCTTGATGTCAAAGTGATATTCGAGGCCCTGCTCGTGCGCGAGGTCGAAGGCCTGCTTGATGTTCTCGTCATCGGTGTCGAGGCCCAGGATGCCCGCGACGAGCGCACGATCGGTGCCGTGGCCGCGGTAGGTGTGGGCAAAGGAGTTCCACAGGCCAAAGGTGACTTTGGTAATGCGGCCTTCCAGCAGGCTGGCGGCAACTTGGGCGCAGCGCAGGGCGCCGGCGGTGTGCGATGAGCTGGGGCCGACCATGACGGGGCCCAAGATCTCGAATGCCGAGGTCGTAGCTAGTGTTTGCGGCTTGCCTGCCATGGGTGCTCCTTTACGTGGCTCGTCGTCCCTAGGGTCGGGGCATACTCTGTCCCGCCGTTCCGAGGGCTTTAGTATTTGGTCGCCTGCTCGGACAGTCCTGACTCGCACGGAGAGCACATTAAGTGCTCTCCGGCTCGTGCGGAACTCGCGATCGACCAAATACTAAAGCCCTCGGAACTTAGGATACATGGTAGGGGCACGCTTGCTGCAAAATTCATCAGCTGGGAACCTATTCTGCGTCCCATGTCGACTCATCTTCGCCACCGGTTAATAAAAAAGAGGTACCGGTTGTTCCGGTACCTCTTTTTGGCGTGTTTCTATTTGGCTGTGGCTTTTCTCGTAAGCCTACAGGCCACAGGCTGCTTTGAGTTCTTCGACTCGGTCGGTCTTTTCCCAGGTGAAGTCGGCGTCTTCGCGGCCGAAGTGACCGTAGGCTGCTGTCTTTTCGTAGATGGGGCGACGCAGGTCTAGGTCGCGGATGATTGCGCCCGGGCGCAGGTCGAAGGTCTTCTCGACGGCCTCGACGATCTTGTCCTCGGCAACATGCGCGGTACCGAAGGTGTCGACCATGATTGAGAGGGGCTTGGAAACGCCGATGGCGTAGGCGAGCTCGACTTCACAGCGGTCGGCCAGACCGGCGGCGACCACGTTCTTAGCGACCCAGCGCGCGGCATACGCGGCGGAACGGTCGACCTTGGTGCAGTCCTTGCCGCTAAAGGCGCCACCGCCGTGACGGCCGTAGCCGCCGTAGGTGTCGACGATGATCTTGCGGCCGGTGAGGCCCGTGTCGCCCATGGGGCCGCCCACGACAAAGCGACCGGTGGGGTTCACGTAGATCTCCGCGTTGTCCCACGGCATGTTCTCGGCGGCCATGACCGGGGTGATGACGTGCTCGATGAGGTCGGCCTTGATCTTGCCCATGTCCTCGATCTCGGCGGCGTGCTGCGTGGAGATGACGATGGTCGTGACCTCGACGGGCTTGCCTTCCTCGTAGCGCACGGTGACCTGGGTCTTGCCGTCGGGACGCAGATAGGCGAGGGTACCGTCGTGACGCACGGCGGCCAGGCGCTCGGCCAGGCGGCTTGCCAGGTAGTGTGGCATGGGCATGAGGGTCTTGGTCTCGTTGGAGGCATAACCGAACATCATGCCCTGGTCGCCGGCACCGATCAGGTCGATCGGGTCGGTGGTAGCGCCGGTCTGGGTCTCGAAGGACTCGTCAACGCCCTGGGCGATATCGGGCGACTGCTCGTGGATGAGGCTCATAACGCCGCAGGTGTCACAGTCAAAACCGAACTTGGCACGGTTGTAGCCAATGCGGCGGATAACGCCGCGGGCGATTTCCTGTACGTCGACGTAGGCCTGGGTGCGAATTTCGCCGGCAACGATGACGGTGCCGGTGGTCACGAGGGTCTCGCAGGCGCAGCGGACGTTCTCCACGTTGGCAGGCACGCCGTTGGGGGCGATGTAGCCCTGCTCCTGGAGCTCTATTTCTTTGGCGAGGATTGCGTCGAGGACGGCGTCGCTGATCTGGTCAGCGATCTTATCGGGATGACCTTCGGTCACCGACTCCGACGTAAAAACAAAGGACCCGTGTTGGGGTGGAATGGAACGAAGTTCTTCTGACATGATTGTCCTTTCAAAAACGTGTCCCGGCGACCGTTACCATTCCGCCGGGCTCTCTATGCAAGGGCACATCATAGCGCGTAAATCAAACATTCACACCCTTTCCGCACCCACTCATTGGGGACAGACTTAAATGACCAGTCGGGTGCTCATTGGGTAGTCATTTAAGTCTGTCCCCAATGAGTGGGTCGGTGCCCTTTGTGCGGAGGTTGCTTTGTTGCTTTATACTGATGCGGTTAGACATCCATCCTGCAATCGAGGAGATTTCCATGGCATCAGACGTTCGCGTCCGCTTTGCACCCTCACCGACGGGCAAGCTGCACATCGGCGGCGCCCGCACCGCTATCTATAACTGGGCTTTCGCCCGTGCTAACGGCGGCACGTTCATCCTGCGCATCGACGACACCGATCCCACCCGCTCCACCGACGAGAACACGCAGATCATCCTGCGCGCCATGCGTTGGCTGGGCCTGGACTGGGACGAGGGTCCCGAGGTAGGCGGCGACTTTGGCCCCTACGCCCAGACTGAGCGCCTGGACCTGTACAAGCAGGCCGCCCAGAAACTTTGGGACGAGGGCAAGGCCTATCCCTGCTTCTGCACCAAGGAGCAGCTCGACGCCGACCGCAAGGCCGCGCAGGAGCGCAAGGACCCCTTCCAGGGCTATCAGCGTCGTTGCCGCGATCTTGATCCCGAGGAGGCCCGCCGCCGCATCGAGGCCGGAGAGTCCTACGTCCTGCGCATCAAGGTGCCCGAGGACCGCGGCGACGTCGTCATCCACGACGCCGTTCACGGCGAGGTGACCTTCGACGCCAAGGAGCTCGACGACTTTGTCATCTTCCGCTCCGATGGCACGCCCACGTACAACTTTGCGACCGTCGTCGACGACGCCATGATGAAGATCACCCATGTCATCCGCGGCGACGACCACCTCTCCAACACCCCGCGCCAGGTCATGGTCTACGAGGCCCTCGGCGCGCCCGTGCCCACGTTCGCCCACATCTCCATGATTCTGGGCGCCGACGGCAAGAAGCTCTCCAAGCGCCATGGCGCCACCTCGGTGGAGGAGTACCGCGACGCCGGCTACCTGTCCGACGCTTTCGTCAACTATCTGGCGCTGCTCGGCTGGTCGCTTGACGGCGAGACCACGATCATCCCGCGCGATGTCCTGGCCAGCAAGTTCTCACTCGACCGCATCTCCAAGAACCCGGCGACCTTCGACCCCAAGAAGCTCGACTGGGTCAATGCCGAGTACATCAACGGCATGTCCGACGCCCAGTTCGCCGACGAGATCATGGTCCCCGAGCTGCACGAGGCGGGTCTCATCGAGGGTAATGTCGAGTACGGCGAGGACTGGATTGACGCGCTTGCCGCCATCGTCAAGCCGCGCACCAAGATGCCAGCCGACGCCGTGACCGTCGCCGCTCCCATCTTCGCTACGGCCGAGACGCTCGAGTATGACGAGAAATCCGTTAACAAGGGCCTGGCTAAGGAAGGCATGGGCGTCATTCTGGATGCCGCCAAGGCCGCGCTCGAGGGCGTGGACAAGTGGACTGCCGAGGCCATCGACGCCGCGCTTGAGCCGCTGCCCGAGCAGATGGACCTTAAGAAGCGCGTGGTGTTCCAGGCCGTGCGCGTCGCCGTCTGCGGCAACATGGTGAGCCCCCCGCTGGGCGAGACCATGGCGCTCGTCGGCCGCGACGACTGCCTGGCACGCATCGACCGCGCCCGCACGATGGCGCTATAGTAGACGCGTAAACGCATGTATCCGAGCCCCGTTCCCCCGAGCGGGGCTCTTGTTTCTGTACCGATGAGTGGGTTGCTGGGACAAAATAATCAGTAGTGTTTGTCCCATGTTCGAGTGACGCAACAAGCTCGACACTCGTATCGGCCATGGGACAAACTCTACTGATTATTTTGTCCCACCCCTTTCAGGTCCGTTCGTTAGAGGTGGTGTATGGCTCAACAACTGTCGCTGTTTGGTTCGCCGGAACCGGAGGAAGCTCCGGTGAAGCCCAAGCCTGCCGCTGCCTCGGCTCAGTCTAAGCCTGCGCCCGAGCCCCCTGCCGCCTACGCGAGCGTGGTCCTCGATATCCCCACCCGTGCGCTGTCGGAACCGTTTGCTTACGGCATCCCCGAGTCCCTTGCCAACGGGGTCCAGGTCGGATCGACAGTCCTGGTCCACTTTGGTAACCGTGCCGCCGCGGGCTATGTCGTCGACATTGCCCCTGAGCTGGGCGACCTGCAGGGCAACAACGCCCTCGACCCCGCACGCATTAAACCCATCGAGGCCATCCTCAGCAAACCGCTCTTTACCGCCGAGGCTGCCCGCATCGCACGCTGGATGAGCCGCGAGTATGTCGCGACGCTTTCTGAGTGCCTGCGCCTGTTTTTGCCCCCGGGCGGCAGCCCGCGTGTGGTCAAGGGCGACGACGATGCGTGGACTGTTGAACGGCCCGCCGTCAAGCCTATCCAAAATCGTTGGGTGATGCTTACGCCCGAAGGCTTTGACTATACGCCGCCCAAGACCGCGGTCCGTCAGCGCCAGCTCATCGAGGCGCTGCAGTGCGGCCCGGTTACGACTCGCGACCTTAATCTTCTCTATAACAGCATGTCGGCGACCATCAAAGCGCTCGAAAAGCGCGGCGTCGTGGTGGTGGAGGAGCGCCGCGCCTGGCGTGGCTGCAGCGAGCAGACCACGCTGTCCTCGGCAAGCGGCAAGGCGCCGGTCTCCCTTACCAACGGCCAGCAACGGGCACTCGCGCAGATTGAGCGCGCCCGTCTGGACGCTCATGGCGACGTGGTGTTGGTCGACGGCGTCACCGGCTCCGGCAAAACCGAGGTTTACCTCTCCGCCATCGAGCGCGTGCTCGCAGCCGGTCGCTCTGCCTGCGTGCTGGTGCCCGAGATCTCGCTGACGGCCCAGACCGTCGGCCGCTTCCGCTCGCGCTTTGGCGAGACGGTGGCCGTTTTCCATTCGCGTCTTTCTGCTGGCGAGCGTCTCGACCAGTGGGATATGGTCGCCAGCGGTGCGGCCCGCGTGGTGGTCGGCGCCCGCTCGGCGCTCTTTTGCCCGCTCAGCGACTTGGGCCTCATCATCATCGACGAGGAGCACGAGACTAGTTACAAGCAGGGCTCCAGTCCGCGCTACCACGCTCGCGAGGTGGCGGCCGAGATGGCGCGGCGCTACCGCTGCCCACTCGTGCTGGGCTCGGCCACGCCTTCTGCCGAAGCGCTCGACCGCTGCCGTCGCGGAACGTACGGCGGTGCCACGTGGACGCGCGTCGAGATGCCCGAACGCCCGGGGCACGCGGTCCTGCCCACGGTTCGCATTGCCGACCTGCGCCGCGAGTTTTCGCACGGCAGCCGCTCAATGTTCTCTAAACCGCTGATGGAAGGCCTGGAGCGCGTTGTAGAGCGGCGCGAGAAGGCCGTGTTGCTGCATAACCGTCGTGGCTTTGCGCCATTCCTGATGTGCCGCGAGTGCGGCTGCGTCCCCACCTGCAACCACTGCTCCACAGCGCTTACGTATCACGAGCGCACGCACACGCTGCAATGTCACACCTGCGGTTCGTCTTGGCGCGTGCAGCCGTATCCCGCGCCCACGAGCTGTTGCCCCAAATGTGGCAGTCGCTATCTGGCAAAAATGGGTCTGGGCACTCAGCAGATCGAGGACGCACTGCGCCAGATGCTTCCCGAGGACGTCGCCATTATTCGCATGGATGCCGATTCCACGCGCGGCAAGGATGCGCACAAAAAGCTGCTCGAGCAGTTCGATGCCTCCGATTGCGCGGTGCTGTTGGGTACCCAGATGATCGCCAAGGGCCTCGATTTTCCCGAAGTCACGCTCGTGGGCGTGGTCAATGCCGACTTCGCCCTCAAGCTGCCGGACTTCCGCGCAGGGGAGCGCGCCTACGATCTGCTGGAGCAGGTCGCGGGCCGTGCCGGTCGCGGCGATCGTCCCGGCGAGGTCATCATCCAGACCTACCTGCCCGAGGATCCGGTCATTCGTGCCGTCGCTGAGCACGACCGTTCGATCTTTACCGACTACGATCTGGACCAGCGCCGCGACGCGCTGTACCCGCCGTTTGTTCGCCTGGTCAACATCTTGGTGTGGTCGGCGAACCGAGACGACGCGCAGGACTACATTGGGCGCATCGCTAAGCTCCTCAAGCGTCGCTGGCATGCCGCCGCGCCCGATTTTTTGCGGGCAGGGAGTGCCGTGCCGCAGGTGCTAGGCCCGGCTTCGTGTGTAATCGAGAGAGCCAAGGACCGTTACCGCTTCCATCTGCTTGTGAAGTCGCCCGTGGGGTACCATGTCTCTGATGATATCGACGCCTGCCTCAAAGAGGTGGGCTCCGTGCGCGGCGTGAGCGTGAGCGTTGACGTCGACGCCTATGATTTGATGTAACAACCTGAAAGGATGGCCATGGAAGCCAACGGAATCGTACTGTCGCCCGACCCTCGTTTGCGCCAGGAGTGTGCCGTCATCGAGGAGATCACCCCGGCGATCGAGGCGCTTGCCGAGAAGATGAAGAAGATGATGTTCGACAACGGCGGTTGCGGCCTGGCTGCTCCGCAGATCGGCGAGCTTATTCAGCTCGTCACCATCGACTGCGACTACAGCGACAAGAACGACTACGACCCGTACGTGCTCATCAACCCTGTCATTGTTGAGCAGAGTGACCATTTGGTGCCGTTTAGCGAGGGCTGCCTGTCTATCCCCGGGATTAGCTGCGAGATTGAGCGTCCCGACCATGTCGTCGTCGAGGCGTATGATCTGGACGCCAACCTGATTCGTTATGAGGCCTCGGGCGATCTGTTCTGCGTGTGCCTGCAGCACGAGATCGACCACCTGCACGGCAACACCATGTTCGAGCGCCTTAAGCCCATGCAGAGGCTCAAGGCCGTCAAGGAGTACCAGGACGCCCTGGCCCGCGGCGCTCGACCGGGCGAGACGGAGTAGGTCCCACCGTCCCCGGTGCTGAGCGCCCACATATCATCCCGTGCTCAAACATTCTCGCTTTGCTGCGAAACTGCGCGCGGGACGATATGTGGGCGCTCAGCACCGGGGACTGCGTTGTTCTGGCTCGGTTCGCCCGGGTGCCGTCGGGCCAGGGATGGGCGTCTTCGCTGAAGGGTGCTTTGCTGAAAGAGCTGCTTTTATTGCGGCTCTTTCTTTGGTTTTGGGTATATTTGTTCTTGTTGAAATGTTATTGCGGATGGGCTGGTGATTTGGCTTTCCGCTGCTCTTTGTAGCCGTCTCGGCTTTGGTTGAGAGGAGACGATCTTTATGCTAATTGTGTTTATGGGTACGCCTGATTTTGCTGTGCCTTCGCTGACTTCGCTTGTTGCTGCTGGTAATGAGGTTGCGCTCGTTATTACTCGTCCCGATGCTGTTCGTGGGCGTGGTAAGAAGCTGGAGCCGTCTCCTGTTAAGGCTAAGGCGCTGGAGCTGGGGTTGCCGGTCATTGAGGCTAATCGTATGACCCCTGAGGTTGTTGAGGTGCTCCAGGCTGCTCAGGCTGATATTTTCTGTGTGGCTGCTTATGGTTGCATTTTGCCTGATGAGGTGCTGCATATGGCGCCGCTTGGTATTGTGAATGTTCATGCTTCGCTGCTGCCTCGTTGGCGTGGGGCTGCTCCTATTCAGCGTGCCATTCTTGCTGGTGATGAGATTGCTGGCGTTTCTATTATGCGCATTGGGCATGGCGTGGATACCGGCGCCTATTGTGCGCAGGCCTCGACCTCGGTTGCCGGTAAGCATGCTGAGGCGCTGACTATGGAGCTCGCTGAGCTCGGCGGCAAACTGCTTGCCGATACGCTTCCTTCGCTTGCCGATGGCACCGCCGTGTGGACTGAACAGGATGAGTCGCTTGTTACCCATGCTGCCAAGATTTCTAAGCAGGAGATGCGCTTGGATCCGCACATGGCGGCGCTTGATTGCGTGCATCATGTGCTGGCCTCGTCCGATACCGCGCCTGCTCGTTGCGTGATTGCCGGCAAGACCGTGCGCGTGCTCGACGCTGCGCCGGCTGATGTGTCGCTTGGTGAGGGGCTCGTCGCCGTTCAGGCTAAGCGTGTTTACCTTGGCCTTTCCGATGGCTCGGTTGAGTTGCTCGAGGTTAAGCCTGATGGCAAGCGTGCTATGGCCGCTTCTGCTTGGGCTGCTGGCCTGCAGGGTGCCGATCTTTCGTGGGGTGTTTTGTCATGAGCAAGCTGTCTCCCGCGCGCAAGCTTGCGCTCGATGTGCTGATGGAGGCCGATCGCCGCGGCATGTACGCGCGCGACGTGCTCTCGTCCCGTGCTTCCGCCAAGGCCATTGACCAGCGCGATTCCGCTTTTGCCGCCCGCTTGGCGCTGGGTGTTGCCGCCACGCAGGGTATTTTGGACGAGCTGCTCGACCAGTTTCTCGATAAGCCCAAAAAGGTCGCTCCGCGTGTGCGCATGGCGCTTCGTATCTCGGCCTTCGAGATGCTCTACCTGCATACGCCTGGCCGCGTTGCCGTGAGCCAGGGTGTTGAGCTGGTGCGCAGTGGTGCTAAATCGGCCGCCGGTTTGGCGAATGCCGTACTGCATAAGGTTGCGGACAACGTCGATGATTTTGCCGCCGCGGTGGATGCCGATGAGTCTGAGCGCCGTTTGGTTCGCCTGTCTCGCCTGATGGGTCTGCCGCGTTGGCTTTGCGCTCGCATTATGGCGTCGTTTGACACGCCAGAGGGTGCGCTTAACTTTGCCGGCAATCTGGCTCCCGCGCCGCTGGCCCTGCATGAGAACGCCTTTGCGACTAAGCCCGATCCGTATATCTCGCAGCTCGTCGCGCCTGTTTTCCCGGGCTGCCATGCCCCGGTTGATGCCCAGGTTACGGTTGCGTCGGGCGTATTTGAGCGTGCTGCTGCCGTGGCCTCGGACCTTAACGCCCAGCTTATCGCCACAGCTGCCACGCGCCCTGGTAGCTGCCTTGAGATTGGTGCCGGTCGTGGCACCAAGACCTATGTGATGATGTGCCAGGCCAAGCGTACGGGCTATGAGCGTCAGCATACGGCGCTCGATCTGCATGATCGCAAGTGCGATCTGAATCTCGCTCGCCTGCATAAGGCCGGTATTCAGGGCGTTCGTACGGTTTCGGGTGATGCTTGCGAGCTTGATGAGGTGCTCACATCGTTTGATGCCATGCTTGGCGAGCCGGTTAAGTTCGACACGGTCTTTATCGATGCGCCGTGCTCTGGCACCGGAACCATGCGTCGTCATCCAGAGATCCCGTGGCGCCTGACCGAAAAGGATGTGACGGTTGAGCTGCCCAAGCTGCAGCTGACGATGCTCAAAGAGGCTGCTGTGCGCGTGGCTGCCGGCGGCGAGCTCATCTATGCGACGTGCTCGGTCTTCGACGAGGAGAACATGCAGGTGGTGGACGCTTTCCTGAACTCTCCCGAGGGCACCGGTTTTAGCCTGGAGCCGCTCTCCGAGGCGCAGATTCTGCAACTCCCCGAGTTCGATCAGGCCAAGAAGCTCGTATCCGTACGCCAGAACGATCGAGGCCTCTTCCAAAGCGTGCCGGTAAACGCCGACTCCTACGACGGCCACTTCTGCGCCCGCCTGATCCACAACTAACTACTAATTTGCGGTGAAATAGGGATTGAATAGCGGCTTGGGGGTGCGGACGATTTCTTGGACCGCGCCTAGGCGTATCCAAGCTTCCTGCGGTACTCCATCGGGCTCAGCCACCCGAGGGACTTCTTGATCCGCTCCTCACGATAGTACACGAGGTAGGCCTC
>ENA-OQKN01000057-OQKN01000057.1-human-gut-metagenome-genome-assembly--contig:-NODE-57-length-146361-cov-26.948630_pt1 | contig 146361 bp, 124 predicted proteins | sample MGYA00242776_ERZ504794 | MGnify/ENA primary metagenome ERZ504794 (study PRJEB26092, sample SAMD00036434) | human gut metagenome | host: Homo sapiens | study: EMG produced TPA metagenomics assembly... | reverse complement strand
GCTTTATGCCCGCTTCCCTGTACATGTCCAACTCTCCGATCAGGTTCTTCTCCGCCACGGCCCGCTCCTCCCGAAAGCATCGTTCGCTCGTCGATCGAAGCGTAAGCCCCGGCGTTGGTGGAAATGGGGAAAATGCGTTGGCGCAAATGGCGGGATTGCGTTGGCATGATTGGTTGTTGAGCGTTGGTCAAAATGGTTGTTTTTACAGTAGCGCTAACATCGAGACGCTGCACCAGGCCGAGCTCTGGGTCGAGCGCTACCTCGACTGGTGCGGGTTCTGGGCCGACTTCCTGGAGGACAGGACCGTGGTGGACGGCAGGAGGGTCTACACCCACGAGAGGCTGAGGCGGGCGCGCTCGTCGCTGTCGTCGCTGGTGTCGGCGGGGACGCTGTTCACCTACCTCGACCCCGCCCTGGCCAAGGCCGGCCCGCTGCCGTCGACCAACAACATGATCGAGGGAGGGGTGAACTCGCAGCTGAGGGCCGTCCTGCGCAACCACCGGGGGCTGACGTCGGTCAAGCGCGTGAAGGCGGTGTTCTGGTGGTGCCACGCGCACTCGGGGGACGCGAGGACGGCGCGCGAGAAGCTCGCCACGATGCCGACCGACGCGGACATCGACTTCCTGTTCAGCGTCTACTCCGCCTCGCCGTCGCGCGAGGACGGAGGGCCGGAGTGGGGCGACAGGGCCGTGTGGGAGGACCTCCACCACAGGGACCCGTACCCGTTCTGGCTGGATTAATGGATGGAAACGGATGTTCTATCGGGACACACATTTTGTCCTATAAGCCTCATTTGATATGGGGCTTTTAGTTGGCCTCGCGCATTTTGCCGGGCAGTTGCGGTTTTCCGCACCTGCCCGGCTTTCTTTTTGCCCAAAGGCGGTTAATCATTGAAGCGGGATTGGCGGCCGAAGGATAGGGCGGTGTCGCCGAACTTGTCTCGGACGGCATCGATCGCGACGGAGAGGTCGCGACGGTCGCTCGATTGGGCTCCGCGGTCGTCGACTTCGCAGAACAGGTCGGTCTGGATGCCGCCTTGGTGGTCGAAGTCGCTCATACCGATGCCTGCTAAGCGAACATGCATGCCTTCCTGCCAGATGTTGTCGAGTAGCTCGAGGGCCACGGCCACGAAGATGTTCTCATCGTCGGTCGGATGAGGCAGCCGGCGCTGTGCCGTACGCCCGCTTCCATACGAATACTTGAGCTTGAGCGTTACCGTGCCACCCGTCAGTCCCTGACGGCGCAGGCGGCGTCCAACCGACTCACCCAGCAGCGCAATCGCCGCTTCGATGTCCCCGCGCTCAGTCAAATCTTTCGCAAAGGTGCGTTCATTGCTGACCGACTTGACCTCGCGCCCTTCATCGAGACTCGTGACTTCGGAGATTTCGAGTCCCAGCGCACGCTGGCGCATGCGTTCGCCGTTGACGCCAAAAATAGAGGCCAAGGTGGATTCCGGTGCACGTGATAGCTCGCCGAGCGTGTAGATGCGCATGCGGCGCAGTCGCTCCTCGGCCGAGCGCCCGATGCCGCTCATGGCAGATACCGGCAGCGCGGCCAAAAAGCGCTGCTCGGTTCCGGGGCGCACGATGGTCAGCCCAAACGGCTTATCCCGCTCGCTTGCGATCTTTGCGACCGTCTTGTTGCAGCCTACGCCAATGGAGCACGTCACTCCCAGCGCTGCCACGCGGTCGCTTATACGCCGTGCAACCAGCAGCGGGTCCTCGGGCGCAAAGCGACCCGGTGTGATATCGATAAAGGCTTCGTCGATCGATACGCGCTCAACGCGCGGCGTCTCCTCGGCAAGAATCGCCATGACCTGCGCGCTCACCTCGCGGTAGCGATCAAAGTGCCCGTGCGTCCAAATGGCTTGCGGGCACAAGCGCCGTGCCTCGGCTGAGGGCATGGCGGAGTGCACGCCAAAGCGACGTGCCTCGTAAGAACAGGTGGACACAACGCCGCGGGAATCGGCGTCTCCGCCCACGATGAGCGGCTTTCCGCGCCATTCGGGATGATCGAGCATCTCCACGCTCGCAAAAAACGCATCGAGGTCCATCAGGCCCACCGCCGGACCCGTCCAGGGAGGCGGCGTGACGCCCATGGCATCCTCATAACCGTATGTATGTTCGCGTCTTTCCATGTCATGAGTATACCGCGCAGCTCATGTGGGGTGCGTGTATGTGCTTGCAAATCCCGAATTCTTGTCTAAGATATGGATTTGCCCTCGACTACACCGAAGAAGTTGGTCTCACGGACTTCACCTGCCCGCGTCGATGGCGTATTATGTTCAACTGTTTGTTTGTAGTTGCAGCCTAAAGCTGCTTGGTTGGAGGAGTTTCCTTTGGCAGTCAAGATTCGCCTTGCTCGTCACGGCGCTAAGAAGCGTCCGTACTACCGTGTCGTCGTCGCCGATTCCCGCGCCTCGCGTGACGGTCGTATCATCGAGGAGGTTGGCCGCTACAACCCGATGACCGCCCCCAAGACCATCAACCTCGACCTCGAGAAGATCGCCGACTGGCAGTCCAAGGGCGCTCAGCTCACCGATGCCGTCGCCGCTCTGGTCAAGGCCGCCAACGAGGGCGAGAAGACCGAGACCGTCGTCAAGAAGTCCAAGAAGCAGCTCGCCAAAGAGGCCGAGGCCGCTAAGGCTGCCGCTGAGGCCGCTGAGGGCGCCGAGGAGTAAATCGTGCCTGAGGTTGACGCTGCACAGCTCGAGGGTGAGGCAATGCTCTCAGATCGCATCGCCGATCTCGTCGAATATCTCGTTGTTCAGATCGTCGACGACCCGGATTCCGTGAGCCTTGAGGTCATCGATGGTGACGACACCTCTACGATCGAGGTTTCTGTCGCCGAGGATGACGTCGCTAAGGTCATCGGCCGTCGTGGCCGTACCATCAAGGCCATTCGCACGCTCGCCCGTGCACTGGCCGCTCGCCTCGACACTGCAGTCGAGGTAGAGGTTCTGGGCTAGGACCTTGAGGTCCCAGTACAAAAACATCGCCCGTGTGGTCAAGCCGCACGGAAGGAAGGGGGAGGTCCTCGCGCAGCCGCTGCGGGGGCTTCCTTCTGTATTGACGCCGGGTATGCGCGTCGCCCTGACGCCGCCGGCGCTCAAGCGCGACCGCTTTTGCACGGTCGTGTCCGTCACCGATACGGGCGATGGCGATCTGGTCTCGTTTGAGGGCATTGACGACTTGACGGCCGCCGAGGGCATCACGGGATGCTATGTGCTGGCAAATCGTGACGACTTTGAGCTCGATTCGCTCGACGCCGCCTATACCGACCTGATGGGTCGCGAGGTGGTCGACGAGCGCTTCGGTTCGCTCGGCACGATCGTCGAGATCATGTCGACGCCCGCTAACGATGTTTGGGTTGTCGAGGGTGATCGGTACGGCGAGGTGCTGATTCCCGTGATCGAGCAGGTTGTGCTCGATCTTCCCGACACAGGAACAATTTTCGTCCACGTTATGGACGGCCTGATCGATATGGACAAGTAGGGAGGACAACATGCTGATTGAGACCCTTTCGGTCTTTCCCGAGATGTTTGAGCCCGTCATGTCCACATCGATTTTGGGCCGCGCCCGCAAGGCCGGCCTTTTTGATTTTAAGGCGTATAACCTGCGCGACTGGACGCACGACCGCCATCGTACCGTCGATGACGAGCCGTACGGCGGCGGGCAGGGCATGCTCATGAAGGTCGAGCCTATTGCCGAGGCCATCGAGGCTATTAGCTCCGAGGGTCCCAAGCCCACCGTGGTGTTCTTTACGCCCTGTGGCGAGCCCTTTACGCAGCATGTGGCCGAGCGCCTGCTCAAAAGCGAGCGCCTGCTGTTTGTGTGCAGCCGCTACGAGGGCGTCGACGAGCGTGCGTATGCGTATGCCGATGAGCGCCTGTCGATCGGCGACTACGTGCTCACGGGCGGCGAGCTGCCCGCTATGGTGGTGGCTGACGCCGTCGTGCGTCTCATCCCCGGCGCCCTTGGTGACGAGATGAGCAACGTCGACGAGTCGTTTTCGACCGCCGAGGACGGTGGCCTGCTCGAGTACGCGCAGTATACCCGTCCCGCCGAGTTCAACGGCGAGGGCGTGCCCGCCGTGCTCGTGAGCGGCGATCACGCCAAGGTCGACGCCTGGCGCCGCAAGAATGCCATCGAGCGCACCTGCCGCTGGCGTCCCGACCTAATCGAGACGGCGCGGCTTACGCCCGAGGAGCGTGCATACGCGCAAGAGATTCTGGACGCGTCGTATTCGCAGAGCGAGGAGTGAGAATGGTCCCATCGCAGCATTCCGTGCTAAGGGGTGCGTTTGAGTGGATTGTGGTCGTCGCGATCGCACTCGTCGCCACCTTCTTGATTCGCTCGTTTGTGGTCGAACCCTTTGTGGTGCCCACCGGTTCCATGGAGTCCACGATCGAGATTGGCGACCAGATCCTGGCCCAAAAGGTGAGCCTCGAGCTCGGTCAGCCCGTCAAGCAGGGCGATATCGTGGTGTTCCATAACCCCGATGGTACCTCCGAGCACGATATTCTCGTCAAGCGTGTTATTGCCACGGCCGGCCAGACCGTTGACCTGCAGGACGGCAAGGTGGTCGTTGACGGCCAAGCACTCGACGAGGACTACACGACCGGCATGAGCTGGCCGCTTTCGGTCCTGGCTCCCGGCGCTCAGGTAGGCTATCCCTACACCGTTCCCGATGGGTGCGTGTGGGTGATGGGCGACAACCGCGAAAACTCTGCCGACTCACGCTACTTTGGTCCCGTCGATCGCTCTGATCTGATCGCCGTGGCGCTCGTGCGCTACTGGCCGCTCAACCGCATCGGCGCTATCGACTAAAAAACGCTATAGTACAGTACCTAACCGTGTAATCGTTTCGACGAGGGGATATTAGAGGCATGAACGCTTCATCGCTTTCCTTCCAAGACATCATCCTGCGCCTCCAGCAGTACTGGGGCGAGCAGGGCTGCGTCATTATGCAGCCCTATGACTCCGAGGTCGGTGCCGGTACCTTCCATACCGCGACCACGCTGCGCTCGCTCGGTCCCTCCGAGTGGCGCACCTGCTATGCGCAGCCTTGCCGCCGTCCCGCCGACGGCCGCTACGGCGAGAACCCCAACCGCATGCAGCACTACTATCAGTTCCAGGTGCTCATTAAGCCCTCGCCGGTCAACGCCCAGGAGCTCTACCTGGGGTCTCTTGCCGCCATTGGCCTGGACCCCAACGACCATGACGTCCGCTTTGTCGAGGACGACTGGGAGAGCCCGACGCTCGGCGCCTGGGGCCTTGGCTGGGAGGTCTGGCTCAACGGTATGGAGGTCACGCAGTTTACGTACTTCCAGCAGGTGGGCGGCATCGAGGTCGACCCCGTGCCCGTCGAGATCACCTATGGTCTGGAGCGCATCGCCATGTACGCCCAGGGCGTCAACTCCGTTTATGACCTGGTGTGGAGCTATCTGCCCGATGGCACGCCCATGACCTATGGCGACGTGTTCCTGGAGAACGAGCGCGAGTTCAGTGCCTACAACTTTGAGGTCGCCAACGTCGAGATGATGCGTCAGAAGTTTGACGACTACGAGGCCGAGTGCCACTCCTGCCTGGAGCGCAAGCTTCCGCTGCCGGCGTACGACTGCGTTATGAAGTGCAGCCATGCCTTCAACTTGCTCGACGCCCGTGGCGCCCTGTCCGCGGTCGAGCGTGCCAACTACATCCTGCGCGTCCGCGCCGTCGCCAAGGCGTGCTGCGAGGCCTATATGGCCGAGGTCGCCGGAGTCAACGAGAATGCCGACCAGGAAGGCGAGGTGGCGTAAGCCATGGCAGACGCTAAGGATTTCCTGTTTGAGATTGGTACGGAGGAAATGCCCTCCGCACCGCTGAACAATGCCGTCAAGCAGCTTGGCACCATGATCGCCAAGGGTCTCGACGAGGCCGGTCTGGCCCATGGCGAGGTCCGCGTGATCTCGAGCCCGCGTCGACTGGCTGCGCTCGTGGCCAACGTCGCCACTGCGACCGATGAGGTCCATGAGGTCAAGCGCGGTCCCGCGGCCAACATCGCCTTCGATGCTGACGGTAACGCCACCAAGGCCGCCCAGGGCTTCGCCCGCAAGTGCGGCGTGGCTGCCGAGGGCCTGGTCCGTCGCGAGGATACGGACGGTCGCGAGTATGTCTTTGCCGAGAAGAACATTCCTTCCGCCCCGGCCACCCCGATCCTGACGGCCCTGTGCGAGAAGACTATCGCCGGCCTGCAGTGGCCCAACTACCGCTCCCAGCGCTGGGGCCACGAGCACGCGACGTTCGTGCGTCCGGTCCGTTGGATCTGCTGCCTTTTGGGTGAGGATGTTGTGCCCGTGTCGTTTGCCGACGTGACGAGTGGCAACACCACGCGTGGTCATCGCGTACTTGGCCCTGGTGACCATGTGGTTGCCAGCCCCGCCGCCTACGAGCAGGTGCTCGAGGACGCCGGCGTGCTTTCTGCCGAGCGTCGTCGCGAGGCCATCCTCGCCGGTATCGCTGAGGTCGAGGCTGCCCGTCCCGGCTGCCATGTCGATACGCCCAAGAAGGTCTTCGAGGAGGTTATCAACCTCTGCGAGTGGCCGACGGTGCTCGTCGGTACTTTCGATGAGGAGTTCCTCAAGGTCCCGCACGAGATTATCTGCGAGTCCATGCTCACCAACCAGCGCTACTTCCCGATCTATGACGGCGAGGGCAAGCTCACGCGTGAGTTCGTGGTCGTTTCCAACAGCAAGCCCGAGAATGCCGAGCGCGTGATCGACGGCAACGAGCGCGTCGTGCGCGCCCGTCTGGATGATGCCAAGTTCTTCTACGAGGAGGACCTGAAGATCTCCCTCGACGAGTTCCGTGAGCGTCTGGCCAAGGTTGCCTTCCAGGAGAAGCTCGGTAGCGTGCTCGCCAAGTCCGAGCGCATCGAGCAGCTCGCGCTCGCCATCGCCCGCGAGGCTCACCTGGGCGCCCATCTTGCCGCCGACGCTGCTCGCGCCGCACACCTGTGCAAGGCAGACCTGGTGTCCAACGCCGTCGTCGAGTTCACGAGCCAGCAGGGCGTGATGGGTGGTTACTACGCCTGCGCGATGGGGGAGAACGACGAGGTCGCTCATGCCATTCGCGATCACTATCGTCCCCGCTTTGCCGGCGACGAGCTGCCCGAGGGCACCGCTGGCTGCATCGTGGCCTGCGCCGACAAGCTCGATACCATCGCCGGTATCTTTGCCATCGGCGAGCCCCCGACCGGCTCCTCCGACCCCTACGCGCTGCGTCGTGCCGCTATCGGCATCATCAACATCCTGCGCGACCGTCTGCCGATCGATCCCACGTCGCTCATCGACTTCGCCCTTGAGCTCTACAGTGAGCAGGGCATTGAGTTCGACGCCGCCGAGGTCGCCCAGCAGGTTCGCGACTTCTTCCATGGCCGCCTGGTGAGCATGGCCCGCGACGAGAAGATCCCGGCCGATACCGTTGCCGCCGTCTCCGCGGTGCACATCATTGCTCCGTCCGTCTTCTTCGCCCGCTGCGCCGCCCTCGACGAGGCCCGCAAGAACGACGCTGAGACGTTCGATAACCTGGCGACCGCCTATGCCCGCGCCGCGCACATCTCCAAGCCCGAGCTGGGTGCGGAGTACGACCGCGCCCTGATGGGCGAGGTTGAGCTCGCGCTTGCCGACGCCTCCGAGGCCGCTCGGACCGCCGTCGATGCTGCTCTCGCTGTCGAGGATTACCCGGCCGCATTTGCTGCCCTCGCCGCCCTGCGTGCCCCCATCGACCGCTTCTTCGACGAGGTCATGGTCATGGACAAGGACGAGCAGCTTCGCGATAATCGCCTTAAGCTGCTCAACCGCTTCGAGGCCGTTTTCTCCGGCATCGCCAACATCGGTGAGCTTGCCCGCAAAAAGTAAGCTAGCCTGCGCGTAAGCGCAAAAGGAGCCCCGCATGGATTGCCCGGTCACCGCTCGTCCCAACGTTATCGTTATCTCCGATTCGCTCGGCGATACCGCTTGTGAGGTGGTGCTTGCGGCGTCCGGGCAATTTGATGAAGGGGCTTTTCGTCTCTTGCGCCTGTCCAAGGTGACCTCGGTAGAGCAGGTCAAGTCGTTTGTGGGCCCGCGCGTCGATGCCGACCATCGCGATATTGCCGTGTTCCATACCATTGTCGATCCGACGCTTCGCGCCCGCGTGCTCGATTACCTGGGCATGCTGCATATTCGTTCAGTCGACCTGATCGGCCCGACGCTCGCCGTGCTGTCGTCGCTCATTGGCGTGCCGCCCAAGGGCGTTGCGGGCGTGATTCACAAGACCGATGACCGTTACTTCCATCGCATCGAGGCCATGGAGTATTTTGTTGAGCACGATGACGGGCGTGGTTGCGACGATCTGTCGAGTGCCGATATCGTGCTGCTGGGTGTGTCGCGTACATCCAAGACGCCGCTGTCGATGTATTTAGCCTATCAGGGTTACAAGGTTGCCAACGTCCCTCTGGCGCACGGCATGGAGCCGCCCAAGTCGATTTACGAGGTCGACCCGATGCGCCTGTTCGGCCTGATTTCGACCGTCGATGTGATTTCCGAAATTCGCGATAGCCGCTTGGGCGATGACTACGCTCGTGCCGTTGCCGGCTCCTATGCCGAGCCCGAGAGCGTGCGCGGCGAGCTTGAGGAAGCTCGTGCCCTCATGAAGCGCTTAGGCTGCTTTGTTGTGCGTACCGACGGCAAAGCCATCGAGGAAAGCGCTGCCGAGATCATTGCTCACCTCGAAGAGATTCAAGAGGCAAGAGCCCGCCGTGCCGTCCGCCGCGCTCAACAAAAGTAGCTCACTTGGGACAAGGTTGTTTGGGTAGCTAATTTGGGACGGGGCTCTTTTAGCTAACCAAAGAGAATACTTGGAAATAATGCTGATAAATGGTAAAGCGATTTAGCAAAAACATCGCATCCGACCTGCACTTTCCTTGTAGTGGTATCTTCATAAGGTAACCACCTTTACCTACCGTTTACCGCCTGTTTTAGCACGTTTACCAAACCGCGTATCCTCTGCTCAAGCCCGTTCATATCCCGCCGTATAGTTCCCTCACGGCCCGCATCCGGCGGGTCGATTCGTTACCACGGTCGTGCGCGAGAGCGCATGGAAGGGGAAGTATCGTGAGCGATTGCAAGAGGGTTTACCGTTTTGGAACCGATGCCCAGGGCATTTGTGTCACCGAGGGCGACAAGTCCATGAACTTTGTGCTTGGCGGCAAAGGCGCGAACCTTGCCGAGATGAGCCGCATCGGCCTGCCGGTTCCCGGTGGCTTTACCATTACCTGCCAGACTTGCGTTGAGTACTCCGGCGCCGGCAACGTATGGCCGGAGGGCGCGCTCGACGAGATCGTTGCCGCCGAGGTCGACCTCGAGGCCCGCTGCGGCAAGAAGCTCGGCGATGCCTCCGATCCGCTGCTCGTGTCGGTCCGCTCGGGCGCTCCGTTCTCCATGCCCGGCATGATGGACACGGTTCTCAACCTGGGCCTCAACGACGATTCCGTCCAGGGCCTTATCGCCCAGACACAGAACCCGCGTTTTGCCTGGGACAGCTATCGTCGCTTTATCCAGATGTTCTCCAACGTCGTCATGGGTGTCGATGCCGACTTGTTCGAGAATGCCCTGACCCAGGCCCGCCTGGTCGCCGGCGTTCGCGTCGATTCCGATCTTTCGGCCGAGGACCTGCAGGAGCTCGTCGAGACCTTTAAGGGCATCTTCTCCGAGAACGTCGAGGCGACCCTGTATCCCGAGCTCGAGGTCGCCGACGGTAAGCCCGTTTTCCCGCACGATCCGGAGCTCCAGCTGCGCCTTGCCATCCAGGCCGTCTTTGGCAGCTGGATGAACGAGCGCGCCTGCATCTACCGCAAGCAGCACGGCATTTCCGACGAGCTCGGCACCGCCGTCAACGTCCAGGCCATGGCCTTTGGCAACAAGGGCGAGACCTCTGCGACCGGCGTCGCCTTTACGCGCAACCCGGCCGACGGCACCAAGGAGTTCTATGGCGACTTTTTGGTGAATGCCCAGGGCGAGGACGTCGTCGCCGGCATCCGAAACACCGAGCCCATCGCCGACCTCAAGACCACCTCGGGCCTCGAGTCCGCAGGCGAGGAGCTCGAGCGCGTGTTCCTGACGCTCGAGGATCATTACCGCGATATGTGCGATATCGAGTTCACCATCGAGCAGGGCAAGCTCTGGATGCTCCAGACCCGCGTGGGCAAGCGCACCGCCACTGCCGCCCTGCGCATTGCTATCGAGATGGTCGAGGAGGGCCTGATCACCCGCGAGGAGGCTGTGAGCCGCATCGATCCCGCGCAGCTCGACCAGCTCCTGCACCCGCAGTTCGACGCCTCCAAGAAGTACGAGGCCCTGGCCAGCGGCCTTAACGCCAGCCCTGGTGCCGCCGTGGGCGAGGTCGTGTTCTCGAGTGATGACGCCGTCGCGCGCGCCAACGAGGGCCACAAGGTCATTCTGGTCCGCTGGGAGACCAACCCCGACGACCTGAAGGGCATGGTCGCCGCCGAGGGCATCCTGACCAGCCATGGCGGCAAGACGAGCCATGCCGCCGTTATCGCCCGCGGCATGGGTACGCCCTGCGTCTGCGGTGTCGAGCGCTTCCATATCGACGCTGCCGAGAAGGTCGTGCACATCGAGGGCAGCGACCGCGTGCTGCGCGAGGGTGATGTCATCTCCATCGACGGTACCCAGGGCATCGTCGTCGACGGCGCCGTCGACCTGGTTTCGGCCGAGCTCACCGGCGACCTGGACACCATCCTGTCCTGGGCCGATGAGATCCGTTTGGACGAGACCGACGGTCACGCCAACCACGTGCGCGTCAACGCCGACAACCCCGAGGATGCCGAGCTCGCTCTTGAGTTTGGCGCCGAGGCCATCGGTCTGTGCCGCACCGAGCACATGTTCCTGGGCGATCGCAAGAACATCATCCAGAGCTTTATCCTGTCTGACGATGAGGCCGTGAAGCAGCAGGCCCTGGCCGACCTGCTCAAGGTTCAGACCGAGGACTTCCTGGCGATGTTCAAGACCATGTCCGGTCGCGATGTGGTCGTCCGCCTGCTCGATCCGCCGCTTCATGAGTTCCTGGATAATCCTCGCGAGCTCGAGGTCGCCATCACCAAGAAGGAGGCCGCCGGCGCTCCTGAGGAGGAGCTCACTGCCCTGCGCGCCCGCCTGCGTCGCATTGACAGCATGGTCGAGTCCAACCCCATGCTGGGCCTGCGTGGTGTGCGCCTGTCCGTCGTCTTTAGCGATCTGCCTCTCATGCAGGTTCGCGCCGTTGCCACGGCTGCTGCCCGCCTTATCAAGGAGGGCGTCGACCCACGCCCCGAGATCATGGTTCCGCTCGTTTCCATCACGGCAGAGCATGTCCAGACCCGCGAGGTCATTGAGCGCGTAATCGCCGAGGTTTCCGCCGAAGAGGGCGTCGAGCTCAACATTCCCGTGGGCACGATGCTCGAGCTGCCGCGCGCCTGTATGGTCGCCGACGAGATCGCCCATCATGCCGACTTCTTCTGCTTTGGCACCAACGACCTCACGCAGACGACCTTCGGCTTCTCTCGTGACGATGCCGAGGCCAAGTACATCCCGCTGTACATGCACAAGAAGATCCTGAAGGACAATCCCTTCGAGACCATCGACACGGCGGTGCTGGAGCTCGTGCGCTTGGCCGTCGAGAAGGGCCGCGCCACCAATCCCGACATGCACTTTGGCGTGTGCGGCGAGCATGGCGGCGACCCCAAGTCCATCAAGGGCCTGTTTAACGTGGCCGACGTGGACTACGTGTCCTGCTCGCCCTATCGCGTGCCCCTCGCGCGCCTGGCTGCCGCTCAGGCCAAGCTCGAGGCCAAGCGCAACGCCTAGCCCCCTGCGCATCGACGCCTAGCGTAGCGCCCCTTCATACCGCCCGTCTCATTCTTGAGGCGGGCGGTTATCATGTGCGGGTTTTTGTCTTTTTGTCTGCGTAAAAAATTGTTCTTGCAGTGCAAACCCGCGCGTGTATACTCGAATACGTTTGTTCAACTACGTGCCGGCCAAGGTGGTACGGCACCTCTAGAAGAGTAAGGAATTGCACATGGATTACATCCGCGCAATCGAGCGTCAGCAGATCCGCGAGGACATTCCTCAGGTTCGCGTCGCCGACAACGTCAAGGTTCACTACCGCATTAAGGAAGGCGACCGCGAGCGCATCCAGGTCTTCCAGGGCGACGTCATCCGCATGGCCGGCGCCGGTGCCCGCGAGACCTTCACCGTCCGCAAGATGTCCTTCGGTGTCGGTGTTGAGCGTACCTTCCCGCTTCACAGCCCCAAGATCGCCAAGCTCGAGGTCGTTCGTCATGGTCGCGTCCGTCGCGCCAAGCTGTACTACCTCCGCGACAAGGTGGGCAAGGCTGCTCGCATCCCCGAGAAGCGCTAAGAAGATCGCAGCGTCTGTCCACTCGTTTGGACACAAGGGTCACCTTCGGGTGGCCCTTCTTTTTATCTGATTTGCATGCAAGGAGGGCCTGGTATGGCCAATATGACGAGCTCGGTTTCGGCATCGCAGGTTGCCGGTGAGTTGGCGAGCGCTACGTTTGAGGAGATCCCCGCCCTCGTGGAGCATTATCGCGAGGACCCGCGCCAGCAGGTGATCAAGGCTTGCGAGCGTGCTCTTAAGCGCCATGCCAAGGAACTTGCCGAGCGCGAGCGCGTCAATGACATGTACGAGCTTATGCATGAGCTTGGCGGCGATGGGGTAGTCGTTGGTGTCGACGAGGTGGGTCGCGGATCGGTGGCCGGTCCTTTGACGGTATGCGCCGTCTGCCTTCCTATGGAGCCGCGCGTCTGGGGCATCAACGATTCCAAAAAGCTCACGCCGGCGCGCCGCGAGTTGCTCTCAGTGAAGATTGCCGAGGTGGCGACGGCAATTGGTTTTTGCCATATCGCGCCTAAGGATATCGATGAGATGGGCATGGCCCGCGCCATTCGAGCCGCTGTCGCGGGCGCCGTGGCCGATACGGGGCTCGAGCCCGATTGCGTGCTTATGGACGGTAACCCCTTGGGCGCCGTTCCCAACGAGCGCGACGTGGTGAAGGGCGATGCCAAGATCGCCTGTATCGCCGCGGCGTCCATCATGGCCAAGGTCACGCGTGACGAGATGATGGTCGAGTACGACGCCGAGTATCCCGAGTACCATTTGGCCGAATCGAAAGGCTACGCAAGCCCCGAGCACATCGAGGCCATTCGCAAACATGGACTTTGTTCACTGCACCGCGTGAGCTTTTGCGGAAACTTTCTGCAGACTGAGCGCCTTTTCTAGGTCAATTGTGGAGACAGGGACCTCAGGGGTTTTATAAACCTGCTGGTAGCGGGCCGTATGCAACATCATTGCTGCGTACGGCCCGTTTTTTGACGGCATTTGGTCAGCTTTTGGTTTGCTTCCGGTACTTACCCGCATGAAAGGTGCCCTCATCATCGGGGCAATGCAGCGTGCGGGAAAGGAGACCCCATGAGTGCCGCAAGCAAAAAGAGCAAGACGCAGCAGCTCAAGGAGCGTTGGGAAAACGGCGAGCTCGACTGCGGGGCGATGACGCCCGAGTTTATCAAGGGACTCAGTCCCCGCGAACTGGGCATGCTGGGCGAGCTGATCACCATCGACTACTTTAACGAGCGCGGCTACACCTTGCTGGAGCAGGGTTATCGTTGCACCGAGGGCGAGGCCGATCTGGTGCTGCTCGATGAGCTCGACGATGTCGTGGTGATGGCCGAGGTCAAGACCAGACGCGTTGCGCTGGATTGCAGCACGCGGGTCTTTCCCGAGGAGGCCGTGGACGCTCAAAAGCAACGCCGCTACCGCCGCATCGCAAGTTGCTATCTCATGGAGCATTATCCGCTCAAGGCGATTCGCTTCGATGCCGTGGGTGTCACCATTCGTGGCGGGCATATCGCCGAGATCGAGCATCAGTACAACGCGTTCGATTGGCAGGTGTCGTGATGGCGTTCGAGACGTTTGCCGTTCACGCGGCCTGCATCCGCGGCGTCGAGGCGATTCACGTCACGGTCGAGGTCTCGCTTGCCGGTGGCGTTCCGGGCATCCAAATGCTCGGCATTCCGAGTATGGAGGTGATGGAGTCACGCGGTCGTATTCGCTGCGCGATGCGCTCCGCCGGGTTCGAGATCCCACGCTCGGGCATTACGGTCAATCTGGCGCCCGGCGATATTCGCAAGACCGGTAGCGGCTTTGATCTGCCCATCGCCATCGCGGTTCTGGCGGCCGATGGGCAGATTCCCCGTGACAACCTCGATCGCTGCCTTATCGCCGGCGAGCTCGGCTTGGACGGTACGGTGCTTCCCGTCAAGGGCGAGGTGGCGTTTCAGCTGCTGGCTCGCGACATGGGGCTGTCCTTTATCGCCGGCAGGTCCGATCAGCATGTGCCGCTTGCGGGCGTTGATTGCGGCTTTATCGATCATCTGTCTCAGCTTGCTCGCGGCATGGGCGATGCCGTGCGTCATTATCTGGATTCCGAGGGTGTTGAGGCGACCTTTGAGCCCGAACTCGACTATGCCGATGTGCTGGGGCAGGAAGTCGCCAAGCGCGGCATGGCGCTTGCGGCCGCCGGCGAGCTCGGTTTGCTTATGATTGGGTCCCCGGGATCGGGCAAGACGATGCTCGCCCGTCGTATGACCGGCATCCTGCCCGAGCTTTCCGTTGAGGATCAACAGGAGGCGCTGTGCATCCATTCGGTCTTGGGTGAGAACATCGATGGCTTGTTGGCGGGGCACCGGCCCTTCCGCAGTCCCCACCACAGTATTTCGACCGCAGGCCTTATCGGCGGCGGGCGCCCGGTGCACCCGGGTGAGATCAGCCTTGCTCATGGCGGCGTGCTCTTTTTGGACGAGCTTGCCGAGTTTCCCACGGGTGTGCTGCAGACGCTGCGTCAGCCCATCGAACGCGGCTATGTGAGGATCGTGCGCGTCGACGGGGCCTTTACCTTCCCGTCGCGCTTTCAGCTGCTGGCTGCGAGTAACCCTTGCCCCTGCGGCTTCTTGGGTGATCGCGAGGTGCCGTGTCGCTGCTCGGCGGCGATGGTCGAGCGCTATCGGTCTAAACTGCGCGGTCCTTTGGCCGACCGTATCGACATGATGATCGATGTGACCCGTCCCGACCCCCAAGTGATTATCGAGGGTGCGGAGGGTATGTCGTCTGCCGAGTTACGTGACTACGTTGTGCGCGGTCGCGCTTTTCGCGCTTGGCGCGAATCCCGTATGGACGATGCGGATGCCGAGGCCGAGGATGACGAGACACGGTCCATTGACGGCGTCGTTTCGACCTTTGAGCTCGATGATGCGGCAGAGAAGTGTGTGCTCGGCCTGTCGAAGCGCACACATCTCACGGGTCGCGGCATCGTGCGACTGGTGCGTATCGTGCGTACAATCGCCGACGTCGCCGAGAGCGAGCAAGTGACGCAGGACCACGTGCTCGAGGCAGCGATGTACCAGGGAAGGAGGGACCAATGATGGCCGAGGGGACCTACGAGCTGCATCCAGGTGATGCGTTGTATCCCGAGATCGTTTTGGAGCTTTCTGATGTACCCCAGACGCTCTATGTGCGCGGCAACCCCGAGGTGCTTTCGACGCCCGCGGTCTCCATCATCGGCGCGCGCAAGGCCTCGCCGTATGGTCTTGCCGTGGCAGAGCTTGCGGCAAAGGTGGCGGTCGAGGCGGGAGTGACGGTAGTTTCGGGCGGCGCGGTCGGTTGTGACCAGGCCTCGGGTTGGGCTGCGGTCAACGCTGGCGGCAAACACGTCGTGGTGCTGGGGACGGGCGCCGACGTGGTCTATCCGCGCTCGAGCGCGGGGCTTATTACGCGCACGCTCGATACGGGTGGCGCGGTCGTGTCGATCTCCCCGTGGGGCATGGGTCCGCGCAAGTTTGCCTTTCCGCGCCGCAATCGCGTGATCGCGGCCCTGTCGCAAGCCCTCTTTGTATCCGAGGCGGGTATGCCTTCCGGGACGTTTTCTACAGCCGAGGCTGCTATGGATTTGGGGCGAGAACTTCTCGCTGTGCCGGGGTCGATCCTATCGCCCGAGTCGCGTGGCACGAATTACCTCATTGCGAACGGTGCCTGTTGCATCATCGACGAGGAATCTATCGAGATGGCTATCTCACGCATCTACGGCACTCTGCGCTACTCGCGCCCCGATGCTCCCGGCATTGCCGACCTGGATCAAACACAGCAGACCGTGATGCATGCGCTCATTGCCTCTCCGCTCAAGGTCGACGACATCGCGGCGCTCGTCTCGCTCGATGCTGTCGGCGTACTCAAACTCTTGGGTTCGCTTGAACTCGAGGGCCTTATCGAGCGCATGATGGATGGAAGGTATGCGCCCTCCAAGTTTGCCCTTCACGCCCAGACGCCCTTCGGTCACAATGGAAAACGTGTCAATTAGAAAGGTGTTTGCAGATGCAGTTCGATCAGGTGACGGTTATCGGTGGCGGTCTGGCGGGTTCGGAGTGCGCGATTCAGCTGGCAGACCGCGGGTTTGCCGTAAAGCTGCGCGAGATGCGCCCCCAGGTGAGCTCCCCGGCCCACCATACCGATCACCTGGCAGAGCTCGTCTGTTCCAATTCGTTTAAATCGACCCGTCCGGACTCTGCGGCGGGCTTGTTAAAGGCCGAGCTTGAGCGCATGGGTTCAGTCCTGCTCGATTGCGCCCATCGCGCGGCTGTTCCCGCCGGTGGCGCCTTGGCGGTCGACCGCGTCAAGTTTTCCGAGCTTGTCGAGGCCGAGGTTGCCGCCCGTCCCAATATCGAGGTCGTGCACGGCGAGGTCACGCAGATTCCCGAGGGCCACGTGGTCATTGCCGCGGGCCCGCTGTGTTCACCGGCGCTGAGCGAAGAGGTCATGAAGCTCGTCGGTGGCGACGCCCTTGCGTTCTTCGATGCCGCGGCGCCGATCGTCGATGCCTCCACGCTCGATATGGACGTGCTGTTTTCGCAGTCGCGCTACGAGGAGCAGGGGAGCGGCGACTATCTCAACGCTCCGCTCAACAAGGAGGAGTACGAGGCCTTTATCGAGGCACTTACCACGGCCGACCGCGTGGTGCTCAAAGACTTTGAGGGCGGCGATCTGTTTCAGGCCTGCCAACCTGCCGAGGAAGTTGCGCGCACCGGCAAGGACGCCATTCGCTTTGGCGCCATGAAGCCCGTCGGCCTCACCGACCCGCGTACCGGACGTCGCCCTTGGGCGGCGATTCAGCTGCGTGCCGAGAACAAGGAGAAGACCGCCTATAACCTGGTGGGCTTCCAGACCAACCTGACCTTTGGCGAGCAGAAGCGCGTCTTCCATATGGTGCCGGGCCTGGAGAACGCTGAGTTCTTCCGCTACGGTGTCATGCACCGCAATACCTTTGTCGACGCCCCGCACGTGCTCGATGGCACTTTTGCCGTGCCTGGTACCGGCGTGCGCCTGGCCGGTCAGATCACCGGCACCGAGGGGTACATGGAAGCCGTGGCGACCGGTCTGCTCGCGGCGCTCAACACCTATGCCGAGGCTATCGGCGCCGCGGGCGTCGAGTTGCCCCGCGTGGGCGCCCTGGGCGCGCTCGTGGGCTATGCGACCGATCCTGCCACCGTGGGCTACCAGCCCATGCATGTCAACTTTGGCCTGGTGCCGCCACTCGAGGATGGTAAGCGCCGCAGCAAGCGCGACCGCTACCAGGCCTATGCGGACCGTGCGCTCGAGGCCCTTGATGCCTATCTGGCCACTCGCCCCGATCTGTTTGGAGGCGACCGGTCATAGCCTTTGACCTGTACGACACCGTCGACTCGTTTATCGCCTATATCGCACGTGTCGAGGGGCTTTCTCCCAATACGGTGACGGCCTATGGCTCGAGGCTGGAGCGCTTTGCTGCCTGGTGCGAGCGCGAGGATATCGATGCTTTCGCTGCCGACGTGCGCACCATTCGTCGCTATCTTGCCGAGCTTTCGCGTGAGCAGGTGGCTCCCCGAACGCTTGCGGCGCATCTGTCGGCTATCCGATCGCTCTATCGATGGATGGCTGCCGAGGGGGTCGTGGAGGGCGATGCAGTCTCGGCGATCGCATCGCCCAAGCTGCCGCGTGACCTGCCGGGCGTCCTTACGACCCATCAGGTGGAGGCGCTGCTCAAGACGCCTGATACCTCAACACCCGCGGGACTGCGCGATGCGGCGATGCTCGAGCTGCTCTATGCCTCGGGCGCCCGTATCTCTGAGCTCGCAGCACTCAATGTGGAGTCCATTGCGTGGTCCGAACGCACGCTGCGCCTGTGGGGCAAGGGGAGCAAAGAACGTATCGTCCCTCTGTATCGTCGTGCGCTCGAGGCGACGCGTCTCTATATTGAGGAGGGGAGGCCGGAGTTGCTCGCTCAGGCAAAGCGTCGTGACCCCGCTACCGGGCCGCATCCGCTGCTTATATCGGCGCGCGGTAATCGCATGAGTGCCGCCATGCTCAGGCGGCGGTTTCATATGCTGGCGACGCTCGCCGGCATTCCGGCCGACATCGCCCCGCATGCGATGCGCCATACCTTTGCGACCGACTTGCTCGAGGGCGGCGCGGACCTGCGCTCGGTTCAAGAGCTGCTGGGTCATGCGAGCCTGTCCACGACGCAGATCTACACGCATCTCACGCCCGATCGGCTCAAACGTGCCGTGGCTCAAGCCCATCCCCGAGGCGAATAGTGGCTGGGACGTCCCGCGCCGCACTCAGGTGTGTGGTTTTGATTGCGGGTTGGCAGGAAGAAGCATTCCTGCTATCATTCATCGGGTTGCTTCACGGCAACATGTTTTTATCACGCACGCGCGGCTACTTCATACCGTGGTGCCCGGGCTTTGGTAGCACATGTCCGGGTTGGTTTTGGAGGATGACCCCGCGCGGAGGCAAACCACAGGAGGTTTAACATGGCTACCAAGATTAATATCCGCACCCTGCTCGAGGCCGGCTGCCACTTCGGTCACCAGACCCGTCGCTGGAACCCCAAGATGAAGCCGTTCATCTTCGGTGAGCGCAACGGCATCTACATCCTCGACCTCAAGCAGACCATCCTCGACGCCGATCAGGCCTACACCTTCGTCAAGAACGTCGCCAAGGGCGGCAATGTGCTGTTCGTCGGCACCAAGAAGCAGGCTCAGGAGGCCGTCAAGAACGCTGCTGAGCGCGCCAACATGCCTTACATCAACCAGCGTTGGCTCGGCGGTATGCTGACCAACTTCGTCACCATCCGCTCCCGCATCAACCGCATGGAGGAGCTCGAGGCCATGGTCGAGGACGGCCGCATGGCAGTGCTCCCCAAGAAGGAGCAGGCTGTTCTCGGCAAGGAGCTCACCAAGCTCCAGACCAACCTCGGTGGTGCCCGCGACATGAAGGGTCTGCCCCAGGCTCTCTTCGTCATCGACACCAAGCGCGAGGAGAACGCCATCAAGGAGGCTCAGCGCCTGAACATCCCCGTCGTCGCTCTGATCGACACCAACTCCGATCCCGACGAGGTCGAGTACGGCATCCCCTGCAACGATGACGCTATCTCCGCTGTCACCCTTATGTGCGAGCTCATGGCTGACGCCTGCCTCGCTGGCTCCGGCAAGGAGCAGGTCTCCGAGGCCGAGATGGCCGCTGAGCCCAAGGCCGAGTAGATCAGTCTTAGTTAATTCTTTTTCATCTCTTTGAAAGGAACCACAATGGCCCAGATTACCGCCGCTATGGTCAAGCAGCTCCGCGAGATGACCGACTCCCCGATGATGGAGTGCAAGAAGGCTCTCGTCGAGGCTGACGGCGACATGGACGCCGCTGTCGACGTTCTGCGTAAGAACGGCCTTGCCAAGGCTGCCAAGAAGGCTGGCCGTGAGACCAACGAGGGCGCTGTCGCCGCGTTCGTCTCCGAGGATGGCAAGACCGGTGCTCTGCTCGAGCTCTCCTGCGAGACCGACTTCGTTGGCTCCAACGCCAAGTTCACCGGCTTTGCTTCTAAGGTCGCTGAGGTTGTCGCTACCACCGAGCCTGCTGACGTCGACGCTCTGCTCGAGAAGCCGATGGGCGAGGAGACCGTTTCCTCCGAGCTCACCGAGATGATTCACATCATGGGCGAGAACATGAAGATCTCCCGCTTCGCTGCCCGCAAGGCCGAGAACGGCGCGCTCGCTTCTTACATCCACATGGGTGGTAAGATCGGCGTCCTCGTCGAGTTTGCCTTCGAGAAGGCCGAGACCGCTCAGGCTGAGTCCTTCAAGACCTTCTCTCACGACGTTGCCCTTCAGGTTGCCGCCGTCGCCCCGATCTGCGCTACCCGCGATCAGGTTCCGGCCGAGACCGTCGAGCACGAGAAGCAGATCTACATGGCCCAGGCTGCCGAGTCCGGCAAGCCCGAGGCTATCCAGGAGAAGATGGCTGTTGGCCGTCTGGAGAAGTTCTACAAGCAGTCCGTGCTCACCGAGCAGGAGTTCATCAAGGACAGCTCCCTCACCATCAAGAAGTACGCTGAGCAGGTCTCCAAGGAGCTCGGCGACACCATTACCGTCGTTGCCTTTGACCGTCTGGTCCGTGGCGAGTAAATAAGCTCTTGTAGCTGGTAATGAGCAGGCTGTGGGTTTTACTCACAGCCTGCTTTTTCATGGCTCTTATCAGAGCCTTTGATATCATATTGAGAGTCTAATTAAAGGAGGATCGCTTTGTCCGACATCCGATATAAACGAGTGCTTCTTAAGCTTTCCGGCGAAGCGCTGATGGGCGACGGCCAATATGGCATCGACCCCAAGGTTACCGATCATCTTGCCAAGCAGGTCAAGGAGCTGCTCGCCGTTGGCCATGAGGTCGGCGTCGTTGTCGGCGGCGGTAATATTTTCCGCGGCATGGCAGGCGCTGCCGGTGGCATGGAGCGTGCTCAGGCCGACTACATGGGCATGCTCGCGACCGTTATGAACGCGCTCGCCCTGCAGGATGCTTTCGAGCATAACGACGTTCCCTGCCGTGTGATGAGCGCTATCCAGATGAACGAGATCTGCGAGCCCTATATTCGCCGTCGCGCCATCAACCACCTTTCCAAGGGCAACGTCGTTATTTTTGCCGCCGGTTCGGGCAATCCGTACTTTACGACCGACACCGCCGCGGCTCTTCGTGCGTGCGAGATCGGCGCCGAGATTCTGATTAAAGCCACCAAGGTTGACGGCATCTACGACAAGGATCCCGTCAAGTGCGCCGATGCCGTCCGTTTTGACAAGATTACCTATCACGAGGTTCTCGTCCGTGGTCTGCAGGTTATGGATTCCACGGCTACGGCACTGTGCCAGGATAACCGTATGCCGATTTTGGTCCTCAACATCGATGGCGAGGACACCGTCAAGCGCGCGCTCGCGGGTGAGCCCGTCGGCACGCTCGTCTATCAGGAGGATTAAGCATGGCAGAGAACATCACCGCCCATATGGACAAGTCGCTCGAGTCCCTCAAGCATAACTTCTCCAAGGTCCGTACCGGTCGCGCCAACGCCAACATTCTGTCCGACATCACCGTTGATTATTACGGTGTTCCCACGCCGGTCACGCAGGTTGCCGCCGTCAAGACCCCCGAGGCTCACATGCTGCTCATCGAGCCGTGGGACAAGGCGCTCATCAACGCTATCGTCAAGGCCATCGGCGCTTCCGATCTGGGCATTACCCCCAACTCCGATGGCACCGTCGTTCGTCTGCCGTTCCCGGCCCCCACTGAGGAGCGCCGTCGCGAACTCGTCAAGGAGTGCCGCGAGTACGCCGAGCAGGCCAAGGTGTCTATCCGTAACATCCGTCGCGACTTCAACAACAAGCTCGAGCGCGATGAGGAGCTCACCGAGGACGATGTCCGTCGCGAGCAGGCCAAGGTCCAGAAGCACACCGATGAGTATGTCGCCAAGGTCGAGGAGCTTCTGAAGGAAAAAGAAGCCGAGGTCATGGAGATCTAAGGTGCAATACGACGAGCATAAACTGGTCGAGTACTTTGCCGACGCCCCTGCGGGCGTCGGTTTTTCCGACCTTGACCTCAATAACATTCCGCACCATATCTCGTGCATCATGGACGGCAACGGTCGTTGGGCCACGTCGCGCGGTCTTGCACGCACTGAGGGCCACAAGGCGGGTATCGTCTCGCTGCGCGAGATCATTACCGCCTGCGTGCGCCTGGGCGTCGACGTGCTTTCGGCCTATGCATTTTCGACCGAAAACTGGAATCGACCGCAGCACGAAGTCAACGTTCTGATGCACCTGTTTGCCAAGACGTTTATCGACGAGCTGCCGCTTCTGAAGCGCGAAAATGTGCGCGTAGTCTTTTTGGGTGACATTTCCGCGCTGCCCAAGAAGACTCGCGACGTTTTTGAGCGCGGTCTTGCCGAGTGCGCCGATCACACCGGTATGACGCTGGCGCTTGCCGTCAACTACGGCGCGCGTGCCGAGATTACCCGCGCTGTCCGTCAGATCGCATCCGACGCTGCCGCCGGTAAGATCGATCCTGCCGCAATTGATGACGACATGGTGGCTTCCCGCCTCTATACCGCCGGTCTTCCCGATCCCGAACTTGTGATTCGCACCTCTGGTGAGCTGCGCCTTTCGAACTATCTGCTGTGGCAGGTGGCTTATTCCGAATTCTACGTCACCGATACCTATTGGCCCGACTTTGATCGTTGGGGCCTTGTCGACGCCATTTTGGCCTATCAGGGCCGTGACCGTAGGTTTGGTGGACTGAGCAAGACCGAGGAGGCTTAATCGTGTCCGATCGTCCCAAGGCATCTGCTCCCAAGACGCCAGTTTCCGCGGCGCCTGCGCGCAAGGCTGCCACTGCGGGAGCACCTGCAGCAAAGAGCGGCACCGGTTCGTGGCTGGCGGGCTTTATCACCCGTGCCGCCGCCGGTATCGTCTACGCCGTTGTCTTTATCCTGTGCCTGGTTTTGGGTATCGTGCCCACGGCCATCTTTGTTTCTGTCATGAGCGGTCTGTGCTGCTATGAGTTTTTCCGTATGACGAGGCTCGATGGCAAGATGGCTAACGAGCGCATGGGTATCGCTGCCGCCGTACTCTTTCCGCTGTCGGCGTTGGGCGATTCGATGTTGCTGAATGCCCTGCTTTTTGCCCTGATGCTCGCTGTGGGCATTTGGTATGTTTGGTCGCCGCGTACCCGCATCTCTGATGTGGCCGTGACGCTCATGGGTCCCATCTACACTGGCTTTATGCTGTCGGCTATCGTGCTGCTGCGCGATGCCGTGCCCGGTTTTGCCGGCGCCCTGCTTTCAGTGGGCGTTTGCGCGTCCCTTTGGGTCTCCGATTCGTTTGCCTACATCGTGGGCAGCCGTATCGGCAAACACAAGATGGTTCCCAAGATCTCTCCCAAAAAGAGCTGGGAGGGGTTTGTTGGCGGCATCCTGGGCTCGGTTTTGATTTGGCTCATCCTGTGGGCGACGCACTTCTACAAGCTCAGCCTGCCCTATGCGCTGCTGTGCGGCGTGGTCGTGTCCATTCTGGGCGTTATCGGCGACCTTATCGAGTCGCGCATCAAGCGCGGTGTGGGCGTCAAGGATTCCGGCAACCTTATCCCGGGCCACGGCGGAATGCTCGATCGTAGCGATTCGCTTATCTTCGGCTGCATCACCGCACAGCTGTTGCTGATGATCGGAGGCGTGCTGTAATGTCCTTCCAGACGACGTATGGCCCCGATGGACGCCTTCGCGTTGCCATCCTGGGTTGTACGGGCTCTATCGGCACCCAGGCGCTCGATGTGTGCCGCCAGCATGCCGATTGCCTGCAGGTGACGGCGCTGTCCGTTAACTCCAGTACCCTCGAGCTCGTTGCCGCTGCCCGCGAGTTCTCGGTTTCGGCGGTTGCCGTGGCCGATGTCGCTCATGGCGATGATGCCGTGCTGCAGGAGTTGCCCGAGGGAACGAAGCTCGGCGTTGGCGCGCAGGCGGTTTGCGAGCTCGCGCGTCGCGACGATGTCGACTGCGTGCTTGTCGCTATTGTGGGCGCCGCCGGTCTCGAGGCGAGCCATGCGGCCTTGACCTCGAATAAGCGCCTTGCCCTTGCCAACAAGGAGTCCCTCGTCGTCGGTGGCGACTTGCTTATGCCGTTGGCGCAACCGGGCCAGCTTATTCCAGTTGACTCTGAGCATTCCGCCATCTACCAGTGCTATCTGGGTGAGAACCCGCGCGAGGCCCACTGCATTTGGCTCACCTGCTCGGGCGGTCCGTTCTTTGGCCGCACGCGCGACGAGCTCAATCGCGTGACGCGTGCCGATGCCCTCGCACATCCCACGTGGGCCATGGGTGCCAAGATCACCATCGACTCCGCCACCCTCATGAACAAGGGCCTGGAGCGCATCGAGGCCATGCACCTGTTTAACTGCGACCTCGATTTCATTAACGTGGTCGTGCAGCGTCAGTCCAAGATTCACTCTATGGTCGAGTTTGCCGACGGCTCCGTGATGGCGCATCTCGGTGCTTCCGACATGCGTATTCCCATCCAGTTCGCGTTCTCGTATCCCGAGCGTTGGGATACCCCGGCGCCTCGTATCGATTTTCGCGAGCTGGGGCAGCTCACGTTTGATGCTGCCGACATGGATACCTTCCGCTGTCTGGCACTGGCCGAGCGTGCCGGCAAGACGGGCGGCACCATGCCGTGCGTGCTCAATGCCGCCAACGAGGTTGCCGTCGATGCCTTCCTGCACGATAGCTGCAGCTTTACCGATATCGATCGCATTGTGGAATCCTGCATGGATGCCCACGATATGCAGGCGGTCGATTCGTTTGAGCAGCTTCGCGACATCGATGCGTGGGCGCGTGAAAAGGCTGCGCAGGTGCTCGCCGCAACCCGTTCCTAACCCATAAGGATTGCTTTTTCGTTTTATGGATACTGTTCTGAGCGTTCTCTCATCGGTCTTTTGGGGCCTGCTGATGCTTTCCGTCCTCGTGTTTTTGCACGAGGGCGGCCACTTTTTGGCGGCGCGTGCCTGCGGCGTCCGTGTGACCGAGTTCTTTTTGGGCCTGCCGTGCCGCTTTGACATTCATTACACGTCGCGTCGCATTGGAACCAAGTTTGGCGTGACCCCGCTGCTGCTGGGTGGCTACGCTGCCATCTGCGGTATGGATCCGACCGACGTCTCGTGTGCCGATCGCGTGCTCGCGGCTATCTATCGTCATGGTCGCGTGACCGTGGCCGACCTTGCTGTCGAGCTCGAGCTTTCCGAGGAGGATGTGCTTGAGGCATGCGCCCTGTTGCTTGGCTGGGGCTCCATCGCACCCTGGTATGAGGAAGGGGAGAAGCCCTCGCCGAGCTACTATCCCACCAAGTATCAGACGCTGCCGCGAGATGCGGCGGGTTACACCACCTTTGACGGCCGCCGTTTCGATCGCGAACATTCAACTGCCGAGGGCGATGCGTGGGAGCTGCCGTGCGGCGAGGCCGAGTTCCTTGCACAAGAGCGTTCGCACACCTATCTTGGCCAGAGCTTTCTCAAGCGCGCCTTTATGCTGCTCGCGGGCATTATTGTCAATATCTTGACGGGCTTTTTGCTCCTTATGAGTATCTATTCCATTGCGGGTGTCACCGTGCCGATGGATACCAACGTGATCGGTCAGGTTGACGGGGGGTCTATTGCCGCCAAGGCGGGTATCGAGGGCGGCGACGCGATCCTTTCGGTTGACGGAGTATCGTGCTCTACCTGGATGGACGTTTACGATGCCATCGGCAAGGCTGCCGGTAAGGACGATATCGCCATCGAGTACGAGCGTGACGGCAAGCAGCATTCGACCACGGTTGCGCTCAAAGAGGACGAGCGCCTGGGTGTGTATGCCTCTATGCAGGTGGTCCGTTTAGACCCGATCACCTCGGCGCGTCTGTCATTCTCCTATGTTGTACAGACGGCGGATGGCGTTATGCGCCTACTCCAGCCGCAGCATACGATGGAGATTCTCGATCAGTCTTCTTCGATCGTGGGTATTAGCGTTATGTCCTCACAGGCTGCTGCTGCCGGCCCTGCCACGTTCCTTTCGTTTGCCGCCCTCATTTCGTTCTCGCTTGGCTTTATGAACCTGCTGCCCATCCCACCACTCGATGGCGGCAAGCTGGTCATCGAGATCATTCAAAAGATTGCGGGCCGCGAGCTTCCGCTCAAGGTCCAGACGATTGTGAGCTATGTGGGCATCGCGCTCTTTGCGCTGCTGTTTGTCTATATGCTTCGTTCCGACATCCTTCGATTTATTCTGTAGGGGAGTGTTTGGTTTGTCTTTATCCCATCCTTTGCCTTGCGAGCTGACGCGCCCCGTGCATGTGGGCGGCGTGCAGATCGGTGGCGGCGCGCCTGTGGTGGTCCAATCTATGACCTGCACCGATACTGCTGATGCCCAGGCAACGCTTGCGCAGGTGTGCGCGTTGGCGCAGGCTGGCTGCGATATCGTGCGCGTGAGTGTGCCCACCGAGGCCGCACTTGAGGGTTTCCGCACCATCTGCGCCGAGTCTCCGGTGCCGATTGTCGCCGATATCCACTTTAACCATAAACTCGCCATTGGTGCCGTTGAGGCCGGTGCTGCCAAGCTGCGCATCAATCCCGGCAATATTGGCGATTGGGCCAAGGTTGACGCGGTGATCGATGCTGCGGGTGCCGCGGGCTGTGCGATTCGTATCGGCGTCAATGCCGGTTCGCTTGAGCAGGATATCGCCGAGCGCGACGACCTCACGCAGCCCGAAAAGCTCGTGATGTCGAGCGAGCGTTTCGTCAAGCATTTTGAAGACCGCGGCTTTACGAACATTGTGCTTTCGGCTAAGGCCCATAGCGTGCAAACGACGCTCGATACCTATCGAGCCCTGTCGCGTGAGATTCCCCACGTTCCGCTTCACCTGGGCGTAACCGAGGCGGGTACCAAGCTGCAGGGCACCATCAAGAGCTCTGTAGGCTTGGGTATCTTGCTTTCCGAAGGCATCGGCGACACCATGCGTGTGTCGCTCACGGCCGATCCGGTTGAGGAGCCGCCGGTCGCCTGGGGAATTCTACAGTCGCTGGGCCTGCGTCGCCGTGGTCCCGAGATTGTCTCGTGCCCCACGTGCGCCCGCTGCCAGGTTAACCTTATTCCCATCGCCGAGGAGGTCACCGAGCGGCTTAAGAACTATTCCGCGCCGCTTTCGATCGCCGTGATGGGATGTGCGGTCAACGGCCCCGGAGAGGCATCTGACGCCGACCTGGGTGTTGCCTGCGGACGTGGTCAGGGCCTGCTCTTTTCGCATGGCCAGATCATTGGTAAAGTAGCTGAGGATCAAATTGTCGACGCGCTGATGGCCGAGGTCGACAAGCTTATTGAGGAGTAATAAATGACCCGAGCAATGTATATGTCTAAGCTCTATGCGCCGACGCTTAAAGAGGATCCGGCGGACGCCGAGCTCGCCAGTCACCGCCTGCTGCTCCGTGCCGGCATGATCCGCAAGGAGGCCGCCGGCCTGTATTCCTACCTGCCGCTTGCTTGGCGCTCGATTCGCAAGATCGAGAACATCGTGCGCGACGAGATGGACGCTGCGGGCGCTCAGGAGCTCATGATGCCCATTATGGTCGACGCCGAGCTGTGGCGTGAGTCCGGCCGTATCGATGCCTATGGCAAGGAGCTTGTGCGCTTTGACGACCGTCATGGTCGCGAGTTCGTGCTGGGCCCCACCCACGAGGAGACCGTCACGGCCCTGGTGCGCAATGAGCTGCGTTCCTACAAGCAGCTGCCTGTCAATCTGTACCACATTCAGGACAAGTTCCGCGATGAGTTCCGTCCCCGCTTTGGCCTGATGCGCGGCCGCGAGTTCATCATGAAGGACGCCTACAGCTTCTCTGCCACGCAGGAGAGCCTGCAGGAGGAGTATGACAAGATGAAGCAGGCCTACGCCAACATCTGCGAGCGCTGCTACATCAAGGCTCTGCCCGTTGTCGCCGACTCCGGCGAGATCGGCGGCGACACCTCCGTCGAGTACATGGCTCTGGCTGACGCCGGCGAGGCCTCGCTCGTCTACTGCGACGATTGCGGCTTTGCTGCCGATGACGAGGCGGCAAGCACCAAGGTCGTTGTGACCGAGGGCCCCGGCGACGGCACGCTCACCAAGGTCGAGACTCCGGGTATGGGTACCATTGAGGCCGTCGCCAAGTTCTTTGGCTTCCCCGAGAACGGTACGCGCAAGTCTCTGGCACTCATCGACGCCGAGGGCAAGCCCGTCGTGGCCATTGTCCCGGGTGACCACGAGCTCAACGATTGCAAGGCCGAGCATGTCTTTGGCAAGGGCTATCGCATGATGATTGATGAGGAGCTCCAGACCTACGGTCTGCACAAGGGCTTTATCGGACCGGTTAACTTGCCCGAGGGCATCCGTCTGGTGTGCGACGAGAGCCTGCGCGAGTCCAAGCAGTGGGCCTGCGGTGCCAACGAGGTCGACTATCACTTTACCGGTGCCTGCCCCGAGCGCGACTTTACCGTCGATGAGTGGGCAGATCTGGTCACCGTCGTTGCCGGCGATCCCTGCCCGCACTGCGGCAAGCCGCTCTCTGCTGCCCGCGGCATCGAGGTCTCTCAGGTGTTCCAGCTGGGCACCAAGTACTCCGAGGCCATGGGTGCCACCTTTATGGACGAGGACGGCAAGGAGAAGCCGCTCATCATGGGTTGCTACGGCGTTGGTGTGTCCCGCTCGCTTGCTGCCGTCGTGGAGCAGCACAACGACGAGCACGGCATCGTCTGGCCGATCTCCGTTGCCCCGTACGAGGTCGCGGTGATTCCGCTTGATCCCAAGAAGGAGGAGTGCGCTACCGTCTGCGATCAGATTGTTGACGGTCTGTGCGCCGAGGGTATCGAGGTCGTCGTCGACGATCGCGACGAGCGTCCCGGCTTTAAGTTTGCCGATAACGACCTCATGGGCTTCCCGTATCAGGTCGTTCTGGGTAAGCGCGGCCTTAAGAATGGCACTGTGGAGCTCAAGGACCGTGCTACGGGCGAGCGTGAGGACGTGGCGATCGACGAGGTCGTCGCCAAGGTTGCCGAGCTTGTTAAGGCGGCCCGCCGTTAATCGACGATTTCGCTTGTAGTTCGATATACGGGACGGCCCCGCATTTCTCCAGATCGGGGAGATGTGGGGCCGTCCTTTTATCTTGTGGCATCCTCGATATCTAAAAGGAAAACCCCACAGCCCATTCGAGCTGTGGGGTTTCCCTTTGTGCCTCCGATGCGAAATAAATCGCTCAGATATTACTGATAATCGACGACGTCGATCCAGTTCTTCAGGAACTCATCGTTCACGTTGCGCTTACGAGCGAGCTCGGAAGCGGCGACGATGCTCGTCCACTGACGCACGACCTGCATGGGCATGTCGGCGCGGTCGCAGTAGAGCTCCAGGTAGGCCTCAGCCTGATCCTTGCTGTTGAGGGCGAAGAGCAGGTAGGTGGTGGCAACGTCGGCAGCAGGGGAGCCCTGGGTGGCGTGTGCCCAGTCGCATACATAGAGCTGGCCGTCGTCGCCGACGATGACGTTGGAGGGGTTGAAGTCGCCGTGGCAGACCTTGAACTCCTTGGTCATGCCGTCCAGACGCTCCTGAAGGTTGTAGCGCGTGGTGGCATTGAGCTGATCAAGGCTGTCGATCATGCGGGCGAACTTGTCGCGCTGACGGTTGAGCAGCGGGGAGGTGTAGCCGTGGATCTCGATCTGGAGGTCGACGAACATCTCGAGGTACTCACCAAAGCGCTGGGGCTCGGCAGTCATCTTCTCGGCAAGGGTGGTGCCCGGAACCTTCTCGGTCACGAGCGCCCAGCCGTTGGCGTTCTCGAGCTGGGAAACCTCGAGAGCCTTGGGGCTGCGGATGCCGCACTCATTGATGCGGGCAAGATTCAAAGCCTCGTTGAACACGTCGGAGACAGGCTTGGTCTCGTTAAAGACCTTGACGATCTTGTCGCCCAGGTCGTAAACGACCTTGTTGCCACGGCGGACGAGCTCGGTCTTGGAATCGGGTAGCAGCATGGTTGCATCCTTTCAACGATGCGATAGAAGCGACGGCGGGGGTGTGTGAAACACCCGTGCACCCCCGCCGTTAAAAACCGTGCTAAAACTAGCAGACGGCGTAGTCCTGAGGCTCGCGGCCGTAGTAGGCGTCCAGGTAGAGCTCCTTGATCTCGCTCATGAGCGGGTAGCGCGGGTTGGCGCCGGTGCACTGGTCGTTGAATGCCTGCTCGGTCATCTCGTCGAGGGTGTCGAGGAAGTACTGCTCGTCAACACCGTAGTCGGCGATGGTCTTCTTGACACCGATGAAGTCCTTGAGTTCCTCGAGCTTCGTGATGAAGTTCTCGAAGACCTCCTTGTCGTCCTTGCCCTCGATGCCGCAGTACTTGGCCATCTCGGCGTAGTTGTGCAGCGCGTTGGGGTAAGGATACTGGGAGAAGGTACCCATCTTGACGGGAGCCTCAGCGGCGTTGTAGCGCATGACGCGGGTCAGGATGACAGCGTTTGCGAGGCCGTGGGGCAGGTGATGGAAAGCGCCGAGCTTGTGGGCCATGGAGTGGTTGAGGCCCAGGAAGGCGTTGGCGAAGGCCATACCGGCCATGCAGGAGGCGTTGTGCATCTCCTCGCGGGCGTGCGGGTCCTTGGCGCCGTTCGTGAAGCTGGAGGGCAGGTTCTCGAAGACGAGCTTGGCAGCGCGCTCGGAGAGGCCCTTGGTGTAGTCGGAAGCCATGATGGAGACGTAGGACTCGATGGCGTGGGTCATGACGTCGATGCCGGAGGCAGCGGTCAGGCCGCGCGGGGCGGTCATGCAGTTGTCGGCGTCAACGATAGCCATGTTGGGGAGCAGCGCGTAGTCGGCGAGCGGCCACTTGATGCCGGTCTCCTTGTCGGTGATGATGGCGAACGGCGTGCACTCGGAGCCGGTACCCGAAGAGGTCGGGACGGCGACGAAGTAGGCCTTCTTGCCCATCTCGGGGAAAGTGAAGATACGCTTGCGGATGTCCATGAAGTCCATGGCCATGTCCTCAAACTTGCACTCGGGGTGCTCGTACATCATCCACATGATCTTGCCGGCGTCCATAGCTGAGCCACCGCCGACGGCGATGATGACGTCCGGCTCAAAGAGAGCCATCTGCTTGGCGCCGCGACGTGCGCACTGCAGCGACGGATCGGGCTCGACGTCGTAGAAGCAGTCGTGGGCGATGCCCATCTCGTCGAGCTTGGCCTCGATGGCGCGGGTGTTGCCATTCTTGAAGAGGAACTGGTCGGTGACGATGAAGGCGCGCTTCTTGCCCATGACGGTACCGAGCTCGTCGAGAGCGACGGGCGTGGAACCCTTCTTGAAGTAGACCTTCTCGGGAGCGCGGAACCACAGCATGTTCTCACGGCGCTCGGCCACAGTCTTAACGTTGATCAAGTGCTTCACCCCAACGTTCTCGGAGACGGAGTTGCCGCCCCAGGAGCCGCAGCCCAGGGTCAGAGACGGCTTCATGCCAAAGTTGTATAGATCACCGATGCCGCCGTGCGAGGACGGGGTGTTGATGACGATACGGCAGGCCTTCATGACGTGCTCGAACAGGCTGATCTTCTCGGCCTGGGCGGGGTGCACGTACAGAGAGGCGGTGTGGCCCGGGCCACCGGCGAGCACCAGGTGCTCGGCCTTGTCGACGGCCTCCTGGAAGTCCTTGGCGTGATACATGGCCAGGACCGGGGAGAGCTTCTCGTGGGAGAACTCCTCCTTGGCGGGGTCGGTGGAGTTGACCTCGGCGATCAGGATCTTGGTCTTGGCAGGAACCTCGATGCCGGCGAGCTCGGCGATCTTGGCGGCAGCCATGCCGGGAATGCGGTGATCGAGAGCGCCGTTCTTGAACATGGCGGCACGCAGGGCCTCCATCTCGGCACCCTGCTTGACGAAGTAGCAGCCGCGCTTCTGGAACTCGGCTTTGACCTGGTCATAGATGGTGTCGATGACGGTCACGGACTGCTCGGAAGCGCAGATCATGCCGTTGTCGAAGGTCTTGGAGTGGATGATGGAGTTGACGGCGAGCAGCACGTCGGCGGTGTCGTCGATGATGACCGGGGTGTTACCGGCGCCAACGCCCAGGGCGGGCTTGCCCGAGGAGTAGGCGGCCTTGACCATGCCCGGGCCACCGGTGGCGAGGATGATGTCGACGTCACGCATGACCATGTTGGTCAGCTCGATGGAGGGGACATCGACCCAGCCGATGATGCCCTCGGGGGCGCCGGCCTTGACGGCGGCGTCAAGCACGAGCTTGGCGGCGGCGATGGTGCACTTGGCGGCTGCCGGGTGCGGGGAGATGATGATGCCGTTGCGGGTCTTCAGGCTGATCAGCGTCTTGAAGATCGCGGTGGAGGTGGGGTTGGTCGTCGGGATGACGGCGCCCACGATGCCGATGGGCTCGGCGATCTTGGTGATGCCGTAAGCCTCGTCGCGCTCCAGAACGCCACAGGTCTTGGTGTTCTTGTAAGCGTTGTAGATGTACTCTGCGGCGTAGTGGTTCTTGATGACCTTGTCCTCAAGAACGCCGCGGCCGGTCTCCTCGATGGCCATCTTTGCCAACGGGATACGAGCCTTGTTGGCGGCCATGGCGGCCTCATAGAAGATCTTGTCGACCTGCTCCTGCGTGTACGTAGCAAAAAGCGCCTGGGCCTCTCGCATCTGAGCGAGCTTAGCCTCAAGCGCCTCTACGTTGTCCACAATTGCGGGAGTAGTGTTTTCCGGTGACTTTTTCACCATTTGTGTCTCCTTGCGATCGGAGATTTACCCTACGCCTTGCATGATAGCAATAAATAATTCGGTAAACGGTAAGATTCCCGTAAAAGGCATACTAAAACGTTTCAATCAAATGAACCGTTTCAACTTAATCCATCAGCCCAATGCATCGCCCCTCTCATTGGGGACAGACATACATGAGTATTTCAATGGGAAAACGGGGAGAACGGGGCACCTGTTTGACAATCGCTATTCGCGGGTCGCGGTCGAGTCGGACACGCAGGCGGTCCAGTTGCTCGATTATATCCATCTCAATCCTGTGAAAGGCGCGCTCGACTCGCTCGATGCGTACCGCTGGTCAAGCTTCAAGGCATATCAGCTGGGCTATGATTCCTTTGACATCTGCAAACACTCATGTAAGTCTGTCCCCAATGAGTGCAAAAAGGCGCCCTCCGTGGGGGAGGACACCTTTGGTAAGTTCTATACGAACGCGAGGTCTTTGACCCGGAGAGTCCGAGGTACTTGTTGGTAAGACCTTATTTAGGAGCGCGCAACCTTGCCGGACTTGAGGCAGGTGGAGCAAACGTTCATCTTGCAACGGTGACCATCGACGACGACGTAAACGCGCTGGATGTTGGGGCGGAACTTACGGTTGGTGACGCGGTGAGAGTGGCTGATGGAGCGACCGGCAACGGGGTGCTTACCGCAAACTTCGCAAACTTTGGACATAACTGACCCTCCTTGGGCGACAAACGAACATGTCGCGTTAACAAACAAGCCTGAACTATAGCACAGAAGCAGCTCCCTGTGCGTAATCTACACAGAGATATTCCTCTTTTGGCGATAGTGCTCACGCCACGGCCCTGGACGTAGATCCGATTTGCGTGCAGCAGAGGGGATTATGCCAGCTCGTGCGTGCGTTTTCAAGCTCGTCCCACAAATATATATAGGTTTATGGAGCGCCTGCGCCCGTTTACGGATTGTTCTGTATTTATGCTCGCAATTAAGCTCGAGGTTGGCTACACTATCCCTTGACCATTAAAGGGGTACGAGATACCCACATGGAATTACATAGCTGCCAAAGAGCAGCCCTTCCTGTGGGTGTCTGGTCCGCTTTAAGCGGTCGGGCATCTATTTTTTTGACTGTGTCAGCAGTCAAGACATGTGAGGAAGGAGATCGATGGGCACGACTTCCCCCAAGGCGGTCATCATGGACGAGACCGCCGTCAATCGAGCGATGACCCGCATCGCGCACGAGATTCTCGAGCGCAACGAGGGCTGTGAAGACCTCGCTCTGGTCGGCATCGTCACGCGCGGCGACCTTCTGGCAAAGAAGCTCGCCGAGGAGATCAAGGAGATCGAGGGCGTCGACGTTCCGCTCGGCAGCCTGGACATCAGCTTCTACCGCGATGACTATGCGACCAATTTCGCTCCCGCGATCCACGCTACCAACATTCCCTTCAGCGTCGACGGCAAGCGCGTCGTGCTGGTGGACGACATCCTGTATACGGGCCGTACTATCCGCGCCGCTCTGGATGCCGTCATGGACCTGGGCCGTCCGAGCCGCATCGAGCTGGCAGTTCTCGTTGACCGCGGTCACCGTGAGCTCCCCATCTCGCCGGACTTTGTCGGCAAGAACGTTCCCTCGTCGCATGAGGAGAACGTGCACCTATATATGAAGGAAGTCGACGGCCACACCGCCGTCGAGATTAACGACGTTGCGCCGGGTTCCCACGTGGGCTCTGCGCCGCTGGGAGGTGAGTAGTACCGTGGCGTTCAACCATAAGCACCTGATCGACATTACCGAGTACTCCGAAGAGGACATCAAGCTCATCCTCGAGACCGCCAAGGCGTTCTCTGAGGTCAACGAGCGTGCGATCAAGAAGGTCCCCACGCTCAAGGGCAAGACCATCGTCAACATGTTCAACGAGCCCTCGACGCGCACCCGCAGCTCCTTCGAGCTCGCCGAGAAGCGCCTTTCGGCCGACAGCCTCAACTTTGGCGGCTCCTCGACCTCCACGGTCAAGGGCGAGAGCCTCGTCGACACCGTCGAGACCCTCAACGCCTACAAGATTGATTGCATCGTCGTTCGCGATAAGCACGCCGGTGCTCCCTACATCGTCACGCAGAACTCGCCCGCGAGCGTCATCTGCGCCGGCGACGGCAAGCACAACCACCCCACGCAGGCCCTGCTCGACCTGTACACCATCTGGGAGCACAAGGGTGACTTCCACGGTCTGAAGGTCGCCGTCGTCGGCGATATCGCGCACTCCCGCGTGTGCGGCTCGCTGATCCCCGCCCTTAAGATCATGGGCTGCGAGACCTACGCTGTCGCCCCCGGCACGCTGCTGCCGCCGGCGCCCGAGGTTCTGGGTTGCGACCATGTGACGAGCGACCTCGATTCCGTCCTGCCCGAGCTGGACGTCGTCTACATGTTGCGCGTGCAGCAGGAGCGCCTCGAGGGCGCACCGTTCCCCACGATTCGTGAGTACCACAAGCTCTTCGGTCTGACCAAGGACCGCGAGAAGCTCATGAAGCCCGATGCGATTATCTGCCACCCGGGCCCCATCAACCGCGGCGTTGAGTTCGACTCCTATATGGCCGACCACCCGCAACGCTCCGTCATCCTGGAGCAGGTCTACGCCGGTATCTGCGTGCGTATGGCTATCCTGTATCTGCTGCTTGGAGGTGCCGATAATGGCCTTGCTTCTTAAGAATGCCCACGTCGTCGATCCGTCCGTCGAGCTTGACGGTGTCGTCGACGTCCTGATCGACGGTGACAAGATCGCCGAGGTCGGCGAGAACCTCGCCGCCGAGGGAGCCGAGGTCCGCGACCTTTCCGGCAAGTATCTCGTCCCCGGCCTGGTGGATATGCACGTGCATCTGCGCGAGCCTGGCTACGAGGTCAAAGAGGACATCGAGAGCGGCACCCGCGCTGCTGCCAAGGGCGGCTTCACCGGCGTGTGCGCCATGCCCAACACCGATCCCGTCACCGATAACGGCACCGTCGTGGAGTTCGTCAAGTCCCGCGCTGCCGAGGTCGGCCACTGCCGCGTCTATCCGTCGGGCGCCATGACCCGCGGTCTTAAGGGCGAGGCCATGTCCGAGATGGGCGATATGGTCGCCCACGGCGCCGTCGCCTTCACCGACGACGGTCGCGGCGTGCAGGGCGCGGGCATGCTCCGTCGCTGCATGGACTACGGCAAGATGTTCGGCAAGGTCTTTATGAGCCACTGCCAGGACGAGGATCTGGTCGGCCACGGCCAGATCAACGAGGGCAAGGTCTCGACCCGTCTGGCCCTCGAGGGTTGGCCGGCCGCCGGCGAGGAGCTTCAGATTGCCCGCGACATCGAGATTGCCAAGCTGACCGGTGCCAAGCTGCACATCCAGCACATCTCCACCGCTCATGGCCTGGAGCTCGTGCGTGCCGGTAAGGCTGCCGGTGTCCAGGTGACCTGCGAGGCCACCCCGCACCACATGTTCCTGACCGAGAACGACCTGGACGAGACCTACAACACCTCGCTCAAGGTCAATCCGCCGCTGCGCACTGACGAGGATGCCGAGGCCATCCGTCAGGGTGTCATCGACGGTACCGTCGACGCTATCGTTACCGACCACGCTCCCCACACCCCGTGGGAGAAGGCCCGCGAGTTCGAGCTCGCGCCCTTTGGAATGATTGGCCTCGAGACTTCGCTGTCGCTCGTGCTCACTGAGCTGGTCAACACGGGCAAGATGAGCGTGAGCCGCATGGTCGAGCTCATGGCCATCAAGCCGCGTGAGATTCTGGGCCTCGATCAGGTTCAGGTCAAGGCGGGCTCTGTCGCCGACCTGACCGTGTTCGACCCCTCCGCAACCTGGACGGTTGGCGAGGACGGTTACGAGTCGCGCGCCGAGAACTCCGGTTTTGCCGGCCGCACGCTCACCGGTCGTGCCACCGATGTATTTGTCGGCGGTAAACAGACGCTTGCCGACGGCTGCATCTGCTAGCATAGCCTTATCGCTTTTGTGCGCGGCGCCCTTGCGGTGCCGCGCTTTCTGTTCGTTTAGACCATGCAACCGCATGGGGGATTGGAGCGTCTATGCCCACACCTTCCACTGCACGCATGCACGACTTCGAGGTCGTCTCGAACCGGGAGATCGCCGACGGTATCTTCTCGCTCGTTATCTCGGCCCCCAAGCTTGCAAGTGCGCTCAAGCCCGGTCAGTTTGTGAACATCGCCGTCCCCGGCGATGCGTCTTCTCTGCTTCGTGTGCCCTTGAGTTTCTACCGCGCCGACGCCGAGGCCGGCACCGTCGAGCTGTGGTACGCTGTCGTGGGCGACGATACCCGCCGTTTGTCCCAGATGGGCCCTGGCTCCACCTCTAACCTGTTGGGCCCCGGTGGCCGTGGCTGGATGGTACCCGAGGGCACCAGGAAGGCACTGCTCGTCGCCGGTGGCATCGGCGTTCCGCCTGTGCTGTGTCTTGCCGGCATGCTTGCCGAGCAGGGTGTTGATGTGGACGTGTGCCTGGGCTTTGGCACCGCTTCCAAGGCCGTGGGTGTCGATGAGTTCCGTGCGCTGGGCGCCACGGTTAACGTGTGCACCGACGACGGTTCGCTCGGCACGCACGGTTTTTGCACCGATCCGGCAGCCGAGCTGCTTGGAGAGGGCGGCTACGACTACGTCGCCAGCTGCGGCCCCGCCGTCATGATGAAGAAGGTCGCCGCCGCTGCCGCCGAGGCCGGTGTGTACTGCGAGGTGTCGCTCGAACGCATGATGAGCTGTGGCTTTGGCGCCTGCAACACCTGCAATGTCGAGACGGTCGACGGTATGAAGGGTGCTTGTATGTGCGGCCCCGTGTTCGATGCTTCCAAGGTGGTGGTCTTCTAGTGGGTACCGTGAACATGGCCGTCGATTTCGGCGGCGTCAAGATGCAGAACCCCATTAACACCGCAGCCGGTACCTTTGGCTACGGTTGGCAGTTCCAGAACTTCTTTGATGTTTCCCAGCTGGGCGCCATCACCACCAAGGGTTGCGCTGCCGAGCCCTGGCCCGGCAATCCCGCGCCCCGCATGGCCGAGATTCCCGGCGGTATGATCAACTCCGTGGGTCTTCAGAACCCCGGCGTGGCCGCCTTTGCCCGCGAGTCCGGTCCGTGGCTCGAACAGCTGTCCAAGGACGGCTGCCAGGTCATCTGTCAGGTTGCCGGTCACTCCGTTGACGAGTTTGTCCGCGCACTCGAGATGTATGTCGAGCTGTGCCCCTGGGCTGCCGGCTACGAGATCAACGTGAGCTGCCCTAATATCGCCGCCGGCGGTGCCGCCATGGGCTCCACGCCCGAGGGCGCCTCTTCCGTTATGGCTGCTTGCCGCAAGGTGACCGATAAGCCGCTGTTCGTGAAGATGGCGCCGGTCAACGTCGCCGAGATCGCCAAGGCCCTCGAGGCTGCCGGCGCCGACGGCCTTTCGGTCATCAACTCCATCCAGGGCATGGCCATCGACGTCCATACCCGCAAGTCCCGCGTGGCCAAGCCCAAGGGCGGCCTTTCGGGCCCGCTGTGCCACCACATCGCCGTGCGCATGGTCTGGGAGGTTGCCCAGGCCGTCGATATCCCCATCAACGGTGTCGGCGGTGTCATGACTGGCGAGGATGCGGCTGAGTTTATCCTGGCCGGCGCCACCTGCGTGTCGGTCGGCATGGCCAACTTCGTCGATCCGTGCGCTTCGCTTAAGATCGCGCATGAGCTCGAGGCCTGGGCCGAGTCCCAGGGCGTAAAGGACATCAACGAGCTGGTGGGTGCTTTCGAATGCTAGAGAATGATGCCCGCGACCGTGTTATCGTCGCCCTCGACTGCGACCGTGAGCGCGCGCTCGAGCTCGCCCACGAGCTTTCGGGCCATGCCGCCTGGCTCAAGGTCGGCATGACGCTCTATTACGCTGAGGGTCCCCAGATCGTCAAGACCTTTAAGGACCTTGGCTTTAAGGTCTTCCTCGACCTTAAGTTCCATGACATTCCGCATCAGGTGCGCGGCGCTGCCCGCTCGGCCTCGCTTGCCGGTGCCGACCTGCTTTCGGTCCACGGCCTGGGCTCGGGTGCTATGCTCGCTGCCTGCCGCGAGGGTGCCGAGGAGGCGCGTGAGGACCGCGCCAAACTCGTCGCCATCACCGTGCTCACGAGCATGAATCAGGATGCCTTGAGCGAGATCGGCGTCGAGTCGCCCGTGGCCGAGGAGGCCGCCCGCTTGGCAAAGCTTGCTCAGGACAGTGGCATCGATGGCATCGTGTGCTCACCGATGGAGGCTCACGACATGCGTGAGCTGCTGGGTCCTGATGCCCTGATCGTGACTCCGGGTGTGCGTCCGGTGGGTGCCGCCCTTGGTGACCAGTCTCGCGTGGCGACGCCTTCCCAGGCTATCGAGCGTGGCGCAAGCCACATTGTGGTGGGCCGTCCCATCACCGGTGCCGACGATCCGGTTGCCGCCTTTGACGCCATCGTCGCCGAGCTGGTCGAAAACGTCGCGTAAAAGATTCCCCTAAGTCACCACTTTTGGGTCTCATTAGCACAAAATAGCCCCTGTGCCTGCGTAAACTTTCCCATCCTTTGTGTGGAATCGCAGGTCAGGGGCTTAACTTTGGGCGCAGTATATTGCACTTTTTGCGGGTATCGTCTAACCTATGGAGCCGCGATTAGGCATTTTGTACGTTCTACGTGCTAAAATGCCAATTATTGAATCAGATATAACCCAACTATTTGGAGGTACGAATGGCACTCCCTCAGCTTACCGACGAGCAGCGCAAGCAGGCTCTTGAGAAGGCTGCTGCCGCACGTCACGCCCGCGCTGAGCTTCGCGAGCAGATCAAGAAGGGCGAGAAGTCCCTCGAGTCCGTGCTCAACTCCGATGACCCCATCGCTTCCCGCATGAAGGTTTCCACCCTCATCGAGTCTCTCCCCGGTTATGGCAAGGCCAAGGCCGCCAAGATCATGGAGGAGCTCGGTATCTCCGCTACTCGTCGCGTCCAGGGCCTCGGTGTCCGTCAGCGCGAGCAGCTCCTCGAGCAGCTGACCAAATAAGTGAGCGCTCAGGATTCCAAGCTCTTTGTGATTTCTGGACCGTCAGGCGCAGGCAAGGGTACGCTCGTCACTCGTGTGCGCGAGCGCCGCTCGAACCTGGGTCTGACGGTTTCGGCTACCACGCGAGCACCACGCAAAGGTGAGGTCGACGGCGTCAACTACTTTTTTCTGACGCGCGAGGAGTTCGACCGCCGCGTGGCAAACGGTGAGTTTGTTGAGTGGGCCGAGGTCCACGGTAACTGCTACGGCACGTTGGTGAGCGAGGTCACATCCAAGCTCGCCTCGGGCTCGTCTCTGATTTTGGAGATCGATGTCCAGGGCGCCCTGCAGGTGAAGGAGCGTTTCCCCGAGGCCGTGCTGATCTTTATCAAGCCGCCTTCGCTTGAGGTGCTCCGCGAGCGTCTAGTCGGTCGCGGTACCGAGACGCCCGAGACGATTGAGCTGCGTATGGCAAACGCCGCCGATGAGCTTGTCCTTGCCGACCGCTACGACGACGTCGTGGTGAATGACGATCTCGACCGCGCGACCGATGAGCTCGTTCGCGTTCTCGATATGCATGAAAGGATCTGAGGTCCGTGTCCGTTGTAAAGCCTTGCATTGACGATCTTCTGGAGAAGACCGATCACAACCGCTTCCTGCTCGCTTCGCTTGCCTCCAAGCGCGCCTGCGACATCAATAGCATGCTGCGTGGCCAGCACAACCGCGTGCTTGCCGTTCAGGATGTCGATGACATCACCATCGGGCTTTCCGGTGCCGATACCATCTCGATGGCTATGGACGAGATTGTCGACGGCGACATCTCTTACGACGAGGCCCGTTACGAGAAGGCGCTCGGCCACAAGGTTGCTGAAGCCTAAATGGCGGCTCGCGTCTGCCTAGTCCACTATCACGAGGTTGGGCTGAAGGGCAAGAACCGCGCACATTTTGAGCATATCCTCATGGATAACATCAAGGCGGCCTTGGCCGCCTTTTCCGTGAACGCCGTGTCTCGAATTTCCGGTTATATCCTCGTGACCTTTAACGAGCATCAGGCCGACGAGGCGGCGCGTGTCATCCGCACCGTCCCCGGCGTTGCCCGTGTGTCTTTGGCGTATCACACCAACCGCGACCCGCAGGAGTACTGCGCCGCCGCTGTGAAGGCGCTGCGCGAGTTTGGTTCCTTCGATTCGTTTAAGGTGCACGCCAAGCGCTCCAATACTGACTATGAACTCACCTCGATCGATATCAATCGACAGGTTGGCGAGGTGCTGTGTGAGGTGTTTCCCGATAAAAAGGTCCAGATGCACGACCCCGACGCGATGGTGCACGTTCTGGTGGTTCAGGGTAGTGTCTACGTGTATGCGCGCTCCGAGCGCGGCGTTGGCGGCCTTCCGGTGGGTTCTGCCGGCAAGGTCGTGACGCTTCTGTCGTCGGGTATCGATTCTCCGGTGGCGACCTGGATGCTCGCGCGTCGCGGCGCGGTGTGCGTGCCGGTGCATTTCTCCGGTCGTCCGCAGACGCCCGACACGAGTGAATACCTGGTGCAGGACATCATCCGTGCGCTTGAGCCGGGTGTCCAGATCGGCCGCCTGTACGTGGTGCCGTTTGGCGACTGCCAGCGTGAGATTTCGGTCACCTGTCCCAGCAACCTGCGCGTGATCATGTATCGCCGCATTATGTATTCGGTTGCTGAGCGCATTGCACACATCGAGGGTGCCAGGGCCATCGTTACGGGCGAATCGCTTGGGCAGGTTGCCTCCCAAACGCTTGAGAACATCATGGCCGTCAACGAAGCCGTGAAGATTCCCGTGTTCCGTCCTCTCATCGGTTCGGACAAACAGGAGATCATCGCACGCGCCGAGGAGATCGGTACGTTCGATATCTCGACTGAGGCCGCTCCCGACTGCTGCACGCTGTTTATGCCGCGTCGTCCCGAGACGCACGCCAAACTCGATGCCGTGCACGAGGCCTGGGAGCTGTTCGACCACGAGGAGATGATTGAGCGCCTGCTCAAGCAGACCGAGTACATCGACTTCGAGAGCAACACATATAAGGCCCCTAAGACCTTAAAACGCAAACATTCGGAGCTTGCTCCGCGTGAGATTTACCAAGATCACGAGTAAATTTGTGCATAGACCGACGATGCGCCTGCATCGTCGGTCTTTTGCTATCTGGGCATTTTGCGGCTAAGTGTTCATTTGCTGACGTTTGCCTGAATAAATGGACAGATTTGTGCAAGGTTTTGGTCGGTTTTTGGTTTGACCGCAAAAACCGGTTTTGGGGCGTGGCTGTTGTGGAGCTCCTTTCCTGACACGATGGTGTTGGGAGGTTTTGCTATGGCGCAGCGCGAACAACACGAACGAGTCAAAAAGATGGACCGCTGGGCGGGCAAGCTGCTCGGTCATAAGGCAGTGGTGATGGCGATACTGGTCGTCATTGCGATGGCGAGTGGGCTGGCGATGGCGAACCTTGGCGGCGGTGCCGGCGGTGTGTCGTTTGAGCGCACTGATGGTTCGGGCACGTTAGTGGTGCCGGGATCCGGCGATGCTTCGAGCGGAAAGACATCCGAAGGCTCTTCGCCTAAGGCGTCTGCCGCGGCAGAGGTCTATGTCGATGTTGATGGCGCCGTGGTGTCACCCGGTGTATATCGCCTCAAAGACGGGGCGCGGGTGGCTCAGGCGATTGATGCCGCCGGCGGGCTGGCGCCCGAAGCAGACGTTACGGGGCTTAATCGTGCATCCAAGGTCACTGATGGACAAAAAATTCACGTTCCAACGGTAGGGGAGCAGCAGGTGTCCATTGCGGAAGCCGGTGTTGATGGTGGGGCTTCCGCATCATCAGGCGTCGGTGGCGCAACAGGCCTAGTAAACATTAATACGGCAAGCTCGGCAGAGCTGCAGACGCTCTCGGGAATCGGTCCCTCAATGGCACAGTCGATTATCGATGAGCGGACAAAGAACGGTGCTTTTGCTTCGGTTGACGATCTGATGCGCGTGTCGGGAATCGGCGAGAAGAAGCTTGCCAAAATCAAAGATTGCATCTGCGTATGAGTGCGACCGAGCGAGAGCACGTGATACCTCCGCGGCCCCTGATTCCGTGGACGATGGCCCTGTGTGCCGGCATGTGCGTGAGCTGCGCCTTGGTGCTCAGCATAGCCGCTGATGCGCTGCTGAGGGAGCGGGCGACGGCGGTCGGGCCGCTATGGGCCATTCCCGTTGCGGCAGCGGTTTTCGTTGTGCTGGCTCACTCTTGTGCGAGGCTTGCCCCTTTGAAGCGGTGGCTGTATGCCGCGTCCGTCGGTCTCGTGGCGGGAGCGGTCGTCTCGGCGTGGTGGGCTGTGGGTGCGCTCAGCGCCTCGAGGGCGCTCGACGGTCGAGCGGCAAGCGGCCTCGAGTTTGTCGTGCAGGGTGATCCATCCATAAACGGCGACGTGTATTCCTATACCTGCGAGGCACGCGCGGACGGTAAGAACTTGGCAACGGTTCGCCTATCGTGTGATCGTGAGCTCAAGGTCGGGGCGCACGTGCGTGTTATCGGTCGCGTTTCACGTTTTGAGAACGATGCATATGGACGATCGCGCGTGCTCCGAGGCGAGGTGCGCAAGGCTAAAGCCGTTCGAGTCGTGTCGGTCGATGAGGGCTCTCCGGTGCCGCTGCTTCGGCTGAGAAATGGGCTGCTTGCGTCCATCGCGCCTGCGACCGACCCGGCGCGGGCGCTCATAGCCGGTGTCGCCTGCGGTCGTTCGGCCGAGCTGCGCGCCCAGCCGGCGGGCGACTGGTTTTCGGTGACGGGAACGGCGCATCTTATCGCCGTCTCGGGCAGCCATTTGGCTATCGTGGGGTTTGTAATCGAGGGTGTATTGCAAAAGACTCGGTGCTCACGTGGTCTTCAGCGGGCGATATTGGCGATAACGCTTGTCGGCTATGCTGCCTTTACGGGGGCGTCTCCCTCGGCCGTGCGTGCGTGCTGCATGGTGTTCGTGACGCTTGTCGTAAACGGCGCGGGGTGTCGTCGGCACGGCCTTTCGGCACTCTTCGTAACCATGTCCATCTTTGTGCTACTGCGGCCGACGGTGCTGTTCGAGATGGGCTTTCAACTCTCGTGTGCCAGCGTCTTAGCCATTCTGTGCTTTTGTCCCTATGCGACCTACGCTTTGGGTGAGCTAGGTGTGCCATCAGGCTTTGCCAGCGTGCTTTCCGTCACGCTGTGCTCACAACTGGCGACACTTCCCATTACCATTCCTGCCTTCGGTACATTCTCGCTCATTGCTCCGTTGGCAAATGCGGTCATCGGTCCGGTGGTGAGCGTACTGCTCGCTGTGTCGATCGTGCTGGCTCCCTTTTCGCTCGTGGGACCGTTGCGGACTTGGGCGCTCGTTGTGCCCATGATTGCCGCCCGTTGCGCGCTGTTCTTCGAGCAGCTGTTTGCCGCCGTGCCGGGTGCATACGTGAGCGTGCCGCCCGATAGCATGTGGATTTACCTAGTGCCGTGTTTTCTGGCGGTTCTGCTGGTCTGGTGGCCGCGTCCCCGTGCACGTCCTATGGCGGCGGGGCTTGCATGCCTGATGCTCTTGGCTGCGATTCCGTACGTCTATTGGGATCGATTCGCTCCGCCTTCGGTGACGGTGCTCGATGTGGGCCAGGCCGATGCGATTCTTATCCGCCAAGGCGGCGCAGTAGCTCTCGTCGACTGCGGGCTCGACGAGCGTGTGGTTGCGGCGTTGGTTCGCAATAACGTGCACCATATCGATGCCGTTTTTGTGACGCATTGGGATGAGGACCACTGGGGTGGTTTGCCTGCCGTGCTCGAACAGTTTTCGGTCGGAACGATTGCCGTGGCGGCGGATGCGCTGGAGGATGCTCCTGCCGAGGTATTGAACCGACCTGGCGTGGAGTATCGGCAGGTGCGCCGTGGGGATACGGTCGACATCGGCTTATTTTGCGCTCGCGTGATGTGGCCATTCGAGTTCGTGGATGGCGAGGGAAATGAGGACTCGCTTGTCCTGCTGCTCTCTTATGTTCAGGAAGGCAAGGGCCTGCGAATACTTCTCACCGGTGATGCCGAGCTCGACCAAGAGCGGGAATTCGTGCAGGAGGTGGGGGATATCGATGTCCTTAAACTTGGGCATCACGGCTCCAAGGTTTCAGTCGATGGCGAGTTGCTGGACGTCCTGAAGCCCGAGCTTTCCCTCGCAAGCGCCGGTGAGGGGAATCGATACGGCCATCCGTCCGATGCCTGTATCGATGCCGTTAAGGAAGCGGGTGGTGTGTTCGCGTGTACCATCGAACACGGCGACATTACCGTCACACCGACTGCGAATTGCTTTGCGATGCGATGCCAGCGACCGTGACGACGTCGTTGGCGTGTGGTGGGCCTCTGGGCTAGAATGGCACGGAACGAATACGAAGGCCTGCGGGAGGGGGGCGCAATGTCCGAAACCGGTTTGCTGCCGGCATATCTGATCGTCGGTACCGACGGAGTTAAGCGCGACCACGCCGTCTCGCGTATGAAAGCGCGTCTGGAAAAATCGGGTATGGTCGAGTTCAACCTCGACGAGCGAGACATGACCAAGGACCCCGATATCGAGTCCATTATCGGATCGCTTAACACCTTTCCGATGGGCAGTGAGTTTCGTCTGGTAATCCTCGATGGCTGCTCAAAGCTCGCCAAGGCGGTCTCGGAGCCGCTCGTTGGGTATCTGGCGAGTCCCAGCCCCACAACGGTCTGCCTCATCATCGCCGACTCACTTGCCAAGAATACGCGCCTGTATAAGGCAATCGCCAAGATCGACAAGAAGGCTATCGTCGATTGCTCGGGTACCAAGCGCTGGGAACTGCCGCGCCGTGTTCAGCAGATGGCGACGCAGCGCGGTAAGTCGATTTCGACGGCGGCCGCCGAGGAGCTCGTCTCGCGTTCGGGCGAAAACACGCGCATGCTCGATAACGACTTGGCTAAGCTTGCCCAGATGGTCGAGTCGCCTCAGATTGAACTTGCCGATGTTGAGCGCTGGATTGTTCGTACGGCCGAGGTCCAACCCTGGGACTTCCTCAACGCCGTCTCGGCTCGCGATATGCGGCGTTCGCTCGAGCTCTTTAAGCTCCTGCCCTCCAAGAGCTACGTGTGGACTTACACATTGCTGTGCGGTCGCATTCGCGAGCTTATCGTCGCCAAGGCGCTCGACGCGCGTGGGCAGGGTCGCGAGCTGGCCGCAACGCTCAAGCTCCAGTCCTGGCAGGTCAAGAATCACCTGACCTGGGCACGTCGCTTTTCGATGGCAGAGCTCATCGCAGCGCTCGAGGGTGCGGTCGATGTGGAGCTCGCGCTCAAGGGTTCGGCCGATTCTCAGACGGCGCTTTTGCTCTGGATTACGAACATCTTGAGAAAATCGTGATGATACCTGCCTATTTGACAAATTCGTTCTATCCCTTTGAGAGGGAGCGTGCTATAGTAGGCGCTTGCATGACCTCACCGTGTCTCAGAGGTGTCATACATTTTTTGCAAGGAACTCGAAAGGAACTCCAGAAGTGGCAAACATCAAGTCTCAGAAGAAGCGTATCCGCACCAATGAGGCAGCTCGCATGCGTAACAAGGCTGTCAAGTCCGAGCTCAAGACGCTGACCAAGCACGTCCAGTCCGCCGTCGCCGAGGGCGACGCCGAGAAGGCCCAGGCTGCCCTCAAGACCGTCACCAAGCGTCTCGACATGGCTGCCGCCAAGCATGTTATCCACAAGAACCAGGCTTCCAACCGCAAGTCCGGTCTTGCCAAGCTCGTGAACAGCATCAACGCCTAAGTTGTAAATTTCACACCACACAGATTACGCGCATAAATGGAGCCTGTTTTATGGAACAGGCTCCATTTTTGTACCGCTCGGGTAAGATAGTCCGCATGAATACTTCAATTGACATTTCCCACATCCGCAACTTCTCGATCGTTGCGCATATCGACCATGGCAAGTCCACGATCAGCGACCGCATCCTCGAGCTCACCCATACCGTCGACGAACGCGACATGGAGTCGCAGCTGCTCGACACCATGGATATCGAGCGCGAGCGCGGCATTACGATCAAGTCCAATGCCGTCCGCGTTTCCTATGACGCCGACGATGGTGAGACGTATCAGTTCAATCTGATCGATACGCCGGGCCACGTTGACTTTACCTATGAGGTCTCGCGCTCGCTGGCAGCCTGTGAGGGCGCGGTGCTCGTTGTCGACGCCACGCAGGGCGTCGAGGCGCAGACCGTTTCCAACGCGACGCTCGCCATGAACGCCAATCTGGACATTGTGCCCGCCATCAACAAGATCGACCTGCCCTCGGCCCATCCCGACGAGGTTAAGACCGAGATCGAGGACGACCTGGCGATTCCCGCCGATGATGCCGTGTGCGTCTCGGGCAAGACCGGCGAGGGCATTCACGATCTGCTGGAGTCCATCGTCTTTTTGATTTCGCCGCCTAAGGGCGATGCAAACGCTCCGCTCAAAGCGCTCATTTTGGATTCGTACTTTGACGAGTATCGCGGTGTGGTGGCTACGGTGCGCGTCTTCGATGGTTCCATCAAAAAGGGCGATACTCTGCTTATGATGCAGGCCAAGGGTGACTTTTTGGTCGACGGCGTGGGCGTCAAGCGTCCTGCCGAGACCCCGGTCGACGCGCTGACCGTCGGCGAGGTTGGCTATGTGGTCACGGGTCTGAAGGACCCCGAGGCTGTGCGCGTGGGCGATACCCTTACGTGGGCTTCGAACCCCTGCCCCGAGCCTCTGCCGGGCTACCGCGAGGCCAAGCCCATGGTCTACACGGGCCTGTTCCCGATCGACAACAAGGACTACGAGAACCTGCGTGACGCCCTCGATAAGCTGCACGTCAACGACCCGTCGTTGGTGTGGGAGCCCGAGACGTCGGTGGCGCTCGGTTTCGGCTTCCGCGTGGGCTTCCTGGGCCTGCTGCACATGGAAGTCGTCAAGGAACGCCTGGAGCGCGAGTTCAACCTGGACCTCATTGCCACGAGTCCCTCGGTCGACTATCACGTCTACAAGACCGACGGCGAAATGATCGATGTCCGCAGTCCGCAGGACCTTCCCGAGGCCACGCGCATCGAACGTATCGAGGAACCCTACCTCAAGGCAAAGATCATCTGCCCGCCTGAGTACACGGGTGCCGTCATGCAGCTCGCCATCGAGCACCGCGGCGTCACAACCGACATGATCCACCTGACGAGCAAATCGGTCGAGATGCGCTTCGATATGCCGCTCGCTGAGCTCATCTTGGACTTCTTCGATCAGCTCAAGAGCCGCACCAAGGGTTACGCCTCGCTCGACTATGAGTTCAACGAATATCGCCCCTCTGAGCTCGTCAAGCTCGACATCCTGCTTTCGGGCGACGAGGTGGACGCGCTTTCGTTTATCGTCCATAAGGACAAGGCATATGGCCTGGCCCGTGGCCTGTGCGACAAGCTCAAGGAGATCATCCCGCGTCAGCTGTTCGAGGTGCCCATCCAGGGTGCTATCGGCAACAAGATCATCGCCCGTTCCACCGTCAAGGCGCGTCGCAAGGACGTTCTTGCTAAGTGCTACGGCGGCGATATCTCGCGTAAGCGCAAGCTGCTCGAGAAGCAGAAAGAGGGCAAGAAGCGCATGAAGGCCATCGGATCGGTCGAGGTCCCGCAGGAGGCCTTTATGGCGATCCTCAAGGTGGACGAGTAGGTCTATGGCGCTTTCTGAATACAGCAAGCGGCTGCTGGGCGCCTATGCCGAGCAGCCGTTCCTTATGGCTCCCATGGCGGGCGTGACCGACCCTGCCTACCGTATCATGTGCCGCCGCCGCGGTGCCAACCTTGCCTACAGCGAGATGGTGAGCGTGGCGGGCCTTGCCTATGCCAGCAATAAGACGTGGCGCCTGGTGCTACCGGCCGACGAGGAGCAGCAGATTTGCGTGCAGCTCTTTGGCTCCAAACCCGATCAGTTTGCGAGCGCCGTCGCTGCCGTCGAGGAACGTGTGGGCGATCGCCTGTCGCTCATCGATATCAACATGGCATGTCCCGCCCGCAAGGTCGTTACCAAGGGCGAGGGCTCGGCGCTCATGCGCACGCCCGACCTGGCCGAGAAGATCGTCGAGGCCACGGTGGGCGCGGCGCACGTGCCCGTGACCGTCAAGATTCGCAAGGGCTTTTATGCCGAGGACCGCAATGCCGCGACATTTGCCCAGATGCTTGAGAGTGCAGGGGCTGCCGCAGTCGCCGTGCATGGTCGTTGCGCCACGCAGCTCTACACGGGCCAGGCCGATTGGTCTGTCGTCGATGAGGTTGCCGACGCTGTCGAGATTCCCGTGATTGGTTCGGGCGATGTGTTCTCGGCCGAGGACGCTGCTGAGCATCTGCACGGCTCGGGTGCCAGCGCGGTGTTTATCGCGCGCGGCATCTACGGCAATCCGTGGGTGTTCGGCGATGCCCGAGCCCTTGCACTCGATGGCACGCCGGTTCCTTCTCGCTCCTCGGTCGAGCGCCTGGAGGCTCTGCGCGAGCACCTGACGTTGACGCACGAGCTTCTGCCGCTCATGTCGCGTGCTCGCACGTACGCAAGCTGGTACTTAAAGGGTATGCCCCATGCCGCCGCCTGGCGCGCTCAGGTGGTGCGTTGCTCTACGTACGAGGAGTTTATGGCGCTGGTCGATGATATCGAGCGCGACGTGGTGGCCTGCGAGGCCGCGCTTGCCGCCGGCGAGTCGGTGCCTGCTCATCCGCTGGAGGCCTAACGGTGGCCGTTACCGCGCTGTACGTGCACGTGCCGTTTTGCGCTCAAAAGTGCCGGTACTGCGACTTTGACTCGCGCAGCTTTGCTGCGTATGATTTGGATGCCGCGCTTGATTCCTATTTTGAGCAGTTGTATGCGCGCCTCGATTCCTTTGGCGACGCCGGGGCGCTTGCGCAGGTCTGCACGGTCTATACTGGCGGCGGCACGCCATCGCTGGCAGGGGAGCGCCTGGTGGAACTTGCCCGGCGTATCTCCATGTGGTGCAAACCCTTTGAATTTACTTGCGAAGCCAATCCTGAGTCCCTGACCGCTGAGCTCGCCACCGCGCTTGCCGAGGCGGGTGTCACGCGCATCTCTCTGGGCGTGCAAACCCTCGACAATACCGAGCTGGCTGCTATTGGCCGCATTCACGATGCTAATCGCGCACTTGCGGCTATCGCGACGGTGAAGGACGCTGGCCTCGATGTGTCGTGCGACCTGATGTGCGGCCTTCCCGGGCAGACGGCCGCAAACTGGCGGAGCACGCTCGATGGCGTGTTGGCGGCGGCGCCTCATCATGTGTCGGTCTACCCGCTCACGCTCGAGGAGGGGACGCCCCTTTACCGCATGGCGTGCCGTGACGAGTCGCTCGAGCCCGATGAGGATTTTCAGGCTTCGTGCATGGACGCGGCGCGTGAGCGCCTGGGTGCGGCCGGCTATCATCCGTATGAGGTGGCGAGCTACGCGCTCGACGGCCATGAGTGCGCCCATAACATTGCCTACTGGACCGGACGGGGCTACCTGGGCCTGGGCCGTTCTGCCGCCGGTATGCTTGATACTGGGGATTTCGACCGTCTTGCAGGTTTGTTCCCCGGCGTGTCTGCTCGAGGCGACGCGTACCGTGTGCGTTTGGTTCAGCGCGACGATGACGCGACGTCGTTTGAGGCCGAATACCTGTCGCAGCGAGAGGCTACGGCCGAAGACCTGATGCTCGCTTGTCGCATGACGCGCGGTATTGCGTCCGACCTGTTGGTTCGCGCGGCTCGTGTCATCCCGGCCGATGAGCTGACAGCCGCTTGTGATCGCGCGCTCGAATTGGGTCTTGCCACTTGGGTGCCCGAGACGCTCGGGGTCCATGAGGGACCCTTTACTTCGGCAGATGTCGTCGCGGGCCATGTTCGAGCTCGTTTAGCACCGACACACCTGGGCTGGCTCGATGGAAATGTTCTGTTCGAGCTGTTTTGGGATCTAGCTTAGGCCGCTCGGGTAGAATTACCGGAATATATACGCTGCTGTGAGCAGGAGGTTGCCGCGCATGGCGACGATGAACGAAAAAGATTACTACGAGATTCTAGGTGTCTCCAAGGACGCCACCTCGCGTGATATTCAAAAGGCCTTCCAGCAAAAGGCCCGTAAGCTCCATCCGGACGTCAACAAAGAGCCGGATGCCGAGGAAAAGTTTAAAGAGGTTTCCGAGGCCTACGCCGTGCTTTCGGATGAGCAAAAACGTGCGCGCTACGATGCCATGCGTTCTGGCAATCCCTTTGCCGGTGCCCCTACGGCTTCGCCCTATGGTGGCGGCTATGCCGGCAACACGGGCTATGGCAATCCCTTTGAGGGCGGCTTTCCTTTTGGCGGTGCCTGGGGCCAGCAGCGTCGCGGCCAGGCTGCCTACAATCCCGAGAACGGCGCCAACGTGGTCGTCGATATCAAACTGGACGCCAAGGAGGCCAAGGACGGTGCCCGCAAGACCGTCCGCTATACGCGCTTCGATACCTGTGGTCACTGCGGCGGCTCGGGTTCTGTCTCCTCCGAGCATGCCCATACCTGCCCGAGCTGCGGTGGCCGCGGGCACATCGACGTCGACTTGTCCTTCCTGTTTGGTGCGGGCACGTTCCAGTCGGTCTGCCCCGAGTGCGGCGGTTCCGGTAAGGTCGTGGCCGACCCCTGCCCCGATTGCGGTGGCAGCGGTCGTACTCGCGTAACCTCCGAGCAGACGATTGAGTTTCCTGCCGGCACGCACGATGGCGACGAGGTCCGCATTAGCGGCATGGGTCACGCCGGCACTAACGGTGCCGCTGGCGGTGATCTAGTCGGCCGTGCCCATGTCGAGTCCGAGCGCTTGGAAGGCAAAGCTCGTACCGGTTTTTACCTGATGGGCATCGTGGCGCCGTTTTTGGTACTCTCGGCCATCTCGGGCGTGTTCTCGGCCTTTGCTGTGATGTGCTTTATTCCGTTTACCATGGGCCTGTTCATGGTGCTTTCGGACGGCGTGCTTCATCGCAGCCTGCTGTGGTGGAAGCGCGGTGCGATGCAGTTTGCCAACGGTTTTGCCAATGGCTTCATGTTCGCGCTCGTGTCGGTTTGGTTCGCGAGCTGCTCGCAACGGGCCATGCTTTCGCCTTACGGAATGCAATAACATCAAACCCTCTGTTTGCGGTTGGCCCAGCTTGGGTATAGGACGCACTGTGACAATAATGAAAGTCGGAAGGATTCGGTCGTGTCGGAAAATAGGGATTACTACGAGGTACTTGGCGTCGACAAGGATGCCGACGCGCGGACGATTAAGCGCGCGTTTCTAAAGAAGGCCCGTACCGTACACCCGGACGTTTCGGACGACCCCGAGGCCGAGGCCAAGTTCAAGGAGCTCAACGAGGCCTATTCCGTTCTTTCCGATGAGCAGAAGCGTGCTAACTACGACCGTTACGGCACTGCCGACGGCCCTGGTGGTTCGGGCTACGTCGATATCAACGATATCTTTGGTGGTATGGGCATGGACGACTTGTTCTCGTCGTTTTTTGGCGGCGGTGCCGGCGGTGGCGCCCGCAGCCGTCGCGAGCGTCGTCGCGGTCGTGACATGGCCATCTCGCTTTCGGTGACGCTCGAGGAGGCGGCGCTCGGCTGCAAAAAGACAATCAGCTATGACCGCTTTGCTCCTTGCGAGGACTGCAATGGCACCGGTAGGGCAGAGGGCGCACAGGAAAAGCAGTGCGGCCGCTGCCACGGCACGGGCTATGTCACGACGGTTCAGCGATCGTTTTTGGGCCAGGTTCAGTCTTCCTCGCCTTGCCCCGACTGCCATGGCGAGGGCACGGTTATCGACCATCCCTGCGAGACCTGCGATGGTCAGGGCCGCACGCCTTCGCATGAAAAGATTGACATCGATATTCCCGCCGGCGTTTCGACCGGTCGACAGCTGCGTGTGAGCGGCTTTGGCGAGGCCGGTCTTCGCGGCGAGCCTTCGGGCGACTTGATTGTCAACGTGCGCGTTGCCGACCATGAGCGCTTTAAGCGCAACGGTGACGACCTGTACCTGGTGAGCGATATCTCGATTGCGCAGGCTGCGCTCGGCTGCGAGATCGATGTCGAGGGCATTATGCCCGACGAGGTCGTTAAGGTGTGCGTCCCCGCCGGCGCCCAGTACGGCGACACCGTGAGCGTCAATAATTACGGCATGCCGCGCATTGGCGGTGGCGGTTCGCGTGGCCGCTTGATCGTGCAACTGCGCGTGGTCGTTCCCACCAATCTTTCCAATAAGCAGCGCGAGCTGCTCCGTGCTTTTGCCGATGAGATGGGCGATGACGTCGCTTCCGGTAAGAAGTCGGTGACCGACCGTATCAAGAGTGCCCTCGACGATATCCTCGATTAAGGAGCCCGCGTGCTCGCACCCCATATTTCCGTCGTCAACCTCGGCTGCCGTGTCAACCGGGTTGAGTCTGACCGTATCACTGCCGATCTTATGCGCCTGGGTTTTGCTATGGTGGAGCCCCAGGATGCCGACCTGATCGTCATTAACACCTGTGCCGTTACGGGCGAGGCCGAGGCCAAGACCCGTAAGGCCGTCCGTCATGCGCTGGCCCATCCAAATGAGCCCTATGTAGTCGTGACCGGATGCGTGGTCAATTTGCATCCCGAGGAGCTGTTGGAGCTTTCGGATCGCGTGATTGCCGAGCCGTCTAAGATCGATGTCGCCGAACGTGTCTGCGATGTGCTGGGTGTCGAATCCGATAGTGTGGCCGCCTGCAGCGACAGCGATGTGGTCGACGCTCTGGGTCGCTCGCGTCTGGGTGTGAAGATCCAGGATGGCTGCAACCACCGTTGCACCTATTGCATCGTGTGGAAGGCCCGCGGTCCCGAGCGTTCCGTGCCCGTCGAGTCCGTGCTTGAGCAAGTTCGCGAGGCCCAGGAGGCCGGCGTGCCCGAGGTGGTGCTGACCGGTGTGAACCTGGGTGCCTACGATGGCAAGAGCGCGACCGACGAGCATGTCGAAATCGATGAGCTGCTCGAGGCCATCATGGAGCGCACGACTATTGCGCATGTGCGCATTTCCTCGGTCGAACCCATGGATATCTCTGAGCGCCTGCTTAAGGTTATGGCGCGCTATCCGCAGCGTATTGCCCCGTTTTTGCACCTGCCCGTACAGTCCGGCTGTACGGCGACGCTGCATCGCATGGGTCGTCCCTATAGTGCCGAGGCCTTTGAGGACACGGTGCGCATGATTCGCGCCATCCTGCCGCAGGCGTCTCTTTCGTGCGACGTCATCGTCGGTTTTCCTGGTGAGACGGACGAGGAGTTCGAGGAGTCGCTGGCGCTGTGCCGCCGCGTGGGGTTCTCGCGTATGCACGTGTTCCGCTACAGTAAGCGTCCCGGTACCCTTGCTGCCGACATGCCCGACCAGGTGCCGCCCGAGGTTATGGCCGAGCGCAGCCGCCGTATGCGAGACGCGGCGCAGGAGCTCGCTATCGCCGACGCTCGTCGTCGCGTGGGCACCGTTGAGCGCGCCGTGCTCGAGTATGGTGACAACCTGACGCTCGGTTCGTTCCATCATGCCCGTCTTGACGATACCTGTGGACTTACAGCCCCGTGCCTGCTCGATGTTGCTATCATCGGAGTCGATGATTCCGGCTTGGTCCATGCGCGCAGGGAGGTCCATGGAAGCCTCGAAGATTAGACTTACCGTTCCCGAGGGAGTTGATCCCTCGCGTGTTTTGGGCGCCGGCGACGGCGTCCTTCGTGCGCTCGAGAGCTTGGTTCGCGCTCACGTGGTCGCCCGTGGCGATAGGATCTCCGTGAGCGGCGACCCGGACGAGGTCGAGCTCGTGGCTCGCTTTTTCGAACATGCTTTTCGCGAGGCGGCGGCCGGTCGTACCCTGTCTGCCGACGATGTCTCGCGTTGCCTGGCCGTCTTGCGCGACGGCGAGCATGAGGCCACATCGCTTCGCGATGACGTGCTGCTTTCGTATCGCGGTCGCGTCATTCGTCCCAAGACGCTTGGGCAAAAGCGCTATGTGGATGCCATTCGCTCGCATACCATCACCTTTGGCTTGGGTCCTGCCGGTACCGGTAAGACCTATCTGGCCATGGCGCTCGCCGTTGCCGCGCTCAAGCGCCATGAGGTGGGCCGTTTGATCTTGACGCGTCCGGTTGTCGAAGCAGGGGAGAACCTGGGCTTTTTGCCCGGCACCCTCGAGGAAAAGATCGATCCGTACATGCGCCCGCTCTACGATGCCCTTTTTGACATGATGGATCGTGAGCGCACCGATGAGCTTATGGAGCGCGGCGTGATCGAGATCGCCCCGCTCGCCTACATGCGCGGTCGTACGCTGAGCGATGCTTTCGTGGTGCTCGACGAGGCGCAAAATACCACGCCCGAGCAGATGAAGATGTTCCTGACACGCCTTGGATTCAACTCCAAGTTCGTGATTACCGGCGACCTCAGCCAGCGCGACCTGGTGGGTCGTCGTGGTGGCTTGGCGGATGTCGAGAAGATTTTGGGCCGTGTCGACGATGTGGCATTTTCTCACCTCGAGCGTGCCGACGTGGTGCGTCATGCCCTAGTGGGTTGTATCGTTGAGGCATATGATGCTTATGATGACGTGCGTGAGCAACGCTCACGCGACCGAAAGGAGTCCCGTTGAGTGTATTGATCAGCAACGATGCCGAGCTCGATACGCTGCTCGATGCTCAAGAGGTGGAGCACATCTGCGAGGTCGTGCTTGCCGCCGAGGGCGTTGAGCGTGAAGTCGAGATTTCCCTTTCGTATGTCGACGAGGACGAGATGCACGAGCTCAACCACGAGTGGCGCGGTATCGACCGCACCACCGATGTGCTCTCGTTTGAGTGCGATTCGGCCTTTGACGATGACATTCCCGCCGATGAGACGCTCGAGCTCGGCGATATCATCTTGGCCCCGCAGGTTATTGCCCGTCAGGCCCCCGGTTTTGGCAATAGCCCCGCTGACGAGTGCCGTCTGATGCTCGTTCACGGCATGCTGCACCTGCTGGGCTATGACCACATCGAGGACGACGAGGCCGAGGTTATGGAGGCCCGCGAGGACGCTATCCTGCGCGATCTGGCGCTCGAGCGCGGCGAGGATCCCAAACTGGTTCACGTCGGCCCCATCACCAATCATGCCCACGACTAGGAGCCGTTTATGATTCCCGGATCGAACAAGGACCATCCGTCCTTTTTAAAGTCGTTCTCCTACGCCATGGAGGGCTTCGTCACCGCCGTCAAGACCGAGCGCAACATTAAGGTCATGCTCGTGGCGGGCGTGTGCACCGTCATTGCCGGCTGCATCGTGGGGCTCGACATTGCCGAGTGGGCCACGATTATCATCTGCTGCGGCCTGGTGATTCACGGCGAGCTGTGCAATACCGCCATGGAGGCCATTGTCGATCTGGCGACCCAGGAGCTCCATCCGCTGGCAAAACGCGCCAAGGACATCGCCGCCGCCTCTGTATACGTTCTTTCCATCACCGCCGCGATTGTGGGCGTGCTGGTATTTGCCCACGCGCTCGGCTTTATTTAGAAAGGGATTCCCATGTCCGACAATATGCAGTCTACCGATGAGATTTTGGACGACGAGTCCCCGGATGCTAAGGCGACCGAGGCCTATGAGGAAGTCGAGGAGTTCGACCCGTTTGAGGGCATGAGCGACGAGGAGCTCGACGCCCTGTGCGATGAGGACGACAGCCTCGCGGGCTTTGGCGACGTTGAGCCCGGTTTCCGCAGTGGCTTCGTGGCCTTGGTCGGCCGCCCCAACGCCGGTAAGTCAACGCTGCTCAACGCCTGCTATGGCAAAAAGGTCGCCATCACCTCGCCGGTGGCCCAGACGACCCGCCGCCGCATGCGCGCCGTCGTCAACCGCCCCGGCTACCAGCTGGTCTTTGTCGATACCCCGGGTATCCACAAGCCCAAGGACGGTCTAGGGTCCGAGCTGAACAAGAGCGCGCTGTTCGAGCTGAACGATGTCGATGTTGTCGCGTTTTTGATTGATGCCACCAAACCGATCGGCAGGGGAGACGCCTGGGTTGCCGAGCGTGTCAAGAATGCCCGTTCCAAGAAGGTCCTGGTGCTCACCAAGGCCGATGAGGCCGACCCCGCACAGGTCATGGAGCAGCTTAAGGCAGCCCACGAGCTTATGGACTTTGACGACGAGATCGTGACGTCGTCGGTCAAGAACTTCAACGTCGATGCCTTTATCGAGACCGTTGCGCACTTTTTGCCCGAGGGCCCGCGTTGGTTCCCCGAGGACATGGGTACCGACGCTTCTGACGAGACGCTCGTTGCCGAGTTTGTGCGCGAGAAGGTCTTGCGCCGCACCCGTGATGAGATCCCTCACTCCGTTGGCGTAATCTGCGACGCGCTCGAGCAGACCAAGAAGGTGCTGCGCGTGCACGCCACTATTTACGTCGAGCGCGAGGGCCAAAAGGGCATCATCATCGGCAAGGGCGGCGAGATGATCAAGCATATCGGTATCGACGCCCGTCGCGATCTTGAGCGCATTTTTGGCACGCAGGTCTTTTTGGAGCTGGACGTGAAGGTCAAGGCCGGCTGGCGTGACGACGAGGCCCAGATTCGCCGCTTTGGCTACAACGCCGAGGACTAAGGACGCGCAGCGCGCATGGCAGGCTCCCGGACATATCGCACGAAGGTGCTCGTGCTCGACAAGACCAAGCTCAAAGAGACCGATCTGATTCTGACGATGCTTGACGAGCGGGGTCGTCAGGTTCGTGCCGTGGCAAAGGGGGCCCGCAAACCCGGTGGGCGCTTGGCGGCGCGCTGCGAATTATTCTGTACCGTCGATATGCTGCTCGCACATGGACGCTCGCTCGACGTTGTTTCTCAGGCCGAGCTTTTGGAAGCGCCGGTTGGCGCCGCGCCCGATTACGAGACGACCTGCGCCGCAAGCGCGATTGCCGAGGTCGCGCGCGTGTGCTCATTCGAGGACGCCGAGGACCCGTTTACCTTTGCCATCACGCAGCGGGCGCTCACGCTTGTCGGCTGTGGGCTCGACTCGGCACATATGGACCTGCTCGTGGCGGCCTTTGTCTTTAAACTTCTGTCGCACGTGGGCTATCGACCCGATTTTTCGGCCTGCGTGCTGTGCGGAGACCCCATGCTGTCGTACTTTTCGCCCCAGGCGGGCGGGCTCATGTGCGGTTCGTGCGCGTCGAGCGTTCCGGGTGCCGAGCTGGTTTCGACCGGTGAGGTCGAGTGGCTGCGCGCCCTCATGTCCATGACCTTCGATGCACTCATGGTCGAGCGAATCGACCCGCATACGGCGGCGTTCTTGCTCGGGCTTTCGCATGTGTGGGCTGCGACGCACACCGACCAGCGCCTCCGTGCGATGGAATTCATGTTGGGTCGGTGATGATGCGCATGGGCGGTCTGCTTGTGGTAACATACCGACCTGTTGGTACCTCGACCTTGGATGCTCGCTCCACCGACGGCTTCCCAGTCCGAGGCGAATAGTGTCGCCCGCGGGCGACAAGAAACGAAAGGTGAAACAATGACTGTTTCCAAAGAGCGCAAGGCTGAGCTGACTGCCCAGTTCGGTAACACCCCGGTCGACACCGGCAACCCCAAGGTTCAGGTCGCCATCCTGTCCGAGCGCATCAAGGAGCTGACCGAGCACATGAAGTCCCACCAGAAGGACTTCCACACCCGTCGTGGCCTGCTCATGCTCGTCGGCCGTCGTCGTCGTCTTCTCTCCTACATCAAGAAGAACGACATCGTCGAGTACCGTGAGCTCATCAAGGCTCTGGGCATCCGTGACAACATCCAGTAAGGATTTGTACATGCTAAGAGCGTCCTGCGCAGCGGGGCGCTCTTTTTGTGTAAGGGCGCGAACAATCACGCTCTGAAGCGTGGCGGGGGCAGGGGGCCCGCGTCACATGAGAAGCCCACAGGCAAGGGGCCTGTGGGGTAAAGGAGAACAATGACACTCGTATCCAAGACCTTTGAGCTGTACGGCAAGACCTACACCTTTGAGTCCGGCGAGCTTGCCAAGCAGGCCACCGGCGCCTGCCTGGTCAAGCAGGGCGACACCACGATGCTCGACACCGTGGTTGTCTCCAAGGAGCGCAAGAACTACGACTTCTTCCCGCTGACCGTCGACTTCAACGAGAAGATGTACGCAGCCGGCCGCATCCCGGGTGGTTACCTCAAGCGTGAGGGCCGTCCCAGCGAGAAGGCCACGCTCACCGCGCGCATGATTGACCGTCCGATTCGCCCGAGCTTCCCGGACGGCTTCCGCAACGAGGTGCACATTGTCGCCACCTCGCTCGTCGCCGACCAGGTCAACCCCTTCGACGTCATCAACGTCATGGGTGCCTCCCTGGCCATGACGCTCGGCGGCGTGCCCTTCGAGGGTCCGCTTGCCTGCGTGCGCATCGGCCGCAACGTGGAGACCGGCGAGTTTATCGTCAACCCCACCTATGAGGAGCGCGAGAACTCCGATCTGGACCTGGAGCTGGGTGGCTCCGCCGACTTCATCTCGATGGTCGAGGCCGGCGCCGAGGAGATCTCCGAGGACGACATGCTCGCCGCCATGAAGTTTGGCCAGGAGGCCCTTGCTGCCTTCTGCCAGGCTCAGGACGAGTTTGTCGCCGAGTGGGAGCAGGTCAACGGCGCCATCGTCAAGAAGGAGTACCCGCTCGACCAGCCCGTCGAGGAGGTCCAGGAGCGCATCTTCGCCCACTACGACGAGATGGCAGCCGCCCTTCGCGACGCCGACAAGCTCTCCCGTATCGGTAAGGTCGAGGCTCTGAAGGAGTCCATCCGTGCCGAGTTCACCGAGGAGGAGCAGTCCGCTTGGGAGCGCGAGATTCCCGTGGCGCTCAAGAAGCTCGAGAAGAAGGCTATGCGTACCATGGTCGTCGAGACCGGCGAGCGCGTCGACGGCCGTGCCGCCGATGAGATTCGCCCCATCATGGTGAAGGATAACTACCTGCCGCTCGTTCACGGCTCCGGTCTGTTCCAGCGTGGCCAGACCCAGGTGCTTTCCGTCCTGTCGCTCGGTATGCTCAACGAGGGCCAGCGTCTGGATACCATCGAGCCCACCGAGGGCAAGCGCTACATGCACCACTACAACTTCCCGCCGTTCTGCACCGGCGAGACCGGCCGCATGGGCAGCCCCAAGCGCCGCGAGATCGGCCACGGCAACCTGGCTGAGCGCGCTTTGCTTCCGGTGCTCCCCGACGAGAACGAGTTCCCCTACGCCATCCGCGTCGTCTCCGAGGTCATGGAGTCCAACGGCTCCTCTTCGATGGCTTCGACCTGCGGCTCCACGCTCGCCCTTATGGACGGCGGCGTGCCCATTAAGCGCCCGGTCTCCGGTATCGCCATGGGCCTGATCCAGGAGGAGGGCAAGACCGTGGTCCTGTCCGACATCCAGGGTCTCGAGGACTTCCTTGGCGACATGGACTTTAAGGTCACCGGCACCACCGAGGGCATTACCGCTCTGCAGATGGACAACAAGGCCACTGGTCTTACCTTTGACATCTTGGCCCGCGCCCTGCAGCAGGCCAAGGAGGGTCGCGCCTTCATCCTGCAGAAGATGCTCGATGTGATCCCCGAGCCGCGCCACACCACGCGCAGCACCGCTCCGCGTATCGTCTCCATCCAGGTTCCGACTGACAAGATTCGCGACGTCATCGGTTCCGGCGGTAAGGTCATCCGCGGCATCCAGGACGAGACCGGCGCTTCGGTCGACATCCAGGAGGACGGCACCGTCTTTGTCGGCGGCACCGGCGAGTCCGTCGATCAGGCTGTCGAGCGTATCAAGCTCATCATCAAGGTTCCCGAGCCGGGCGAGGAGTACACCGGTCGTGTGGTCTCCATCCAGCCCTTCGGCGCCTTCGTCAACCTGCTGCCCGGCAAGGACGGCCTGCTGCACATCTCCCGCGTCGCCAAGGGCCGCGTGGAGAAGGTCGAGGATGTCCTTAACGTGGGCGACGAGGTCAAGGTCGTCGTCATTGAGGTCGACGATCGCGGCAAGATCTCGCTCGATCGTCTTGACAAGCCCGAGGCTCCGGCTCGCGCCGAGGGTACCTCCGAGGGCGACGGCGAGCACTTCCAGCGTCGTGAGCGTCCGCGTCGCGAGCGCTCCGAGCGCAGCGACCGTCCGCGCCGTCCCGGCGACAACGGAGGCCGCAAGCCCCGCCGTCACCACGACGCCGAGTAACAGCCGTACATAAGCAGCACCGCAAGGGCGACTCCGGACAGGGGTCGCCCTTTTGCTTGCGCCCGGGAGGGCCGCATATGAAATTTCCTGCTCTACAGTCCTGCGCAAGACGGAAAGCACATTAAGTGCTTTCCTTTGCGTGCGGAACTCGCGATAAACTTCATATGCGGCCCTCCCGGGCGCAAGCAAAAGGACTGGTTAGTGCCGCTCGCAATTTAGTTAGACAGTCTATTCAGTAGTCAGATTTCGGATTTGTAGATAGACGCTGCAGCATTTCCCCAGATAAAATCGACCAAAATTAACCTGTCCCTTATTGGCCGGTTTCCCGTGGGGCGGGCACTGATGAAGTTTATCGCGAGTTCCGCACGAACAGGAGGCCACTTAATGTGGCCTCCGTCGTGAGCAGGACTGTAGAGCAGGAAACTTCATCAGTGCCCGCCCCACGGGAAACCGGCGGGATAGACCAGTTCAGATGGGGCTTTGATGCATGGGTGGTCTGTTGTTGTGCAAATGGGTATCATACTGTAGTTATTGCATCGACTCTGCGATGCATGTTTGTACGTTCCCGACGGTCGGTTTGCCAGAAGCGCCCCGTCGGTTGTTCCAGACCCGTTTCGAAGAAAGGAAACCACACTAACCTATGGCAGCTAAAAAATCATCTCCCTTGAAGATCATCCCGCTCGGCGGCCTTGATGGCATCGGCAAGAACATGACGGTCTTCGAGTGCGGCGACGACATGGTGCTCGTCGACGCCGGTCTTATGTTCCCGGATGACTCCCAGCCCGGTATCGACCTGGTGCTTCCCGACTACACCTATGTTCTGGAGAACGAGGAGAAGCTCCGCGGTATCATCGTTACTCACGGCCACGAGGACCACACCGGTTCGCTTCCGTACCTGCTGCAGGACCTCAACAACAAGGTGCCCATCTTCTCGAGCAAGCTGACGCTTGGCTTTATCGAGGGCAAGCTTTCTGAGTTCCGCATCCGCGCACCCAAGTTCCGCGAGGTCAAGGGCGGCAGCCATGTCAACCTCGGCGGCATCTCGCTCGACTTCTTCTCGATGACGCACTCCATCCCCGGCGCTCTGGGCGTGTTCATCCGCACCAATCAGGGCACCGTTATGCACACCGGCGACTTTAAGCTCGACCAGACGCCCATCGATGGCGTTACGCCCGACTATGCCGCTATCAGCCGCTTTGCCAAGCAGGGCATCGACCTGCTGCTTTCCGACTCCACCAATGCCACGGTTCCCGGCTTTACCAAGTCCGAGGCCGAGGTTGGTCCCAACCTGTTGCACGCCATCAAGAACGCCCCGGGTCGCGTGTTCGTCGCGTCGTTCTCGAGCCACATCCATCGTCTGCAGCAGATCTGCGATGCCGCCCGCAAGTGCGGCCGTAAGGTCGTTGTGACCGGTCGCTCCATGCTCACGAACACCCGCGTGGCGCGTGAGCTGGGCTACCTCAACATCGATGACGCCGATATCATCGATGCCTTCGATATCGATAACCTGCCCGACGATAAGATTGTCGTCATGTGCACCGGTTCGCAGGGCGAGCCGCTGTCGGCCCTGTCCCGCATGGCCAATGGCGAGCACAAGACGCTCTCCATCCACGAGGGCGATACCGTTATCCTTTCGGCAACTCCTGTTCCTGGCAACGAGAAGGCCGTCCAGCAGGTCGTCAACAGCCTGGCCAAGCTCGGCTGCGACGTGTGGGATAAGAACCGCGCTCTCGTCCACGTCTCGGGTCACGGTAGCCAGGAGGAGCTCAAGCTCCTGATGGCCATGGCCAAGCCCACGTACTTTATGCCGGTTCACGGTGAGGCCGTGCATCTGCGCGCCCATGCGCAGCTGGCCCGCAAGATGGGCATCAAGGACGATCATATCTTTATCCTCGATAACGGCGACACGCTCGAGATGCGCGGTGGTATCGTCAAGCGCGGTACGCCCGTCGAGTCCGGTGTCGTTTACGTCGACGGCCTGCGTATCGGCGATACCGACCCCATCGTCCTGCGCGATCGCCAGAAGCTCGCCAACGACGGTATGGTCACGGCCGTTGCCATCGTCTCCCTCAAACACAAGAAGATCGAGGCTATCGAGTTCTCGGGCCGCGGCGTCTCGTTTGCCATCGACGACCAGTTCTCCGAGGATGCCTCCGCGTCCATTATGAAGACGATCGAGAAGGGTAAGTTTAGCTTTACCAGCAGCGGTTCCGATGCCATTCGCAAGGCCGTGCGCGATTCGCTCTCTAACTTTATCTGGAGCCGTACGCGCACCCGTCCGATGATCATCCCGGTCGTCATGGAGGTTTAGTTTGGCGCGCGGATCTGCACAAAACGCCAAAGGCAATAAGGCCAATAACCAACCGGCATCTGCTAAGGGTGCCGGTTCCCATCTGCGTGCCAATAAGGGCCACGAGTCCGAGTTTGATGAGTTTGAGCCCCTGGTCGAGCCTTCGGCCAATCGCGATATCGCCGGTGTGGTCATCGCCGTTTTGGCGATCGCGTCCTTCATTGCCGTGATCTCTCCGGCAACAGCGCCCGTGACGGCTGCGGTTGCCGGTTTCTACCACCTGGGCTTTGGTCTGGGCGCCTACGTGCTGCCGATCGTCATCTTGCTGTTTGCCGCCACGCTCTTTTTGGGTGAGGACTCGCCGCTCAACGTGCGCTCTGTTGCGGGCGGCGCCTTGGTCTTTATCGCCGTCGTCTCCATTCTTTCGCTGATGGTGCCGGGCACGAGCGATTCGTGCGACCTTATGTTTACGCCGCAGAACCTTTCCGTGTCGGGCGGCTACATTGGCGCCTTTATCGCAAGTGCCTTGCAAAACGCCTTGGGTAAACCTATCGCCATGGTTGTCTTGCTGGGGCTTGTCGTCGTTGGTTTGGTCATTATCGGCTTTTCGGTGGGTGGCGTTTTGCGCTCCGCACGCGATCGCGCTGCCGATTTTGCCGAGCGTCGACGTGCCGATGTCAATGCGAGCCCGTGGGGCGATGAAGAGGCCCTGTCTGTTCCCGGCGTCGCTCGTCCGCACCTGAGCATTTTGCGCCAGAAGGGGACTGACGCCGCGGTGACCACGGTCATGGGTGGCGATGTCGACCCGGTTTTGGATGACGACGAGGACGATGACCCGTTTGTCGACGTATCCGAGTCGGTTGAAGCCGAGCGGGCCAAGACCACGCTGCTGCCGCGCCGTCATGCCAAGAAGGGCAAGACGGTTCCCAAGCTCAATACGAGTGAGCCCGACCCGTCTTGGTCCGATAGCGAGATTGAGCTCACCGAGGGCGATGACGAGGACGACGAGGCTCCGATTGAGACCGCAAAGACAACTTTGCTGCCGCGTCGCCATGCAAAGCGCGGCCAGGTCACCGGACAGCTTTCGATGGAGGACGATCCGGACAAGGTTGACGAGTCCGAGCCGCCGTTTGCCGTGAACCCTGTTTCGGCCGCACCTCAGATTCCCGACTTCTTAAAGCATCCCAAGGTTGCCGATGCGCCTGCCACGAGTGCTGTCGAATCGGCTGCGGCTCGTGATGGGGGAGCGGACGGCGGCGCCGCAGATAACGAGGGCGAAGAAGAGGACGGCCTCAAGCTTCCGCCGCTCGAAATCCTACATGCCAACCCGCAGTCGGCTTCTGCCGCGTCTTCGGATAAGGAGCTGGAGCAGACCGCTGAGTCACTGCAATCCACCTTGCTTGAGTTTGGCCGCAGTGCCCGCGTGGTCGGCTGGATCGCCGGCCCCACGGTGACGACCTTTAAGCTGCAACCTGGCGAGGGCGAGCGCGTGAGCAAGATTTCGAGCCTCGAGGACGATATTGCGCTTTCGCTCGCCGCCCAGTCGGTTCGTATCTTTGCCCCGATCCCCGGCACCTCTCTCGTTGGTATCGAGATTCCCAACCGCAAGCGCCAGAACGTCAATCTGGGCGACGTGCTGCCCTATGTGAAGGGCGGTCCGCTCGAGCTCGCCATCGGCCGCGACGCCGAGGGCACGCCGGTTGTCGCCGACCTCGCCAAGATGCCTCACCTGTTGATTGCCGGTACGACCGGTTCTGGTAAGTCGGTGATGATCAACTCCATCATCACGACCTTGCTCATGCGCGCCCTTCCCGAGGACGTTCGCCTGATCATGGTCGACCCCAAGCGCGTCGAGCTTGCGGGCTATAACGGTCTGCCGCATCTCTATGTGCCCGTGGTGACCGAGCCCAAGCAGGCCGCGAGCGCTCTGCAATGGGCTGTGTCCGAGATGGAGCGTCGCCTGAAGGTCTTCGAGCGTCTCAACGTGCGTAAGATCTCGACCTACAACGAAAAGCAGGCTGCTGGCGAGTTTGAGCATTACGACAATCCGCCGCAAAAGATGCCCTACCTTGTCATTATCATTGACGAGCTCTCTGACCTGATGATGGTCGCCGGTAAGGATGTCGAGGCCTCGATCGTGCGTATTGCACAGCTGGGCCGTGCCGCCGGTATTCACCTTATCGTTGCCACGCAGCGCCCCAGCTCCAACGTGGTGACGGGCCTCATTAAGGCCAACATCACCAACCGTATCGCCTTTAACGTCGCCACGGGCATCGACTCGCGCGTCATCATCGACCAGATGGGCGCCGAGAAGCTCACCGGTTTGGGCGACATGTTGTTCTCCAAGGTCGACTGGGGCAAGCCCCGCCGTATCCAGGGCTGCTTTGTCTCGGATGATGAGATCAACGAGATTGTCGAGTTCGTCAAGTCGCAGAGTGAGCCCGACTACCACGAGGAGATTCTGTCCGCCGTGGCGCCCGCTTCCATGTCCATGGCTGGTGGCGGCGGCATTGTCCGCACCGGAGTAGCCGAGCCGCAAGACGATGATCCGCTCATTTGGGAAGCCGCCCATATTGTGGTGGAATCGCAGCTTGGCTCCACATCTGGCCTGCAACGTCGTCTGAAGGTTGGCTATGCGCGTGCCGGGCGTATTATGGACATGCTGGAAGAAAAGGGTGTCGTCGGCCCGCCCGACGGTTCCAAGCCGCGCGAGGTCCTGTTGGACGAGGAGGGGCTTGCCGCGCTGGAATCTGTCGACGCCGAGATGGCACGTGAAGATCGTGAGTTTGGAGGATTCTGATGGCTGCACGCTTTGGTGACATGCTGCTCGAGCAGCGTCGCCGAATGGGCCTTTCCATTCAGCAGGTCGCCAACACCATCAAAATCAGGCCGCAGATCATCGAGTTTTTCGAGACCGGTAACTTTGCTTCGATGCCGCCGCGCGGCTATGCGCAGGGCATGATTTCGAGCTATGCTCGCTTTTTGGGCCTCAATCCGCGCGAGGTCGTCAATGCCTACTTTGACGAGCTGATGGCATACGAGCGCGAGACGTCGCAGCAGGGCGGTCGTTTTCAGGACGCCGCCGGCTATGTCAATTCACGTTCCTCGGTGGATAATGGGCGCTTCTTGATGGTTCAGGGTGGTCGCTCAACGCGTTATGGTCAGCGTCCGCAGCAGGCTGGCTATATTACCGAGACGGGTTCGGGCGAGGAGATTCGCTCACAGCGTGACCGGTTCCGCAGTACGCCGATGCCCGAGGACCGTGCACTTCCCGCTGCCCGCGGCGTGGCGCGTGACCCTCGTGCCGGCTACGGCGACGGCGGCTATTCCGATCGCGGTCACCGTGGTATCTCCACCGGACGTTCTCGCAGTGGCTATGCGGACGCCGATGCCACGCAGGTGACGCCGCGTCTTCGCTCTCAATCACAGCCGTATGGCCAGCGCTCTTCGGCTCCACGTGCGTGCCAGCGTGGCTATCAAGGCCGCGGTGAACTTGCGCCCCGCTCGGGTCAGCGCAGCCTTCAGGGCCAGGGTGGCTATCGCGGCCGTTCCGACAGCAATCGTGGTCGTATGCCTCAGGGAGGCGGCCGCAGCAGTTCCAGTCGTGGACGCGGCGGTTCCCGTACTCCTCAAAACAACGGTCTCGATCCGCGTATCGTCTACGCCGGCATCGGTGCCGTGGCGTTGCTGCTGATCGTGCTCATCGTGGTACTTCTGCGCGGCTGCGCATCTTCGACGCCCGAGACCACGCCCGAGACGCCCACTGCTACCAAGACGACGCCCAAGAAGTCCTCTAAGAAGACCGAAACGGTCGACGAGGATGAGGACACCGATGAGGCGACGGATGAGTCGACCGATTCGGACGCCACCAAGACGACGGCTAAAAAGGAAGAAAACGAGGTAACGAAGGTCAAGGTCTCCGTTGCCAAGGGAAAGACCGCCTGGATTGAGGTCAAGGTCGATGGCAAGTCGGTCTATGGCGCCCAGGCGACTGGCCCCTTTGAGCAGGAGTACACGCCTGAGTCCTCGATCGAGATCACCACGTCCAAGCCTTCCGATGTCACCGTTACCAAGAACGGCGAAAAGGTCCGTTACGATACCAAGACCTCGGGCGTGGCGCGTGTGACGATCACCGTTCCCAAGAAGGAGACGACTGGTTCCGAGAATGGTGAAAGTTCTGATGGTACCGACACCACCGATGGTGCCGACACCACCGACGGCACCGATGCCCAATCCACGGATGGCGCCGATACCGCAACTGACGGCCAGACGCCCACCGATTCTACCGACTATTCGTACGATAGCTACTAAGCCGCTCGTACGCGAAAGGAAACATCATGGCTAAAGATTCCAGCTTCGACGTCGTGTCCGAGGTCAACATGCAAGAGGTCGACAACGCCTTCCAGCAAACCACGCGTGAGATTTCCCAGCGCTATGACCTGAAGGATTCCGGCGCCACGATCGAGCTTTCGAAGGGCGACAAGCTCTTTACGATCAACGCCCCGGCCGACTTTGTCTCCAAGCAGATTATCGACGTGCTGAGCTCCAAGCTCATCAAGCGCGGCATCGACCTCAAGGCTGTCTCGTGGGATGCTCCGCAGGCGGCATCGGGCGGCACCGTGCGCGTGCTCGGCCATATCGTCGAGGGTATCGACCAGACGACCGCCAAGAAGATCAACAAGGACATCAAGGACCAAAAGCTCAAGGTCAAGGTGACTATCGAGGCCGACAAGCTGCGTGTTTCCTCTGCTTCGAAGGACGCGTTGCAGACCGTGATCCAGTTCCTGCGCGACCAGGACTACGGCCAGCCGCTGCAGTTCACCAACTACCGCTAATATCATTCGAAAGGACTGCTCTCCAACATGGATACACCGTTGGGCTCCGTGCTCTACATCACCCTCGGGTGCGCTAAGAACGAGGTTGACACCGACCGCATGCGTTCTCTTTTGACCGCCGCGGGCTACGAGGAGGCATTCGACCCACAGGATGCCGATATCGCCATCGTCAATACATGCTCGTTCCTCGCCTCCGCAACGTCCGAGAGCATCGAGACCACGCTCGAGCTCGCCAACGAGGTTCAGGACGGCGTTCGTTCTTGTCCCATCGTCATGTGCGGCTGTGTGCCGTCGCGCTATGGCGACGACCTGCCTGACGAGCTGCCCGAGGTCGCTGCCTTTGTGAAGGCCGACGAGGAGGATGGCATTGTGACGGTCATCGATGGCGTGCTGGGTGTCGAGCGTGAGATTGCCGCCTATATTCCGCAGGTCAAGCGCACCGTCGAGGGCGCTGTCGCCTACGTCAAGATCTCCGATGGCTGCAACCGCTTCTGTAGCTTCTGCATGATCCCGTATATCCGCGGTCGTTATCACTCGCGCAATGCCGAGAGTATTATTTCCGAGGTGCGCGACTTGGTTGCCGGTGGCGTGCGAGAGATCGTGCTGATCGGCCAGGACACGGGTATTTGGGGCACCGACTTTGCCGACGAAGACGTCACCGATGGCTCGCCGCGCAATCTGGCGCAGCTGCTGCATGCCGTCGCCGAGGCCGTGCGCCCGCACAACGTCTGGGTCCGCGTGCTCTACCTGCAGCCCGAGGGCATGACCGACGAGCTTATCGATACGATTCGCGATACGCCCGAGGTACTGCCTTATATCGATATCCCCGTGCAGCACTGCGACGCGCGCATCCTCAAGGCTATGCGCCGTTCTGGTTCGCGCCAGGAGCTCGAGGACCTGTTCCGTGATCTGCGTGAGCGTATCCCCGGCATTGTGATCCGTTCCACGGCCATGGTCGGCTTCCCGACCGAGACCGACGATGAGTTCCGCGACCTTATCGACTTTATGGACACCGTCGGCTTTGACTACACGAGCGTCTTTGCCTACTCGCAGGAGGAGGGCAGCCTGGCCGCTAAGATGGAGGGTCAGGTCGATGAGGAGGTCAAGCTCGAGCGCGCCCAGGAGGCCATGGACCTGGCCGAGTCGCTCGGTTTTGCCGCCACCGCCGCACATGTGGGCGAGCGCGCCCAGGTGATTGTCGACGGCATCGAGGAGACCGAGGACGGCGCCGAGCTGATCGGCCACGCTTGGTTCCAGGCGCCCGATTCCGATGGCGCGGTGCACTTGGACGCCAGCGAGGCGTCCGTGGGCGATATTCTGACGGTCGAGTTTACCGATAGCTTCTGCTATGAGCTTATCGGCCATGTTGTGGAGTAGGAGAGCATCGTGGCAAACGAGAGCAATAAGGAACTGACGAGTGTTTGGACGCCCGCCAACATCGTGACGTGCGTTCGCATCGTCTTTATCCCGGTGTTCATGATCGTGTCGGCGCTTTCTCACACGAGTGTTGCCGGTACAGATTGGAGCACCTTCGACGGCCCGCTCGCCGCCGCTGCCTTCATTCTGTATGTGATCCTGTCGTGCACCGATAAGGTCGACGGTTATCTGGCGCGCTCGCGCAACGAGATTACCGATTTCGGTAAGTTCTTGGACCCCATCGCCGATAAGCTGCTGGTGTTCTCGGCTCTGCTGCTGTTCTTGGATTTTGGCGCTGTGACCGTGTGGTCCGTGTTCATTATCCTGTTCCGTGAGCTTCTGGTGAGCGCCCTTCGCATGGTCGCGAGTGCCGCCGGCGTGGTCGTTGCCGCCGATAAGCTTGGCAAGTACAAGACGGCGACCACGATGGTCTCCATCTGCGGTTACCTGTGCGTCTTTGCGATGGCCGGCTTGCACCTTGGCCCGCTGGCGCTGACGCTCGGCATCTACTCGGTGTCGCGCTTCCTGTACGCCGTTGCCGTTGTCCTGACCGTTATCTCGGGCGCCCAGTACTTCTGGAACTGCCGCAAGATCGTCTTTTCGGTCTAGGTCCTGGTGGGTATGACGGACTCTTTTGAGCAGATTTCCGCACATAACGAGGAGCTGGCGCGTCATATTGTCGAGCGCGCGAGCGCTCGGGGCGTGACGGTTTCGACGGCTGAGTCGCTGACAGCAGGTATGATTGCCTCGACGATTGCCGATATCCCGGGCGCCTCGGCGGTGCTGCGTGGCGGTGCGGTGACCTACTGCGATGAGATCAAGCATCGCGTTTTGGGCGTTGATCAGGAGACGCTCGACCGCTATACCGCGGTGTCGCATCAGACCGCGCGCGAGATGGCGGCGGGTTCGCTGGAGCTGTACCAGAGCGATATTGCAGTGAGCGCAACGGGTTATGCCGGCCCCGGCGGCGGCACTGAGGACGATCCGGCTGGCACTTTCTATATTGGCTGGGCGTATCGCGCGGCTGATGGGGAAGTGCCGGTCGTGGACTCTGTGCGCTGCCACTATGAGGGCGACCGTTCGTGTGTTCGTGCCCATGCGGTCGCGGAGGCATTGGGACGCATTGCCCTTTTGCTCAACTCTATGGAATAGACGTGTTTTAAGGGGCCTTAGGGCCCCTTAATTGTGGAGATAGGGACCTCTGACAAATTCAGCGTTTTTGCTGGTCATAGGTTTATTTTCGCCTTCCTTGCTTATATTTGGCCCTATGTGGTCAAGCATTTGGTCAGTATTTGGTCGGCGTTTGGTTGGGTTTTGGAAAGACTGCCTGCATATGATTTATCTGAACGGTTGACCACGAACAGCCGTTCGTTTATTATCGATGCAGGTTGTTAAGAGGAGGGCTTTTCATGGCCAAGAATTCAGGTCCCGTACGTACCGTTCATGCTCGCACGACGGGTAAAGAGCGCGATGAGATGATCGCCACCACCAAGGCCGAGATCGAGAAGAAATTCGGCCAGGGTTCCATCATGAGGTATGGTGACGGCGGCCCCGAGCTTGAGGTTGAGGCCATCCCCACGGGCGCTCTGGCACTCGATGCCGCTCTGGGTATCGGCGGTGTGCCGCGCGGCCGTATCGTCGAGATTTACGGTCCTGAGTCCTCCGGTAAGACGACGCTTTCGCTCGAGATCCTGGCCGAGGCCCAGGCAATGGGTGGCGTGGTGGCATTTATCGATGCCGAGCACGCGCTCGATCCCACGTATGCCGCGCGCATTGGCGTGGATATCGACGAGGTACTGATTTCCCAGCCCGATACGGGTGAGCAGGCGCTCGAGATTGTTGACATGCTCGTGCGTTCCGGCGCCATCGATGCCATCGTCGTCGACTCCGTCGCCGCGCTGACCCCGCGTGCCGAGATCGAGGGAGAGATCGGCGATACCACGGTCGGCTTGCAAGCTCGCCTGATGAGCCAGGCGCTCCGCAAGCTTGCCGGCTCGCTGTCCAAGTCCAACACGACGTGCATCTTCATTAACCAACTGCGTGAGAAGATCGGCGTCATGTTCGGCAACCCCGAGACCACGACGGGCGGCCGCGCCCTTAAGTTTTTCTCTTCGGTGCGTATCGACATTCGCCGCATCGACAGCATTAAGCTTAAGGATGAGGTTATCGGTAACCGCGTGCGCGCCAAGGTCGTTAAGAACAAGGTGGCAGCTCCGTTCCGTTCTGCTGAGTTTGACATCATGTACGGTACGGGCATCTCTAAGGAGGGCTCGATTCTGGACATGGCTGTCGAGTGCGGCATCTGCAAGAAGATGGGCTCCTGGTTTGCCTATGGCGAGGACAAGCTCGGCAACGGTCGCGAGGCCGCCAAGGCGTTCCTGCGCGAACACCCCGATTGCGCCGACGAGATTGAGCATAAGGTCCGCCTTGCCTGCGGGCTTGAGTTTGACGACGATGCTCCATCCGAGGTCGAGCTGACCGATCAGCCTGCGCCTGAGGAGTTTGACGAGCTTTACGCCATCGATGGTTCCGCCATGCTCGATGATGACGACGAGTAGCGGTTACGCTCATGTCGTATACGGTGACCGAGGCCACGGTCGTCTTTCCCGATAAGAAGGCGGCCTCCTCGTTCTCGAGCGGGTATGCGTCCAAAAAGCCTTGCGCACATATCGATTGTGAGCTTGAGGGCGGTTTTGAGCGGTCCATTTGGATTCCCGCGCGGGTCGCACGCCTGTATGTCAAAAACCGCCCCGATCTTCCCTGTGATTGGGACAACTTTCGTGAGGCGGTGCAGCTCGTCGAGCGTAAATGTGCACTTACCATGGTGACCGAGATGCTATCGCGACGCGACCATGCGACGGGCGAGGTCCGTGACAAGCTGGCTCGCTACGGCTTTCACCAGACCGCGATCGATTTCGCCGTCGAGCGCGCCACCGAGTATCGCTTTTTAGACGAGAACCGCTTTTGCTCGTACTTTATCGAGGAACGCAAGCGGCGCGGTTGGGGACAGCGTAAAATCGAGACCGAGCTCAAGCGCCGTCATGTCGTGCTCGATGACATTCCCGGTTATCCCGAGGACTATTTTGCCGTCGAAGACGATTTGGCGCGTGCGTCAGCCCTGCTCGCCAAGCGACGTGTTCCAGAGACGCGCGGATTCGAAAAACTGGTTCGGTTTTTGATGGGCAAGGGCTTCTCGTATCACATCGCCGCCGATGCCGTTAAGGCACGTCTCGATGCCGAACGTGAGGAATGTGCGGTTTAGGCGTATGCGTTTTGTGGCCCTGCCGTTCACCGCGTTTTAGCCGCCGTGCTGGGGCCATTTATTTGACAGTTGTTGTGGTTCAACGTACGATAAACACTGTCATTTGCTTTGTGATATGTGCTCATCTGTGATGAGTTTGTTTATATGTTTATCTGTATCCGACCCGCATAAGCTGCGCCCATATTACTCAAATGTCGCGAGCCGTTCGTAAGGACGGTTCGCTTTGTTGTGTAACGAATCCATAAAAAGGAGTGAGCATGCCTATCATCGCAGCGCTCGTTGGCATCGTTTTGGGTACCATCGCCGCCATTGCCTACATGCGCACCGCCAAGCAGGGTAGTCTTCACGAGGCCGACGAAAAAATCCAGTCGGCACACGCACAGGCTGAGTCCCTGATCGGTGATGCCAAGCGTCAGGCCGAGACCCTCAAAAAAGAGGCTCTGCTCGAGGCTAAAGAGGAGATCATCAAGAACAAGCAGGCCGCCGAGGCCGAGGACAAGCAGCGTAAGAACGAGATTCGTACGCTCGAGAACCGCGTGATGCAGCGCGAGGAATCCCTTGATCGCCGCAACGACGCTCTCGACAAGCGCGAGCATCAGCTGTCCAGCCAGGCCGGTCAGGTCGAGAAGCGCTCCCGTGAGCTCGAGGAGCTCTGCGCAAAGCAGACCTCCGAGCTCGAGCGTATCGCCGACCTTACCCGCGAGGACGCCCACAAGGAGCTCCTCGATAAGGTTCGCGGCGAGGTCACCCACGAGGCCGCCACGATCATTCGCGAGTCCGAGCAGCAGGTTCGCGCCGAGTGCCACAAGACCGCCCAGGAGATTCTGTCTCTGGCGATTCAGCGCTGCGCTGCCGACCACACTGCCGAGGTCACCGTTACCTCCGTGCACATTCCCTCTGATGACCTCAAGGGCCGTATCATCGGTCGCGAGGGTCGCAACATCCGGACCTTCGAGCAGGTTTCCGGCGTCAACCTCGTGATCGACGACACGCCCGAGACCGTCGTTCTTTCGAGCTTCGACCCGGTCCGTCGTGAGACCGCCCGTGTCGCCCTCGAGAACCTCATCGCCGACGGCCGCATTCACCCTGCCCGTATCGAGGAGATGTATCACAAGGCCGCCGACCTGGTTCAGCAGCGCGTGCGCGAGGCTGGCGAGCAGGCTGCCTTCGATGCCGGCATCCACGACCTGCACCCCGAGATCGTCAAGACCCTTGGTGCCCTGCGCTACCGTACCTCGTTTGGTCAGAACGTGCTTCAGCATTCCCTCGAGGTCTCTGATCTGTGCGGCGTGATGGCTTCCGAGCTTGGCCTGGACGTTGTGACCGCCAAGCGCGCCGGCCTGCTTCATGACCTGGGCAAGGCAATCGACCACGACGTCGAGGGCCCGCATGCCGTCATCGGCGCCGAGCTTGCCCGCCGTTATGGCGAGAAGCCCGTTATCGTCCACGCTATTGAGGCTCACCATGCCGATGTCGACCCCAACACGGTGCTCGATGTCCTGGTGCAGGCCGCCGATGCTGTCTCTGCCTCTCGCCCCGGTGCCCGTCGCGAGTCTGCCGAGAACTACATCAAGCGTCTTGAGAAGCTCGAGGAGATCGCCAACTCTCATGACGGCGTCGAACGTACCTATGCCATGCAGGCCGGTCGCGAGGTCCACGTCATGGTCCAGCCAGACAAGATTTCCGATGCCCAGTCCACGGTTCTGGCTCACGATATCGCCCATCAGATCGAGGAAGAGATGGAGTATCCCGGTCAGGTGCGCGTCGTCGTGATTCGCGAGAGCCGCGCTGTCGATATCGCTAAATAACATGAGCGACGCGAACGAGCTCATCTCATTTATCGCGTCGATGTCGGGGGAGGGCAACCTTCGCGTCGAGGAGAACCTTGGCGAGGGGTATGTCCGCCTCCGCGTTTCGGAGGCCGAGCGGCGCCAGGCTAAGCACGACATTCAGCATGTCGAGGACATCGTCATCGAAATGCTCCGTAATGCTCGCGATGCCGGCGCCGACAAGGTCTATCTCGCCACGACCAAGGAAGATGGCGTCCGCACGCTTGTCTTTCTGGATAACGGTTCTGGCGTTCCGCAGGATATGCAAGAGCGAATCTTTGATGCCCGCGTTACCTCCAAGCTCGAGAGCATGAAGATGGACCGTTGGGGCGTTCACGGTCGTGGCATGGCATTGTTTTCGATCAAGCAGAACACCGACGAGGCCCGTGTGGTCACGTCCGGTGTCGATCTTGGTTCAGCCTTCAAGGTGAGCGTTGCGGCTAACCGCCTCAGTGAGCGTGCCGATCAGTCCAGCTGGCCCCAGGCCGTCAAGGATGAGGACGGACGTTATGTCTGTGCTCGCGGTCCGCATAATATTATTCGCGCTGCTTGTGAGTTTGCGCTCGAAGAGTTGCGTGGTTGCGATGTCTATCTTGGTTCTCCGTCTGAGATTGCCGCGACCCTTTATGCTCAGGCGTCAAGCCGGCTCGATACGTCTCGTCTCCTGTTCATTGATGACGAGAGCGAGCTTCCGGTTGTCGATCGTTTAGGCCTTGCTTCTGATGCCGAGGACTTTATCCGTATCTGTTCGGGTTTGGGTCTTGAGATGTCCGAGCGCACGGCCCATCGCATTTTGGTAGGGCAGATTAAGCCCGTTCGCGGTGTGACCGCGCGTCTGCTGCGCGAGCGTGATTCGTCCTCGCGTGCGCCGGCTCCTGTCGATCTCGCGAAGGATCGTCGCGGGCTACGTATTGCCAAGGATGACATTGCACAGTTTTCGCGTGCTGTGGAGCGCGACTTTAATGACCTTGCTGCCCGGTACTATCTCAACCTTTGCGGCGACCCAAAGATTCGTGTTTCGCGTGATCGAATCACCGTGACCTTTGATCTTGCCAAAGAGGAATAGTGCCTTTACCGAGTCCACTCGGTACGATACAGTTATTGCAGTTAAAACGTACTTTTAAATGCAGGAGTTTCTTCATGGATTGCCTGAAGGTATCAAGCAAATCATCGCCCGCGTCCGTTGCCGGCGCCATCGCCGGCATGGTCAAGGATGGTGTACCCGTCAACATCCAGTGTGTCGGCGCTGGTGCCGTCAACCAAGCCATTAAGGCCGTTGCTATCGCGCGCGGTTTTTTGATTCCAACCGGTTTTGATATTTCCTGCGCGCCCGTGTTCTCCGACATCCTCATTAACGGGGAGTCGCGCACGGCCATCCGCCTTTCTATCTACGTTCACCAGATCAATCGAGCTGCTATGGATAACGTCGTCATGGATGATGTTAAGCCTGTGGCATAGCTTCTGCTTGCCTCGTTCCGCTCCCCATCGTTAGGACTTATGCACATGGACCAGCGTTCCGTACGCGATATTCTTGCCGGTAAAACCTACTTTATCCGCACCTTTGGCTGCCAGATGAATCAGCACGACTCCGAGCGTGTGAGCGGTCTGCTTGATTCGTATGGCTGCCTCATGGCGCTCGATCCCGCGCATGCCGATATCGTTGTCTTCATGACGTGCTGCGTGCGCGAGGCCGCCGATACTCGCCTGTACGGTCAGTGCAATTCCTGCAAAAGCCTGCCGCCTTCGCCTTCGGGCAAGCGCGTGGTTGCCGTTGGCGGTTGCATCGCGCAGCGCGATGGCGAGGGCCTGCTCACCAACGTCGATAATGTCAATGTCATTTTTGGCACGCATTCCATCGCACATGTGGCCGAGCTCATTGCCGAGGCGTTCCTTGATGGTAAGCGTCATATCCGTGCCAATGAGCATGAGGATACGGACGCCATGAGCATGCCGTGGCATCGCGAGACCCAGTATCACGCTTGGGTGCCCATCATGACAGGCTGCAATAATTTCTGCACCTATTGCATCGTGCCGTATGTGCGTGGTCGCGAAAAGAGCCGCCCCTTCGAGGAGATTGTCGACGAGGTGACCGGTTTGGTACGCCAGGGCGTGCGTGAGATTACGCTGTTGGGCCAAAACGTTAACTCATATGGTCGCGATCTGTTTGGCAAGCCGCGTTTTGCCGATCTGCTGCGTGCCGTGGGCGATACGGGTGTGGAGCGTATCTTCTTTACGTCTTCACATCCCAAGGACCTGCTGCCCGAGACCATCGATGCCATGGCCGAGACGCCTGCCGTTATGCCGCAGCTGCATCTGGCCGTCCAGTCAGGTTCGACGCGGATCCTCAAAGAGATGAATCGCCGTTATACACGCGAGGACTATCTGGGCCTTGTCGATCGCATTCGCAACCGCATGCCCGACATCGCGCTCTCGACCGACATTATCGTTGGCTTCCCGGGTGAGACTGAAGAGGACTTTGAGCAGACGTTCTCACTTGCCGAGACGGTCCGCTATGCTCAGGCCTATACCTTCATCTATTCCAAGCGCGCCGGTACCCCGGCTGCCGAGATTGACGATCCTACGCCGCATGAGGTTATTCTCGAGCGTTTCAACCGCTTGGTTAAGGTTATCGAGACCACGGCATACGAGTATAACCAGGGTGAGCTTCATACTGTGGTTCCGGCGCTCATTGAGGGAACGAGTAAAAAGAACGACGCGGTCCTGCTGGGCAAGAGTCCCAAGAATCAGACTGTGCACGCGCCTATCCCCGAGGGTTACAGCATCGATCAGCTTGTTGGCAAGATCGTTGATGTTGACGTTGACGTTGCCAAGACCTGGTATTTGTCCGGCTCCGTTGTGGGCGAGCCTCGCTAATGGTTGCTCCCGGGGCAGGTCTTTCCGCCGTTGCGATCGTCGGTCCGACGGCGGTTGGTAAGAGCGATGTTGCCGACCGTTTGGCAGCCCGTCTTTCGTCCGAAGTGCTGTCGTGCGACGCGATGCAAATCTATCGCGGCATGGACATCGGTACCGCAAAGATGGCGCCCGATGAGTGTACGGCGCCGCTGCGTCTCGTCGACATTGTAGAGCCGGGTGTGGCATATTCTGCTGCGCTTTATCAGGCTGACGCTCGCGTGCATGTTGAACGTCTCCTTGGTTCGGGTTGCCTGCCGGTTTTTTGCGGAGGTACGGGGCTATATCTCAAGGCCGCCCTTGATGAGATGGACTTTCCCTCGGGTGAACTTGAGGACGATCGTCGTGCGGGCTATCAGGAGCTTGCCGAGCGTATTGGCGAGGAAGAACTGCATGCCCTGCTTGCCGAGCGTGATCCAGAATCAGCTGCTGTTATTCATCCCCATAACGTGCGGCGTGTGATTCGCGCGCTCGAAATGCACGATGATGGGGTTTCCTATGCGCAGCAAAAGTCGCAGTTTAGTGTTCCGCGCGAGCATTATCATGCGTTATGGTTTGGCCTGACGCGAAATCGCGAGGTGCTCTATGAACGCATTAACCTGCGCGTCGATCTGATGTTTGAGCAGGGTCTTGTCGACGAGGTCCGCGGTCTTATGGACCAGGGGCTGGGAGATGCCCTGACGTCGATGCAGGCAATTGGCTATAAAGAGATCATCGATGCTTTCAATGGCGTGATGAGCATGGATGAGGCTCGCGAACTCATTAAGATGCGTTCGCGTCGTTATGCCAAGCGTCAGCTTTCGTGGTTTAAGCGCGATGACCGTATCGTGTGGTTTGATATGGATGAATGTACGATCGATGGGGTCGTTGAGGATATCCTGCATCGTATTGAGGCTGCCTAATGGCCCGTTTCCCCCTTGTTCCCACGGCACCCGAGCCCGAGCGTGCCATTTTAGTTGGTGTTGAGTGGCGCGACAATGCATGGCCACTCGATCGATCGCTCGATGAGCTGGAACGCCTTGCCCACACGGCTGGTGCCCAGTGCGTGGCACGCTTGTCGCAGCGTTTGGTAAAGCCGTATCCTAAATCGTTTATCGGTTCCGGTAAGGTTGAAGAGCTGTGCGGCCTGGTGCATCGCATGGATGCCGATGTCGTTATTTTTGACGACGACCTGACCCCCTCGCAGCAATCCTATTTGGAGAAAGCCGTGGGCGAGCCGGTAAAGATTATCGATCGTACAGCACTGATCCTGGATATCTTTGGCCTGCATGCTCAGACGCGTGAGGGACGCCTGCAGGTACAGCTGGCACAGCTTCAATATTTGTTGCCTCGCCTGCGTGGCATGTGGAGCCATCTCGCCAAGGAGCAGACGCGCGGCGGCATCGGCTCACGTTTTGGTCAGGGCGAAAGTCAGCTCGAGGTCGACCGTCGCCTCATTCGTAATAAGATCGCTGCGCTTCGTCGTGAGCTCAAGCAGGTTGAACAGCGTCGTGATGTTCAATCCAAGAGTCGCATTGAGTCACCGGCGTTTCGCGTCGCGTTAGCCGGTTATACCAATGCCGGTAAATCGACGTTACTCAATCGTCTGACCGGCTCTACGGTACTTTCGCGGGACAAGCTGTTTGCTACGCTCGACCCGACGACGCGTTCGTATCGTCTGCCCGGCGGTCGCGGCATGACGATTACCGATACCGTCGGCTTTATTCAAAAGCTGCCCCATGGTCTGGTCGATGCCTTTAAATCGACGCTGTCCGAGGTTTTGGGCGCCGATCTAATTCTCAAAGTCGTAGATGCGTCTGACGAGGACTATGAGCGGCAGCTGGAGGCTGTCGACCGCGTGCTTGATGAGATCGGCGCCGGAGAGCGTTTAACGCTGACCGTATTCAATAAAATCGATCTTCTCGATAGCGTCGATCGATTGAGTTTCCGTCGTCGCTATCCGGAGGCCGTTCTGTTCTCGGCCCAAACGGGCGAGGGGCTCGACGATCTCGTCGACCGGATTGCTCGCGAGGCAGCTGCCACCGATGTGTTGCTCTCCGCTGATATCCCGTATCGTGAGGGCGCTCTCATCACGCTGGTGCATGAGCAGGGAACCCTTCTGCATGAGGAATATCTCGAGGACGGCGTTCGCATTGTGGCGAAGTTGCCGGCTCGTATTGCACCGCTGCTCGAGCGTTATCGCACCGAGTAGACGAGCTCCAAAATGCCCAGAATGATGGGCTGATGCAGCAGATAAAAGAGGAGAGCGTGACGTCCAAGGCTGGCGAGCGCCGGCAGGGGGTTGGCGTAGGCCCAGCTAGGGACGGTCTTATCGATTCCCTGCGCTATGTGTGCGGCGAAGTATCCTGCAAGATACATAAAGATAAACGGGATGATGGGGTAGTAATCACCTGAGATAAACCCAGGGCTCGGAAATCCCAGCCACGCCAGGTAGGGGACAGGGTAGATCGTTTTGGGGATGCTCCAGGTGATTACGAACAACATAAGGCATAGGGGCATGCCCCATCTCGCCGTTATCTTCTTAAGGACGGGATCGGTCAACGCCACGATGCCGGTGCATGCGGCCATGCAGTAGATGATGCCAAAATTAACCGAATCGTCGACTGAGACAAGTGTTGTTGCCAACCAGACAACGAGTGCTGCTAAGGCGTATTTGGCGGCACGTTTGATATTGTTGCGCGAAAGGGTGCACATCCAACCGGCGATAAACAAAAATACCCAGCTGATGCTGGCGCGCCAGATGTCTTGAAAGGCTGACTGGGTAAACCAGGGCATATCCCAGCCGTACAGGTAGGCGAGATCATAGCAAGCGTGAAAACCTGCCATAGAAATCATCGTAAACCCGCGGACGGTATCAAATATGGTGATGCGTTTTTGCATTACGAGAACCGGCGCATCAAGCCGACGACTTTGCCCAGGATAACGGGATTCGTTGCATAGATAGGTTCCATGGTGTCGTTCTCGGGCTGCAAGCGCACACGCCCCTGCTCCTTGTAGAACGTCTTGACGGTCGCCGAACCATCAATCATGGCCACGACAATTTCGCCGTTCATGGCACTCTTTTGTTCACGGACGATGATGTAATCGCCATTGAAGATGCCGACATTGATCATTGAGCTCCCATGCACCTCAAGGATAAAGGAACCCTGATCAGTGGCGATTTCGGTCGGGATAGTAAACGTGTCTTCGATATTCTGCTCGGCCAGAATGGGAATCCCAGCCGCGACGCGACCAACGAGCGGTAGCGAGACCGTTCCGCGAGGTGCGGTGGGCTCGTCAGATTTAGAAATTGAGACAGAGGAACCATCCTCGTTAAAGAGTTCCAGGGCGCGCGGTTTGGTGGCATCGCGCTTGAGTAGCCCGCGCGCCTCCAGGGCAGAGAGATGGGCGTGCACGGTGCTGGGGGAGGAAAGGCCCACGGCAGAAGCCATCTCGCGCACGCTGGGCGGATAACCCTTCTCCTGCTGATATGCCTTGATGAAGTCGTAAATTTGCTGCTGACGCTTGGTAATTTTGCGAGCCATCAGGGCATCCTCTCTACCCATGTCAAACAAATGTTCGAATTTTGCTTGACAGGAACAACTGTTCGAAGATAATAATAACCGAACATTCGTTCTCGCGCTAGACATTTTTGTCCGCGCGGCTTGATAAAACTGTTCTCAGCAAAACACGCGAGAGGAGAACATGATGAACGTAACGAATATGGTCCAGGGAAACCTCGCCCTTAAGCTCGAGACGCCTGCAGAACCCACTTTTACGGTTGTTCAGGGTGGCCGCTCCGGCTTTCAGCCTTTGACCGTAAAGCCTGCGCGCAATCAGCAGGCTGTAGTCGCGCCGGCCCGCGTTGCCCTGAAGGTTCCGACGATTGTCGCCGTCGCCGTTGCGCTTACGCTCTTCTTTGTCCTCGCTATGTCGGTCTTTAGCACTCGTCACGCCGCGTATGCCGAGTCCGTTTCCAACATTACCTACGAGACCATTCGCGTTCAGCCTGGCGATTCTCTTTGGTCGATTGCCGAAGAATATCCAATCGAAGGCCTTTCCACGCAAGAGACTTCCGACATGATCCGTAGCGTCAATCATCTGGAGCATGGTTCGCTCGCCGCCGGTGCGCATCTTAAGGTTCCTGCTCGTTCGTAATCATTATCGCGCTGCGCATGGTACCCTTGTTATCGTTTAAGAGGAGGTACCATGCGCTGTCCCAAATGCGGCAAGGCACATACCCGCGTCGTTGATTCCCGTATGCAGGAGTCAAATAACACCATTAAGCGCCGTCGCGAATGTTGCTCGTGTAACTACCGCTTTACAACGTTTGAGCGATGCGAGGACCCTATCGAGGTCATTAAGTCAGATGGAACTAAGCAGCGGTTCGATCGCAATAAGCTTCTTGTCGGCTTGATGCGCGCCACCATCAAGCGCGATATCGACACTAAGAAGCTCAATGAGATTATCGATGACATCGAGGTCGAGCTGCGCTCTCGCACACTGACGGCCGTCACGTCCCATGAGTTGGGTGACATGGTGCTCAAGCGCTTGGCCAAGATCGACAAGGTGGCGTACATCCGCTTTGCCTCGGTCTACCGCGATTTCAAAGACGTCGATGAGTTTCTGCAAGAGCTCGACAAGCTAAGGTGATTCCATGTCCAACATTACCGTCAACATAAAGCGTCTCGATCCCACCGTCGAGCTTCCCAAATACGCCCATCCCACCGATGCCGGCTTGGATTTGCGCTCCAATGAGGACTGCGTCCTGAAGCCCTTCGAACGCCGTCTGGTCTCTACGGGGCTGGCCATCGCCCTGCCCGATGGCTACGCCGGCTTCGTTCAGCCCCGCAGCGGCTTGGCCATCAAGCAGGGCCTGTCTATAGTCAACACGCCGGGCCTCATCGACGCCCACTACCGAGGAGAACTCAAGGTTATCCTCATCAACCTGGATCCCTCCATTAACATTCAAATCAATAAAGGCGACCGCATAGCCCAACTCGTCATCCAAGAAGTCCCCACGGTCAACCTCATAGAAGTAGAAGAACTAGACAAAACCGACCGAGGCAACGGAGGCTTCGGCTCCAGCGGCATCGCCTAGGGCGCTCGTATCCCTCCCGCCCGGGGCTTACCTATATCATTCCATGCTCAAACATTCTCGCGTCGCTTCGCTCGCTGCGAAACTGCGCGTGGAACGATATGTGAGAGAGGCGGGCGGGCGGCTACTCGCTTGAAAAAATATTTACATTCTAGTAAGCCAATGCGACAAAGGAACAATCCCTTTGTCGCATTGGCTTACTGTATTTAGATTTTCCGGTTTCGCCTTTGAAGGTTCTAGTGGTGGGGAATCTGGTATAGCTGCTAGTACGTAAACGCAGCTTACCTGCGGGAGGCCCCTATATATCGTCCCACGCGCAGTTTCGCAGCGAAGCGAGAATGTTTGAGCATGGGATGATATATAGGGGCCTCCCGCAGGTAAGCGGACATAAAGACGCTAGCGGATATGCGCGGGTTTTCCGCCCCAGTAGAAGCGGCAAAAGGCTCTTTTGCGCTTTTGGGGTTTGCCTACGAGCTCCATGGTTGCGATGGCTATGTCTTCGGCTGCGTGTGGGCGGCGTAGTACTTCGCCGTTGATGAGCAGTGCCTTGAGCGACTCAGGATGATCGTGGAGATGACGCAACGTCACGATGAGCTCTCGTGCGGTGGTGACATGCATGCTGGCGCCCATGCCGGTGAGCATGGTGGTGTTGGCCTTTTCCTGGCCATAGGACTTGCCCAGCAGGATCATCGGCAGGTGTGCGCACAGGCATTCGGTGACGGTGAGTCCGCCCGATTTGAGAATTGCCAGGTCGCAGCCGTGCATAAGCGCTGCCATATCATCGACATAGTCCAGAACCGTGACGTTTTCGAGCTTCATGGCGTCGAAGAGCGTTTTGAGGCGGGTGGCATATTCGGTGTCTTTGCCCGGCAAAAAGACAAAGTGCATGTCTTCGAAGCTGCGTAGGAAGGGGAGGGTGCGGTCCATCTCCGCGCGAAAGCGAACGTACGGTTGAGGCAAGCTGGCACCGGCCATTACCAGCACGACGGTCTTGTCGGTGGGGAGGTTGAACTTAGCTAGCTCTTCCTCGCGATCGTAATCCGTGTCGAATCCGGCGCGAATAGGAATGCCGGTAATGCGAATCTTTGTCTCGAGCACCTTGCGCGGACGCAGCGTTTCGGCCATAAATTCGTTGGCAACACAGAATAAATCGGTGTCCTTGTGGGGCCACCATCCCTCGACTTCGTAGTCGGTCGGTACGCAGATGACCGGATAATCGATACCCGTAATTACGCGGGCGCCCACGGCAACATTGGCTGCTGTGATGTGCGTTGCAACCACGGCTATGGGCCTGCGGCTACGAATATATTCGTTGAAGGCGGGGAACATAATTCGCGACCATGCCGTTCCGCCACCCCAGAGAAGATGTCCCGTAAGCGTATATCGCCAGGTCAGGTCGTAAATGGGGCGCGTGGCTCCCGTAAAAGAAGCCGCGGTCTTATTGCCGTCGAATTTAATACGTCCAAAATCAAGGATATCGAGCACTTCAATCTCAATATCCTCGGGGATGCCATTGGTGCCGCGGATGAGGTCGAATGCCTGCGCTATCGCATTTGCGGCGGCCTTGTGGCCCGAGCCAACGGAGGCGTGCACGATGGTCATGAGAGGTTTTTGTTGAGCCAGGAGCGTGGTTTGCTCCGATTGGGGAGTGCTGTGCGTGAGCAGGGGAGCGTCGTCACTCGTCTGCGCCTGGTCCATCGATAACTCCCCTTCAGCTTTGTAATACGGATTTATCATTGTAGTGCATGAGTGTCACGTTCACGTAAATTTGGGTATGAGCGCAAAGAACGTCAATGTTTCGACGAGAGGATGTTCCATGACTACCGATCAGCCGATCGATGTTGCGATTATCGGTGGCGGCCCCGCGGGCTATGCTGCCGCCATTTATGCTGCGCGTGCCAACCTGACGACGACCGTGATTGAGCAGGGCATGTCGGGAGGGCAGATCGCCACAACCAATGAGGTCGAGAACTATCCGGGTTTCCCGCTCCTGAGTGGCGCCGAACTTGGCGAGCGTTTTCAGCAGCATGCAGAGGGCCTGGGAGCACAGGTTACATGGAGCATGGTTACGGGTATCGATTACGATGCCGATGCAGCGTTGTTTACGGTGCATCACGATATGGGCGATACGCTGGCCTCGAGCGTTATCGCTTGCATGGGTGCCACGCCGCGTCCGGCAGGTTTCGCAGGCGAGGATACGTATCGCGGTCGTGGCGTTTCATATTGCGCAACATGTGACGGCATGTTTTTCCGCGGCAAGCAGGTTTTTGTAATCGGTGGTGGCAATTCGGCATGCGAAGAGGCGCTGTTCCTGTCCGACATTGCCAGCAGTGTGACCATCGTGCTGCGCCGCGACCAGTTTCGTGCGCCCGATGGTGTTGTTCAGAAAGTACTCGCAAAGGACAATATTACAGTTAGGTACCAAACTAGTATTGTGGAGCTATCGGGCGAAGCCATGCCAACGACGATTACCTTTAAGGACAATGCATCTGGCGAGACTCATACCGAGTCATTTGAACCTGGCTCGTTTGGCATCTTTGTCTTTACGGGGATGCTGCCGCATACCGAGCTGGTTGAGCATCTAGTCGATCTGGCTCCTGACGGCGGCATTGTCACCGACGATTCGATGGCCACCCGTACGCCCGGCTTATTCGCAGCCGGCGATATCCGTTCCAAGCGTTTACGCCAGGTTGTGACCGCCGTTTCGGACGGAGCCATAGCAGCAACGAGCGCATACGCGTTTCTCCGTGAATAAGTACGATAATATATCTTATGTAAGGTTGCTATCTTTAAACAAAGTGGTTGGACGATGCATCAATGTGTTGTCCAACCACTTTTACTTGCCGGCTATGTGGTATGCAAAACTAGATAACCTAGAATACAATATAGAAAATGAACGGAGGACCTTTATGAACCACGTTAAACACGTTATTCCGATGTCCGATTCGTCGGTAAGCATTAAGCCCGAGGATATTCAGCCCACGGTGCTGCCCGATGCATTCATTCAGTCCGATATCGTGCGTAAACTCAATACGTTGAGTCTGCCGCGCTATAACCAGTTGCCCAATGTGACACTCTACCGCGACCAGGTCATTGAGTATGTTGCGCTGTGGATGGAGCCGCTGTCCATTTGCGTTGAGCACCCTGTCATTACGCCATCGATGATCAATAACTACGTGAAGGTCGGCCTGGTGCCTGCTCCGGTCAAAAAGCAATATGGCCGCGAGCAGATTGCCCGCCTGATCGCTATCTGCCTCTTTAAGCAGGTGCTACCTATTGCTGCGGTGCAGGCACTCTTTAACATTCAGCGTTTGAGCTACGATGCCCCGACGGCCTTCGATTATGTGGTCGATCAGCTCGAGGCATCGATTCGTTCGGCGTTTTCCGTCGAGCAGGCGCCGGTTCCCGATACGGCGCATCAGGTAACGCGTGAGTCGCTGCTTGTGCGCAGTGCGGTTTCATCCTTCGTTTCGAAAGCGTACCTGATGAGCTATCTAAAGTTTAATGGGTTTAATAGCTAGCCGACGTATAAAACGGGCGGAACAAAGGGCTATCTGCCACTTTGTCCCGCCCGTATTTTTGCTTGGTTGGACGTTATTGGCCCGAAGCCACGCCCATGCCGTAGCCGATAATGAGCCCATACATTTCGGCATAGTATGAATCTAGCCCGTTACAGGGCATGATGATAGTCTTGGAGCCTGGCCAGCGCTCCACAATTCGGCTGGCAAGTGCTTGGGCGCCTGCCTCATTCTCGACATGGTCGATAACGACCTCGCCGCCCGTAAAACCTTCGGCTTCCATGGTGTCGATGATCTTGTTGAGCATCTTCTTTTCGCCACGCGTGTGCCCGACGAGCTCGATTTTACCGGCCTCGCTCGCCGTGCCCAAAATGCGAATATTGAGCTTGTTGGCAATGACGCCGGCTGCCTTAGGAATGCGTCCTGCCTTTGCAAGGTTCTCGTAATTACACAGGCTAAAGAGAATCTTGCTGTTTTGCTCGAGACTGTCGAAGTAAGCGCAGGCGTCCTCAAAGGAAACGTCCGGGTTACTTGCAAGATAACGATCAAACAGCAAGAAGATCAGATCCATCTTGCCGCCTGCTGCCCGCGAATTGACCAGGTGAATCTGACGATTGGGCTCCTCGGCAAGTACCATATCGCGTGCCGTAGCGGCAGCGTTATAGCTTCCAGAGACACCCTCCGAGATTGGCATGCAGATCGTCTTGTCGGCGAGCTTAAAGAGCTCAGCCCACTCCCCCACGCTTGGGCAGGCGCTCGATGATGCGCTGGCTTCCGACTGAATGGCAACATTAAGCTCGTGAACATCGAGCAAAAGGTCGTCGACAAATTCGCGCTCCCCTACTCGAATTTTGAGAGGAGCGAATGCAAAGGTGGTACGGGGTGCAGTCGGTTGCCAATCGCGAAGATTGCAGCTCGAATCTGAGATAAGTGCCCAGCTCATTGAGGGTCCTTTCTAGTTGTTCCCCAACAATTATAGCCATCTTTTTGATTGATTGGACGGCTATCTAGTTTTGAATACTAGATAGCCGTCCTGATTTTATGGCAAACGGTAGGGAAAAAAGAATGGGCCTCGTGACTCAAGATCGCGAGGCCCACGTTCGTTCGCTGCAGTAATAAATTAGTAGCGCACGAAAATGTAATTGTTGTTCATGCCGGCGGCAACGGAGCTGATGATGACGCCCGTTTTGTAGTCGGAAGCATGGATCATCTGACCATTACCGATATAAATGCCGGTATGGTAGGAGTTAACCACAACATCGCCGGGTTGCGGATCGGACACACGGGTCCAACCCATGAAGTCGACCGTGGTGCCCAGACGGCAGTAGCGTCCCGTGAGGCAATAGCTTACAAAACCGGAGCAGTCAAAGCTGTTCGGTCCAATGCCGCCCCAAGAATACGCATAGCCGAGCTTGCTGTAGGCGCGCGAAACAACGGAGCCACCATCAACAGACTGACTCGGTGCTGAAGGCGTGGGAGCCGGAGCGGGCGTGGGGGCAGGCTGCGGTGCGGGAGCCGGCGTGTTGCCGCCCTGGTTGTTGTTATTGTTGGTCTGGCCGCCATTGTTGGTGTTCTCGGTCGTACCGGCGGTGTCGTTGCTCACCGTGGCCTTTTCGGCGGTGCTAGCATTAATGCCAGCCTGCAGCGCAGCGTTGGCCTCGGCCTCGGCAGCGAGCTCGGCCTGCAGCTGCGAATCCAGGGAGTTTACGACGTTCTGGGCTTCAGCCTGCTGGGCATTAAGCTCGTCGACCTTCTTTTGCGTGGTGGCGACGTTCTTCTCCTGCTCGGCCTGCTTATCGGTGAGCTGCTGCTTAAGCTCCTTGACCTCTTGAATGGTCTGAGCTTGCTTATCGGAAACTTTGCCGTAGTAGAACAGACGGTTGAGCATATCGCTCAGATCATCGACACCCGTCAAAACCTGAAGCAGGCTCAGACCGCCGGTTTTGTACTCGCCGGCGACATAGGTCGAGAGCTTGGCCTGACCATCGGCGATCTCCTGCTGCTTTTGCGTGATCTCGCCGGCAGTCTGATCGAGCGCCTGCGTCTGCGTGGCAAGCTCATCGTAAATCTGCTGGGTTTGGGTGCCGATCTGCTCGAGTTTCGTACGAGCAGCGGCAAGGTCGGATGCGGTATCGGCGTAGGCAGGAGCCGCGAGGCCCAAGCCCAAAACACAAGCGAGGGTTGCCGTAGCAGCGCAGCGTGCCATGTTTTTGTGCGTGTTTGCTGTGCGCATGTAGCTTCCTTTCCAGTAACTAAGGGTAACGGCTAGCCTACCGTCACCAGGCTAAAGAGCTCCACATCGTCATCAGACGGCGTGAGCTTCTCGCGCGGGTTGAGAAACGCAAGCTCAAGTATACAACCGTAACCGATAAGCTTTGCGCCCATATCTCGCACCAGTTTACCTGTTGCCTCGACGGTTCCGCCCGTCGCGACCAAGTCGTCCAGAATCAACACGGTATCTTTAGAGCTGATAGCGTCGGCATGGATCTCAATTGAATCGGTGCTGTACTCGAGCTCGTAGCTCTGGCTTACGGTCTCGCGCGGCAGCTTGCCCGGTTTACGTGCGGGAACAAAGCCGGCGCCAAGGGCTACAGCCACCGGTACGCCAACCATAAAGCCGCGAGCCTCGGGACCCACGACCTTGGTGATCCCCATGCCGGCAAAGTGCTCGGCGAGGGCATCGGTCATGGCTTTGAGCGCCTCGGGATTGCCAAAGAGCGGCGTGATGTCTTTAAAGACGACTCCGGGCTCGGGATAGTCGGGGATGTCGACGATTTGAGATTCGAAGTCGTACATTGCATGACCTTTCAATGAGTTGCCGAAATATCAGCAGCGGTTATTTGCCCGCGGTGACGGTGCCGGAGTGCGAAGGGGCGACGACCTTGAGCGGCTTTACGAGAGAATCCTCGTGCGAAGCAGGCGCGGCAGTTTCTTCGTTTTTGGCCTTGGTGGACTCGGAGCGAGCGATTTCCTCATCGAGTGCATCGATGTCGGCGTCCTCGACCACGGCGTTGAGCGACTCAAAAACGCGGTTTTTGAGCAGCGCGGTGTGCACGCCCTCCGTCAGGTCGTGAAGCTTCTTAAACGCACGCTCGAGCTTGGCGTCGCGCTCGTCATCGGAGGTATCCATGCCGAGCATGCTCACGAGCACCTGCTCAAACATCGAGGACTCGCGGTTGGCGGAAGACACGTACTGACGCAGGTTGCGCGGCTCGATATGGAAGCGTGACAGCTCGGAGCAGTAACGGATGATCGGAAAATCGCGACCATCGACGAGCTCACGATTCTGCGGACTCTTGATGATGCGAATAAGGTCGTTCTCGGCGAGCGAGCGGATAAACGAAATCTCGACGCCCAACATATCGGGAATGGTCTCGATGGGATGCAGCTTTTGTTTAGTCTCCTTGGGCTCCGTCTTGAGCGGAACATCGGACAGTAAGCCCACCTCGTAGGCGAGCGTTGACAGGTCCGTAGCGTTTTCCAAGCGCTGCTTAATCACGTTGAGCGGCATGTAGCGGGTCTTCTGCAGGTGCAGAATGACCTCCAGGCGATCAACGTCCTCCTTGGAGTACTGACGGTATCCCTTAGGCGTACGATGAGGGGTAATGAGCCCCTCATCCTCTAGAAATCTAATTTTTGAGTTCGAAAGATCGGGGTATGCGCCTCGAAGAAGGTTGACGACTTGGCCGATACTCAAATAGTTGCGTTCGGCCATGCCCTACTCACCGGTTTCGATGCGCTCCGGCGTGCTCTCGTGGTAGATGAGCGTAAACGTACCGATCTGGACGGATGAACCATCGTGCAGCGGGGCTGCATTGACGATGGCACCGTCGACCCAGGTGCCATTGAGCGAGCCCAAGTCCTCGATGCGAGCCTGGAGCCCCTCACGAATAATGCGCGCGTGGCTGCGCGAAACGGTCATGTCATTGAGGAAGATGCCGTTCGCAGGATCGCGGCCGATGGTGGTCACGTCGTCCTCGAGCTCAAAGGCGGCACCAGTCTGCGGACCCTTGACGATGGACAGAACGGGGGCGGTGATGCGCACGTTGGCCATGAGGTCGGGAACGGTGACGTCGCTTGAAGGCACGCGGAATACGCAGGTAGCGTCAGCAGTCTTATCATTCTGAGGCATATTGTTAACCATGTTGTCCATGACAACCCCTAACTTATCGCGGACGTGCCGCAAATAATGAACCGTACGTAATCATACCCCAACGAATCAGTCTTCGATTTCAGGGTTCAGAAAGTCGATGTCCTCGTCCTCGGGATGCGCGAGAGCCTGTTTAATGGCCACTCCGCCCTTAATGGAATAGATGACAGCCGTGAGCATGGAGAAGATCACGCCGCCGTACACAAAGAAGATGCCGAGGGGCACCGAGCTTCCGTTGAGGCCCGGGAAGGCCGTAAGGGTTGAAGGTAAAAGATGCAGGCCGTCAATAACGGGGAACCCGAGCAGCATGAGCGAGAAGCCGGTCATGAGCAGTGCAGTGGCAATCTTTCCGGGAAAGACGACATCGATGGGGCGACGGTGATAATGACGAACGATAAGCGTGCCGATGCCCAGATAGATGTCGCGGCCAATAATGAGCACGCAGACCCAGATGGGCAGCTCTCCGCGGACCACCAGCCCAAGTACGCCGGTGAACAGCAGCGCACGGTCGCAGATGGGATCCATGACCTTGCCGAGCCACGAGACCGTCTTGGTCATGCGGGCGATCTGACCGTCCATCCAGTCGGTAGAGGCGGCAACGGCGTAGATAACGATGGCGATGACGCGGTTGTTATCCGTCACAAACAGGTACAGAAATACCAGGGTGAGGATCAGGCGCGTAAAGGTGATGAAATTGGAGATCGTAAAGATCTTATTCGACGGGTAATCGGAAGTGCCGATAAGCTCCTTTTTGATCTTCTTTTTGATGCCCACAGGACTCCCCCGCTGGTTAACGACAAAACTTTCGATACTATACCCGTTCCGGCGATGTCTATCCAGCGTAAGCATAGAGAGTCCAGACATATGGAGGATGCTACTGGGTTGTGCGGGATTCTGCATTTGTGTACATCAGCCTCCAAATATGACATTTTTCGGCATCTTTGATGGCTGATGTACACGTTTTGATTCGGTGATTACATCTATCGGGAAAGTTGTTGCCTTAAGCAAATTAATCATGATGTGCGGGTCGAGAAGGGTTGGCGCCAAAAGAGCCCAACGGCCGTTACGGCTTCGTTAGAAACGCGCCCCACCATGGATGGTGAACCCAAAAGGTAAGGCGCGCGGGCACGGTGGCTCGGCCCGCGCGCCCGGAAGAGAAAGGATAAACCCATGGGTTACATGCTCGAGACGCGCGGGCTCACCAAGCGCTTCGGCCGCGGCGACCAGGCGCAGGACGCCGTGGCCGACGTGAGCCTTCATATCCGCGAGGGCGAGGTGTACGGGCTGCTCGGTCCCAACGGCGCCGGCAAGTCGACAACGCTCAAGATGATCTGCGGGATGCTGCGGCCGACGGCCGGGGAGATCCTCTTTGCCGGGCACGCCTGGCGCCGCGAGGACCTCTACGCAATCGGCAGCCTCATCGAGGAGGCGCCGCTCTACCCCAACCTCACCGCGCGCGAGAACCTGCGCGTGCGCACCACGCTGCTGGGCCTTCCCGAGAGCCGCATAGATGAGGTGCTCGCCGCCGTGGACCTCGCGGACACCGGGAAGAAGCGCGCCGGGCGCTTCTCGATGGGCATGCGGCAGCGCCTGGGGCTCGCGCTGGCGCTGATCGCCCGGCCACGCCTGCTCGTGCTCGACGAGCCCACCAACGGCCTCGACCCCATCGGCATCGAGGAGCTGCGCGACCAGATCCGCGGCTTCGCGGCGGCGGGTACGACGGTGATCGTTTCGAGCCACATCCTCTCCGAGGTGCAGCAGATGGCGGACACCATCGGCATCATCTGCGGGGGGCGCCTCGCCTACGAGGATGCGCTTCGGCCCGGGCAGGACCTCGAGGAACTCTTCATGAGCTTCTGTCGGGAAGGGCGACGAGCACGCGGGGAGGTGGCGGCATGACGGGCGAGAAAGGCGGCCTGCTCGCGGGCCTGCGCGCCGAGGCCCTGAAGTCGCGCCACGCGGCACCGGTTCGCCTGGCCGTGCTCATGGCGCTGCCGATGCCGCTGCTCGGCGCGATGCCCTACCGGGGCGTGCAGATCTTTAGTGCGTGGAACTACTGGTACGCGCTCTTCCTGCCCGTGTCTCTATCGCTCGTGGTGGCGTGCGTCGCACGGGCGGACGCTCGCACGCGGATGCGGGGGCTTCTGGGCCTGGGCTTCCCGCTCGGGCGCGCCTGGTGGGCCAAGGCGCTCTGGTGCCTTGCTCTTTGCACGCTCTCGAACCTCGTGGTCTTCGGCATCTACCTCGCGGGATCGGCGTTCTCCTCGCAGGGTCTCACGGCCGCGGGCACGCTCACGATGCTCCTCTGCGCGCTCGCCAACACGGTGACCGCGGCGTGGATGATCCCCGCAGGGCTCTTCCTCACGGCGCGGCTCGGCATGCTCGCGGGCATCTTCTGCCCGCTCGCCGCGCAGCTCGTGGGTGGGTTCGCCTGGTCGCTGATGCCGCTGCCGCAGCTCTTTCCGCCGTCGGCGAGCATGGTCATCCCCACGAGCTTCATTCCCGTGCTGCCGAGCGGCGAGCCGCTCGCGGCGGACATGGCGCTCGGCGGGGCGCTCACGGCGGACGGCATGCTCACGCTGGCGGGCCTTGCGGTCAGTGCGCTCGCGTTCGCCGCGCTCACGGCGGCGGGCGCGGCCTGGTTTGCGCACTCCGAGGAGAGGTGATGGCCATGACACGACTCTCCGATCCGACGCCGCGCATGACTCTCCCGCGGGCCCTGCTTTCCGAGGCCCTGCGCCTGGCGCGCTCCCCGCTCTCGGCGGTGCACCTCGCCTGCGGCCTGGCAGCCGGTCTTGCCTGCGGCGAGTACTTCTCCGTAACCCGATGGGACCCGGCGCTGGGCGCGGACGCCTGCGCCCAGTTCCTCGGCGCCCTCATGCCGCTCATGTCCGCCATCGTCTGCGGGCTCGCCGTGGACGAGGAGCGCGCTGTCGGGCGCCTCGCCAACCTCACGGCGGTCCCCTCGCGCGGGCGCGCCGTCGCGGCGAAGCTGCTCGCCCTTGCGGCGCTCGGCGCGGGCGCGCTGGCCGTGGCGCTCGGCGTGTTCGGGGCCGTGCTCGCCGTCGCCGGGCGCCTGCCGCTCGGGCCCGCTCCGCTTGCGGCCGCCTGGGCGGGCATCGTGCTGGGCAGCTTGCCCCTCTACGCGCTGGGGATCGGCGTGGCCCTGCGCCTCGGCCGCAACGCCGCCATCGGCGCCGGCGCGGCGGGGGTGCTCCTCGCGTTCTTCTCGGTGGGCGGACTTGCGCACGGCCTCATGACCGGCGAGCTCACCGGCGCTCTGGCGACGCCCCTGAGCTGGGTGCCGCTCGCCTGGCCCGCGCGCCTGGGGTCGCTCGGGGTGGAGGCCTTCATCGACGCCGCACGCGCGGCGGGCCCTCTCCTCACGACTGCGCTCGCTAGCCTCGTTCTCACCCTGGCAGCCGACGCCGTCCTTCTTGCCTGGTTCTGCCGCTTCGAGGACGGGAGGGTAGATGCGTAGGAAGCCGCTCGCCGCCATGTTCGTCCTCCTCTCCGCAGCGCTCGTCCTGGGCGGGAATGCCCTGCTCGACGCCGGCTGGGGGTCGGCGCTGCGCTCGATCGCCGACCGCGTGCTGCCTAACCCTGAGATCGCCATGTGGGCGCCCGCGCCCGAGCCCGGCAGCCACGCGAGCTCCTACGCCGACGCCACCGGGGCGGGGGCAAACTACGTCTACCTGGTGGACGCGGCGGACGACAGAGGCAATGTCCGAGAGCTCCAGCTCATCTTCTTCGGGCGGGAGTCGGACGGCGAGGGCTGGCTCGAGATCGAGGCGCGCGGCGGCTCGGGCGTGCGCTACCGCGCGTGCGACGCGGCCGAGACACCCGTGGCTGCGCGCAGGGCTCTGGACCGCTGAGCGCGGCGTTAGTACAATTCCGACGAGAGTTTCAGGAGGTCGAACATGGCGAGGATACTGGCAGTGGATGATGAACGGGCGATCCTCGACGCGCTTGCGCGCGTCCTCGGCCGCGACGGCCATGAGGTCGTCGCGGCGGAGGACCCGACGGCGGTCCCGGGGATGGACCTCTCGCGCTTCGACCTCGTGCTCTGCGACGTCATGATGCCGGGGCTCGACGGCTTCGAGCTCGTGCGGCAGATCCGCCCGGACTTCGACGGCCCCATCGTCTTCCTGACCGCTCGCGTGGCCGAGGAGGATGCCGTGGCCGCCTACGGCCTGGGCGCCGACGACTACGTCCGCAAGCCCTTCGGGGCCGCGGAGCTGCGCGCCAAGGTCGCGGCCCATCTACGCCGTGAGCGCCGGCCGCGCTCGCACGCCCTCTCCTTCGGGGAGGTGCGGATCGACCTCAGGGCGCGCGGCCTCGCCGTGGGCGGCGAGGCCGCGCCGCTCACGCCCACCGAGTACGCCATCTGCGAGTACCTCGCCCGCCACCCCGGGCAGGTCATGAGCCGCGCGCAGATACGCGAGGCGGTGCTCGGCTGGGAGAGCGACGCCGACGACGCGGCCATATCCATGCAGGTCAGTCGCGCCCGGAGGAAACTCTCCGAGGCCGGCGCCGATCCGATCGCGACCGTCTGGGGGATGGGGTACAAGTGGCAGCTCTGAGGATCGGGGCGCGAGGTCGCGGGGGCATGCCGCTCTCCTTCGTCATCGCGCGCTACTTCGCCTACGCGTTCGCGGCAGTCGCCACGGCGTGGCTCGCCTCGTTCATGATGCTCTCTGTGGCGATCAACGCGGGCTTCGTCTACGAGGCAAGCTGGGGGCCGGCCAATGCGCGCGAGGTCGCGGAGGGCCTGGCACGCGACGGCGTCTGCGGGCAGCAGGACGTGCCGACGGCGTACCGCTACCTCATCCTGAACAAGGACGGAAACGTGCTGATGACAGACCTCGAGAGCACGCGGCTCGAGGACGCGAAGGAAATGGCTCGTACGGCACTCGCCGCGGATCCGGGCACAGTGGAGATCGAGGGCGGGGGTTCGGGCGTTACCTACGCCGCGTTCCCGCTCAAAGGTGGCGGGGCCTGCGCGCTCGTCAGCGAGTATCTGCCGCAGTGGGTCTCGCGCGACCTCGCCGGCCTGCTTCCCAACCCGCAGAACCTCATGCTCGTCGGCGCCACGGCGGGAAGCGCACTTGCGCTTGCGCTCGTCGCGCGCCGCGCGAGCCGCGTGATCTCGCGCAAGATGGCGCCGCTCGCGGAGGCGGCGGGGCGCGTCGGCGCGGGGGAGCTCGACTTCGCGGTCGGCAGCACCAACGTGCGCGAGGTGAACGACGTCCTCGCCGCGATGGACGCCATGCGGGCCTCCCTCGCCGAGTCGCTCGAGGCCCGCTGGGCCGCGGAGCGGGGGCAGCGCGAGCAGATGACGTCGCTCGCCCACGACCTCAAGACGCCGCTCACCGTGCTGCGCGCCAACGCCGACTTCGTAGCGGAGGAGCTGGAAGACGAGAAAGACGCCGACCTCGCGGCCGCCGCGCGCGACATAGCCGGCAGTGTCGAAAGGCTCGACGGCTACGTGCGCCTGCTCATCGAGGCCTCGCGCGGGTCCGGCGGGGCGGAGAGGGCCCCCATGCGGCCGGCCGAGCTTTGCGAGCAGGTCCTCGCCGAGGCCGCCCAGATCGCCCGGGCGCGAGGCGTGACGCTCGACGCGGCCACGGGCCCCGCTGTCGCGGGCGCGCCCGAGGCCGCGCTCGACCGAACCGCCCTGGCGCGAGCCGCCGCGAACCTCGTGGCCAACGCCGCCGAGCACGCACGCTCGCGCGTGGCTGTCTCCTGCGACGTCGCGGGCGGGCACCTCGTCATCGAGGTTGCCGACGACGGACCGGGCTTTTCTCCCGCCGCCCTCGAACGCGGCTGCGAGCGCCTCTTCACAGACGACTCCTCCCGCTCCTCGCGTGACGAAGGCCGCCACTACGGGCTCGGCCTCCACGTCGCCTCCGAGGCCGCGAGCGCCCACGGGGGATCCGTCTCGCTCGCCAACGGCCCCTCGGGCGGTGCGGTGGCCACCATCGCGGTCCCCCTGTGCGGGATCTGACGATTTCCTCGATGTCTACCTCGACTGCGATATGTCGCTCGCCGAGGCCGCGACGAGATGGTGTTGCGTCTGCCCCGTTTGGTGCTTCTAGCTCAAATTTGATCTGATGTAAGGCCCGTGCAATCCTGCATGGGCCTTACTTTTGGCAATTGCTCGACCGATTCGTGGCTTGAAACGCAAATTATCGAGTTAAGGAGAAATGGGGTCATACAGCAGCTCTCAGAGCGCTTGCCGCACTCCCCCGCCATTACCTCTGCGGCGTCCTCGTATAGAGCCCATACCGTTTGGCATATCGTTGCAATCGCCCACTTGCCCACCGGTCAAGTGAACTACTGGAATAAATACAGCGACACGCTTGTCCGTTACAGTCGCTATATCTGTGTAAATCGCCGCGATAAATACAGCCTGTACTCGGCTGTATACCAACTACGCGTATGTAGATTCATATCGCGTTAATAAATCGGCTCAAGCGTGTGCAAAACGCGCAAGTAACCGCAAAAGGCGATTATCGCTCAGGTAGATTTTTGGCACCCCGTTGCTTAATCAAAATTAAGCAATTGCTTAAAACAAAAAAGGTCAGGCACTAGATGCCTGACCTGCAAACTTCTGGTCGGGACGACTGGATTCGAACCAGCGACCCCTTGACCCCCAGTCAAGTGCGCTACCAAGCTGCGCCACGTCCCGAAGCTTTTGTTTGTTGCTCTGCTCTCGCTCGCAACAGGGAGTATATTAACCCGAAACTTTAGACTTGTGCAAGAACTTTTTTATAAATTTTGAAGCAAGTCCAAAATTGTATCTGCGAGCTGGGGTTTTGTTAGAACGGGAAGTTCTTTCGTACCCGTTGTGCTCACAATCCAGGCCTTGTTGGTATCGGTTCCAAAGCCCGAATCGGCGCGTGAGACATCGTTGGCGATAATGGCATCGCAGCCTTTGCGTGCCAATTTGCGCTCGGCGTACTTGACGACGTTATCGGTCTCGGCAGCAAATCCGATTACGAGGCGATCGCCCTTTTGGCGTGAGAGTTCGGCCAAGATGTCAACGGTCTCGACGAGCTCGATTCGATCCAGGCGCTCGTTGGCCTTTTTGAGCTTATGGTCCGCCGGGGCCGCCGGCGTGTAGTCGGCGACGGCGGCGGCGCAAATGGCAGCGTCGGCCGTCTGGAAGGCGCTCAGCGCCGCCTGCAGCATCTCTGCGGCGGTCTGCACGCTTACGCACGCCACGCCGCGGGGAACATCGAGCGATGTCGGTCCCAGCACGAGCGTGACCTCGGCACCGCGGCGAGCGGCCTTCCCCGCCAGGGCGATGCCCATCTTGCCCGACGATCGGTTTCCAATAAAACGCACGGGGTCGATCGGTTCGTGCGTAGGACCGGCAGTGATGACGATGCGCTTGCCCGCCAGGTCTTGCGGCACGGGATTGAGCACCTCGCAGATGGCTTCGACGATGTCCTCGGGCTCGCTCATGCGCCCCGTGTCCACGTCGCCGCAAGCAAGGTAGCCACTACCGGGCCCAACCACGTGCACCCCGCGGTCGCGCAGCGTGGCCATATTGGCCTGGGTTGCCGGCGCCTTCCACATGCCATTGTTCATGGCCGGCGCGATCACAATGGGTCGCGGCGTGGCGAGTAGCGTCGTAGAAATCAGGTCATCGGCAATGCCGTTGGCCATCTTGGCGATGATATTGGCCGTCGCGGGCGCCACGACCACCAGATCGGGCTCCTGCGCCAGCGAAATGTGGTGGATGGGGTCGGAAGGATCGTCGAATAGCCCAACCGCGACCGGCTCGTTGGTGAGCGCGCGGAAGGTAAGCGGCCCCACAAACTCCGTGGCATGCTCGCTCATAACGACTTTGACACGTGCGCCGCGCTTTTGCAGCAGGCGCACGATATTGCACGACTTATAGGCGGCGATCCCGCCGGTAATGCCCAGCAGGATCGTTTTTCCCTCAAGTTGCATTGAATTGTTGGATGCCGCCGTCATCGCTAGGCTTCCTTACTCGGGAGCACCAGGAGGCGGTGGCAGTACGGACAGTGCGTAATCTCGCTACCGTCGTGGTTGAGGTCGCTCATGGACGATGCCTGCAGCGCGGTGTGGCAGACCGTGGGGATGTTGCCCTGGATGGTCTCGACGGCCAAGCCGCGGAACTGCTTGAGCAGACGCTCGTAGTCGCTGAGCACGTCGGTGGGCAGCGTAGCGGCCAGCGCGGTGCGCTCCTTGGTGGCGGCATCGATCTGGGCCTGGAGGTCGGCTGCCTTGGCGCGGGCGGCCTTGGTGTCGGCCTTCACGCCCTCCTCGAACTTGGCGATGATTGCCTGTGCGCGAGCCTCGCGGTCGAGCGCCTCCTTGTGGGCGACTACGACGTCCTTGCGGGTGTGCTCGATCTTGTCCAGGCGCTTGGCCAGGGTGGCGAGCTCGTTCTCCAGGTCCTGAACCTCGCGATAGTCAGAGCCGTCGACGTGGCGCTTCTTAGCGGCCTCAATGGCGTTATTGGTCTGGATCTCGGTGGTGTTGAGATCGTCGAGCTCAATATCCAGGTCCTTGCGCTGAGCGTAGAGCTTGGTCATTTCGGCCTTGAGCTTTACATAGGTCTTGCGCTTGGAAGCGAGCTCCTTGAGCTCCGGCATATTGGCAAGTTCGCTCTTGTTGCGGGCGAGCTCCAAATCGATCTGTTGCAGCTTGAGTAGCGTAGCGCCGGCGCTCATAAGTTCTCTCCTTTTGTCACAGTCCACCATTGGCAAGGGTTCAGTATTTTAATCGCATGACGGGGGTCGACCCCGGCGTCAACTGCAGAGTTCATCAATATATCAACGAACGGCTCCTCGGAGCGGTCGTGGCCGAGCAAGATCACCGACAGCCCGCGCAAGGCAAGGTCTTGCGCCACGTGGTAGCCCGCCTCGCCCGTCACGACAACATCTGCGCCCGCGGCGATGGCGAGCTCTCCGAAGTCGCCCAGGGAGCCGCCCAAAATGGCGACGGTGCGGCACGGGCGATCAGCTTTGCCCCACACACGCGGGTCGCTGCCAAAGGCCGTGGCAGCACGGGTGGCAAGATCGCGCAGCGTGCACGGGTCGTTGAGCGTTGCAAGTGCGCCCAGGCCGGTGGCCTCGGGGTCGTCCACGTGCTCCAGTGAGCTCACGGGTGCGGCACCCAGCAGCTTGCTCAGGCAGACACGGGCTTCGTGCGAGCGGTCCAGGTTGGTGTGGAGCGAGATAATGCTCACCCCGCAGCGGGCAGCCTCGTAGAGGGCCGCACTGCACTGGGGTCGTGTGGCATCCGCCGGACAAAAGGCCTCGGGTGCCTTGATGTATATGGGATGATGCGTCAGCAGCACGTTGGCGCTTGCTTCTTGGGCGCGGCGAACATTAGCCTCAGTCGCATCGAGTGCGCAGGCAACGCCGGTGATCTCCGCGGCCGGATCGCCAACGGAGAGTCCTACGTGGTCCCAGGGCTCGGTGTCCGTCTTGGGATAGCGTGCCAGTAGCGCGCGCTCGAGCTCGGCGACGATCATGCGGCACCTGCGATCGAGAGCAGCGTCTGGGCAAACTCGTCCAGATCGTCCGGATTCACGCGGTCGTCAAAGGAAATGCGCAGTGCACCTAGTGCCTGCTCGCGACCAATGCCCATGGCGCTGAGCACATGGCTCGGGTCCATGCTGCCGCTCGAGCACGCCGAGCCGGCCGAAACCTCAAAGCCGGCGGCGTCGAGCTTGATGATGAGTTCCTCTGAGTCCATGCCGTCAATGTAGATCGATAACATGCCGGGCAGACGGTCGGCTTGCGCGTAGTCACCCATGGTGGCGTGAATGCGCGGATGGGCCGTAAGCGTGGCGTAGAGCTTGTCGGAAAGGGCTTGCAGCTTCGCGCGCTCCTGAGCCACATGGGGCGTCAGAGACGAGGCGGCAGCGGCAAAGGCGAGCTGCGTGCGCAGGTCTTGCGTGCCGGCACGACGACCGGCCTCCTGTCCGCCGCCGAAGATGCGCGGGCGCAGCGGCGTGCGGCTCTTAAGGTAGAGTGCGCCAGATGCCACGGGACCGCCAATCTTGTGGGCTGCGACGGACATGGCGTCGACGCCCAGCTCGGTGACATCGAGTGGAATATGCAAGTAGCCCTGGATGGCATCGGTGTGGAACAGGGCACCTGCGGTGTGCGCAGCTGCGGCAAGCTCGCGGATGGGCTGCACCACGCCGGTTTCGTTGTTGGCGACCATAATGCTCACGAGCGCCACGTCGTCGCCTAGCAGCTCGACAAGCGTGGCAGGCTCAACGTAGCCCGCGCGGCAGGGCTGCACCAGGTCGACGGTAAAGCCGGCGGCACGCAGCAGCGGCAGGTTGTCCAGAATCGAATCGTGCTCGATGGCCGAAACGATTACGCGACCGCGCTTGCGATCGCGCTGACGAGCGCCCTCGGCAAGACCGAGCAGCGCCAGCTGGTTGGCTTCGGTGCCGCCGTTGGTCAGTACAATCTCGGACGGGCGGACGTGCGCGCCAAAGCTGCGGGCGATCTCGCGACGTGCAACCTCCAGACGCGCGGCAGCCTTGCGGCCGAGCGAATGCAGCGAGTTGGGGTTGACGCCGGCAAGCTCGCTGTCGTCGTACTCGCGCTGCGCAAGGAGCGCCTCGGCGCGCATTGGCGTCGAGGCGGCATAGTCAAGATTCACGGGTATGCGGTTTTGACCTGCGGTCATAAGGGTTTATGCCTCCTGTGCGGCCTCGTTGCCCAGCTTCTGCAGCAGCGCAACCTCGGCAGCGGGATCTTCGGACTTAAATACGGCGGAGCCGGCCACGAGCACGTTGGCGCCGGCCTTGACGACCTCGGCGATGTTCTTGGAAGAGATACCGCCGTCGACCTCGATCAGGGGCGACACGCCGTGGCGCTCGCACATGGCCTTGAGCTCGTGAAGCTTTGCGATGGTGCCCGGGATAAAGCTCTGGCCGCCAAAGCCCGGGTTCACGCTCATGAGCAGTACCATATCGACGACGTCGATGATGCTCTCGAGCACGCACACGGGGGTGGCGGGGTTGAGCACCACGCCGGCCTTGACGCCGCGCTGCTGCAGATGCGTGAGCGTGCGGTGCAGGTGCGTGGAAGCCTCGTAGTGCACGGTGATCATGTCGGCACCGGCGTCGGCGTACCAATCGACCGTCTCGTCGGGGTTCGTCACCATGAGGTGCGCGTCGACCGGTACATCGGTGGAGCGCTTGACGGCCTTAAGGATGTCAACGCCAAAGGTGAGGTTGCCGGTAAAGTGACCGTCCATAACGTCGAAGTGCACGTAGTCGGCACCGGCGATCTTGTCGAGTTCGCCCTTGAGGTTGGCCATGTCGGCCGAAAGGACAGACGGAGCGATTTTGATGGAACCCATGGTAGAAGCCTTTCTGCGCTAGTCGGTGAGTCCGTAGAACTCTTGAGAAGGGACGCGATCTGTGAGAATCTCGAGCGCCCTATCCAAAGTAACACCGTTGTAGAGCGTTTGCTCCACGGCAAAGGTGAGCGGAATGTCTACGCCCAGTGAACGGGCAAGCTCACTGACGCTGCGGGCCGCGACGGCGCCCTCGACCACCATATGCGTACGTGCCTGGTACTCGTCGAGCGAGATGCCGTGGGCAAACTCGTAGCCAAAGGTGCGGTTGCGCGAATGCTCGGAGGTGCAGGTGGCAATGAGGTCACCCATGCCGGCAAGACCCATGCAGGTCATGGCTTGACCGCCGCGGGCGTGCACCAGACGGCTGATCTCGGCCAGGCCGCGCGTCATGATAAGGGCAAGCGTGTTGTCGCCCGCACCAGAACCGGCGGAAATGCCGCACACGATGGCGATGACATTTTTCATGGCGCCGCAAACCTCGACGCCGGTCATGTCCTGCGACAGGTAGATGCGGAAGGCCGTGGATAGGAGCAGGTCCTTAAAGGTCTCCCCTACCTGTGGATCATTGCTGGCGATGACGGCGGCAGAAAGCCCGCCGCGGCAGATCTCCTCGGCATGGTTGGGGCCCGAGAGCGCCGCGACACGCGACTCGTTGCCGATCTCACTGGCGATTACCTCACTCATAAGCAGGCCGGATTCGGGCTCAATACCCTTGGTGAGGCAGAGTGCCGGGGTGTCGGCGGCGATGAAGGGTGCTGCCTGATGGCATACGCTGCGCAGGTGCGTGGAGGGCACGGCAAAGATGATGGCCTCGGCGCCGTCGAGCGCCTGCGACAGGTCCGTGGCGGCGACAACGTTGCCGGGCAGCTCGTAGTCCACCAGATACCGGGGATTGCGGTGCTCGGCATTGATGCCGGTGGCCGTCTGCTCGCTATGGGCCCACATGGTCACGCGCTCGGCTCGCTCGGCGGCGAGGCCGGCGACGGCGGTTCCCCAGGAGCCGGAGCCAATCAGCGCAACATTCATGACTCTCTCCTACTTATCGTCGGGCTCGGTGACGCGCTTGGTAAACGAGAGCTTGGACTCCTTACCGGCCATGAGCTTTTGGATATTCGAGCGATGGGCCCACACCACGGTGATGCCGATCATCGCCATGCAGAACTTGAGGCCCAGGCTGCTGTACGGAAAGACCGCGCAAGCAGCGATAGGAAGTCCGATGGCCGCGGCAAGCGAACCCACTGACACATACTTGGTGATGGCGACGGCTACGATAAACATGCCCAGCAGCGACAGGCCAATAGGCCAGTACCAGGCGAGGATGACACCCAGACCAACTGCGATACCCTTGCCGCCGTGGAAGTTGAGATAGGGCGAGAAGATATGGCCCCACACGGCTGCCAGGCAAATGACACCGAGCATCCAGTCGCCGGGGGCTCCGGGCGCCATGATGTTCGGCGGAAATCCATAGCCCACGCTCGCGATGAACGGACGGGCGATGACAACGCAGATGGCGCCCTTAAGGCAGTCGAGCAGCAGCGTGAGCGCGGCCACCTTGGGGCCGGCTACGCGCAGGGCGTTGGTGGTGCCGATGTTACCGGAGCCCGCCTTGCGAATGTCGGTGTGGTTAAACACGCGGCCCAAGATCAGGCCAAACGGAATCGCTCCGATAAAGAACGAGACCACGGCGCAGATGGCGGTCAGCAGAATCGGATTATGCATCCTTTTGCTCCTTCTTCCTAAAGAAGAGTCGAATGGGCGTGCCGGCAAAGTCGAAGGTCGAGCGCATGCGGTTCTCCACGTAGCGCTGGTAGGTGTCGTTGACCAGGTCACTGTGGTTGACGAAGAACGTGAACGTCGGCGGGTTGACGCCCGTCTGGGTCACGTAGTGCATGCGCAGGCGGCGCTTGCCGTCCACCACGGTATGACCGAACTCGCGCAGGTCGGTGAGGAACGCGTTGAGGCGCGAGGTGCTAATCTTCTGCGAGCGCGTCTTTTCGGCGGCGTCTACCATCGCCCAGATCTTCTCGACGCTGCGGCCGGTGAGAGCAGAGATGCGCAGGTACTGGGCCCAGGGAGCCATGACGCCCAGACGGCGGTCGATGGTCTCCATGCAGGCCTCGCGCTTACGGTCGTCGTCGAGCAGATCCCACTTGTTGAGCAGCACAACGATGGCGCAGCCGCGCTCGATGGCAAGACCCATGACCTTCTGGTCCTGCTCGGTAACGCCCACGGAGGCGTCGACGACGAGCAGCGCCACGTCGGCGCGGTCGATGGCGCGCAGGCCGCGGACCATGGAGTAGTACTCGATGTTCTCGTACACGGTGCTCTTCTTGCGAATGCCCGCGGTGTCGACCATGCGGTAGTGCTTGCCGTTACGCTCGACGACAGTGTCGATGGCGTCGCGCGTCGTGCCGGCAATGTTGGACACGATAGAACGGTCGGCGCCCAGGATGCGGTTGAACAGCGACGACTTGCCGGCGTTGGGGCGGCCGATGATGGCCACGTTCAGCGCGTCGGGGAACTCATCGGCGACCTCGTCTTCTTCCTCGGGAAGCAGGGCCACGATATCGTCGAGCAGGTCGCCCGTGCCATGGCCATGCAGGGCCGAGAGCGGCGTGGGCTCGCCGATACCGAGCGAATAGAACTCCCAGATGCTGTCGTTTTCGCGATCGGGGTTGTCGAGCTTGTTCACCAGCAGAAAGACCGGCTTGTCGCAGCGCTTGAGCATGCGGGCGACCGACTCGTCCTCTTCGGTGACGCCGGTGCGGCCATCGACTACAAACAGGATGACTGCGGCTTCCTCGGCGGCGGCGAGCGCCTGGTCGCGGATGGACGTGGCAAAGACGTCGTCGCTCTTGAGCGGCTCGATACCGCCCGTGTCGACGATGGTGAACTCGCGGCCGTTCCAATCGGCCGTGTGATACGAGCGGTCGCGCGTGACGCCGCGAGACTCGTGGACGATGGCGTCCGAGGTCTGGGCCAGGCGGTTAACGAGCGTGGATTTGCCCACGTTGGGGCGTCCGACGACGGCGACGATAGGTTTCATCTGCTCTCCTTTAATGGGTAGGTTCAGTGGAAGTGTTAGAGTCGGCAGGCACAATGCCAAGGATATGCTCCAGGGTATCGAGCAGCTCATGCGGCATGGTTGACACCACATGAACCTCGGCGCCGCGACTGGTAAGGCTTGCGAGTAAATCGTCACGATGATACTCGTCAAGCGTCATGCCGTCAGCGTTGAACATGAGCTTAGGCACAAAGAGCATAACCCCCGACAGATCTTGGGGCAGCTGCTCCAAGATGTCACACGCGACGATGAGGCCGGTCACGTCCACGTTGCCGCCAAAGTAGCGGTTCTTGATGGCCGTGACAGTGCCGGCGAGTCCCTGGGGCGACTCCACAAAGCGGGCCACCGTGTCGCGTGCGCTGGCGCCCGAGAGGCACAGCAGATGCTGGCTGCGGGCGGCGATGGCCTCGCGGACGCGGGCCAGACGCTCGGTATAGGCGGCAAGCACGTCGTCGGTCTCGTCTAGATACGAGCGGATCATGCCGATGCCGTCGTAGTACTGCGGGTAACCGTCGTAAAAGTCTGCCTCTGGAGGATCGATGCCGGCGTCCAGATAGAACTCGTCGCTCATCTGGAAGGTGTGGCGGCCAAAGCGCTCATAGGCGCGGTCCTGGAACGGTCGGATCATGGCAATGGTCTCGCGCGCCAGTTCGGGCTTGTCGCTGTATGACCAGCTAAAGCGGTTTTGGTGTTTGGTAAAACCGAGCGGCACAATGCCCAGGCTTGTGATTTGCTCGTGCTCCTCGCAAAAGCGCAGGGTCTTTTCCAGCTCCTCGCCGTCGTTCATGCCGGGGCACAACACGATCTGCGCGTGAATCTCGATGCCGGCGGCCATGATGGTCTCGAGTACGTCCATGCCTCGCTGGGCGTTACGGCCCATCATACGACGGCGGACGTCGGGGCTCACAGCGTGGACCGACACGTTCATGGGACTCATGTTGCGCTGGATGACGTTTTGCACGTCCTCGTCGGTGAGGTTCGTAAGCGTGACAAAGTTGCCTTGCAAAAAGCTTAGGCGATAGTCGTCGTCGCGAATATAGAGCGTGGAGCGGCCGCCCTTGGGGAGCATGGTCATAAAGCAGAACACGCAGGCGTTGACGCAGGTACGCATGCCGTCGAAGATGGGGCCATCGAACTCCAAACCCCAATCCTCGCCGGGAAAGCGGTCGAGCTCGACGGGGGTGACGGTGCCGTCGCGCGGGTCGAAAACCTCGAGGTCGACGGTATCATCGTCGGCCTCCCAGAGCCACACGATCATGTCGGTGAGCGCCTCACCGTTGACCGTGAGCACGCGCATGCCCGGCTCGATACCCACATCCCACGCGGGCGATTCGGGACGCACGTTCTTTACGAGCGCGCCCTCACCCGGCTCGGGGTCGCGGCTGCGCCCGTAATCGGCCACCTCGGCGGCGTATGCGGGTACGGTCTGGTCCATGGTTAGCGGCAAAGCTCCTTGATGCGCTCGACGGCGCGCTCGATGTGTTCTTGCGGGGTGGAGGCTCCGGCGGTGATGCCGATGTGGTGAGCGTCGGTAAACCACGCGGCTTGGAGCTCAGAAGCTTCCTCGATGTGATACGTGCGCTCGCAGGCGTCTGCGCAAATCTGCGCCAGGCGGCGGGTGTTGCCCGAGTTCTTGCCGCCCACGATGACCATGCAGTCGCAGCGGTTGGCAAGTGTGGCTGCTGCCTGTTGACGCTCACTCGTGGCGGCGCAGATGGTGTTGATCACGCGCAGCTCCTGCACGCGCGGGGTGATAGCAGCCACGACCTCGGCCAAGTTCTGCGCAGTCTGGGTGGTCTGCACAACCAAGCCCACTTTACCCTTGAGCGACAGCGCGTCCGCATCGGCAGCGCAGCTCACGACCTGCGCGTCATCGCCGGCGTGGCCCAGGATGCCCTCGACTTCGGGGTGGCCCGGCTCGCCCACGACGATCACGCGGTAGCCCTCGCGCACCAGGCGCTCGGCCGCCACGTGGACCTTCTTCACGTAGGGGCAGGTGGCGTCGACGACGTTAAGGCCACGCTCGCGAGCGGCATCAATGACCTGCGGCACCACGCCGTGGGCGCGGATGATCACAGTGCCCGACGTGGCGTCGTCCAAGGTGTCGGCCAGACCGACGCCTGCCTCGGCGAGCTCGCGTACCACGATCGGGTTATGGATGAGCGGACCCAAGGTATGGACCTGAGTGCACTCCCCTGCCTGCGGCGCAGCGGCCAGCGCCATATCGAGCGCACGCTGTACGCCGTAGCAGGTGCCGGCGTGGGCAGCGATTTCGATAGTGGGGGCGTCTGCCTTGCCGGGCACAGCCTCGGCGGTGTTCATGACTTCCTCGTCCATGGCTAGAACCTGCCCGGGTGCTCGGCGCACAGGTCATCACGCATGGCGTAGACGCGACTCATGGCTTCGGACTCAAACCAGGCTAGGCGCTCCTTGCGCTTGAGCTCGACAGGCGCGTCGGAAAGCGAAATTAACTTGCCGGCGCGGATCCAGCACTTTTTGGGGCGCATGATCTTTTTGCCCGCAGGCGTAATATCGGACCAGCCGCAGATGGCGAGCGGGTTGACGGGTGCCTTACCCATCTGGGCGATGAGCGCAAAGCCGCCGTGGACTTCGGGCTTGATCTCGCGCGAGCGGATGCGCGTACCCTCGGGGAAGATCAGGACGTCCTCACCGCGCTGCAGCGCATGCTGGGCGGCACGCAGGCACTTCATGTCGGCGGTGCCGCGCTCGACGGGAATGCCGCCCACGCGGCTAAAGGCCCAGCGCACGATCTTGCTCTTCGCAAACTCGGACTTAAAAATGGGGCGAATGCGGCGGCCGCCAAAGAACAGCGCCGTCTCCACAGCTAGGAGCTCGGCCATCGATGTGTGGTTGCAGATGACCACGCTGCCGCGGCCTTCCTGGCGCTCAAACAGCAGGTCGCTGTCCTCGACCTTCCAACGCCACATGAGCTTGGAGAAGACCCACAGGATGCCCATGACCACGGCGACGGTGCCGCGGATGAGCGCCGGGAACTCGGCGTAGGGGGCGTTGTAGTAATCCTCGGGCGTCTGCTTAAACAGGCGCATGGGCTACCTCCTTTGGTTGATGAGGTCCTCGATGATCGAGACGACCTCGTCGATGGTGTGGGCGGTGGAGTCGACATGTACCGCGTCCTCGGCGGGAACGAGCGGCGCGACCTCGCGGCTGCTGTCGAGCTTATCGCGCTGCTTGAGGGCGTCGAGGGTCTCGTCGACCTCGGCCTCAAGCTGCTCTTCGGTGAGCGGCTGGGCGTCGTTTTGGTGGCGCTGCAGCACACGGCGACGGGCACGCTCGCGCGGGTCGGCGGTCAGGAAGACCTTGACCTGTGCGTTGGGGAACACGACGGTTCCGATGTCGCGACCCTCGGCGACGATATCGCGGTCCTCGGCGGCGCGGCGCTGGTGGATGAGCATGGCGGCGCGCACGCCCGGGTAGGCCGAGACCTTGGACACGTTGGCGTCGACCTGCGGGGTGCGAATGGCGGCCGATGCGTCCTTGCCGTCGATGGTCAGGCGCGTGTCCTCGCCGGTGCCGTTGGTAAAGCGGATCTCGATTTGCTCGGCGAGGGTGTCAATGGCCGCCTCGTCGTCCAGGTCGATGCCGCGGTCGAGCGCGGCGAAGGTGACGGCGCGATACATGGCGCCCGTGTCGAGCTTGTTAAAGCCCAGCTGGCGGGCAATCTCCTTGGCGATGGTGGACTTGCCGGAACCGGCGGGGCCGTCGATGGCGACGATCATGCAATGCTTCCTTTCGGTGGTTGACGTGCTGGTATGGGACGCGGGCGCTGGGGCTTTGCGATTGCCTAGCTCGTGTAGCGCTCGCGGTAGGTGTTGCGCTTGGGCGCGGAGCCGTGGCTACCGTGGTGACGCGTGCGACTCGCGGTGTTGGTCGCCGGCGCGGCGCTGCGCTTGGAGCTGGCCTGCTTGGGCGGGATACCGCCGTCTTTGAGGATCTGCACCTCGCGGTCGGTGAGCTCGCGCCACGAGCCCTTGGCCACATCCTTGAGCTCCAGGCCGGCAAAGTTGCAGCGGTGCAGGCGGATCACCGGGTGGTGAATCTTGCTCAGCATGCGCTTGACCTGGTTCTTGCGGCCTTCGCGGATGATGACCTCCACGGCGGTGGTGCCGGGCTTAACGCCTTGCGGAGCTACGGCCTCGGCCTCGCGCGCGTTAATGACGCGGCAGATCGCCGGCTGGCACAGGCCGTCATCGAGCTCGATGCCGCGGCGGAGTGGTTCTAAGTCGCGATCGGTCAGGTTGCCGTCCACGAGCGCCTGGTAGGTCTTGTAAACATGCTTGCTGGGGTGCAGCAGATCCTGCGACAGGTCGCCGTCGGTGGTAAAGAGCAAAAGGCCCGTGGTGTCGCGGTCCAGGCGGCCCACAGGGAACAGGCCCGGAAAGCGGTCGCGCGGGACCAGGTCGGCCACGCAAGGGCGCTCCTGCGGATCGCTCATGGTGGTGAGGTAGCCGGTCGGCTTGTAGAGCATCAGGTACACGGAGCCCTGGTTGAGCTTGACGGGCATGCCGTCGACCTCGATATGGTCGTGGTCGACGTCGACCTTGGTGCCCAGTTCGGTCGCGATCTGGCCGTTGACGGTCACGCGGCCGGCGGTCATCAGGTCCTCCGATCCGCGGCGGCTCGCCACGCCCGCGCGCGCCAAAAAGCGCTGCAGGCGCATGGTATGCGGGTAGACGGGCTGGGCGTCGGTTGCGGGTACTGCGTTGCCCATGGCACGCGTCTCCCCTACTTCGTTAGTCCTCGTCATGTAAATCCTCCGAGGTCTCGTCGACGACCAGGGTTTCCAAGTCCTCGACTGCCTCAACATCTTCAACATCGGTATCGAGCAGTTCGCGCTCTTCGTCCAGGTCATCGGCCTGCTCCTCGAGCGTGGACTGAATGCTACGACCGCTCAGGCGCTCGCGGATAAACCGGCGCGACTGCTCGTCGGGGGCAAACTGCTCCAGATCGGGCAGGTCGCGGGTGGAGCGCAGACCGAACTTTTCCAAGAAGGCGTTGGTCGTGCCGTAGATGATGGCCTGACCGCGCTCGGGGTCGCGGCCGAGCTCGCGCACCAGGCCCTTGTCCACGAGCGACGCAATGACGCCGTCGGAGTTGACGCCGCGGATGCCCTTGACCACCTCGCGCGTGACTGGCTGGTGGTAGGCGATAACGGCCAAGGTCTCGAGCGCCGCCTGCGACAGCTTTTGCGTGTCCCAGCTCAGCACATAGGCCTCTACCACATCGTGGTAGGCGGGGTGCGTAAACAAGCGCCAACCACCGGCGACCTCGCGCAGCTGAAAACCGCGGTTAGCCTCCTCGTACTCAACTTTGAGCTCGGCGAGCAGCGATGCGCACTCGCCCGGGGCGATATCCAGTGCACTTGCCAGCGCGGGCGCACTCACGGGGTCGCTCGACACCAGCAGCAGCGCCTCCAAGGCGCCTTTGAGGCTGTTTGCCTCCAGCGTGGAAAGGGTTGACATGGTTGCCGCTCCTATTCGGTGAGCTCGGGGCCCTCGCCGGGCACGTATGCCTCGGCGCCCTCGACGCGATTGATTTGAATGGTTCCAAAGATTTCGTCCTGGCTCAGGGTAAGCGAGCCGCGCTTGGCGAGCTCGAGCATGGCCAGGAAGGTGACGACAAGCTGTTCGGTGGTGGCATCGCCGTCCAACAGCTCGCGGAAGGTGCAGGTTTGGTGAGCCATGGTAAAGCGATCGACCGAGGCCACCGTCAGGTCGAGCGGCACGCGATGCGGTGCCACGTGCTCGGCTTCCAGCAGGAAAGTCTGGCGCTTGCCGTCCAGGTCGGCGCAGATGACGGCGAGGCCGCGCAGGGTAATGCCGGCCAGGTAGTCGGGCATAAGGCCAAGGAATTCGGGGTCGGGGCCGGCCACGCGCGGATGCATGCGGCTCTCGGCCTGCATCCGCGCGCCAAGGGCTGCCGCCGCGCCTTTAAACTGCTTGTAGGCAATCAGGCGCTGGATCAGGACTTCGCGCAGGGCGTCGCCGTCGAGCGCACTGAGTTCCTCGAGGTCTTCGTCGTCCTCGTCACCGTCGCCTGTCTTGCGCGGGGCCTCCTGGGGTACCAGCGAGGCTGCCTTAATGTCCAAAAGAGTTGCCGCGACCAGCAAAAAGTCGCTCGCCACGTCCAGGTCCAGCGCCTCGATACGCTCGGCCTCGGCCAGGTATTGCTCGGCCACCTCGCTGATCGAGATGGCGCCGATATCAACTTTTTGGCGGGTTACCAGCTGCAGCAGCAGGTCGAACGGTCCGCTGTAGACCTGCGTCGACACGCGATACGACATCTTCGACCTCCTTTGACGGCGCCTTCGCGGCGCGGTTTGGGTGCATGTTGCGACCGTTTTGCACGGTCGACCTGTAAGTTTACCTTAGATGCCGGCGATTGCGAAGTTGAGCAGCCACTCGGCCAACGGATACACGGTAACGTCGAAATAGCGGCCGATCACGTCGATGCCAGTCCACATGGGCAGCAGATACAGCACAATGATGAGTATGGGCATGGCGTATCGCTGCAGCTGGTAGTAGGTGGAGAGCGCCTTGCCTTTGAGGAACGGCACGATAATCGACGAGCCGTCAAGCGGCGGAATCGGAATGAGGTTAAAGAACGCAAGCGACAGGTTGACCACGATAAAGGTGGCGCCGAAGTTCATGATTTGCGTCGCCACGGCAAAGGACATGCTGGCGTAGAGGTTGCCGTATGCAGCGTGCATGAGGGCTGCGGCCAGGCATGCGAGCGCGATATTCGATGCGGGGCCGGCTGCGCTCACCAGGACCTCATCACGCTTGGGGTGTTTGAGGTTGTTGAGGCACACGGGCACGGGTTTGGCGAAGGCGAACACCGGGCCGCCGGCGGCAAGCATGAGCAGCGGCAGGATGATGGTGCCAAACGGGTCGATATGGTTGAGCGGGTTGAGTGAGACGCGTCCGCGCGAACGGGCCGTCTTATCGCCGAGTGCCCAGGCCGCGGCGGCGTGTGCGCTCTCGTGGATCACGATGCCCACGATGACGGCGACGGCGCTGGCTAGCAGGTTCATGAGGTAGCTGCTGGACATGGCGCTCCCCTAGCGGACGCGACGCGAGGCGCGCGTGAGCAGGTAGTCGGCCACAAACAGGATGACGGCCACGATGGCGTAATCCAAGCGGAACACGCCGCCAAAGGGCGATGTGATGACGCCGTAGCCGGCGATGGCGCTCGGCAGTGCGCGCGAAAGCTCGACGACGAAGCCCACAATCTGCAACTTGGCGGTGAGGCCGCTAAAGCACAGCAGCACGGTCATCGCGCTCATAAAGATGCCGCAGATGCGACAGGCGATGGCGATGATGCTCATCGCCACGGCAGCGGCCTTACGAGAGTTCACGCGCGGTCTCCTCTTCGATCTGGGTGGAAAGCTCCAGCCATTCGTCCTCGAGCTTGGGTAGCTCTTGCTTAAGGCCGTTATATTCCCCCAGCGCGGCGTTGAACTTGTCTTGATCGGCATAAAGCTCTTCGCTCGCCATCAATTCCATAAGCTCGTCATAGCGGGCGCGCTTTTTGTCGAGCTCCGTCTCGATCTTCTTGAGCTGGTTACGCACGCCCTTGAGCTTTTTGTTGAGCGCAGCGCGGGCTTGGGCCTCGGCGCGCTTTTGCTCCTTGGTCTTTTTGCCCTCGGCAGGCTTGGGGGCGGCGACGGGGGTGTCGGCCTGGGCGGCGCTGGCCTTGGCGGACTTGGTCGTGGCCGGCGCGCTCTCCGTGGACGCCTCGGCGGCGGCGCGGGCTGCGAGGTCCTCGCGCTTGTAGAGGTAGTAGTCGTAGTCGCCGTCGTAGACCGTGACTTGTCCGTCGCGGATGTCGATGACGCGGTTGGCCACGGCGCGCACCAGGTGCTCGTCGTGGCTGATCAGCACGATGGTGCCGGGGAAGTTTTGCAGGGCGTTCTCGAGCATGTCCACCGAGTCGATGTCTAGGTGGTTGGTGGGCTCGTCCAGGCACAGAAGTGCCTCGGGGGCCACGAGCATCTTAGCCAGGGCCAAGCGCGCCTTTTCACCGCCGGAAAGGACGCGCACCTGCTTTTCGATGGAATCGTTGTCGCTAAACAGGAAGGCGCCCAGTAGGCTGCGCTGCTGCGGCACGGTCCACTTGGGCGTGACGGTGTCGATCTCTTGCAGGACGGTGTTGGACTCGGTCATGCCCTCGAGCGCGTGCTGGGCGTAATAGGCCACGCCCACGTTGGTGCCCAGGTCGCGGGTGCCGGTGGTGGGCGGCTCCAGTCCGGCGATGATCTTCATGAGCGTGGACTTGCCGGCGCCGTTGGGGCCGACGAGCGCCACGTGCTCGCCGCGGTAGAGCTTGAGGTCGATGTCGCTGTAGATGTGCTTGTTGCCGTAGGACTTGGAGACGCCCTCCAGGCCCACGACCATGTCGCCGGAGCGCGGCGGGTCGGGGAACTTAAAGTCGATGTGCTTGTGGCCCTCGGGTAGGATGACAAGCTCCTTTTTGATCTGCTCGATCTTGCGGATGCGCTCCTGGGCCTGGGCGGCCTTGGTGGGCTTGTAGCGGAACTTGTCGACGAAGACCTGCATGTGGGCGATGTCGCGCTCCTGGGCGGCGCGCTTGGCGCGCATCTGCTCAAGGTTGTCCTCGCGCTGCTTGAGGTAGCTGCTGTAGTTGCCGGTGTAAGTGGTCACGCGACGGTTTTCGAGCGCGGCGACGTGGTCGACGCAGGCGTCCATAAAGGCGCGGTCGTGGCTGACGATGAGGACGGCGCCGTCGTAGTTGGCGATAAAGCCACGCAGCCACTGGACGCTTTCGAGGTCCAGGTGGTTGGTGGGCTCGTCCAGAAGCAGCAGGTCGGGATGGCGCAGGAAGAGCTTGGCGAGCGCGATGCGCGTCTGCCAGCCGCCCGAGAACTCGGAGCACGGGCGCTCAAAGTCGGTGACCTTAAAGCCTAGGCCGGACAGGATTTTGCGGGCGTTGCTCTCGAGCTCGTAGCCGCCCAGGTGCTCAAAGCGGTCCTGGACCTGGCCGTACTCGTTAAGGAGTGCGTCGACGTCCTTGCCCTGCTCGGAGAGCTCGGTGATCTGGGCCTGCAGCTCGTTAGCGCGCTCGCCCATGCGGCGGATTTCCTTGGCGGCGGCCATGACCTCGGCAAGGATGGTGGTGTCCTTGTGCTCCAGATTAGTTTCCTGCTCTAGGTAGCCCACCTGGCAGTCCTTTGCGTACTGGACCTGGCCGGAGTCGGGACTGTCGATGCCCATGATGATTTTGAGCATGGTGGTTTTGCCGGCGCCGTTGGGGCCCACGAGCGCGAAGCGCTCGCCGGGGTTGATCTGGAAGGACGCGCCGCTAAAGAGGACGCGTGCGCCGAAGCTTTTTTCGATCTTGTCGACCAGGAGGATCATGGTGCCGCCTTTGACCTTGTGTGCCTATATGAAAAAAGGCCCCAACTTGCGTTGGAGCCTCATTCAATGCTCGGGTGGAGACGAGGGGGATCGAACCCCTGACCTCTTGACTGCCAGTCAAGCGCTCTCCCAGCTGAGCTACGCCCCCGTGCGAAGAAGTACTATACGGGAACTCCGACGGCGATGCAAGGGCAATTTTGGAAAAACTTTCGCCCGTGCCGGCACGGGCGAAACACGACCCGCCCGCTCAACCGGGTTTCCCGTGCTCCGCCAGTCCCATTATCGGACCCGATTGCGAACCGCCCCTCCTCTGCGCCTCAGAACTATGCCGGTTTACTACGATGAATCAGGAATGTTCGACCACGCACGCCTTTTCACGCAACCGTCGGGCTCCCTACCTGCGGTTTTGCAAACGGGGAACACGCGGTGCTCGGGAGTCGCCGATCAGTCGTAGTAAACTGGCGGTGTTTTGAAATGGCATCAGCTTGATTTCGCGGTTAAATGTGTTTGAGCCCTGAATTAATGGCCTTAACTTTTTCTAAAACACGTCTTTTCTGCGACGCGCCTAGATTGGTTGTTGTTTAGCATTGGACTTGATCTTGCGTTGTGCGACTTGCTCGTGCATGGTAGTATTTCACGACGTGAAGCGAAGAAATTAGGCCTTAGATGCCTTTATTAGAATTGCATTCACCGTTCATAAGGGCTCTTGGCGCAACGGTTAGCGCAGGGGACTCATAATCCCTGGGTTCTGGGTTCGAATCCCGGAGGGCCCACCAGAGTATTTTAGGCCGGGCATTACGCCCGGCCTCTTTGTTGTTAGCGCTGCAAACTAGCTTTGCCATCCAGAGACGTAAAGTTATTAACATTCATATTCGTAATTAACAATGGGAATGTCGCCAAGATGCTACCCAACCAACACATGGCTTCAATCGTTAGATAAGAAAAAAGGCCCCAACTTGCGTTGGAGCCTCATTCAATGCTCGGGTGGAGACGAGGGGGATCGAACCCCTGACCTCTTGACTGCCAGTCAAGCGCTCTCCCAGCTGAGCTACGCCCCCGTGCGAAAAAGTACTATACGGGAACTCGGACGGCGATGCAAGGACATTTTTGGAAAATTTCGCAGTCGCGGCGCGGGCCGCCATCCGCCCAACGGCCGTCTTGCCGGCGCCAGGCCCATTACCGGGGCCAATCGCGCTCCCGCCGACCCGGCGATTTCAAAACTATGCCGGTTTACGGGGCCAGGCCGGGAACCCCCGAGCATGCCGTAATCGGTAAAATCAAAACCGCAGGTAGACGGCTTGCGTATTCCGTGAAATGCAGGGTATGGACGGCCAGTCCGGGTCCAGCCCCGTAATCCGGCATAGTTTTGAAATGACATTATTTCACTAACAGGCAAACTAGGTAGTTCTAGCGCCTTGTCGCCGACTAATTTCCGATTTCCAACCAGTTGCACAAAACATTTGCTCGCAGTCTCGTCTCGGCGCACTTCATTGCCTCAGTTTTGGCTTTATAGCGAATCCCTAAACGGTCGCAGACACTTCTGACTATGGTGTCTAGCAGCTTTGAATCGTTGAGCATATCGTGAGTCACCAGGAATACATCGAATCCCATGCTCTGCAACGCAGTCATGCGCTCCGCATCGTGGTCAAGTATTGCACCTGAGCCATGAATGACCTCACCTTGGATCTCGATAATAACTGCCTTCATTAGGATTGGGTTTACGATCACGATGTCGCCGTAGCAGACCTTTTGGCCTGCGATGCTTTGGGCTGCCACGGATAGAGGGGTTAAATCGTTGAGGTACACGTATCTGAATCCTGAACCACCTAGACGTCGAGAACGACTTAGAAGCAGTACCCCCGCGACCTCGAGCGGAGACGCAGCAATGCCGATAACCTGCTGAGCGGCATCATAAAACTGCTTTCCCCACATTTGACTTTTGACCTTGTCGGCGAATCGATGTAGATCGCTTAGCTCGATGAGCGGCTTTCTCATCCAAAGAGAAGTGCCTTTGAGTTTCGTAACCTCTCTTCCATCCTCACGCTTGTTCGTTTGGCCTTCTTTATCTGTGGCCTTTACGGTTGCGCGGGCGTAAACTCGTTTCCAAGGAACCTCGTCTTCGCCTTCTCCAAGTTCGAACAGATCCTGCGTGCTGGAATTGCGATTCTCCTCTACCGCCATTTTTAACTGCATTTCGGCAGCGGGAGCAAGCTCGAAAACGGAAAACCAACCGCAAAGTTCGTACATAGCCAGTACGAGATCTATTTGGGACACAAAGCGTGTCATAGTAAATAATGTGTTAAGCGGATTGGTAACACTAAAGCCTAAATTAGTGTCGATTGTTGTGCTGACATCCGATGTCCCTTCCCAGCGAATAGTGGAGCGCAATCCCGAGTGGTGATTGCAATAACCTGGCGAAGCAACAGCGATAATCGGGGTCTTGAGGACGTCGGTTACGAATGGGGCTTGGGATAGAGCTCGCCAGCCTTCTTCGGAGTTGGGTAGGCGCGGGTAGAGGTCGCGCACCTGCGGTGGGCAGCGCCAATAGCGGAATGCGGTGTTTGCGCAGACGATTTCGTCCATTTGCACCTCCCTTGGTATCGGCCGTAGGCCATGCGGTTGTGGTCGTGGACGATTATCTACTGGGGCATCATGCGGGTAAGTACCGGAAGCTGACCAAACGCTGACCAAAAAATGGATGGGATGTGTTGAAAGGTTGTCACGAGGCGTGAATGTGCTGGTACGAGCTGTGAGCCAGTGGTCTTTTTCTCCACAATTGCGTATGAATCATGCAAAGAATTCATTGAAAGATCGCGTGAACTATTTTCAAAATGTTCGACGACGTCACTCTATAGTTGGTCAACGAACGAAAATAATATTCAATATGTAGGAACTATGAAGGGTTTGCGATCAATAAAAAATAGGACCCCATGCTAATAAAAATCGAAAATTTGGTGTCACTTTTGGTGTCACCCTTGGTATCAAATAGAAAAAGGCCAGAGGCTTAACACCTCTGACCTGCGCTTTTGATGGTGGGCGATACAAGATTCGAACTTGTGACCCCATCCGTGTGAAGGATATGCTCTACCCCTGAGCCAATCGCCCGTCGCCTTTCGGCAAAAGAGATACTATCATAGCCGCGCCTGGTTTACCAAGAACTTTTTGCCCCCGATTTTAAATTCGTGGATGCTAGCTAAGCCAAAGCAACCAAAGCAATAGGTAAAACAGCAGCTTAACCACCATTTACCGCTTTATCCACGAGGTCTCGGGGCGACAGATTAGTCGCGCATTGTTGTATGCCATGTCGAGCGTGAGGCAGGTGCGCGCGGCGTAGAAACCGTCCTCGCGCTGGATGGTCAGCGCCAGTTCGGGCTTGTCGCCGGTTAGGCACAGCGGCAGCAGCAGTTGGATCCGACCGCCGTAGAACTGCGGCACGGCGAGCGTGTAGTTGGCGGCGCGGCGGGCGGCCTCGACGACGGCGCCCTCAAAGGCACGGCGCAGCAGCAGCGAGTTGCCCTCCCCCATCAGGCTAGCGGGAATACGCGTAAGGTTCTCCTCATCGCCCAGAATGTGGTCGATGTTGGAGCGGATGGGCAAGCGGTAGTCAAAGACCAGCTCGGAGGGGTCCTCGGCAAAGCGCACGCGGCACGGCAGGTACTCAAACGAGACCAGCATGGGGTCGCTCTCCTTAAAGAAGCCCTTCAAAAACCAGCGCTGGCGCGCGTCGGGCTTGGTGTTGGGCTCAAACAGGCCGTAGATGGTCTCGTAGCGACGCGTGTACAGGCCGGTGTTGAACAGGCATTGGTCGTTGTCGAACACCAAAGGCAGGTTGGACGGCGCGGTCTGGTCCACGTCGCGCTCGGTCAGGAACACCGCACGGCTAAACGAAAACGACAGGTAGTTTTTGAGGATGCGGTTGCCGGGACCCCAGTCCTCGGGGTCGGCGAGGTCGGCCAGGCGTTCGTAGCAGGGCTCGGGGCAAAACGCGAAGTCGTACACATTGCTGCACAGGGTGCTGGGGATTTCCATGTGGCGTCCATTCCATTTCATAGCTGGCGTGCGGATGCTTAGATTCTATACGCGCGACGCAATGCCGGGGAGCACATCACAGTGGCAACAGGAGTCGTACTCAAGAACGATCGGTTGCCAGACGAGGTCTTCGATGCTGCAGTGTAAGGTTTTTGCGAGCGCCAATGCCGAGGATACCGAGGCACGGCGCAGGTCCAGTTGGTTTTGCTCGTAGAGCTGTATGGCACGGATTTTGACTCCCGATTGGGCGGCCAGCTGCTTTTGGGTCAGGCCGGCTGCCTTTCGTGCTGCCTTGAGGCCCTTTTTGCCTGCCTGGGCTTTGTTCCATTTATCAATGACTATCTGGGCGAATTTAACTTCGGAGGCCTCGTGAAGCGGATGGTACGAGCCGATAACCCAATCGAGTGGCGCCACTTCAAAAAGGTCGCTAAAACCTAGGCCGCACGTCCATTGCGTGTATGCCAAAACCCAACCTGCTCAGTATTGCGGGGAACGGTCGAACGGATAGGCCTCCCTGAATTCGACGGGCTTCAGACCCGCGTGGACAATGATCTCGCGCACAAGCTCATCGCCCGACATGCCGCAGACAACGCGTGGGATACCGCGCTCAAACTGTTTCATCTCAAAAGCGTTTGACAAGATCGCCGTCAGTTCGGTCGGAGTCAGTCCCTGGTCGCAAAGGGCAAAATCGACTGCCTCGCCCAGCGTTCTCATAGCGTCCTCGAGATAAACTTCACTGTAGGCGCGGGTCATTTTCGGTCATCCCCTCTCGAACGATGTCTACGATACAGATCTCGCCGGTCTGACACTTTTGATGCTGCAGGCTCTTCGGTGTTTGAATCCTTTCATAATTCTTCTGTTCTTAGAGCTGCGTCGATCAGGTCGGCGACGTTGCAGGTGTGGTCCACGCGAGAGAATGTAGAGGCTATATCGGCGAGCGTAACCATGGCGAGATTTTACCGCCGATTGCATGGGAAGTAATCGCCGCGCGTTAATATAACCTTAATCGAGGGGTCGTATACGGAAGTGCGGGAAAACAGAGATCAGCCGACTAAACCCCGGATTTACGCTTCTGCGACCGACGGTATTGTTGCCAAAAATCGGGTTGTGCTCAGCCGCCCCTATTTTCCCCGAATTTCGGAAAACGGGAGTTTCGACAGCCAGTTGTGGCCTAAGAAGCGATGCTATTAACGAGGGAAGCGCCAACAGCGTGACAATTCAGACGATGTCGTCGGCATGGGTGAGTGGTGTCGACAGTAATTTTGGTAATCAACTTACTGGGCATTTAACAATAGAACGTCAGGAAATCATCGCCGAAGGCTTTGGTCCGACTTTTTGCTGTTCGGCGAGCTCAAAGATAAACGGGGCGTTTTATCAATAAATTCTGTCAAGAAATTGAGGTCATCAGTAGTAAATCCTTCGACGTTGAACCTTCTAACCGCAGGCAGATGGTTCAACGTGGTAAACACCAAAATCAACCGGGCGTTCGACAGCTACGCGAACGGCTCCGTCCTCTCGTGTCTCTGAGTAGGCAAACTGAATGCCATAATCAAGTTGAACGTAACCCCCAAGTATGGTTGCCTGATCTATGAACATGAGTAGAGCCCATCGGTCCGCACGCTGCCTTAAATAAAAAGCACCCGTCTCCAGACCGACGAAATCCGCGAGCTTTATCTTTCCGGAGAAGCCGCTCCCCTCATGCTTTCCCGCATAGGTCTCAGAGTCGTACTAGAACGAAATGTTATACAGTCCGCCGCTCTATATCTTCCTGACTGGCCCGTTTTCCAGCATCTAACTCAGCACCCCCTTATGGCTTTTCCGATTGTCACCGTTTAAGTAGAAGCAGCAGACACCTTGTTTCAAGTCTGACGCGATGAGCGTTTTGGGCCAGAATGTATGACAATCTAGTTAGAAGACCTGCCACTCTCCATAAACATCGGATGAGCGGATACAATCCCTTAAAGGAAGGAAAGAGCCAAGTTTTCCCTGCTCAGTTGCAGTATGTACTATGCCAATGACCTGACCCAAGTCATTAAACACTGGCCCACCACTCATTCCATGCTGAAATGAGCAATTCGTATAACAAAGTGTGCCCTCTTCGCTTGGATCTCCGACCCTGAGCAAATCCCCACTGTGCAATTCAAGGCTGAATCTAGATTCGGAAAAATGCTGTTGATAAGCGGAGATCTTATCCCCCTTTACGGGCAAATCCATGACTGCTGGAAGCTCGGGGATCTTCTTTAAGATTTCTTGAGGAACTTCTCGTAGTATTACAGCATCGCGCTTGTTGTCTTGAACGATCGATTTGCTAAATTTAAATTTAGCAAGCGGGGTCTTATCTGAGCTGGATACTTTTATTTCCCTTCTTTCCATGTCATGAGAAACGGCATCGCATATCACGTGCCACGCCGTCACAAGGCCGTAGCCGGTTAAGTAAAACCCTAAACCCTCAAACGGGGTTTCTTTGTCATCCTCTCCTTCTAGATACAGAAGCGAGTCTTGCTGAAGTGCGACTGGGAAAACAGGCGTATCTTCTGGTTTCGTTTTATTGTAGAGGCTGCCTAAACGCAGGAGCGGTCCCGATGTCCAGGGATTCTTAATAAGAGACTTATAAAAATTTAGACTTCCTCGAAGAGCCGCTTGAAATATCCCTCTCTCTGCGTCGGTGAGTTTAGCGATGGATTTACCGTAATAGCAGCCCATCGCGCCTCCAATGTCGCTATTGCTTAGTCGGTGGAGCGTTGAGCGGAGTCGCCGATATTGCTCGCGCTTTATATTTGTCTTTTGGTTACAGACAACGCCCGTGACTAGCTGTCTTGAGAAACTGCAACTGTAAAACGATTTATCTTCGTTGATCTCAAATGACTCGGTTCCATGGAAGTCAGTGATCGCGTTTCGTATTTTGTTGGGCAACCTGAGCTTTTCCTCTGAGCAAAAGTGTCGATAAAAATAAAAAGAGCTTTTAAAAGAGAACGTTAGGTCATCGGCATATCGCGTGTATTGATAATGATACTCATGCGATAGATGCATAAGCTGTTTGTCCATGCCAAGGCAAACCATGTTCGAAATTAAAGGGGATGAGGGAGCTCCCTGAGGGAGCCCTTTTGGTGTGGCGACAAGTCTAGAAATGCAGAATGCAACTTCAGGGGTGAGACCTAACTTCTTCGAAACAAGAAGGCCATATACCCGTTTAGATGAGATTGAAGGAAAGAAATCCTTAATATCAATGCCAGCAATTACTTGTGAGCCAATATGGGTCTCAGCATTTGTTTGTATTGATCGACCCTTTACAAAACCGTGCACACAAGGCAAAGGGTTGTAGCTTTTTTCTAGCTCTTTAGCGATAATTCGTTGAACCTTTTTTAAATCAGATCTTGGGATTAATAGCTCTCGATAGCCGCCATTTCTTTTAGGAATCAATTTATTTCTGTATAGGTCATACATGGAGGATGAATTGACAAAGAAATCAAGCTTTTCTATAGACAGGCCAAGAAACCCTGCCAGATCTGTCTTCGACTGCAGCTCGTTGAGCATCAGATTTTCCTTAAAGTTGATAGCCGGTTCCTCCGTAGAGTCGTACTTAATAGACACGTAGCAGAATATAATGTGCAAACAACACATATCCGATTGCGATGCGCAAACGCTAATTCGAACCGGCTATGAAGTGTATTTTACCAGTCATCCATTTGATGCAAATTCAAAATTAGGTAACTGTGTCAAATCAGGAACCCTGAATACAGGAATGACCCCTAAGGCCGAAGGTGCCTTCTGCATTGATAATTGAACATCGTTCGCAACTAATAGACGGTCGATGCATTTTGAGCTAATGAAGCGAGGCGAGGCACCTCTTCACCGGTCTTCTACAGATAGTTCAAGAAGAGGGAGTGGAACTCAAGACCCGGCGGCGGAATCAATACGCATGCAATCATGGGCGGGATCGCGCTCAACGCGGTCAAAGTCGACATATGCAAGGTCGACATACAGCGGCTCCCTGGGGCGGATCGCAGGTAAAAATAATTCACCGGGGACTAAGCTCAATATTGGCGGTACCATTTCACGGTACTTGGTGGTGCCTAAGCTAGAAAATTCAAAAAGTGTTTCAGCAATAATATGCTGCACCTAGAAACACTATTCCCGGAAAAAGCAGTGTAAAGGTAGCAGTAATCCAGTTGTTGTCGCCGGTTTTGAGAAGAGCTAAAGTTGTCGCGGTGGCAGTCTTGGGCTTGGACGACGTGGCCACCGTGGCCTGGTCGTTGTGATTGTCTTGGGCGCTGCGTTCGTGGGCTTCGCTACGAGGTCCGTCAACTACCAAGCACCGGGCTGCCCTGCAACATGACCGGCACCGCCAGCAGGCTAGCCCGCCCTGCCACCCACGCGCCGCATCCATCGGTCTCCACACAGCCGGTGGCGTGGCCACAACGGGTCCAATCACCACATACGCGGCCACGGCCCCCGGCAGCATCTACCCACCTCAGCACCAAAGACCCCGCCGGAAGGCACCACAAACCGCGCAGACACAAGCGAGCCGCCCGTGCGCGCAACGCTGCCATCGGCACCGGTCGTATCCAGCCACGAGGCATCGACGGTGCAACGTCCAACGCGAACGCCTGTGAAACGTTATCATGCACTGGGGGCTCGTCGCCGTCAGGGTCCCGGTACCGCGAAGTGCCTGGTTGCCCCACACTTCCATGTCGCATAGCGTGATGACCGCATCGGTCGCATGCGACTATATCACGGAGTTTTGCCCGGTAAACGTCAGCACCATGTCGCCATCTGCGCCGATGGCCTCAGCCACGTAGCCGTTAAACTCCAGGTGGTCAGCATCGGTCCAGGCCCATCCGGGGCCCGACACGCTCGGCACGTAGTATGCTTCCGGCAGGAAAAACGCGAATTACCCTCAGCTGCACAGGTTAAGTCGATACCGCTTGTAAATCAAGACGCCTTCAACCTAAGCAGTTGAAGGCGTCATCTTCGCGAGCATTATTTATATTGCATTGGTCGTGCTCTGCAACCAAGATCTTCGCGGTAGTCGTTCTTTTGATTTCATTGGTCGCGCCTTACGAACAAAAACTGAGTAAAGCATACAGACGAATGGAATGAGTAGCAAGGCATGCCTAATTGCCATTCATCAGCTTGCATGAGCATTTCAAAATTAAACCGCCTATGCAGCGAGCATGGGAACATAGGAGTCTTGATCGACGCCCCAAATGATTGGAGTAAGTCCGTAGTTTTTGCAAGCTTCGATAGACTCGGGGGAGACAACACCATCTTTAGTGTTGGTGGAGTTGAGAAAAACGACTCCTTCGCAATCGTTGCGTGCCGACTTAATGTCTTCCCATCCAAATAATGCATTTTGAATGCCTTGCTTACCAGGATTATTTACCGTTTTAATAAGGCGCATGGGTCTTCTCTTGTTTTTACCAATTGCATAGTCAAATTTAAACGAAAGTCCGGATCGGCCCTGGAAAGACGGGCCAGGAACATAAGGGATTTCATTATCAAGCAGCCAATTGCCGACATCTTCAGTGAAGAGGTTTCTCACACTGCTTTGAGATAACAAGAACATATCATCAACAGAGGCCATAGCCTGAAGAAGCATATTCATCTTCATAGGAAGGTCAGATCCGGAAGCCGTTATACACAGTTCGCCTTTTTCTTCCTTTACCGAAAAGCCAGAAAGAATCGAATTGAGCTTATCGATTCGCTGTCCTTTCATGGTGAATCCAGACAATTCAAGATCATTGATGGTTTCACCAAGATCAGAAATGACATAGCCGCCTGCTGGGTCATCACCCAGATAAACCCGCATGCAATCGTTGTTTCGATTGAGCATGGGGGTGGAGATGCAGACGCCATTACCTTGCTGGACCGGGACCATATTTGCCTCTACGAACTTGGCGTATGCGCTGATAAAGCCTCGAGCCTGATCTACGTTCATCTCACACCCCCAGAGATAGCTCTACTTTAAGCTTGTCTGTAATATTACAAGTTTCCTGAAATGACCAAAAGAGTGATGCAAAATCGTCGTTCAGAGGTTTCAGAATATTTTGACCTGGGATGCCACAAGCCCATTTGGCGCCGTATCCGTCTATATCAAAATGGACATGAGTACCAAGGACCAGCGATCCGTCTGGATTTCTGTGACGAAGGACCTCGGGATTATCACTATAATCAAGACGAATTAATGGACGATCCGATACGCGTGTCTGCATGGTGCTTTTTCTGTCAGCGGAAAGTCCAAGGATTAAGGAAGAACTTCTTTTATTCTCTGTAAGATCAAGATAAAACTTAAGGGCTTTATTCTCGTTAGCAACGAGTTCGATTAGCGTTTTACCTCCAGGCGTAGGCCATTGTTTGCGATATTGCATATCACGCACATCTTTGGCCATCAAGATGTATTCGCGAGCAGTTGGATTCAAGTCGTTCCAGCTGAAGATATTCACAGCAGTTCCAATCCTTATGGCTATTGCCCAGTAATCTCATCCTATGATAGATGCTCGCTGGGACAGATATTCGAAAATGTAGCGGAAGCGTTTCCCGCAGGGGCTTTCTTCGTTATGTGTGTATCACTTTGGCATAACAAAAGGTATCGATGCGCCGGCAGTTGCAAGGCTTGAACCCAGGAGTAAAAATTTCTCGGTCCCAAGAGCCTGCCCTCATTCGGGAACTGAACTAAATCCATCCCAAGCCAAACGATGCTTTGGTAGAAATTATATCATCATGAGCCTCGTGAATATCGTAGCGAGGTAGCACGCGTGAGATGGTGAATGATATGTCGGCAAGCGCAATCATGGCCAATTTTAACTAACTGACTGCATGAGATACAATCGCCGACTGTTGGTTGGCCTCTAATGGAGACAATTCCGGAAGTGCGGGATAAAACCGAGATCTGCTGACCAGCCCACGGTTTTACGCTTTCGCGACCTGTGGTTTTGTTGATAAATAGCGGGTTACGGTCGACAGGTTCTGCTTTCCCCGCACTTCCGAAAAATTAGTGTTTCAGCAGCGGCGTACGGCGACGAGCAGCACTGTCCCCAGCAGCAAAAGCGCCACGGACGCGGCGATCCAGCAGTTCTCGCCGGTCTTGGGGAGCGTGGCGGTTGTCGTGGTAGCCGTCTTGGGCTTAGTGGTCTTGGCGACCGTGGTCTTGGTTGCTGTCGTTTTTGTCTTGGTTGTCGCGGCCGCGGGTTTCATCGTGGGATTTGCCGTGGGCCCTGTGGTGGGCTCTCCGGCAGCGGGGTTAGCGTCGGTGGGAGACTTGCCCGCGCTATCGCCAGGAACATCGCGCCCGTCGGTCTCCCCCGCCGGAGGCGTGGCGACATCGGGCTCAACCACCACATGCGGTGCTACCGCACCGGAGGCATCCACCACGCCACTAGCACCAAAAGCCCCACCGGCAGGCGTCACAAACCGTGCGGACACAAGCGAGCCGCCCGTGCACGCAACGCCGCCGTCGGCGCCGGTCGCATCAAGCCACGAGGCGTCGACGGAAAGACGACAGCCGGCCGCACCATCGCCAAGGCCCGCATCCTGCAGATACACGCCGTAGGCGCGCACGCCCGCTCCAGACCCGGCGCCCGTGGCGACGACGCGTCCGCCGCCGCGCACGGCCATGTCGCCAGCGATCACGCCGGCGACCGCCTCGTCCGTGATATCGGTCCCGTCTGCCCGGGCATCGACGGTGCAGCCGTCCACCGCGAGCGCCTGAGAGACGTGGATCCCGCACTGCGAGCCCGTCGCCGTCAGGGTCCCGGTACCGCGAAGCGTCAGGTTGCCCCACACCTCCATGCCGCACAGCGTGATGTCCGCATCGGGCGCATGCGACTCCGTCACGGAGTTTTGCCCGGCAAGCGTTAGCACCAGGTCGCCTTCGGCGCCGATGGCCTCGCCCGCGTAGCCGTTAAGCTCCAGGTGGTCGGCATCGGTCCAGGCCCATCCGGGGCCCGACACGCCCGACTCGTAGTACGTCGCGCCCGCGATGATGAGGCTCTCAGCGCCCGCGGCATAAGAAGGCCCGCCCAGCAAAACACATAGGCAGGCCATGGCAACAATCGCAATGTGATGACGGCTGGTGTAGGACTCGGCAGCAAACATACCCGCTCCGATCTTCGCAGGAGCCAATAGAATGTGCACCAGAAAATACCCTGGTAGCAGCAGTTATCAGTTTAGCGAGATCAAGGCACAAACAAAGAAAATGTCCCTGAACAGTGCCAGGAATTAGGTGTAAATCGTTTTGCCAATCGGTGAAAGGAAGCTTCTGATATGTTGAACAAGCGCATGGCATCGGCAAGGCGTTGAGCAACTAGGCGTAATTACATAACGGAATCAGATTCAGTTGATGCGCACTGCGCCCTTTCGCTCAACGTTTCGATTGCCTCCTTGATGTCATTGCGAATCCATTTAGTTCTCAGTCCGCCCATGCGAGATTTGGACCCCACTTTGACAAGTTGAGCGTCAATCTTTTTTAACCATCCAACGGCTTCATTCAGGCAATGCGTGTCTTTATATCTCTTCATGCCGGTATGGAAAAATGAATGCAGAGAATTTTGTGAGTCGGCGGTTCCTTCATAGGTTGACATGGCCACAGTTTCAGCTGGTACATCCAGTATTCTATTTTGGTGCTCGGATTTAATGACTTCTTCAAAAAACGCGGAGATTGTTTTACCTGTGTTCTGGTCAACTATAGAAAACTCAAAATTGATGCGATTTAAATCTCGCTCCCTTTCATCTTGTTCAACCTCAGTTATAAGTTTGTCCATTATGAGATTGGCATCTGTACCATAAAAATCATTAAAATTATCTCGTTCTTGTCTCAAAGCAGCAGCGTCGCACTTGGGGTCGTGATTTGCGGCGAGCCGAAGCGAATCGAGAAGCTTCTCGCGATATGATTCATCCCAGAACCCAAGATTAATAAGATTAAGTGAAAACCCAATGATCTTATAGAACCATTCTTGAGAATACTGCCCCTTTGCTAGCATGTTTTTAAGTTCGTTCGCCAGTAATTCAACCTCACTGTCTTCCAAGCAGTGCAAAGCGCCCCAATGGTATTCCATTTCTTGGGCTTCGACGTCTGCAGCGGAATTGGGGTTTTTCTTCAGCACAAATTCTTTGAAAGAACTCTTAACAGTTTCTGGGTTTATATCCTTCCCTTCAGTTAAAGGGGCAAGGGCCTTTGATAAAGTAAGATAGTTGTCATATTCCTGAAGTTCAGACGCATTGAAAATGCTCATTGATTTTTTCGCGTCTTTAGGCTCATCAGGAACTATTCCTGCTGATGCTTGAACTGTATAGCCAACAAAATCTGAGAACGCTTTTACTTTTCCATGAAAATCGATATTTTCATGGAAAAGAACCGACGTATTTAATGCGCAGTTAATAGACGGAATTGATCTTAATAGAGCCCTTATATTGACAAGGGATCCCTTCAGTCCTTCAGCAATTGCATCCATGACTTCGAAGTCGATATGTTTGGGAATGCGCAGCTTGTCCTTTACCATGACTCGGTAAAGCACCTGTAGGTCTGGCTCATATTCGATTTGGCGTATAACCGCCTTTTCAACAGAACAGTCATCCTCAAAAGACAGAGGCTGATTCCTAACGAGCATCACATGCCAGCCATGGTTTTCGACCATATTGTTAACGAACCCAAGAAATGAACGGTCATCATGGGCGAAGCTACTGCGTTCGCAATCGTCCAATATTACGAGAACTTTCGTCATGTCGATTAAAGACAGCATCAAGTCGGAATTTGCTGATATCTGAATTCCTAAATCTGCAAGTTTGCTATTCAATGCTGAGGTGCCGGCTTCAATTGCACTTTTCTTAAAAACGTTCATCGCGGTACCAACGCGATCTTTTGCGTTTTCGTAAATATGGAGTCGTGAAGCCAGAACTCTATTGCAGATCTCATCATAGTCGGAAACGCCAAATAGCGACACGCGACATGTCTTTACGTCTATATCTTTTAGTGCGGCTTTAAGATCGTTCTCGCAATAATACGTCTTCCCCGAACCCCATTCGCCATGCAGAACTAAAGCTTGAAGGCCAATGGTGTCACATTGCATGTAGTTTTTAATTGCCTCGGTGATTTCTTTGGCTTGCATTGCGTGTTCTCCAATCGGTCATTCCCGGATTTGCAGCACTAGATCAAGTGTTTGCTGAGTCAATATATTTAGCAGCTAATGTCTTCCCTACTTGCAGAACTTGCTGAACTCGCACATTCGGTATCCGTTATTGTAATTGCTGATAACTAGGAAAGACGGGGTGTATCGGCGCTAGCCGATACACCCCGTCCTCAGCTAAGGTGACTTCGCTGTAGGCCATGCCCTACCAAGTACAGGCAACCCTCCCCTAGTCCCTCTAAAACAGATCCCTGTTGTAAACTCTGCCCGCCACGTCCGCGAGCTCGTCGCTCAAGAGGTTAGCTACGATCACGTCGTAGCCGGCCTTGAATGCCCCCAGGTCGTGGGTCACCTCGGAGCCGAAGAACTCCGGCGCGTCCAGCGTGGGCTCATATATCACCACGGGCACGTCCTTGGCCTTCACGCGCTTCATGATACCCTGGATGGAGCGCGCGCAGAAGTTGTCGGGTTGAATTGCATCATCTGTCGGCACACGCCCACGACCGGCTTCTCGCTGCTTATTTACATGCGGTCTCACGCTATCTGCAGCACCTCGTCGGCCATGAAGCCTGTCTTCTTGATACGGGTCCAGAGCCATCGCGGAAGAGGGCTCAACATCCGCTCAGTGGAGGTCCTCACCCGTACGACGAAGGTAAGGGGGTCCACACCGCGTGCAGGTAGGAAAGCGATAGAAAAACCAAGATACGAGCTTGTTAGCTAAAATAACTCGGTCAGAATTGGCCAATCCAGACCGACTATAATTGGCTAAATTAATCCGACGCTAACAATTGTCCTCAAAATAATGTTGTTCATAGAAAGAAAAGGTAACGCATGACATCCCTTCTTAATTCTCACGATAATGTTACTCCGAAAACTGGTCCTTGTTCGGCTAAGGAGGCTTCTCGGGAAATCGTACTGCCAGGATCGATGGCTCATCTCGCATCGGATTCATTTCAAAGGGAAATGATCGCCCACCAAGAGGCGGCTGTGAAAAACGCTCAAGATCTAGCCCGTAATATAAATCGCCAACAAACTAGCTTGGACAATAGTGCAGCAATTGAGATTCAGCGTAGACATGCAGAGCGCATCAATAGAGCTTTAGCCAACTCAATGGCACCGCTGTATAACCAGATTGACTATAGCGCAGCTCTCCGGTCGGTTTATGCCGCAATGGAGCATGTCGCAAAGGTCGTAAAAGCCGCGACTGAGAAAATTGATTTAAGCGGTATTGTTAACGCCTTTAAGCCTATCGCCATTAAACTTAATAGGTTGTCTGTTCTTACTAAGACTCAGTGGCCAATGTATCTCGTCGATAATCCAAAAGCGTGCGATCAAATTGATTCTTTACCGGATGATGCGCCTGATGAGGTCCTGAAGTCGCGCGTTGACCAGATTGCATTTGAGTGCCTTGATGAACAGTGGCTAGATGAAACCAGAGCGATATGGGAAAGCCATGAAGAAATCTCTGAAGGGGAAATGCGGCTACTCGTCAGCGCTTTGGAGCGACATCGGAAGCAAGACTATGAAGGTTGCGTTTCGTTGCTCATGAATATTATTGAAGGCCTGATAGAAAAGTACGCGCCCGATGGCAAGGCGCTTAATGAAGAACAGGAAGAAGCTTTCGATATATATGCCAAACGGCACCGAGTAGCTACTTTGTATTCGGAAGGAAAGCGTAGAAAACTGAGAAATATTAAAGACAAGGTTCTTTTGATGCTGGTTACCTCTGAAAATGGCTTTTTGGTATTTGATAGTGCAATCAATTACCTTGTCGACATTACGTTTATTAACAGCATGGATAATGCTTTGGCAGCCCATAATCCCTTACGGAATCAAATATGCCACGGCAAGCAGACTGAGTTCGATACCTTGGAGCATTCTCTAAAAGCGATTCTGGTCACCGATTTAATCATTCGCTATGGAGGGGCGCTGCTTGAGGGCCAATCTATTGAAACTGTCATTATTAAATCCTAAAAGTTGTCCTATATGAGTCAATAGAACAAAAACGTGGACGCATCGCCTTGGCTGTTGCGTCCACGTTTTCATGAAAAATTAATTTACTGCAGGGTGAACCCGGCTAGCTCGGGAAACCATCTCCCCTAGTCCCGCTTAAACAGATCCCTCGTGTACACCTTGTCCGCCACGTCCGCGAGCTCGTCGCTCCAGCGGTTGGCGGCGATCTCGTCGCAGCCGGCCTCGAAGGCCTCCAGGTCGTTGGTCACCTCGGATCCGATGAAATCCGGCGCGTTCAGCGTGGGCACGTAGACCACCACGGGCACGCCCTTTGCCTTCACGCGTTTCATGACGCCCTGGATGGAGCTCGCGCGGAAGTTGTCGGAGTTGGACTCCTAGTGGTGTACGCTGACGTGCGCCTCGGGGTCTTTTATTGCAGCAACCTTATCGGCAGGGCCTTATTTGACTAACAACGCTTACTCACCGAGTCTGACATCATAAGGGAAGGAGTGGTGTGCGGCAGGGATCTCAAGGTCTATTCGCTTTTCATCAAAGGCCCCACTAGGCGTCTTCGTTGACCACCGACGAGGCCGAACCAGCGGTATTCTTATGCAGTTGGCATTACGCGAGAAAGGCTAGCGTTGCGAGACTTCAACCACACTAGGATTGTTTCCTATGGCCGCAATGACTGGGCTGTAGGAGCTTTCATGGACCGTTGTCTTCATATCCTGAAGGAGGGTCCTCACATTCAAATCGCGACGATTAACGACGCAATAGAGGCACATCAACTCAAGCTCACATTCGAAACGGTCCCTGAATTGTTCGAGAAAGCTGAAGGCATCGATGTTGCAAGTGTTGTTTCCGCGCTCTTCGCGAATGCTTGCAAGTATACGAGGGAGACGCTCGCGTCTTCGGGAATCCTTGGTATTTACGAGGAACTCGAGATGCAGTACGCCACTCAGTTCTGGGGCCTGGTGCACGCCTGCGGCGCAGAGAAGATGATCTCCGGCGAGGAAATTGACGAACTTCTCTCGCGGCACATCGAATGCCTAGCTCCTATCTTGGAGAACGACAAGCTCGTCAAATTATTCGATGCAGAGATAAGAAAATCACTAGTTGACAACCCGTATTATTCAGCTGAGCTGCTCATTCGCGAGTATGCGACGGAATCAAGGAGCCAGAACGCAATCTGCCTCCCCAAATGCCTTTCCCAGGGCGACTTCGATTCGATAATGGCAGGCTACCTTGACGACCAGCGCGCCAACCCGAATTATATGGAGGCCCTTTTCAATTGGCCTTCCGGCGCAACAAAATGCAGATTCTCTCCTTCGCCGGACGTCAAAGTGCGTGCAAAGCAGGCCCACGATAAGGCCATGGATGAGCTATTCCGGCAAGGTGCTGGATTTGAGTACGGAGCCGGGGTGCTGATCGACCCTGAACAGATTGCTTGCAAGGGCGTAAAGGTCGAAGGCCTAACCTTGACCTACAGCTTTAGCGAAACGTGGCTCGCCAAATACACCGACAATGCAAGTATCATGAACAATTGCAGATATCTACTGGACGTAGTAGATCTAAGCGGTCTCATGGTCGCACCTGCTCACTCCCACGAGGAGAGCGGCCTGCTTGCGACGCTGGGGCCCCACGTGCTGGGGGAATACCGAATGAATACGATCTCCAACACCCGGGAATCTCTCGCCAATGTCGAAGTTGTCGCATACGCGAATTTCCTTGAAAGCCGCGGTACAAGGCTCGAAGATGCACTCGAATGGACGTACAACGTTTATTTTGCAGAGGAGTACTCAATCAGTGATTTCAGCTTGGCGCTGCCGTCAAGCGGAGCTTCGTGGCTCGACAAATGCAAGTCGATAGGGCCAGAGATCGAGCGCGCCGTTAAGTCCTATTCAATATATTCGAGGATTGGAAAAATCGACGGAGACTATTTCCCTTATGAGAGCTTTAAAACTTTTGGAACCCTCAACGCGCTCTCTGAGAAAAAGTACGCAATCGACGGAGCCTGCTTTAACAGATGGGGATTCTATCTGTTCTCCGACCAGTGCATGCTGACATACAGAAGAGGCCATAAAGACCATGCTCGCTGCTTTTTCGATTTGATTTCGGATGCTATGGTCACCTTCGACGATTTTGATGCTGCATACGTCGAGGTGCTCCAGCAATTAGTCGACCGACAGCTAGTAAGTGCGTGCGAAGAAACAGGCGCTCTCTCCCCAACCCCTCGATCAATTTGCCTGAAGGCCGTTTGGGATAATGGCGCAATTGCGCTTGGGGGATGCGGAGACGGTGATTTAGCGCTCATCGATGGCCTTGTATCAGACGAAATACTGTCGTACTGCGGCAAGCTGTTCACACCCGACGAGGCTGCATATCTCGATTACATGTTCAACGACGCCTCTTTCCCTAACTCACAGGGTCTCAGGAACAGATACGACCATGCGCATTCACCGATCGCCGACCCTAATGCGGTGAACATTCGATCCGATTACTATCGCATGCTGACCTTGCTCGTCGCGATTACACTCAAGATAAACGATGAGCTGTCGGCCGCAACGGGCCGCGGGTACCTCGAAAACTTCGTAGATTGGCCATGTTACGACAAAAGCGTCTTCGAACTCGCAAAGAAGTTGATCGCAAAGAAGCATGAAACTGTCTGTAATGCTGAGTCAGAATAGTTTCAATGAGGGTAGTTCCGAACCTGCTTGATCAGTATCGGAAAGCCTTTCCGTTTCTCCGTGGCGAATTCCCGTCAGGCACCTTGATAACCATTGTGATGGCCTCAGACGGCGCGACTCGGCGTCATGCAGTCGCTCTTCTGCGATCTTGGAAGCTGTACAAATAAGGACGGACCGCTTTGTTAGCTAGTAACAAAGCGGTCCGTCCTCAAAAATGTAAACATTAACTATTGAGACGATAAATGTCCTATCGTTTTAGTTGCTACTCTTGTTTACCCTTCTTAATCGAATCAGCCAACGCGCTTGCAAAGAGATCTTGCATTTGTGGCGCTGCCATTATATTGCCGACAAGGGAACCCATCAGCTGCTTGGTCATTTCATTCTGCGCGTTGGAGTTCGCCAGCTCGAGGGAATATCTATGCTCCGCTTCGAGTTTCTCCATCTCAAGCTTATGGGTCTCCTTTAAGTTGTCCAAATCAACTTCGTGCTGTTTCATTAGCTTTTCGATTTCATGCTCATTTGCTTCCTTGAGCGTTCGAATTTCCGAAGCGGATTTATTGTGGGCTACCAAATAAGAGCTGAAGCCGGAAATTATCGCGGCAAGTATCGAAACGATATACGGCGCAATAATCGATACATCCATAATACTTTCCTAACACCAATCCCAAAATGCGCTAGCTCAGGTTTACCTTAATCTGTCCAAGTGCCCATTCAGCTCGTGCCGCAGCTTCATCGGCGTTATCGCCACTGCATACGACATGTCCAATTCGGTCGTTACTTGAGTGCGGCGTCTCAATAGAGTCTCCAGGTTTAAGGTATAGCTCGATTTCCTCAACGCCTTCAGTGTTGTAAAGATTATCCGGCACATCAATGGAGGATATCGTTCCGGCATGATCTGCAGTGATAAAGCGAATTGCTGACCCACGATGCGCCTTTACCTCAAAGTCAAACGGCAGTCCAAGAGCTGCGGCCACGGTTCCCTCAACAAAATCGAGACCGGTCGACAGTGGTACGAGTTTGGAAGTAATAAAATCGCCTCCAAGTCGTGCAGCCATCTCGATAACCTTCGGACCCTCGTCGGTGAGCATGATCTCCGTATGCGAAGGTCCAGTCACGATACCGATGGCTTCGATGGTCTTTTTCGCAACTTCGCGAATGGCTTCTTGAGCCTCGATTGGAAGTCTTGAGGGCTCAGAATGGCCAAGCTCGACGAAGAAGGGCGGCTCAGTTGTTAGCTTATCGGTGATGGTTAGAATGGTCGTCTTGCCATCAAGCGTCATGCCTTCCACACTCACCTCACGACCGGTGACGCGCTGCTCGACCATTACAGTTCCCTTGCGGGAGAAGCTGCGGAAGAGGTCGAAGAGATCAGTCGCTGACGTCGCGCGGTCCTCGGGAGTAATGAGCTTCACACCGCGGCTAGCGGCGGAATCCGCGGGTTTCGCGATGCAGTCGTAACCGAAGCGCTCCAAGGCTCGTCCAAACTCCTCAGCGTTGTTACACACTTCGAACTCAGGCATGGGCACGCCGTGTTCGGCGAGCCTACTCCGCATGGCATCCTTTTGCGTGGCGCACACTGCGTCAGCTGACGATATGCCGGTGGGAAGCCCGAGCCTCTCGGAGACGAGGGCCGCTACCCTTACGGGAGCGTCACTCGTGGATGTAATCACGAAGTCCGCCTGTTCCTCGCGGGCGAGCTCTTCCACAGCTTCGACGTCGAGCGTGCTCGTAAGCGATGAGACGTCGGCGACTTCAAAGCCAACCGCATCGGGATCATAGTCGGCGCATACGACGCGGAATCCGAGTCTCTGCGCCGCCTCGATGGCGGGAACCTGAAGTCTACTTCCGCCGAGCATCACTACTGTCCTGCGTTGATCTACGTTTGTCATAGCGAGAGTATCTCCTTAGCTATCTTATTTGCGCCGTAGCCGTCTACGAGAGCGTGTGCGCGAGTCGCGAGGGCTACGGCCCTGTCATGAGACGCGACGAGATCCTCGAGCCGATTAACGCTTTCAACTGCGGTGGCGTGCGGCTCGTTGCCCATGAGTCCGCAGTATTCCACAGCCCCTAGTTTCGCAAGAGACTCAGCGCTCTGCACCTGTTCCTCAACCATCGCAAAAGTTACAGAGGGAAGACCTGCAGCGAAAAGCTCGTACACCGTCGTGCCATTTGCAGAGACGGCGGCATCACATTGACCCATCAGCCCAGCCATATCAGTGACGGCGCGAAGCATCTTAACCCTAGGGCTTCTCGATTCAATGAGCTTAACCTTTGCAGCGACATCGTCAGCGACCATTCTGCCTACTACCGCTGTGAAGGTGATGTTGGAAAGACGCTTGTCGGAAAGAGCCACACCTAAGAAAGTGGGGAGAAAGCCCTGAGGATCCGTGTTTCCCGTAGTCACGAGAACGTGTTCAATCTCGGCGCTGCATTCACGATATGCACTGGCGAAGCATGGTCTAAGCGGTGCGTATTTAGGACCGAAAAGGAGTTTCGTCCCACGATCACCATATGTTTCCTCATAGAATGCCTCATCGATACAAGTCGAGTAATTAATGATAAGGGAAAGTTTGCCGAGATCTCCGTCTTTGCTGCCGAGATAACATACCTTGGCGTGCTGAGCGAGGCAGTCGACGAATTCCCTAGACACCGAGTAGGTGTCAACAAGGACGATTGGAAGTTCGGCGTCGTCGCAGAGACGACAAAGCTCATCGGCCCCATCTCCGATGTCTCTCCAGTTGGACCCGAGAACGGACGTTGCGAAGCCCCGGGACTCGATGAGCTGGACGGAGTTGCTGTCCGAGAGGACGAATGAGACATCAGCGCCAAGGCCCGCGAGTGCGTCGGCCACAGAAAGACAACGCATGACGTGGCCTCCCGCAATCACCGGGTTGGCGTCAGTGCGTATTAAGACTTTCCTTCGTGAAGTGTTCACTATTTTCATCTTGCCAATTTCGTTTCTCATACATTATGAAACCCTCTTCTCGTCGACGAACTTCCCGCGTTCGTTGGATCCGTTCGAAAGAAGAACCTTCGAGCTCATGGAGTTCGATTTAAGTACGCTGGCTTTAACGCGAACCACGCCCTCGATAGAGAACGCTACGCGGCAGAGAAGGTTAACGACCTCCTTGGCGTAGCCCTTGCCACGCTGTAACTCATTCACAATGTAATACCAACACTCACAGGAATCGCTTTCGAAGTACTTAAGGACGGCGCTGCCGATAAAGAACTCGCCAACGCAAACCGCGAAGGAAACCTGTCTGTGATCCACCAAGTCGTTCTCGAAATACCTGCGCTGCGCCCCAGGGTTCGGCACTGCAGACCCAGTAAAATCGCCCGTATACCAGAGGTCCGAAACCCAATCATAGGTCTTCGCGACGTCATAGAAGACAAATCGCCGGACTGAAACTCAGCCGAAGGGGAGCGGGACGCAGCATTCCATGTGCATCCCGCCGTTTTTTCCAAGCACGAGGGCTAAAAGAGAGGGTGCCCGGTACGACCCTTAGTCTAGGAGATCCCCGCTCGGTTTTAGGGTAGCATCAAACAACTTGGGCATCACGCCTCTCTCCTCCTCAACCTTCCAGTCTGCCATCAAATCGCGGAAATCGGCAAAAGCAGGAGCATAGCCGAAATCGCACGCCGCGCGGGAGATGTCGAACGAGTAAGGCTGGATACCGTTCGGTCTGGTTTCGTCGACGCAGACCTCGGAGGTGCCAGCGGCTCCCGAAAAAACGTCGGCTATCGCCTCCGCCTGCTCGTGGAGGGAAACCGCGCGCCCCGAGCCGATGTTGTATAGGCCAGAGGCTGATTCGCTCTCTCCCGCTTTTACAAATGCTTGCGCGACATCCTTGACGTAGACGATATCTCTGACCGCCGCGTCAGCATCGCCAAATACGGTTATGTCCTCGCCTGCCTTCGCCTTGTCGACGAAAAGACCAATGCCTGACTTCTTGACAGCTCCGTTGACCCTGAGCGAGCCGTGAGGACCACAGCCGTAAACTGGGGGAAGCCTGAAGACACAGTTTCTCATGCCGTACTGCTCGTTGTAGTAGAAAAGCAGGTCCGCGGAGGCATTCTTCGAGATAACGTAGGCGGCGTGGTCGCCGTCCAGCCTAAAGTCCCGCGGCCAGTCCTCGCGCACGGGCTCCGAAGCGCTCCAGCTGTTCTGGACGTCTGCGTAGGAAGTGGTGGAAACGATCCGGCGCACGCCGTTCTTGCGCGCCCACTCGAGGAGCAAGGCGGTCCCCAGGACGTTCGTCCTGATATATTCAGCGGCGTCGTCCTCAGTGGAAAGGTCGAAGGCCGAGTTTGCAGGCAGCCTTCCCGCCAGATGGGCGACGAAGTCGAAGTCGGTGGGGAGGGCACCGATGCCAGATGGGTCATCGAGGTCGAGGGGTATGTACTCGACGCCAAGCTTTCGGTAGTGGTCCGCGAATCGCCGGTTCCTGCCCGTGCCGACTACTTCGTAACCAGCGTCGAGTAGTGCATCCACGACATAGGCACCAATGAAGCTCGAGGCGCCTATGACAAGACATTTCTTGGTCAAACCGTTCTCCTTTCCCTCAGCTCGCCCGCTACAAGCTCTCCAGATCGGCCTGGATGATGGGCTCTCCGAACTTAATGTCGCGCTGCGCTGCGTGGCCGAGCAGCGCGTCCAGGTGCTTGGGCGCCACTCCATAGGCAGGCCTGATGCTCCGCACGTTCTCGTTGGTGAAAGCCTCGCCGCGCGCGATGTCCTTCACCGCGTAGAGGGAGCGACGGCCGGGAAGGCCCTTCTCCTCCTTCTCAGTGCGCTCGTAGGTGACATGGCCGATGGATGCCTTCGCGCGTCGAACGTCGCGGATCATCGCCTTGAACTCGGCGGGCTCCATTGAGAACTCCGAGTCCACAGTTTTCTGCTCGCGGGAGATGCAGTAGTGCTTCTCTATGACGCTCGCTCCCAGCGTGGCCGCAGCCACGTCGACACCCCAGCCCATGGAGTGATCAGAAAGGCCAACGGCGCACCCGAACCGGTCGCGCATGTCTGTCATGGTGGCAATGTTCATGTCCTCGTAGACGGCGGGGTACTCGCTCGTGCACTTTAGTAGCACGATACGGTCGTTGCCCACAGAGCGGCAGGCGTTAACGGCGTCGGCGATTTCGTCCGCGGTGCCCATCCCGCAGGAAATGACCATGGGCTTGCCCTTTGAGGCTGTGTAACGGATAAGTGGCACGTCGACAAGTTCGGGCGAAGCAATCTTGTACATCTCGCAGCCGATGGACTCGAGGAAGTCAACGGAGGTCGGATCGAAGACGGAGGACAGGAAGTCCATGCCTAAGCGTTCGCACTCTTCCTTAATCTCGGCCTGCCATTCCCAGGGAGTGTGCGCCTCCTCATAGAGGTCGTAGAGCGTCCTACCCTCCCACAGCCCGCCAGGCGTCGTCTGGAAGTCGGGCGAGTCGCAGTCGATGGTGATAGTGTCGGCGGTGTAGGTTTGAAGCTTCAGACAATCCGCGCCTGCTTCAGCGGCGGAGCGGACGATTTCCATTGCCTTGTCAACGCTCCCGCCGTGGTTGCCGCTCATCTCAGCAATGAAGTAGACGTCGCCGCGCTCTATGGTCTCGAATAGTCTCATTGTCTAGTCCTCCTGGGTCATGGCCCGATATTTCTGCTCGGCAAGCTCCCAATCCTCGGGAGTATCGATGTCCTGTACGAGCCTACTGGGTATGCGCAGAAATCTCGTATTATTGGTGATGAAGCTGCCGGTCTCGTAGTAAGACGCGACCTTCGCGAAGTAAAACCTCCCGCAGTCGTGAACCATCTCGGGGAGGTCCTGGCTGCGGGTCTGTGCGTACTCAGGGAAGGCGTACTCGAGCGAGCCATCCTCCGCCACTTTGAAGCCACGCAGAGGCGGGAAGTCGAACGAGGTAACAGGAATTACAGAGGGCGCCCCCGCTTCGATCATCGCGGCAGCTTCCTTGAGCTCGGAAACCTGGACGAAAGGTGCCGTCGGGTACAGGCAGCACATTGTGTCGAACTCAGTCCCGCGTTTTTCGTATTCAGAGAGCACTTCGCGCAACACATCCGCCGTCGTGGCGTAGTCGTTGCTCGTGGCTTCGCTGCGCATGAAGGGAACCTCAGCCCCGTATTTCCTAGCCACGTCGGCAATCTCGTCGTCGTCGGTCGAGACCATCACGACATCGAAGATGCCACTCGTGACCGCAGTCTCGACCGAGTACGCTAGCATAGGCTTGCCGCAGAACTCGCGCACGTTCTTGCGAGGGATCCGCTTCGAGCCACCGCGGGCAGTAATGATGCAAACACTAGAGGGCATTATTTCGCACCCCTATTGGCACGGCACCACTCAACGACCTTGGTAACCGCGTCAACAACGAGTTGCGCATCCTCATTGGAGAGTCCGCAGTGCAGCGGAAGCGTTACACAGTGATCATAGTAATCCTCGGCATTAGGACAGTCGCCGCGGCCGTGGCCCAGGTCCTTGTAGTAAGGTAACAGGTAAACAGGCAGGTAGTGAACATTGACACCCAAGTTTTCAGCACGCAAAGCATCGAAGATCCAACGACGGTTTACGCCAAGTGCTTCCGTGTCAAACTTCAGGCAATATAGGTGGCGCACGGTATCTTCAGGAGAGGCATCCATTTGGGACTGTACCTCCGGGATCTTGGAGAACTGCTCGTTATAGAAGGCAACGAGCTCCTTGCGGCGAGAGCCAAACTGGTTGAGTCGCTTCATCTGGCTTACGCCAAGAGATGCCTCAATGTCACTAATGCGGTAGTTGTAGCCCAAGACTAGCTGCTCATAGTACCAACCGCCCTGGTCCGTCTCGCGCATTAAATCGTGGTTGCGCGTAATGCCGTGTTTGGCGTAAAGCTCGATCATCTTACCCAGCTCGGGATCATTCGTTGCTACGGCACCGCCTTCACCAGTGGTGATGGTCTTTACTGGATGGAAGCTAAAAGTTGTGATATCGGCGATAGTGCCCACCGCACGGCCATTGTGGAACGTTCCCATTGCATGGGCTGCATCCTCAATGAAAGTCAGGCCGTTCTCGTCGCAAATCTTACGAATCTCGTCTGAGTTGACGTGAACGCCGCCAAAGTCTACGGCCACAATTGCTTTCGTTTTGGCGGAAAGCTTCTCACGGATTGAAGCTGGATCGATATTCCAGGTCTGCGGATCAATATCCGCAAACACAGGCGTAGCACCACAGTAGCGCACGCAGTTAGCCGATGCGGCGAAAGTGATAGGAGATACAATCACTTCATCACCGGGTTTAATGCCTGCGGCAAGACATGCTACGTGCAGAGCCGCAGTGCCGTTAGCCACGGCAGTTACAAATTTAGCCCCTGTGGCAGCCTTAATAGACTCTTCGAAGGCTTCGGTCGCGGGACCGCAGGTCAAGTAATCCCCCCGCAGGCAATCTTCCACTGCCTTAATGTCGTCCTCATTAATATCTTGGTGACCGTAACCTAAAACCTTGAGACTAGTGGGTTCACCACCGTTAATCGCGAGTTCCTTCATATCAAACCTCCTGTTGAACGGAACTATTAGTTTCTGATCGAAATCTTTAAATTCGGAGTTTTGCCGTAGACTACGGATCCGGCAGGTACATCCTCGTCCCTTACAACGGCGCCCTCTCCTATCAGGCAGCCGTCACCAATATGGGAATTGCCCAGCACCTTACTGCCAGCGCACATCTGCACATCACGCCCAAAAACCGGGTAAACCTCGTTAAGGTTGCCGACCGTACAACCCTGCGTGAACGAGAATCCCTCTCCGTAGGTCGCGCGCCCCATAAAGGAACCAGTCGGATGGTCAAAAGTAAAGGTATCTGGCATGTCCACCTCGTAATACAGGTCGCAACCAGAAACCGTTTTCATTTGGCCATAGATCTTGTCGCATACAACGCGTGCAGCCTCAGGATTATCCTTCTCCTCATGGAAAATGGTGTTAGCCGTCAGATACAGGAAAAGCATCCATTGGCAAGTATGTAACGGATCGAAGTAAGCCTCGCGCTTCCCCGCCGCGTTGAGCCTCCAGTAATACTTATTGTCATTAGCAGAGATGTTGCGCTCCAACCTCTCTAGCGTCCGCTCCATATGCTTAGTAATCAAGCGCTCATCATCAATAGATTTAAAGAAATTAGTGCCAATTTGGTTGAGCAACATGTCCTTAACATCGCGTAGCGGAAACCTATAAATCATCTTGCCCTCCTTTAGATGTGGCGAATACCAGCGAGCTCTTCACGTACGTATTCGGCGGTCATTATTTTCTTTACGGTGCCCTCAACATCCAGGCGATTGGTGTTGTGAGATGTATAGGCCTCATCGGTCATGGTTCTCACCTCTCCGGTGGCCTGCTTGTTGTCGTAGTTCAAGCCACGGATATCGGCTGCCACGCGATAATAGCCGCCCATATCCTCGGCACGCAGGCGCTCCTCGCGAGTCATGAGCGTCTCAAACAGTTTTTCTCCGTGTCGTGGGCCGATGATACTTGTGCCCGTATCGCCAAACAGCTGCTGGACAGCCTTCGCAAGATCGCCAATGGTGCTTGCATCTGCCTTCTGAATGAAAAGGTCACCTGGGTTGGCATGCTCGAATGCGAACTTAACAAGGTCAACAGCCTCATCAAGATTCATCAAAAATCGAGTCATGCTCGGATCCGTAATGGTGATGGGGTTGCCAGCGTGAATCTGCTCGATAAAGAGAGGAATAACAGAACCGCGAGAGCACATGACATTTCCGTAACGAGTACAGCACACCACCGTATCGCCTTTTTCTGCAGCTCTACGAGCATTGGCGAAGATCACGCTTTCCATAAGCGCTTTGGACTTTCCCATAGCGTTAATGGGATACGCGGCTTTATCAGTGGAGAGACAAACGACTCGCTTAACGCCTGCATCCGATGCAGCGTGAAGGACGTTATCCGTGCCCATGATGTTGGTGCGGACAGCCTCCATCGGGAAAAACTCGCAAGAAGGAACTTGCTTAAGGGCTGCTGCATGGAAGATATAGTCCACGCCATGCATGGCATCGCGCACGGATTGAATGTTACGTACATCGCCAATGTGGAATTTCACCTTAGCGAAATGGTCAGGATATCGAGCCTGAAGCTCGTGACGCATATCATCCTGCTTCTTCTCATCGCGGGAGAAAATACGAATCTCCCCCACATCGGAGGTCAGGAAATGCTTGAGGACGGTATTGCCGAAGGATCCCGTTCCTCCCGTAATCATTAAAGTTGACCCGTTGAATGTCGACATTGGATTGATACCTTTCTATCGTATTCGAATTGATAAGTAACCTAATAAAGAGTTGAGCTTCAGCTTCTCCTTGAAACAAACCCGCGCAAGAGTGACGCTGGCTCGGATAATTCACTGAACTTGAAGAGCTTTGCTCCTCCCAGGTAGACAGAAGCGAAAAGGATGCCCTGCAGAAACAATTCGGGAACGTAGCCCAACCCCAGAAGCTGAACAGCGAGCGATGCCGCAGCGGCAACGAGAGAGAGGAATAAGATTGGCAGAACGTCCTTGACCTGGTTCAAAGACGAATAGCCATGAAGGCGCTTTGCAGGTGTAGCGTCGATGAAGACGATCGAGATAACTCCAACGATGAAATTTGCCCAAGCCGTATGGTAAATATCGTGGGTGAGGGCGGCGGTGATCCATATGATGGCTCCTCCGCCCAAAACTTTAATAATTTGGAGACGCATATAAAGAGAGCTATCTCCCAGAGCCATGTACGCTCGTAGGTTTACAAGCTGAATCATCAAAATGGCATTAGAGATGCACGTCAGCTGAAAGATTGGAACACAAGCGAGCCATTTTTCTGTCAAGAGAATGGCAACTAGTGGCTTGGCAACTACGGCAGCCAGCAAAGATATGGGGGCGACGAGAAACGTACCGAGCGTGAGCCCGCGACGTATGGCGCCACGAAGTGCCTCAGAATCTCCTTTAATTGCTGAAAACATCGGAAATAATACGTTGGCGATGGAATTGCTCATCACCCCAATTGCGGCAGTGGGATACTTACGGCCTTGGCTGTACAGCCCGAGTTCGCTGGTTGAACAGGCACGACCGATTATCAACTCCGAGATGCCGGAGTAGATAACATTCAGAATTCCCGTAATGCAGATCTTCCAGCCATAACTAAATAACGACCACGCCTGAGCGACATCGAACGTAAATGCAGGTTTCCAGCTGATTTGCAGCCACATGACAATACAAATGAAAATGCTTTGAAGCAAAGACTGTAAGACTAGAGACCAAACGCCAAACCCAAAGAAAGCGAGCACCACGCCTCCGAAGCCCGAAATGAGCGCGGCTATTGTCGTGGCGGCGAAAATGCTCCTAAAATTCATGTTTCGTTGGAGGTAGGAACGCTGAATAGAGTTTGCCGAGTTGAAAAAGACTATTACACAGAGCACTCGAAGATAAACCACGAGATCTGGCATATTATAGAAGACAGAGATTGTCGGCGACGTAAAGTACACCACGATATATAGAGCGGCTGCCAATCCGAGACTCAGCCACCAAGCGGTGGAATAAGAACGATCGTCGGCATCGCTCTTTTGAATAAGTGCCATCCCTAGACCGCTTTGGGCAATAGAATCGGTGATTTGAGTAACCACCAACAATATTGCCAAAATACCGAAGGCCTCAGGGGATAGCAATCGAGCAAGAATAATTTGAACGAAAAGTTGAATAGCCTTAGAGCCGCCTTGTTCAAGGAAACTCCAAAGGAATGTATTTGCTTTTCCAGACTTATTCGAAGAACTACTTGCCATACCGCCCTCCATATGTTGACCCACATTCGTTTTGCAAACGATGAATAAGCGAATCGATGCGGCATTGACCGTTGTCGATTTCTTGTTCCAAGAAGGACGTATAGGCTGGCATATATTTGGTCAAACTAAATTCAACCGTCAACCTCAGCAGCTCGTCAGGATTACTTGCGGTAGGCAACATTTCTTTGTATTCGGAAAAACAGCTGTCAAGAGACTCGTCAATAACAATGTAGGGGGTTCCAAGACATGCGACATCTAGCGCTGCAGTAGACTGCTCAATAAAGGCGAAATCAAAATCAATTGCTTCAATTTTCTCTTCCTTATATAGTTCAACATCACTCGTCGAAACGGCGTCGCGCAGTTCATTAATGGAAAACAGGGAGCCAGGATGCATTTTGATGAGCAGCTTGAAACCGAAGCGATTCTGAAGATTAAGGAGAGGTTCGATGCGATGAGAAATCTGTTCAGAGGTTTTCGAGCTGGAAAGAATGAGCAAGACACGTTTTGCGTCAGCAAAACTCTCAACATAATGCTTAGGTTCCAGTCTCATCAATTTTGAAAATTTATAAGTACCAGCGTCGACAGCTTTTTCTAAATTGACAAGAAAAGCGCTCTTTTTGCTCCAAGCAAAGAAATATGTGGCACGCACAGGCGAAAAGAATCGAGCGTCTCCAATTAGGCCATGCTGAAGAACTGCGGATGTCGCATGGTCGTTCATGGCTATGACTGTTGAATAAAAATGATGGTCAGTCATCAAAATAAAAGGATGCTGGTAGCCTATACGCGCAACGTAGTTATCCATTCGTTTAATTAAAAACCTAGCTAAACTATCATTTACGGTGCATTTGCTGCCGATAAAAGAAAGAACAGGAGGCAGGGAAAGGACAACAAGGGTCACAGCTTTAAATATCGGCCAAAACACGCCCATTTTGATGTGTCTATTTGGCGAGTAACTATTGAGACAAATGAACGTAGCTTTCTCTGCATCGCAGATCTCCGCAGTATCTCGCAAATTAGAAACCATGTTGTTATTCTTAATTTCATCAACGTAAATTGTCGATTCTGGTGCATGACGCAAGCCAATCGAGTTGATATAGACAAGCAGCATTTTCAAGAGCAAGTCGATACCGCAGCGTCTTGACCAAGCACTTTGACCTTTGGCAATAACATTGCTCCGATCTTCGGTGCAAGCCGAAAGAATCATCTTAAATTTATCGTCCATTACTATCCCCATAGATGCAGGCCAAAACGGAACCCAACGTTACTGAAGAAATTGCTTCAAAAAAGACATGACCACCAACACAGCTAAACGCAAGCATTCCAAGTAAAGCTATAAATTGAAAATGTCCTTCGTTTCTTGTTCGCCAAGACAGACGCAGCTGTTTAAACAAAAAGGCATATACACAGATAAAGGCAAAGGCCCCATAGGAAAAAAATAAATCAGCCCAATCAAATTCGATCGGTCTAACGTTTGCAGTTAATAAATAGCCACTTGATATTGCTAAATCATGGTGAAAACGATAGTAACCATTGCCGATTAAGAAACCCAGAGGATTATTGCTTGCAATAAATAGATTGGTTGCTTCAGCCAGCATCCAGGTTCGTCCACTTGTGAGGTAGTCAATTAATGAACGATTCTCGAAAAGGTAAGTTTGGCGAACAGATACCTTTTCAAGCATTTCATTTAGAAAGGTTACGTTATTGAAGGCGAATAGCAGGCCAGCAAAAACGAGAATTCCGATCACGGCATTTCTCAACCTAGTTTCAGGGGGAATTAATAAGTAATACATCACTATGAAAAAGGCGAATAGATATCCCGCCTTTGTGCCAAGCAATAATAATGAAATTAGATTTAACCCCATTGGGATAATCCAAAGAGACTTTTTCTGTATAAATACAGCTTCAGCCGAATAAGCAAAAAGCACAATCATAGAAACATTGATGCTGTTAAGAGAAGAGAAGACGCTTTTATAGCCAGAGCCATCCCAATAGCTTGATGCCCCAAGTCCCAAAGCAATCGATCCCAAATATAGAATCGGAACATAAATTGCAGCGATAGATATTGCTTTTTTGACTTGATTAATAGACAACGCTTTGCAGCGAATCAAACTTTTTGAAGCAAAGAAAACTGCAAAACAAATTATTAGTTTAATACCGATGCTTATGTCATAAAGTAATGTAGACGCTGTCATGCCTTCCGTGCTAAACGCCTGCAATAACACAGATTGAATTACAATCGACGTTAAAGCAAGAAACAGTATACAAAATCCTTTAGGGTCAAGACGAAGTTCTATATATAACAACAAGGCAAAGAAAGTCATTCGGACAATTTGGGAAAACGAGCTTATGCCGAATAATCCTGAAAAGAAATCAAGCGCCACATTTCCGCAAATGAAGAAAAGCAGTAAATTGGTAAAGAGCCTACAGGTTTTTGTAGGTACGAAATTGCTCTTGCCAATCCCATGGCCATCAGAATTCGTAAACAATGAGGAAAGTTTGACACTCATACGGCTTCTATCCCCATAGATGATTGAGCGACGCTGTTGCCATCCGAGCCAACATACTCCCCCAGCCCTTCCTCCCAGTCGGGCATGTGGAAGCCGGCGGCCTCGAGCCTGGAAAGGTCGAGCGCGGAGTGGACCGGGCGCGAGGCGACGGGGCCCGCGGCGGTGGAGTAGTAGTCGGCGGTCGACACCGGCAC